>ERZ1023313.6-NODE-6-length-210196-cov-6.957414_pt1 | contig 210196 bp, 186 predicted proteins | sample MGYA00521233_ERZ1023313 | MGnify/ENA primary metagenome ERZ1023313 (study PRJEB32759, sample SAMN07749866) | skin metagenome | biome: transportation; feature: city; material: polyester macromolecule | host: Homo sapiens | place: Hong Kong:TKO line | collected... | reverse complement strand
TTGCCGCCGCTGCTTAGCTCCACTTCTGAATGCCGTTAAAAATGGGGGGAATACCCGCGTCGAGACGCGCACCGGCGCCATCGATATTCAGGTCGGGATCCGCGCCAGCATGCCCGATGGCCTGGTCCGCATCCCGCACGGCTGGTGGAAGCCCGAGACCGCCCAGGGGCTGGGAAAGCTTTCCGGCGCGATGCAATACGCGGATGCGCAGCTGTGTCCGGACGATGACGACTATCTCGACCGCGAACAGGGCATCCCACACCTGAAAGGCCTGCCATGCCGCATCGTCCGTCCCACCGGAGTAACGCCATGAGGCCGCCCTATGCGTTGCGCGCCGTCATGGCCAAGCTGGGCTTCGCGCCGGCCAAGCGCGCCTCCCGCAACCAGACCTGGGGAGACCGGCTGTCGCGTCGCGTGCTGGAGCGTGTCCTCAAGTTCAACTTCGACCTGGACGAGATGGTGCTGATGGATCAGGGCTATGACCCGGAGGAACTGGAGCGGTACCAGCGCGGTCAGGGAGGACGATGATCCTGGTGGGGCGACAGGCGGCCTGACGGCATCTGCCCGCCGTCAGCGTCCGCTCGCCCTGGACGTGGCCAGCGTCCAGCTCGCGCCCGCAACGTCAATCAGCGCAAAGAGCAGGATCGCCTGCTCGGCCTGGCCGGTCACCCACAGACCCGCAAAGAATGTGGCGGCGCCATATCGCTGCACGACGGTCAGGCGGTAGAGCGCTGTCATCGCATGCCGGGCAATGCTGAACTGGAAGGTGCCGATGATGAAGGCCAGCAGGCCGACAACGCGGGCGGTCCACAGCGGGCCGTCGTGACCGAGCCCGAACAGGGTCAGCAGGGTTTCCGGAATGCTCATCAGGCCCAATCCCGGAACAAGCATCATGTACAGGCCGAAGGTCTTGAGGCTGGTGGTGACCGAGTGCATGCAGGGCTCCCGTTTGAAGTGCTGGGGGTAGCGAAGGTCAGCCCGGCAGGGCGTGATGGTCGGTGACACCGCGCGCGAGGTCGGCCACCACAGCGGCGGCGGGGATCACATCGCGGATGCGTGCAATGTGTTCTCCCGCATACAGGGCGGTGGCTTCGACACATGCCGCACGCAGGCCGGGGCCTGGAAATGCGGGCGAAAACACCGGCCTGCCCGGCGCCTGCCAACCGGCGATGCCGGGGGCCATCGGCACGCACTTCCGGGTAAAGGCGAAGGCAGCGTTCATCGCGTTCAACCAGGCAGGGACGCGGCCGTCGGCTCCGCACCAGCGCGCCGTCGCCGTGTTGGGGATCACCCGGTGCAGATCGGGCCAGCCGAATCCGAACAGTGTGGTCAGCAGCGTGCGGTCGGCAGCGAGCAGGCGATCGCGGTAGGCATCGTGGATGTCGGCCTCCGGTGTCAGCAGGAATCGCGTCCCCGTACACACGCCATCGGCGCCGAGTCGAAGGGCCTGGGTAACGTCCTGACGGCGGTAGATGCCGCCGGCCGCGAATACGGGGATGCCGGCGGCACGCGATGCGATCTCCGGCAACAGCGCCGCCAGGGGCTGTCGTGCGCGAACATGACCGCCGGCTTCGCTGCCTTGCACGATCAGGCCGTCGATGCCCGCCTCCAGCACCCGATGCGCCTCTGCGACCGAGCCCACCTGCTGGAAGACGAAAACGCCATGCGCTTGCAGCCGCCGGATCAGGCGCACGTCGTCGCCCCAGAACAAGGTCGCGATCGCAACACCCTGGCGGATCACGATGTCGACGTGTCGTGATCGCGTGTAGGGCAGCAGCAGGTTGACGGCAAGCGGCCTGCCGTCGGCAAGGGTCTTGGCGTCCTGGATGACGCGCTCCCAGACCGACAGGTCATGCAAGCCCAGGGTGCCGATCCCGCCGGCCGCCGATACGGCGCCCGCGAGCCGTGGACCCGAGGCCGACGACATACCGGCCTGCATGATGGGATGACGCACGCCAAGTGCGGCGAGCCGGGCCAGGGGCCCGGGCGGCTCCGGTGCGGCGGTGCTTGCCCGCTGCGTGGCGCCTGCAGGCGATTGTGGGGGCTGGCTCATCGTGTTGGAGGCTTCAGTGGAAACCTCGGCAGTCTGCGGATCGACCGCGATTGCCGACAAACGATGGTTGCTACGCTATCGTTTAACGGTGCTTACCTGTGGTGGTGCCGAGCCTGGAGCGACCAGGGTTCGAACCCATTCGTAGACGTCCTTGAGCAGATCGACCTTGGCGCCTTCGGAACGAAACACGAACCAGGCCTTGAGCGGCGTCTGGATGGGCGGTAACACGGGGATCAGGCTGCTATCCGGCCAAAGTGCAGACGTTGGCATGGCGGCGGGCAGGATGCACAGCGCGATCCCCAGGCCCCGCTTGGCGGCGTGGACTGCGGCGAGGTCGGAATCCACCAGCAAATCCCTCCGGCACGGCACCTCGGCGTGTTGCAGGAGCGTTGCCATATCCTGCCAGCCGAACTGCTCCTGGCGGCGTCGGATCAGGGTGTGGTCGCGCAGATCCGACAGATGCTGAACCGGGTGCTGCGCAAGCACATCGGGCGCGGCCAGCAGCGTCGCGTCGCATGCGCACAGCGGCCAGCCGGTCAGTCCGGGCCAGTGACCGCTGCCGACCCGAATGGCGGCGTCGATGGGTTCGGTATCGAAGTCGATCAGGGCCATGCTGCTTTCGATGGAAAGACTCACCTCCGGATGCGAGGCCTGGAATCCCGCCACTCTCGGCAGCACGAATTCGTGCGCGATCAGCGGCGTCATGCTCAAACGCAAGGTCGGTTGAGCAAAGCGGTGGACGAAGTCGGCGTGGCCCTGCCGGTAGGCCGTCATGGTCTGCAGGGCCACGTCGGCAAAATGTCGACCGGCCTCGGTCAGCTCGACGCGGCGGGTCAGCCGCCGGAACAGCGGCAAGCCCAGCTGCGACTCCAGCAGCTTGATCTGCTGGCTGATCGCGGAGGTGGTGAGGTGAAGTTCCTGCGCTGCCTTGCTGAAGCTCAGCAAACGTGCCGCAGCCTCGAACGCCGGCAGCAGCTGCAGCGAAGGTAACCGTTGTGGGGCCATGGTCGGGTGATTGTAGTACCCCGGTCTGAAGCGTCCCAAGCGCTCGCTGCGTACTGCGGTCTCGATGACGGTGAGGGGCGGCGCCCGGGATGGACGCGAGGCGTCCGGGTCGGTCAGCCTGCAACTGTTGACACTGTTACGTTAACACTGTCAACATTCCGCATGGCCCGTAAAAAAACCACCGAAACCGTCCGCGACCGCAAGCGCGAAGAAATCGTTGATGCCGCGATGGCGGTGTTTGAAAACGACGGCGGCATGGAGGCGCTGAGTTTCCGCAAGCTCGCGGCGCAGCTGTCGCTGAGCTATTCGGCGCCCTATCGCTACTTCGCCAACAAGGAAGCGCTGATCAATGCCATGCGGGCCCGGGCCTACCGCTGGATCGAGGGGGTCATGCTCGACGCCATTGCCGGTATTGACGATCCGGAGGCGCAGCTGGAAGCACTGGCGGCGGCCTACATCGATGCGGGCATCGCCCAGCCTGATCGCTACGCCCTGATGTTCTTCCGGGTGGAAGATCCCAGTGCGACCCATCGTTCGCTGGAACTGCGGGCCGCCAAGCACGATGCGCTCGACGTCTGTACCCGGGTGATTGCGGCGGGGCAGGCGGCCGGCAGCATGCCGACCCACCTCGATCCGCTGACGGCGAGCCACCTGTTCTGGACGGCCGCGCACGGGCTGGTCTCGCTGCAGGTGGCGGGTCAGTTCGAGATGGGCCGCAATACCGCAGCGCTGGTTCCTGCGCTGATCGGTGTGTTGCGTGCCGGAGTGGATCACTTCCGCGCCGGCGAACCGCAGCATGCCGCAACCCCTGAGGAGGTGCGCCATCATGGCTGACACGACCCACGAGCCCCTGCCGATTCCGCGGCAGATCGCATTCAGCTTTCCTGACGACCTGGATCCCTGCTGGAAGCCGGGTGACCCCGAGTTCTGCGCGATGGTCAACGGCGCCTCGCTCACCATGCCGTATCTGGAGCCGTTCCTGATCCGCACCGTGCGCGAAGCGATGCCATTGATCGTCGATCCGCAGGTTCGCGAGGCGGCGAAGGCCTTCAACACGCAGGAACAGTTCCACTTTCAGGCGCATCGCCGTTTCAATGAGCTGGTGAAGTCACGCGGCTATCCCGAGCTGGCGGCACTGGAGGACCGGATGAAGGCTGCTTACGCGCGCCTGGGGCAACGATCCCTGCGCACGCGTCTGGCCTACACGGCGGGTTTCGAGGCGATGACCATGGGCGTGACCCGCTGGCTCATCAATCACCGGGTCCGCCTGTTCGGGGGCAGCGACAGTCGCGTGGCCTCCTTCATCCTCTGGCACTTTGTCGAGGAGGCCGAGCACAAGTGCGTTGCCTATGACGTCTACCAGGCGGTTTGTGGTGGGGGCGTGACCGGCTATCTGGCGCGTGCGGCGGGCGTGTTCCACGGGGCGCTGGATGTGATGTTCGCCTCCATGCGCGGCTACAAGGTCATTCTCCGGAAGGATGGCCGCTGGGGGCAGCTGGGGTCGCGCCTGCGACTGGCGCGCCACCTCGCCAGCTTCGTTCGCACGGTGGCGCCCTATTTGTTCCGGGCCGCGTTGCCGGGCCATACGCCACGACGCGAGCAGGAACCGCAGTGGGTGTACGACTGGATCGCCGCGTACCAGGATGCGCCGCCGGGGTACGTGCCGATGGTGGACACGCACAGCGCCACGCTGCCGGTGCCCTTCGACCGGGCGTCCACGCTGACGGGGGCCCGGCCATGACGCTCGCAGTCGAGCTGAAGCCATTGCGGCGTCTGCTGATCGGGCATGGGGCGCTGATGATTCTGGTCGGCGGGGTCATCGGTTTTGGCTTCCTGTTCTTCCTGATGGGCGAGATCAGCCTCTGGCCCATTCCCGGCCGTATCGACTACCAGATGCCCGGCACCTACGATGCCTGGCGCATGGCCCACATGGAGGCCATCGTCAACGGCGCCATCCTGTGGATTGTGGCGGCGGTGCTGCAGCACCTTCCGTTCACCGTGGCGGGGAGCCGGCGCGCGGTGTACGGCATGCTGGTGATCGCGTGGTCAATCGTCATTGCCTCGTCACTGGACCCCCTGTTCCCGGACAGCCGCGGCCTTGCCGCCAGCGACTCGCTGACCAACAACATTGCCTTTGGTCTGTTCTACATCGGGGTGGTCGGGGTGATGATCCTGATGGCCGTGATCGCCTACAAAGCACTGTGGGCGAAGGCGCCGGAGTAGCCGCGTGATTGCACACGACGATGCGCTGACGGCATTACAGCGAGGACGGCTGCGCTTGGTTCAGCAGGGCGCGATGGTCGCCATCGTCGGCCTGTTGTCCGGCTTCGGCCTGGTGTTTGCCATCCTCGATGCCGTGCACGTCTGGCCCTTCACCCTGCCCTTTGGCGGCGCCATTCCCGGCAGCGAGCACGGCTGGCGGGTGGCGCACGTGGCGGGCGTGATGAACGGCATGCTGATGATCCTCGCCGGACTGGCACTGGTGCATGTGCAGCCGACGGCGCGGGCGCAGGCCTGGATGGTGGGGGGCATGGTCTACACCGGCTGGGGCAACACCGTGTTCTTCCACTGCGCCAACCTGTCAGCCAACCGCGGGCTGTCGGCGGGCACCACCCGGCTGGGTGAAGCGGACCTGCTGGGCGCCGTCGGGTACCTGGTGGGTGCCAGCACCATTCCCTTCACGATCATTGCGCTCGGTCTGATGGCGGTCTCCGCGTCGGCGCGCCTTCGCAGCAGCGGGGCCGCCACCGGATAAGGTTGGCTGTCATCAACATGCCGTACGATGCTTCGGACGAGACGCATCGGGAGCGAGGGAAAAATGGGGCGAGGCAGTCGGTTCGCAGGTATGGCGTTGGGGGGCTTGTTGGCCGCCTGTTCAGGTTCCGATGGTAGCGGTGACGGCGCAGGCCTGGTGCCAGCGCCCGGGCCAGCACCCACGCAGGTGTGCATGGACACGCTGTCGGACAACCCCTGGCTGCAGCGGCGCCCGCTGAACATTGCGCATGCCGGCGGCAATCTGGAGTTTCCGGACAACACGCTGTTCGCCTACGAAAAGGCGCTGCAGGTGGGTGCGCACATGCTCGAGATGGACATCTGGCAGACCGCTGACGGCGAGCTCGTCGTCATCCATGACGGCACGGTCGACCGCACCACCAACGGCAGCGGCGCGGTGCCCGAGATGACACTGGCCGAGCTCAAGGCGCTGGATGCCGCGCACAATTGGGTACCGGACCGCGGCATTGACCACAATGCATCGGATGCCGAAGCCGTGTATCGCGGCGTGGCTGCGGGCACGCGTCCGCCGCCGTCCGGGTTCACGCCCAACGATTTCACCATCCCGACGGTTCGCGAGGTGCTCGAGCGCTTTCCCAACACGCTGATGAACATCGAGCTGAAGCAGGATCGTGACAACACTGGCGAGTTCGAGGCCAATCTCGCCGCGCTCCTGAATGAGTATGGCCGGGGCGAGGATGTCGTGGTCGCGTCGTTCGCGGACGACATCATGTTCCGCTATAAACGCGCCAGCCGCTGCTCCGCCAGTTCACTGCCATTGGGGCAGGTGGCACTGTTCGTGATCGGCGGGCTCGGGCCGCTGCCGGGCATCGCGCTGGGCAGTCACCAGGCCTTCCAGGTGCCGATCAATTACGAAGGGATTCCCATCGTCACGCCCGATTTCGTCGACGACGCCCACCGCCGTGGCATTGCGGTGCAGGTCTGGACCATCGATGACTGTCCAACCATGGAGAGCCTGTTGGCGCAAGGGGTGGACGGCATCATGACCAACCGACCCTCCACCCTCAACTACCTGCTCCGCGAGGGGCACTGCCCCGGGGCCTCACCGGCCAATTGAGCGGACTGCGCTCAACCGAAGTGCTGATGGCTCCTCAGTCAGACGACGGACCGCGCGCGGCAGTGTATCGCGGTGCTCAGGCCGCGAGGCTCCATATGCTGTCAGCCCACTCTGGAGCCCGCATCGATGTCGCCAACCGAGCTCAAGGCTTGATCAGGCAACAGGCCGTCGTTGACGATGCAGGCGGGCTAAGACCGAGCCGATTATCTGTTGATGGATAGTGCCGGCTGGAGTGATGGCTGCTGGGCTGAGCCCTTAACGATGACAGGGGCCTTGTGTTGTTTGGCGGATACTCCTTAGGTCGCGCCGCTAACAAGCCTCGCTTTGGCCATCCTGGCGAACCGTCTCTGTGCTAATCCACCCCTGTCCGGACATCCATGTCCGGTCGTTCACCCCACCAACGAGCAGTGCTCGCAAAAGCGGTGGGGTTCACCCAAACCGCTTGCGACGCGCGGCCAGGGCAGCCTGCACACCGTCCTCGGCCGCGCGGGCAAAGAAGCTCACGAAGGTTTCGCTCTGGTGAAACACGGCGTCAAGCTCGGCGGCCTGATCACCGGAAGCGAACAAGCCCATGTTTTCGTAGAAGCGGCTGGTCGCCTGTTTGAGAATGGCGAGGTTGTTCACCGGGGTCCGGGCGATATCGGCTGCCAGGGCATCGACGGTGGCGTCCAGTGTGCTCAGCGGCACCACCTGATTGACCAGGCCCAGCCGCTCGGCCTCCGCGGCGCTGAACAGGCGTGCGGTGTAGAGAAACTCGCGGGTCTTCTTCATCCCGATCAGCATGGGCCATAGAAACACGGTGGGCGGGATGCCAAGGTCACGGCCGGCCGGATGGCCGAATTTTGCGGTTTCGGCGGCAACCACCAGGTCGCACATGGCAATCAGTTCACCGCCGCCCGACAGGCACAGCCCCTGGACCTGGGCAATGATGGGCTTGGGAAACTTCCACATCGTCCACCAGTATTCGAGGATCGCCTTGATGTCCTCCCGGTCCCGATCCAGATTGAGTTTTCCGCCCGTGGCGACAGGATTCTGCGAGAGGATCCAGTCGCCGCCGTCGAGGTCGTAGCCGGTAGTGAAGGCCTTGCCCGTGGCCTTGAGTACGACGACGGAAATGCGGTCGTCGAATCGCACCGAATCCAGCGCCGCTTTCAGGTCGAGCAGAAAGCTGGCACTCATCGCGTTCAATTTCTCTTCGCGGTTGAAGGTGATGGTGAAGATGGGGCCGCTGTGCTCCGTGAGCAGGTTCGGTGTGGGGCTGGGCATGCGCGTCAACCGGAGATGGAGAGGCGTTCACGCTAGCGGGCGGTGGTCCGTGTTGCGTCCTGCATCCGGATGATGGTGGCGCAGTCGGGCATGTCGCATCAGACCGGACGCGGAGGGCCTGACCGCCAGCAGCGTGTTACCGCAGCACGTGCCCCGGAGTTGTCCGGCCTTAGCGCAGGATCAGCACCGGTACCGCGCTGGTGCGCAGCATGGTGGTCGTGGTGCTGCCGACGATCAGGTGGCGGATGCGGGAGTGACCGTACGCCCCCATGACCAGCAGGTCGGCGTTCTGCATGCCGACATAGCGGGCCAGCGCGCGTTCCGGTTCGCCGGGTACTACTGCGGTGTCGACCGCGAAGCCGCCGCCGGTCAGGCGCTCGGCCGCCCATTGCAGCGAGGCTCGGGTGGCAGCGGTATCGTCGCCTGCCATGACGATGTGGCAGGGCAGACCGTGCAACAGGGGGCTGCCGGCGACCGTGTCGACCATCTTTCGGGCCGTCGTGCTGCCGTCATACGCGATCACCGCGCGCGAAGGAGCGGTGTAGCGATCCCCGGTGACCACCAGTACCGGGCGGCTGACAGCGCGGATCACGCGTTCGACGTGGTGGTCGAGATGGATGCGGGACATCTGCGTGGCGTGATAGTGCTGGCCCAGCACAAACAGTCGCGCGTCCGCTTCCAGTGACTGCGCGACCTCAACCAGTTCGCCGTGCTGTTGCAGCAGCGCGGGCGTGTCGATGCCGGCGGCGGCGGCACGCTGACGGGCGCTGGCCAGCAACGCGCGGCCGTGCGCTTGTGCCAGCTGGCTGCGTTCGGCGTCGAGATCGGCAAGCGCCTTGAGCAAGGCCTCCTGTTCATCGATGCCGATGCTGCCGCTGAGGTCCTGTGACGCTGCGCGCTCGGGGTGCCGCTCGATGACATGCAGGTAGGTCAAGGGGGCGACCAGTCGCCTCGCTGCCCAGGCGGCGTAGTCACAGACGGCGGTCGTGTTGCCGATGCCGTCGATACAGGCGAGGACCTGGCGCATGGCGGCCCTGCTCAGTGCCCCATCAGACGCTCGACGGCGCCCGGCTTGTCGTGTACTGCGAAACGGTCCACCAGCGTGGCGGTGGCCTCATTCATGCCGAGAACCTCCACGTCCGCGCCTTCGCGCCGGAACTTGAGTACGACCTTGTCGAGGGCATCAACAGCGGTGATATCCCAGAAGTGTGCCCGGCTGACATCGATGCACACATTCGTCACCACCTCTTTGAAGTCGAAGCATCGGGCGAAGCGTTCGGAGGATGCGAAGAACACCTGACCGGTCACGGTGTAGGTTCGGCGTAGCCCGGTCGTGTCGAGGGCGGCCTCGACATGCAGGACACGCCCCACCTTGTGCGCGAAGAACAGGCCGCTCAGCAGCACACCGACGAATACGCCCTGGGCGAGATCATGGGTGGCCACCACCACCGCCACGGTGGCCAGCATCACGATGCTGGAGCTGGGCGGGTGTCGCGTCAGGTTGCGGAGGGAGACCCAGCTGAAGGTGCCGATGGAAACCATGATCATCACCGCGACCAGCGCGGCCATCGGGATCTGCTTCACCCACTCGCCCAGAAACACCACCATGACCAGCAAGAACACCCCGGCGGCAAGCGCGGAGAGGCGGCCACGGCCGCCGGATTTCACGTTGATCACCGACTGCCCGATCATGGCGCAACCGGCCATACCGCCGAGCAACCCGGAGGCGATGTTGGCGACCCCCTGCCCGGCACATTCACGGTTGCGGTCGCTGGGCGTGTCGGTGAGGTCATCGACGATGGAGGCTGTCATCATCGATTCCAGCAAACCCACCACCGCCAATGTGGCGGCATACGGGAAGATGATGGCCAGGGTTTCCAGGGTGAACGGAACCTCGGGCAGCAGAAACACCGGCAGGCTGTCGGGCAGCTCACCCATATCGCCCACCGTGCGCACGTCGAGGCCCAGTGCCATCGCCAGTGCGGTGAGGACCACGATGCACACCAGCGGTGACGGCACCGAACGGGTGAGATAGGGAAACAGGTAGATGATGCCGAGGCCTGCCGCCACCATTGCATAGACCACCCAGGTCACCCCGACCAGCTCCGGAAGCTGTGCCAGGAAGATCAGGATTGCCAGCGCATTGACGAAGCCGGTGATTACCGACCGCGACACGAACCGCATCAGTGCACCCAGCCGCAATGCGCCGGCGAGGATCTGCAGCACACCGGTCAGCAGTGTGGCGGCCAGCAGGTACTGCAGGCCGTGTTCCTTGACCAGCGTCACCATTACCAGCGCCATGGCGCCGGTGGCGGCGGAGATCATGCCGGGGCGTCCGCCGGTGAAGGCGATCACAACGGCGATGCAGAACGAGGCGTAGAGCCCGACCTTGGGATCGACGCCGGCAATGATCGAGAAGGCGATGGCTTCGGGAATCAGGGCGAGGGCAACGACCAGTCCGGCCAGCAGGTCACCTCGGAGATTGGATAGCCAGACAGCGTGAAACGAGCGAGTCGAGAACATGAACAGGTGCGGGGTCGGCCAGTGGCCGGTGAAGGGGGCGGGGCAGCCGGCCTGCCCCGTCCGACCCGACATGCGGGGGGTGTTGACGGCAAGATCCGAAATGCTGCAATGCAACATTATCGGCCACTCGCCGCAGTGGCGTCCAGCTTCGAGGAGCCCGGCAGCGGGTGGCCCCACCCCTGCCGGGTGCCGGTGCCCTCAGCGACGACCCTGCAGCTTGTCCATCACGAACAGCGGACCGATCAGGAAGAACACCAGGTCATCGGCGAACGACGGTTTCGCGCCTTCCACCTTGTGGCCGTAGATCTGCACCGCCCAGGACAGCACCCACAACACCGCCGAGGTCCAGAACAGCGACAGGCCGCTCGCCTCGATGGCCAGGATGCCGACGACACTGATGGCGAACCAGGCGGTCATGGTGATCAGGCTGCCGATCGACAGCTGCAGGTAGAACAGTCCAAGCAGTGGCGCGGCCACGGTGGCGAGATTGACGTAGGGCGCGATCTCCGGCGCCAGGCCCATCCAGCGGCCGAGAGGCACGCACCAGGCCAGCCCCAGGCTGGAAAAGACGATCACGGGCACACAGATCAGGTGAATCACCGCATTGAGCGGGTTCATGTGGCTCTTGCGGTACTCATCCATCAATTGCTGTCGGGTTCTCATGGTGACCTCGATAAGGGGAAGCAGGGGGTCAGCCTACGGCGCGAGCGGCGACAACTCTGTCATCCGCTTTACAGTTGCCGACCATGCCGGTGCCGCGCAGTACCATGGCGACCGTTGGGGACGGCGCGCCGCCACGTGCGGCGTCATCGGGCAACGGGGACAACATGAATCTGGTTCTGGCCTTCATATTCGGCTACATCGCCCTGCAGCTGGGGTTTGCCTGGTGGGCGTCGCGGCGGGTCCACAATGAGGTCGACTATCTACTGGCGGGGCGCCAGTTGGGGCCCTGGTTCGGTGTGTTCACCGTGTTTGCCACCTGGTTCGGCGCGGAAACCTGTATCGGTGCCGCTGGACGAGCTCACACCGATGGCGTGTCGGGTGTGCAGACCGATCCCTTCGGCTATGCCCTGGGGATCGTGATCGTCGGCCTGGTGTTTGCCATTCCGCTTTGGAAGCGGGGCATCGTTACCCTGGCGGATCTGTTCCGCAGCCGGTTCGGTCCCGGCGTGGAGCGGTGGGCCGCCATCCTCATGATTCCCACATCGCTGCTGTGGGCGGCAGCCCAGATCCGCGCTTTCGGGCAGGTGCTTGCGGCGTCATCGGAGCTGGGCGTGGGCCTCGCCATCACCCTGGCGGCGGCGGTGGTGATTCTCTACACCACCACCGGGGGCATGTGGGCGGATGCCATGAGCGACCTCGTGCAGGGCTCGGTGCTCATCGTCGGTGTGGTGACGGTTGGCGTGCTGGTCTGGCTCAACGGTGGTCAGGCCCAGATGGCAGCACTGCCAATGGAGACCCTGCGGTTTGTCGACCCGGAGGTTTCCTGGCTGGCCACACTGGAAGCCCTGGCGGTGCCGATCTGCGGCTCCATCGCGGCGCAGGAACTGGTGGCTCGCGTGTTGGCCATTCGCAGTCCCCAACTGGCGCGGCGGGCCACCGTCGGGGCCGGGATGCTGTACCTGCTGGTGGGGCTGGTGCCGGTCTCGGTCGGTCTCATCGGGGTGCATTACGTTGGTGCCCTGGATGAGCCCGAGCAGGTGCTGATGCGGGTGGCGCAGACCCAGCTGCCCACCGTGCTGTATGCCGTGTTCGTCGGGGCGCTGGTGTCGGCCATCCTGTCGACGGTGGACTCCGCCCTGCTGGTGTCGGGCTCACTGGCGGCGCGCAATCTGGTGCTGCCCCTGCGGCCGGGACTGTCGGATGCCGCGCGATTGCGGGTCAACCGGATTGCGGTGGCGCTGTTCGGTCTGGTGGCCTACGGCCTGGCACTGGCTGGCGAGAGTGTCTACGACCTTGTGGTGACGGCATCGAGTCTGGGAACCGCCGGACTGTTGGTGATGATGCTGGCCGCCCTGTGGGCGCCGCGCGTCGGCCAGGCCGCCTCGGCCTACGCGGCGATGGCGGCCGGTGTCGTGACCTACGTCGGAGCGGCCTACGTCGGGGCAGCCGACTTCCCCTACCTGCTGTCGCTGGCGGCGGCCGTGGTGGCCTACGGGCTGTTCATCCCAATCGGAAGGCCGCTCGCATCAATTCGCTGAGGGCGGTGGCGGCCTCCCGGCGTGGCACACTGGCCGTTACCGGTGTGACCCCGCGACCGGTGATCATCACAACAATGACGGAGAGAGCCAATGGGTGACGATATCGCATCGGTGGACCAGCGCTGGACACCGGTGGCCGGCCTGCTGCACTGGGCACGCACGCAACCTGATGCGGTGTTCCTGAGTCAGCCGCACGAGGGGGTGGTTACCGACATCACCTGGGCGGAGGCGGAGGATCAGGTGCGACGCATCGCCGCCTATCTGACGTCGCTGCAGCTGCCGCCAGGGAGTGCCATCGGGCTGCTGTCACGCAATTGCGCGCAGATGATCCTGGCCGACCTTGCGATCTGGATGGCGGGCCACGTCAGCGTGCCGGTGTACCCCTCGCTCAACGCCGACACGCTGGGCTACATCCTGCGCCACTGTGAAACCCGGGTGCTGTTCCTTGGCCCCTTGGACGATTGGTCCGCCATGGCGCCAGGTATTCCGTCCGGTCTGCCCACCGTGGTGTTCCCGCAGACGTCCGCGAGCGCGGTCCCGGCGGGCGCTGAACAGTGGGATGCCCTGCTGGCACGGCATGCGCCCACGTCCGAGGTGGTGCCGAGGGCGCCGGACAGTCTGGCGCGGCTGGTCTACACCTCCGGCAGCACCGGCCAGCCCAAGGGTGTGATGGTGCCGTTCAAGGCCATGGCGGTCAGTGCCCAGCTATTGGATCACTTCTGCGAGGTCGGGCCGCAGGATCGAATGATCTCCTACCTGCCACTGGCACATGCGTATGAAGCCGCGGCGGTGGAGTGCAACGGCCTGCGACACGGATTCCGGATCTTCTTCAGCGAAGGGCTGGCCACCTTTCCAGAGGACTTGCGGCGTGCCCGCCCCACCATCTTCCTGTCAGTGCCGCGACTGTGGGTGAAGTTCCAGCAGGGGGTGACCAGCAAGCTGCCGCAGCTCGAGACGATGCTGGCCGACCCGGCGATGGCCGATGGCGTGCGGCGCAAGGTGCTGGAGCAGTTGGGACTGCAGGACGTGCGTCTGGCGTTGACCGGATCAGCGCCGCTGCCGCCGCCGGTGATTGCGTGGTATCGCAGTCTGGGCCTGGAACTGCTTGAGGGCTACGCCATGTCGGAGGACTTCGCCTATTCGCACCTTTCCCGTCCCGGACGGGCGCGGATCGGCTATGTCGGCGATGCCAACCCCGGCGTCGAACGACGGATTGCTGATGACGGAGAGGTCCAGTTGCGCAGCCCCGGCTGCATGATGGGGTACTACCGCGACGCCGAGAAAACGGCCGCGGCGTTCACTGGGGATGGCTGGTTCCGCACCGGAGATCGCGGCGAGGTGGACGAGGAAGGGCGCCTGCGCATCACCGGCCGGCTCAAGGAAATCTTCAAGACCACCAAGGGCAAGTACGTGTCGCCGGCGCCCATCGAGAACAAGCTCAGCCACCCCTGGGTGGAACAGACCTGCGTCTGCGGCGCGGATCAGCCCCAGCCGTTCGTGTTGGTGATGCCCAGTCCCTTGATGGCCGACACCTTGGTTACCGAGGACGGGCGGACGAGGCTGGCAACCGATCTTGATGCGCTGTTGACCCGCGTCAACGCCCAGCTTGATCCGCACGAGCATCTCGCTTTCGCGGTGGTGGTGCCGGAGACCTGGACCATCGCCAACAACCTGCTCACGCCGACCATGAAGATCCGCCGCAGTGCCATCGAGGCCCGCTATGCAGCCCAGGTGGACGGCTGGGTGGCGCGTGGCGACCGGGTGATCTGGGCCTGAAGCCGGATCAGGCGGTCTGCGGTTTCAGCAGACCGCGCTCACGCGCCATGGTGAGCGCGGTGTCCTCGATCATGTCCTCCTGGCCGCCGACCATCTTCTGACGGCCCAGCTCCAGCAGGATCTCGCGTGCCGAGATGCCGTACTTGGCCTCGGCGCGGCGGGCGAACAGCAGGAAGCTGGAGTAGACGCCGGCATAGCCCAGGGTCAGCGAGTTGCGGTCGATGCGCACCGGGAAATCCATGATCGGTGTCACCAGATCTTCGGCGACATCGCTGATCTTGAAGACGTCGACGCCGGTCTCGATGCCCATGCGGTTGCACACCGCCACGAACACCTCCATCGGCGTATTGCCGGCACCGGCGCCCATGCCGCCGCAGGCGCAGTCGATGCGACGCGCGCCGGCCTCGACCGCGGCGATCGAGTTGGCCACGCCCATCGACAGGTTGTGGTGGCCATGGAAGCCGATCTCGGTTTCCGGCTTGGCCTTCTCGCGCAGCAGGGCGACGCGCGCCTTCACGTCCTCCGGCAGCATGTAGCCGGCGGAGTCGGTGATGTAGAGACAGTTGGCGCCATAGGATTCCATCAGCAGCGCCTGCTCGATGAGCTGTTCCGGCTCGATCATGTGCGCCATCATCAGAAAGCCCACGGTGTCCAGGCCCATCTTGCGGCCGAGCGCGATGTGCTGCTCGGAGACATCCGCCTCGGTGCAGTGGGTGGCGACACGGATGGTCTTGATGCCGCAGTCGGCCGCCATCTTCAGGTGATCGACGGTGCCGATGCCCGGCAGCAGCAGCGCCGACACCGCGGCCTGCTTGAGGCCGGGAATCACCGCCCGCAGATATTCCTCGTCGGTGGCGGCGGGAAAGCCGTAGTTCACCGAGGCGCCGCCCAGGCCGTCGCCGTGCGTGACTTCGATCAGCGGGCAGCCGGCCTCATCAAGCCCGCGCGAGATGGACTGCATCTGCTCGATGGTGATCTGGTGGCGCTTGGGGTGCATGCCGTCGCGCAGCGACATGTCATGGACCTTGATCTTGACGCCTTTCAGGGAGGTGCTCATGGGGGTTCTCGGAATGCGGGGGGCTCAGGCCGCCAGGGTCAGGCGGCCGGCGAGGATTTCCTCGGCAAACATCTCGGCGGTGCGGGTGGCCGAGGCGGTCATGATGTCGAGATTGCCGGCGTACTTGGGCAGGTAGTCGCCCAGTCCGGCCACCTCCATGAAGCTGGTGACGCGGTTGCCGTCGAACACCGGCCCGTTGACCAGGCGATAGCCCGGCACGTACTGCTGCACCTCCGCCACCATGTCGCGCACCGAGGCTTCGATCTCGCGCTGTTTGGGGGCTTCGGCGGTGAGGCAGTGAATGGTGTCGCGCATGATCATCGGCGGCTCCGCCGGGTTGATCACGATGATGGCTTTGCCCTCGTCGGCACCGCCGATGCGCGCCACCGCGCCGGAGGTGGTGCGGGTGAACTCATCGATGTTCTTGCGGGTGCCGGGGCCGACCGACTTGCTGGCGACGGTGGCGATGATCTCGGCGTACTTCACCTTCTGCACCCGCGACACCGCGTACACCATGGGGATGGTGGCCTGGCCGCCGCAGGTGACCATGTTGACGTTCATCTCGCGCTTGCCGGCATGCTCGCGGAGGTTGATCGGCGGCACGCAGTACGGTCCGATGGCCGCCGGCGTGAGGTCGATCATCATCACCCCCAGCGCGGTCAGGGCATCGGAATTGGCCTTGTGCACATAGGCGCTGGTGGCGTCGAAGGCGATCTGCACGCCATCGGCCTTCACATGCGGCACCAGTCCGGCCACACCCTCGTCGGTGGTCTTCAGGCCGTGCTCACGGGCGCGCGCCAGTCCGTCGGAGGTGGGGTCCACGCCCACCATCCACACCGGCTCCAGCAAGGGGGAGCGCTGCAGCTTGTAGAGCAGGTCGGTGCCGATGTTGCCGGGACCGATGATGGCGCACTTGATCTTCTTGGTGGTGGTCATGCTTCAAATCCGATGCGGGCCTCGCCGATGCCGGCCAGCGTCATGTGGAAACGGTCTCCCGGTTGTGCCGGCAGCAGGGGCGCCAGCGACCCGGAGAGGATGATTTCGCCCTTGAGAAAGGGAATGTCGTAGCGGCCCAGGGTGTTGGCCAGCCAGGCCACCGCGGTCGCCGGGTGGCCCTGCACCGCCGACCCCAGGCCGCTGGCCACATGCTGGCCGTTCTTGTGGATCTCCATCTTCACCGCAGCCAGATCAAGCGACTGCGGCGAGACGCGGTCGTCACCGACCACGAAGATGCCGCAGGAGGCGTTGTCGGCTACGGTGTCCTGGATGCGGATCTGCCAGTCGCGGATGCGCGAGTCGACAATCTCGAAACAGGGCAGCACGTAGTCGGTGGCGTCCAGCACCTGGTCTTCGGTGACGCCAGGGCCGCGCAGATCCTTCTTCAGCACGAAGGCGATCTCGCCTTCGGCGCGCGGCTGGATCAGGCCACTGCCGGCAATGCTGACGACCTCGCCATTGGCGACCTGCATGCGGTTGGTGAGAAAGCCGAAGTCCGGCTGGTGCACGCCCAGCATGTCCTGCACCGGCTTGCTGGTGACGCCGATCTTCTTGCCGATGAGCGTTTCGCCGTCCGCCGTGCGGCGTTCCAGAAAGCGCAGCGAGATGCGATAGGCATCGTCGATGTCGATGTCCGTTTCGCGCGCGGTCAGCGGCGACAGCACGCTGCGGGTCCGCAGCGCGGTGAACAGTTCGTCCCCGAGGGCGGTGATGCGGTCGTCGGACAGCGCCATCAGCCGCGCTCCAGGAAGTCGATGACCGTGCGGTTGAACAGCTCCCGGTGCTCGATCATCGCCCAGTGGCCGCAGTTGGGCACCAGCACCATGCGGCCGTTCTTCAGGCCCTTGGCCAGCCGCAGGATGCCGCTGTCCGGCATCATCTGTTCGTTGAGGCCCCACAGCGTCAGCGCCGGGCAGGTGATCTCGCCGAGACGGTCGCTGAAGTTGGGCACCTTGAGGGTCTGGATGACCTTCGGGTTCTGGGTGGTGGCCAGCACCGCCCGCTCGTGCACGAGTTGGTCGCTGACGCAGGCCGGATCAACCACGAAGGCCGACTGGAAGAAGGCCTTGAGCTCGGGCTCGCCCACCGGTTTGCCGCTGCCGTAGAGCGCGAACATGGCCTGCATCCCCGGCATCGCCAGGTAGTCCGGCAGGTCGTTCAGCCCGCCCGGCGCCATCAGCACCAGGCGCTCTACCCGTGACGGATGCGCCAGTGCCATGCCCAGGGCCACGGCACCGCCCAGCGAGTTGCCCACCGGGGTGCAGCGGTCGATGCCCAGTGCGTCCAGCAGCTGCACCATGTGATCGACGAAGACGTCGAGGTGATAGTCCAGATCCGGTTTGTCGGAATAGCCGAAGCCGGGCAGGTCAGGGACGATGCAACGGTAGCCTGCGGCGGCCAGCGCCGGCACGTTGCCATTGAAGTTGGAATGCCCGCAGGCGCCATTGCCGGAGCCGTGCAGGAACAGCAGCGCCGGGCCTTCGCCCTGATCGTGATAGTGGATGCGGTGACCGTTCGCCAGCGTGGCGTAACGACCCTCGGGGACGGGACGTTCGTTCATGGCGCGCATGGTTGCGCGGCGCCCGCGCGCGGGCTTCACCTGTTCAGACGATGCCGGGCGCCACCAGTGACCTAGCATCTGCCGCAGCACCGGTTGTTTCGGTGTCCATTCGGGTTCCGGGAGAAAGTGGGTGGCACAAGCGGCACGGGTGGTCTTGGTGACCGGCGGCGGCAAGGGCGTGGGGCGGGGCATCACCGAGGTGTTCCTGCGCCAGGGCGCGCAGGTGATCGTCTGTGGTCGCAGTGCGCCCGACACCTTGCCGGCGGCCGGCGGCCGCGAGGCGGTGTTCCTGCCCTGCGACGTGCGCGACAGCGCTGCCGTGGCGACGATGTTCGGCGAGATCGCCGATCGCTACGGGCGTCTCGATGTGCTGGTCAACAATGCCGGTGGCGCGCCGTTCGCGATGGCCGATGCGGCGTCCCCGCGCTTCCACGAAAAGATCATCGCGCTCAACCTGCTGGCGCCGCTGCAGCTGGCGCAGGAAGCCAACCGCCTGATGCAAGGCCAGCCGCAGGGCGGTGTCGTGGTGTTCGTGGCCAGCGTCTCGGCCTTGCGGCCCTCGCCCGGTACGGCCGCCTACGGTGCGGCCAAGGCCGGCATTCTCAGCCTGACCCAGTCGCTGGCGGTGGAGTGGGCGCCCAAGGTGCGCGTGGTGGCGGTGACCCCCGGCCTGGTGCGTACCGAGCAATCGCACCTGCATTACGGCGACGAGGCCGGGATCGCGAAGGTCTCCGCCACGGTGCCACTGCAGCGCATGGCGACCCCCGAGGATATCGGCGAGGCCTGCGCCTGGCTGTCGAGCCCGGCGGCAAGCTATGCCAGCGGCACCCACCTGGTGCTCAACGGCGGCGGTGAACGGCCGGCCTTTCTCGATGCAGCCAGCGTGAACCAGACATAAACGACGGGCCTGAGTGGCTCGCGGGAGGAGAGAATGCGGGCAGCAATACCGGGTCTCGCGGCCCTGGTGCTGGTGGGCTGTGGGGACGGCACGCCACTGGCGGTGACCGACGACACCCCACCGGGAGAGACACGCCGCTGCGTGGATGCCAACCCGCACCGCAACCCCTACTTTGGGGACCTCCACGTTCATACCGTCTACTCGCTCGATGCCAACACCCAGGGCACGGTGATCACGCCTGACGAGGCCTATCGTTTTGCCCGGGGCGAGCGGCTGGGCATCCAGCCCTACACGCCGGAGGGCGAGCCCCTGCGCTTCAGCCAGCTGGCGCGGCCGCTGGACTTTGCCGCGGTGACCGACCATGCCGAACTGTTCGGCGAGGTCACCATCTGCACCGATCCCGCTGCGGTCGGCTATTTCGCGCCGGAGTGCCTGCTGTACCGTGCCGCGCCCGAGCAGTCTTTCATCATCTTCAACCTGATTGCCGTAGGGCTTCCGGAGTTGCCGCAGTTTCCGGTGCCGGAGGGCATTCCGGTGATCTCCGACCTGCCCATCCTCGGCAGCGAAGGCACCATTCCACGGCTGCCTTACTGCGGCCTGGGTGGCCGTCGCTGCCTGGATGCCGCGCTGACCCCATGGCGCGATATCCAGCGCGCCGCCGAAGCCCACTATGACCGCGGCGAGGACTGCCGCTTCACCACCTTCGTCGGCTACGAATGGACCGGCGCACCGCTGTCCAACAACCTGCACCGCAACGTCATCTTCGCCAACGAAGTGGTACCGGAGTACCCGCCGGCCTATCAGGAGCATCCCTCGCCCGAGCAGTTGTGGAGCGCACTCGATGATCAATGCCGTACGGAGCTGGGCTGCGCCTGGCTGAGCATCCCGCACAACTCCAACCTCAGCGCCGGCACCATGTTCGAGACCGCCGACCGCAACGGGCGCCCCTACGATGCCGCGCTGGCGGCGGCGCGGCAGCGCAACGAGCCTCTGGCCGAGATCTACCAGCACAAGGGGCAGTCAGAATGCCTCGGCACCCAGGGTGCCGGCATGCAGGACGAGCTCTGCGGTTTCGAGCTGCTGCCCTACAACAACCTCACCGGCGACCGTTTCGGCGGCGCCAACACCGGGCCGCCGGTGGAACAGGATTTTCTGCGTGAGGCGCTCAAGGCCGGTCTGCAGACGGAGCGCGCGCTGGGCGTGAATCCGTTCAAGTACGGTTTCATCGGCAGCACCGACACCCACCTCGGCACGCCCGGTCTGGCCGCCGAGGCGGACTATCCCGGGCACGGCGGCGCCGGCCTCGCCGCCACCGACAGCGTGCCGGAGGGGCTCACCGACCTCATCGAGAACAGCCCCGGCGGGCTGGCGGTGCTGTGGGCCGAGCAGAACACCCGGCGTGACCTGTTTGCCGCGATGCGCCGGCGCGAGGCCTACGCCACCAGCGGCAACCGACCCGTCGTGCGTTTCTACGGTGGCTGGTCGCTGCCGGCCACCGCCTGCAGTGCCCCGGACTTCGCCGCCGCCGGGGATGCCCATGGCGTGCCCATGGGCGCCGATCTGCCGGCGCGCGCGGCCATCGACGGGGCGCCCCGTTTCGCCCTGTCGGCCTTGCGCGATGCCGCGCCCAGTGCCGAGCCGCTGCAGCGTATCCAGATCATCAAGGGCTGGATCGACGCCGCTGGCGAGACCCACGAACAGGTGTTCGACATTGGCGGCGATGCCGACAATGGGGCCAGTGTGGACCTGACAAGCTGCGAAACATCCGGCCCGGGCTTCGCCCAGCTCTGTGCGGTCTGGGAAGACCCGGCCTTCGATCCGGCCCAGGCCGCGTTCTACTACGCCCGCGTGGTCGAGAACCCCAGCTGCCGATGGTCGACGCGGCAGTGCCTGGCGGCCGGGGTGGATTGCGCGGTGCCGGACGCGGTGCCGGAGGCCTTTGCCGACTGCTGCAATGCCGATTATCCGAAGACCGTTCAGGAACGCGCCTGGACGTCGCCGATCTGGTATCGCCCGTGAGCCGGTGGTGGCGCGCCCCGGGGCTGCATTTCCTGCTGATCGGCGCGGCACTGCTGTGGCTGAGCCGGCAGGGCACGCCGCCGCCGGTGCCACTGCCACTGACTGAGACCCTGCGGGACCAGGTGGTCCAGGCCTGGCGGCAGGAGACCGGGCGCCTGCCGACGCCAGCGGAAACCACAGCGGCGCTCGCGCATGCGCTCGATGAAGCGCGGCTGTTGCAGGCCGCGCTGGCGGCCGGTTGGGATACGCAGGACCCGGTGGTGCGCCTGCGCCTGATCAGCAACCTGCGCATGGCCGATCCGGATCGCGAGGCCGACGACGCCACCTTGCTGGCGGAGGCGCTGGCGCTGGGCATGGCCGAAGCCGACCCGGTGGCGCGACGCCGCCTGATCGATCGTCAGCGGCGTGCGCTGCAATCGCCATCAGGCGTTCCCGCCAGCGTCCTGCGCGCGGAGACGGCGAATGCATCCCAGCGCTACGGCTTCGAGCAACGGTATTTCGGTGATGATCACGCTGCGGCCGAGGCCGCGCGCCCGGTGCTGGCGGCGGGTGGCACGGTGGACGGTATCCCGCTGTTGTTGGGCGACTGGCAGCCGCCCCTCACGCTTGAGGCCGTTTCACAGCGCTGGGGCCCGGTCGTGGCAGCCGCCCTGCCGACGCTGGCGGTGGGCACCTGGTCGCCGCCGCTGCGGTCGACTTATGGCTGGCATCTGCTTCGGGTGTCGGCAGTGGAGACCGCCACCGGACATCAGCCCAGCCGGATCGGGCGCGCCTATGGCTGGCTGTCGGCGCAGGCCGCCGCGCAGACGGAAGCCGGTCTGGCGCCCTTGCGGCAGCGCTACCCGGTGGCAACGCCATGAGCCGCTGCTGGATCGCCCTGGGGCTGCTGGCGCTGGCCGGTGTTGCCGGCGCGCATCCGCTGGCGCCGGCGCTGTGGGTGCTCGAATCCGAGGGAGAATCCGTGGCGGTGCGCTGGCAGGTGACGCCGGGCAGTGTCGCCGCACGCCAGCTGCAACCCCGCTGGCCGGCCGTCTGCGAGACCCGTTCGGCTTCCGTACCGGACACCGTTCGGAGTGCCGAGCGGCGGCAGTGGACCCTGCACTGCCCGGGCGGGTTGGCGGGGCAGGCGTTGCGGGTCGACGGCCTGGCGGCGACGCCAGTGAACGTCATCCTGCGGTGGCAGCCGCACGGTGCCGCCCCCCAAACCTGGCTGCTGGATGCGGGACAGCCGTCGGTGACCCTGCCGCAATCGGGCGGCGCGCGCGCGGTGCTGCCGCAGTATCTCGCCCTGGGCGTGGAGCACCTGCTGCTGGGGCCGGACCACGTGCTGTTCGTGCTGGGGATTGTGCTGCTGGTGCGCGGTGGGCGACGCCTGGTGTGGACCCTCAGCGCCTTCACCCTGGGCCACAGCCTGACCCTGGCCCTGGCCGCCACCGGGCAATTGCGGGTGTGGCCGGCGCTCACTGAGTGGCTGATTGCCGTGAGCCTGTTCTGGCTGGCGCTGGAGGCGGCCCGACCGCCCGCACAGCGGCGCGGGGCCTGGCAGCGGCAGCCGGCGTTGCTGGCCTTCGGTTTCGGTCTGTTTCACGGTCTCGGTTTTGCCGGGGTGCTGGCGGAGGTCGGTCTGCCCGCCGGGGCGCTGCTGCCGGCCTTGCTGGGGTTCAACCTGGGGATCGAGCTGGGGCAGTTGCTGCTGGTGGCGCTCCTGCTCGCGGTGGCGGCCCTGCGGCACCGGGTGTGGCGGCGCCCGCCTGCATGGGCCCCGGTGCTGCCGGTCTACCTGATGGGAGGGCTCGCCGCCTTCTGGTGTCTGGAGCGCGCGGGGCCGCTGTGGGGCGGCTTGGGTTAGGAAAAGCCGATACAGCCCGTCAGGGTGTAGAATGCTGCACTGCAACATTGAACGAGGCCGCGGACGTGCCGCGAGGAGGTTCACCATGACGCGTTGGATGCTGATGCTGCTGGCGCTGCTGCCCGCCTTGGCGCGTGCCGAGGCGCCGATGACCCTGGATGAGTGGCTGAGCTGCGTGCATGCCACGGTGCCGAGCGCGCTGCGTGCGCAGGATGTCGAGCTGGAAACCCGGACCGCCGACGGCGAGCTGGTGGAGCGCCTGATGGGAACCCTGTACGCCCAGCGGGTGGAGGCCGAGGGTGCGCCCCGCGTGCGGGCCACCCTGCAGGTCGAGCGTCCGGAGTACCTGAGCGGGGCTGCCTATCTCGTCATCCAGTCACAGGATTTTCTGCAGGATGGGGTCTATGTGTACCTGCCCTCGGTGCGCCGTGTGCGACAGGTGACCGGTACCTTCGCCGATGGCGCCCTGTTGGGCACCAGCTTCAGCTACTACGATTTCAAGCCACTGGCTGGTGCCTTTGGTGGCAGTGCGCTCGAGAGTGAGGGGACCGATGTCATCGAACAGCGGCCTGTCCGGGTGCTGTCCTTCCGGCCGACGGATGCGGATCGTACCGATTACACGCGGGTCCGCGCCTGGGTGGATCAGGCCACCTGTCTGCCGCTGCGGATGGAGTTCTTTGAAGGGGATCGGGTGCGAAAGCGCTTGACCGCATCTGCCAGTGCCCTGCGCGAGGCTGATGGGCAGGCCTACCTGTCCGCCGCCACCATGGAAGATCTTCGTGACCGGCGCGTCACCACCTTCCGCAGCCTGGAGGTGCAGACCGGGCTGCCGCTGTCGGCCACCTTGTTCGACCCCCAGCGCTTCTATCGCCCGCGCTGACGGTGCCGCCGCGCCCTCGTCCGGGCGGGTGAAGCCACCCTTGCCCTCCCGGGCAAAGATCGTCCTCATCACAACATGGGAGGACGACGATGGCGAACCCGCCATTTCCGCAGGGCGCGGTATTGGTTTTCGGTGGCAGCGGCGGCATCGGCCAGGACGTGGCCCGCAGTTTTGCCGAGGCCGGCACCGACGTTGCCGTGGTGTACCGCCGCAAGCGCGAAGTAGCCGATCGTGTTGTCTCTGATATCCAGGCGCTCGGGCGCAAGGCCAGTGCGCATGCTGCGGACGTGCGCGAGCCCGACGCCGTCAAGGCGGCGGTGGCCGATGCCATTGCCGAGCATGGCAGCATTCACACGGTGGTCTGGGCTGCCGGCCCGGTAGTCGAACAGGTCTCCATCGCCGAGACGCCGGTTGAACTGTGGCGGCAATCCATCGATATCGAAGTACATGGCTTCTTCAATGCCGTGCAGGCCACCCTGCCGCACCTGCGGGAGCGGGGGGGTGGTTCCTATGTCCACCTTGGCTCCGCCGGACACGTCTGGTGGCCGATCAAGGACGGGTTGTCGGTTGCGCCCAAGGCCGCCAATGAGGCACTCATCCAGGGCATTGCCAAGGAAGAGGGGCGGCACAACATCCGCGCCAATACGGTGCTGGTGGGCGTGATCGAGGCCGGCATGTTCCTGGAGCTGCTGAAGCGGGGCGTGTTCGATCAGAAGTGGACGGACGAAACCCAGAAGCTGCTGTGCATCAAACGCTGGGGCCAGCCGCAGGAGATCGGCAGCGCCGCCGTGTTCCTCGCCACCAACGGGTATGTCACCGGTCAGCAGATCAACGTTTCCGGGGGCTTCGGCATCTGAGCCGAGGTCACCCACCACCACGAGGTTGCCATGTCACTTCCGCTTGAAGATATCGAGCTGATCCGTCAGCTCAAGTACGCCTACTGCCGCTGCATCGATACCGCTGGCTGGGATGAGCTCGAAGGCCTGTTCACCGAGGACGCCAGCGTTCGCTACGAAGGCGGCAGCTATGTCTTCGAGGCCGAGGGACGCGACAAGATCATGGAGGCGCTGCGCTATGCCTTTCACAGCGAAGCCATCGCCCTGCATCACGTCAACCATCCCGAGATCACCGTGACGTCCGCCACCGAGGCCAGCGGGACCTGGTACCTGAAGGATTGGTTCCTCGACCTGCGCAACAAGATCATCACGGACGGCTCGTCGCTGTACCGCGATACCTACGTCAAGCAGGACGGTCGCTGGAAGATCAAGCGAGCAACCTACAGCCGCATTTTCGAGATCGTGACTCCCGTCACCGAGACGCCCAACATCACCGCACATCTGCTGGCAAAGACCGGCGCCAAGCTGCCGCCCCAGTAGGCCGGCGGCATGACGCGTCGGTTTGATGGGCGGGTGGCGCTGGTCACCGGCGCCTCGCGGGGGATCGGCGAGGCCATCGCCCGCCGCCTTGCGGCGGAGGGCGCCTCCGTGGTGGTGCACGCTTCACCGCGCTCGGAACCGGCGCTGGTGGCCGTCGCCGATGCCATCCGGAGGGCGGGGGGGATTGCGGCGCCGTTGGTGGCGGATCTCACCGATGAGCGGCTCGTCGAAACGCTGGCGGCCGCTGCAGGACGGTCATTCGGGCCGGTCGACATGCTCATCAACAATGCGGCAGGGATCAGCGCCTATGCCCCACCGGGCGCCATTGATGCCCCGGCCCGGCGGCAGATGATGATGCTGAATCTGGAGGCGCCGGTGGCACTGTGCCAGCAGGTGCTGCCGGGAATGCACGCGCAGGGGTGGGGACGCATCCTCAACATCGGCAGCGAGATGGCGCGCCAGCCACCGGTGCCGTATCCGGGGCCGGCCCGTTTCGTTCACGCGCTGGGCTACTACGGGGTGACCAAGGCCGCCCTGCATCGCTATACCGAGGCGCTCGCCGCCGAGTTGTCGGGCAGCGGTGTCACCGCCAATGTCCTGCTGCCCTACAAGATCGTTGCCACCGAAGCCGCAGCCGCGGTGGTCGCGCAGGCGGCAGCCCGCAATCCCGACTGGATTGAGCCGGTGGAAGTGATGGCGGAGGCGGCCGCCTGGATGCTGGCCAGCACCGTCACCGGACAGCTGGCGGTGAGCCGCAATCTGTTGCATCAGATGCAGGCCGGCGTGCATGCGCTGGACGGCGGCGCACGGCTCGGTGACGCCCTGCTTCCCTATATGACAAGAGGAGAAACCCCATGACGACCGCGCCCAAGCGGCTGTACTTCGGCTGGTGGGTTCTGGCCGCCGTGTTCGTTGGCGAGATGTTTGCCATTGGCAGCACGTCCTATGCGTTCGGCCTGTTCGTAGTCCCGGCCGGCGAGGCCTACGGCGCCAGTCGCGGCACGCTCAATACGGGCCTGATCCTGTTTCTGCTGGGGATGGGGTTGTCGGCGCCCTTTGTCGGGCGCCTGCTCGACCGCTATCCCGCCCGATGGGTCATGGGCGGTGGCACGGTCGCGATGGCAGCGGGGTTTGTGGGGGTTGGGCTGGCGCCGAGCCTGCAGATCAGCGCCTTGTGCATCCTGTTGCTGATCGGCCCCGGAGCTGCTGCGATCGGACCGCTGGCGGCCAATACCCTGGTCACCCGCTGGTTCATCCGGCACCGTGGCAAAGCGCTGGGATTGGCGGCGGTGGCCACCTCGCTGGGCGGCGTGCTGGTGGTGCCGATGATGGCCTGGAATCTGGATCGCTTCGGCTGGCGCATGGCGCTGGTGCTGCAGGGCGGGATCATCCTGGTGGCGGTGGGTGCGCTGGTGCTCTGGCGCATCCGCAGTCGGCCACAGGACCTGGGACTGACCCCGCCAGCTGACGAAACGGCGGCGAACAATGCCACCCAGTCCCGGCAATGGACGGTTCGCGAGCTGGTCCGCACCCGCAATTTCTGGTTCATCGCGTTTTCGGTGGGGCTGATCTTCGGTATCAACCAGGCGGTCCTCGCCTCGCTGGTTCCCTACGCGACGGACGCCGGGATCGGCCTGGGCCAGGCGACGATGCTGGTCTCTGCGCTGTCGGTGTGCTCGATCCTCGGCAAGCTGTTGTTCGGCGCGGTGGCGGATCGCTATGACAAGCGGCGCCTGCTGCTGGTCCCGGTGGCCTGCACGCTGCTGCAGTTGGTGACGCTGGTGAGCGAGCCGGGCTTTCCGGTGCTGCTGGTGATCTGTGGCTTGGCCGGGTTCGCCATCGGCGGGGAACTGCCGGTGTGGGCGGCGTTGGTGGGCGAGCGGTTCGGCCAGGTCTCGTTTGGTACCGCCATGGGCCTGATGAGTCCGGTCAACACGCTGATCGGGCTCATGGCCATCGGTTTCGTTGGCGGCGCATTCGACGCCACTGGCAGTTATGCGATGCCGTTCAGCGTACTGGCGGGGTTTGTCGTGCTGTCGGGCTTTCTGACGCTGCTGATCTCGCCGCCGCCGTCCCGGGCGCCGCTGGCGGGCGCCAGCGTGCCGGCATGAGGATGCTGATCAGGCTGAGCAGGGCGCAGACCAGGGCCGCCCCGGTGATGTCGGCCAGCCAGTCCAGTGCGTCGGCGTCGCGATAGGGGATGAAGGCCTGCAGACATTCGTCGCCCACGCCGAGCAGACCGATCACTGCCACGACCATCAGGCTGCGTCGCAGCAAAGGCTGTCGCATGCCAACGAACAGCAGGCCGGCCAGCGTGCCATAGGCGAGCAGGTGCAGGGTCTTGTCACTGGTGTCCGGTGCCAGGGCTTGTCCGAGGCCACGGATGTTGCCCAGCAGCAGGATCAGGGCGTAGAGCGCCAGGGCCAGCGGCACCAGCAGTGAACGCCAGCGGCGGATCAGCGGCACACGGTGGCTCCAACAAAACAGGCCCGCAGGGTAGCGGGCCTGGCTGTGCAGCAAATGAACGGCCGTTCCGTTCCGGCCTATCCCAGACTCAACACGCTGTTGAGCATCAGCCGTACCAACATGGTTTGTCGTGTGACCCCGGTCTTGCAGAAGATCGAGCGCAGGTGCGTCCGCGCGGTGTTGCGGCGCACGTTCATCTGCTCCGCCGCCTCGTCGAGGGTCAGGCCTTCGGTGAGCAGCATGGCCAGCTGGGCCTCCATGCGGGTGAGCCCGAACAGGCGGCGCACCAGCTCCTGCGAGGGCTGCGCGGCGTTGGATTCGGGGTCCCGCAGGAATACCACCACGGCCGGACGCTGCTTGCTCTCCGAGTACTCACCCATGGGGATGGTACGGACCAGCACGCCCAGTTTGGCGCGACCGGACGGACGCGTGATCGACATGGCCTCCACCACCCCGGGGCCGTCAGCGTGGTCGCTATCGATACTTTCGGTGCCGGACAGTGCCTGCCGGATCATCCGTTGCAACTCGCGGCTTTCCTGGCTGCTGTCGACGCACAGGGTGTCGCCGGTGAGCCAGATGCCGTCCTTCTCGCCGAGAATGCGACGGGCTTCTTCGCTGCTTTCGATGATGCGGCCGTCCTGGGCGTAGCTGACCATGCCGACCAGCATGCGGTTGACGGTGCCGGCAAACAGCTTGCGCTCGCATTCGAGAAAATCGAGGCGGGCGTGTGTCTGGATCGAGCGCTTGAGGTGCGGCAGCAGGTAGCGGCACAACGCCTTGTCGTCTTCGGAGAAGGGATCGGCGTCATGTGAGCGCGTCACCCGCAGACGGCACTCGATGCCTTCACGGGTGTAGATATCGGCTCCGAGCAGGTGGCGGATATCCAGCGGCTTGAGATATTCCTGATAGACCGCGCTCTGCAGCCAGGCGTGGCCGATCAACTCTTCGGCGGCGACCACATCGCCCTCATTGAGACGGACGAACGGATCCATTGCGAAGAAGTGGCTCTCGTAGCTTTCGACGCCCTGCCGGGTGATTTCACCGGTATTGATCATGATGCCGGTGCTGTCCGAGGAAGGCGGACGCAGCATCAGGGTGACGTGCGCGGCCTGCAGCTCGTCGCGCAGCAGTTCCAGGGCGGAACGCCACGGCGGCGACTCGGTCGCGCCTTCATAGATGGCGTTGAGTAGCGGGTCTACCCGCTCCAGAGTCAACGCTGCCTTGCGCGCTGACGCCCGCATCGATTTAGAACCGCCCGCCTTGCGGGCGCTCGAAAGTGCCGTCACCGACATGCCTCACTCTCCTCATGGTCTCGCCTTGGTCACCAGGGCTACGGCGCCACCCTCTTCCGGGGTGTAACGACCGAAGGGACTAGCATTCGGTGCGGGTATTCCTGGCGTCAAGGAAAAATCGAGTCGCTGGGTCAAAAAAACCATCACCTGGGACGAGCCGCAGGTGAGTCCGGTTCACCATCAGCGTAGGGAAACCCGGGACGGCGCGGTTCATCCGGACGGACGAGTCTGTGCGGCGGTGCCTGGACCAAGATCGCGGCACACCCATCTGCGATCCGAGGCCATGCCCGACGAATCCACCATGAAGGCCGCCATGCAGGCCTATGTTGACCATTTCAACCGCAGCGATGCGGCGGCCCTGGCCGATCTGTTTGCCGACGACGCCACGGTGGAGGATCCGGTCGGGAGCCCGGTAAAACGTGGCAAGGCGGAGATTGCCGCGTTCTACAAGATGGCGGTCGCGACCGGTGCGCGGCTGGAGCTGGCGGCGCCGGTCCGCGCCTCGCATGGCAATGCCGCAGCCATGGCCTTCAACGTTCGTTTGAACATGCCTGAAGGCAAGGCGCACATCCAGGTGATCGATGTGATGACCTTCGATGACGCTGGCAAGTTTGCCTCCATGCGGGCCTACTGGGGCAAGTCGGACATGGTGATGGGCGGATGAGCGCCGCACTGCAGCAGCTTGCCGACCGCATCGCGCTGCAGGATCTGGTGATCGCCTATGCCAATGCCATCGATCGCCGCGACTTCGACGCGCTGGACGAGGTGTTCACCGCCGATGCGTACATCGACTATCGCGCCATGGGCGGCATTGAAGGGCCTTACCCCACCGTCAAGGCCTGGTTGCCCGAGGCGCTGGGGCATTTTCCGGCCTACATGCACCTCACCGGTAACGCCGCCTTCGAGATTGACGGCGATCAAGCCCGGGGGCGGGTGGCCTGCTTCAACCCCATGGTCATCGCCCTGCCTGATGGCGGTCGTCATACCTTGTTTCTCGGCCTCTGGTACATCGATGCCTATTGCCGCACCGAGGCGGGCTGGCGCATCAGCCGGCGCAGTGAGGAAAAGAGCTACGACTTCAATGTACCCGATTTCATGAAGGCGGCCATTGGGAACTGATCGCTGACGTTATGGCCAGGAAAGTGTCAAGTTAAACGACGTTGGCGCCCGCTCCCGCTTGCCTGTCAGGTTTCGACGCCGTCTAATTCAGGGGCCGGTGTTCGCGCCGGGCCAATCACAGCAGGCGGGATGCAGGTCCCGCACTGACAACAGGGGACTAGGGATGAGCAACCATATGCGGATGGCCGCCGCCGCGCTGCTGGGGCTGGCGGGCGCAACCGGGTCGGCAACGGCCGCGCCGTTTCTCACGGCCAACGCGACGTTGGCGCAGTTTGACTACGACGACGTCGACGATGCCTATGGCGGCTATTTTGCGGTCGGCTATCGCGGCGAGACGTCGCCGTTGTTCTTCGAACTGGGATATCTCGACACCGGCGAAGCCGAGGTCGACCGCCTGCCGGGCGCCACCGCCAACATGTCGTTGCGTCTCGATGGGTTGATGGGCAGCGTGGGACTGTTTTTCCCGTCCAGTGCGCTGGGGTCGGGAGTCTGGGTCAAGGGGACCTACTACAACCTGGATACCGAGGCGCGTTTCCGGCGGGGGTCGCTGCCCGAGGATCAGGCCTTCGCAGGGACGGCCGTGCAGTCCTCGTCCGGGGCGGGCTTCGCCTTCGGCGCGCTGTGGAAGGTCACCCCTCAGGTCGGCATTCGCGGTGAGCTGGGCGCGCTGCTGGGGCCGGAGGATTTCGTAAATGACGAGAACGTCACGGTGGCCTCGTTGGGCATCGAGATCGGATTCGGGGCCCGTCAGCCGGCCGCCGCGACGCCTCCGCTCCCGCCCGCCGCCGAGGCGGTGTCACCGCCACCCCCACCCCCACCCCCTCCGGCGGTACCGCCGCCGCCGGTCAATCCGCCGCCCGTCGCGGTGATGACGCCACGGCCCGACGCAGCGGTAGCGGCCCTCAAGGTCGCCGAGCTGACAACGGCACAGCCGCTGCGGGACCAGCCCCGCGGTAACGCGGCGGGTGTCGGCCCGGTGGCAGCCGGGACGCAGGTCAAGGTCAGCGGTGCGATCTACAACCGCGAAGGGCATTGGCGCTATGTCAGTGACGGTGTCAACGCCGGCTGGGTCCCGCTGGAAGCGCTGCGCGCACCCGCCGCACCATGATCCGGCGCCTGCTCTGGGGCACGCTGCTGGTGGTGGTGGCGGCTGCGCTGGCACTGGCGTGGAGTTTCCAGCCTTCGCCGCTGAAGGTCTCCGCGGCTGCGCCGGTGACCGTGCCGGCTTCACCGGCACCACCACCGCTGGCGATTTCGGTATTGCATGCAGGGCGGATGAAGTCCGCGGCGGCCATGGCGTTCCGCGGGGGAGCCTTCGACGACGAGCGCGTCTTCGGCATGGATGCGGTGCTGGTCGAGCATCCGAAGGGCAGCCTGCTGATCGACAGTGGCTTCGGTCACGATGTCGATGCGCATTTCCGTACCACCCCCAAACTGATGCAGCGCACCGCACAGTACACCGCGGAAACGCCCGTGGCGCAGCAGCTGCGCGACAGCGGACGCGACCCGGCCGACCTCATGGCGGTGGTGCTGACCCACGCTCACTGGGATCACGTGAGTGGGCTGGCCGACCTGCCAGGTGTCCCCGTGTGGCTTCCGCAGGCCGAACTGGATTTCATCCGCAGCGGGCATCCGGCCACGGCGCTGGCGCGTGATCTGGTGCGGCGCCATGACTGGCATGTGGTCGCGTTCGACGACGGTCCCTATCTGGGCTTCGAGCGCAGCCATGACGTGTTCGACGATGGCACGGTGGTGCTGGTGCCGGCAGGGGGACACACGCCCGGCAGCACCATCGTCTTTCTCAGCCTGCCTGACGGCCGGCGCTATGGCCTCATCGGCGATTTGGTGTGGCAGGCCGACGGGCTCACCGAGCTTGCGGAGCGGCCTTGGCTGGCGCGCGCTCTGGTCGACGTGGATCCCGCCGATGTGCGACACCGTATCGTCGAGCTGCACCAGCTGGAGGCGCAGATGCCCGACCTGCTGCTGGTGCCGGCTCACGACCGTGAGCGCATGCGGCAGCTGCCGCCGCTGCGTCCCCGCGACAGGGTGCAACAGGGCCGGGTTTCCGGCCCGGCCAGGGTGTCAGCCGGAGATCAGCCCACCGCTTCGGCGGGCTGATCGACAACCTCGGCGGGCGGTGCGCCGTCCATTCCGCGGGCCAGGTGCACGCCTTCAGAGGCCTTGAGGAAGGTTTCGCGCTGTGCCCGCGGGTTGTAGTACTGCTTGTACCAGGTGCGCTGCTTGAGGAAGGCGCCATCACCCTGCACGAACAGGCCCTTGAGACAGGGGCGCTTGTGCTTCCACACCTCGAAGTCCTGAGCGAACGCGGCCAGCGCGGCATCCTGATAACCCTTGGCGTGGGCAGCATCCTCGGCGGTGGCCTTGGGTTGCCCGGTCGGGGACTTCACTATCAGGTTGTGCCAGACGTAGGTGCTGCCATCGTCCACGGGGGTGTGGGCGATGATGATCCACGAGTCGTACAGGCCGCTCATCCGGGTCAGCAGCAGGCTCGGGCCGTGGTAGGTCGCCACCGTTTCCAGCAGCGGGCCGCCGTCGGCGATCAGGGTGCGGTGGCCGCCCCCCATGCGCTGCACCACGTTGAAGCCGCGGATCTCGTTCTCGAAATACTTGGTGCGGGAGCCGTGCACCGGGTCAAAGTGGGCGACATCGGTGATGTTGTCCATGATCTCCTGCGGGTGCGAGTTGATCATGCCGAGATCGTCGTAACGACCGATCACCCAAGCCGGGTCGTCCCATTCCGGGATGGTCGGCAGTTCGTAGTCGGGCTCGCCGCCTTCCGGGTCGTGCCAGACAAACACCGCGCCGAGATGCTCCTTGACCGGCCAGGACCGCACTTTCGCGGCGGGCGGGATGGGGCCGTTGGAATAGGGGATGTGATTGCACTTTCCGTCCGGGCCGAAGCGCCAGGCGTGATAGGGGCAGCGAATGGAGTCGCCCTCGACCGGGCCGTCCTGCGCCACATAGCTGGTGCTGTTGCGCGCAAGGTGGGTGCCCATGTGCGGACAGTAGGCATCCAGCAGGATCACCTTGCCACTCTCCTTGCCGCGATAGAGCGCGAACTCCTGGCCGAAATAGCGCACCGCCTTGGGTTTGTCGGTAACTTCCGCGCTTTCGGCAACCATGAACCAGCCGCGCGGGAAGGTGAATTCGCCGAGGCCGTACTCCTGGGTTGTTGCCATGTAATGACTCCGCTTTGACTCGCTGCGCCCGGTCGGTCGCCGGAGGCTGAAAATTCGTCGGGAACACCTGTTTCAGGGCCCGGATCCTGATGGGCAGTGTGTTGGCGCCCCCCCGGGGCTGCATCACCCGTTTGAGTGAACGGTCTGTCATCCGCAAGCCTGTTGATTGCAGCCGTTTGTCCAGCTTTGTGTTGTTACTCATTTCGGACGATGTTGCGCTTGCGCTTTCCTGCGGAAATGCCAATCCCATTCATCCCTTGGTGCCCGCCGGTTGCGGGCGCCCATGTGTTCGAGGAGCGCACCATGCAGGCGAGCAGCGCGAAAGCCGTCCCCATCAGCCCGGAAGTTCTGGTTCAGCGGGCGCGGGATCTGGCCCCCACCCTGGCAGCGCGTGCCGAAGCGGCCAATGCCGCGCGCGCCATTCCCAAGGAAACCATCGCCGACATGCAGGCTGCGGGCTTCTTCGAGGTGCTCAAGCCCAAGCAGTACGGTGGCTACGAGATGGACCCGCAGGTGTTCTACGACGTGCAGATGGAACTGGCCAAGGGCTGTATGTCCACCGCTTGGGTGTACGGCGTCATCGGCGTGCACAACTGGCAGATCGCCCTGTTCGATCCGCGTGCCGCCGAGGATGTCTGGGGCGGCGGTGACCACTCGGTGCTGATCGCGTCGACCTATATGCCCAAGGGCCAGGTCACGCCGGTGGAAGGGGGATTCCGCTTCAGCGGTCGCTGGGGTTTCTCCAGCGGCATCGAGCACTGCGACTGGGTGTTCCTCGGGGGGCTCATCTTCAACGAGGGCCAGCCGCCGGAGTACCGCACCTTCCTGCTGCCGAAATCCGACTTCAAGGTGGTGGACACCTGGCAGACCATGGGCCTGCGCGCCACCGGTTCCAACGACATCGTGGTGGAGGACGTGTTCGTACCGGACTACCGCACGCACAAGGCCAGCGACGGTTTCATGGGCACCAACCCCGGCCGCGATACCTTCACCGCCTCGCTCTACAAGCTGCCGTTCGGGCAGATCTTCGTGCGCGCCGTCTCCACCGCCGCCATCGGCGCGCTGGAAGGCATGGTCGAGGCCTTCCGTGACTTCGGCGGCAACTGGACCGGCAACATGGGCGCCAAGACCTCCGAGCAGGTGCCGGCGCAGATGGCGGTGGCCAATGCCCGCGTTGCCGCCGACGAGATGCGGCTGGCGCTCGACCGCAACTTCAGTGAACTCAAGGCGGCGGCCGAGAAGGGTGAGCCGGTGAGCGTGGAGCGCCGTCTTCATTTCCGGTACCAGGCGGCGCAGGTGGTGGACCGCTGCTGCGAGCACGCCTACAAGCTGCACTCCGCCTGCGGCGGCCGCGGCATCTTCCTCGACTTCCCGCTGGTGCGTTTCTTCATGGACATCCTGTCGGCACGCGCCCACTACGCCAATAATCCGGACGTGTTCGGGCGCAACTTCGGCGGTGCCCTGCTGGGCCGCGAGAACACCGACTTCTTCATCTGAGTACGCGACGCCGGATCGCGATCCACCCCTCTTTCGTCCACGGAAGAGGGGTTCATTTTTGGAGGGCAGCAGCATGGGCATGAACGAACCCACAACGGGTTGGGACGCGGAATTCGATGTCGTGGTGGTGGGCTCCGGCGCCGGCGGCATGACCGCCGCCCTGTGTGCCGCCGGGGAAGGTTTGCAGGCCCTCGTGATCGAAAAATCCGAGTGTTACGGCGGCACATCGGCCGTATCCGGCGGGGGGATCTGGATTCCCTGCAACGACGACATCGCCCGCAACGGTGGCCAGGATTCCTACGAGGCCGCCCTTGGCTATGTGAAGTTGCTGACCGATGGCGAGGTGCCGGAGGCGCGCATCGAGGCCTACCTGCGCAACGCGCCGGAAATGGTGCGCCACCTCGCCCGGGAGTTCGGGGTGCGCTTCCGGGGCGTGCCCCTGTACCCGGACTACTATCCTGACAAGCCCGGCGGGTTGGATGGCCACCGCTCGATGGAGCCGGTGGAGTTCAATGCCGCCCTGCTGGGCGAGGACTTCGATTTCCAGCGGCCGCCGTTCAAGGGCACCCAGGTGATGGGTCGGCTGTCGATGAATCAGGTCGAGGCCCACACCCTGTTCACCAAGGGCAAGGGCTGGGTCGGGCTCATCCTGAAAATGATGCTGCGCTACTGGCTGGACCTGGGCTGGCGTTTCAAGACCAAGCGCGACCGCCGCATGACCCTGGGTCAGGCCCTGGTGGGACAGCTGCGCCATGCGCTGAAGAACCGCAACGTGCCCCTGTGGCTGAACACCGGCCTGACCGAACTGGTCGAGTCCGACGGCCGTGTGACCGGCATCGTGGCGATGCGCGATGGTCGCCCGGTGCGGCTGCGTGCGCGCCGCGGCGTGGTGCTGGCCAGCGGCGGCTTCGAGTCCAACCAGCAGATGCGCGAGCAGTACCTGCCCCATCCCACCCGCGTCGAGTGGACCGGTGCGCCGCCGATCAACCACGGTGACGGCATCCGCGCCGGGCAGGCGCTGGGCGCCGGACTCGGGTTCATGAATCTGGTGTGGGGCTCGCCCACCGTGCACGTGCCGGGCGCCAGCTCGCAGACCACCTTGTTCGTCGAACGCGCCATGCCGCGCTGCGTGATCGTCAACCGCAAGGGGCAGCGCTTCGTCAACGAGGCGGTGGCCTACCCGGATGTGGTGACCGCGATGTACGCCGACGAGGCCAGGGGCAACGGCGCCGTGCCGGCCTGGTTCATCTTCGATGCGCAGTTCCGCAAGAAGTACCCGGCGGGTCTGTTCCTGCCCGGACAGATGCAGCCCGACTCGGCGCTGCCCAAGGACTGGCTGGACAAGGTCTACTACCGTGCCGACAGCCTGGCGGCGCTCGCCGCCAAGATCGGTGTCGACGCGCAGGGTCTGGCCGCCACCATCGAACGTTTCAATGCGCATGCGGTGAAGGGGGAGGACCCGGACTTCCACAAGGGCGAAACCGCCATCGACCGCTACTACAGCGATCCGCAGAACCATCCCAACCCCTGCCTCGGGCCGCTCACCGACGGACCGTTCTACGCCATCCGGCTCGACCCGGGCGAAATCGGCACCAAGGGCGGCCTGCTCACCGACCCGCAGGCGCGTGTGCTGCGCGAGGACGGCAGCGTCATCGAAGGGCTCTACGCCACCGGCAACACCTCGGCTGCGGTGATGGGCAAGACCTACGCCGGTGCCGGTTCCACGCTGGGTCCGGCGATGACCTTCGGCTATCTCGCGGCACGGGACCTGGCACGGCAGCCGGTGGCGGCGTCTGCGGCGGCGGGCTAGGCAAGCGCCGCCTCGGCGGCGCCATCCAGGGGCAGTCCCAGGCTGTTGAGCAGGCCGGCCAGCATCGCGTAGTGGCCGATCAGCATCGTCAGCTCAATCATCTGTGTTGCGGGCAGCCAGGCGCTGAGAGCGTCCCAGGTGTCAGCATCCAGCGTGTGCCCGTCCAGCAGCTGATCGGTTGCCAGCAGCAACAGGCGCTCCTGCGGGCGCCATTCCGTTGCAGACGGTCCCTCGGCTATACGCCGGATGTCGTCACGGCTGAGCCCCTCGCGCAGTCCGATGGCGACGTGCTGTCCCCACTCGTAGCGGCAACGACAGCGCCAGCCCACCCGAAGAATCACCAGCTCGGTGTGCCGGCGCTGGAGGCTGCCATACGGCATGAGGCGTGCAGCAAAGCGCAGCCAAGGCCAGAACAAGCGAGGGTTGCGGGCCAGCACGGCGAATAGGGCGGGAACCTCGTCGTGACCGGTGCGGCGCCGGGCGGCACGCCGGCCCAACCCGAACAGAATCCGCAGAGGCAGGCTCCATTGGTCAGGGCTGGTCGGTGACAGGCGAGAGGATTGGGCCGGGAGCCAGCCTCCCGGCGGCTGCAACACTGACAGGGGGGGGTCATTGGAGGGCATGGCGCATCACGTTGCCGGTGTCGAAATGGGACAGCGGAAAATCCATCTCCTTGATCATCTCGTCCTCGTTATCCAGCGCCATGGCCAGATAGCGCTCCGACGTGAGGTCATAGACGGTTTCCAGTGCAGCGCCGAAGATACCCTTGTCATACGCCTGAAAGGCGTGGGCTTCCTGCCATCGCCAGAGGGCACCGCGATTGTCGTAGAGGTCCACCAGGACGATCTGCCAAGTGTCTTCGTCGATGTAGAACACACGACGCGCGTAGAGATGCGATGTGGTGGGCTTGACCTCCGCCTCCACCACCCAGACGCGGTGGCGCTCGTAGCGCAGCACGTCGGGATTGATGTGGCTTTTATGGACGATATCGGTGTATTTCAACTGATCTGAGTGCACCCGGTAGGCGTTGTACGGCACGATCATTTCGCGCTTGCCGAGCAATTTCCAGGTGTAACGATCGGTTGCGCCATTGAAGGTGTCGGTCTGGTCGTTGGTGCGCAGCCCGTCCGCCGCCTGTCCAGGGTTGTCGTACGCCACGCTGGGCGCCCGGCGCAGTCTGCGTTGACCGCCGTTGTAGGCCCAGACCCGGCGCGCCTCCTTCACTTGGTCCATGGTCTCGTGGATGAGGCCGATGGTGCCCGCCAGCCGCGGAGGCGCGAGCGTGACCTGCAAGAAGTAGATCGCTACATTGTCGAGCGATCCCGGCGTGGTGTCGGGCTGGCTGTATTCGAAGCGCACGTCCTCCCGCAACTTGGCTGCCATGTAGCTGCCATCCGGCATCACTGGGAACTGGTTGTTGTAGCGACGGCCGCCGATGCCGCGGTACCGAAGCTTATGGTTCCAGAGGGGCTCGACCCCGCTCTTGGGAATGGGGAACGGAATGCCGATGGCTGCGCCAGCAATACCCTCGCCGTTGCTGATCAGCTCCGCTTCCAGTGCGTTGCGACGTGTGGCGGCATTGACGAAGTCGGGGGTCGCCGCAGTGCGGTGGCTGCGGTAGACGTCAATCCGATAGCTGGGATAGCGCTCAAGCATGGCCTGTTGGCCTTGCGACAGCGCGCTGCGATAGGCGTCGAGGTTTTCACCCGTGATGCTGAATAGCGCCTTTTCATCGGCAAAGGGGTCGCAATAGCGATGCCCTTCGCCCTGGTAGCAGTCCGGCGCCGAGGTGAGGCCGCCGCTCCAAGCAGGGATACTGCCATCCTCGTTGCCAGCCGTCTCGCCGCCCTGTGGCGTGAGGTCGCGGCCGAGTCGTGCCGCCTCCTCGGCGGGTACGGCGGCATGGAGGGTGATCGGGCCGGCGCAGGCCAGCAGCAGCAAGAGCAGTGATCGTTTCATGGTGGGCTCCGGTCGGAAGAGGTGGGGGCTCAGAACTGGTAGCCGAGCCACAGCAGGAGGTTGTCGCGGTCGCGCAGCGGATCGCGCTTGCCGCCGCCGGTGTAGAGGGTGTAGCGGAGCTCTCCGAGCCAGGTCGATTGGTAGTCCCATCGGACACCGGTGAGGATCTGCTTGCGCCCCTCAATGAAGTTCATGCCGAGTCCGGGCGAGACCCCTTCGACGTCGTGGAACAGGGCGGTCAGGAACTCGATATTGGCGCCGAACAGCAGGTTGTCGTAGCGGTTCATCAACACCGCCCGATAGCCCCAGGAGTACTCGGTGCCGAAGCTGCTGGGGTCCTGTGGTGAGGGGTTCTGTCGCATCTGCGGGTCGGACACGTTAGTGGATGGGTCGTTGGGATCGCTGCGTACATCACGAGGATTGATGCCGGTTCGCCCGTCGCCACCGCTGGAGATGTGGGCATCGGCGGCGCCGCCCATGAACTGCAGCTCGGAAAGCTCGGGGAAATCGAGGACATGGGTCATGCCGACTTCCATCAAGGCGAAGATCTGGCTGGCGCCGATGGGGTTGGAGCTGCCGAACACACGCAGCAGGGTTATGCCCAGCTGACCGACACCCATGCGCTCGAAACCAGGGATATACATGCCCGGGGTGGGCGCCACGCCGCGGTAGTTGGTCTGCACGAAGTCTGGGGTGGCGCTACGGCGCCCGGGAATGGTGGCGACCGCCACCGAGTAGTCGGATTCCGGCAGCGCGGGCTGCAGGGCTGCCAACACCAGGTCGATCGGGTGAATCTGTAGGGGTAGGTTCTCCCGATAGGCGTACTCCCCGGACAACGCGTAGTCGCCGATCGTGGTGTTGAAGGACAGCCCCCACATGCGGATGTCCTCCGGATACTCGACAAACAGCGTGGCGGTATCCAGCGGCAGCGCTTCCCGCGATGCCGGCAGGAAGGGGCCGCCCGTCAATACCGCCAGCAGGTTGGTCGGCGGAATGCCACAGGCGGCGATAAGCGCAAGCCCATTGGTGATGGGGTTGCCGGTGTTCGACGGCACGCAGGTGCCGTCGGCGGCATTGATGCTGGCGCTGGGAACACGCGAATGGTAGTTGGCAAAATAGAAGCCCAGTTCGGTGCCGCCATTGAGGTCGTCGGCGAACACACGCAAGGCCGCGCCATACTGGCCACCGTCCTCCGGCTCGTGGTCCGGTAGGCGCTGGACGGTGCGACTGGAGGTTGAGCCGAGCGCAGCCGCCGGGTCGTCGGGGTTGTCCACGGGCCGGTAGCGACCTTCGGGGTCTTCCGGTGCCTTGCCCAGCGATAGCATTGCGAAGCTGCCGCCATCGCCAACAAAGTCTGTGGTCGAGAAGAAGCTGCCGACGGGATCGATGGTGACCGGCCGCCAATCGTACTGGTAGAAAACCTCCAAGTTGATACCGTTGCCAATCTCGCTGTTGAGCACCGCCATGCCGACCGGCTCGAACAGCTCCTTGATGTCGAAGCCGGGAAGCCGCAGCAGCGCGGCGTTGGGCGGATTGAAGGCGCTCAGGCTGTTGAGGGCGAGGAAGGCGCTCTCGCCCCAATTGAGGACTTGATTCCCAAGTTTGAAGGTGGCGTAGCGATCTCCGATCTCGAAGTTATGGCTGATGAAGTAGTCAAGCAGCCGCAGATCGGAACCGATAGTGCTGCGGCCGCTACGCGGGAACGGACTGGTTGGCGCGCGTAGCGTGGTGTCGGGGTGTCGTTGGGTAAGCCCTTCGTAGCGTTCATCAAAGAAATAGAGGCCGCGCACGAAAATGCGGGTGTCCTCCCAGTTCAACGACAGGTCGGTGGTCAATTTCGCGGTCGCGTGGACGATGTCGTGCCGATCAAAGTTGAGGTTCCCATCGTCGCCATTGACCGAGAACGTGCCAGGTGCATCAATCGCGCGCTGGTTGCCGACACCGCCATCATCGGTCGTGCAGGTGTCTCCGCGAAACCGAAGGTTGGTGTCGCCATCCGCTGACACCCGCCGTACACACAGGCCGGGTGTCGCGTTGCTGATGCCGATGAGGTCGGAATCGCGGTCCTGCATACGCATCAGCGCGCCGATGGTGAAGAGGTTGTTGACGCGCACATCGGCACCCGCGAGCTTGAAGTCGAAGGCGCTGGCCGCAGTGGCTGTGATACAGCCCAGCATCAGTCCAACGATGCGAAAGCGAAGTTCAGACACCATGGCGGGGATCCTCCTGAAGCGGGGCGGATGCCGCCTGCTCGGCGGCGTGATGCAGTTGATCGTTGAGTCGCCGCATCACCCATTCATAGGGCGCGGCGAACTTGCGCTGGAACCAGTGTCCGACGCGGATGTCGGTCGAGGTAAACACCAGGTAACGGTTGTCGCGAATGCCGGCGAGGATGGCCTTGGCCGCTGTTTCCGGGCTGACGGCCTCCCGGCGAAACCGTTCTCTCAGGCGCTCGAAAGCCGGCGCGTCGCGGTCGACACCGACCACTTCAATGGTGTTCACCAACCCGGTGTCGACGCCCCCCGGGCAGACCAAGCTGACCCCGATACGGTGTCGCGCCAGATCGAACCGCAGCACCTCCGAGATTCCGCGCAGACCAAACTTGCTGGCGCTGTAGGCCGCGTGCCAGGGCAGGCCGAACAAGCCAGCCGCCGAGGACACGTTAACCAGGTGCCCGCCTCGGCCGGCGGCGATCATCGTCGGCAGGAAGCATTCGATGACGTGAATCGGCCCCATCAGGTTCACGTCGATGCAGCGCTGCCAGTGCATGTGCTGCAAATCCTCGACGCGGCCCCACACCGAGATGCCGGCGATGTTCATCACCACATCAAGGCTGCCGAACACGCCATGGATATCGTCAGCGAAGGCCTGTACAGCCGACAGGTCAGTGATGTCCACGGCACGTTGCAGGGCTACATCGCCGCCCTGGTCGGTAATCGATTCAGCGACCGCCACCAGGGCAACCGCATTGATGTCGGTCAGAAAGACGCGGGCCCCGGAGGCGGCAGCGGCGATGGCTGTGGCGCGACCAATGCCACTGGCGGCGCCGGTGATGAGGCAGTTCTTGCGATACAGCGAGGTGTTGGACATGGCAGTTCTCAGGTGAACATCAGCAGCGATCAGGCAAGGCGGCGCAGAAGTCGCTGCCGGGTGCGACGGGGAGGCGCAGACGTGAGGGGGTATCGCCGCCCAGGTGGACGGTGTTGAGGTTGGGAGAAGGCAGTGCGAAGGTCGGCGCCCCGACCAGATAGAGCCGTAGCCGATGTCCCGCGCGGAAGCGGTTGCCGATGGGCCAGAACTCGACGTGGTACTCGCGCACTTCGCCGGGCGCGGCGAAGGATTTCGACGAGAAATCGTTGTAGGGCTGTATCAACTCACCTTCCGCGTCATGGCGGGAACGGGGTTCGACCAGATTCGGGAAACTGGTGCGAAGCCGTCCCAAGCCCACCGTGTGGGCACTTCCATCGGGCCACACATCGGCGATTACCGCATGCAGGTCGGCCTGCGGCAGCAGACCCGAGACGAACACGCTCAGGGTGGCCGGTCCCAGCACAGTCACATCCGCTGCCAAGGGCGCTGTGGTGTAGGTCAGCCCCAGGGGCTCCATCAGGTTCATCTGCACCAGAAAGGGCAGCAGGTCGAACAGCGTTGACGCACCGGCGGAGGCGATGGTGGCGGTGGTGTTGGGGTCGCTGGCCGTCCCCAGTGAGGTCAGGGCGAGATAGCGCTGACGGTCGTTGATGGCGGCCGGCTGCGGCGATAGGCTGGCGTTGTTGAGTGAAGCGGCACCCCCGCCACGCACGGGATCGAGATACAAGCTCTGCCAGCGGGTGCCCGGCAGCGGCCAGTCCGCGCCTTCGGCCCTTAGCCAGGCGCCCTTCATCATCGAGGGATAGCTGCCGTCGCTGAGCAGCAGTTGCACCGGCGGCTCCCGGTCAATGCCGTTGTTGACATCGCGCAGGAAGCGGTCGAACCAGCGTTGGTATGTGGGGAACGGCCCCTCCGTGCCGGACGGGAAGCCATCGTGGGCACCGAGCGCACGAAGATGGACGGTTACGCCCTGGTCGCGCAGCATCTGGTAGCTCTCGAAAGGTCCGCGCGATTCGACGTCGTAGAAGCCGGTGTTGGCGAGTATCGGAAAGCGATTGGGACCCGGACGCTGTACCCGTTCCTGCCAATAGTCGTTCTGTACGGGTTGGCCCAGCACGTCGATCGACATGCTGAGCAAGCCCAGGCCGGATCGCAGCAGCGGGACCAAGCCGAAGTCCGCCATCAGCCGATTGGGCGTGCTGGCCAGCAGTGGTCCGCCGACACCCAGCCCTACTGCGACGGCGGGCACAAGGTTGGGCATGCCGCCGGGATAGAGCAGGTCACGGTAGAGATCGGCGGTGCCCGCCATCAGCGCGGCCGCTTCGACGCAGGCCAGCGGCAGGTGCAGGGCGTTATAGACTGCGATGGCACTGGCCGAGAATCCGTACAGGCCGATCCGGCCGTTGCTCCAGGGTTGTTCGCAAGCCCAGGCGACGAACTCCGCCACATCCTGTTGGTCCCGCGGCCCAACCGCGCTCCAGCTGCCGGTGCTGTTGCCGGTGCCGCGGGCATGGACGAAAACATGGTGATAGTCCGGGCCGAAGTCGGGTACGTCCGAGCCCATCCCGTATGGACTGAACTCCACGATGACCGGCTTGGGCTCTGGTGGCCCGACACGGCGCAGTTGGGCGAACAGAGTCTCGCCATCCTCGGTGTCGAAACGAAGCGCTTCGCGACTGACCGAGGTGTTTGGTGGTGGCCCACTTGGCGCGCCCAGCGGCGCGCCGTCGCAGCCGACCAGCAGGGCCAGGGCTAGCGTCAGCAACGTGGATTGAACCGTCGGAAGGGGCGGCGCGCAGCGGCGGTAGCTCGTGCAGGGCTTCATGCTCCAGATCTCGCAAGCGATAGTAATTAACAAACAGACCAGTCGGTCTTTTTATTACAATGCCTCCGCCCCTCGGGGCTGTCAAACCCCCGCCTTCTCAGTGGGTAAACCGCTATGCTGCGGTCAGCTGATGGAAACCCGATGACCTCAACTTCTTCGTCCAACCCAGATGCGCGTGGGAAGGCGGCCCGGCGCCCGAGTCAGGCGCAACGGCGCGACGCGACCCGTACGCGCATTCTCGACGCTACGCTCTACTGCTTGGCGCACCACGGATATGCCGGCACCAGCCTGAGTCAGGTGACGGTTCGGGCCAAGGTGTCGCGGGGGGCATGGGCGCATCACTTCGCTTCGATGGATGCGCTGTTACTGGCGGCCGCCGAGCATTTGATGCACCAGGTCTACCAGCGGCTGGCGAGCGTCCTCGGTGCGGTGGCTGCCAGCGGCGATGACCTGCGGGGATTGGTGGACGCGGTGTGGCGGGAGTTTTTCGCCAGCGAGGTCAATGAGGTTTATCTGGAGTTGTTGATTGCCAGCCGCCGCAATCCTGCCTTGGCCGAACGTCTCAGGGTGCTTGCCTTGCAGCTCGAGTCCAATATCGCGAATGCCGCCACACAGCTGTTTGAGGCTCAGCCAGACGCGGTACATGAGGTGACGACCATGATGCATCTCAATCGCTGGATGCTGCGTGGTATCGCCCTTGATGCGCCGTTGATGCCGGAAGGATCGGTTGACGAGGCGCTGCAGGCCTGGAGTGCACTGGTGTCGACCCAGCTGCGCCGCCGCCGCTCATCAACGCGGGGATAGTGCGTCGATCCAGTCGCCGATCAGGGCGACCGCGTCAGCATCGACAACGTGGGTGGCCAGTGGTGGCATCTGGCCCTCGCCGCGGCGGTTCATGCGCAGCCACAGGGTGCTGCGATGGCGGTCGCCCGGCGCGATGATGCGGGCGTCGTCGACGCCGAGGTCGCCGTTGCGGGGCATCACGTCGATGGCGTTGAGCGCCGCATCTTCGGCGCTGTAGCGTAGATTCAAGGTGACCGGCAGGGTGTTGTCCGGGTTGTGGCACTGGGCGCAGTTGGCCGCCAGATAGGCACGTGCCCGGGCGGCGATCGGCGCCACCGCGTCATCCGGTGTCGGCCAGCGTGGTGCGTGGTCCGGTGGCGCCAGTGGTGGGTCGAACACGCCGATGTGATCCAACGTTCGCAGCTGGTTGTCCACCGCCAGCGGGTAGGCGAAGTCGCCGTTGAGCTGACTGCTGCGAAGGCCCAGCACATGACCGGCCGAGGCGTTGTGGCAGGTCGCACAGTCGGCGGTGCTCGGGTAGTCGTAAGTTTGGTTGACGGTACCGGCTGCGGTGGCGACGGCCAGTGTTTCGGTGTGGCGGCCGTAGACCAGGCTGGCGTCGGTCTGTGCGTCATTCCAGCGATAGGTGTATCCAATCCAGCCGCGGACCGTGTGGACCAGCACCCGCGTTTCCAGTCGGCGTAACGGTCCGTCCTGAAGGCGGTCGAGATCCAGTTCGAAGTGCTTCACCAGCACGGTACCGAGCGGGAAGTCCCAGCGATCCGCCGCGACCGAAGTCAGATGGGTGCCGGCCGGCAGGGCCATCCAGCGTTGCTTCTCGGTGCCGTCCGACCATAGCGGCATGTTGACGCCATAGGGGATCAGGCCTGGCGCCGGCGTCAAGCTTGCGAGGTCACGGAACAGGCCGGTGGCCGACAGGGTTTGTGGCACCCGCACCTGATCGTCCCCGGGGCCTTCCACCAGCTTTTGGATGATGCCGCGGCCGAGATTGACCAGATAGGCCTCTCCATCGATCTCGGTGAACGACGCCAGGCTGAAGCCGCCGAGGCTTTCCGACAGCAGTACCGGTTCGCCGAGTCCGTCGGCGGCGGTCAGCGGCGCCGCCCACAGCTTGCCGACGGTGAAGTCGCCATAGAGCAGATGCTGATAAAGGCTGGGCAGCGCCGTGCCACGGTAGACGAAGCCCAGGGTGATGGAAACGCCGTCCCAGTGCCGATACTCGAGCGCGGGCGCGCGGAGCTGATCGGCGGGGTGGCCGCCATCCGGTCCTCCCTTGAACTGGCTGCCCTCGAACATCGGCCACCCGTAGTTGCCACCGGGGACGATGCGGTTGATCTCCTCGACATCCGCCTGGCCGACATCGCCCAGCCACATCGCGCCGGTGATCGGGTCGATGCTGAAGCGATGCGGGTTGCGCAGGCCAAAGGCCCAGAGTTCCGTCCGCACCGGCTGGCCGGCACCGATCACACCCTCGGCCTCCTGACCGACGCCGACGAAGGGGTTGTCGGGTGGGATGCGGTAGCCGTCGTCGCCCGAGACATCCAGGCGCAGCACGCTGCCTAGCAGCGAGCTGCGATCCTGGGCATGCGCCAGCGGGGGCTCAGAGAAGCCGCCATCACCGGCGCCCACATACAGATACCCATCGGGGCCGAACAGCAGGTTGCCGAGGTTGTGGCCCCAGCCGGGTTGTGGCACCACCAGCAGTCGCTGCTCGCTGTCAGGGTCCAGACGCAGCGGCTGCTGCGGGTCGCGTGTGAAGCGCGACAGCACCGAGCAATAGGGGGTGCAGCGCTGCGGATCGTCGGCCTGCCGTCCGGCATACACGAGGTAGACACGACCGTTGTCGGCATAGGCGGGATCAAAGGCCAGCCGCACCAGCCCCTGCTCGTTGCCGTCGTAGCGCACCCGATCCCGCAGGTCGGCAAACAGGTCGGCGTCGGTGACATCGGCGCGACGCTCGAAGACGCGGAGCGTGCCAGTGTGCTCGGCCACCACCGCGTGATGGCTGCCCGGCACGTCGGCAAAGTCCACCGGTTGGTCGAACTGCAGCTGCGGGTAGGCGTTGATGACCGCGATATCGGCATCGGCGCCGGTGTCGGCGGTGAAGGCGACCGTGGTTGGCGTCTCACGTGCGGACAGTCCGTAGGGCGCCGTCGCATCGGGGTCGGCGCCGCCGCAGGCCGACAGCAGCAGAACACCGTACAGCGCAAGCGGGCCGGGGCGGGTCATGGGGAGCGGCTGCGGGGATCAGGCCCGACCTTAGCCGCCGGGGGCCTGCGCCTCAAGCGCCGATCAGTCGTCGCCCAGGATCTGGCCGGGGAACAGTGCGTCGGCGAAGCCGAAGTGACGCAGGTCGCGAATCCGCATCGGGTAGAGCACGCCGTCGAGGTGGTCGCACTCGTGTTGCACCACCCGGGCATGGAAGCCGCTGACGCGACGGTCGATGGCGTTGCCCTCGGCGTCGAAACCGGTGTAGTGCAGATGCGTGTATCGCGGCACCTGACCGCGCATGCCGGGGACGCTGAGGCAGCCTTCCCAGCCGAGGTCCTCGGCATCGCCGATTGGCGTCAGCGTCGGGTTGCACAGCACCGTGTACGGCACCGCCTCGGCATCGGGATAGCGCGGGTTGTGGTCAAACCCGAAGATCACGACCCGCAGCGGCACACCGATCTGTGGTGCGGCCAGCCCGGCGCCATTGGCGGCGATCATGGTGTCGCGCAGGTCCTCAATCAGTGCGTGCAGGTCCGGCGTATCGAAGGCGGTGACCGGCTGCGACGGGACCAGCAGCCGCGGATCGCCGTATCGCAGGATGCCGCGGATCATGGATCAGTCGCGGGCGGCCGCTGCCGCTTCGGCCGCGAGACGGCCACGCTCCCGCGCTTCGGCTTCCAGCCGCGCCGCCTCGATCTGGTCGAGCACCGCGTCGACGTCGGCGGCCGTGTCGTCGTGCACGAAGCAGCCGGTGAGGGGCGTGTCCGGCGTCAGCGTGCTGGCCTGGTAGTGCGCCCAGATCTCATGGGCGTACTCGGTTTCGGCCAACGCGGGCGCGAAGCGGGCAAACACCGTGCGCATGTTGTTGACGTCGCGTTCCAGCATGCGGAATGCATTGTTGTTGCCGGCGGCATCCACCGCCTGCGGCAGATCGATGATGACGGGCCCCTGCGCGTCGACCAGCACGTTGTACTCCGACAGGTCGCCGTGGATCAGACCGGCGCAGAGCATGCGCACGATCTGGTCGATCATGAATCGGAAGTGTTCATGCGCCTGCTCGGGGGCCATGTCCACGGCGTGCAGCTGGGGTGCGACGTCGCCGTCGGCATCCAGCAGCAGCTCCATGATCAGCACGCCGTCGTAAACGCCCTGTGGCTGCGGTACCCGTACGCCGGCGGCCGCGAGGCGGTAGAGCGCGTCGATCTCGGCATTCTTCCACTCGGCCTCCTGGACCCGGCGGCCGTGGCGACCGCGGCGCCCCATGGCGCGGGCGTCGCGGCTGCCGCGTGCCTTGCGGCCTTCCTGGTACTCCGCCAGCCGGTGGAAGCCACGTTGCTCTGCGGCCTTGTAGACCTTGGCGCAGCGATGCTGTCCGCCGCTGGTGACGATGAAGACCGAGGCCTCCTTGCCGCTCTTTAGCTGACGCAGCACGCCGTCGACGATGCCTTCGTCCACCAGTGGTTGCAGGCCCTTCGGGATGCGCACGATGGCGGCCTAGTTCACTGAACCGGTGACTTCGTCGCACCCGGATGGCCGCGCCAACCGGGGTGCGCGGGTTCGGCACCGCCCGGGCAATGACGGTTTTCGGACTTGCTTTCCGTGGTCCATCGCCGGGCTCACGGCGTCGGCTCCTGGGGATTCGGCGTTTCGGAGCTGCTGTTGCGGGCCAGCTTCTTCAGCCGTTTCTCTTCCTGCTTTTTGCTTTTCTTCAGTTCGCGCTGGCGTTTTTCAAAGTTGTAGTTCGGCTTGGCCATGGGCGCCTCCAGCCAGTGGGGCGCCCCAGTGTAAAGGGTTTCGATGCGCGTCCCCGGATGATCTACCCCACGCGGGTTAGGAAACCCTGAGCCGCCGCTCGCACACTTTCGCCAAAACGGGGGGAAGGAGAAGCTGATGGCGGGGCTGAAAGGCAAGGTGGCATTGGTGACCGGTGCCGGGCAGGGGGTGGGACAGGGGATCGCACTGGCACTGGCCGCCGAGGGTGTGGCCGTGGCGGTCACCGGGCGCACGCTGGCCAAGCTGGAAACCACGGTGGATCAGATCACCGCGCGCGGTGGCAGAGCCCTGGCGGTGGCCTGTGACGTCAAGTCACCGGACGATCTCGCACGATGCGTTGATACCGTGGTGTCAGCCTTCGGTGGACTCCATATCCTCGTCAACAATGCACAGGAAGTGCCATTGGGCACGCTGGATCAGGTCAGCGACGAAGCGTTCGAAGCCGGATGGGCTTCGGGGCCGCTGGCCACCTTCCGTTTGATGAAGCTGTGCCATCCGCATCTCAAAGGGGATGGCTGCATCATCAATCTGGGCTCGCCCGCCGCCAAGCGCTGGGACATGAGCGGCTACGGCGCCTATGGCGCAGTCAAGGAGGCCATTCGCCAGCTCACTCGCGCCGCCGCCTGCGAATGGGCGCGGGACGGCATTCGCAGCAACTGCCTGCTGCCGCTCGCCAATTCACCCGCCATGGCCTGGTGGACCCGCGAGCGGCCGGAGGAGTCGGCTGCCTTCATCGCCACCGTGCCGCAGCAGCGGGTGGGCGACTGCGAGCAGGACATCGGTCGGCTGGTGGTGGCGTTGTGTGGCGATGACTGTCGTTACGTCAACGGCCAAAGCATTGCCGCCGACGGCGGTCAGGCATTTCTGGGGTAGGCGATGAGCATTCGGATCGAGCGTCTGGAAGACGGTGTCACCCATCTGTGGCTGGGACCGGCGGGTGGTGCCCCGTCGATCGACCTCGCCGCCGCTGAGGCACTGCGTGATGCCGTCGGTGAGCTGGCGCGCGATCCGGACAGCCGGGTCATTCTGCTGGGCTCCGAGGGGCGGTTGTTCTGTGTTGGCGGCGATATCCATGCGATGCACAGCGCCAGTGCCGGCGCCGAACGGGAACGCCTGCTGTCGGCCATCATCGATGCCGTCCACGCGGCCGTGATCGGCCTGCGCGCACTTCCGCAACCGGTCATCACGCTGGTCAACGGGGCGGCTGCCGGGGCCGGCTTTTCCCTGGCGATGAGCGGCGATATCGTGCTGGCTGCGGACAGCAGCCGGTTCATTCCAGGTTACCCCGGGCTCGCCACCACCTCCGATGGGGGGCTCAGCCATTTCCTGTTGCAGCGTGTCGGGGCCATGCAGGCCTTCGATCTGCTGTTGGCCCGGGACCACCTCACGCCCGCTGAAGCGCAGTCACTTGGACTGGTGCTGGACGTGGTGGCAGCCGCGGACCTGACGGCAAGCGGCCGCGCCTATGCGGCGCGTCTGGCACGGCATCCGATGCAGGTGCTGCAGGGTTTCAAGCAGTTGCTCAACGGCGGCGACGCCGATGCGCTGCGCGCGCAACTGGACCGGGAGCGGGCTACCTTCCTGCGCAACGCCGAGACACCGCTGTTCGCCAGTCGATTGGCGGCCTTCCTGCAGCGGGGCCGCACGTGAGCGGGCTGGCGCAGGCGTTCACGCCCCTGCGGTTGGGGCCGGTCACCCTGCGCAACCGCTTTATCAAATCGGCCACCAATGAGGGCATGGCCAAGGGCGGGGTGCCGTCTGCGGCCTTGGTCGAGCACCATCGCAGCATGGCGGCAGGCGGCGCGGCGTTGACGACGGTTGCCTACTGCGCCGTGAGCCCGGACGGTCGCACCTTCGAGGATCAGGTGCTGATGGATGGCCCAACGCAGCCGCATCTGCGTGTGCTGACCGAGGCGGTCCATCGGGAAGGCGGCGCGGTCAGCGCCCAGCTCACGCATGGCGGCGCCTTCACCTTCCTGCCAGCGCTGGCGACGCCGCGCCCCCTGAGCGCATCCGGCGGCCTCAATCCGCCCGGGGTCATGGTGGGGCGCCTGCGCAAGGCGGCGATGACCCGCGCCGACATGGATGCCGTCGCCGACGACTTCGTCACCGCCGCCCGCCGCGCGCGCGCCGCCGGCTTCGATGCAGTCGAGCTGCACATGGGGCACGGATACCTGCTCAGTCAGTTTCTGTCACCGGCCTACAACCGCCGGCGCGACGACTACGGTGGTGATGCGGCGCGCCGTGCCCGATTCCCGGTGGAAGTGCTGTCGCGGGTGCTGGAAGCGGTGGGCCGCGATCTTGCCGTGATCTGCAAGCTCAGTGTGACCGAGGGTCACCGCCGCGGAGCACCGATCGAAGATGTGATCACCACCACCCGCGCGCTGGAGTCGGCGGGCGCGCACCTGCTGGTGCTCTCCGGCGGCATGAACGTGGAGGCGCCGTGGGCGATCTTCGGCAGCAACATGCCCGCCAGCGCAGTGACCGGCAGTATCGACAATCCATTGATCCGGTTTGCGGTCCGGGTGTCACGGCTGATGGAGCCGAAAATCCGGTTTCGCGAGTTGTACCTTCGCGAGTATTCGCGGCAGGTCCGGGCGGCGGTACGCATGCCGCTGGCCTATCTCGGTGGTGCCAAGTCGGTGGACGGGGTGCGCCACGTCATGGATGACGGCTTCGACGCCGTGGTGATGGGCCGCGCGCTGATTCACAGCCCCGACCTGGTGCATCAGTTCCGGGACGGGCGCGCCACGGTGTCCGGCTGTACCGCCTGCAACCAGTGCGTGACCAGCATGTACACCGCTGCCGGGACGCACTGCACGCTGCAGCCGCCGCCCGATGTCGCACTCAACCGTCGGCCGGCGGCCTCATGAGCGCCGACGACCTGCGCGGCCGTGTGGCGGTCGTCACCGGCGCCGCCAGCGGTCTGGGTCTGGAAACCGCACGAGGGCTGGCCGCGCGGGGCGCGACCGTGGTGATGAGCGACCGCAACGTCGCGGGCGGCGAGGCAGCCTGTCAGGCACTCGCCCGGGATTGTCCGCAGGCCACGGTGCGGTTCCGTCCGCTGGATCTGGGGCGTCTGTCCGCCATCCGGGATGCGGCGGAAGCCTGGTGCGCGGAATGGCCGGTGATCGACCTGCTGGTGGCCAACGCCGGCCTGCTGCCACCGTTGCAGCGGGCCGAGACGGCGGACGGTTTCGAGTTGAAGTTCGGCGTCAACGTGCTGGGGCATTTCGCCCTGATGGCCGATCTCTGGCCGGCGCTGGCGGCCAGTGCCGCGCCGCGGGTGGTGTGGACGTCGAGCCTGGTGCACCGCCGCGCGGAGATCGATTTCGAGGATCTCCAGGCGCAGCATCGCTATGAACCGCAGCGCGCCTACAACCAGGCCAAGCTGGCCTGCCTGATGCTGGCGATGGAAGCGCACCGCCGCAGTCGTGTGCACCTGCCGGCCCTGGTGTCGGTGGCGGCCCATCCGGGCGTGGCCCGCACCGGCATCGGCGACAGCCGTCGCGGACAGGTGCGCCGCACGCTGGCGGACCACCTCACCGATGTGGCCTTCTGGATTGCCATGCGGGGTTTCGGCCAGCCTGCCGAGGCCGGTGCCGCCTGCCTGCTACAGGCCGCGACCGGGGCCGAGGTGGCGGGTGGCGACTTCTGGGGGCCGGACGGCTTCGGCGAGATGCGCGGAGCGCCTGTGCGGGTGCCGCTGTCGGCACCGGCACAGGACGTCGCCCAATGTCAGCGGCTGTGGGCGGCCTGCGAGGCGCTCACCGGGCGGAGCCTGCTGTCGTGATCGCCTGGCTGCGCCGCCATCTGCCGCTGAAGGTGCTGGCGCGCGACATCGCGCTGATCCTGCTGGCCCTGTTGATACTGCAATGGGCGCGCGCGCTGCAGCTCGATGGCCGTGGCGCCGCCTGGCCGGTGGCGGCACTGGCGGCGTCGATGCTGGCGCTGGCCGGGTATCTGCTGCACGAGTGGGGGCATCTCGCCGGTGCGCTGATCAGCCGCGCCTCGGTGATCCTGCCAGCCGGCGTCACCGGTGCTTTCCTGTTCCGCTGGGACACGGCCCGCAACAGTCGGCGTCAGTTTTTCTGGATGGCCAGCGGCGGCTTTGTCGCCAGCCTGCTCACCGTGATCGCCTACGCGCTGTGGCTGCAGCCGGTTTTCTGGGCGGATCGTGTGGCGCTGATCCTCACCGCCCTGGGCGTGCTGGCGACCCTGATCATCGAGGTGCCGGAGTTCCTGCGGGTGGCCCGCGGCGGGCCGATCCCCGACGGCGCCGCCTTTGTTTCCGATGCGGAGACGCGTTGAACTATTCGGGCACCCGGGGTTCAATACCGCCATGCTGATCCGGTCGTTCCTGATGCTCACCTGGTTGCTGGCATCGAGCCTCGCGCTGCAGGGCGCGGCCTTCGCCGGTGGGGTGGCCTGCGCGCATGGGCCGGCCGCCGAGGTGGCGGATGCCGATCCGCACGCACATCATCGCGGCCATGCTGCGGCAGTGCCATCGGACAGCATGTCGTTGCCGGTGTCGTCGGCCTCCACGGCAACGTTCTGCGACAGCGGTTGTGACTGCGCGGGCCACTGTGCCACCCCTTGTGCCTCCGCCCTCACGGCATCGCGCGCGGTGGCGTTTCAGGACTGGTCCGCAGGGCATCCGGCGCCTGCCGTCGCCCCGACGGATGCGGTCAGCCCCCCGCTGACGGTTCCGCTTCGACCTCCCATCTTCGTCTGACGCCTGCCTCGCGCAGGCGGATGCCGGCTGTATGCGCATCCGTCTGTTTTCCAGCGTCCAACGGAGGTTCCCACCGTGCGTCACACCGTCTTTCACGGGCGGCTCGCAAGTATTCTCGTCGTCGCCGTCCTGAGCGGCTGCGCCACCGCACCGGCCGATCGCGGCCTGCGCGATGTGCAAAGCCTGCTGGCCAGCCGCGACCCCACCCTTGCGTCCCGTCCTTCAGCCCTTTCGGCTGATCCTGAATCGATCGAGCAGCAGATCACCGCGCTGCTTGCCGACCCGCTGAGCGCAGATCGTGCGCTGGGCATTGCCCTGCTCAAGAGTCCGCGGCTGCGCGTGAGTTATGCGCAGCTCGGCCTGGCCCAGGCCGACTGGCTGGATGCCAGTCGCCTGTCCAATCCGGTCCTGTCGTTCTCGGCGCTCGAATCCAATGCGACCGGCGAGCGCACGAGCCTGGGCTATGGCCTGGTCCAGAACTTCACCGACCTGTTGTTCCTGCGCAGCCGCAGCCGGATGGCCGGCCATGGCCGCGATCAGGCCGAGGCCGAGGCCGCGGCGGCGATCCAGAACTTGGCTGCCGACGTTCTGGCGCGCTACTACGAGGCGGTCGGTGCCGCACAGACGGCGCAGATGCGTGGCGTCATTGCCCATGCGGCCTCGGCGTCGGCCGAGTTGGCGCAACGCTTCAAGGACGCCGGCAACATCAATGCGCTGGCCCTGGCCCGCGAGCAGGCGGCGGCACACCGCGCGCAACTGGAGCACGAATCGGCCGAGGCCGATGCCCGCAGCGCGGCCCTGGCGCTCAACGAAGCGATGGGCCTGTCGCCACCGCTGGTCTGGACGCTCGATACGCGTCTGCCGCTGCCGATTGAGGAGACCCTGTCTGCCGATGCACTGGTCGCGTCCGCAATGGAGCAGCGGCTCGACCTGATCGCCAGGCAGCGCGAGATCGAGGCCATCGACGGGGCGCTGGCGCTGGCGCGGACCCTGCGCTGGGTGCCCTTTGTCGAGGTGGGAATCGAAGGCGAACGCGAGGGCGATGGCGCCCGGTTGCTGGGGCCCACTGTTGCCCTCGAGATTCCGCTGTTCGGCAAGCGTCAGAGCGCGGTGCTGCGTCTGCAGGCGCGCCGGGAGCAGGCCATGGCAGAGGCCGAGGCGGTTCGCGCCGCGGTGGCCAACGGCGTGGCCACCGCGGTGGTACGGGTGCAGTCGGCGCAGGCGCGGGTGCAGCAATTCCGCGAGGGCCTGGTGCCGCAGAGCGAAGCCGTGGTTGCCCGCATGCAGGAGCTGCAGAACTACATGCTGGTCGGTCAGTTCGAGCTGTTGCTGGCCCGGCAGGAGGCCTACCAGGCCTACGCCGGCTATCTCGACACCCTGCGGGACTACTGGCTCGCCCGCGTGGCGCTGCAGCGCGCGCTGGGCGCCGCCCTGCCCGGCGAGACGCCACGCCAGGCCCCCCTGTCCGATGCCATCACCCTGCCGGACGCGGCGCCCACCGGGCACGACGCGCACGCCGGGCATGACCGTCCGAACACGAACCCCCACACCGGAGTGCACTGATGACCAGCCGTCGCCAATTGCTGCAACTGATGGGTGCCGGCCTGGTGGCCGGAACCTCAACCCGCGCTTTCCCCCAGCAGGCGGAACACGCGCGCCTGCCGCGCAATGATCCACCAGAGGCTGCCGGCGCGCCGGTGTCGCCGCAGGGCTACCTCCCGGTGCGCACACTCAACGGCTGGACGCTGCCCTATGAGGTCCGGAACGGGGTCAAGGAGTTCCACCTCGTCGCCGAGGAGATCGAGCACGAATTCGCGCCCGGCTCGCGGGCCAGGTGCTGGGGCTACAACGGCACCACACCCGGCCCGACCATCGAGGTGGTCGAAGGTGATCGCGTGCGCATCTACGTCACCAACCGCCTGGGTGAAGGCACCAGCATCCACTGGCACGGCATCGACCTGCCGGCCGGCTATGACGGCGTCGCCGGCCTCAATCAGCCGGCCATCGGCCCCGGTGAAACCTATGTCTACGAGTTCACGCTCAGGCAGCACGGCACGCACATGTACCACCCGCATGCCGACGAGATGACGCAGATGGCCTTTGGCATGATGGGGCTGTTCATCATCCACCCGCGCGCGCCGGAGGCGGTGCCGGTCGATCGCGACTACGCCTTTCTGCTGCACAACTGGGCGCTGCACCCCGGCACCTATCGCCCGGACCCGTCGGTGATGACCGACTTCGACCTGTGGACGTTCAACAGCAAGGTTTTCCCGGCCACCGAGCCGCTGGTCATGCGCACCGGCGAGCGCCTGCGTGTCCGCATCGGCAACCTGTCGATGTGGAATCACCCGATCCATCTGCACAGCAACCCCTACTGGGTGACCGGCAGCGATGGCGGCCGCTGGCCGCAGGCGCAATGGCGGCGCGAAGTCACCGAGATCGTCGGTGTCGGCCAGATGCGCGACATCGAATTCGTCGCCACCGAGCCGGGCGACTGGGCGTTTCATTGCCACATGGCGCATCACACGATGGGGCCGATGGGACATGGCATCCCCAACCCGGTGGGCGTGGACCAGTCAGGCGTGGCGGACGAGATCCGGCGCATGCTGCCGGGCTATGGCGCGATGGGTCGCCATGGCATGAGCGAACACAGCGGTCACGTTGCGATGGGGCTGCCCGGCCCGGAAAACACGCTGCCGATGATGGCCGGCGAGGGCCCCTACGGGCCGATCGAGATGGGCGGCATGTTCACCATCCTCAAGGTGCGCGACGACCAGCCGCCCGGCGACTACCGCGACCCGGGCTGGTACCGCGCCCCCCAGGGCCAGGTTGCCCGTCGGGTCAGTGATGATCCGGCTTTTGGTCGGCCACATCGACGGCAGCCCCATGGCGAGCCTGCGGAGGCTGCCGATACGGTGGTGACGCCGGCACCGGGACACGCACACCACGGCGGCTGACGCACCCCGGCGGGGGGCGGAGGGGGTCGGGGTGCCGGGTGGCGCCTCGACCGACCCGGTACCCGTCAGGCGGCGGCTTTCGGTGCCATGGCCGCAAACGCGGCCGCCGGCGAGGTCCGCAGGTAGTTCAAGGCCTCCTCGGTGCAGCCTTCGGTTTGCGGGTCATAGGCCGGACTGAAGAACGGCAGCTCCTTGAGAGCGATCCAGAACGGCGACGGCAGCCAGCCGGCCCGGCTCTGGCGCAGCCATTCGCGCCAGATCCACGGGCGGAACACGCTGGGTTTGCGATGGGCAAAGCGCTCATCCTGCTTCATCAGATGTGCGGCACCGTGCACCCACAAACCGAAGATGGCCGGCATGGCGATGGCTGCCAGATAGTAGCGGGACGGATAGCCGCCGCCGAGATGACGATAGAGATCGAAGGCGACGCAGCGGTGTTCGATCTCCTCGGCACCGTGCCACTTCAGCAGATCGAGCACGGTGGGGTCGGCGCCGGCCTCGGCCCAGCGCTCGTTGCGCAGGATGTAGTTGCCGAGCACGCAGGTCATGTGCTCCACCGCGGCGATGATGCCGAGGCGGAACACCAGCCAGCGACGCTGCGCCCATTGGGGCAGCGGCTTGCCGAACGGGTGGTCCGCCAGCAGGGTTTCGAACAGGCGATCTTCCTGACGGGTGTTGGTGTCGGTCTCGACCCCCTGCGCATTGAGATAGTCACGAATGGCGCTGGCGTGGGCACGCGCGTGCATTGACTCCTGCCGCATGAAGTTGCGCACGTCCTCGCGCAGGCGGTCGTCGGTGATCAGGGGCAGGGCCTGGTTGTAGACGCGGCAGAACCAGAACTCGCCCGCTGGCAGCAACAGGTTGATCTCGTTGACGAAATGGCTGGCAAAGGGTTGTCCGGGAATCCATTCGAGCGGCGCCTTGGACCAGTCGAAGGCGACTTTGCGCGGGACCAGCGGCGGCAGGTTGCGGGCGCGGCTCATGCGGTTTTCTCCCGGGTGCGGCGACGGCGTCGGGCCGGGGTGGGCGCGGCGGTGTCGCTCTGGCAGAGGACAAAAGTGTCGATACAGTCGGCGAGATAGGCCGGGTCGCTGAGCGGTAGCCAGTGACCGGCATCGATCTCGCGGCGGGTGAGGTTGGGGACCCACATCGGCAGGTCGTCCCAGATCTCGTTGACCATGAAGGGGTCCTGGGTGGGCACGATCAACTGCACGGGAACGCCGGTGGGGCGCGGTTGAGGGCGCGCCAGCTTGGGCGGGAAGTTGGCGCGGTACAGCGCCACGCCATAACGGCCGTCCTCGGTCTGGGTCGGATTGGGTTCGGCTTCGATGCCCTCCAGGTTGGAGAGGATGCCGGTCCAGCGGCGCCCCAGGGCCAGGCGCCAGACTGCGGGCGCCACGGCCGGCAACTGGAACAGCATGACGTACCAGGAATGTCCGAATTGCCGTACCAGCTGCGACCAGCGTGCCGGTGTCCCCAGGCGTCGGCGCATCCAGTCGCCGGCATGGTCCAGCGAGGGTCCGGAAATGCTGGTGTAGCTGGCGATGCGCACGGCCAGCTCCGGGGTGCAGACGGCTTCCCAGCCCTGGATCGATCCCCAGTCGTGCCCGACCAGGTGCACGGGCTGATCGGGGCTGATGGTGTCGATGACCGCGTTGAGGTCGGCCATCAGCTCGCTGAAGCGATAGTCCGCCGTGGCGGTCGGCCGGGTGGAGCGGCCGGCGCCGCGCACATCGTAGGCGTACACCGCGTGATTGGCGGCCAGCGCCTCCGCCGTTGCGGTCCAGACATGGGCGTTGTCCGGGTAGCCGTGGATCAGCAGGATCGGCGCCTGGCCGCGGCGCGGCCGGCCCCAGGCGTAGAGCGCCAGCGTGACATCGCCACGGGAAACGGTCTGCACGCGCGGTGCTGCACGGGTCTGGGCGGTCCCTGACATGGGGAGGGCCTCATGAATAATGACAGCACTCAATGTAAACATCCGAGAGGACGATGGCAAGCTCGCCGATGCGCCGGGGGCATGCGCGGCGTTTCGGCCCTATCCTGTATATCCGACCTGGAGGACCCGATGCGCTACGAAACCCTTGATTACACCGTGCAGGACGGCATTCTCACGCTGACCCTGAACCGCCCCGAGCAGATGAACGCCTTCACCGTCACCATGGCGGACGAGCTGGTGGCGGCGTTCAACCGGGCCAGTGACGACGACACCGTTCGGGCCATCATCGTGACCGGCGCCGGCAAGGCGTTCTGTGCCGGGATGGATCTGTCCGTCCCTGGCAACGTGTTCGGGCTCGACGAATCCCAGCAGCCGACCCTGGAGGATATGCACCACCGCCTGGAGGACCCCGCCATTCACCGCGGCGTCCGCGATACCGGAGGGCGCGTCACACTGGCCATCTACAACTGCAAGAAGCCGGTCATTGGCGCCATCAACGGGGCAGCGGTGGGGATCGGCGCGACCATGACCCTGGCCATGGATGTGCGGCTGGCGTCCGAGAAGGCCCGGATCGGCTTCGTGTTCGGCAAGATCGGGATCGTGCCGGAAGCCTGCTCCAGCTGGTTCCTGCCCCGCATTGTGGGCATCTCTCAAGCACTGGAATGGGTCTATAGTGCTGACATTCTCAGTGCTGAAGATGCTAAGGCGGGAGGGCTGGTCAAGGCGGTGGTGCCGCCGGATCAGCTGTTGGCGGAGGCCACCCGGCTGGCCCGCCGCTTTGTCGACAACCGCTCGCCGGTGGCGATCGCCCTGGCCCGGCAGATGATGTACCGCAATACGGCACAGCCTCATCCTCTGGAAGCCCATCGTGTGGACTCGCTGGCGATGTTCTACACCAGTATTGGCGACGGCAAGGAAGGGGTGCGTTCGTTTCTTGAGAAGCGGGATCCGGTGTACGCCGCACAGGCCTCGAGCGATATGCCTCCGTTCTATGATGAATGGGCTAAGTAATCACGTATTTGCATAAAGATAGTGTCCACACTTCTTTTGAGAATCATTCTCAACTGATTACACTGTCGGTCCGGGCCATGGGGGTCCGGATCGACGTTGAGAGGATTATTCATGGCCGCTATCGGAACTGAGCGCGTGCTCAGCGTGCATCACTGGAACGATTCCCTGTTCAGCTTCCGCACCACGCGGGACCCTGGGCTGCGCTTCGAGAACGGCCAGTTCGTGATGATCGGATTGGAAGTGGGCGGCAAGAAGCTCATGCGCGCCTACAGCATCGCCAGCGCCAACCACGAGGAGCATCTGGAATTCTTCAGCATCAAGGTTCCGGATGGCCCGCTGACATCACTGTTGCAGAACGTGCGTCCGGGGCAGGAGATTCTGGTCAGCCGTAAACCGACCGGCACCCTTCTGCTGCATGACCTCAAGCCCGGCAAGCGCCTGTTCCTGTTCAGCACCGGAACCGGGCTGGCACCCTTTCTCAGCCTGGTGAAAGAGCCCGAGATGTACGATCGCTTCGAGCAGATCATCCTTGTGCATGGTGTGCGCCGCATCAGCGAGCTGGCGTATGAGGAGTACCTCAGCCGTACGCTGCAGGAGGACGAGCTGTTCGGCCCCATGGTGCGTGGCAAGTTGCTGTACTACCCGACAGTGACGCGCGAGCCGTTCCGCAATCGCGGCCGCCTCACCGATTTGGTGACCGAGGGCAAGTTGTTCGCCGACCTCGATATTCCGCCACTGGATCCCGCCACCGACCGCGCGATGATCTGTGGCAGCCCGAGCATGCTGGACGACACCGCCGCCCTGCTCGACGCTCGCGGTTTCGAGATCTCGCCGCACATCGGACAGCCGGGTGACTACGTTATCGAGCGCGCGTTCGTCGAGAAGTAGCAGCCGGCCGCTTGCGACGCGGCGCCGCCGCGTTGCGGGCCTCCAGAATCCGCACGCGATCGCCTCCGGGAGTGCTGGCGGCAGCTTCGGCGCCCGGCAGGTTGCCGGGCGACAGGACCTCGACCTCGGTGAAGCCCAGGCGGCCAAGGCGGGCGCGCGCATGCGGTTCCGACCGCAGATGCAGGTGCAGCCGCCCGCGCACGAAGGCGCTCAGCATCAGCCCGAAGGTCGCCATGGCCAGACTGCGGTTGTGACCCAGCAGGTAGACATCGGCAAGATAGACCCCGGAGCGGAAGCGGCCCAGGGTGGTCGCGATGTGGGCCCATGCACGGTCTGCCGCGGTCGGTGGCAGGTAGTTCATCAAGCCTTCGGTGATGATGACCAACCCCCGCGTGGGGTCGAGCTCGTCGGCCAGGGCAGCCAGTGAGCCGGGGCCCTGATCGGTCAGCACGTTCACCGTCCGCACCTGATGGTGTGGTGGCAATGGGCCATCTCGCTCCAGCAGGTCCTGTTTGAGCGTGGCCATGTGGGGCAAGTCGGTTTCGACATAGGTGAGTGCGTTGCCGTACCGCTGCTGATAGCGGCGGCCGCGTCCCGACAGGCCGGCGGCCAGCTCGATCACCTGCGTGATCCCCAGGGTCTCGATGGCATGATCGAGGCGGGCATCGATGCCGGCATGACGGGCGAGCATCAAGGCCTCCAGCGAGCCGCCTCCCAGGCGCTGCGTCAGGCGTGTAAAGGCCTGAAACCCCCCATCCAGCAGGCGCCCCTGCGGCGTCGACAGGCGGTCATCCGACAGGCCGTGGCGGACCCAGAAATGGCCGGTGGCATAGGCGGTGGGGCTGACACGTGCGGATTTCGACATGGGGACAGGCTAGCGGCTGCCGTTGGCTGCGCCCTTGGCCGCGGCGCCACCGCGCCTCAGGTCACGCCGGGCGCGCCGGGAAAGCCCACGTAGTACTGACCGCAGACCATGCCGCCATCGACCGCGATTTCGGCGCCACAGAGATAGCTGGATTCGTCGCTGGCAAGGAACAGCGAGGTGCGGGCGACTTCCATCGGATCGCCCACCCGCTGCATCGGCACCATCTGGTACCGCTTGTTGACGTCATCGCGGGTCTCGCTATACGGGTTGCCCATGGCGGTGTCGACGCCGCCCGGATGCACGGAATTCACCCGCACGCCACGGTGGCCGTATTCCATGGCTGCCACCTTGGTCAAGCCGCGCAGCGCCCATTTGCTGGCGCAGTAGGCGCCGAGCCCGTTGGCGGCCTTCATGCCGTCCACCGACGAGATGTTGACGATGGATCCGCGCCCTTGTGCCAACAGGGCGGCACCCACCACCTTCATGCCCAGAAAGGCACCGCTCACGTTCACGCTGAGTACCTTTTCAAAGGCGGACATGTCAGTGGTCTGCAGGGTCTGGAACAACAGCACGCCGGCATTGTTGACCAGCACATCAATGCCACCGAAGCCGGACTGCGCTGTTTCCAACACCCGTTGCCAACTGGCCTCGTCGGTCACGTCGTGGCAGAGGAACCGGGCGTGATCGCCCAACCGTGCCGCCAATGCCTCGCCCTCGGCCTCCAGCAGGTCGGCGATGACCACCCTGGCACCCTCCGCGACGAACAGTTCGGCGGTGGCGGCGCCCATGCCGCGTGCGCCTCCGGTGATGATGGCGACCTTGCCGGAAAGACGGGACATGCGGGACTCCTGAGGGGAGGGGCCGCGAGCGGCCCGGGAGCCGCAAGGTGGCACTGACTGTCCGGCATCGGCTTCGTCCGGATGCATGAACGGTCCACCAGGAACTCGCTGACGGGGTTCACGACCCGGCATGGATGCCGGGGCCGGGGTGGATTAGCGAAGTGACCTATCGCCACGAGGGCCAGCGCCAAGGTGCATTCGCGGTACTGCCCAAGACCCAACAGCCAGTGGAGGCCGGCGTGACGGCACGCCGAAGAAACTCATCGGAACGGAGGAGGTCATCGCCCCGGCAGAGGCGTAACAAGTACAACCGAGCGCCCACAAGAGGCGCCCATCGAACATCCACTGTCGTGAGGAGAACCATGCAGAACCGAGTCCCCCTGTGGGGTGGCCTGTTGGCCGCCGCCTGCAGCAGCGTCGCCCTGGCCCAGGAGTCCGCCCGTCCCGCTCCGGACAGCGGGGGGCCCGCCACCAAGGTGGAGGAAATCGTTGTTACGGCGCAACGGCGCGAGGAGCGGTTGCAGGACGTGCCGATGGCGGTGTCCGCCTTCTCCAGTGACCAGATCGAGGCGCGTGGCATCGAGAATGTCAGCGATCTCAATGCGCTGGCGCCGGGCCTGCAGATCAGCCAGACCATCTCCAACACCACCATCTCGCAGATCTCCATCCGCGGCATCACCCAGATCAACCCGGCCATCTACTGGGATCCCGCCGTGGGGGTCTATGTCGACGGCGTGTACATCGGCAAGTCGCAGGGCGGCATCTTCAACGTGGTGGATCTGGAACGGGTGGAAGTGCTGCGCGGCCCACAGGGGACCCTGTACGGGCGTAACACGCTGGCGGGCGCCATCAATCTGGTGACCCGTCGTCCCAGCGGCGTCTTCAGCGGCCAGGCCAGCCTCGATATCGGCAATTACAACGCCATGGTGCAGAAGGTATCGGTTGACCTGCCGCAGATCGGCAACGCCCGTATCTCGTTGGCGGCGCGCAGCGAGCGTCGCGATGGCTGGGTCAAGACCGACCGCCTCAGTTCCCGGCAGGACCTCAACAACCGCGCCAATGACGGCTTCCGAATGGCGGTGGATTACGACCTGAGCGACACCCTGCTGGCGGAATACCGTTTCGATCATTCCAATGTGGATCAGTCGAACAATTTCACGCAGCTGTACAGCGCAGGTTTGCCCTTTCTCAGCGCGTTCGCCTCAGCTGAAAGGCAGAAGCGGGCCAGCGTGGATGCGCCTTCCTTCGAACAGGCTCGCATCCTGGGCCATGCCCTGACATTTACCCAGGATCTCTCCGACGGACTCACGTTGAAGTCCATCACCGGCTATCGCAGGCTCGATTGGAACGACTCTCTGGATCTGGATGGGTCGCCGCTCGACGTGGTGGTGACGCAGCGCTTCACCGACTACGACCAGCTTTCACAGGACCTCCAGTTGCTGGGGAGCTTCGACCGTTGGAACTTCGTCGGCGGGATCTACTACTTCGGTGATGATGGCGCGACCAACAATCCGCAGCGTTTCTTTGGTCTGGACCCGGTCAATCAGGCGCTGTTCGATTCCCGCTATGCCACCAAAACCGATGCCTGGTCGGGCTATGGGCAGGTCGACTATCGACCGATCGAGCCGCTGACGCTGACGGCCGGACTCCGGTACACCCACGAAGAGAAACAACTGGAGCGGGCTTTCGGCATCAGTCAGGATCCGGCGGATCCCTTCTTCTATCTGATCCCAGAAGGCACTTCCGCCAAGGAAACCTTCTCGGCGACGACGCCGATGTTTTCGGCCGCCTGGCAGTTCAGCGATCAGCTCAACTTGTATGCGCGTTACGCGGAAGGCTTCAAGAGTGGCGGATTCAACGGGGAGTTCAGTCAGCCACCCAGCGGAGATCCGGCGGAAGATATCCCGGCCTTGATCGCACTGAATATCTCGGAGACCCAAACCCCCTTCAAGCCCGAGCAATCGCAGACGTTCGAGTTGGGTTTCAAGTCGGTGTTCGCGGATGGACGCGCCCAGCTCAACGCAGCCATCTTCCACAACCAGATCGACGACCTGCAGACTTCAATTTTCTTGGGCAGCGGAGCCGCGGCGACCGTGGTTCGCAACGCGGGTGAGGCCACCGTACAGGGTGCGGAACTGGAAACGACCCTGGTGCTGTTGCCTGGCACCACCCTGCGGGCCAACCTCACGCTGCTCGATCCGGCGTACGACGAGTACATCGATGGTGGGGTCGACGTTGCCGACAATCGAGCTTTTGTCCATGCCCCCGACTTCAGCTACAACATTGCAATCGAAAGCGAGTTGATGCGACGCCATTGGGGCGTGGTGAAAGCGGTCGTTGACTACGCCTATACCGACGATTTCCACACCTATACCTATCAGCTGGATAGCAGCAACCCCGGGGCGCAGATCGCGGAAAACAGCGAAGTGAAGGGCCACGGTCTGCTCAACCTGCGTCTGGCGATCGCCGACTCGCCGCTGGGCAGCGCGGGCACGGGTGAACTGGCGTTGTGGGTGCGCAATGCACTGGATGAGGACGAGGCCACCAATTTCATCGACTTCGGGCCCGGCTTCGGCAACCTTGTTGTTGCCAACTTCGTCGAGCCGCGTAGCTTTGGCATCACCGGCATCATTCGCTGGTAGTCGATGTGCATGAAAAAGGGCGCCGAAAGGCGCCCTTCTTTGTTGCCGCGACGGGTTACTCCACGACCGCCGGATGCGGCGGTGTCGGGGCCCCCAGCATGGGACGGTGCGAGGGCGGCTGCCGACCTTCGTCGGTGAGCCCGTAGGTTTCGGCGAGCTCCGCACCGATATGTACCTGGCCGGACTTCTCCGCGCGCTGCGGGTCGCGATACAGCGCCGACAGGAGATGCCCGGTGAAGTGCGGCGTTTCGGCGATGTCCCAGAAGCCGGCGTACTTTTCGGGCTCGGCATCCATCACGCGTTTGGTGCGCTCGGTGCGCAGCATGCCCATCCAGATCGAGGCCGTGGCCACGTTGTAGGGCTTGAGGTCGACGCCCATGTCCTTGGCGAATTTGTCGACGCCCACCTTTTGTGCGCCGTACGCCGGCCCGTGCATGTAGCAGCTGGCACCAAAGCTGGAGGTGAAGGCGATCAGCCCGTTCTTCTGTTTCACCATCAGTGGCGCGGCATACCAGCTTGCGACATACGCCGAGCGCAGGCCGACATCGAGAATGTCCACCAGATCCAGCGACTTCTCCCAGAAGCCGCCTTTCACGATCAGCTTGTCATGCAGAAAGGTGGCGTTGTTGACCAGGATGTCCACGCGCCCCTGTTCCGACGCGATGCGCTCGAACAAGGCCTTCACATCCCCATCCCGTGCATGGTCGCAGGCCACCGCAATGCCCCGGCCGCCGGCCCGTGTCACGGCATCCGCCGTGCCGGCAATGGTGCCCGGCAATGGCGCATCCCCCTCCTTCAGCGAACGCCCCGTGACGTACACGGTGGCGCCTTCGGCCCCCAAGGCTTCGGCAATCCCCTTGCCGGCGCCGCGCGACGCGCCCGTCACCACGGCCACCACCCCTTTCAACGGCTGATTCATTCCAGGTCCTCGCTTTCGATGGCGCCGGGACTGCCCCCGGCTGAATAGTCGCCGGACCTTAGCGCCCCTGCCAGGGCGGGACCTCGTCAGTTTGTGGGATCGACTCCGGATCGCGGCGCGGGTCAAGCCTGCTAGGCTCGGCGCTGATGCTCGGGTGCGCGGGAGGGCCGACATGATTACTGGAAGCTGTCTCTGTGGCGGGGTGCGGTATGAGTACGATGGACCGCTGGACGACATCTCGATGTGCCACTGCCGTCAGTGCCAGAAGGCGCAGGGCACCGCCTTTGTGGCGGTGAGCCCAATTGACGCCGAGCGCTTCCGGCTGGTGGCGGGGGCCGAATTGCTAAGGTCGTTTCGCGCCACGCCGGATAAGGCACGGGTGTTCTGCGGCCGCTGCGGCAGTCCGATCTACAGCGCCCGGGACGACCTTCCGAACGTGAAGCGCCTGCGTCTCGGCACGGTGGATACCCCGATACATGGGGCGAGGGTGTATCACATCCACACCGCATCTCGAGCGAGTTGGCACGCCATCACCGACGATCATCCACAGTGGCCCGGCGCGCCAGCGTCTTGATATGACCCCGCAGGTTATTGCCGCGCTCATGCAGGTGCGATGAAATCCGCCGCTTCTCTGCGGAAGACCCACCCCATGAACCCCGGAGTATCGGCGTGCCCCTGATGCAACATCTCAAGCTGCTGGCGTACAGCTTCGTCACCTGGCTGACGTTCTATCTGATCGGCCTTCCCGATTACTACCAGCAGTGGTACGACTGGGCCAAGGGGGTGATCGTGATCGGCGTTACCCTGCTGTACTTCCCCATGGCGCGGTGGACCCTGCGGGCCTTCTGGAGCGACGGGCAGCATCGCCGTAATGCCCGCTGGCTGGCCTTCTACCTGACGGTGCCGCTGTTCGTCTACGATTACCTGCTGCTGGCGGTTTACAAGGGCCTGGGCATCGGATTCGTCGTTCCCTATTGGTACCTGACGTTCTTCTACTTTTCGTTCTGGCTGCAGATTCCCTACGTCGGGCGCAGCTTGGCACGCGAAGCGCAGCGGTCGGCCGTGCCGGCCTGAGCGGCCCCGATGAGGACGACCTCATCGGATTCACTTTCGGGGGACGACCCTCATGTTCGAGAGGATCACCCATGAGTTGGCTATTGCTGGTGTTGGCGGGGCTGTTCGAGATCGGCTGGGCCATTGGCCTGAAGTACACCGAGGGGTTCACCCGGCTGCTGCCCAGCGTGCTGACGCTGGCGTCGATGGCGGTCAGCGTGGTGCTGCTGGGGCTGGCAATGAAGACGCTGCCGGTGGGAACCGCCTATGCCATGTGGGTGGGCATCGGGGCTGTCGGGACGGTGTTGCTGGGGATCGCGCTGTTCGGTGAGCCGGCCGGCGGGCTGCGCATGGCAAGTGTCGGGCTGATCGTGGCGGGCGTTGTCGGGCTCAAGCTGGCGGAAGCGGGCTGACGCAGCCACAGCTGGCGCTTCAACGTCGGCGCTTGCGCAGCGGCGGTGGGGCGCTCGGGGTCACGTAGCGGTTGGCGACCGCAGCCATGAGTTGGTCGGGTTCAAAGATCCGACTGCACTTGCCGGGCCCGCGGGTCCAGGTACAGCGGACGCCACCGGTAGCGTTGTCGATGCCGGCGACCTTCATGCGGAGACCCCCTTCGAGCGTGGTAACGATATCGCCGACCTTCAGGGCCGATCCGGTGTCCATCAATGACACTCCCAGTCAGGGCGCCGTGGTTGGCGCTTCGCTTCACGGTGCGCCTGTGACGCCCTCAATGCAAGCCGATGCGTGACCGAGGGGGTGGGTCGGTTTGGCGTCCGTGGTTCCCGCGATCAGCCCGGGTGTTCCACCGATGGCACTGTCCGGCGGCGAATCAGGACCTTGTCGATGCGGCGGCCATCAAGGTCGAGCACCTCGATGGTCCAGTCCTCCAGCGCTGCGGTTTCACCGACGCGCGGCAGGTGACCCATCAACGACAGCACCATGCCGGCGACGGTCTCGTAGTCCTGCTGCCGCGGCAGGTCGAGCTGCAACAGGTCCAACAGGCCGGCCACGTCGAGGTCGCCATCCACCAGCCAACTGCCGTCCGGGCGCCGTACGGCCGTCGGCTGGTCGTCGCTGTCATCCAGCAGGCTGCCAGCAATCGCCGAGAGGATATCCCCGACGGTGATGATGCCCTGCAGGCTGCCGAACTCGTCGACCACAATGGCCGAGCGTAGCGGCGCACTGCGCAGCTTGGCGATCATCTGCAGGGCATCCACCGTGTCCGGGACCACCAGGGCCTCTTCCACATGCAGAGACGGCACCACGCGGTCCTGCCCATCCAGCACCGCATCCAGCAGCCGCTTGACCGAGACCCAGCCATGGAACTGGTCGACATCGCCGCGTGCCGCCACCAGTTTGCTGTGACGGCAGTTGCGCAGGCTCTGTAGCTGGGCGTCCAGCGGGTCGTCGAGGTCGATCCACTCCACCTCCTGACGCGGTGTCATCAGGGCCCGCACGTTGCGGTCGGCCATGCGCATGACGGCGGCGATCATCTGGCGTTCCTCTGGCTCCACCACGCCACTGGAGGCGGCTTCGGCCACCACCGCGTGGATCTCCTCGTCGGTGATCCGGGCATCCTCGCCACGTGCCGGCAACAACCTCAGGAACAGCCGGCTGGAGACGTCCAGCAGCCACACCAGCGGGCGCGCCAGCCGTGCCAGCAGCTGCATCGGCGGCGCCACCAACAGGGCGACGCGTTCCGGGTTGCGCAGGGCGATCTGCTTGGGCACCAGCTCGCCGATGATCAGCGACAGGTAGGTGACGGCCGCGACCACGAGGAAGAAGGCCGTCTCGTCGGCGACGCGCTCGCCCACCCCCCGCGTCATCAGCCAGTCGGCCAGCGGCGCCGCCAGCGTGGTGCCACTGAAGGCGCCGGCCACCACGCCGACCAGGGTGATGCCGATCTGCACGGTACTGAGGAAGCGGCCCGGGTGGGCGCGCAGGGCCAGCGCGGAGCGTGCGCCCCGCACCTTGCGCCGCTCCAGCGCCTTCAGCCGGGCATCACGAGCGGACACCACGGCAAGCTCGGACATCGCCAGTACGCCGTTGAGCGCGACCAGCAGCCCCACAATCAGCAGATTGACGATCAAGGGAGGTCTGTCGAAAGGTGACGGACCCCAGTATGCCGAATCAACGCAGCGCGAACTTGGTGACCTTGCCCGAGGCATTCATCGGCAGCGCCTCCACTACCGCGAAGCTGCGCGGAACCTTGTAGTTGGCCATCTGCTCGCGGCACCAGGCATTGAGGCTGTCGGCATCCAGGGCCTCGCCGGGGCGTGGCACCACGAAGGCCTTGCCGACCTCGCCCATGCGGTCGTCCGGCACCCCCACCACCGCCACCTGGGCGATGGCCGGATGGGCCGCCATGATGCGTTCGATCTCGGCGGGGTAGCAGTTGAAGCCGCCGCAGATGTAGAGGTCCTTGAGGCGGTCGGTGATGCGCACATAGCCGCGCGCATCGAGGTTGCCGACATCGCCGGTATGCAGCCAGCCGTCGCCGTCGATGGCGTCACGGGTGGCGGCCTCGTCGTCGAGATAACCCTGCATCACGTTGTAGCCGCGGACCACGATCTCACCTGACTCGCCGGGGCCCAGTGGACGGTTCTCGCTGTCGACACAGCGCAGCTCGATGCCGGGAATCGCCTTGCCGGAGGTGAGGGCAATGGTTTCCGCATCATCGTCGGCATCGCACAGCGACACCACGCCGCAGGTCTCGGTGAGGCCGTAGCCGGTGAGCACCACCTGAAAGCCCAGTTCGGCGCGGATGCGCTCGATCAGGCTGGGGGCGATGGCGGCGGCGCCGGTGATGGTGGCGCGCAGTGACGACAGGTCGGTATCGGCCCGCGCCGGGTCGTTGAGCAGCGAGATGAACAGGGTCGGCGGTCCCGGCAGCACCGAGATGCGGTCGGCCTCGATGCGGCGCAGGATGGCGCCGGCATCGAACACGGCATGCGGCAGTACCGTCAGTCCGGCCATCAGGCCGCCCAGCCAGCCCACCTTGTAGCCGAAGGCGTGAAAGAAGGGGTTGGCAATCAGGTAGCGGTCGTCCGGGTTGAGCCCCACCGCACGCGACCATTCGCGGATCACCCGCAGGTTCTGCGCGTGGGTGGTGACCACGCCCTTGGGGTGGCCGGTGGTGCCGGAGGTGAACATCACATCCATGCGGTCATCGCCGCCGACCCGGGCGCTCGCCGCCTGCACCTGTTCGGCGGGCACTGCGGCGCCGCGGGCGAGGAAGCCGGCCCAGTCGAGATCGCCGTCCCGCGATTCCCCGAGGACCACCATGTGTTCCAGCGTGGCCGGGCGGTGCGTCCCCAGCAGGCTGGGAAAATGCTGGCCGAGAAACTGTCCGGCGCAGAACAGCAGCCGGGCCCCACTGCGCTGCAGGATGTAGGCCGCTTCGGGCCCCTTCATGCGGGTGTTCACCGGCACCAGCACCGCGCCCAGGCTGTGCAGGGCGAGACCGGCGACGATCCATTCGACGCTGTTGGGCGCCCAGATCGCCACCCGGTCGCCGTGGCCGATGCCCAGCGCCAGCAGGGCGCGCGCGGCCTCGATACGACGGGCATCCAGCGCCGCATACGTCAGCGGCGTGCCGTCCTCGCCGATCACCGCCACGCGGTCGGCGTACTGCCGCACCGAGGCGGCAAAGGCGCTGGGGACCGTACTCATTTCAGCCATGTCTGCATCCTGCCAATCACCAGTCACCAATCACCAGTCACGTACACAGCGCTTCAGTCGGCCCACATCAGGTAGCCGTTGTCGATGCGCATCTCGGCGCCGTTGATGAACTTCGATTCGTCGGACGCCAGGAACAGCACGAGGTTGGCGATGTCCTGCGGCTGGGCGAAGCGGGCCTGCAGCTGCTTCGGATCCTTCTCGCGCACGTAGGAGGTGCCGGCGCCGCCCTGCTGCTTGTGCAGGTTGAACACCATCGGCGTGGCAATGCCGTCCGGGTGGATGGAGTTGCAACGGATCTTGTAGAGCTGGGCGCGGCAGTGAGCAGCCACCGTGCGGGTGAGGCCGGCCACGGCGGCCTTGGAGGCACTGTAGGCGGCGAACGAGGACACGCCGCCGATACCGGCCATCGACGACATGTTGACGATGGACCCGGAGGGGCGGTTCTTCATCGCCAGCAGGCCCAGCTTGCAGCCCAGGAAGTAGCCGGTGCTGTTGATCTTCTGGATCTTCTCCCACAGCTCCAGCGAGGTTTCCTCGATGGTGGCCTGGGCCAGGATCGCGGCATTGTTCACCAGGATGTCGACCCCGCCGAAGCGGTCGGTGGTGGTCTGGATCACCGCCTCCCAGTCGGCTTCCGAGGCGATGTCGTGCTGTACGAACAGGGCCTGATCCCCGATCTCCCTGGCCAGCGCCTGCCCGGCGTCGACATTGACGTCGGTGATCACCACCCGGGCGCCCTCGCGCGCCAGCAGCAGGGCGTCCTCGCGGCCGACGCCGCTGGCGCCTCCGGTGACGATTGCAACCTTGTCCTGTACCCGTCCCATCCATCCTCTCCTTGCGTTGGTGTGGCGGCGGTTCAGGCCGCGTTGCTTTGTGATTCGGGGGCCGCGGCGCAGCGCCCGGCGCGACGGCCCGAGAACAGGCAGTCGGCCAGTGACAGGCCGCTGACATAGCCGTTGGAGGCCACGCCCACGGCGGCGCGACCGGCTGCGTACAGGCCGCCGATGGCCTGCCCCGCGCCATTGAGCACGGCGCCGTCGGCTTCGCTGACGCGCAGGCCGCCAAGGGTGATCGTCGGGCAGGGGAAGCTGCGGCTGTCGGCGGAGATGTTCAGCGCGTAGTACGGCGGCGTGTCCAGCGGCGCGCGCATGTCGTCGCTCTTGCGCTGGGCATCCTCGACACCGTTGTGGATGTCGGCGGTGTAGCGGCTGACGGTCAGCTCCAGCGTCTGCGGCGGCAGGCCGATCTTCTGTGCCAGCGCGGCGAGGCTGCGCGCGCGCGGTGCAAACAGCATGAGGAAGAAGGCGGGCACGCTCTGGAAGAACCACAGCCTGCCGGACAGCGCCTCGCGAATCGCCTTCCAGCGCAGTGCCCTGTCGAGAACCAGCCAGGCCTTGCCGCCCTGCCGGTCCACCATCGCCACGCCGAGGCGGGCGCCGTATACCTGTTCGTTGCAGAAGCGCTCGCCCTGCGGGCCGACCACCACGCCCCTGGGCCAGGCGGTGGGCGGGTTGATGAACCGCCAGGCCGAGCCTTTCTCCATGCGATGGACCGCCGCGCCGACGGATTGGCCCAGACGGATGCCGCTGCCGTCGCAGCCGGTGGCGCCCAGGCGCATCGCCGGCAGGTAGTTGGGGGCGTGCTCGCGCACCATGTCGCGGTTGAAGATGAAGCCGCCGGTGGACAGCACCACGCCGCGGCGGGCGCGGACCCGCAACGGCTTGGCCTCGGCCAGTTCCAGCGCCCGCGCCTCGGCGCGCAGGCGGTCGGCCTTGCCGGGCGCCACGTTGTGCCACTTCTCGGCGCTGCGCATCAGTTTCTGATGTTTCAACTGGGCCGGCGATCCCGGCGCCAGCTGCCACAGCTCGGCCCCCAGCACGCGGCCGCCCGGGCCGGTGATCAGGCGGCGGGCGCTGGTCTGGCGCAGCACCGGGATGCCCCGCTGTTCCACCTGCTGGCGCAGCACTGCATACAGCACGCGGCCCGAATCGATGCCAGGGGCTTTGACCCGATGGCCGCGCGGGGCCGGTTTGGCGTGCTCGGCAAAGGCCGGGGCGGATTCGCTGCCCGAGTAGTAGAGGTAGGTGCCGTTGGGCGGGTAGGAGGTCTTCGGCGGTGCCGGATGGCTGCTGAATTCGACGCCCAGCCCCTCCAGCCAGGACAACAGTTCCAGACTGCCGTCGCAGAAGGCGCGCAGGGTGGGCTCGCTGACGGCATCGCCGCATTCCTGTCGCAGGTACTGGAACATCGCCTCCGGCGTGTCCTCGTAGCCGGCCTCGCGCTGGTAGCGGGTGCCGCCGCCGAGATAGACCACACCGCCGCTCTTGATGGTGGCGCCGCCGCCGTCGAAACGCTCGACGATGCGCACATCCGCGCCTTCGGCCTGGGCGCTCAGGGCGGCGGCGCCGCCGGCGGCACCAAAGCCCACCACCAGCACATCGCACTGGTCGTCCCAGCGGAAGCCGTCGGGTTGCGGCACCGCCAGCGGGCTGTCGATGGGCAGCACGCCGTCCAGCGTCCGGGCATCTGATGCGGTTGCCATACGGGAGGGTCCACGGCCGAGGGGAGTGCGCCGGATTATTGGGGATCGTCAGGCGGATGCTTCGTCCATTCAGGTGAACCCCTGTGCGGGGCGTGTCCTGGCAACCCCTAACCCCAACGGGTGATGAGTCCTCGGGGGGGGATTCCGATAATCCCCATCACGAAAACGAACCCACAAAGAGGGTGCTCCATGCCCAGCATTCAGGCTCTGGCCTATATCGTCGCGGAATCCGCCGACGCCACCTCCTGGAAGACCTACGGCGAAACCATTCTCGGCGCGATGGTGGAGACGCTGCCGGGCGGGGGTGCCCGCGTGAAGGTGGATGAACGCGATGCCCGCATTCATGTGGTGGCCGGCAGCGCGGACCGATACCTCGCCTCCGGCTGGGAGCTGGCCGACGATGCGGCCCTGGATGCCGCCCTGAAGGGCTTGGCTGCGGCAGGCATCGAAGCCGCCGAGGATGCGACGCTGGCAGCCGCGCGCGGCTACCGCCGCTTGGCCACTTTCACGGACCCCGACGGCAACCGCCATGAGCTGGTGTCCGGCTACAGCGGCGGCCACCAGCCGTTCACCTCCCCCATCGGGGTGGCGGGCTTCAAGACCGGCGTGTTCGGCATGGGCCATACCGTGCTGCCGGCGCCGGCGCATTTCGATGCCACGCTCAAGCTCTTCACCGAGGTGTTCGGCATGGGCTTGTCGGATGTCTTCAACTTCCAGCCCGGGCCGGACGCCCCGGTCATCCGCATCTATTTCCTGCACGGTGCCAGCGGCCGGCACCACAGTCTGGCGCTGGCGGAGATGCCGCATCCGGCCGGCTGTGTGCACGCCATGCTGGAGGTGAACCAGCTCACCGATGTCGGCAAGGCCCACGATCGTCGCGACAAGGGCGGGGTCAAGTTGATGGCGACCCTCGGCGAGCACGAGAACGACCGCATGACCTCCTTCTACATGCTGACGCCGGGCAATTTCGCCCTGGAGTATGGCTGGGGGGGAATCGAAGTGGATCCCGCCACCTGGCAGACCACGCACACCCAGCAGGTCTCGATCTGGGGCCATGATTTTTCCGTCGGATTTCAGTAAGTGATCATCAACAAGGCACAATCGCCCGCCGATATCGTCGCCGAACTGCGCGATGGCATGACCATCGGCATCGGTGGCTGGGGGCCGCGGCGCAAGCCGATGGCGCTGGTACGCGAAATCCTGCGCTCGCCGCTCAAGGACCTGACGGTCGTGGGTTACGGCGGCATGGACATGGGCATGCTCTGCGCCGCCGGCAAGGTGCGCAAGCTCATCTACGGGTTCGTCTCGCTGGACTTCATTCCGCTGGAGCCGTTCTTCCGTAAGGCCCGCGAGGCCGGCACCGTCGATGCAATGGAGCTGGACGAGGGCCTGCTGCACTGGGGCCTGCGCGCCGCCGCGATGCGACTGCCCTTCCTGCCGACGCGGGTGGGCATGGCCACCGATCTGATGACCAAGGTCAACCCGGATCTGAAGACAGTCACCTCGCCCTATGCCGATGGCGAGGTGCTGCTGGCGATGCCGGCGATTCCGCTGGATGTCGCCCTGCTGCATGTGCACACGGCGGACCGTCTCGGCAACACGCGCCTGTACGCGCCCGATCCGTTCTTCGACGAACTGTTCGCGCGTGCCGCCGAGCGCTGCTACGTCAGCTGCGAAACCCTGGTGGACCGGCTCGACAGCGACGAGCTGGACGCCCAGCGCAACCCCTTCGAGCGCAACCTGGTCACCGGTGTGGCCTGCGTGCCGGGCGGCGCCCACCCCACCTCCAACGTGGCCCTGCAGGGTGACGAGGGCTACGGCTGGGATGCCAAGCACATCCAGCGCTACTGCGGCGCTGCGGAGGGCGACGACGGCTGGGCACAGTACCAGGCTGAGTTTCTGGGCGGCGACGAGGCGGCCTATCAGCAGGCCGTCGGTGGTGCCGACTTCATCCGTTCCCTTCCCCGTCAGGTGTTCTGAGCATGTCGACGACCTTCACTCTCGCCGAACTGCTGATCTGTGCCTGCGCCGATGTCTGGCGTGAGGAGGGCGAAGTGCTCGCCACCGGCATCGGCATCATTCCCCGCCTGGCGCAGGGCCTCGCCAAGCGCACCCACAGCCCCGGGCTGATGATCACCGACGGCGAGGCCTTCCTCACCGAAAACCCGGTGAGCATTGGCGCCAGGTCGCATGAGGGCCGCGCCTACGGCGGCTGGATGCCCTACTCGCGGGTGTTCGACAACCTCTGGCGCGGCCGCCGTCACGCCCTGGTGGGGCCGGTGCAGGTGGACCGCTGGGGCCAGGCCAACATCGCCTGCATCGGCGATTACGCCAAACCCAAGCGCCAGCTGCTGGGCCTGCGCGGCTTTCCCGGCAACAGCATCAATCACGCCAATTCCTTCTTCGTGCCCAACCATGGTCCGCGGGTCTTCGTCGAGGGCGAGGTGGATGTGGTGTGCTCGGTGGGCTATCGCGACGAGCGCTGGCCGGCCGGGGTGCGGCGGGACCTGATGAAGGTCCACCAGGTCGTCACCGATCTCTGCGTGATGGATTTCGGCGGCCCGGACCATGCCGTGCGGGTGGTCAAGCTGCACCCCGGCGTCGACTTCGCCCAGGTGCAGGCCGCTACCGGGTTCCCGCTGATCGAGGCCCCGGAGGTGAGCGAAACCGCGCACCCCAGCGAAGAACAGTTGGCCATCATCCGCGAGCTGGATCCGCGCGATGTGCGGGCGAAGCAGTTGCGGGATAACCCACCCGGCATCCGGAGTACGACGTGATGGCGATGCCCTCCATGGCGCGTACTCAGCGCACCGATGCAGCCCCGGCCGCGCCGTCCATGGCGCGGCGTTCGCCGGGCACGCCTGCCACTGGCAGCCATGCTGTTTCCGGCTCACCCACCCGGCATTCGGAGTACGACGTGATGGCGATGCCCTCCATGGCGCGTACTCCGCGCACGGATGCAGACCCGGCCGCGCCGTCCATGGCGCGGCGTTCGCCGGGCATGCCTGCCACTGGCAGCCATGCGCTTCCGGCTCACCCCCCCGGCATTCGGAGTCGTCGATGAGCGACCTGGTCGATCCCAAGCAGGTGGACATCACCTACGAGACCGACGCGCCGGTGCTGTACCGGGTCGAGGACGGGGTGGCCTGGGTGACGATGAACCGTCCCCAGTTCAACAACGCACAGAACTCGCAGATGACCTATGCGCTGGATGCGGCCTTCCAGCGGGCGGTCAGCGACGACAGCGTGAAGGTGATCGTGCTGGCCGGTGAGGGCAAGCACTTCTCGGCCGGGCATGACATCGGCACCCCGGGGCGCGATGTCCACAAGACCTTCGACCGCACCCAGTTGCTGCCGGACCACACCAACAAGCCGGGCGCCGAGCTGCTCTACACCCGCGAGCAGGAGGTGTACCTCGGCATGTGTCGCCGCTGGCGCGACATGCCCAAGCCCACCATCGCCATGGTGCAGGGCGCCTGCATCGCCGGCGGCCTGATGCTGGCCTGGGTCTGTGACCTCATCGTCGCCAGCGACGATGCCTTCTTCCAGGACCCGGTGCAGCGCATGGGGATTCCGGGGGTGGAGTACTTTGCCCACGCCTTCGAGTTGCCGCCGCGCGTGGCCAAGGAATTCCTGTTGCTCGGCGAGCGCATGCCGGCGCAGCGCGCCTACGGCTTCGGCATGGTCAACCGCATCGTGCCGCGCGACCAGTTGCAGGCGGAAGTGCAGGCGATGGCGGACAACCTCAAGCAGAAGGGTCGGCTCGGACTGTGGCTGACCAAGCAGGCCGTCAACCACGTCGAGGACCTGCGCGGCAAGCGCACCGCCATGGATGCGGTGTTCCACATGCACCACTTCGCGCACGCGCAGAGTGATCTCACCCAGGGCAATCCGCTCGGCGGGCAGGATGCGAAGTCGATGGCGGCGGCCAACAAGTCCGGCGCCAAGGGATGAGTGCCTTGCAGACGGTGTTGTGCGAGCGGCTCGGTTGCCGCTATCCGGTGGTGCAGACCGCCATGGGCTGGGTCGCCGACAGCGGACTGGTGATCGCCACCAGCCGTGCTGGCGGCTTCGGCTTTCTCGCTGCGGCGGTGATGTCCACCGAACAGCTGAAGGCGGAGATCGCGGCCATTCGCGCCGCCAGCGACGCGCCCTTCGGCGTCAACTTTCACATGTTCCAGGCCAATGCCCGCGAGGTGATCGAGGTGGTGCTGGACAACGCCGACCGCGTGCGCGCGGTGAGCTACGGCCGCGGCCCGGACGCTGACACCATCGCCCGTTTCAAGGCGGCCGGGGTGCTCTGCATGCCCACCGTGGGCGCGCTCAAACACGCGGTGAAGGCGGTGCAGCTGGGGGCCGACATCATCACCATCCAGGGCGGGGAGGGCGGCGGCCACACCGGCAGCGTGCCCACCACCCTGCTGCTGCCGCAGGTGCTGGAGGCGGTCGACGTGCCGGTGGTGGCGGCGGGCGGCTTCTACAACGGCCGCGGGCTGGCGGCGGCCCTGGCCTTTGGCGCCGCCGGCATCGCCATGGGCACCCGTTTCCTGATGACGGCGGAGTCGCCGGTCCCCGCCGACACGCTCAAGCGTTATGTCGACGTCCGCGATGCCGGGCGGATCCGCGCCTCCACCGCCGTCGACGGCATGCCGCAGCGGATGATCGACAACCCCATGCTGCTGCGGCTGGAACGCGGCGGTCTGCTGCGGCGCCTGATGGTGGCCCTGGCCAGTGCCTGGCAGTGGCGTGGACAGACCGGGATGACGCTCGGTCACATGATGCGCACCTTCTTTGCGGCGCTGCGCGAGGGCGACGGTGCCATCCAGACCCTGATGGCCGCCAATGCGCCGGTGCTGATCCAGCGCGCCATGGTCCAGGGCCATCCGGATGAAGGCGTGCTGCCCAGCGGGCAGGTCGCCGCCAATATCGACCGGCTGCCGCCGGTGGCCGAGGTGATCTCGGGCATCGTCGCGGAGGCCGAAGCGCGCCTTGCGGCGCTGAGGATCTGAACCATGTCGCACGGCTTCACCACCACCGTCACCGACGGCATCGCCGAGATCGTCATCGAACGACCGCCGGTGAACGCGCTCAACGATGCCGGCTGGCATGCCCTGGCCGATGAGCTCACCCGCGTGGGTCAGTTGCCTGAGGCGCACGTGATCGTGCTGCGCGGCGAAGGGCGCGGCTTCTGCGCCGGTGTCGACATCAAGGAACTGGACCGCGAGCCGCAGCGCATCGTCTCGGTCAACGCCGGTAACTATCGCAGCTTCGAAGCGGTGCACCGCTGCCCGGTGCCGGTGATCGTCGCCGTGCATGGCTTCGTGCTGGGCGGTGGCATTGGCCTGGCCGGCGCCGCCGACATCGTGGTGGCCAGCGACTGCGCCACCTTCGGCGTGCCCGAGGTGGACCGCGGCGCCATGGGCGGTGGCGCGCATCTGCAACGCCTGTTTCCGGTGCAGAAGGTGCGCATGATGTACTTCACCGGCGAGCCGATCACCGCCGCCGAGGGCTACCGCCTGGGGGCGATCGAACGGGTGGTGCCGCGCGAACAGCTGCGCGACACCGCGCTGGCCATCGCACGCAGCATTGCCGCCAAGAGCCCGGCCATGATCCGGCTCGCCAAGGAATCCCTCAACGGCATCGAGGACGGCAATCTGGAAGCCAAGTATCGCTGGGAGCAGGGCTTCACCCTGCAGGCCTACATGAGCCCGGATTCCGCCGAAACCCGGCGCGCCTTCGTCGAGAAGCGCGACGCCCAGTTTGGACCCAAGGCATGAGACTCGCCTACACCGAAAAACAAAAACGCTTCCGCGCCGAAGTGCGTGAATGGATGGCGGCCAACGTGCCGTCGCAGCCGCTGCCCAGCTTCGACACCGAGGAAGGCTTTGCCGCGCACCGCGAGTGGGAGCGCACGCTCAATCGCAACGCCTTCAGTGCGGTGACCTGGCCGCGACACCTCGGCGGCCGCGGGCTGGACCTGATCGAGTGGCTGATCTTCGAAGAGGAGTACTGGGCGGCGCGGGCACCGCTGCGGGTCAACCAGAACGGCGTGTTCCTGCTGGCCCCGACCCTGATGGAGTACGGCACCGAGGAACAGAAGGCGCGCTTTCTGCCGCGCATGGCGGCCGGCGATGACATCTGGGCCCAGGGCTGGTCGGAACCCGGCGCCGGTTCCGACATGGCGGCAATTCGCAGCAAGGCCGTGCGCGATGGCGATCATTACGTCATCAATGGACAGAAGACCTGGTCGACGCGGGCGGTGTGGGCGGACTGGCTGTTCGGACTGTTCCGTACCGAGCCGGAGTCGCAGCGGCATCACGGCCTCACCTTCGTGTTGCTGCCGCTGAATCTGCCCGGCATCACCATCCGCCCGATCCGACAGCTCAACGGCCTGCCCGGTTTTGCCGAGATCTTTTTCGACAACGTGCGCGTGCCGGTGGAGAACCGGCTGGGCGGTGAAGGCGAAGGCTGGAAGATCTGTATGGCCACCGCCGGCTTCGAACGCGGTCTGATGCTGCGGTCACCGGCGCGCTTCCAGCAGACCGCACGCCAATTGGTGGACCTCTATCGTGCGCATCAGGACAGCGCCGACAGCGACCCCGGCGTGCGCGATGCCGTACTCAAGAGCTGGATGGATGCCGAGGCCTACGCACTGGCGACCTACCGCACCGCCAGCCGGCTCGCCAAGGGCGGCCAGATTGGCGCCGAGGCCTCCACCAACAAGATCTTCTGGTCGGAGCTGGACCTGTTGATGCACGAGACGGCGATGAGCATTCTCGGCGCCCGCGGCGAGCTGATGGCGCATGCCCCGGATGCCGGCGACGTCGGCCATTGGTTGGATGGCTTCCTGTTCGCCCAGGCCGGCCCCATCTACGCCGGCACCAACGAGATCCAGCGCAACATCATCGCCGAGCGCATGCTCGGCCTGCCCCGCGCATGAACAAGCCGACTGCGCAGGCCGTCCGCAGCGTCACGCGCTTCGAGGTATAGACCATGGACTTCACTTTCGACGCCCAACAGCTCGCCTTCCGCGATGCCATCCGCAAGTTCCTGGTGGTGGAAGCCGCCCCGGAAATGCTGCGCGACATCTGGGAGACCACCAAGACCGGCCGTTCCGCCGAGCTGCGCGGCAAGCTCGCCGACCAGGGCCTGACCGCGCTGTCGGTGCCGGAGGCCTTCGGCGGCATCGGCCTGGGCGCCACCGACTGGGTGCTGGTGCAACAGGAGCTGGGCTATCACGGCATTCCCGACTCGCTGGTGGACTCGGCCTTCCTCGCCGTGTGGCTGCTCAACCAGCTGCCTGCCAGTGTGGAACTCAAGCGTGCCTGGTTGCCGCGCATCGCCGAAGGGCGCGCGCGCGTGGCCATCGGGCATCCGGTCAACCCGCTGGTGGCGGATGCCGAGGCGGCCGATCTGCTGCTGCTGTGGCATGACGACGAGATTCACGCGCTGTCACGGGATCAGGTGACCTTGCGTGACAACCCCAGCATCGATCTTTCGCGGCGGCTGTATCACGTCGAGTGGACGCCCGGCGCCGATACCCGCATCGGCACCGCCGCCATCGGGGCCCCGCTGTGGCAGGGCCTGATCGATCAGGCGGGCCTGGCGGTGGCGGCGCAGCTGCTGGGGCTGGCGCACCGCATGCTCGACCTCGGGGTCGACTATGCGGCGCAGCGCAAGCAGTTCGGCAAGGCCATCGGCTCGATGCAGGCAGTGAAGCACCACATGGCGGACGTGGCGGTGAAGGTGGAGTTCGCCGAACCCGTCGTCTACCGCGCCGCCGATGCGCTCGACAGTGGTCATCCACTGCGCTCGGTGTACGTCTCGCATGCCCGGCTTGCCGCCGGCGAAGCCGCGCGGCTGGCGGCGCGCAAGGGCATCCAGGTGCATGGCGCCATGGGCTATACCTGGGAAGCCGACCTGCAGATGTTCGTCAAACGCGCCTGGGCGCTCGATGCCACCTGGGGCAGCCGCGGCTTTCACAAGCGCCGTATCGATCAGCACATCCTGGCGGACGACGCGCCGCTGGGTCCGCAACACACCTTTGCCTGAATCCGGGGAACCTCCATGCCTGAAGCCTATATCGTCGACACCCTGCGCACGCCCACCGGCAAGCGCAAAGGCAGCCTGGCGCATCTTCATGGCGCCGATCTCGGCGCCCATGCGTTGAAGACGCTGGTCGAGCGCAATGCCATCCCGGCCGAGGACTATGACGATGTCATCTTCGGCTGCCTCGATGCCATCGGCCCGCTGGCCGGCAACATCGCCCGTACCGCGTGGCTGGCGGCGGGGCTGCCGCTGCATGTGCCGGGCGTCACCATCGACCGTCAGTGCGGCTCCTCGCAGCAGGCGGTGCATTTCGCCGCGCAGGCGGTGATGAGCGGCACCCAGGATGTGGTGGTGGCCGGGGGCGTGCAGACCATGACGCAGATCCCGATTTCCTCGGCCATGCTCTGTGCCAAGCCATTGGGGTTCACCGATCCCTTTTCCGGCTCCACTGGCTGGAAAGCGCGCTTCGGTGACCAGCCGGTGTCGCAGTTCCACGGCGCCCAGATGATCGCCGACAAGTGGCAGATCAGCCGCGAGGCGATGGAAGTCTTCGCACTGGAATCACACCAGCGGGCCCGCCGCGCCCAGGCCGAAGGGCGTTTCGACCGCGAGATCATCGAGTGCGCCGGCCTTTCGGTGGACGAGACGGTGCGTGACACCACCCTGGAAAAGATGGCCACTCTGGAGCCGCTGGCGCCGGGCGGCACCATCACCGCCGGGGTCTCCAGCCAGACCGGTGATGCCTCCGCCGCCATGCTGATCGTCTCCGAGCAGGCGCTGAAGCGGTACAACCTCAAGCCGCGTGCGCGCATTCACCACATGAGTGTGTACAGCGACGACCCCATCTTCATGCTCACCGCGCCGATCCCTGCCACCCGGGTGGCGATGAAGAAGAGCGGCATGAAGCTGGACGACATCGATCTGGTCGAGATCAACGAGGCGTTCGCACCCGTGGCCTTGGCCTGGCTCAAGGACACCGGCTACCCGCACGAAAAGACCAACGTCAACGGCGGCGCCATCGCGCTCGCGCATCCGCTCGGTGCCACTGGCGTCAAGCTGATGACCACCCTGCTGCATGAGCTCGAGCGCAGCGGTGGCCGCTACGGTCTGCAGACCATGTGCGAAGGCGGCGGCGTCGCCAACGTCACCATCATCGAGCGGCTTTGACAAAGGGAATCAACACCATGGGTCTGTGTGACAACCGCAGCATCATCATCACCGGCGCGGGCGCCGGTCTGGGACGCGCCTACGCGCAGGCGCTGGCCGCCGAGGGCGCCGGCGTGGTGGTCAACGACATCCGCCGGGATGCCGCCGAGGCGGTGGTGGCCGAGATCACCGCCAGCGGCGGCCGCGCCGTCGCCAACAGTGACGACATCACCTCGATGGCCGGTGCCGCCAATATCGTCGCCGCGGCGGTGGATGCCTTCGGCGATGCCCACGGGGTGGTCAACAACGCCGGGGTGGTGCGCGACCGCATGTTCGCCTCCATGAGCGAGGAGGAATGGGACATGGTGATCAAGGTGCACCTCAAAGGGCACTTCTGCATCGCCAACACCCTGGTGAAGCGCTGGCGCGACCAGGTGAAGGCGGGCACCAAGGTCAGCGGACGCCTCATCAACACCAGCTCCGGCGCCGGCCTGCAGGGCAACATCGGGCAGAGCAACTACTCGGCCGCCAAGGGTGGCATCGCCTCGCTGACCCTGGTGCAGGCCGCCGAGCTGGCACGCTACGGCATCACCGCCAATGCGCTGGCACCGGCCGCACGCACCGGCATGACCGAAGGCCCCTTCGGCGAAATGATGAAGCCGCCCGCCGATGGCAGCTTCGATCACTACGCACCGGAGAACGTGGCACCGCTGGTGGTGTGGTTGTGCAGCGAGGCCTCGGCCGCCTGCACCGGCCGCGTGTTCGAGGTGGAGGGCGGCAAGCTGTCCATCGCCAATGGCTGGAAGACCGGTCAGGTCACTGACAAGAAAGCGCGCTGGCAGCCGTCGGAGCTGAGCGAGGTGGTGGCGCGGCTGATCGCCGAGGCGCCGCCCGCGCAGAAGGTGTACGGCACCTGAGCCCATGCAGCGGGCTGCAGGGGGCAGGCCACTGAACCCATGACATTCCACCCCGGCTGGCGCGGCCAGCCGGGTGCGAAGTCACCGGCTAGAATGCCTGCATAACGACATCAGGAGCCCGACCCATGACCCGATATTCCGCCCCGTTGGGCATCGCTGTGCTGGCCGCTGGCCTGTTGGCCGGTTGCAGCGGCGACAGTCTTGAGTTTGGATCGGACGGGCAGTCGGGGTGGACCACGCTGGGCACCCGCGCCAAGGAGGCGGCCCCGGCACCGATGCCGGCGGCCAACGGCGCTTGGCCGGAGTACGACCCGCCGGCCGAGTGGGCCGACACGGTCAGCCACCGGGACGAGATCACGCTGGACGATGGCACCGTGCTGGCGGTGACCGTGGTGCTGCCGGCGGATGCCGAGGGCAATGCCGGCGCCGGACCGTTCCCCACCGTGCTCACGCTGACCGGTTACAACAAGCTGGCCGGCAGTTTCGTGCCCGCCATCGGGGGCGGTAATCCGCTGTTCCTGTCGCATGGCTACGCGCACGTGATCGTCGACGTGCGGGGCACCGGTGCCTCCGATGGTCAGTGGGAGGCCTTCGGCGAGACCGAACAGGGGGACTACCGGCCGATCGTCGAGTGGGTGGCCACGCAGCCCTTCTGCGATGGCAACATCGGTCTGTACGGGGTATCACTGCTCGGCATCACCGCCACCCTGACGGCGGCGCAGCAGCATCCGGCCGTGAAGGCCCTGTTCCCCATCGTGCCGCTGGCCGATGGCTATCGCGACATCGTGTTTACCGGCGGCCAGGTCAACGTCGGCTTCATCCCCCTCTGGTTGGGGCTGGTGACCGGGCTGAGTGTGCTGGACCCGACCCTGTTGCTCGACCCGGTGACCGGCCTGCAGCACACCGTGGACCGGGTGCTCAACGCGGTCACCAATTTCCAGGTGCCGACCATTCTCCGCGCCGTGGTCGGCGATCCCGATACCGCCTATGACGGCGACTTCTGGAAGGTACGCTCGCCGCTCGAACAGGCCGACAACATCCGGGTGCCGACCTTCGTCGTCGGGGGGCTGAAGGACATCTTCCAGCGGGGCGAGCCGCTGCTGTACGAACAGCTCAAGCACCACACCACGGCGAAGCTGTTGATGGGGCCCTGGAACCATATCGAGGCGGCCGGCGGTCTGGGTCTGCCGGCCGATGGCGTGCCGCCCATCGACCGGATTGCCCTGCAGTGGTTCGATCGTTATCTGAAGGGCCTGCCCACGGGGGCGGAGGCGCTGCCGAACGTCACCCAGTTTGTCTATGGTCACGAACACTACGTGACGGCGGCCGACTGGCCGCATCCGCAGGCGCGGGCCGAGCGCCTGTACCTGCGGGGTGACCGGGCGCTGACGGCTGATCAGCCAGCCGCTGACGAAGCGGGCAATGTGGTGCTGCAACAGCCACTGAACGGCGTGTGCTCCGCCAGCACCGCGCAGTGGACCGCCGGGCTGGTGGGGTTGTTGCCGCTCCCCTGTTTTGAAGAGGACAACCTGGCGACCCTGCTGGATGCCCGCTTCGACACACCGCCGATGACCGCGCCGATGTGGGTGAGCGGACCGATTCAGGCGGACCTCTGGATCAGCACCACCGCGCTCAACGCCGGTGTCAGTGTCCGGGTTGCCGATGTCGCGCCCGATGGTTCGGCGCGCGCGCTCACCAACGGCCTGCTGACCGCCAGCTTCCGGGCCGTGGACGCCAGCCGCTCCCGCTATCTCGATGGCGAGATGATCCAGCCCTGGCATCCGTTCACGGCGGAAAGCGAACAGACGGTAACGCCGGGCGAGCCGATGCTGCTGCAGGTGGAGGTCTTTCCGAGCAGTTTCATGATCGCGGAAGGCCATCGCCTGCGTATCTCGGTTGGTCCGAGTGACATCCCGCATGGTCTGCCCCCGCTGCCGGATCTGATCCCCGGCCTGCTCGGGGCCATGACCATCCTCAGTGACGAGGCGCATCCGTCGAGTGTGGTGTTGCCGGTGGTGCCCGGCACGCCATGAGGCCTGGTGTTCAGTGGCGCCCCAGGGGCGCCGCGAACACACGCTCGAACCACGCCACGAAAGCGCTCACCCGGCGCGAACGCTGCCGACGGTCCGGATAGACTGCGGAGATCGGCAGCGGGGCGGGCCGCGAGGCGGGGAGCACCTCCACCAGCAGGCCGTCGGTGATCAGGGCTTCGACGTCATAAGCCGGGACCTGGATCAGCCCCAGGCCGGCCACCGCAGCCGTGGTGTAGGCCTCGGCGTTGTTGACGGTGAGGGCATGAGGAACGGCCATTTCGCGGGTTCGCCCGTTCTGACGGTATTCCCATCGGTAGGCCTTCCCGGTCAATGGCGAGGCATAGGCCACCATCCGGTGCCGGGCAAGATCGCGCGGGTGCCGAGGCGTGCCAAAGCGCGCGAGGTAGTCGGGGCTGGCGTAGCTGCCGACAGCGAGCAGGCCGAGTCGACGCGCGATCAGGCGGGAGTCATTGAGCGGGCCGACGCGGATGGCGCAATCCACCGCTTCCTGGATGAGGTCCACCGGACGATCGCTGACGCCCAGCACGAGGTCGATCGCGGGGTGCTTTTCGAAGAACCCGGGCAGTGCCGGAATCACATGGGTCCGGGCAATGCGTGCCGGTATATCCACGCGAATGGTACCGCGCAGCTCTGAGGGCGCTTGGCGAAACTGCTGATCGTTCTCCTCCAGTTCGGCGAGCAGCTGTTCGCAGCGTTGGCGGTACGTCTTACCGTCGGCCGTCAAGGAGACGGAGCGGGTGGTTCGATTGAGCAGGCGGGTGCCCAGCCGCTGTTCCAGAGCCTTGATCTCCGACGATACGGTCGAGCGGGGCAGCTGCAGTTGATCCGCCGCTGCGCTGAAACTGCGCGTGTCCGCCACCCTCGTGAACAGGCGCATCTGACGGAATCGATCCATATTGTTCGATTTTTACGAAAGGTAATATCAGATTGTGCCACTTTATTGTCATGATCAATTCGTGGATCGTGAGCGCCTCCTCATCTTGATACGGGAGTACACGACATGACCGGACGGACATTGGAAGGCAAGGTGGTCCTGGTCGCCGGCGGCGCCAAGAATCTCGGCGGCCTGATCAGCACCACGGTGGCGCGACAGGGTGCCCGGGTCGCGGTGCACTATCACGGCGCCGCTGCGCGGGCCGAGGCCGAGGCGACGGTGGCAGCCATTCGCGAGGGCGGCAGCGACGCCATCATGATCCAGAGTGATCTGACCCGTGCTGCCAACGTCGAGGCCCTGTTTGGGCAGGTTCGCGACCACTTTGGCGGTATTGATGTGGCGATCAACACGGTTGGCAAGGTGCTGCGCAAGCCCATCGTCGAGACCACCGAGGAGGAGTTCGACCTGATGATGGACGTCAATGCCAAGTCGGCGTTCTTCTTCATCAAGGAGGCCGGGCGGCATCTCAACGACAACGGCGCCATCATCACCATCGTGACGTCGCTATTGGCGGCCTTCACCGGCGGCTATGCCACCTATGCTGGCGCCAAGGCACCCGTCGAGGACTTCACGCGCGCCGCCGCCAAGGAGTTCGGGGAGCGGGGCATCTCCGTATCGGCGGTGGGGCCGGGGCCCATGGACACCCCGTTCTTCTACGGGGAGGAAACGCCGGAACGGGTGGCCTACCTCAAGTCCCAATCCATGAACGGAGAACTCACGCGCATCGAGGACATCGTGCCGATCGTGACGTTTCTGGCAACCGAAGGCTGGTGGGTTACCGGGCAGACGATCTTCGCCAACGGTGGCTTCACGACGCGCTGAGTGCCGCCTCAGATCGCCCCCCAAAGGGTCCCCGGTTTCCGGGGCGCCCTGGGGGGCTAAGAGACTGGACCTGAGGTCAGCCGGTAAAGTCGCGGCCGAAGATGTGCCGCGCGATCACCCAGCGCTGCACCTCGTTGGCCCCCTCGTAGATCTCACCGATCTTGGCGTCGCGGTAGATCGACTCCAGGGGGTAGGACGCCCCCGTGCCTTTCAGTTCCCGAACAAAGCCATAGGCGCCGCACACCTGGATGGCATCGCGCACGACGTCCATCGCGAGTTCGCTGCCGACCACCTTGGTCATGGCCGCTTCGGCATCGGCCTGCCCGCTGCGGTCGTAGAGTACGGCGGCCTTCTGATACAGATTGCGGGCATTCTCGATGCCGATGGCATGGTCGGCGAAACGAAACTGCCAGTGCTGAAAGCGCGCCAGTGCCTGGCCAAAGACCTTGCGCTGCTCCATATAGCCGGTTGCGAAATCGAAGGCGCGCTGCGCCATTGCCACGCCGATGGCGCCGATACCCATGCGGCCTTGCATCAAGGCGCCCAGCGCGACGCGCAAGCCACCCCCAAGCTGCCCGACCACATGGTCGGCAGGGACAAACACGTCATCGAAATGCACATCGGCGGTGAGCTGGGCATGGTTGCCCATCTTCAGATCCGGATCACCGACGCGGACCCCGTCCGCCTGCATGTCGACCAGGAACATGGTGAGGCGATCGTCCAGCCGGCACAGCACCAGGATCAGATCCGCTGCCACCGAATTGGTGATCCAGCGCTTGCAGCCACGGATGCGGTAGCCGCCGTCGACCGGGGTTGCCACCGTTTCCATGGCGCCCGCAGAAAGATCGGTGCTGGTATTGGGTTCGCTGGTGGCGAAGGCGCAGACGAGTTCGCCGCGCACCAGCTTCGGCAGATAGTGACTGCGCAGCGCGGCCTGGGCGCCGTCCAGCGTCTTTCCGCTGAGGATGGCCTGGCCGTCATACAGCGCGGAGGCCAGTCCCGGCGAGTAGTAGGCCAGCTCCTCCAGCACGGTGAGCGTGGCCAGGGTGGGATAGGCCAGTCCGCGCCCGCCGACATCGGCGGCATAGGGGATGCTGTACAGGCCGGCGCGCGCCATGGCGTCGAACACGGGGCGCGGAAAGCCGTCCCGGCGCTCGGGCGTGGTGTTGAGCTGATGGGCGATCGGCTGCACCACTTCCTCGGCAAAGCGGCGCGCTTCCTCGCGGATGGCACGGGTTTCGTCCGGCAGCAGCAGGTCGCGGAACAGGCTGTCGGCGCGACGGCGGCAGGCGGGCCCGGTTGGCGAAGCGTGATGAGTGTCGGCCACGTCAGTTGATCCCCCGCACCCTGCCGTCCCAGAAGGGCTTGCGCAGTTCAGTCTTGAGAATCTTGCCGGCACCGGACATCGGCAGGGCCTCCCGGATTTCCAGACTGCGCGGGCTCTTGTAGCCGGCGATCAGCGTCCTGCAATGCGCGTACAGGATCTCCTCGGTAAGCGTCTGTCCGGGTTTCAGCACCACGGCGGCATGCACCTTCTCGCCGAGCTGTTCGCAGGGGATGCCGACCACTGCACAGGCGGCGACGGCCGGATGCCGTGCGACCGCCTGCTCGACTTCGCTGGAGTACACGTTCTCGCCGCCGGAGATGATCATGTCCTTCAGGCGGTCGACCACGAAGACATAGCCGTCCGGGTCCATGTAGCCGAGGTCGCCGGTGTGCATCCAGCCCCCGCGGATGGCCTCGGCGGTGGCGTCCGGTTTGTTGAGGTAGCCCTGCATCACCCCGGGGCCGCGGGCGGCGATCTCGCCCACCTCACCCCGCCGGCACTCCTGCCCGTCGCTGCCGACGATGCGCAGTTGCACGTGGTAGGCGGCACGGCCGCCGGAGGCAATCTTGCCGTGGGCGCGACCCTCGACGGTGTGCATCTCGGGACCCAGTACCGTCATCACGGCGGCGGTTTCGGTCATGCCGTAGACCTGATACAGCCGGGCGCTGGGCAGCGTGGTCATGACGCGATCCAGCAGGGCTTCCGCCGCCGGCGAGGCGCCGTACATGATGCGTTTGACACTGTCGGTGCGGCGATCACGTGCACCCGGGAAATCCACCAGCACCTGCAGCATTGCCGGTACCAGCAACAGGTCGGTGAGGCCGTGTTGCTCGATCAGGTCATACACCACATCCGGACGGAACATCGGCAGCATCACATGCGATGCGCCGCGGAACAGCAGGCAGGTCGTCATCATCATGTCGGCGAGGTGGAACATCGGTGCGGCATGCAGGCCGACGGCGCCCTCGGGCAACACGCCTTCGGCGAGCAGCGCCAGCGCCGAGCTGCAGACATTGTGGTGCGACAACATCACACCCTTGGGTCGGCCGGTGGTGCCGCCGGTATAGAAAATCCCGAACAGGGTGTCACCCCGGGCGCCGGCGTCGGCCACCGGCGCGCTCCCGGCAATCAGGCGTTCCAGCGGCACCACGTCCGTCGGGGTCTCGCCGTAACCGGTGAAGATGACGGCCCTCAGGGCCGGGTAGCCCGCGCGCAGCGCCGGCAGCAGCGGCGCGAACTGGTCATCGATGATCAGCACATCGCTCTTGGAGTCGTTCAGTGCGTAGATCAACTCCTCCGCGCTCCAGCGGAAATTGGCGGGGTTGCAGACCGCGCCCAGCCAGGCGATCGCGAGATAGCTTTCCAGGTAGTGATCGGAGTTCAGTGCCAGGATGCAGACCCGGTCTCCCGGCTTCACCCCGAGTGCGCGCAGGCCGCCGGCATACGCGGCGACGCGATCGTGCAGTTGGGCGAACGTCCGATGGCGATCCTGACAGCGGGTGGCGATGGCATCCGGGTGCTGCTGGACCGCCCGGTGCAGGCCTTGGGTGAATTGCATGGTGCCGCTCCTCGTGGTTGTTGTCGTCAGGCGATCTTGGCGATCACCGATTTGGTTTCCAGGTAATGCGCAAAGACGTCCTCACCGTTCTCGCGCCCCCAGCCCGACTGTTTGAAGCCGCCGAAGGGGATATTGGGGTCGGGGCTGAGCTGGGTATTCACCCAGATCGTGCCGGCCTGGATGCGGCTGGCCAGGCCATGCGCGGCGTTGAGGTCGCGCGTGTAGATATGGGCGGCGAGCCCGTACTCCGAGTCGTTGGCCAGCGCAGCGAGGTGGTCGAGGTCGTCGTAGGGCGTCGCGGTCAGCACCGGGCCGAATACTTCGTCCCGATAGGCCGGATTCTGACGGTCCTCGGTGACCAGAATGGTGGGCTCGACGAAGTAGCCGCTGCGATCAGCCCGCTTGCCGCCGGAGAAGATACTGGCCCCCGCCTTGACCCCGGCGTCAACCTTGCCCATGACGCTGTCGAGCTGCCGCTGACTGACCACCGGCCCCAGCAGGGTGTCGGCTTCCAGGCCGTGACCCAATTTGAAGGTGGCGGCGACATTGGCAATGCCGTCGAGCACTTGGTCGAAGCCCTTGCGCGGCGCGAACAGGCGGGTGCCGGCAAAGCAGATCTGGCCTGAATTGACGAAGACCGCCTGGGCCGCGCCGGGAATGGCGGTCTCCAGATCGGCATCGGGCAGGATCAGGGTGGGGCTCTTGCCGCCCAGTTCCAGGGTGACCCGTTTCAGATCGGGGGCCACCGATTGCAGGATGCGCTTGCCCACGGGCGTCGAACCGGTGAAGGAAATCTTGTCGATGCCGGGGTGGTCGACGATGGCCTGTCCCGTGCGGCCATCCCCCACCACCAGATTGACCACGCCGGGCGGAAAGCCGGCCTGCTCGATGAGTTCCATCAGGCGCAACAGCGAGTAGGGTGTCTGTTCGGCGGGTTTGATCACCACGGTACAGCCGGCCGCGAGTGCCGGCGCCAGCTTCCAGACGGCCAGCACCAGCGGAAAATTCCACGGCACGATGGCGCCGACGACACCCACCGGCTGCCGCAGGGTGTACGCGTGGTGCGTGCCATCCGGCTGCAGGGCGGGCGCCAGGCTGCGACCGCCGAGCTTGGACGGCCAGCCGCCGAAATAGCGGAACCACATGGCCGACAGCGGGACATCCAGGGTGCTGGAGAAGGCGATGGGTTTGCCATTGTCGAGCGACTCGATCATGGCCAGTTCCTGCGCGTTGGCATCGATCAAGTCGGCCAGCCGGTGCAGCAGGCGCTCCCGTCCCAGTGGCGGAAGAGCGCGCCAGGCCGGACTCTCAAATGCACTCCGGGCGGCCTTGACCGCCGCATCGACGTCGTCCGGGCCGCTGACCGGCAGCTGGCCGAGCCGGCGTTCGGTGGCCGGGTCCATCACGTCGAGTTGATCGATGCCGGCGGGGTTGTGCCAGTCGCCGCCAATGAAGTTGCGGATGCTCGGCAGGCGCACCTGCGCGGCCAGGTCGGTGGGCATGTTCATGTGGGCTCCTCTCGTTGTCGTCTTGGATCCATTCGGATGGCTGAGGCGCGAGCACCCGGGCTCGCGCCGCCGCTACCCGAAGCATGGCCAAGGGGGGCTCCCGTGCTGCCACGCCGAAAGTATGGGTTGTGGGTGGGGCCCGGGGCGCAAGGTCACCTCGCAACAACCAGCCATCGAACAACGACGGGCGCCCTGCCTGTTGAGTGATGTGGCATGGCGGACCGTCGTGTGGGTTGCGCATGTGCTGGCGCCTGCCGGGCGGTCGTGCACGGCGTCGGCGACCAGGTTGGGGGCGCCAATACCAAAGGTTGGGTCGCGACGACGACCGCTGATGGACCGTATGCGGACTAGAACAGGGGCGTGGCTGCGTTGGCCAGGCCAAACATAACCCGCCCACAGGGTGGACAGCTGGAGAGAGATGAATCCATGGATTCCGCGCGTTATCGTTTTGCCCGCTGGCTGATCGCCAACCGCGCATTCATGGCGGGGGTTTTCATTGTGGTGACGCTGGCCTTTGCCGCCGGCATCCCGCGCGTTGACATCCGTACGGTGTTCTCCGACCTGCTGCCGAAGGACGATCCTTTCGTTCAGGTGTTCAAGGATCACCCCAACTTCGGGAATCCACTCACCGTCACGGTGATGATCAAGCGCAAAGACGGCGATATCTACAACACCGATACGCTGCAGAAGGTATGGGACATCACCCGCGACATCGACCTCATTCCTGGCGTTGACCACGACCAGGTGCTGTCGATCTCAACCGAAAAGGCCCGCTACGCGGAGGCGACACCCTACGGCATCAACATGCGTCCGCTGATGGATGACCGGGTGCCGCAAACCGAGGAAGAGCTTTACGATTTCCGCAGGCGGGTGGAGCAGTCTCCGAACGCGCGCACCTTCTTCGTCAGCCGCGACGAAACGGCGACGCTGGTCAACGCCACCTTCCTGGAGAACGCGCTCGAATACGACGTCGTGTTCGAGGAAGCGCACAAGATGATCGCGAAGGCGGCGGACGACGAGCATGAGATCTACCTCGCCGGGCAGCCTATCCTCACCGGCTGGGTCTATGAGTTGAAGCATCAGACCTACAAGATCTTTGCGATCACGTTGAGTGCGCTGTTCATCGCGCTGGTTTTGTACATGCGCAACATCGCGGGCGTGGTGGTGCCGGTGGTGTGCTCGATCACGGCGGGCATCTGGGGCTTCGGTCTGGTCGGCTGGCTGGGGTCATCCATCGAGCCGCTGTTGCTGATCGTGCCGCTGTTGTTGGTGGCCCGTTCGTTCTCGCATTGCGTGCAGTTCACCGAGCGCTACTACGAGGTGCTGGCGCAGGTGAAGGACAAGCGCAAGGCAGCCGAGATCACCGTGTCGGTGATGATGGCGCCGAGCGTCGTGGGTGTGATCACGGACACGCTGGGGATTGCCTTCATCGCGCTTGCGCCGATCCCGGCCATGGAGCGCTTTGCCCTGTTCTGTGGTTTCTGGGCGTTCTGGATCATCCCCACCGGTGTGTTCCTGATCGCCATTCTGCTGTCCTATCTGCCGACACCCAACAATGTCGAGCGACTGATCGGCGAGGGCGCCGAGGGCGGCGTGCACGCGGTGCAGAAGCGCGTGCTGGGCAAGATCTCCCGTCTGGCCTACGGTGCGCCGGCGCGGATGACGACCGTGGTGGTCGTTGTGCTGTCAGCCTACGCGGTCTACCAATCCTTCCAGATCAAGATCGGCAACCCGGTGGAGGGCAGCAACCTCCTGTGGGAGGACTCCGAGTACAACACCGCAATCCGCGCGATCAACTCCCACTTCCCGGGCGTCAATACGCTGGAGTTGATCATCGAGGCGAAGGAGGAAGACATCAACCGGCGCATGGCGCGTACACCGGAGGTGGCGGCCATTTCGACACAGGTGCAGGCCATGATCGAGGCCGACCCGGTGCAGCCGCCGCGCGCCACACTGTCTTTCACCGACTACATGATGGAAGGCAACCGGCTGTTCTCCGGTGGCAATCCCAAGTGGCTGCCGCTCGATCCTACCGAGGCTGCGGTACGCGCTGCCGGCACGGCCGTGGTGTTCGGCACCAACCCGGTCAACTTTTCGCATATCAGCGATTTCGAGTTCCAGAACTCGACCATCTCGCTCTGGTAAAAGGACAACAAGCAGGAGACGGTGGACGGTGCACTGGCCAGTGCCCGCCGCGTGCTGGAGGTGGTCGGCACCGATCACGAGACCTTCCAGATCCGTATGGCGTCGGGAACCATTGCCCTGCAACAGGCGATGAACCTGGTGGTGGAGCGTTACCACTGGCTGATTCTGGGTCTGCTGAACGCCTGCATCCTGTTCATCGCCGCCTACGCCTACAAGTCTTTCGTGGGCGCCTTCATCCTTCTCGTGCCGGTCAATCTGGCCAATTTCATCCAGACCGCCGTGATGCACGTGCTGGGCATCGGCCTCGACATCAACTCGGTGATGGTGGCGGTGATCGGCGTTGGCGTCGGCATCGACTACGGCATCTACCTGCTGTCGCGCATCTGCGAGGAATACACCGCGCATGACCATGACTGGGGCAGGGCCATCACCGCTGCGATGACCACTACCGGCAAGGCCATCATGTTCACGGCCTCGATCATGTTCATCGGCATCCTCCCCTGGTACTTCCTGTCCGATCTCAAGTTCATGGCGGACATGGGGCTGCTGCTGGTCGCGATCATGCTGATCAACATGGTGCTCGCGCTGGTCGTACTGCCGCTGCTGGTGTGGCTGATCAAGCCCAAGTTCGCCGCCCGCGAGGATCTCATCGTGGGCGAGAGCATCGACCTGTCCAAGTTCATAGAACGGGATCCACCCGTCGTCGCTGCGCAGGGCGCGACATAGGGCATACCCGGATACCGCCCCCCGGGAACCTTGCGGGCGTTTCAGTTGCACAGCATTTGCGAGGAGTGAGTCATGCACATCAAGAAATACGACTTCAACTACGGCCGCCGTCAGTTGATGAAAAATGTGGCCGCGGGGGCTGGCGCTGGCGTGCTGATGCCGCTGTCGAAGGCCTTTGCCAACGAGATGGATGTCGGCAAGGCCTATCCCGATGAGCTGATGTCCATCGAGGCAGCGACCAAGGGCAAGATCAAGGTTGGTGACATCCTCACCAGCGCCAACGTCGAGCACGTCAAACATCTGCTCGACCCCATCATCTATGACCAGGTGCTCAACGAAGGGCGCAAGATCAAGATCAAGGCACCGGAAACCAATTTCGCCAACATGTTCCCGGGCGAGTTCTATGAGGCGACGCTGAAGAACGTGCACTCCGGCAACCGAGCAGTGTTCGATGCCGACGGCAATGTTCGCACCAAGGAGGGCACCGGCTGGGTCGGGGGGTTGCCGTTCCCGGATCCGAAGACCGGGGAGGAGGTCCAGGCCAACATGGCGATGAGCTGGGGCCGTGGCGACTACAACCAGTACGCCATCAACGACACCGTGTTCAACCCGGATGGCTCCAAGGCCTACAGCTATGACCTGGTTTGGGCGGAGTTGCAGGTGCAGGCGCGCATGGACGGAAAGGTGTTCCGCGACATGAAGGACCTGCTGCGGTTCCAGACGGTGTACTTCACTGCCACCCAGGACGTGGCCGGCAGTTCCTTCCTGTCGACCTGGTACTACGATCAGCGAAAGTTTCCGGAGCTCTATGGCTACCTGCCGCAGTTCCGTCGCATTCGGCAGTTCCCCACCAATCAGCGCTTCGAGCCGCTGATTCCCGGCGTGACGTGGTTCCTCTCCGATCCGTGGGCAGCGGGGGACCCGATGCTGACCTGGGGCGACTACAAGATCATCGAGCGCAAGCCGATGCTGGGCGCCTTCAACACCGTGTGGCGTGGCGATCGCCCCAACTGGATTCCGGAGGCGCACGGCGGTGGAAAGGGCGAGACCTTCTGGGATACCGAGTTCGAGCTGGCACCGGAAGTCATCGTCCTGGAGTCCAGGCCGACAGGGTATCCACGCGCACCGGTCAGCAAGCGGCATGCCTACATTGATGCGCGCAACTGCATCTACTGCGGCAACATCCGCTTCGACCGCCAGGACAAGCCCTGGGTCAGCTTTGAAACCGGGTTCGGCCAGTACAAGTACGGCGACAAGGTGATGATGGGGGCCGATGGCAAGACGCCCGCTTGGTCATGGGTCTACGTGATGTCCTACGACGCACAGACCAAGCGCATGAGCCGCGCGCTGCATCAGGAAGAGTGTGCCGGCGGCTGGAAGAGCGTGTTCCGCGCCGACAACGAGGAGATGTACAACACCTTCTTCACCCAGCAGGCCATTCAGCGCCTGGGCCAGGTGTAAGACCGGTGCTCCCGCACCCGTGGCCCTGGGCCACGGGTGCCCTTCCAAGCAGGGAAAACACATGACGACTCTTTTCCGCTCCACCGTGTTGGCGGTGGTGCTGGCGGGCTCCGCCATTGCGACGGCCGCCGAGAATGTACCGGAGCCGGTGCTTACCGGCATTCCGCATCAGGCCTTGTTCTCCATCGCGATGGATGGCGAGCGTGGCATTGCCGTCGGCGCCGGCGGCGAGATTCAGGTGACAGAGGACGGCGGCGCCACCTGGACGCGGGAGACCACGCCATCTCCGCTGTCGCTGCTGGGTGCAGCGGTGGCGGGTGATCGCAGGGTCGCCGTCGGGCAGATGGGCCTGGTGATGGTGAAGCGCGACAGCAGTGAGTGGTCGGTCGTTGCCACCGGTACAGAAGAGCGTTTGATGGATGTCTCGCTGAATCGCAACGGCCTGGCTGTGGCCGTGGGTTCGTTCGGCACCGTGTTGCGGTCCGTGGACCATGGGCAAAGCTGGACTCCGGTCTCCGTCGATTTCGAGACGATGTTTGCCGAGTTCGCGGAGTCGCTGGGCCTGGGTTTCGCGCCCCATCTCTATGGCGTGAAGGTGACTGACGACGGCCGTGTGGTCGCGGTCGGCGAGCTGTCGACCGTCCTCGTGTCCACCGATGGTGGACAGCAGTGGCGTGCGACGTATGTGGGCCGTGCCGACGGGGGGCAGATGGACCCGTCGTTGTTCGGCCTGGATCTGCGTGCCGACGGCGTCGCCTTTGCGGTGGGGCAGTCCGGCCGGGTGATGCGGTCTGAAGATGGCGGGGAGCAGTGGTCGGTGGTGCCGACCGACAGCACCGCAAACTTTCTCGGCGTTGGCGCCAGCACGGATGACCGGGTGGTGGTCGTGGGCATGCGCGAGGTCATTGCCTCGCGCAACGGCGGCAAGGCCTGGACCCGCGTGCCGGGACAGGACATCGCCGTCAATTGGTACAGCGACACCGCACATCTCGATGACGGCCGGCGCTCGCTGGCGGTGGGGCATTCCGGCCGCATCATCGCCATCGATGACGTGGACACGCGCTGATTCCTCAGAGGCATTTGCGAAATCAACTGGAGGCTGGACATGAAAACAATGGGGAGCGGGAAGACCTTTGCAGCGGCCGCGCTGGCACTGGGTGCCGGCGGTGTTGCTCACGCGGGCTTCCTGGATAACGTGAACTACAGCTTCGGGGGCTTCGTCCGCGCCGAGGTGGCCACCCGGACCACCTCGCTGGAGAACCCGAACAACCAGAATGGCAACACCTTCAACAATGTTGACGCCGAACGGCAGGCCTTCCTGCCGCCGAAGCTCGCGGTCAATGCGATTCGGTGGGGGGCCATTCCCCTGGGCGTGGACATCAGTGGCCTGCCGGTCATCGGCCAGGTGATTCCGGCGGTGGGGTTCTCGGACACCATCCGGCGGTCCGACTTTGTCGCGACGCACGACAACAACTTCAACTACACCGTTCTCCGCGCTGAGGGTGAGCTAGGTATTCGCTTCGGTCGCAAGTTCCGCATCATTGGCCGCCTGCGGGCCCTGTACCACCCTGACGATGTCATTGACGGCTTCGACGCAACCTCGGTGGATGCCTTCCAGGGCGGCATCATCGGGGGCGATCCGCGGCTCTACCACGGCAACACGCCGAACTACTTCGAGTACATCGTGGACGGTGGCAAGGAGCCGCTGCCGCTGGAGTGGGCGGGTTCCAACTATCAGGTTTACTTCCCGGCGCTGTTGGCGGAGTACACGGGCGGCGGCCTCACCATCCGGGTCGGCAATCAGCAGATCGCCTGGGGGCAGTCCATCTTCTTCCGCGTGTTCGATGTGCCGAACGGCATTGACCTGCGGCGCCACCTGATTCTCGACCGCGCGCTGGAGGAGTTCTCCGACAAGCGCACGCCGCAGCTGTCGGCGCGCGTGACCTATCAGCTCACCAACGAGATTCTGGTGGACGCTTACGCGGCCCAGTTCACGCCCACCATCTTCGGCAACCCGAACACTCCGTACAACGTCATCCCGGCGCAGTTCACCGTCTATGACCAGTACGACAAGGGCGGCTACAGCGACGAGATCAACTACGGGATTCGCCTGAAGGGTGACTACGGGCAATGGGGATGGCAGGCCGCAGCGGTGCGTCGCTACGGGCCGGAAGGGACGTTTGCCTGGACCAAGACCGGCGTCAACAAGCCGCTGTTCGGGCCCCTCGGCAATCTGGTCAACACGGCCTACAACATCCGTCCGGCCTGCCCGGCGGGCACGCAGGGCTACCAACTGCTCTGTCGCAACTTCGCCGACAGTGGCGAAGCCCTGGCCAACGCGCCCTTCATTGCCGAGCCGGGTGGCGTGTACTCGGCCAGCGAGTGGTTCGACTACGCCGCCCAGGTGCGCCTGGACGGGATCCACGGTTTGAATGCGGCGATCGAGAACTTCGATGGGGCCCAGGACATTTTCGCGTCACCGGTGGAAACCTACAAAGAGGCCTTTGCGCAGCTCAACACGTTCTTCATCGGCTCTGGCGGCAGCCTTCGCGGGTTCATTTCGCGCGACTACCACGTCGAGAACGTTTTCATGCTCGGGGGCAGCTACGTCATCGATAGTGACAATGACTTCCTTAACCAGCTGATCATGAACCTCGAAGTGCAGTACACGCCGGAGCGGCACTTCACCAACATCAGCCTGAGCCCGCAGCGCATCGTGCAGGACGAGTACACGGTGTCGCTGGTGATGGACAAGTGGCACCGCTTCTTTGATGAGTTTCCCGGCACCTACATCGTGTTCCAGGCGCTGACGAAGAACCGCAGCGACCTCGTCGGGCGGCATCTCAGCGGCTACGGCGGACGTGCTGTGCTGGAAGACGATGCCACTCGGCAGACCGATCCGCTCAGCGGAAATGCCACGTATCTGGTGGCCGGCTTCCTGCAGCCCTTTCCGAACAAGATCTGGGAGATCGAGTTCGCCACCTTGCTGGACCCCCAGGGGGGCATCTTCGCCCAGCCAGGGGTGCGCTGGAATCCCGGAAAAGGGGTGACGGTTGAGGGCTTCTACAACTACATCAACGGCGAGCTGTGGGGTAACCCCTACGACAACCTGGTGTCCACCTTGGACTTCGCCGAGGAGTTCACCTTGCGCGTGACCTACCAGTTCTGATGCTGCTCCTCCCCCGTCCTCGTCGGGGGATTGATTGCCGGCGGCGGAGAACGCCGCCGGCCATTTTGAGACCGGCAGGTTGATGATCGTTTACTCCCGAGGAGATGCGTTATGAAGGTGGCACGCTTTGACCGTGGCTACAGCCGCCGCAAGTTCCTGGCGGATGCGTCCAAGGGCGTGCTGTCCACCGGGGTGCTGATGCCGCTGTGGCAGGCCATTGCCAGTGAAGGGGACATCACCAAGGCTTACCCCGATGAACTCCTGTCCATCGAGGCCTATACCCAAGGCAAGATCAAGCCGGGCGACGAGATCAATGCAGGCAATGTGGAGCATGTGAAGGACCTGCTGGAGCCGATCCGCTACGAGCAGATCCTCCATCAGGGGCGCAAGCTGACGGTGCGAGCCACCACCACCGACATCATGAAGACTTCGCCCTGGGAGTACATCGAGGCGACTCTGGCCAATGCCGGCAAGGCGCGCTTCGATGACAAGGGCAATGTGGTGGCGCCGGACGGCCGCCCCTGGATCGGCGGCAATCCGTTTCCCGACCCCAAGCGCGGCATCGAGCTGTTTGCCGCACAGACCCTCAGCTGGGGACGCCACGACGCCTCCTTCTATGCCATCAAGGTGAACGAGGTGAACCCCGACGGCGATGTTGGTTTCACCTATGCCGGCGGCTGGGCCGAGCTGTCGCCGGTGGCGCGGGTGGTGATGGAGCCCAAGCCCTACTGGCCGGGGCACGAGAACCGCCTGCGGTACCAGAGTGTGTTCTTCACGGAACCTTTCATCTACCGCGGCACCTCGTTCCTCAACATCTGGGACTACGACCACAGCACCTTTCCCACGCTGTACGGCTACGTGCCGGAGTTCCGCCGTATTCGCCAGTTTCCCACTGACCAGCGCTTCGAACCGCTGCTGCCGGGCTCCTCGCTGTACCTGTCGGATGCCTGGGCCGCCGGCGACCCGCTGTTGACCTGGGGCAACTACCGGATCGTCGGTCGTGGGCCGTTCCTGGCGGGGCTGTCCGGCGACTGGGGCGGAACCAACGACAACTGGGAGCACGGTACCCACGGCGGCGCCAAGGGCAAGTCGTTCTGGAACGCCAGTGTCGAACTGGTGCCGGAGGCGATCATCGTCGAGGCGGAGCCGGTGAAGTTCGCACGTGCGCCGGTGTCGAAGAAACGCGTCTGGTTCGATTCCCGCAACCAGGTGGTGATCGGCATGGTCACCTATGACCGCAAGGGGCAGCCGTTCCGCTCCTTCGACGGCGCATATACCGTCTACGAGGAGGGCGATCGCAAGGTCATGGACGGTCAACATCCCTACTGGTCCTGGACCCACGTCACCGCCTCCGACATCCAGACCGGTCGCGTCACCCGGCTCGAACAGGTTCGCGATATCGAGGGCGTGCATCGCAGTGGTGCCAACGATCCGGAGATGTTCGAGCACTACCTCACCCAGTCGGCGCTGATGCGGCTGGGCGCCGCCTGATGAACGCCTGGCGTCGATACCGGCAGGGCCCTTGAGTGCGCGCCCGCATTGCGGCCTGGGTGCTGGCGCATCGCCGGCTGTCATGGGGGGTGTTCGCCGCCATCACGGTGTTCTTCGCGCTGGGCCTGCCGCGGGTTGAGCTGAAGACGGTCTTCTCCGACCTGCTGCCCACCCACGACCCCTACGTGGCCATCTACCAGGATCATCCGGACTTCGGCAGCCCGCTCACCGTGTGGGTGATGGTGAAGCGGCGCGATGGCGACATCTACAACGCCGATACCCTGGGGCTGGTGTGGCGGCTGACCCGCGACATCGACCTCGCCCCCGGGGTCGACCACGACCAGATCCTGTCGATCACCACCGAGAAGGCACGCTATTCCGAGGCGACGCCCTACGGCATCGACATGCGCCCGCTGATGGGCGATGCCGCTCCCACCACGCCGGAACAGATTGCCCGCTTCAAGGCCCATGTCGATCTGGCACCCAACGTCCGCACCTTCCTGATCTCGCCGGATGACAGCGCCACGCTGATCAGCGCGACCTTCATCGAGTCCCGGGTGGACTACGGCGAGGCCTTCGCCTATGTCCAGGGCCTGGTGGAGGCAGCGCGCGACGATCATCACGAGGTGCATCTGGCAGGGCAGCCGGTGCTGTTCGGCTGGGTCTACAAGTACGAAGCGCACATGGTGGGCATCTTCGCCCTCACCCTGGTGGCCCTGGTGCTGGCGCTGGTGTTCTACACCCGCAGCGCCGTGGGCGTGCTGGCGCCCATCATCACCAGCACCACCGCGGCGATCTGGGCGTTCGGGCTGGTGGGCTGGCTCGGGGTGTCGATCGAGCCGCTGCTGATGGTGGTGCCGCTGCTGCTCACGGCACGCTCATTCAGCCACGGCGTCCAGTTCACCGAACGCTTCTACGAGGTCTATGCCGAGGTGGGCGACCGCCACCGTGCCGCCGAGATCACCATGAAGGTGATGATGGCCCCCAGCGTGCTCAGCATCGTCACCGACGTACTCGGCATCTTCGTGGTGGTGGCGGCGCCGATTCCGGCGATGGTCAAGCACGCGCTGTTCTGCGGCATGTGGGCGGTGTGGCTGATTCCCACCGGGGTGGTGCTGATCTCCCTGCTGCTGGCGGCGCTGCCACCGCCGAAACAGGTGCGCGCGCTGGTGGATCGGGGCGCCGAACAGGGCCTGCGTCGCCGCCTGCAGCAGGTCTTGGGCGGACTGGCCTCGCTGTCCACCGGGCGGGCGGTGCCGTTCACGGCCGTGGTGGTGGTGGCGTTCGGCGGCTGGGCCACCTGGCAGGCCAGCCAGATCCGCATTGGCAACCCGGTGGAAGGCACCAACCTGCTCTGGGACGATGCCGAGTTCAACGTCGCGGTGCGCACCATCAACCAGCATTTCCCGGGCGTGAACACGCTGGAAGTGATCCTGGAGTCGTACGACCGCGAGCAGCCGCTGTGGCTGACCAGTCAGGCGCACGCCATTCAGACCCTGCAGGATTTCCAGGTCCTGGTGGAGCGCTCGGCCCATCCGCCGCGCGCGACCCTGTCCTTTGCCGACTATCAGCGGGAAGCCAACCGTCTGTTTGCCGGCGGTAATCCGAAGTGGTTGCCGCTGGACCCGCGCGACCGCTCGGTGGGTGCGGCCACCGTGGCGGTCCTGATGGGCTCCAGCGCCAAGAGCTACAACCATGTGGTGAGCGAGGACATGCAGGTTGCAGCCATCTCACTCTGGTTCCGTGACAACACGCAGGACACGGTCGACGCGGCGCTGGCGGTGGCCCATGCCGCCGCGGAGGCCCTGGGCACCGAGCACGACACCTTCCGCCTGCGGGTGGCCAGCGGCACCATCGCCCTGCAGCAGGCCGTCAACAACGTGGTGGAGCGCTACCACGGGCTGGTGGTGCTGTTGTTGAATCTGTTCGTGCTGCTCACCTGCTGGTTCGCCTACCGTTCGCCCTGGGCGGGGCTGTTGCTGCTGGTGCCGGTGAACCTGTCACATCAGGTGATGGTGGCGGCCATGCACCTCATGGGCGTGGGGCTCGACGTCAACTCGATGATCGTTGCCGCCATCGGCGTGGGTGTGGGCATCGACTATGGCATCTACCTGCTGTCGCGGATCTGCGAAGAGCTGCGTGAGCGTCCGGATGCCTGGGACGCCGCCATTCGCGATGCGCTCGGCACCACCGGTCGCGCCATCCTGTTCACCGCCACCATCATGACCTTGGGCATCCTGCCCTGGTATCTGCTGTCGGAGATCCGCTTTGTCGCCGACATGGGCCTGCTGCTGGTGGTGATCATGCTGATCAACATGGTCATGTCGCTGATCGTTGTTCCGCTGCTGGTGCGGCTGTTCCGCCCCGGCTTTGTACAGCGTCAGCGTTGGGTGGGAGGGCATTGAGATGAACCATGCGACAGAGGAGCACCCGCCCATGTCCGGAGGATCGGATACGCTAGGGTCTGTTAACACGATGGCAACCGTTGTGATGCCATTCCGGCTTTCGGTCAGGCAAGGCGCGGCTGCCGAGATTTGGTTGTACCCAATGAGGAAGGCGCAACGCCGCATGACCGACAACCGGGTGGCACCCCCGCGGGGCGGGTCCGTTCTGGTGCCGCGCAAGGCGGCAGGAGCGCGCTGTACTGAATATGCAGAAGCGACTTCTGACGTCGCGATGCGCCAAAACGACCTCGGTCGCAGCGACGGCCATAGCGTTAACAGGCCCTAGTTCGACACCGCCGCCCGATCGCCTCCATGCCGAAGACGCCGCCAGCACGCTTTTCACTGGGCCTGCCCGCCGAGCCGCCCCGATTCGGCTTTCAGGTGTTGCAGACGCGGGTGGCCGCCCGGCTGTGCACCGAACACCCGCCGGCCAAGGTCATCGCGGTGGTGGCGCCTACCGGGTACGGCAAGACGGTGTTGCTGTCGACCGTGTACGACCACTATGCACAACAGAACATGGAATGCGTCTGGATCAGTCTGGACGAACGGGATCAGTCGGCGGAGCGCCTGCTTGGCAAACTGGAGGCGGCCGTTCTTGGTGGTTCCGGTGCGGCGCATCCCACCATGGCGCTGCACGAAGGGGATGCCCCGATCGATCAACGCATTGATGCGCTGACCGAGGCCCTGTCGCAAAACGAGGGCAGCGTGATGCTGTTTCTCGACAACCTCAATCAGTGTGCGGACGGAGAGCTGCAGGCCTTGCTGGATGCGCTGGTGTTCCAAACACCATCGTGGGTGTATGTGGTGCTCGCGAGTACCCGGGGCCTGTCAATGAACCGAGCGCGTGCGCGGCTTGAGGGGCGGCTGCGGGACGTGACCACCGAAGATCTCAGCCTTGACCGGGATGAGGTCCGAGCGCTTTTGGGGGCACCGCTCTGCGAACTCGTCGGCGCCGAAGGCCTCGAGCTGCTGCAGCGTGTGACCGAGGGGTGGCCGGCGGCGGTGCGTCTCAGTCAGATCGTGCTGGCGTCGGCGCGCGATCCCCTGGAAGCCTTGCGTCAGTTCTCGGGTAGCGACAGCGATCTTGCGGAGTTGCTGAACCGGCAGGTTCTGCATGGCTTCGATGCTGATCTGCGGCAGTTTCTGCTGGAGCTGTCGCTGCTGCGAAACTACTCTGCCGAACTGGCCGCCGAGGCCACCGGAAACCCCGAGGCGGCCCGCTATGTCGACGACCTGCTGCGGCGAAATGTGTTCGTCATTCCGCTCGATCGCAGTCAGAGCTGGTTCCGCCTGCATGCCCTGTTCCGGGATTTTCTGCTCAACGAAGCCGAGCGCAGCCTGACCGAGAAACGAAAGCACCAGGTGCGAGCGAGGGCTGCGCACTGGTGCGAAAAGCGTGAAGCGCTACGGGATGCGGTCGACTACGCACTGGCGGCCGGTGATAACCAGTTGGCAGGGCGGATCCTGGAGCGCAATGCTGCTGTCTTCGTGCGCGATCTGGGCTCGCTGCACCTGTACATTGCCTGGGTTGAACAGTTGCTGGAGGCGGAAGCCGAGATCGGCTGGGAGCCCGACCTCTGGTACGTCTGGGCACTGGTGTTCTACCGACGCTACGACTATGCCCGGCTGCAGATCGAGCGTATCGATCGCCGCATCGAAGCCGCGCGTACGGCGGGCGAGGAGGCGGGCTTTCTGGAGGTGCTGTCGCGGCGTGCGCAGCTGATCCGCAGTGCCATCGATATCTACACCGACCAGATCGAGGTGGGGCACCGCAAGGCCCTGGACTGGCTGCAGGAGGCGCACGGCGACGATCCGTTCGATATCGCCACCATGGCGGCTGCGGCCTCGATCTACCTGGCGTCGATGTACGACTTCGTCGAAGCGCGCAAGCAGACCCGGATTGCGCAGCATGCCATCCAGCAGGCGCGGAGCGCATACGGGCTGGGGTGGGTGACCACGCTGACAGCGATGATCCCCATGTACGAGGGCGATATCGGCACCGCCAGTCAGGATCTCAAGGCCGCCTTCGTGCGTGCCCGCCGCGACGTCGGCGCCATGGCCGGCATCACCGGGACCATTGCCCTGGTGGCTGCCGATTGTGCTGTGACCATGGGCGAGGATGTGGAGGCCCGTGAGTTTCTCAAGATCGGATTGCGGCGAGCGCAGACGCACGGGGTCGCCGATACCGCTGTCTGTGGCCTGGGTGCAGCGCTGCGCCTGTGGAGCGGCGAAGACGACGAGCTGCTCAAGCTGGCGCAGCTGCGCGAGATTGCCGCTGGCTACCCGCCACGCGTATCGATCATGTTTTCCTGCCATCTGGCTCAACGACTGATTCGCCTGGGGCGACTCGATGAGGCGCAACAGGAAGCTAGTCAGTTGGGCATCGGGGTGAGCAGCGCGGAAGGCCTCAGTCGTGCCACCGTGAAGACCGGCATCGCACGAGCCGACGAGCTGATCCAGCAGACCGAGCTGGAATTGCTGATCGCTCAGGGACGACTGCGTCAGGCCGAGGCGCTGGCGGCGGAGGCGTCGCGCCAGGCCCGCAAGGCCGGACGCATGGGGCACCTGGTGGAGCTGTCTCTGGCGGAGATGGCACTCGACGTGCAGAGCCAGAGCCTGGTCAAGGCGGCCGGGCATCTCACGCGTGCGGTCAGTATTGCGACCAAGCGGCATATTCGCCGGCCGTTTCGAGATCGCGCGGAAGTGATCGCGGGCCTGGTCAACGAGACCAAGCCGCAGAGTTGGGGTTTTGCCTTGGACGAGGAACGGCGTTTCTTTGCCGAGATCTGCCGTAGCTTGCCCGCCCTGAACGTGAGCCTGCTCGATCAGCTCGACCGTCTTGATGTCGAGCCGACGCTGCTGGAGAAGCCCACGGCACGGGAGATGGAGATGCTGCAATTGGTCGAGGCCGGGCTTTCCAACCAGCAGCTTGCCGATCGGCTGTCGGTGTCCGTGGCCACTGTCAAGTGGCACCTGTACAACCTCTACACCAAGCTGGGCGTGTCCAGCCGGTCGGCGGCGCTGGCGCGTGCCCGGGCGCTCAATCTGCTGAATCGATAGCGCATTTCTGCCGTCGGGTGGGGGCGGCCAAACTAACGGATGGGATTCCCGCGGCACGGCTGCCGGATGATCAGTGTCGAGCCTAAACGCGCCGGCTCAGTACCGGCACTCTGGAGGATTCGAATGCTCGACCATCTCAAGTACGGCGTGTCGACCGTCGTGGTGGCGGTGACAGCCTGGGGGCTGTTGCAGGGAGGCAACTATGTGTTCAGCGGGCTGGGGCTGCTGCTTGGCATCCTCTTCGTCGATGCGCTGCTGCCGATTGATGTCCGGGAGCGCAGCGCCCGCATGCCCTGGCTGTACGACGTTGTGGTGTCGATTACCCTCGCCATCGGGTTTGCCCTGATCTTTCTGTACGCCTACCTGGTGGGCCAGGGTCACTTTGACAGTACCGCGACGGCAGCAGGGGCATTTGTCACCACGATGATGGTGCAGTTCGTGGTGACTGCGCCGGCACTGCATGAGCTGTTCCATCGCGAGAACACGCTGCTGCGAACCTATGGCCGGCTCGGACTGACGCTGATCTTCGATCCCTGGCGGGAAATCACGCATGTGGTTACGCATCACATGCGCGTGAGTACGCCGGACGATCCGGATTACGCGCGCCGTGGCGATACCGTTTACGGGCATGTCTTCCGCACCATGGTGGCGCAGATCAAGGAGTCCTATCACCTCGAAAAGCTGATGTGGACCAAGCGCGGGCGCGCCTGGTGGGACCCCCGCAACAGCTGGGTGCCGCGGGCGATGCTGCTGGTCGGGTTTTCAACGGCGCTGTTTGTCGTGGGCGGATGGAAAGGGATGCTGTTGTCCATCCTGGTCTGTATCGCAGGGCCGCGGCTGTTTCTGGAAGTGTTCAACTATTGCAACCACTATGGTCTGGTCAGCGCCACGCCGGGGCGTTTCGAGAACCACCACACCTGGAACCATCTCACCCCGTTCGTTCGCATCCTGGCGCTGGAGATCACCAACCACGCCGGGCATCACGAAGACAGCTATCGTCCGTTCTACCAACTGGTGCCGGATCGTGATGGTCCCAAGCAGCCTCAGTTCCTGTTGTGCGTACTCATGGCGCTGGTGCCACCGCTCTGGTTCATGATGATCAAGCCCCTGTTGCGTCATTGGGACGCGCATTACGCCAACGAGCAGGAGCGCGAAATTGCGCGGGCGGAGAATGCCCGGGCGGGGTGGTACGACCTCAACGAGCCCGCTGTCACTGCGCGCCCTGATGATGTCTGGTACCGCCCGGCGGCGAGCGCCTGAGGGGTGGGGCGCGCGATGGCGGAGAGCGTTCACGAGGCCGGCGGCGAGCCTTCCACCCGGCCGCCTCCCGGTCATTGCCGGATCACGATTCACAACGGTGACAGCCGCAGCTACTTCGATGTGCGGCGCAACGATCTGCTGTTGCTGTCCGCCATTGATCAGCAGATCGATTATCCCCACAACTGCAGGGTCGGAACCTGTGGTCGTTGCAAGACCAAACTGCTCAATGGGCGGATCAGCCCGATGGTGGATTTCGCGCTGTCACCGCTGAGCAATGCGGAACTGCAGCAGGGTTATATCCTGGCCTGCCAGGCCAAGGTGCGGACTGATCTCGAAGTGGCGGTCAAGCTGGGCGACCACCCGGCGCTGCCGCCGCGGAGCGTGTCAGCCGTGGTCAGCAGCTGGCGTCGGTTGCCGGGCGAGGTGATCGACCTGCGCTTGCAGCTGGATCAAGCCATGCCCTACGAGGCGGGCCAGTACGCCGTGCTGGCAGCCTCCGGTTCCTTCGTCCGGCGTTCGTTCTCGTTCTACACGCCGCCTCCGGCCCCTGGCGGTGAGGGAGCGCGCGAGCTCGGATTTCTGGTGCGCCGGCTGCCGGGCGGTCGCTTCTCGGACTGGTTGTACGCCGGCGACCGGACCGGCACGAAGATCTGGGTGGAAGGGCCATTCGGCGTGATGGGGGTGGATGACCCCGACCGCGATGCCCTGTGTGTGGCCGGTGGCACCGGTCTCGCGCCCATCCTGTCCATCGTCGCCGACCGCCTGCAGCGTTCGGATCGTGCGCGTTTCACCATCGTGTTCGGCGTGCGAACCGCAGAAGACCGCTTTGCCGAGACCCTGCTGGCCGAGCTGATGGCGCAGGCGCCGGGCCGCATCCGCCTGATCACGGTGTTGTCGCACGAGCCGACGGATTCGGCCTGGCAGGGGCCACGCGGACTGGTGACCGCGCCGTTGGATGCCCGCCTCGATTTCGACTTCCGCGAAGGGGTCGCCTTCATCTGCGGCAGCCTGCCGATGGTCGAGGCCGTCGAGCAGCGCCTGCTGGCGCTGGGCATGCCGGCCGATCGCCTGCACGCTGACAAGTTCATTCCTTCCGGATTCTGATCATGAATGTGACCTGCCAAGGCGTCGCCGAAGCCCGGGGACGGCCATGAGCCTGGTGACCCTGACCCGCGAGACGGCGACCGGCATTGCCACGCTCTGCTTCAACCGACCGGAGGTGCTCAACGCCCTTGATGTGCCGACGGCACGGGCCTTCCGCGAGGCGGCGATGCCCCTTTCCGAAGACCCCGCAGTGCGCTGCATCGTGCTGAAGGGGAATGGCCGGGCGTTTGTCGCTGGCGGCGACCTCGCCGGCTTCGCTGAGGATTTTGACCTCGCGGCGGCGGTGGTGGATGACCTGCTCGATGCGCTGCACCCGGTGATCGAAATGCTCGCCCACCATGACGCGCCCGTCATCGCTGCGGTGCACGGCGCAGTCGCCGGCGCCGGTCTCAGCCTGATGGCGGCCTGCGATCTGGTGGTGGCGGCCGAAGGCACCCGCTTCCTGATGGCCTATGACCGTATTGGCGCGGCGCCGGACTGCGGCGGAACCTACTTTCTGCCACGCGTGGTCGGCATGCGTCGCGCCGCCGAGCTGATGCTGCTCAGCCCCACCTGGACCGCCGAGGAGGCGCGGGCCGCCGGGCTGGTGAACCGGGTGGTGGCGGCTGATCGGCTGGACACTGAGACCACCGCCCTGGCGACCCGGATCGCGCAGGGTCCGACGCGCGCCTACGGTGCCTACAAGCGCCTCGCCAGCGAGGCCTTCTCGCGGCCGCTGCACGACCATCTCGAAGCCGAGCGCGCCGCATTCCGCCAGGCCACCCGTACGGAGGATTTCCGTGTCGGCGTGCAGGCCTTTCTGGGCAAGCAACCGCCCCGGTTCCAGGGCCGCTGAGCCCACACTGAGGAGACAGACGATGGCCAGCAAATCGGTCAAGGACAAGGTGATCATGGTGACCGGCGCCGCCGCTGGCTTTGGCCAGAAGACCGCGCTGACCCTGGCGGCCGACGGCGCTCATGTGGTTGTCACCGACCGCGATGGCGACGGCGCCGAAGCGACTGCCGCACAGTGTCGCGCCCTCGGGGTGAAAGCGGTGAGCGCCCGCCACGATGTCAGCGAAGCGGGGCAGTGGGCGTCCGTGATCACCACGGTGGAGGCCGAGTTCGGGCTCCTCGACGGCCTCGTCAACAATGCCGGCTTCATGCTCACCAAGCCCTACCTCAAGACCTCGCTTGAGGAGTTCCGGCGCGTACAGGCCGTCAACGTCGAGAGCATCTGGGTCGGGGTGCAGGCGGCCTACCCCTTGCTGCTCACGGCGGCGCAGCAGCGGGGGACCGCATCGGTGGTGAACCTCTCCTCGGTGTTCGGCCAGGTCGCCGGGTTTGCGCAGTCGGCCTACTGCACCAGCAAGGGGGCGGTGCGCATGCTCAGCAAGTGCCAGGCGGTGGAGTTTGCGCGCGCCGGCACTGGCATTCGCGTCAACTCGGTACATCCCGGGCCCGGCAACACCGGCCTCGCCGTCAACGGCATCAAGGAGATGCTGGAGGGCGGTCTGGCGCAGTCGCAGGAAGAGGCCGTCAGCTATCTCAACAGCCTCATCCCCTTCGGTCGCTTTGCCGAGCCCGAGGACATCGCCGACCTCATCCTGTTCCTGTGCTCGGATGCCGCCCGCTATCTCACCGGCGCCGAGTTCACCGCCGACGGCGGCTACACCGCGGCCTGAGCCATGGGGCTGCGGCGCATGGCGGGGCTGATCCTCGGGCTCTGCTGTGGGGGCGCGGTGGCGTTGCCGCCGCAGCTGTCCGACGCCGCGCCCTTTGTCACCACGCCGCCCGCGGCGATTGCGCGGATGCTGACCCTGGCCGGCGTGGACCCCGAAGATGTGGTCTATGACCTGGGGGCCGGGGACGGCCGTATCGTGATCGCGGCGGCCCGCGACTTTGGTGCGCGCGGTGTCGGCATCGAGTACGACGAGGCGCTGGTGCGGATCGCCCGCCTCAACGCCGAGCGTGCCGGGGTGTCGCACCGCGTGCGTTTCCTGCAGGGCGATCTGTTCGCGGCCGACCTGCGCGATGCCACGGTGGTGACGATGTTCCTGCGGGAAACGCTCAACCGGCGTTTGCGGCCACAATTGTGGCAACAGCTGTCGCCCGGCACGCCGGTGGTGTCCTACCGGTTCGGGATGGGCGGGGACTGGCGGCCGGAACACCAGGAGGTGTTCGAAGGCGAATCCATTTATCTGTGGCGGGTGCCGTCGGCAGCCGCCGCGCCATGAGGACTGCAGTGTGGTGCTGACCGAAGAGCAACAACTGATTGCGGAAGCCGCGCGTCGCTTCGCCGAAGGCGTGCTGGCGCCGGGCGCGGAAGCACGCGAAAAGGCCGGGACCATCGAGCCCGCGGTGATCCGGGGCCTGGCCGAGATCGGCTTGCTGGGGATGACCGTGGCGCAGGTCTATGACGGCGTCGGCGCCGACTATGTCAGCTATGCGCTGGCGCTGATGGAAGTGGCGCGCGGCGACGGCGCAGTCTCCACCATGATGAGTGTTCATAACGCGCCGTTCTGCGCCATCCTCGAGCGCTACGGCAGCGAGGAACAGAAGGACACCCTCCTCCGCCCCGGCGCGCGCGGCGAGTTCATCGGCGCCTTCGGTCTCACCGAATCGCAGGCCGGCTCGGATGCCAGTGCGCTGCGGACCCGGGCCGTGCGCGAAGGTGACGACTACGTGCTCAATGGCAGCAAGCAGTTCATCACCTCGGGCCGCATCGCCAAATGGGTGGTGGTGTTCGCGGTGACCGACCCCGAGCATCCCAAGCGCGGCATCAGTGCCTTTCTGGTCGATACCGCCAGCCCCGGGTTCTCGGTCAGCAAGGTGGAGAAGAAGCTGGGGCAGCGCGCCTCGGACACCTGCAGCCTGCAGTTCGATGGGGTGCGGGTGCCGGCGCGGCTGCGCATTGGCGCCGAAGGCGAGGGCTATCGCATCGCACTGTCGAGCCTGGAAGCGGGCCGGATCGGCATTGCCGCGCAGAGCGTGGGCATGGCTGATGCCGCGCTGGCCATGGCCATTCGCTATGCGGGTGAGCGACGCGCCTTCGGTCGCGCCATCGCTGAGCATCAGGCGGTGAGCTTTCGTCTGGTCGATGCCAAGACACGGCTGGAGGCGGCACGCCAGCTGGTGCTGTCAGCGGCGCGCCTCAAGGATGCCGGGCAGCCCTGTCTGGAGCAGGCCTGCATGGCCAAGCTGTTTGCCTCGGAAACCGCCGAAGCGGTGTGCTCCGCGGCGCTGCAGACCTTTGGCGGCTACGGCTACGTCGAGGATTTTCCGGTGGAGCGCATCTACCGTGACGTGCGCGTGTGCCAGATCTACGAAGGCACCTCGGACATCCAGAAGATCATCATCGGGCGGTCGCTGGCGGCCTGAGCCGCCAGCGACCGCGATTGCGATCAGGCGGCGCGGGTGCTGGCCTCGGCCAGGTGCTCGCGGCACTCGCGCACCATGCGGTCGATCAGCTCGGCGCAGGTGGGAATGTCGTTGATCAGACCCACCGTCTGGCCCGCCCAGATCAGGCCTTTCTGGTCGTCGCCGGACTCCAGCGCCTCGCGGCCCCTGGCGCCGGACACCAGGTGCTGGATGTCCTTGAACTCGCAGCCGCCCGGGCGGTTCTCGATGGCGACCACCTCGTCGGAGACGGTGGTCTTCAGCACCCGGCCGGTGTTGTGCAGGGTGCGGAAGATGAGGTTGGTTTCGCGCTCGTTGGCGCTGACCAGCCGCTGCTTGATGGCGTCGTGAATGGGGGCTTCCACGGTGGCGCAGAAACGCGTGCCCATGTTCACGCCCTCCATGCCCAGCGCCAACGCCGCCGCCATGGTGCGGCCGTCGGCAATGCCGCCGGAGCCGATCAGGGGGATCTTCACCTTCTGCGCCGCCACCGCGAACAGGATCAGGCCGCCGATGCCATCCTCACCCGGGTGGCCGGCGCACTCGTAGCCATCGATGCTGACGGCATCGACCCCGTTGCGCTCGGCCGACAGCGCGTGGCGCACCGCCGTGCACTTGTGGATGATCTTCACGCCCTTGGCTTTGGCCTTGGCGATGAACTCCTTGGGGTTGTTGCCGGCGGTTTCGAGAATCTTGATGTCGTTGTCGAGCACCGCATCCAGATAGGCCTCGTACGGCGGCGGTTTGGCGCTCGGCAGGATCGTCAGATTCACGCCGAAGGGCTTGTCGGTGAGCGTGCGGCAGCGGGCGATCTCGGCCGCCAGCGCTTCCGGTGTCGGTTGGGTCAGGGCGGTGAGAATGCCAAGCCCGCCGGCGTTGGAGACTGCGGCAGTGAGTTCGGCGCGGCCGACCCACATCATGCCGCCCTGGACGATGGGGTATTCGATGCCGAGCATCTCGGTGATACGTGTTTTCATGATCCTCACAAGTCGTCGGTAACGGGAAAGGCCGCGACAGTCTGCGCCTCAGTGTGCGATCCCACCCTAACGAAAAGTGTGGGGCGTGGCGCGGCGATGCAAAGTATCATCAAAAACAGTCGTTCAATAACAAGGGGGAGATCACGATGTCACTGTTTCAGATGGCGTTCTGGGCGCTGGCGGCAATCGCTGCCGGGGGTGTGCTGATGACGGCGCTGATTGCGGCCAAGGTGCGCTTTCCGTCGTTTCTTGGATTGGGGCATGGCCTCGGCGCCATCGCCGCCACGGGCTTGTTGTTCGTCGCCAATCTGCGCGGCGAAGCGGAGACCCCGGCGCTGGCCTGGTGGGCACTGGCGGTGTTTACCACGGGTATCGTTGGCGGCCTGGTGCTGTTCCGCGTGCTGTTCCGCGACAACGCCACGCTGCCGCTGGCGTTGATGCACGGCTCGCTCGGTGCGTTGGGGCTGTACCTGTTGTATCAGGCCTCGTTCTGATACCGCATCTGGCAGGCGGGCGTCCCGGCAGGGAGGCCCGTCTCGGGCGCACGGGCTGTGATACCGACGGTTTACCGGGTATCGTCGGGTAACCGTGTGTCGACGACGTCCCGAGGAATCCGCATGAGCCGCCCCATCCGCAAGCTGCTGGTCGCCAACCGGTCCGAGATCGCCATCCGCGTGATGCGCGCGGCGGCCGAGCTGGGCATTCGCACCGTGGCCATCTACGCCAATGAAGACCGCTACGCCCTGCATCGTTTCAAGGCGGACGAGAGCTATCGGGTGGGCGCCGGCAAGCAGCCCATCGCGGCCTATCTGGACATCGACGACATCCTCCGCATTGCCCGCCAGGCAGGGGTGGATGCCATCCATCCCGGCTACGGGTTTCTCTCGGAGAACCCCGAATTTGCCGAGGCCTGCGCGCAGTCGGGCATCCGTTTCATCGGCCCCAGCCCGGAGGTGATGCGCACCCTGGGCAACAAGGTGGCGGCGCGTCGTGTGGCCGAGCAGGCGGGGGTGCCGGTGATGCCGGCCACCGGGCCGCTGCCGCGCGAGATCGAGGCGGTCCGCACGATGGCCGGCGACATCGGCTACCCGCTGATGCTCAAGGCGAGCTGGGGCGGCGGCGGTCGCGGCATGCGCGTCATCGAGTCGGAGTCCGATCTCGACGTGCAGATCGACGTGGCGCGGCGTGAGGCCAAGTCGGCCTTCGGCAACGACGAGGTGTATCTGGAGAAGCTGGTCCGTCATGCGCGGCATGTCGAGGTGCAGATTCTCGGTGATACCCACGGTAACCGGGTGCACCTGTTCGAGCGCGACTGCTCGGTGCAGCGGCGCAACCAGAAGGTGGTGGAGCAGGCGCCCGCGCCGTATCTCGACGCGGCCACCCGGCAATCGCTGTGCGAGGCTGCCCTGCGGCTGGCCGAGGCGGTGGATTACACCCATGCCGGCACCGTCGAGTTCCTGATGGACGCCGATACCGGCGCCTTCTACTTCATCGAGGTGAACCCCCGCATCCAGGTGGAGCACACGGTGACCGAGCAGGTGACCGGCATCGATATCGTGCGGGCGCAGATCCGTGTCACCGAGGGGCAGCGCATCGGCACCGAGAGCTGCGGTGTGCCGGCGCAGGGCGATATCAGCCTGCGCGGTCACGCCCTGCAGTGCCGTGTCACCACCGAGGATCCGGAGAACGGCTTCACGCCGGATTACGGGCGGCTCGGGGTGTACCGCAGTGCCGCGGGCTTCGGTGTGCGCCTGGATGCCGGCACCGCCTACTCCGGTGCAGTGATCACCCCCTATTACGACTCCCTGCTGGTGAAGGTCACCACCTGGGGTGCCTACCGGCTAGATGCCATTCAGCGCATGGACCGGGCGCTGCGCGAGTTCCGTATCCGTGGGCTGTCCAGCAATCTCCAGTTTCTGGAGAACGTGATCAACCACCCGCAGTTCGTGTCCGGCGAGTGCATCACCCGGTTCATCGACACCACGCCGGAGCTGTTCAATTTCGCCAAGCGTCGGGACCGCGCCACCCGGCTGCTACGCTTCATCGGCGAAGTGGTGGTGAACGGCAACCCCGAGATGAAGGGGCGCACGCCGCCGGCACTGCCACTGGCGCCACCCGTGCGCCCGCGGGTGGACCGCGCGCAGCCCGTGGCGCCGGGCACACGGGATCGCCTCAAGGCCCTGGGGCCAGAGAAATTCGCCGCCTGGATGCGCGAGCAGCCGCAGGTGTTGTTGACCGACACCACCCTGCGCGATGCGCACCAGTCGCTGTTCGCCACCCGCATGCGCAGCCACGACATGCTGGCGGTGGCGCCGGACTACGCCCGCCTGCTGCCGCAGTTGTTGTCGCTGGAGTGCTGGGGCGGCGCCACCTTCGACGTATCCATGCGCTTCCTCAAGGAAGATCCCTGGGCGCGGCTGACCCAACTGCGGGCGGCGGTTCCCAACATTCTGTTCCAGATGCTGCTGCGCGCCTCCAATGCGGTGGGCTACACCAACTATCCCGACAACGTGGTGCGCGAGTTCGTGCAGCAGGCTGCCCGCAACGGCATCGACCTGTTCCGCGTGTTCGACTCACTCAACAGCGTCGACAACATGCGGGTGGCGATGGATGCCGTGCGTGACAGCGGCGCCCTGTGCGAAGCCGCCATCTGCTACACCGGCGATCTCTTTGACGAGACGCGGCCCAAGTACAACCTGCGGTACTACGTGGACATGGCCAAGGCACTCGAGAAGGCCGGTGCCCACATCATCGGCATCAAGGACATGGCCGGCGTCTGCCGGCCGCGCGCCGCCCATGCCCTGGTGACCGCGCTGCGCCAGGAAGTGGGGCTGCCCATCCACTTCCACACCCACGATACCAGCGGTATCAGTGCGGCCAGCGTGCTGGCGGCGATCGATGCCGGAGTGGACGCGGTGGACGGCGCGCTCGACGCCATGTCCGGCCTCACCTCGCAGCCCAACCTCGGCGCCATCGCCGCCGCGCTGACCGGCAGCCCACGCGACCCCGGTGTGTCCTTCGAGGCCATGCAGGCCCTGTCCACCTATTGGGAAGGCGTGCGGCGCTACTACCAGCCCTTCGAGGCCGATATCCGCTCCGGCACCGCCGATGTCTACCGGCACGAAATGCCCGGTGGCCAGTACACCAACCTGCGCGAACAGGCGCGTGCCCTGGGCCTGGAGGCGCGCTGGCCGGAGGTGTCGCGCGCCTACGCCCAGGTCAATCAGATGTTCGGCGACATCGTGAAGGTGACCCCCACCTCCAAGGTGGTGGGCGACATGGCGCTGTTCATGATCGCCAACGACCTGACCCCGGACGATGTGCTCGATCCCGGCCGCGATGTCGCGTTTCCGGAGTCGGTGATCTCCCTGTTCCGGGGCGAGCTGGGATTCCCGCAGGAAGGCTTCCCCGCCGGGCTGCAGGCCAAGGTGCTCAAGGGCGAATCGCCCCTCATCGACCGTCCGGGTGCCACCCTGCCGCCGGTGGATCTGGCGGCCGCCCGCGCCAGCGCCGAAAAGGCGGTGGGGCGCAAGCTCAGCGATACCGACCTCGCCTCAAGCCTGATGTACCCCAAGGTGTTCCGTGACTATGCCGAGCACCGCAGCCACTACGGCGACGTCTCGGTGCTGCCCACGCCAGCATTCTTCTACGGCCTGACCGAAGGCGATGAGATCTCCGTCGATCTCGAGGCCGGCAAGACCCTGCTGATCAAGCTGCAGGGCACTACCGAGCTGCCCGAGGAAGGCGCCGTCAAACTGTTCTTCGAACTCAACGGCCAGCCGCGCACGGTGAAGGTGCCCAAGGCCGGCGCCACCCCGGTGGCGGCCCGCCCGCGCGCCGAGGACGGCAATCCCGACCAGATCGGCGCGCCCATGCCCGGCATGATCTCGCTGGTCGCGGTGAAGGCCGGGCAGCGGGTGAAGAAGGGCGATCCGCTGCTCGCCATCGAGGCGATGAAGATGGAGACCCAGATCCGCGCCGACCGCGAGGCGGTCATCGATCAGGTGCTGGTGTCGCGCGGGACCGCGGTCAACGCCCACGACCTGCTGGTGACGCTGAAGCCGGGATATGGGGTTTGCGGACCTGTTTGTAATTGATAATAATTCTCAAGCAGATCATGACAACCGACGACGAGCCCCTGCAGATCTACGTGCGGCACCGCGCCGCGCTGGTGGATTACGCCACCCCCATCACGGGCTGTCGCGCGCGCGCCGAGGACGTGGTGCAGGACGCCTTCCTGCGGTTCATGCCGGCCCCCGGGGCCGTGGCCTCCCGCCATCAGCCGGTGGCCTATCTCTACCGCATCGTGCGCAATCTCGCCCTCGATGGCGCCCGCCGCAGCGCCATGGAGAAGCGCCATCAGACGGCCGAGCAGGCGCCGTGGCTGGTCCCGGCCGCGGAACCTGACCCGGCCCGGGCCGCGAGTGCACGCGACGAGCTGTCGCAGGTGGCCGAGACGCTGCGGCGCCTGCCGGATGCCGCGCGCACTGCGCTCACCCTCTACCGCCTGCACGGCCTGACCCAGGAAGCGGTGGCGGCCCGGCTCGGAGTGTCGGTGCCCACTGCCAACCGGCTGATCCGTTCGGCGCTGCTGCAGGTGGCGCACGCTGTGACGCCGGACGACGGGGCGTGAAAAGATTGCTCTGACCATTCGTCCTAGGAGGGTGCGGTCCTTTTTCTGACCCCCCAGACCCAGGCGCAGGAAGCCCCCATGACCCCAGGCCGGTCCGCCTCTCCGACCGAACTTCTCGACATCGCCATCGACTGGCAGATGCAATTGCGCGCCGCGCCCGACAGCGAGGCCCTGCATCGCGCCGTGGCGGCCTGGCGGGCCGCGGCACCCGCGCATGAGCAGGCCTGGCGGCAGGCCGAGCGCAGCTGGCAGCTGCTGGGCGAGGCGCTGCCCGCCGTTGCCCCGCCGCGGCGTGCCCGCCGTCGCTGGCGACTCCCCGCTGCGGCGGCACTGGCGGCCTGCCTGCTGCTGGCGCTGGCGCCATCCCTGGTGTTGAACCTGCGGGCTGATGCCATCACCGGTGCCGGCGAGACTCGGCTGCTGACCCTGGCGGATGGCAGCGTCGTGCACCTCGGTGCCGACAGCGCCCTGGCGGTCGACATGAACGGCCCGAGACGCGAGGCGCAGCTGTTGCGCGGACAGGCCTATTTCGAAGTGGCGCCGGATGCGGCGCGGCCCTTCATCGTGCACACCGGGTCGCTCGAGGTGTCGGTGCTGGGCACCGCCTTCGACGTCCGTGTGGGACGCGCCGCCACCACGGTGGCGGTCGCGCACGGTGCGGTCGGGGTGCAGGGCGCGGGCGCGGCCGTCCCCCTGGCCGAGCGCCTCGCGCCGGGGGACCGACTGCGCTACGACCATGCGCTGCGCCGGTTCGAGCGCGACCGTCTGCCGTCCGCCCTGGTGGCGGCCTGGCGCGACGGCCGCCTGTCGGTGCAGGACGTGCCGGTGATCGACGTGGTTGAAACCCTGCAGCGCTATCGCGCCGGACGCATCGTGCTGGCCGACGACAGCCTCGCCGGTCAACGGGTCACCGGCAGTTACGACCTGCAGCATCCGCAGCGGGCGCTGGAGGCCGTGGTGCTGGCGCATCACGGGCGTCTGCGGCAGCTGTCGCCGCTGCTGACCTGGGTCGACGCCGCGCCCTGAGAGGCTCCGTGAAAAAAAACGGCGGGCCGCTCGTCTTTGCTGAACTGCAATAACGCTTCGTATTTGCATTCGCATCCAAGACGACGGGAGCGCTGTATGAATCACGCATCCGGGGCCGCCAGGTTCCGCACTCTCCGCGGGCCGCGGTGGGCCCTCGGCCTGGGCCTGCTGGGCCTGGCCTTCGCCAGCTTCGGCCAGCCGGCGCCGCGCGCCTACGACATCCCGGCGCAGGACCTGCCGGCCGCGCTCGACCAGTTTGCGCGGGCCGCCGAGGTGCAGGTATCGGCCGACGCCGGCGTGGTGGCCGGGCAGCGCTCGTCGGGCGTGTCGGGCACCTTGCCGGCACCGCAGGCACTGTCGCGACTGTTGCAGGGCACCGGGCTGTCGGGTCGCTGGCCGTCGCACGACACGGTGGTGATCGAGGCGCCGGCAGCGGGGGGTGAAGCGTTGCAGCTGGCGCCGGTGCGTATCGAGGGGGGCGGCGCCACCGCCGACGACACGCGGTTCACCACGGCGTCCAGCATCGAGCGCATGGACCGCGAACAGCTCGACCGTTTTCCGGTGACCAGCACCGGCGACCTGTTCCGCGAAATGCCGGGGGTGATGGCCGCCAACAACCGCAACGGGGCGGCGCTGGATCTCAACATCCGCGGACTGCAGGGTTTCGGACGGGTGAAGGTGCTGGTGGATGGCACCGAGTCCGCCAGTTCCACCTACAAGGGCTATGGCGGCGAGCATTCACGTGCGTTCGTGGACCCGGAACTGCTGGGGAGCATCACGCTGGAGAAAGGCCCCAATGCCGGGCCCTACGGTGCCGGCGTGGTGGGCGGCGTGGTGCAGATGAGCACCCTGTCGGCCGAGGACCTGATCACCGAGCCGGGGCGCCGTTTTGGTTTTCGCATCCGCGGCACCACACAGAACAATGATGCCGAGCCCTCCGGTCACGAGGTGATCGGGCCGCCCGAGAGCGGTTCGTCGGACCCCGACGACGCGATCGTGCGCAACGTGAGCCTGCCGGGGCATCCGTGGACCGGCAGTATCGCCGGTGCCTGGCGGGTGACCGAGTCGCTGGAACTGGTGGCCGGACTCAGCCATCGTCAGCGTGGCAACTACGTGGCGGGCGATCGCGGCCCGGTACCGGCGCTGGCGGTTCTGCTGTACGGCCCGGGCGATGAAGTCTTCAACACTTCCGAAGACGCGGATTCGGTGCTGCTCAAGGCGGCCCTGTCGCTGCCCCGCAGCCAGCGCCTGGAATTCGGTTACAGCCGCCTCGACAGCACCTTCGGCGAGGCCCGCAGCGCTGCCTTCGGCCCGACCACCAGCGACCCCGGCGCCGAACTGCTCGGCTACATCACGCAGCTCAACCTCAGCCGTGCCGACAAGCAGTTGTATACCGCCAAGTACCGCTGGTCCCCGGCCACGCCGTGGCTGGACCTGCGCCTCAACCTCTGGGCCAGCGAAGCGGACGAGTTCCAGGCCCACGACATCCGTGGGGTGGCCTTCGGCGGGGAGACCCATCGCGCACAGGACCTGCTGACGCGTGGTCACGGCATGGAGCTGTGGAACACCAGCGAGCTGGACCTCTTGCGCCAGGCGGTGAGCCTGCGCTATGGCGTCACCACCCTGCGCGAGAAGACCCGGGTGTTCCCGCTGGATGGCGGCATCTATCTCGATCCCGAAGGTCGGCGCGAACTGCACTCGCTGTTCCTGCAGGCCGAGTACCTGCCGTTCGACAGCCTCACGCTGGACGCCGGCATCCGCCATGAACGCTATGAGGTACGCGGCGCCGGCGAGGTGCCGTCGGGCATCTCCGGGCAGGTGCAGCCGCTCAACATCCGGCATGGCGAAACCCGCAACAACCCCAGTGTGGGCGCCACCTGGCGGTTCATCGCGGACTGGGAACTGTTTGCCCGCTACAGCGAAGGCTGGCGGCCGCCCTCGGTCAAGGAGACCATCAACGGACTCACCGCCGACAGCAATATCGGGCGCGTCCTGCTGCGACCGGAGTTCACCCGTGGCAGCGAAGCCGGGGTGCGGATGCAGCGGGGCGGCCTGTGGCGCGACGAAGACCGCTTGCAGGCCTCGCTGGCCTGGTTCCGAAACGACACTGACGACTACGTGCAGGGCTTTGCCGGCGCGTTCCGCAATGCCGACAGCGCCGCGTTCGAGGGTGTCGAGCTGAGTCTGGCCTATGACCTTGGGCCTGCCTTCGTCCGCTACGCGCTGACCCGCTATCACGAGATGCGCTTCTGTGGAGTGGTCCTCGCCTTCGACGGTGTGCCGGCCTGCTTCGGTGCCGATCAGGCCACCGGCTGGGATGTCTCCATGAGTGGCCTGTACGTGCCGCCGGAGGTGCAGCACAGCGCCACCCTGGGCGCACGTCTGCTGGACCGGCGGCTGACGCTGGGCCTGCGCCTCACCGCCGCCGAGAACAGCCGGCAGGAGGAGGACTCGCCCAGTGGCTGGCGCGACCACGAGGTGTACGACCTGTTTGCTACCTACCAGGCCGGATATGGCCTGACCGCCACCCTCAACGTCGAGAACCTGCGCGACCGCTTCTACATGGATGCCGGGACCTCCGGAATGCTCGCCATTCCCGCGCCCGGCCGCACCGCCAAGTTCTCCCTCACCTATCACTACTGAGGCCGCCATGCAGACCCTTTTCCTGACAACGCCGCTGCGCCGCATGGCGCTGGCATTCTCGTTGCTGCTGCCCGCCGTGTCGGCCCACGCCGCTCTGCCGTCGGTGGAGGTCCGCGTCGACTTCACCGGCAGCCAGGCGGGTGGCGGCAATGGGGCCCAGCCGAACGGAGCGCTGAGCGCACTCGACGGCTATCTCTACGGCTCCACGGTGTTTGGTGGCGGCACCGAGGCCGATCTCGATGGCACCAACGGCAACTTCGGTGGCCGTGTGCCCGTCTTCTTCCGCATCCGTGAGGATGGCGACGGCTACGAGGTCCTGCAGCGGGCGCCGGAACTGCTGCCTGCCAGCGACTATGGCTGGCTGGCGGGCAGTGACGGGCACCTCTACGCACCCAGCAACACCAGCCTCGGCCTGCTGCTGCGCTATCTGCCGGGCAGCGACGGCTGGACCGCCTTCGGGCCCGAGGCGGCAACGTCGCGTGATCGTGGCGCGACCGTTTCGGAGCTCGGCGGACGCTTCGTGATCGGCAGCTCCAACAGCAGTTCGTCGGTGCCGCTGTTCCGCAGTCTCAGCCTCGACGGCACCACGGTGAGTGAACTGCCTGCCACCAGCTCCAGCAGCAAGGGCAACCGGCCGATCCTGACCCTGGCCGACGAGGATGGCGCCCTGTTTGCCTACTTCTCGGGCGGAGGCGGTTACGGCCGTGGGGCGCTGGTGCGGTTGAGCCCCGACGGCACCGAACTGGAAAAGCTGGTGACCTTCGACGACACCACTGTCGGCGGTTACAACAGTCTCATCGGCCGCCCCATGGTGCTCGCGGGCGACTACGTCTATGGCGTCACCCGGTTTGGCGAACTGAACGGGGGCGTGCTGTGGCGCGTGCCCCGGGATGCGCAGCCGGAGATTCGGCCCACCTATGAATCCGAGCTCGATATCGAGTGCCTGCAGGCCGGCAACCCGATCAGCCAGTGCATCACCCAGACCCTGATCGATCCCGGCTCGCCGGAGCAGGTGGAAATCCTGCACAGCTTCAGCACCGCCAACCTGTTCGGTGGCAGCGAGCCCGACTACCTGGTGAAAGGTGCCGACGGCCATGTCTACGGCATCACCAGCGGCGGCATCGGCTTCGACGGCGAACTCGCCAGCGGCGCCATCTGGCGCTACCGCGACGCGACCTCGCCCGGCGAGGAGGGTGTGCTGGAAGTGCTGCACACCTTCTCCGATGCCCGCCCCGGCACGCCCCGCAACAACCTCTATCAGCTCGACGGGCAGGAGATGACCAGCACGATCAACACCGGCGCCAATGCAGGCGGCCACACCGTGAACACGCTGGCCGTGGCCGATAACGGCGCCCTGTTCGGTACCACCGCGCTGGGCGGCAGCTACGGTTGGGGCACCCTGTTCCGCTTCCATCCCGGCGACGAGATCCCTGAAGGCGCCGCCCTCAGTCCGGTGCCGCCGCAGGTGGTGTTCGGCATCAACAGCCTCAACGCTGCCAATCAGCACTATGCCGTCGCCGTCGGGGGGCGCTTCAGCCTGTACTGGCAGGCGGTCTATTCCGACGGCTGTATGGCCAGCTCCGACGACACCGATGCCGGCTGGAGCGGCGCGCAGCCATCCTCGGCGCGCTATCTGACCGAGGCCTTCGACGTCGACGCCAACGAGCTCGGTACCTGGACCTACACCCTCACCTGTCAGGCTGACCACGAAGACCTCACCGGGCCGGTGTCCTCCACCGTCACGGTGGACGTGGTGCCGGTGGTGGCCGAACCGCGGGACGTCGGCAACGGCGGCGGCGGTGCCTTGTCGCCGGTCATGCTGTTGATCGCCGCGCTGGCTGCCGCTTTGACGGCACGGCGGGATCTCTCAGTGAAGGCCGGCAGCTGAGTATGGCGACAGAGTGTGGCGCGCCCGGCCAGGATCTTCGGGGTTACATTGCAAACAACTTATCCTTTTTGCAGTCTCGTCCGTCTTTAAGGATTAGAGCCGAAAACTTCGCCAACTCGAGCGGAGCCGGCAACGCCCGTTTTGCCCAGGAGCATGAAGCCATGAACGATGTTGCAGTTTCCGCACCGCCCAGCCAACGCCGTACCGACCGCCTGTCCGCCGGCACTGACGACCTGCACGAGCATCTGCACGGCGTGGTGGCGGCTGCGGAGCCCTTCTCCAGCCGCGAGCGCTTCGGCACCTGGGTGTCGGTGCAGTACCGCTTCCAACATGCCATCGAGCCGCTGTATCACATGGCGGCACTGCAAAACTGGCTGCCGGACCTGGCCAACCGTGGGCGACTGTCGGCCGCGCGGCAGGATCTGGTGGACCTGGGAGTCGAAGTGCCGACATTGCCGGCTGCCGACCCGGTGCGGGATCTGCCCGAGGCGCTGGGGTGGCTGTTCGTGTCCGAGGGCTCCACCTTGGGCGCTGCGGTGCTGCTGAAGAAGGCGAAGGCGCAACTGGGCCTGATCGAAACCTTCGGTGCGCGCCATCTGGCCGCCGCGCCTGAGGGGCGTGCCCAGCACTGGAAGCGGTTCGTGCAGGCGCTGGACGACCTTGAGCTGTCGCCGGAAGACGATGCCCGCATGCTGGCAGCGGCCCGCGCCGCGTTTCAGCAGTTCGACGTGCTGCTCAACGAGGCGTTCGAGCTGACACCGGCATGAGCACCCCGCCGGCGTGGCGCGGCGCCGCAGTGCCGCGGCCGCTGCGTGCGCTGTTGCTGGTATTCGCGGGGCTCTGTCTGTTGCTGGGCATCATCGGTATCGTCGTCCCCGGCCTGCCCACCACCGTGTTCATCCTCATGGCCGGCTGGGCTGCCGCCCGCAGTTCGCCCCGCTTCAATGCCTGGCTGGAGCAGCACCGGCTGTTCGGGCCGATGCTGCGCAACTGGCGTGCCGGCGGCTATGTCAGCCGTCGCGCCAAATGGAGCGCCACGGCGATGATGGCGCTGTGCGCAATCATCCTCTTCGCCACCGCGCCAGTGCCCTGGTTGGCGGAAGGGGTCACCGCCTTTCTTGCCTTGTTGCTGACCTGGCTGTGGCATCGACCGGAGCCGACGGATGCGGGCTCCAGGGGGGCGGCATGATCCATCTGTTCCATGTGGTTGCCGGGGGGCTGCTACTCGCGGTGGCCGGCGTCGCGACCGCGACGGATGACTGGGCGCAACAGGACCAGCAGGCCACGGCGGCGTATCGGGTGGGCGACTACGTTGCCGCACGCGACCACGCGTTGCAGGCGCTCGCCATCGCCGAGCGGGATCATGCCGATGGACCGGGCGCGGCACAGCTCGCCAGCAGCCTCAATGCGCTGGCACTGGTGTTGCAGGCCAGTGGTGACGATGACGGTGCGCGGCCGTTGCTGGAGCGGGCGGTCACGGTGGCGGCGCAGGCGCTGGGGGAAGACCATCCCAATACAGTGGCGCTGCGCACCAATCTGGCCGCGTTGCGGCAGGCTGGCGAGCAGCGCAACCGTCAGCAGCACGCGCAGGAGGTGGAAGCCCTAAACGAGCAGGCGCTGGCGCATCATGGCCGTGGCGAGTTCGCGCAGGCTGCGGTGCTCTATCTATTGGCCCTGCCGCAGGTACAGGCCATGTTCGGGGATGACAGCGCCGAGGCGGGCCGAGTGATCGTGAGCCTTGCCGACACTCATGCCGAGCGCAAGCAGTACCCCGAGGCCGAGGCGCTGTACCAGCGGGCGGTGACGCTGTATGAGGGCCGTGAAGACCAGGCCATGGCGCTGGCGGCCGCGCTCAATGCCTGGGCGGCGGTGCACTACGCGCAGCGGCAGTACGGCGAGGCGGCACCGTTGTTCCATCGCGCGCTGGAGATCCTGGAGGCGGCGCGGGGCGAAACCCACCCCGATCTGTTGCTGGTGCTCGACAATCTCACCGCGCTGTACCTGACCACTGGCCGCGGGGTGCGTGCCGACGAATACCGGCGACGCGCCCGCGCCATCCGCGAGGCGGGGCGCGCGTCGCAATGATCCCCTCCGATGCCCGGTGTCGTGTTGGCCTTCCCCGGGCAGGTAATGCCCCTCTTGATCCTCAGGTGTATCGATGCCGCAGACTTCGCAAAACCCGCTCCCCCATGATCTTTCTCCCTGGGGCATGTTCGTTGCCGCCGACATCGTCGTGCAGGCGGTCATGCTCGGACTGCTGTTTGCCGCCGTGCTGACCTGGGTGGTGTGGCTGGCCAAGACCTGGGAACTGCGCGGTGCCAACCGTCAGGCCCGGGCGGCGCTGACGGCCCTGCGTCAGGCAAGTTCGCTGGCCGAGGCGGGCGACGACGATGGCGGCCCGCTGCATCTGTTCTGCGACACTGCCCGGCACGAGCGCCGCCATTCCGAAGGTCTCACCGCCGACGGGGTGAAGGAACGCGCTGCCGCCAGCCTGGGCCGCATCGAAGCCAGCCTGGGCCGCCATATCAATCGCGGTACCGGCATTCTCGCCACCATCGGCGCCACCGCGCCCTTCGTTGGTCTGTTCGGCACCGTGTGGGGGATCATGAATGCCTTCATCGGTATCTCGAAGGCGCAGACCACCAATCTGGCGGTGGTGGCCCCCGGGATTGCCGAGGCCCTGCTGGCGACCGCGCTGGGCCTGTTTGCGGCGATTCCCGCGGTGATCATCTACAACGCCTTCGCGCGCTCCACCGCGGCCTATCGCGCGCTGCTGGCGGATGCCAGCACGGAGGTGCTCAACCTGCTCAGCCGCGATCTCGACCGGGGCACGGCATGAGCCTGAAGATGGACCACGGCGACGAACAGCCGGGGGAAAGCCACGAGATCAACGTCACGCCGTCCATCGACGTGATGCTGGTGCTGCTGATCATCTTCATGGTGGCAGCGCCGCTGGCCACGGTGGATGTGCCGGTCAACCTGCCCGGCGCCAACGCCGAGCCGCAACCCAAGCCGGACGCCCCGGTGTACCTGACCGTGCAGGCTGATCTCAGCCTGTCGGTGGGTGACGAGCCAGTGGCGCCGGAGGCACTCGCCGATGCGCTCGATCTCGCCACTGACCATGACACCGAGCAGCCCATTTTCCTGCGTGCCGACGAGGCGGTGCCCTACGGGGACCTTATGGAGGTGATGAACCGTCTGCGTGACGCCGGGTATCTCAAGGTGGCACTGGTGGGCCTGGAGGCGATGGCGCCGTGACACTGCTGGCCCAATGGGAGGCGCGGCAGCTGCGGGCCGAGCGGCAGCGTTGGCTGGCGAGCAGCGGGTTGATCCTGCTGTCCGGTGTTGCGCTCGCGGTGGCGATGCACTGGACATTGGCCCGCACCCTGCCCGAGCCGCCGCCAGCGGCCGCCCTGATGATTGACCTGGCGCTGCTGCCTCAGGCGCCGGAGGCGCCGAGTGCCGAGCCCGAAGGGCCGAAACAGGTGGAAGCCCCGGAGCCCGAGCCCGAGCCGCCGCCGCCCGAACCGGAGCCGGAACCCGAACCGCTGCCGGAACCGGAGCCCGAACTACCGCCCAGCGAGATTGCCCTGCCGACCCCGGTGCCGAGCGCAGCGCCGACCCCGCCACCAGTGCAGCAGCCGCCAGCGCCCACCACCAGTGCGCCGCCGCGCACTGAAGCGCCGCCCTCGGATGTGGCGGCAGCGCCGGCGGAAGGCGCCGCATCGACCCAGCGCACGGCGGCCCGGTTGAGCTTCGAGCAACGCCTGCTGGGGCACCTGGAGCGCCACAAGCGCTACCCGCGGGCCGCGCAGCTGCGCCGCCAGGAGGGGGTTCCCCTGGTGCGTTTCACCATGTCGCGTGAGGGCCGCGTGCTGCAGCACAGTCTCGAGCGGGGCAGCGGTCACCGCATGCTCGATGACGAGGCACTGGCGTTGCTGGAACGCGCCCAACCACTGCCATCGCTGCCCGACGAGATGGCGGCCGACACACTGGAAGTGGTGGTGCCGATCGAGTTTTTCCTGCGGCGCTGATGGCGGCCGGGGCTTGCGTTCCCGCCATAAAAGTGAACAATAACCATTCTCATTTGATACGGATGCCCGGCTGTGCCCTCCAGTGCCACCCACCTCGACGTGGTGCACACGCTCTACAGTGATCATCACAGCTGGCTGCGCAACTGGCTCAGCCGCAAGCTGGGGTCGAGCGCGCACGCGGCGGATCTGGCGCAGGACACCTTTGTCCGCATCCTGTCGGCCGCGCCCGAGAGCACCTCGGCGGTGCGCGAGCCACGCAGCTATCTCGCCACCATCGCCAATCGTGTCGTCATCGACCACCTGCGGCGACGCAAGCTGGAACGGGCGTATCTGGAAGCCTTGTCGAGCCTGCCGGAAGCCCAGGCCCCGTCGCCGGAGGCGCAGGAGCTGGTGATGGAAACGCTGTGTCAGATCGACGCCATGCTGCACGGGCTGGGCGCCCGTCCCCGGCAGGCCTTCCTGTGGTCACAGCTGGAGGGCGCCAGCTATGCGGATATCGCCGAGCGCCTGGGAGTCTCGGTGAGTTCGGTGAAGAAGTACGTGGCGCGTGCCACCGAGCGATGTCTGCTGTACACGCTGGAGCTGGAATGAGCGACGCCATGCCCGAGCTGCCGGTCGAGGTTCGCCGCCATGCGCTGAGCGCGGCGGCGCGCTGGTATGCCGAACGGGGTGCCGGGCAGGACGGAGATGCCGACTGGCGCCGCTGGCACGATGCCCATCCGGCGCATCAGTGGGCCTGGCAACGCGTGGAAGCGCTGCAGCGCCAGCTGCAGTCGGTGCCGGGTCCGTTATCGGCCACGGCACTGACCCGCAGTGGCGCGCCGGATCGTCACCGCCGGGCCGTGGTACTGGGTGCCGGGGTTGCGCTGACGGCGGGGTGGCTGGGTTATCGCGGACTGCCCTGGCCGGCGCTTTCGGCGGATCATCGAACGGGGGTCGGCGAGCGCCGTCGCCTGACGCTGCCCGACGGCAGTCAGCTGGTGCTCGACACCGATACGACAGTCGCCATTGATTACGACAGTGCGTTGCGCCGTGTGCGTCTGTACCAGGGCGAATTGATGCTGCGCAGCGCGCCCGATCCGGCGCCCGCTCACCGACCGCTGGTCGTCGATACCGCGCAGGGACGCGTGCGCGCCCTGGGGACACGTTTCGCGGTGCGGCAGCAGTCCGACGCCACCCGTGTCGTGGTGTTTGAAGACCAGGTGGAAGTGCAGCCAGCGCACGGGGCGTTGCCACAGCGGCTGGCGGCAGGTCAGCAGCTGCGGTTTGCGGCGGACAGCGCCGGGCCGCTGCAGGTCGCCGACGAACGACTGGGCGCCTGGGTGGACGGGCGACTGGTCATCGATGACTGGCGGCTGGATGCGCTGGTCCTGGAGTTGTCGCGTTATCGCAGCGGCTGGCTGCACTGCGCACCGGAGGTGGCGGCGCTGCGTATCTCCGGCGCCTTTCCCCTCGACGACATCGACGCAGCACTGGCGGCGGTGGCCCGCGTGCTGCCCGTTACCGTGCGGCAGCGGGCACGCTGGTGGACGGTGGTGGGTGCCAGCGAAAATAATTCCTGATCGCATTGTCCTTTTGCCGGACTCGTTCGACCTACAGGGGTAAGAAGCCCATCGGTTGAACGAAGCGAAGCATGTCGAGACTTTCCGGCCACCGGCGCCAGCCGTGGCGCCTGCTCCCCCAGATGCTTGTACGGGCCGCCCTGGCGATGGCGGTGGTGTTGCCGTTGTGGCAACCCGTCGAGGTCGCCGCCCAGGCGGCGCCGGAGGTTCGTCATTACGCCATTCCGTCCGGGCCGCTGGGCGAGGTGCTGAGCCGCTTTGCCGGCGCTGCCGGCATTGTCCTGTCGTTCGACGCCAGCCTCACCGACGGACTGCGCAGCGCCGGGCTGGACGGTTCCTACGCGGTCTCCGACGCCCTCGTCGTGTTGTTGCAGGATCAGCCGCTGGTGGCGGTGCCCGACGCGCAAGGACGCTATGCCTTGCGCCGGCGGGACGATGCGGTGGTACTGGCGCCTGTGCAGGTGGAAGGCGCCGGCCCGATCAATGCGGCCGACGAGGTCTATGCCACCGCCGGCTCGCGACACCACCTCGATCAGGTGGACATTGAACGTTTCCGTGGCACCTCCGTGGGCGACATCTTCCAGGGCACGCCGGGCGTGCTCGTGGGCGAGAACCGCAACAGTGGCGGTCTCGACGTCAACATTCGCGGCATGCAGGGGCAGAACCGGGTGCCGGTGCTGGTGGACGGCGCGCGCCAGGAAACCACGGTGTATCGCGGCTATGCCGGGGTGTCCTCGCGCAGCTATATCGATCCCGACCTGATTGCCGACATTGATATCACCAAGGGGCCGACCGCCGGCGCCGTGGGCACCGGCGCCATTGGCGGTGTGGTGAGCATGCGCACCGTCGGTGCCAACGACCTCATCAAGGACGGGCGGGACTGGGGTATCCGCGTGCGCACCAGCGCCATGGGCAACAGTAGCGCGCCGCCGCCTCCGGGCACGGTGGCGGGGGTGAACGGAACCGGCCGGACCTACCACATCGACTGCGCCAGTCCGTCACTGTGCGAAGGCGACTTGGCGCTCCCTGATGCCTTTGGATCGGACGAGGGGATGTCACGTCCCGCCCTGCTTGATCTGCGCAGCTTCGCCGGCAGTATCGCCGCCGCCCGCCGCTTCGAGATCGCCGACGTGGTGGTGGCGTACGCACAGCGTCGGCAGGGCAACTACTACGCCGGCACGGACGGCCCGACACCGACGGTGGCGCTGGAGATCCGTGAACTCCCGTTCTACACCGAAGTTCGGGCGATCCGCGAAGGCATCGCACGCTTTCGTGGCGGTGAGCGGGTCGTCAACAGCAACAACGACAGTGAGTCGCTGATGCTGAAGAGCCGCTTCTATCTGCCCGCGGAACAGAACTGGGAGCTGAGCTATCGCCGCTATGACAGTGAGTACGGCGAGCTCATGCCGTCGCAGTTGATCTGGTTCGATCAGCTCAAGCAGACCCGCAACAGTGAGGTTCAGGCCCACACCTATGTCAGTGAGTATCAATGGGCGCCGGCCGAGATGGATGGCATCGATCTGGATTTCAACCTGTGGCACACCCATGCCCGGACCCTGAACCGCAGCTATTCGGAAGATGTCTACCAGGGCTTCAATTCAGCACCCGAGCCAGAGCGTTATGACCGTGTCGGCGGGGACCTGAGCAACGCGTCGCGGTTCCACGCGCTGGGCGAGCACGTACTGCGTTACGGCCTTACGGCGCAGTGGGAATACCTGGACACCGAGGTGCCGTTGAACGAGCAGGGGGCGCCGTTGCCGAGTGCGGCCTATGGGCGCATCGGTGACCGTCAGGAACAAAGCCTGTTTCTGACCTGGCAGTGGCGCCCGACCCCTGCGGTGATCGTCGATGCCGGCCTGCGCTACACCCGGGGGGATACCGACGATCACAAGCTGATCGTGCCGGAGGGGCAGTTCCAGTGTCGCTATGACGACGAGGGCGAATGCGTCGAAGAGGTCTATGTTGAAAGCATCTTCTGCGTCGACGAAGACGGTGACGATCTCTGCGACCCCATCCGCTATCGCACCCACAACAGCGGTTGGGCGCCGAGCCTGAGTCTCACCTGGGCGCCCTGGTACGAGGGCTTTCAGCTGTACGCGCTGTACGCTGAGGCGCTGCGCACACCGAGCCTGTTCGAGGCCTCGCAGGGGTGGTCGGTCGAGCCGGCGCTCGATGTGCCGCTGCGTGCGGAGCAGGCCGTCAACCTCGAACTGGGCTTCAACCTTTTCGGCCGCGACATGCTGTTTGACGACGACCGCCTGGGCGCCAAGCTGGCGTGGTTCCGCAACCGCACGCGGGACTACCTCACGCGCACCTCGCCCAACCTCTGGGAGGAAGGCCATCAGATCTTCGTGATGCGCAATATCGACCGGGTGGATCTGCATGGCGTTGAGCTGTCGGCCGAATACGACATGGGACGGGTGTATGGCGAGCTGGGCGCGACCCGCTACCACCACGTCGAGGTCTGCCACTACGGTAGCTACCGGCGCCAGCGATGCAATGGCTACGGCGTGGCCAACTCCTACTTCAACAACATGGTCCCCCCCGAGTGGCACGCCAGTGCCACCGTGGGAGCGCGCCTGTTGTCACGGCGCCTGGACCTGGGTGTGCGCGGCACCTTCATGGGAAAACGCCCCGAGACACCGCCCTTCAACGACGACACCGCCCGTGGTTTCAACCGGGTGGTGGCCTGGCACAACTACAACCTGCTCGACGTTTACGCGAGCTGGACCCATGACGAGCGCGTCAGCGTCGATTTCAACATCGACAACGTGACCGACCAGTACTACCTCGACGCCCTGAGCCTGGGCCTGGTGCCGGCCCCCGGCCGCACAGCCCGTCTCAGCGTGACCCTGCACCTCTGATTCCCCGATGCATCCCGGAGCGCTTTCCATGACATCTCCTCACAAACTGATGGCCTCGCTGTGCCTGTCCCTGTCCCTGTTGCTGACCGCCTGTGGTGGCGGTGACGGCACCCCCCGCCCGGTTGCGGACGCGGGTGCGGACCAGACCGTCGATATCGGCACGACCGTGGTGCTGGACGGATCGGCCAGCCATGCACCGGATGCGGAGGCGACGCTGCAGTACGCCTGGACCCTGGTGGAAAAGCCCGAGGGCAGTGCCGCCGAACTCTCCGATCCGAATGCGGTTCAACCCAGTTTCCTGGTCGACCTGCCCGGTGCCTACGAGGCTGACCTGCAGGTCAGCGACGGAACTGCGGACAGCGGCCATGACCGGGTGCGCATCGCCGCCCGCAATCCGGATCCGCAGGCGATGGCCGCGTCGGAGCACAACGTGCTGATCGGCACGACCGTGATGCTCGACGGCAGCGCCAGTCTGCCGCCCACCGATGCAGACCCGGCGCAGCTTCGCTATGAGTGGTCGTTGACCGAGAAGCCGCTGGGCAGCCTGGCAGAGTTGTCGGAAGCGGAGTCGGCCACCGCCAGCTTCTATGCCGACCGGGAAGGCCGCTACGCCGCCACGCTGGTGGTGGCCCATGGCGACAAGCGCAGCGCACCGCTGCCGGTGGACATCACCGCGTCCATCAGCAACACACGGCCGGTGGCCGACGCGGGCGGGCCTTACGAGATCGAGCGGGGGCAGACCCTGACGCTGGACGGCAGCGGCAGCAGCGATGCCGACGGCGACGACCTCAGCTATCACTGGTACATGTACCTTCCCAGTAATGACACGGGCTATGGCCATGTCGGCATTCCGCGCGGCAGCGCCCTGCGGATGGAGAACGCGCTGGCCAACCCCGATACCGTCAATCCCATCCTCACGCCGGATGTGGCCGGGCGGTGGATGGTCTACCTGGCAGTGTATGACGGGACCTCGCTGAGCAACTTCAGCTCCACGCGTATCGAGGTGCGCAAGCCCGACGATGCCGGGAACACGCCGCCGGTGGCCACGTTCTACACGCCGTCCGCGGTGTCGTTTGCGGAGGCGGTCTACAGTGACGAAGTGGAGTTGGGGGGGGCGGTCTGGTCCAGCGGTGCGTCCTACGACATCGACGATGAACGCCCCACCCGCCGCTATCGCTGGATCGAGACCCCCACAGGCTTCGATGCCCCGGACCTCACCGGCGCCACGTCGTTCAGCTTCACGCCCACGGTCGAGGGCGACTACACCGTCGAGATGATCGTCAACGACGGGGTGATGGACAGTGCCCCAACGCAGCGCACCTTCACGGCCCGCACCGGCGCCAACTCCAGCCCGCGCGCCACCGTGACGCTCGATTCGCGCACGGTGATGCTGAGCGATACCGCCTGGTTCGACGGCAGCACCAGTACCGACCCGGAGGGGGATGCCCTGACCTACCAATGGGTGCTGGTGGACCAGCCCAAGGACAGCGACGCCACCCTGCAGTTGTCCAACGTGACCCGCGAGGATGGCACGGTGCTGGTCGGCGCGCGTGCCAGCATCGTCACCGACGCACCGGGAACCTACATTGCCATGCTGGTGGTCACCGACTCCCATGGCGTCACCAGCTCCACCACGGGGCCAGCGTATGGGCGCGTCTTCGTCAAGTCGGAGAACAACCCGCCGGTGATCGGCTACATCAGCAACAACAACACCCATCACCCATCGCGGCGAACCAACATGCACTTCGACAGCGCCGATCAGCCCTACGTGATCGGGGGCGCCCCGATGATGCTGTACGCCGTCAACGTCGTGGACCCGGATCTGGACCCGCTGTACTACCTGTGGACGCTGACGCAGCCGGCGGGGAGCACGCTGGAGGAAGCGGTCACCACGCAGGATTTCCGCATCGGTCAGCCACTGGTGGCGGGCACCTACACCGCCAATGCAGTGGTGAGCGACGGGGTGGTACGGTCCGAGCCGCACGAACTCGGCTTCGATGCCGTGCAGCGCGCAGACTATCCCAGCCTGCTGCTGGAGGACCTGCACGATGTCGAGATCAACTATGGCGACCGGTACCTTCGCGACAGTTTCGACGCACCGTACCAGCGCGCCTTCCCGTACTGGTTCCGCGACAACGGCAGTCACCCCATCTTCGTGCGGATGTTCGAGCCCGGTGACAACGTCGTCAAACGGTATCGCCTGACGGCCTTTGGCGGCGACTACACCATCCGCAACCTCGCGGTGGCGGCGTCCACCAACCTGGACTACCCCGGCTATGCCGGCAAGTTCGTCGGATTGTCGGAGGGACAGGTGATCGCCCAGGGTGAATCCGTGACCTTCACTCTGCAGGTCAATGCGCCGGGCGGGCAAGGCACCACCACGCCCTCGAACAACGTTCTCGACGGCATGCGGTTCAGCTTCGACGTCGCCGAGAAGCCGGGTTGGCGTTTCGAGTACTGGCCCTATTCATATTGATGTCGCGGCGCCTGGGGTTCGTTTGCGGTGACGGTTCCGTCAAAAAAACGTCAGAACTTCGTCAGCCATCCATCAGGACCCCGGGACGCCGACGGCGCCACCATCCCGAACAACCCGCGGAGCGTCTCCCGGGTCATCGGGAGGGGGCATGCAACAGCAACGGGATGGGCGGGTGTCGTGCTGGCGGGTCTTGGCCGGCCTGCTGTGGGGCGGCGCGCTGGTGGCGACTGCTGCTGTTCACGCAGCCAGCCCGGTGCTGGCACCGGTCAAGGCGCCGGCCAGCAAGGGGGTCGCGGAGCGGGACGTTCCGCAGTCCGTCAGTGGTCGGCGTCTTGAGCTCAGCGGCCCCAACGTCACCCGCTGGGGTGTGGTCGGGCCACGCGGCACCCGCAGCGGCCCGCCCCACGGCCTGACCGGCGAACGCCTGTTCGTCGAGGGCCGGGACCTTGATCCGCAGGCGCTGCGCGTCGAGCTGCGCATCGGCAGCCGCAGCCGGCAGCTGGCGCCGCGCGTGGGGGGCAGCAGCTCGCGGGTGGAGTTCGACCTGCCGCCGGATGCCATCACCGGGGCCTTGTCGGCCACCGTGACGGCGCGACAGGCCGGTGGCAGCACCGCGCTCAGCGAGGCCTTTGCGGTCTGCGATCGGCCCCGCGTCACCGCGATCACGCCAGCCTCCGTCGGTTACGACGCGCGGCACCAGAAGCCGGGGGGCTACTTCGGGTTTCCGCCCGGGCGGTCGCTCACCCTGCAAGGTGAGTGCCTGAGCGGATTGATGTTGCCGCTGGCCAGAGATGCGCTCGGGACCCAGCACGCCGCACTCGATCTGCGCGTCCGCAGCGCGCAGGGCAACGGTGCCGGCAGCCTGTTGCTCAGCGAACGGCCGCAGTCGGTCAGTGATCAGGCCCTGACTTATGGGCTGCTGGCCTACCGGCCCACCGCCTTCACCGCGCAGACCGATTTCATTGACCGCGGCACGGTGGAAGGCCATGGGCTGCCGGACCGGGTCGCGCTGGTGGTGGGCGCGGACGCGCGGCTGGCGGCGGCGGAAGCGACGCCAGCGGCCACCACCGCCGCCGCGGCCCCGCTGCCGGCGCTGGATGCGGTGGCGTCGATGGCCACCTTCACCGGCAGGCCGGTGCCCTATGTCTTTACCCAGATCGATGATCCGCGGCAGCCCTTCGCTGCGCGCAACCGGGTGGAAGTGAAGGGGCGCAACCTCAAGCCGGAGGGGGCCGCGAACACACTGACCTGGCGCATCGGCAATGTGGAGATCCGCCAGTTCATGGTGGTGGAAGCGGAGCGCGTGGTGCTGATGGTGCCCGCCAATGCCGTGTCCGGCCCGATTTGTGTGCAGGCTGCGCGACAGAAGCAGGCGATCTGCCATTCGCAACCGATCACGGTGGTGCCGGCCTATCGTTTCACGTCGACCCCGGGAGGGCTGAACCCCTTGGGCGACGGGGTCAACCTGAAGTCGCTGCCGGCCCGCCAACGGCTCCGGTTCGACGGCTTCGACCTGACGCCGGCCGCCGTGTCGGGCCTGAACGCCCGTCTGTTTGCGGAGGGCTTTTCCGACCTCCGTTCGGAGAGCTGCGACCTGATGCTGCAGGTGCACCGCCTTGACCCGCAGCGGATCGAGTTCAGTTTCGGCACGCCCGGCGCCGCACGGCCGGACGGCTGTGATGCCGCTGCCGAGGCGGCGATGCTGCGCAACACCGGGCGGCTGCACTTCATGTGGGAAGACCCGCGCACCGGCGCCGGTGAAGGGCGGGTCTGGCGCGTGCAGCGGGTGCTGCCATGAGAGCGCTGCTGCTAAGCCTGCTGGCGCTCGGACTGGGGGCCTGCGCCGCCACCGCCGACCGCCAGGCCGCGGGCACCGATGACCGTCAGCGCATCGCCCGGGCGGTGGACACCCAGCGCTGGGCCGAGGCCGAGGCGCCCCTGGCGCGTCTGCTGCAACGCGACCTGCGCAACGGCCCGCTGCAGTTCCTGCACGCCATGGCGCTGGAGCAGCAGGCGCTGGCCGGCGACCGCAGCGGCCTCGAACAGGCGGCCGTGGGCTTCGAGAGCGCGTTGCGCTTCGCGCCGGGACACTACGCCTCGTTGCTGCGGCTGGGGGTGATCGCGCTGGAGCAGGGGCAGCACGATGAGGCGCAGCAGCGCTTCGCCGAGGCCGTGCTGGATCAGCCCGCGCGCTGGGAGGCCTATTACGGATTGGGGGTGGCGTCCTACTACCGGCAGGACCTGCCGCTGTTGAGCCTGGCGGCAACGCGATGCCATGCGCTGGCGCCGACGCGCCCGGACGTGCTGCGGCTGTATGCCTTTGCCCTGGCAGCTGCCGGGGATGCGCAGGCGCCCGTGGTGGCACGGCGCGCCGCAGCGGCGCAGGCGGATGCCGACACCGGCGCCTATGTGCTGCGGCGGGTGGCCGACTACGGGGCCCTGTCGCCGGCCTGGGCCGATGACCCCCAAGCGGACGACACGGCGGCACCGCTGCCGCTGGCCGAGACGCCGTCGCAGGTGGTGGTGGAAGTCACCTTGCTGCTCAACTCGCAGCTGACCCAGGAAAACCGCGGCATCAACCTGTTCGATGGCCTGCGGGTGCTGTACGGCTATTCCAACACCCTGGTGCAGACGCGCGACAGCTTTGGCCGCAGCAGTGCCCGCACCATCACCTCCGAGATCTCCTCGCCGCGACTCGACTACAGCCTCAACCTGTTCAACGATGCCGGGCAGACCTACAGCGTGGTGGCGCGACCGTCGATCACCGCGCACCTGGACCGCGAGTCCTCGTTCTTTGCCGGACGCACGCTCAATGTCGAGGTCAGCGGCGTCAATCTCGGCACGCTGCAGCCGATCGATGTCGGCGTCGAACTGCGGGTGCTGCCGGAGCGCATCAGCGACGAGCAGGTCACCTTCCAGGTGACGGCGGAGCGTTCCTTTCTGTCGCAGGACCAGATCGGCAGTTTCGAGCGCTCCCTGACCACCTTCCGCCAGCGGGTGAATGCCACCGCCGATATCCGCTTCGGCGAAACGCTGGTGCTGAGTGCGCTGTCCGAGCAGGTCTCCGACCGCACCTTCTCACGGGTGCCCTGGATCGGACGGATCCCCTTCGTCGACTGGTTCACCAACCGCCGCAGCGAAGCGCGCCGGCAGGAATCGCTGCTGATTCTGGTGACGCCGCGCCAACCGCTGAGCATCGCGACCCCGGCCTCCCCCGCGCGGCGGGCGGCGGTGGCGCAGCAGCTGCTGGACAGCTGGCAGCAGCGCATCGAACCCGGTGCCGACCTGTCCGCCATCCTGCAACGACTGGCGCGCATGCGCTGGTTGCGTCCGCCCGAGTCGGGTGATCTTCGGCTACGCGTGACCGATGCCGACACGCAACGCGCCGATGTCGCCGAGGCGCTGATGCTGGCCTGGCAGTGACCCCCTCATCACCGGAGCGTCCGATGTCGAAAACGTATCGCTGGGTATCCCCTTTGTCCTGGACCCTGTTGGGCGCCGCGCTGGGCACCGCCGGCACCCTGGGGGCGGCGGATGATCGTCAGCTGGCGCAATTGGCGGCCCGCGTCAGCGCGCTGGAACGGGCGCTGGTGGTGACCGCCGGGGCAGTGGAACTGCGCGGACCGGGCACCAGCCTCAAGCTGGAATCCGGGACCGCCCGCCTGCGGGCGCCGGCACAGCTGCAGCTGGAGGCGACCCGTATCGAGATCGAGGCCGCCGACGAGATGACGCTGGCGGCCGGACGCCGGGCCTCGCTGTCGATGAAGAAGTCCGGCGCGGTGTCACTGTCCGGCACCGACGTCGACCTGTCGGCGAGTGGCCGCGTCAACGTCCAGAGTCCGGGCACCCTGCCGTTGAAGGGCAGCAAGCTGGGCGACAACTGAGAGCATGTGGAAAAATTGCCCGCCTGCTGCGACCTCCGCCGAACGCCCCCTGCTGCGTTCGATTTTTTCACAAGCTCTGAGCGTGGCGGGGCTGCGACCAGCCTGCAGGCCGTCGTGGGTTTGAGGCCCATCGAGTTGCGTGGCCGTATGCGCCGATCGGCTTGTCCGCCCGAAAACCCTCGGCTATCGTCCCGTCAACGGGGGCGAGGCAAACGGGTGGGGCTTATGGCGGGCAGTGGGCAGACCGCGGCGCAGTCAGACCCTGCCAGCTGGGTGTTCGGCGCGGTGCGTTTCGATACCCGCTCACTGGCGCTGAGTGTCGACGGCGAACCCGTCGCGGTAGAGCGCCTGCCCCTGGAGCTGTTGCGGTTGTTGCTGCGGCACCCCGGTGAGGTGCTCGACAAGACGCAGGTGATGGAGGCGCTCTGGCCGGGGCGCGTGGTCAGCGAATCGGTGCTGCCCCGCTGTGTTGCCAAGCTGCGTCGGGCGCTGCGCGATGACGACCAGCAGATCATCCGTACCGTTCACGGGTACGGATACCGTTTTGACGCACCCCTGCAGCGCGTCGGTGACGTGGCGACGCCCACCGCAGGCGACACCCCGCCGCTGCGGCCCGGCTGGACCTTGGTCGATGAACTGCTGCCCGGCCTGTGGCGGGCCCGTCAGCAGGAGACCGGGCGCGTCCGGCTGTACCGGTTCGTATCCTCGCCCGAGGAACTGGCCGCGCTGCGCGACGAGGTGGACTTGCTGGGGCGCTGGCAGGCCGTGGTCCCCGGTGTCGGTGCCGTGCATCCCGTGCTGGACTGGAACACCGAGGTTGCGCCGCGGTATCTCGAACTGGAGGCGCCCCCCGCGGGCGATGCGGTTCCACCCCGCACCCTGCCGATAACGCCGAGGGTGTTGCTGGTGGAGGATCAGGCCGAAACCCGGGAGCGGTTGGCGCGAGCGATTCATGCCGCGGCCGACCTCGAACTGGTGGCGGCGGCGGCCAATGGTGCCGAGGCGCGCGCTGCCTTCGCGGCGCATCGACCTCAGGTCGTGCTGGTGGACCTGGGCCTGCCGGATGGGCCGGGGAGCGATCTGATCCGCGAGTTCTGCACCGCAGAACCGGAGACGCTGGCCATGGTGATCACCGTGTTCGGCGACGAGGCGCATGTGATCGACGCGGTGCGTGCGGGCGCCGTGGCCTACCTGCTCAAGGATGCAACGCCCGGTGGCGTGGCGCGCGCCATACGGGCGGTGTGTGCGGGGGGATCGCCGATCAGTCCGGCGGTGGCGCGGTTCCTGGTGCGCACACAGGCCCATGCCGGGGCCGTGTTGGGGCCGGATGAGGTGAGCCTGTTGCAACAGATCGACCAGGGCGCGGCTGCGGGTGTTGCGGAAGAGCCGCTGCCGCAGCGGATTCGCCGCATCTATCGCAAGCTGGCGGAATGAGCGACGGGTTGTCGCGCCTCGGCATCGAGGGCGTGGATCGCCGCAGCGGGCGCTGGTTCTGGCGATGGCTGGGGCCGCTGGTGGCGGCGGCGGGGGTGCTGCTGGGGGTGCGGCAGCTGGGGCTGGAGTCGTGGCTGGACCGGCCGCTGCTGCTGCTCGCGCTGATCGTCCCGACCCTGGTGATCGGCCTGCTGGCCGCCGCCATCTGGTGGGGACGTCGCCGTGAGCGTGCCTTTCTGTGGCTGGCCCTGGCCTGCGTCGCGGGCTGCGTCTACAGCCTGCCGCGGCTGGTGGATCCGGCGCAGCTGCCACTCCCGGCACCGGCCCTGTCGATCATCGCGCTGGCCGTCTATATCAGCACCTCGGTGGTGCTGGGCCTGCACCTGTTCGGCCGTCGCCTGCCGGGGCTGCGGGTGGCGATGGCGGCAGTGGTCGGCTTGGTGTCGCTGTCGATGGGGGTGATCAGCCTGGCCTGGCCCGCGTGGTTACCGGCCGCAGCGGTGGCAGCCTACGGTGTGCTGGTGCTGTACGGGTTCACGCTGAATCTGGTGGTCTACGTCTGGGAGCATCTGCGGCGACCGACGCCGCTGTCATTCGTCATGCAGGTCACCGCGCATTGCATGGGCGCCACGGTGCTGTGGGAGGCCGCCCTGCTGCCGGGGCAGGCACTCTGGCAGACCCCGGCGTGGTTTCTGCTGATGGCGCCGTTGGCCGTGGTGGTGGTGACCTTCTGGTTGATGCAGCGTTTCGGGCAGGCCCTGGGCGAAGCGGAGCGCTGGGCCCTGACGCTGGAGGACCGTGTGGCGGCGCGCGAGGTCGAGATTGCCGACAGTTACCAGCGCCTGAAGGCGGCCGAACAGGCGCAGGCCATCGCCAGCGAGCGCGAGCGCCTGTTCCGCGACATGCACGACGGCATTGGCGGCACCCTGGTGCTGACGCTGTCACGCCTGCTCAACGAAGGCGCCGGGCAAACGCCGGTCGCGCGGTCCCTGCAATCGGCGCTGGATGACCTGCGGCTGATCCTGAGTTCGCTGGCACCGGGCGGAGCCCACCTGCGCGGAGGGCTGGCCGACCTGCACGCCCGTCTGCTGGATATCGCCGAGGATCAGGGCACCGACCTGCGACTGGACCTGTCGGCGCTCGACGGCACGCCAACCCTGCCCCCGGGGCAACTGCTGCAGATCCTGCGCATCGTGCAGGAGGCCTGCGTCAATGCGCTTCGTCATGCCTGCGCGCAGCGGCTGACCATCCGGGCCCTGAACCTGCCAGCCGATTCCGCCCTGTGTCTGCAGGTCGACGACGATGGCCAAGGCTTCGACCCCGGTGCCGTACCGGCTGCCGGTCATTATGGATTGGCCAACCAGCGCCAGCGGGCGCGCGAGATCGGCGCCGAACTGCGGTTTGAGCGCCTCCGCCCCGGGATGCGGGTGCAGCTGCAGCTGCCGGTGGGCTGAAACCGCTACTCCAGCACTTCCACCATCACCGACTTGTTGCCGCCCAGCATCTGCACCACCTTGACGGTGCGCTGGGTGTCCGGGTCGTGCTTGTCGACCACGGTGATCACGGTGCCTGGCTTGTAGGCCTTGCCGTCGGCTTGCAGCATCAGTTTCTGGCCCGCCTGCACATGTGCGATGCCGGCGTGCTCGAGGCGGGGCGCGGCCTGCGTCAGCGGGGCGGCGAGCAGCAGCGACAGGCCGATCAGCAGTGCGCGCAGGTGAAGCAATCTTCCTCCGGAGACGCCCGGCGAAGGGCCTGCGAAGGCGTTCGATTTTTTCACAAGCTCTGAGCGTTTCATGGCGGTGACCCAAAAGGGGGCAGAACTGCAGCATACGCCGAAGCGACTGCGCCCGGAGGGTGCGGTGGGGCAGTGCCGGGGTGCCCTGAACAACCGGTATGGCTATGATGCGGACCGATCGCGGCCCGGTGCCGCCCCCCGATTGTCTGCGTTGAGGTGGTCATCATGCCCTTTGCTCTCCAGGTGCTGTTCTTCAAGGTCGTCGTGTGGTTTCTGAAGATCGGCTCCTACTTCATTCCCTTTCCCATGCCCCGGATGTTCACAGGCGCGGGCTCGTCCCTGGCCTTGTGCGAGGCCATCGCCGGAACCGGTGCCAAGCGTGTGCTGGTCGTCACCGACGCCATGCTGGTCAAGCTGGGGTTGATTGCGCCGATGGTGGAAAAGCTCAATGGCCTGGGCGTGGAAACCCGGATCTTTGACGGCGTGCTGCCCGATCCCACCGTGGCGCAGATCGAAGCCGGCCTGACGGAGCTCAAGGCCTTCGACGCCGATGCCATCCTCGCCGTGGGCGGGGGGTCATCCATCGATGCCGCCAAGGTGATCGCTGCCCGTGCCACCAACAACAAGCCGGTGCTGAAGATGGCCGGACTGTTCAAGGTGTGGTGGAAGATCCTGCCGCTCTACGTGGTGCCGACCACCGCCGGGACCGGCTCGGAAGTCACCATCGCGGCAGTGGTGTCGGATACCGAAGCACAACGCAAGCTGGCCATCATGACGCCGCGTCTGCTACCCGACATGGCGGCGCTGGATGGCGCCCTGATGACCGGCCTGCCGGCCCCGATCACCGCGGCCACCGGCATGGATGCGCTGACCCACGCCGTGGAGTCGTTCATTTCCCACAACGCCATCGCCAGCACCGACCGGGATGCCCTGGAGGCCACCCGGCTCATCCTCAAGTGGCTGCCGATCGCGTATGCCGATGGGGGCAACCTGGAAGCCCGCCAGCACATGGCACAGGCCTCGTATCTGGCCGGCCTGGCGTTCACCCGTGCCGGGGTGGGCTATGTGCACGCCATTGCGCACAACTTCGGCGCCCGCTACCACGTGCCTCACGGGCTGGCCAACGCCATTGTCATGCCGCATGTGCTCGACTACTCCAAGCCCCGGTGCGCCAGCCGACTGGCTGCGCTGGCCGAGGCCGGGGGGCTCAAGCGCGGCGGCGAGACCGACGAGCAGCTGGCGGACCGGTTCATTGCGCACATCCGCGAGATGAACCGCCAGTTCAACATCCCCGAGCGCGTGGACAAGTTGCAGGTCCGGGATATTCCCGGCATCGCCGCGGCGGCCCTGGATGAAGCGCACGGCACCTATGCCGTACCGCGCTACATGGACCAGGGGGCCTGCGAGGGCGTGGTGCGCCAAATGTTGATCGCAAGTTGAGGATCTGATGAACCGACTGCAGCAGTTGCCGACCTTCGGACAGTCCGTGTGGCTGGACTACATCCGGTGTGACCTGATGGCGAGCGGGCAACTCGACCGCCTGATCCGCGAAGACGGCATCCGCGGGCTCACCTCCAACCCGGCCATCTTCGAAAAGGCCATCGGTGGCACCGACCTGTATGACGCCGCCCTCGGCACTGCCGTACAGGCCGGGTTGAGCGAACCCGAGGCGCTTTACGAGCACCTCGCCATCGCCGATATCCGCGCCGCCGCCGACCACTTCCGTCCGGTGTACGACCGCAGCGAAGGGGCAGACGGCTTCGTCAGTCTGGAAGTGTCGCCGCGGCTGGCCAACGATGCCGACGGGACGGTTGCCGAGGCGATGCGCCTGTGGGCGGATGTCGACCGCCCCAACCTGATGATCAAGGTGCCCGGCACGCCGGCCGGCGTGACCGCGCTACCGCGGCTGCTGGCGCGCGGCATATCAGTGAACGTGACCCTGCTGTTTGCCCGCAGCGCCTATCGCGCCATTGCCGAGGCCTGGCTCGCCGGGCTGGAGCAGTGGGTAGCGGGCGGTGGCGAAGCTGGCCGGGTGGCCAGTGTCGCCAGCTTCTTCGTCAGCCGGATCGACGCCGCCAGCGACCCGGAGCTCCCGACCGGGTTGCAGGGGCAGGTGGCCATTGCCAACGCCCGTGCCGCCTATGCCGACTATCTGGCGCTGCTCGAAGGGCCACGCTGGCAGGCACTGAAGGCGCGTGGTGCGCGCCCCCAGCGGCTGCTGTGGGCCAGCACCGGCACCAAGAATCCGGCGTATCCCGACACGCTCTACATGGATGCCCTGATCGGACAGGACACCGTCAACACCGTGCCGCCCGCCACGCTGGAGGCCTTCCGCGATCACGGCACCCCCGCGCGCACGCTCGACACCGACCTGCCCGCTGCCCAGCGCGTACTGGATGCTGCGGCTGCGGCCGGCCTCGACCTCGACGCCGTGACCACGCGCCTGTGCGCCGAAGGCATCGAACAGTTCGAAACCGCCTTTTCCCAATTGCTGGCGGCGGTGGCCGCCAAACGAGACCAACTGCAAACCGCATGAACCCCCAGCTCACCCCGGTCCAGGCCCGCGTCATCGCCACCCTGGTCGAAAAGTCCATCAGCACGCCCGAGTATTACCCGCTCACCACCAACAGCCTGGTCAACGCCTGCAATCAGAAGAGTCAGCGCGCGCCCCAGATGCAGCTCACCGAGGGCGAGGTGGGCGGAGCGTTGCGTGATTTCGAGGCCATGGACTGGGTAAAGCGCGACGACAGCGCCCGCGCCACCAAGTGGCGCCAGCAGTTCCAGCACCAGATGCTGCTCAAGCGCGAGGTGCAGGCCGTGCTGGTGACGCTGATGCTGCGCGGACCGCAGACGGTTGCCGAGTTGCGCGGCAACGCCGCCTACATTGGCGGGCCGGATGACGCTGCGGGCGTGCAGGCCGCGCTGGATGACCTGCTGGATCGGGCCGATCCGCTGGTGATGGAGCTCCCCCGTCAGCCGGGGCAGGCCGCCACCCGTTGGGCCCACCTGCTGTGCGGCGAGCCGGACGTGCCGGCCACCGTCAGCTCCCCGGCCGCCCCGGTCAGCCGCGCCGAACGAAGTGACCTGGAAGCCCGCGTCGCCGCGCTCGAAGCGCGCTTGGCGGCATTGGAAGCCCAGCTCGGCGTTTGAACCGGCCGCAGGCCCCGAGCGGCGTTTTTGCCAGCCGCTGCGAGCGCGGATCCCGACACCCGATCAGGTCAGACGGACAACAAGCGCATCGCGTGTTGCGTCCGCACCGATTCGTTGCGCCGGACGTGGGTGTGGGTGCACTGATCCGGTTTAAAACCGCCGTGTCCACACCACATCCACAATCAGCCCGCCGAGTTCGGCTTCGATGCGCTGGTCGGGGAAAAGGGGGTTTTCGCCGGACCGGCTGCGGATCGGGCAATAGGTCGCGGCAAGGTCCAGGCCGTTGTGTTCGTTGAGGGCGATGTGGGCCCCGGCGGTGTAGTGATCACCCAGCAGGCTGCCGGCCAGGGGAGTGAAGAACATCTCGGTGTCACGGACGGGGTCGCGGTTGTCGGAGTAGCCCATGCGCCACGTCAGCCGTTCCGATGCGGTTATTTCGAGCCCGACCTTGTAGGCGATGGCGTCGCGCCAGCCAAAGCCGGGGCCGTTCTTGTCCCCCAGCTGGCCGGGGGATGCCAGTGGATTGCCCAGCGCCGGAATCTGGCTGTAGAAGATGCGCTGGACGTCGACCACGGCGGTGATGGCGGGCTGCAGTGCCCAGGCCAGGCCGAGGGTGACATAGCCGGGGATGTCGAAGCGCCCGCGGTCGGCCAGCAGGCCCTGGTACTTGCCCATGGGCTGGGTGCGGATACGGGTCTGGCCGGCCGCCGCCAGCACCAGCTTGTCCGTCACCGCGAGCTGCAGTCCGAACTTGGCGCCGATCCCCAGCGCGTGGTCGTGCCCCTGGTTGCTCAGGCGGTCCGGCTGCGCGGACATCGGCGCGAAGGCGGACAGGCCTTCCACCTCAATCCATTGCAGCGCCGCGATCAGGCTTGCGCCGAGACGCAGGCGATCCGTCACCTGCCGTGCGTAGGTGGGCGCCACGAACAGTTGTCCCAGATCGTTGGCGGCACGGCCACCGCAGTAGGTGCCGGTGCCGGCGCTGCCCGACGGGCACAGCGGGTTGGCAAAGTCCGTATAGGTGGCATTGAGGCCACCATTGGCGTAGACCGCAACGCCGATGGCGCTGCGCGCATCCAGGCGCCAGCCTGCGGCGCCCATCGGCACCGGGAAGATGTCGCCGGGGACATCCGGATCGGCCTCGTAGCGACCCGGCAACAAGGGGAAGGCGCCGGGCGGCAGGGGGGCGGTCGGCGGTGCAAATGGACTGGCGGTGTACGCCGGCCAGGCGCGGATCACGGACAGGCCGAGCTGCAGCTGATCCTGCTGAAGGCCGGCCAGCGCCGCGGGGTTGGTGGCCGCCATGAGCGCGTCGCCGGACAGGGCCACGCCTGCGCCCGCCAGGGCTGCACTGCGTGCCCCCCATCCATGCGGGAAATAGCCGTTGGCGGCGTGTCCCAGGGCGGGGGACAGGCTCAGGGTGGCGATGAGCAGGCTGCGGTGCAGGGCCAGGCGTGGCATCGGGTTCTCCGGTTGTTGTAGTCGGGTGGATGCGATCCATCCGCCACACCGGAGGGTGCCATGCCGGTCAGCCGGTTACCCCATTCTTTCGGTCATGGTGCAGATTCTCTCAGCCGTACTTGACCAGCAGCTCGCTCACGGACTGCAGCTTTTCGACGACGCGTTCATCGGCCTGCTCGATGCTCGCCTCCATCTCGTAGGCGCAGGCAACGGTGGCATAGAAGGCCCGTTCGAGTGCGCGACGCGAGGCTGCCATCTGTTGCAGCACCAGCTCGCAGCCTTCTTCGCGCTCGATCATGGCCTGGATGCCGCGCAACTGGCCCTCAATGCGTTTCAGCCGCGAGATCAGGGCCCGCTTGGCTTCGGCGCCAGGTTCAAGGCGCCGCACGGGTGCGGCAGGGACGGTTTTCTTGGGGGCGGGGGAGCGGGCGCGGGCCATGAGGAATCCAGGGAGCGGATACGGCACGCAAGCGTACCCTTCCGGAACCGGTCCTGCCTGATGGCGCCGCGCTGGCGGCCTACAGGCTGCTCGCCCGATGCTCGCGACCTGGCGAAGCATAAATTAGTATACTTTATGCCATCCAACGCGATGTAGAGAGCTGGAAATTGGAAACTGCCAGGGTATCCATGTAGCGAATCTCCGCGTTTCAGCACTCTTGAATCTGCCCATGGCTGCCAGCACGACCGTCACCTCACGCCGAAGCAATGCGTCCGCGCCGACCCGGCGGGACGCCCGCCTGTTTCAGGTGCCCAAGGCATCGGAAGGCAGTCGCCCGCGCAAGCTTGGTGAGGTGGTCGCCTACGCCATCAAGCGCGATATCGCCGAGCTCGGATGGCCGGTCGGTGAAGTGCTGGGCAATCAGGAAACGCTGATGCGGCGGTACGGCGTCAGCCGCGCGACGCTGCGCGAGGCGATCCGTCAGGTGGAGCGGCACGGCATCGCGCAGATGCGGCGTGGCGTCAACGGGGGGCTGGTGGTGCAGCAGCCTGCGCGTGACTCGGTGGTACTGGCGGTGGCCAGCTACCTGGAACTGGCCGGGGTCCGTCTGCCCGAGCTGTTCGAGGCGCGTGAGGTGGTCGAGGGCCTGATGATCAGCCTGATCTGCGACCGCGCCACCGATGGCGAGCTCGAACGGCTCAAGGCCCGGCTGGAGGTGTTGCTGGCCACGCCGATCGACGATGTCGAACAGGACGCGGTGCGGCAGCTGGCATTGCGCAGCGAGATTGCCGCGTTGTCGCGCAACGGCGCGCTGCAGTTGCTGCTGGAATCGCTGTACCGGGTGACCAGCGACATGCTCACGGTGGCGGTCGGCCACCCCCGGAGCAAGGCGCTGATCAATGAGGCGCGCCGCGAAAAGGCCGAACTGGTCGAGGCCATCATCGCCGGTGACGACATGGCGGCGCGGGTCGCCCTGCGGGATGCGCTGGACCGCAGTCGCGAGCAGGCGACCCAGCAACTGCGCAAGCTGCGCCTGCGCTTCGACACGGCCAGTGCCCTGGCACTCGGCGCCCGTCGCGCGGGCGCCGACGCCACTGGGGTCATGCCCAAACTGGGGCACCGCCTGTCGCTGCGTATCGCCGACGACATTGCCCGGGAAGGGTTGGAAGCCGGCACCCGGATCGGATCCGAGCCGGCGCTGTGTGAGCGCTACGGCGTCAGTCGGGCGGTGTTCCGTGAGGCGGTGCGCACCCTTGAGCTGCACGACATTGTGCAGGTGCGGCGCGGCCTCGGAGGCGGGTTGATCGTGGGGGCGCCGGACCCCGGGTACACGGTGGAGTTGACGTCGATCTACTTCCAGTACGCGCGGCTCAAGACACGTCATTTCTACGAACTGTGGCGGACCATCCAGGTGGCCGCCGCACAGTGGGCCGCCCGACGCATCGATGCCGGCGGCCGGGCGCGACTGGCGGCGATTCTCGCGCAGCAGGCCAAGGCCAGTCGCGAGCATCTGCTGGCGGTCCATGGCGCAATGCATGAGGCGCTGAGTGCCCTGAGCGGCAACCGCGTCATCGCGCTGTTCACCAAAGTGATGGCGGAGGTGGCGGCGCATGACCCCACTGAAGTGCCGCCGGCGGATATCTGGAAGGCGTTCGCCGAGAGCCATGCCGAACTGGTGGACGCGGTGAGTCGTGGCGAGCCGTCGCTGGCGCGGCAGCTGATGATCCAGCATTTCAAGCTGGTGGATGCCTGGTACGGGGATTCATTGCGCAATGCCGGTCTGCGTTGATCTGGAGGCCTTGTCGGTTGCGGGTGCGCAGCCGGCACCCTCCGCTGTGGAACTGCTCGGCGCGCCCCCCTATCAGAGTTCGCCCACCGAACTGTCGCAGACGTTCTGGATCACCCTGCCGGGCATGATCAAGCGGCTGACACGCCTTGAACACATGGGCCTGCTTCAACGTGGCCCACATCCGGAGGACGGGCGCAGCGTCACCCTGCGGCTGACGGACAAGGGACTGTCCACGCTGCGCGACCTGCTCGCCAACCACCAGCCACCTGAATACGACGCCTTGCTGGAACTGCCCGCGGCACAGCGGGAGGCGCTGGCACGCATCCTGGCCAGCCTGCTGGACCGCATCGACGCCCGTCATGGGCAGCGACGGCCGCCTTACATCATCCGTTAGGGCCGATTTGCCGTTGTGCCGTCATCTGCAGGCGCTAGCCTGACGGGTCCCGACTGTCCTCCGTGCCGATATGAATGCCTGGCGTGCCGCTGCCTGTCTCCCCTTGATGGTGCTGTCTGCCTGTGGCGGCGGCGACGTGCTGGATACCCCCGTGCCGCCCGAGGGCGTCTGGATGAAAGGGGACCTTCACCTGCACTCGGACCACAGCAGCGATGCGCTCGACAATCCGATGACGGCGATCATCGGCCAGGCCGAGGACCGCGGCATGGACTACTTCGTGGTGACCGATCACGACAACCATGTCGACGGTCAGCTCACCACCTGGGACGACCCGGCATATCGCAGTGATCGCATGGTGCTGCTGTACGGCGCCGAGTGGACCACCGCCAAGGGGCACGCCAATTTCTTCGCGCCGACGCGCTACGACCATGGCGCGCTATACGCGCTGCGGGAGGGCGAAGGTGTGGCGATTGCGCAGGAGGCCGACCGGCAGGGCGCACATTTCTCGGCCAATCATCCGCTCAACGGCGACCCCTGGGAGTACGGCTTCGACATCGGCCTGGACTCACTGGAAGTGTGGAACGCCCTGTTCCGGTTTCCGGGTGACAACCGGCAGGTCCTCGCGCTGTGGGACCAGCTGCTGGCGACCGGTCGGCGCCTGCCGGGGCGTGGTGGCAGCGATTGTCACCACCAGCAGGGCATTGAACCCCTGGGCCTCAATGTGGGCACCCCGACCACCTGGGTGTACGCGGCGTCACGGTCGCCGGACGCGGTGGTGGCGGCCCTCGATGCCGGGCGTGCCTCGGTGAGCTATGCGCCGGACGCCGAGCGCATCGCCCTGTGGGCGGATGTGGATCGCGATGGTCGCTACGAAACCCTGATGGGCGACAACGTGGCGGTGGCGCCGGGCACACCGGTGGACTTCCGGATCGACATCGAAGGGTTCCGGGCGCTGGGAACCTACACCGTCACGGTCATCAAGAACGGTGCCGTGCTGCAGCGCTTCCGCCTGCCGCTGTCGGCACCGCTGACCTTCACCGACACGCCAGCCGCCGATGGGCGCAGCTACTACCGCGTGGAAGTGGAGGGCAACACGCCGGACGCCGAAACCCTGCCGGCGCAACTGGTGGGGTTTTACGGGCGCTTCATCGGCCTGACCAATCCCATCTACTTCGGGTTCGACCGCCCATGAGGCGCGTGGTGGTGGCGGGCCTGCTGTCGGCGACGCTGCTGGGCGCCTGCGGGGCCAGCGCGCCATTTGCCGGCGAGGGCGCCGTGGAAGTGGTGCTCGACAACCCGGCGATCAACGAATCCAGCGGACTGGCCCGATCACAGCGGCGGGATGATCTGCTGTGGACCCTGAATGACAGCGGTGGCGCGACTGCCGTGTATGGCATCACCACTGACGGCCGGCATGTGGTGACACTTCGGCTGGTGGGCATGCCGTTCAACCTCGACTGGGAGGATCTGGCCAGCTACTCCCACGAAGGCGAGCCCTGGCTGCTGATCGGCGATATCGGGGACAACGGGGCGATCCGGCCCTTCGTCCAGCTGTTCCGCGTGCCGGAGCCCGAGGTGACCTGGACCTCCGAGGGGGACGTTGAGCAGATCAATCTGCGTGCGACGTCAGTCATCGCTGCGGTGTACCCGGACGGACCCCGCGATGCCGAGTCGCTGGCGGTGGATGCCGACAGTCACACGGCGTACATTCTCAGCAAGCGCGACCCGCAGCCGCGGTTGTACGCCCTGCCGCTGGACCGGCGGTTGCCGCTGGCGGTGATGACGGACCTGGGGCCGGTGAACCTGCCGCGTGCCGCAGCCGATTTCGAGGGCGATGCCAACCGGTTCAACTGGATCACCGCGATGGATTTCGACGACCGCCAGCGCCACGTCCTCGCCACCTCACTGTTGCATGCCTACCGCTGGACCCGGGCGGAAGGGCAATCCTGGGCCGAGGCCATGGCGGCCCCACCGGCCGTGTTCACCTTGCCTGATTACCCGCAGATCGAGGCCGCCACGTTCGCCCGTGGCACCGCAGCGGCGTTCTACCTCACCAGCGAGCAGCTACCGGCGCCGCTGGCGCGCTTGCCGATGATCGTGCCCGGAGCGGCGCCATGATCCGGGCCGGGATTGGACTGCTGATGGTGTTGATCCTGTCGGCCTGCAGCGGCGATCACGCTGTGACGCCCCCCGCGCCCACGCTGACGCCCTCACCGCCACCAACGCGGGTGCCGACGCCCGTGCCGACGCCGACAGTGCAGCCGACGCCACCACCCAGCGCAACACCGGTGAGCAGCCCAACGCCGTCACCCGGGCCCAGCCCCACGCCCAGTCCGACGCCGTCCCCGAGTCCCACGGTCAGCCCGACGCCGTCCCCCAGTCCCACGCCGGACCCCTTTGCCGAGGCGCGCCACCTGTTCGAGCAGGAACAGGCCCTGCGCGCCCGCGCCGAAGCCCTGTGACCGCCCATGTACCTGATCCGTTTCCTGCTGGTCCTCACCCTGTTCGCGGCCAGCCTGTCGGCACAGGCTGCCGGCATGGTGGTACACGCGCTGATGGCCGATTACGGCCGGCAACATCTGCCCAGCGCCCATCCGCTCAAGCGCATCCTCGACCAGCACCGCCCGGCGCTGCTGGCCGGCGCCCTCTATCCCGACGGTGGCTATGCCACCGGCGCACTGTTCCCCGGCGATCGCGATGTGGCGGAGAACGCCCACTGGGAATACTTCGTCAACCCCTTGATGCAGCTGCTGCACGAGCGGGGCTGCGCGGCGGCCGTGGGCGCCGACGTGCCGGTGCCGGTGATCGGCGGCACGATCGACTTCCTGGTGGACCTGCAGCAGGCCGAGGTGCCGCTGGCCGACATCCGTCGCAGCGACAGCTGCGGCAGTCTGGTGGCCTTTGCCATGGGCATCGCTGCGCATGGCATGGGCGACGAGGTGTGGGATGCCCTGTTCGAGCCCGTGGTCCGCGAGCGCGGCGAGCACATCGGCAACTCGCCGGCCAATACCCTCGATACCTTCCCCCCCGGCGCCGACACCTCGGTGGGCCAGATCCTGCGCGGCATCATCGGCGATGCCCCCTTTGACGTGCTGGCGCAGGCCTTCGATCCGTTGTCGCTCAACAGCATCGAGTACGCCATGGATGTGATGGCGATCTTCGAGCACGACCTGTGGCTGCAGATTCCGTTTCTGGAGTTTCCGCCCGACGCAGTGCTGGTCGAGGCCTACGCCCGTACCGGTCGCAACGACCCCGCAGTCACAGCCTTTGCCGTGCAGCGCGCGGCGCTGGCCACGCGGACCCTGGTGCTGGCCGAGCGCGCCGCCGCGGTGGTGGAGATGCCGCGCGTTCGCCAGCACATGCCCTGGGCCAGCGCCAATTACTACACCGGGCAGGGCGGGGTGCTGCATACCGGCGAGATGATCACCGGCTATTACCTGCACCTCTGGGACAAGCTGGCGCAGGGTCTCGACGGCGCCCGGGGACCGCGCGTGGTGGGGCTCTATCCGCACCACGGAGCCGCCGATGTGCCCTACGCGCCGACCGCCGAGCACAGCGTCATCGCCTTCCTCAGCGGCGCGGTCGACCGGGCCTCCACCGAGGCGCCGGGCGCCATAGTCGTGTTCGATGAAACCGGCACCATCGTGCCCGGTGCCGCCAATCGCTTCGGCTATCGTGGCGATGGCGCCCACGGTCTCAGTTACGGGTTCGATGTGGCGCTCAAGCCCGACCATGAGTACACGGTGGTGGTCACCACCCGGGTGCGCGACAGCCTGGGACGTCCCCTGCAGCGGCCACGCCTGTGGCGTTTCACCACGGCGCCGGCACACGCTGAGCCCTGATCCTTGCGCCGAACTTGCTGACGGAAGCGGTCAGAAGCGGCTGCCCGGCTGTCGTAGGAACTGGGTCTCCGCTGGCGTGGAGTCGCGATCGAGGACAGCGTTGCGATGGGGGAAGCGGCCGAAACGCTCAATGATGTCGAGATGGCGCTGGGCGTAGTCGGCGAAGTTCTCGAACAGGGGGCGCTGATCGGAGGGCACTTCGTCGATCAGACGGCGCATCAGGTCGACGCACTCGATCTGGTCGTCCAGATGTTCGGAATGCTCAAGTGGCAGATAGAAGAACACCCGTTCCAACGGCCGCAGCGCCTGGTCCATGCCGAGCGCGATCCCACTCTGGGCCCAGTCCAGCGCCAGTCGGTCATGGTGGAAGGCGCGGCGGTCGTTGCGGAAGAGGTTGCGCGAAAACTGGTCGACCAGCAGGATCAAGGCGAGTCGCTCCAGTGGATCGTGCGTCCACGCCAACAGTTCGCCATTCAGGGCCCGCTCGCGCAACGGGGCGAAGCGGTGCCGGATGTCAGCATCGGTTTCGGCATCCGCGCCAAACCACCGCGGGTTGTAGAGATCGGCAATCGCGCGCGGGTCGGCGCTACGGTCATCGCCGAACCAGTAGGTCACCACGGTCTGTGCCGTGGCCTTGGACGGTTCCATGCGGGCCCCCAGGGGAACGGCGCCATCCCGGACGCCGGGAGGGGGATCATGCGGCTTGAGACGCGGGATCACCAGCCCTGCGTCCGGCTGTCATGAAAAATTCACGGTGTTCTGCTGCGTCGGCGGAAGTCTCCCGGGGAGGTGCCGGTCCATTTGAGAAAGGCGCGGTGAAAGGCGCTGGGTTCGGCAAAGCCGGCGGCGGCGGCGATGTCCGGGACGCTACGTTCCGGTGTCTGTTGCAGCAGGCGGATCGACAGGTCGCGACGCAAGCCGTCCTTGATGAGACGGAAACTGGTGCCTTCGGCCTCAAGGTGTCGGCGTAGGGTGGCGGGGCTCAGGCCCAGTTCACCTGCGGCATCCTCCAGCCCCAGTGCGAAGCCTCGCGGTCCCTGACGCAGGCGGCGCCGAAGGTGAACGGCAAGGCTGCGGGGGTTGCGGTATTTGACGATGAAGTTGGCCGGCGCCCCACGCAGAAACTCCCGCGCCGTGCGCTCCGTCTGCACCACCGGGGCCTGCAGGTCGCGCAGTGGAAAGCGGAAGCGGGTAGGGCCGTTGTCGAAGCGGATATCGCGGGCATAGATGCGCGGATACTCTGCCGCCCAGGCCGGCGCCGGGTAGGCGAAGTCGGCGCTCAGCATCACGATGCGGCGGTCCACCAGCCAGCAGATCAGGCCCTGCAGCAGAATGAACAGCGTCTCGTGGGCGAATACCGCGGCCTGGGCGCGACGGTCATCGATCACCACCTCGGCGCAATCCGTCCCTTCGCGCAGCGTGATGCGCAGGTCGTCCAGCAGCAGGTTGAGCAGCCGAATGCCACGTTGCAGCGCCTGCCGCAGCGTGCGGGCATGGATGCACAGGTGGCAGAGGGTGGCGAAACTGCCCACCTTCATGCGGCGTCCGTCCTGGCCGAAAAACTCGTCATCCAGTGCTGCGGCGACGGCCAGCCACAGACGGCCGAAGGCTGCGGCACTGACCCGGCCGTCGCGGGCCTGCAGCAGCGCTGGCGCGATCCCGGCAGTCTGCAGCAGGGCGGCGGGGTCGCCGCCCCGGGCGCGAACGCCGGCCAGGGCTTCGCGTACGAAGGCGATGTCAACGCTGTCACGTTCCACGGCTGGGCTCAGGCAAGCAGGCCCATAACATTGCAAAAACGCTCATTGCTCACAAGCGCTGCGGACATCGGCCGGGCCGCTGTGGCGGCCTACAATGCGCAATTCATTGCGTCACGAAGCCAGGAGTCCCGCGTGAACAACCCCGCCGCCATGACCCAGCCGCAGCCCTACAAGGCCACCCACAAGGTGCGCCTGGTGACCGCCACCGCGCTGTTCGACGGCCACGATGCCTCGATCAACATCATGCGCCGCATCCTCCAGTCCTCCGGCGCCGAGGTGATCCACCTGGGCCACAACCGCTCGGCTGGCGAGATCGTCAATGCCGCGCTGCAGGAAGACGCCCAGGCCATCGCCATCACCTCCTACCAGGGCGGGCACAACGAGTTCTTCCGCTACATCGTGGATCTGCTGCGGGAGAACGGCGGCGAGAACATCAAGGTTTACGGCGGCGGCGGCGGCGTCATCGTGCCGTCGGAGATCAAGGACCTGATGGCCTACGGCGTGACGCGCCTGTTCTCGCCGGAGGACGGTGCCACCCTCGGTCTGCAGGGCATGATCGACGATGTCATCCGCGGTGCCGACTACAACGTCAGCGACCTGGCGCCCAAGGCCGATCAGGCACTGACCGCGCTGCGGTCGGGCGACCGGCGCCAGTTGGCGCGGGTGATCAGCGCCATCGAGAACGGAGCCTACGACGAGGCCACCCGGCAGGCGATCCGTGAGGCGGCCGCGGAGTTGACGGTGCCCAGCCTCGGCATCACCGGCACCGGCGGCGCCGGCAAGTCCTCGCTGACGGACGAACTGGTGCTGCGCCTGCGCCTGGACCAGAACGACAAGCCGCGGGTGGCGGTGATCTCCATCGATCCCTCGCGCAAGCGCACCGGCGGTGCCCTGCTGGGCGACCGCATCCGCATGAATGCCATCGAGCACGAGCACATCTACATGCGCTCGCTGGCCACCCGCGACACCGGCAGCGAGATCTCTGCCGCGCTGCCGGACGTGATGGCCGCCTGCAAGCTGTCGGGCTTCGATCTGATCATTGTCGAGACCTCCGGTATCGGACAGGGCGACGCGGCCATCGTGCCCTTCGTCGATGTCTCGCTGTACGTGATGACGCCCGAGTTCGGTGCGGCCTCGCAGCTGGAGAAGATCGACATGCTCGACTTCGCCGACTTCATTGCCATCAACAAGTACGACCGCAAGGGCGCCGAGGATGCGCTGCGTGACGTGCGCAAGCAGTACCAGCGCAACCGCGAGCGCTTCATGGAATCGCCCGATGCCATGCCGGTGTTCGGCACCATGGCGGCACGCTTCAACGATGACGGTGTGACCGCGCTCTATCAGGCGCTGCTGCCGGCGCTGGTGGACAAGGGCTTCCAGCCGGCGCCGTCGGCCCTGGCGCCGGTGGCGGTGAAGGCCTCCAGCCACCGCCGCGCGGTGGTGCCACCGGAGCGCGTGCGCTACCTCGCCGAGATTGCCGGCGACGTGCGCGACTATCACCGGACCATCGAGCAGCAGTGCCAGGTGGTGCGGGAGCGTGAGGCGCTGGCGCTGAGCCGCCGCCTGCTGGGCGACGATGCCGCTGCGGATCGGCTTGCCACGCTGGAACAGGCCAAGGACGGCGAGCTGCTGCCCGGACCGCGCCGCCTGCTGGCCGAGTGGCCGACGGTGGTCGAGCAGTACTCGGGCGATGCCCATGTCGTGAAGATCCGCGACAAGGAGATCCGCACTGTCCTCACCACCACCTCGCTGTCCGGCAGCAAGGTGCGCAAGGTGGCCCTGCCGCGCTTTGAGGACGCCGCCGAGCGCCTGCGCTTCCTGATGAAGGAGAACCTGCCCGGCTATTTCCCGTTCACCGCCGGGGTGTTCCCGTTCAAGCGTGAGGGCGAGGACCCCACCCGCATGTTTGCCGGCGAGGGCGATGCCTTCCGCACCAACCGCCGCTTCAAGCGCGTCTCCGAGGGCATGCCGGCGCACCGCCTGTCCACCGCCTTCGACTCGGTGACCCTCTACGGCTGGGACCCCGGTGCGCGCCCGGACATCTACGGCAAGATCGGCAACTCCGGCGTGTCCATCTGCACCCTGGAGGACATGAAGGTGCTGTACTCGGGCTTCGACCTGTGCGCGCCGACCACCTCGGTGTCGATGACCATCAACGGCCCGGCGCCGATGATCCTGGCGATGTTCATGAACACCGCCATCGACCAGCAGGTCGCCCAGTTCACCGAAAAGAACGGCCGCGCGCCGGACGCCGGGGAGCATGCGCAGTTGCGCGCCTACGCGCTGGCGACCGTGCGCGGCACGGTGCAGGCCGACATCCTCAAGGAAGACCAGGGCCAGAACACCTGCATCTTCAGCACCGAGTTCGCGCTGAAGATGATGGGCGACATCCAGCAGTACTTCGTCGACCACAAGGTGCGCAACTTCTATTCGGTGTCGATCTCCGGCTATCACATCGCTGAAGCCGGGGCGAACCCGATCAGCCAGCTCGCCTTCACCCTGGCCAACGGCTTCACCTATGTCGAGAGCTATCTGGCGCGCGGCATGCACATCGACGAATTCGCGCCCAACCTCAGTTTCTTCTTCAGCAACGGCATGGACCCCGAATACTCGGTGATCGGCCGGGTTGCCCGCCGCATCTGGGCGGTGGCGATGAAGCACAAGTACGGCGGCAACGAGCGCAGCCAGAAGCTCAAGTACCACGTGCAGACCTCGGGTCGTTCGCTGCATGCCCAGGAGATGTCCTTCAACGACATCCGCACCACCCTGCAGGCACTGCTGGCGATCTACGACAACTGCAACAGCCTGCACACCAACGCCTACGACGAAGCGATCACCACGCCGACCGAGGAATCGGTGCGGCGCGCCATGGCCATCCAGCTCATCATCAACCGCGAGTTCGGCCTGGCCAAGAACGAGAACCCCTTGCAGGGCAGTTTCATCATCGACGAGCTGACCGACCTGGTTGAAGAGGCCGTGCTCAGGGAGTTCGAGGCCATCGCCAATCGCGGCGGGGTGCTGGGCGCCATGGAAACCGGTTACCAGCGCGGCAAGATCCAGGAGGAGTCGATGCACTACGAGCACAAGAAGCACGATGGCTCGCTGCCGCTGATCGGCGTCAACACCTTCCGCAACCCCCATGGCGACGATGCCGCCTTCGAGATCGAGTTGGCGCGTTCCACCGACGACGAGAAGCAGTCGCAGCTGAAGCGGCTCACGGATTTCCAGCAGCACAACGCCTCGCAGGGTGAGGCAGTGCTGGCGCGGTTGCGGCAGACCGTGATGGCCGACGGCAACACCTTCGAGGTGTTGATGGACGCCGTGCGGCACTGCTCGCTGGGGCAGATCACGCAGGCCCTGTTCGAAGTGGGCGGGCGCTATCGTCGCAACATGTAAGGGCGGGCAGGGCGCCGGCGGCGGGTGGACCCCGGGTACACTGCGCGTCCCGCGCGGCATCGGCGGCCTGCGCCGCCTCCGGCTGCGGTGCGCCACGTCCCTTCGCAGAAGGCTTCAGGATTCACTTTGATGAGGTATAGGCAATGAGCAACACACAGGACCTTTTCGTCGTCGGTGCCGTTCGCACCGCCATCGGCAGCTTCGGCGGCGGCCTCAAGGACGTGCCGCTGGCGGATCTCGCCACCACCCCGATCCGTGAAGCGATGGCGCGCGCCGGCGTGGCACCGGAACAGGTCGGGCATGTCGCCATGGGCACGGTGATCCCCACCGAGCCGCGTGATGCCTATCTCGGCCGTGTGGCCGCCATGCAGGCCGGCATTCCCAAGGAAACGCCTGCCTTCAACGTCAACCGCCTGTGCGGCTCCGGGCTTCAGGCCATCGTGTCGGTGGCGCAGGGCCTGATGCTGGGTGATGCCGAGATCGGTCTCGCGGCCGGCGCCGAGTCGATGAGCCGCGGTCCCTACCTGCTGCCCACCGCACGCTGGGGCGCGCGCATGGGCGACACGCCGATGCTCGACTACACCACCGGCGTGCTGCACGACCCGTTCCAGCGCATCCACATGGGCATCACGGCGGAGAACGTCGCCGAGCGCTTTGGCATCACCCGTGAGATGCAGGATGCCCTGGCGGTGGAAAGCCAGCGCCGCGCCGCCCGTGCCATCGCCGAGGGCCGGTTCAAGGACCAGATCGTGCCGGTGGAGATCACCACCCGGAAGGGCACGGTGGTGTTCGAGGTGGACGAGCACGTGCGGGGCGAGGTGACGCCCGAGCAGCTGGCGAAGATGAAGCCGGTGTTCAAGAAGGATGGCCTGGTGACCGCCGGCAACGCGTCCGGCATCAACGACGGCGCCGCTGCCATGGTGCTGGCCACGGCGGCGGCGGTGAAGGCCCACAACCTCAAGCCGCTGGCGCGGGTGGTGGGCTACGCCCACGCCGGCGTATCGCCGGAGATCATGGGCATCGGCCCGGTGCCGGCGACCCAGGCGGTGCTCAAGCGCACCGGGCTGAAGGTGGCGGACCTCGATGTCATCGAGTCCAATGAAGCCTTCGCGGCGCAGGCCTGCGCCGTCAGCAAGGAACTCGGCTTTGATCCCGCCAAGGTCAACGTCAACGGTTCCGGCATCTCCCTCGGGCATCCGGTGGGCGCCACCGGCGTCATCATCGCCACCAAGGCGATCCACGAACTGCACCGCGTCGGCGGACGCTACGGTCTGGCGACGATGTGCATCGGCGGCGGGCAGGGCATCGCCGTGGTGTTCGAAAAGGTCTGAGGCCTGTAGAGAACAAAGGCGCCGGGGTTACCCTCCGGCGCCTTTTTTGCGCCCTAGAGCAGGCGGCTGCGACCGGCCTCGACGTCCTCATCGAAATCGACGTAGTGCACGCGCACGGTGATCTCTTCGCAGAAATCGCTGAACACCAGCATGCGGGCGGCGGCGGCGCGCTGGGCCAGTCGCAGCCAGCGGGTCTGGTCGCTGGCCTTGTCGTACACCGCCGCGTAACTCCCCACTTGCAGGCGCTGGTGGGGTGGGCGCCGCAGTGACATCGCCATCGGACGCGCTTCGTCGGTCGGCGTGATGGGGTCCGCTGCTTCGGCGGCCATGGGCGGCGCTTCCTCCGTGGCGGCATCGGACGTTGTGTCGTCGGTGACCTCGACGACATGGTCCTGCCGGGGCACTTCGAGGGTGGCGTCAGCGGGGGGGATTGCGCCGGTATCCGCGTGGGTATCGGTCGGGCGATCGAGCGCGGCGATCAGGGCCTGCGCGTGGGCGGGCTCGGGGTGCCCCTGCAGCAGGGCACGGGCGGTTTCCAGCGCGCGCTGTCGACGCTCCTGCGGATACTGTGCCCAGGCCAGCGCACGGTCGAGCTGTGCCACCAGGTGCACCACCTCGGGGGGCGGCAGCGGCGCGGCGCAGTAGCCCCGCACCCAGGCAGTGCCTACCGACACCGCTTCGTGATAAGCCCGGCCTTCCCGTCCAAAGTTGAGGTCGGCCAGTGCCAGCAACGGCAGCAGGTCGTTCTCGACGAAGGCTTCGGCCTCGACCGCCAACTGCCGGCCTTCCGGCAGCGCATCGGCGAGGACCTGGCGCGCACTGTCGCGTGCCCGGTCAATCAGTCGCCGCCGACGTTGCTGGCGGGACTGCTGTAACTGTAAATCCAGAGTGCTCAGCGCACCCTCGGGCAGCGCCGCGCCGCCCGTCAAACCCTTGCGGGCGACATCGGCCGTTGGCGACAGGCGCAGCAGGGCGATCTGCACCAGCTCCGCCAGCACTTCGTGCAACTCGCTGACGGGACTGTTGCGTGCCGTGGCCAGCACTGCGGCATCATCCACCAGGCGTCGCAGCGGGTGTCCGGCGTCGGTCAGCAGCGAATCATCGCCGAGCGCCGCCTTGAACAGGGGGTAGCGCAGGGCATCCAGTGCCGGTCGCAGTTCGGGGCGCACCATGGGGTCGTCGCGAACCCCGCTGAACAGGCGGTTCACCACGTCGAGCCGTTGCGACAGCGGTGTCGGTGCCTGCGGCAGTCCCTGAATCGACAGCAGTTCGCCGAGCTCCTGCGCGAGGCGCGATTCCGACATCAGGCGCGAGGCCTGTTGGGGGGGCAGCCAGCCAAAGCCGCCAGCGCCCAGCCCGAGGCCTGGGAACAGACTGACCGCAGTACCGGCCTCAGGGGAAGGCCCGCTGGCGGACTGCGCTGCGGCATTCCCGAACAGCGGGTGCTGCCCTGGCGGCAGGGGCGTCTGCGGGTTCGCACTGGCGCCCCCCGTGCCGGAGGTGTCAGCGGCGGGGGCCGAGGCAGACGAGGCGCTTGCCGCGCCGGTCGGCACGCCGCCGCTGCGCGGCGGCTCGGCGATGCCGATGCCGGCCTCTTCCAGCGCCTGATTGAGGGCGGCGTAGGCGCGCGGCAGTACCGGCAGTACAGCGCGCTCGAACAGTTTGAGCATCACCAGGCGCATGGCGATGGGCGGGTCGGATGCCCGGAGCGCCTCCGCAAAAGCGGTGCAGACGGCATGGGGCTGCAGGCCCTCGAGGCCCGGTACGAACTGGCCGTGGTCCTGTGCCCACCGCGCGCGGCGGTCGAGCTCGCCCAGCAGGTCCCGGGCATAGTCGCGGCCGCGTGTGGCCATGTTGCCCACCGCGATGTCCACTTCCAGCACCTCGTCGTCCTGCAGTGACAGGGCTTCGAGGTCGAAGTCCAGCTCACGATCGGTCGGCGGGGTGTCCGGCGGCTCGGTCAGCAGCGTCTCGAAGCGCGTTTGCACTGCATCTCGCTCGACCCGTAGGCGGCGCATGTAGGCAAAGCACTGGTGGGCATCGTCGCCATGAGCCTGTTTTGCCCAGTCGAACAGCACGTCATCGGCGGCCACCAGCATCTGCTTGAGTGGCTCACGCAACACCGACAGGACCAGTTCGCCGGGTGCGACCGCAACCGACGTCCCTGTCTCTCCGGCACCCTTTTCAGGGAATAGCTGAACGATTTTTGGCATGGCGAGAAGTTCCCGAGCGTGCGTTGTATCACGCCGTCGGGATCGCGGTCATGTCGTCTGAATGACGGTTGTCAGAGCACGACAAAAGGCATCAGCAGCGGTACGAAATCCTCGGCGGTCCAGGGGCGGCGTTCGCTGGAGGGGGAGTGCACGGTGATGAAGTGGCAGTCGTCGGCCCACCAGCCGGCCTCGAACTGATGCTTCAGCCTTTCCGGATCGCTGGCATCGGACAGGTATCGGGTGTGCGTCGGCGCACGCCATTCCACGGCACCTTCGCCGTGGTGCAGGCGCAGGAACCGCCGGTAGGTGGCGAACTCGGACCAAACCCGGGGCGGCTGGTCGAGCATCACCACCCACCAGGGGCGTCGGTAGCGGCGTTCGAGCGCGTCGGTCATCGCCCGGACCGTGTCGGTGTGCAGGGGAAACGGCGTGTCGAAGTAGGCGTCCACAGGGGCCGGGGCATCGGTCTGCCAGAGCCGCTCGGCCTGCGCCTGCCAGCGGGCCGTCTTGCCGCGCACGGTGTCGCGCGGCGTGCTCGGACAGGTGATGCGGTCACTGTTCACCATGGCGTCAGGGCGGGCGCGGGGGGTCGCCACCACGTCGGAGTCGAGGATCAGCAGGTAGTCCGCGCGGCTCTCGCGGGCCATCCACAGCTTGCTGATCTGCTGTACCTGCCAACCGAGATAGTGCGCCCAGCGCGGCCACCCGGTGCGTTGTGCCACGCTGCCAGCCCACCGGACGCCGCGCCGCCCCAGGCGCTGCTGCCAGTCGCGGGCCCGCAGTCGGGCTGACTCCACTTCGGGCGGTAACAGGTCGGCGGTGCTGCGCCAGCCGCGGGTGTCGTGCCGGGTCTGAAACGCCGGCAGGTCCTCGGACTGCACCACGACATGGTGACGCAACGCGGACAGGCCCGATCGCGCCAGCGACGCCTTGAGCAGGGCGAATTGCACCATGTCCCCCGCCCAGGTGGCGGTCATTAATTCGATAGCCGGCAGCATGATGTGCCCAGGGTCTGTTAACACGGCGGCACCCTGGCGGGGCCGTGCGCCATTTTGGCGCATCGCGACGCCGGAAGTCACTTGTGCAGATGCAGTTCGCCGCGCGCCCTGGTTCCGTGCGCCGAAGCGGGCGCCATCGCGCGAACAGACCCGCGAATCGCGTCGGTACGGTTCAGTGGCGCGCTCCGCCGTGCGGGTGGCGGCGCCGATACAATGGCGCATGGTCGACGCCCTTCAGTTTTGCGTGTTCTCCTTCAACCGGGGACGCTTTCTCGAGCACTGTGTCCGTTCCATCGAGCGCTGCGCGCCGACCGCGGCGGTTCACATCTACGATGATGCGAGTGATGACCCCGACACCCTGGCGGCGCTGGCGCGCCTGCGCGCGCGCCACAGCGTGGTGGTGCGCCCCGGCGGGCGGCAGTCCAAGCATGGTGGGCTCAGTGCCAACATGCAGGCGGCGCTGGAACAGGTCGACGGCCGGCTGTGTTTTCTGCAGGACGACATGCAGCTGGTGCGGCCGCTCGATGACGGCGACTACCGCGGCATCGAGGCCTTCTTTGGTGAACAGCCGGACGCCGGGTTCCTGCATCCGGCCTTCTTCAAGGGCTGCAATCGTGACCGCGACCAGCGCATCACCCGTTTCGATGCCGCCACCGGGACCTATTTCCGGGACGGGGAGGGCATGAGCGTCGGCCACCACTACTCCGACATTTTCATCGCCGAGGCAGCGCGGCTGCGGGCGGTCGGCTGGCGGTTCACCGCCCGCGAAAGCGGCAACGAGCCGCAGGCGCAGCAGCACTTCCGGCCGATGGGGTTTCTGTTTGCGCCCTTCGTGATGTGGCTGCCGCGGGTGCCGGCCTATCGTGGCCGCACCAAGACCTGGGCGATGGCACGCGCAGAGCGGCGACAGGGCAGCGGCTTTCATCCCATCGCCGACATGATGGCGGCCGATGTGCAGGCGCTGAAGGCCCGTGCTCCCGAAGTGCTGCCGGTGGCGGAGGACTTTCTCCGCGCCGGGTCGCCGCCGGTTCCGGCGCCCTGGCATTACTATCCGCTGCAGAAAGCGCCATTGCTGAAGGCGCTGGATCGGCTCGAACGTCGCTGGCGCGGTTAACGACGACCGCCGTCGTGGTGCTTGCCGCAGTGTGAACAGGCGCTAAGCCGAACTGCGCAGCAACATGGCGTTGCGGGGCGTGCGTGCCACGAGCCGATAGCCCAGCGATCCGGTCAGGCGGTCCATCAGCCCGTCGCGCTCGTGGACGTATTCGATGAGCAGGGCGCGCGGCCACAGTGAGGCCGGTGCGTGGTCGAAGAAGTGTCCCAGGATCCGGGGCTCATGGCCTTCGACGTCGATCTTCATGGCGCGGATGGTGTCAATGCCGCGTTCCTCGCAGAGCCGAACCAGCGTGGTAACCGGCACGTCGCGGGTGGTGGTGGCGCCTGCGGCGCCATCGTCCCGCAGGTTGTTCTGGCCGCGCTGCCGGGTGTCGATCACCAGCGTGGCACTGCCTTCGAAATCGCTCAGGGCGGTCGCCGCCAGCTGCGGCTGCAGTCCGTTGGTGGCGGCGTTGAAGCGCATGCGTGCCGACAGTTCGGCATCGGGCTCCACGGTGTGGACCTGCACGCGGTCCCCGAGCCGATGGCTGATCACCAGACTGTAGAGCCCGATGTTGCCGCCGATGTCGAGAAAGGTGCCGCCGTCCTGCAGCTGGTCGGTCAGCCACTGCAACTCCGGGACATCGTAGAACTGCGGCGCAAACAGCATGGTGGTTTCGCAGAAGTTGCCGCGGGTGCGCAGCCGCAGCCGCAGTCCCAGCACGTCGACATCGTAGTCCCGCACCGGGCCGCGCTTGAGCGGGCCGCGCAGGGTGCGGATCACGCGGTACCAGAACCGCGGGCGCGGCGGCAGGCGGTGGAACCACCGCAGCAGTGTGCCCGCCAGGCCGCGGGGGGCGTGGGCGCCCCAGGGCGCGCTGTCGATGGGAAGGCTCATGGCAGGGCGGGCACAATGGCGGCGGTGGGATCGAAACCTTCATCCAGCAGTTGGCGGATCCCGTGCGGGGTTTCGAGGGTGCCTTCGCGGCTGTGCGACTTGCGCAGGGCCTTGTTCCAGGCCACCCGCTCGGGGTTGGCGTAGCCGCGAGGGTGGTCGAGGTGAATGCAGATGGCATCGAAGCGCACATGGCGTGCGCGGACGCCGGCATTGAGCAGACGCACACCGAACTCGCGGTCCAGCCCGCCCCACTGCATGCGTTCGTCGAAGCCGTTGACGCGCAGGGCATCGGCTTTCCATACCGAGGCGTTGGACCCCTTCAGGTTGCAGCGGGTGGGGGTGGTGGCATTGAGAAAGCGCGCCAGCTTCGGCCCTGCCATCACCTTCAGGTTCTTGCGTCCGGCCGGCAGTCCGTGGGCCCGCAGCCAGCCGAGATCGAAGCAGCGTTGACTGCGGATGTCGTCCACCGTGATCGCTTCGCTGGTGGTCATCGGCAGCTTGTAATAGCTGCCGGACAGATAGTGGCCGGGTGCAGCCCGCGCCGCATGCACGGCGAGAAAGTCGGCGCGCGGGATGCAGTCGCCGTCGGAGAACACCAGGTACTCATGGCGTGCCGCCAGAATGGCCTTGTTGAGGATGCGGCACTTCTGGAAGCCCTCGTCGGGTTGCCACAGGTGCACGATGTCCAGCCCGGTATCGTGGCGCAGCGCGCGGATGGCGTCGGCGGTGTCCGGCCTGGAGCCGTCGTCCGCCAGGATCAGCTCGAAGTCGCGGAAGGTCTGCTGGGCATAGCCCCACACCACCTTTTTCAGCCAGTCCACCGCGTTGTAGGTGGTGACCAGCACGGACAGCTTTTGCGGGGGGCTCATGATTTCAGCTGCCGGATGCGACTGCGCACGCGGGTGTTGAGGGCGGTGCCAGTGTAGCGGCCCTTCTCCAGGTGCCGGATGCGGAACACGCCCGGCAGGTCCAATGGGGTGCCCTGGGAGTTCAGGGTCCAGCGGAACACCCGATCCTCGTGCGCCTTCTGCCACTTCTCGGCCGGTTCCAGATAACAGTGCACGCCCTGACAGTAGCCCATCTGCCTGGCCGCATCGCCATGGGTGATCTGCAGGGGGCCGGTGGCGCGCGAGATGGCGCGCGGCGTGAAGCGGCTCGGGTCGATGGTGATCAGGCTGCTCAGGCCGTCCTCGCGCACCAGGTCGGTATCGTTGGCGGGCAGCAGCTCGGTGCAGGCCTCTTCACGCGGATAGACCAGCGGATCCTGGCGGCCCTGCAACTGGGTGGCCAGCGCATCCAGGCACCCCTCGGCGAACAGCAGGTCGCAGTCGGTGAACCAGATCCAGTCGGCGGTGGTGCGCAGGGCAGCGTCGTTGCGGCCGATGCAGCGGCGCATCAGGGCCGTGCGCGGCAGCGGGCGCCAGTCCCAGGTGACCCCGGGCACGTCGCGGCGCCCGAAAGCGGCCAGCAGCGACCGGGTGACCTCGTCCTCCTCGGCGTAGTACACCGTCATGCGCACCGACAGTCCGGTGGGCGGGTGCATGGCCAGCGAACTCAGCTGATAGGCCTGCAGATGGGCATAGCGCCAGCAGTGGCTCACCACCTCCAGCGTGAGGTGGCCGCGCCGGCCGGGCAGCTCCCGCGCCTTGGGCGCGCGCCCCACAAACCAACGGGCTGGCAGCGGCGTGCCCGCCATCAGCTTGTACAGGGCACGCTGGAAGGCAGTCAGGCGACCGCCGGCGCCTGCGGCAACGGAGGGCAGCAAGGTGGAATCCGGGGTGACGGGCATCAGGCGGCGGGGCCGATCCAGAGGAATAGGAATGAAAGCGTACCCGATCACCCCATCGGATGAAGAGCCCAAACGGGGGGGTATCGATAATCGCCGCATGAATCTCACCCTGAGCGAAGAGCAGCGCCTGGTCCGCGACGCTGCCGAAACCTTTCTGGCGGACGTCAGTGACAGCGCAGCGGTACGGCGCCATGTCGATCTGCCACTGGGTTATGACGAGGCCCTCTGGCGCCGGATCGGGCAGGAACTGGGCTGGTGCGGCATTGCCATCGACGAGGCGGACGGAGGGCTTGGGCTGGGGCCGCTGGCGCTGGCCATGGTGGCCGAGCAGACGGGCCGCCATCTGCTCTGCGCCCCCTTCTTCACCACCGTTGCGGTCGGCGTGCCGGTGATCCAGGCGATGGGCACCGAGGCTGCCCGTGCCGCCCTGTTGCCGGCCATTGCGGCCGGTGAGCTGCGGTTGGGCCTGACCGTGCCCAGTGCGGAACAGGCCTGGGTGGACGATGCCCGCGCCCTGAGCGCGCGATCGGTCGGGGCGGGGTGGCGGTTGCATGGCCGACAGCGCCACATGATGCACGCCCGCGGTGCCGAGGGGCTGCTGGTGTTCGCGAGCCTGGAGGACGGGGGGCTGGGGCTGTTTCTGGTGGATGGCACGGCCGAGGGCGTGCGCATGACGGCCCGCCCGGGCTGGGATGCCACCCGTCCGACGGATGATGTGCAGTTTGACGATGCCCCGGTACGGCTGCGGGTGGATGACCCGGCTCGCAGCGACGACGGCATGCTCGAAGCGCTCGCTCTGGCACGGTTGTTCCTCGCTGCCGAGCAACTGGGCAGTGCCCAGCAGTGCCTGGACCTGACCGTGGCCTACACCACCACCCGCAAGCAGTTCGGCCGTCCGGTCGGCGGCTTCCAGGCGGTCAAGCACCGTTGTGCGGAGATGATGGTGCGGATCGAGGCCTTGCGGTCCGCCGTGCAGGGGGCGGCCGTCTATGCCGAGCGCCGGCCCGCCCCCGAGCTGCTGGCACGTGAGTGCGCCATGGCTCGGGCGCTGGCGGCGGACACGGCCTTCTTCTGTGCCCAGGAGGCAATCCAGCTCCATGGTGGCGTGGGCTTTACCTGGGAATACGACCCGCAGCTGTACTTCAAGCGCGCGCAGGCAGCCAGTCACTGGCTGGGCACCGCCGATGCGCAGCGCGAGGAGATCGCCGCCGCCCTGTTCGATGCCGGGCAGGCGGTGACCGAGGCGCCAGCGGCCGACGAGCCCCTGGCCGACTTCCGTCGCGAAGTGGCCGACTGGATGGCAGCGCATCTCACCGGGTCTTTCGCTGCGCTGCGCCACCGCGGCGGTCCCGGCGACGAGGAGGCCGACCCGGCGCTGCGCAAGGACTGGGAGCGAACCCTGGCCCGCGGTGGCTGGGTGGGCGTGGGCTGGCCCCAGCGTGTCGGCGGGCGTGGTCTCAGCATCGACCGGCAGGTGGTTTTCCACGAGGAGTATGCCCGTGCCGGCGGTCCCGGCCGCATGGGCCATATCGGCGAGGGCCTGATCGGCCCGGCGATCATCGAGTACGGCACGCCGGCGCAGCAGGCTCGCCTGCTGCCGCCGATCCTGCAGGGCACCTGCTTCTGGGCGCAGGGCTATTCCGAACCGGGCGCCGGCTCCGACCTGGCCAATGTGCAGACCCGCGCGGTGCCCGAGGCGGACGGCGGCTGGCGCATCAGCGGGCAGAAGATCTGGACCTCGCTGGCCCATGAATCCGACTGGATCTTCGCACTGGCCCGCAGCGAGCCGGGCAGCAAGGGCAACAAGGGGCTCATCTTCGTGGTGTTGCCGCTGACCCAGCCCGGCATCGAGATCCGCCCCATTCGCCAGTTGGGGGGCGGCTGTGAATTCAACGAGGTGTTCTTCGACAACGTCCGGGTCGAGCCCGACGACGTCATCGGCGCACCGGGCGAGGGCTGGAAGGTGGCGATGGGGCTGCTGGAGATCGAGCGGGGTGTCTCCACCCTCGGGCAGCAGATGCATTTCAGCCATGAGCTGGAGCGGGTGATCGAGGCCGCACGGCGCTACGGGCGCGACCGCGACCCGCAGATTCGTGCCCGTGTTGCCCAGGCCTGGTGCGGCCTGCGGGTGATGCGCTACAACGCCCTGCGCATGCTCGGCAACGAGGGCCTGGGCCTGCAACGCGAGGCACTCATCTACAAATACTACTGGTCCAACTGGCATCGCGATCTCGGCAAGCTGGCGATGGACATCCTCGGCCCCGAGGGCGATGTCATCAGTGACGACCCGCTGCTGCGGCCCTTGCAGCAACTGTTCTTCTTCTCGCGCGCCGACACCCTCTACGCCGGCACCAACGAGATTCAGCTCAACCTCATTTCCGAACGCGGGCTGGGTATGCCGCGCGAACCCAGGATGACCACATGAGTGCTGTCCCGCCCCCCGCCGAAGTGCCGGCGCACGGCCTGCTGGCCGGCAAGTCTGTTCTGATCACCGCTGCCGCCGGGGGCGGCATCGGCTTTGCCGCCGCCAGGCGCTGCCTGGAAGAGGGCGCGCGCGGGCTGGTGCTGTCGGACATGCACCCGCGGCGCACCGCCGAGGCGGCCGCCGCGCTGGCCGAACAGTTTCCCGATCGCGAGGTGTACGGTCAGGTCTGCAATGTCACCGTCGAGGATGAGGTGCAGGCGCTGGTGGAGACCGCAGAAGCCCGGCTGGGCGGCGTCGACATCCTCATCAACAACGCTGGTCTCGGCGGCAGCAAGCGCGTGGTCGACATGAGCGACGAGGAATGGCACAAGGTGCTGGACGTGACCCTCACCGGCACCTTCCGCATGACCCGCGCCATGCTCAGGCGCATGCAGCCGCGCGGCCACGGCGCCATCGTCAACAATGCCTCGGTGCTGGGCTGGCGGGCGCAGAAGGACCAGGCCCACTACGCCGCTGCCAAGGCCGGGGTGATGGCGCTGACACGCTGCTCGGGGCTGGAGGCGGCCGAATACGGCATCCGCATCAATGCGGTCTCGCCCTCCATCGTGTTCCACGACCACCTGCGCAAGAGCGCGCCGGAAGCCCTGCTCAACGAACTGGCCAGCCGCGAAGCCTTCGGCCGCGGTGCCGAGGCCTTCGAGATCGCCAACGTGATGGTGTTTCTCGCCTCCGACTACGCCTCCTACCTGGTCGGCGAGGTCATTTCCGCTTCCAGCCAACGGGCCTGATTGCCATGAAAGTCTTCGATTCCATCGACGCCATCCTCGCCGCCGTCGGCCAGCCGCTGGGCGCCAGCGACTGGGTGACCCTCACCCAGGAACGCGTCAACACCTTTGCCGATGCCACCGACGACCACCAGTGGATCCATGTCGATCCGGTGAAGTCGAAGGACGGCCCCTTCGGCGCCTGCATCGCACACGGGTATCTCACCCTGTCGCTGGTCTCACGTTTCCTGCCGCAGATTGTCGACGTGAAGATGAAGATGGGCGTCAACTACGGCTGCGACAAGGTGCGCTTTCCCGCGCCGGTGCCGGTGGGCAGCCGCATCCGCGGCGTCGGCGAACTGATGGCCGCCGAGCGCACCAGGGACGGTGGCGTGCAGGCCACCATCCGCGTCACCGTCGAGATCGAGGGCGGTGCCAAGCCGGCCTGCATCGCCGACACCCTGTCCCGCTACTATTTCTGAAGGCGTCATGGGCGCTCACCCGTCACTCCGCTCGATCCGAGGGGCAGCCGATCTCGGTCGGTACTGGATGCCCGATCCCGCCGGGTATGACGGCCAGATGGGCTGCTGTTTCCGACGTTGTTTCGGATGTTGCCAATCACCTGTCACGGCGCCAAGGCGCCCATCACGTTTCGAGGGAACCCCATGAACGACGCCGTCATCGTCTCCGTTGCCCGTACCCCCATCGGCAAGGCCTATCGCGGGGCCTTCAACGATACCGAAGCGCCGGCCCTGGGCGGCCACGTGGTACGTGCCGCCGTGGCCCGTGCCGGCATCGACCCCGGCGAAGTCGATGACGTCATCCTCGGTTGCGCCGCCCAGCAGGGTACCCAGGCCTACAACCTCGGGCGCCTGTGCGCCTACACCGGTGGCCTGCCCGACACCGTGCCCGGCATGACCCTGGACCGGCAGTGCGCCTCCGGCCTGATGAGCATCGGCATGGGCGCCAGGGCCATCCTGACCGGCGAACAGGAGATCGTCGTCGCCGGCGGTCTGGAATCCATCTCGCTGGTGCAGAACAAGCATAAGAACACCTATCGTTTCGCGTCCGAGGCCGTGCTGACGGCCCAGCCCAAGGCTTACATCCAGATGATCGAAACCGCCGAGGTGGTGGCCGAGCGCTACCACATCTCGCGGCAGGCGCAGGACGAGTACAGCCTGCAGAGTCAGCAGCGCACCGCTGCCGCGCAGGCCGCCGGACGTTTCGATGACGAGATCGCGCCGCTGGAAAGCCGCAAGCAGCTGTTCGACAAGGAAGGGAATCCCGCCGGCCACGAAACGGTCACGCTGTCGCAGGACGAAGGCAACCGTCCGTCCACCACCCTGGAAAGCCTGCAGGGGCTCAAGCCGGTGTGGAAGAACGGCCAGTTCGTCCAGGAAGGCCAGCACATCACCGCCGGCAACGCCTCGCAGCTGTCGGACGGTGCCGCCGTGGTCACCTTGATGAGTGGTGCCCAGGCCAAACGGCGCGGGTTGGCCCCGCTGGGACGCTACCGGGGGCTGGCGGTGGCCGGCTGTGCGCCGGACGAAATGGGCATTGGGCCGGTGTTCGCGGTGCCCCGCCTGCTGCAGCAGCAGGGCCTGAAGGTATCCGACATCGGCCTGTGGGAACTCAACGAAGCCTTTGCCTGCCAGGTGATCTACTGCCGTGACCGCCTCGGTATTCCCGATGACCGTCTCAACGTCAACGGCGGCGCCATCGCCATCGGACATCCTTTCGGCATGTCCGGCGCGCGCATGGTGATGCACGCACTGATCGAAGGTCGACGTCGCGGGGTGCGCTACGTGGTGGTGACCATGTGTATCGGTGGCGGCATGGGCGCGGCCGGTCTTTTTGAGGTGATGTGAGCCTGCCCGGTCCCGACGACCCTGCGCCGAACGGACGAAGCCCCCCCACCGCTGCATCCCGTACAAAGGCTGCACTACAGAGGTTGATGAGGAGGGGTAGGCATGGTGGGTAGCAGGCAGGGCGACGCGCGAGCGTCTGGCCCCACCCACAGCGTGCTGGGCGGTGGTCCTGCGCTGGTGCTTTCGGCGTTGGTCATTCTCGCAGCGCTGTATTCGTTTTCCATCCGACCCCCGCCACCGTTTCCCGCAACGGAGGTGCGCCCCGATGGCTTGCTGGTGACCGGCGTGGCGCAGGCCGGTTCACGGCTCATCGCCGTGGGCGAGCTGGGGCACATCCTGGTGGGCGAGGGTGCCGACGGTCCGTGGCAGCCCGCCTCTGTTACCCCGGATCGCCAATCCACCTTCACCCAGGTGCTGAGCCTGTCGCCGCAGCGGCTGCTGGCGGTCGGCCACGACAGCTGGATCGTGCGCAGCGAGGATGGCGGTACCACCTGGCAGGAAGTGCACTACAGCGAGGATCGTGCCGACCCGCTGCTGGGCCTGGCCGGCCCCTTTGACGGCCGCCTGTTTGCCTACGGCGCTTTCGGGCTGTTCCTGGTATCCACCGACCAGGGCGAGAGTTGGCAGGCGCAGTCGCTGGTCGAGGCCAGCGTCGATACCGCAGAGGATGCGCCCGTTGTCGAGGCCGACCCCTACGACCCCTTCGCCGGTTTCGTGGAAGACGTGGGCATCAGCGGCCTGCACCTCAATGCCCTGATCACCGCACCCGATGGATCGTTGCTGCTGGTGGGCGAGCGTGGCCTGCTGGCGCGCTCCACCGACAACGGCGACAGCTGGACGCAGCTCGACGAGATCTATGCCGGCTCCTTCTTCGGCGCCCTGGTGACACCGGAGGACGCCCTGCTGGTGTTTGGCATGCGCGGGCATGTGTTCCGCAGCACCGATAACGGCCAGACCTGGACCCAGGCCCAGGTGCCGGAAACCCTATCGCTGTTCGGCGGCGTGGCTTTGCCCGGCAATCGCATCGTGCTGGTGGGCGCCAGCAACAGCGTGTGGCTGTCGGACGACGACGGCCGGACCTTCACCGCCGCCACCCCGGGTGACCGCGCCAACCTGGCCGACGTGCTGTCACTGGGCAACGGCCGCGTCATCACCGCCGGCGACCAGGGCCTGCGGGTGCAAACCCTCAACGGAGACGCGGAATGAGTCGCAGCGACGCGTTCGTGGCGCGCTGCGCCGACTTCCTCATGGCCTGGCGCCGCAGCTTGGGCGTGCTGTTTGCCCTTGTCACGCTGGCGTTCGGCATCAGCGCCACCCAGGTGCGGCTGGACCCCGGCTTTCTCAAGCTGATCCCGGTGAAGCACGAGTACATGCAGACCATGATGGCCTACATGGACGACTTCTCCGGCGCCAATACCATCCTCGTGAACCTGAGGTGGACGGGCGAGGGTGAGGCGGCGTGCGCTGCGAGTGCCAGTGACACTCGCAACACCGACGAACGACCGGCCATGGATGGCAGTGCTGAGCCCTGCTACGACGATATTTACAATCCCATTTTCATGGAGGCGCTGCGCAAGGCCACGGATGAAGTGTTTTTCATCCCCGGCATCAACCGCACCAAGGTGTCATCCATCTTCACCCCCAACGTCTATTACATCGAGATCACCGAAGCCGGCTTCAAGGGGGAGCCAGTGGTGCCCGCGCGCTATTCCGGCACGCCCGAGGAGCTGGACCGCGTGCGCAAGAACGTGGAGCACTCCGGCCAGATCGGTCAGCTGGTGGCCAACAACCTCAAGGGCGCGATGATCCGCGCCGACCTGCACGAGTACGACCCCGAAGCGGGCGTGAAGGTCGACTACTGGGAAGTGCAGAAAAAGCTGGAAGACATTCGCAACCAGTTCGAAAGCGAGAACATCGAAGTCAACATCATCGGCTTCTCCCGTTTGCTGGGGGATGTCATCAAGGGCCTGATCGGCGTGTTCGCCTTCTTCGCCCTGGCCTTCGCCATCACCGTGGTGCTGCTGTACTGGTACACCCGTTCCGTGCGTATCACGGTGGTGGGCCTGGTGGTGGCGCTGCTGCCGGTGCTGTGGCTGATCGGTGTGCTGCCGCTGATCGGCTATGGCATCGACCCCATGTCGATTCTGGTGCCCTTCCTGATCTTCTCCATCGGCGTCTCGCACGCGGTGCAGATGACCAGCGCCTGGCGCACCGAAGTGATGACCGGCAAGACCGCGCCGGAGGCCGCCCACGGCGCCTTCACCAAGCTGTTCATCCCGGGTGCCGTGGCCCTGCTCACCGAGGCCCTGGGCTTTGGCGTGATCATGTTCATCGACATCCCCATCGTCCACGAACTGGGCATCACCGCCTGTCTGGGGGTGCTGCTGATGATCATCACCAACAAGATGATCCTGCCCATCCTGCTCAGCTATCTGACCCTGGAAGACAGCAGCCGCGCCCATGCCGAACGCGCCGAGCAGCGCGGCCGCAGCAAGCTGATCCGCATGATCGGCGCCTGCGCCGAACCGCGCTGCGCGCTGATCGTGTTTGGCGTGAGCCTGGTGCTGCTGGCCGCCGCCACCTGGGAAAGCCGTGACCTCGTCATCGGTGATACCGGCCAGGGCGTGCCCGAACTGCACGAGGACAGCCGCTACAACCGCGACAGCGCCAAGATCGCCGCCAGCTACGACATCGGCGTCGACGTGCTGACGGTGATTGCCGAAGCCAGGGAATTCGAAGGCGACTCCTGCCTGCACCACGAGGTGGTGGGCCTGCTCGACCGCCTCGAGCTGTACGTGCGCGGCATCGAAGGCGTGCAGTCGGTGGTCAGCGTGGCCGGCGTCGGCAAGCTGGTGATCTCCGCCTTCAACGAAGGCAACCCACGCTGGGCAGCGCTACCGCGTACCCAAGTGGGCCTGTCCACCGGCTCCAAGGCCTTCGACCCCAACCTGGGCCTCAACACCGAGGGCTGCAAGGCCATCCAGATCCTGATCTTCATGAAGGACCACGAAGGCGCCACCATCGCCCACGCCATGAACGAGCTGAAGGCCTTCATCGCCGACAACCCGGTGGACGGCGTGAACCTGCGGCTGGCCAGCGGCAACGTCGGCGTCATGGCGGCCACCAACGAAGCGGTGGGCGCCGCCGAGGCGCGTATGCTGCTGTCCATCTTCGGCGCCCTGGTGCTGTTCTGCCTGGTGACCTTCCGCTCCTGGATTGCGGTGGTCTGCGTGATGATCCCGCTGACCATGGTCTGCGTGTTCTGCAACGGCCTCATGGCCATGCTCGACATCGGCCTCAAGGTGGCCACCCTGCCGGTGATCGCCCTCGGCGTGGGCGTGGGCGTGGACTACGGCCTCTACCTGTTCGAGCGCATCCAGCACCACATGGCCGACCCCACCGTCCACTTCCGCGAGGCCTTCGAGCGCGCCATGGTGGAGCGCGGCAGCGCCGCCGTGTTCACCGCCATCACCATGTCGGTGGGCGTGGCCACCTGGATGTTCTCCGCGCTCAAGTTCCAGGCCGACATGGGCCTGCTGCTGGCCTTCATGTTCCTGGTCAACATGCTGGCCGCCATCTGCGTGCTGCCGGCACTGGGGGCGTGGTTCTTCCGCGAACGCAAGGCGGCGTGAGCTAGCGCGCCGCTGCGCCCCCTATCAACGCCGCGTCATGCCCGACCTGATCGGGCATCCATGGTCAGTGGGCTCCGGCCTCAGGGTGAACGCTGGAACGGGGCCCGGCAGGGTGGGGGCTACACCGCCGCAATCGTCGTCCGATGCAGCAGCCGGTCATGCCCGGCATAGCCGCCGGTGGCGGCGTGCAGCACGGAGCGGTTGTCCCACATCACCAGCATGTTGGGCTGCCAGCGGTGGCGGTACTGGAATTGCTCGCGGGTTTGCCATTGGTAGAGCGCCATCAGCAGTTGCATGGCCTCGGCGTCGGTCATGCCGTCGATGCCGATGATGTAGCCGAAGCAACTGAACAGGCCCTCGCGGCCGGTTTCCGGATGCGGGCGGATCAGCGGGTGCAGCTGGGTGTTTTCGGCGTCCTTGGAGGGCAAGATCACCATGGAGCGGCCCTTGGCATCGTGGTTGCCGTACATGCCATCCGGGGCGTAGGCGCGTTTGGCAGAGTGGATGGCGATGCGGCCTTCGATGCGGGCGCGCAGATCTTCGGGCATGGCGTCGAGCGCGGCGTGCTGGTTGGCGAACAGGGTGTCGCCGCCCACCGGCGGGATGGTGATGCCATACAAACAGGTGCCGGACGGGGGGCGCGCCTGGAAGCTCCAGTCGCTGTGCCAGGCTTCGGCAAACAGCGGTGACTTCTCATCGGCGCGCCGTTCCACTGCGATGATGTGCTGGCGGCCGGGGATGGGGGCGATGAAGGGGTCGTCGCCGAAGTCGCCAAAGTAGGTGGTGAAGCGCTCCAGGTCGTCGTCGCTGAGGTGTTGGTCGGGGAAGGCCAATACGTGGTGTTCCAGCCAGGCGGCGCGCAGCGCGGCAACGGTGTCGGCGGCCAGCGGCTGCGACAGGTCCACGCCGGTGACGGTGGCGCCACAGGCCTGGCCAGAAGGCGTGAGGTGCAGGGCAGGCGGCGCGGTGCGATCCGTATCGGACATGGGTGACCTCCTCAGGGTGCTGTGTGTTGTTTGGGCACAGCCTACACCCCGGCGGGGAGGCCGGCGGTGCGGATTCTTGTCGCCCGTGCGTCTTAAACATCATGAGATATGCGATTTGGATGGGCTTGCTGGCGGTGGCACTGTCGGGGTGTGGGGGTGGCAGTGAAAGGGGCGATGGCACGTCGCCGGCCGATTCGTTGTTTGCGGCGTACTCCGACGCTTTGGCCGGAGACTTTCGCGGCGTGCGTGCTGATGGCCCCGGGCTGGAAGCCGAACCGCCCGAACGCATCTGCTATCGGCAGTTGCCGGTGGATCGGGCGGCGACCGAGCGTGCGGTGGCGCAGCAGGGCGGGGTGGTGACCGAGGCTTCGGCGGTTCGCTGGTGTGCTGAGTTCCCCGGCGGGCCGTTGTGTCTTGCGGCGCTGTCCGAGCAAGGGTTGGTACTGGATGATGGCAGTGCGCCCGGAACGGCGGAGGCAGATGTGACGCTGGTGTTGCCTCTGGCAGAAGGGCGTTTGGCGCAATTCCGGGTCGAAACCCGACTGCTCGGGTCCCAGGCGCTGCGTGATCTCGAGATGCGGGCCATGCAACCTGACGATGACTTCCCTGCCGGGGCTTCATGTGAAAGCGTGCCTGACGTTCTTGAGGGGCCCGAGACATTGGAAGGCCAATGGTCTGGTCAGCGTGCTTTCTACGATCCGGCGGCACAGTCAGGGGGCACAGTACCGGCGTCCATGAGCTGCGAGGGCAACACGTGCACGCTGTCGGGGGCTTCAGACACGCCCCTCGGCTTTACCCTCCAGTCCTTTGGCATCTGGACGCTGGCGGATGCGGGGTTGGAGGGGCGCGCCATCCGCTCCAACGACGGCATGGCACTGACAGTCTGGCTTTGTGAATCTGCGGCGGTCGCACAGCAAAGCCATCCCTTCGCCGAAGGCTGCTTCCTCTACGGTCTCAACCGCCTGATCCCTGGCTGAGCCAACTGTTCCGCTGAGCCCGGAGGTTCGAGACGGCCATCCTGGCGATACGCTGGCGTGCTAATCCACCCCGGCCCCGTCATCCATGACGGGTCGTTCGCCTCACCCCCGAGCAGTGCTCTCCCGATCGACCGTGCACTGATATGCCACTGCGCCGGCCATCCTGGCGATACGGTGATGTTCTATTCATACCCGGTCCGGACATCCCTGTCCGGCCGTTCGCCTCACCCACGAGCGGTGCTCGTGGGTGAGGCTCACCCAAATGAATCAGGCGGGTTGGGTGGGGGGTCGGTAGCGTCGAGGCATCATTCCAATCAGTATGGACAGGTGCGTTATGGCGGGTGTGTACAAGGATCTGCAGGTGCTGGACCTGAGCTGGGGCATTGCCGGGCCGATGACCGGGATGCTGCTCGCGGACAACGGCGCCACGGTCACCAAGATCGAACCCCCCGGGGGGGACCCGTTCCGCGGGCAGCTCGGCTACACGGTATGGAATCGCGGCAAGCGCAGCGCGGTGCTGGATCTCAAGAATGCCGATGACAAGGCGGCGCTGCTGGCGCTGGTGCGCACGGCGGACATTTTCATCGAGTCCTATGCGCCGGGCGTGACGCAGCGCCTGGGCATCGACTACGACACCCTCAAGGCGCTCAACCCGCGGCTGGTGTACTGCTCCATTACCGGCTATGGCAGCGACACCACGCACAAGGACCGCCCGGCCTACGATGCGCTGGTGCAGGCGCGCACTGGCCTGATGTGGGAGCAGCGCGGCTGGGCCGAAGGCGCGCTCAACCGTCTGGCGGGCCGGGACGATCCCTTCCCCGATCTGGACATCCCGTATGACTGGGTGCAGGGCGCGCCGCGTCCGGGTCCGCTGTTCCCGGCCTCACACTGGCCCAGCCTGGGGGCTTTCTTCTCGGCTTCCGTGGGCATCAGCGCGGCAATTCGCGCGCGCGGTCTCACCGGGCGCGGGCAGAAGGTGGAGACCTCGCTGATGCAGGGGGCGCTCGCCGGTGCGGCAGGCGTGTGGATGCGCGCCGAGAACATCGACCCCGATGGTTTCGATTCCTGGATCCTCGGCTCCAAGGCGCCCAAGGGCCACTTCGAGTGCAAGGACGGCAAGTGGATCCACAACTGGGTGCCCAATCCGCGCTTCATCATGCAGGCCTCCGAGGGCGACACCCTCAACGCCACGCCGGACCTGACGGTGCAGAACGACCCGGACCGTTTCGGCACCGGGCCGGAGGAGCTGCTGGTGATGTCGCACTATCAGCCCATCCTCGCCGAGGCGGTGAAGAAGTTCACGGCGCAGGAATGGGTGGATGCCGCCGAGAAGGCTGAGATGACCATGCAGGACATCCGCTCGGTGGAGGCCTCGCTGGCGGACCCGCTATTCCTGCAGGATGGCTGTGTCACGGAAACCGAAGACCCCACCCTGGGGCGCATCCGCACCGTCGGCACCGCCTACAAGATGAGCAAGACACCGGGGCAGCTCGGTGCGCGTTCGCCTGGCGTCGGTGAGCACACCGATGCGGTGAAGGCAGAGGCGCAGAAAATTCTGGCCGAGGCGCGTGCCGAGGCGGCGGCGGCCAATGCCGGCAAGGCGCTGAAGGCGCCGCTGGAAGGCGTCACGGTGCTGGATCTTGGGCTCGCCATCGCCGGGCCCTTCGGCACCCAGTTGCTGTCGGACCTGGGCGCCACGGTGATCAAGATCAACGGCCTCTACGACCTGTTCTGGCACCGCGTGCACATTGCCTACATGGCCAACCGCGGCAAGCAGAGCATCACCCTCAACCTGAAGGACCCGCGGGCGATGGAGGTGCTCCTGAAGCTGGTGGACGAGGCGGATGTGGTGCACCACAACATGCGCTACGACGCTGCCGAGCGCCTCAAGATCGACTACGAGAGCCTCAAGCAGCGCAAGCCGGACCTCATCTATTGTCACACCCGTGGTTTCGAGACCGGCAAGCGTGCCGGCCTGCCGGGCAATGACCAGACCGGCGCCTGTCTGTCGGGCATCCAGTACGAGGACGGTGGCATGGCCCGGGGCGGCAAGCCGCTGTGGAGCCTTACCAGCTTTGGCGACACCGGCAACGGCTTCCTGTCGGCGGTGGCGGTGATCAATGCGCTGTATCACCGCGACCGCACCGGCGAAGGGCAGATGGTGGACACTTCCATCATCAACGCCGCCCTGCTCAACACCTCCTACGCGGTGGCCACACCGGACGGCAAAGGCTTCGAGCGGCCGCAGATCGACGGCATGCAGTTCGGATTCTCGGCCGGGCATCGGGTGTATGAGACGGCGGCGGGCTGGTTGTGCATGGTGCTGGTCGATCAGGGCCATTGGGACGCGCTGTTTGCCGCCACCGGCATGCCGGAGCTGGCCACGGATGCGCGCTTTGCCGATGCGGCAGCCCGTCGACAGAACGACGCGGCGCTGGCCGAATTGATTGCGAACAAGCTGAAGTCGGCATCTGCAGCCGAGTGGTTCGCGACCTTGGATGGCGCGGGCGTGCCGGTGGAGATCGTCTCCGAAGACTTTTCGCTGAAGCTGCACGACACACCGGAATTCCAGAAGCACCAGTGGGTGGTGTCCTACGACCACCCGGTGGTGGGCAAGCTGGACCAGATCGGCTTGCTGTTCAGCCTGTCGGACACCCCGGGCGTGATCCAGGGACGGCCGCTGCTGGTGGGCGAGCACACGCAGCAGATCATGGGGCGCCTGGGCTATAGCGAGGAGCAGATCAAGACCATGGAGGAGCAGTTCGCCGTGGGCTTTGTCGGCATGCCGCGCATGCCGCCACGGCGGGCGGCCTGAGCGGTCGGTCGCCGGCCTCGTGAAGCCCGTTCCCTTTCGTCATGCCCGACGTGATCGGGCATCCAGGCGCGCCGTCGGGGACGGCATGACGAAGGAGACTGGCGCATGCCGTTGACCACCGCCGAGGTGGCCACCCGTGCCCGCGACCTCCAGGCCGCCTTCGTGGAGGCGGCCGCACGCGACGAATGGTCGTGGCTGGCGGATGCGTTCTATGCCGAACAGTGCGTATACGTCTGTGAGTACGGCGGCACGATGCGGGTGCAGGCCAACACGCGGGAGGAGATCCGCGCCACCCACTATGGCCGCGACATGCGCGTCGGCTGGGAAGGCTGGAGCTTTCCCATCGAACGGTTCGCCACCGAGGGCAACCGCATCATCACCCACTGGTGGAACCGCGGTCCCGGCCGGCGGGCGGACGGCAGTCACTACCAGACGCCGGGCGTGTCCTTCATCACGGTGGGCGACGACGGTCTGTTCACCGAGCAGCTCGACCTGTTCGATCTGGCCCACCAGATGCATCTCTGCGATGAGCTGGAAGCTGTCGGCCTGCTGTCGCCACTGCTCAAGCGCAACTGGGTGCAGCCGATGAAGCGCAAGCTGATCGACATGCTGTCAGTGAACCTCGACGCAACGGCTTAGCGCGCCGGCACCGCCTCGGCGTCGGGCAGCGGCAGGGGCGTGTCGCCCAGCTGCTCGGCCAGCTTCTGGTCCACGTTGACCAGCTGGGGATTGTCCAATACTGCGTGCAGGCGTTTGCGATCCAGCTGGCCGGTCCAGCGCGCGATCACCAGAGTGCCGATGCCGTTGCCGGTGAGGTTGGTCAGTGCGCGTGCCTCCGACATGAAGCGGTCGATGCCGACGATGAGGGCAATACCGGCCAGCGGGATGACGCTGTCAAACGCGGCCAGGGATGCCGCCAGCGTCACCAGCCCGGCGCCGGTGACGCCGGCGGCGCCATTGGACGAGATCAGCATGAACACCAGCAGGCCGATCTGGGTGCCGATGGGCACATCGATGCCGAAGGCCTGGGCGATGAAGATGGCGGCCATCGCCATGTAGATGGCGGTGCCGTCGAGGTTGAAGGAATAGCCGGTGGGAATGGTCAGCCCCACCACCGCACGCGGCGCGCCAGCGGCTTCGAGCTTGACCAGCATGCGCGGCAGCACCGACTCCGACGAGGAGGTCCCCAGCACGATCAGCAGCTCATCCTTGATGTAGCGGATGTACTTGAAGATGCTGAACCCGCACCACCAGCAGATCGGCCCGAGCACGCCGAACAGGAAGATCAGGCAGGTCATGTAGAAGCCGAGCATGAAGTGCGCCAGGGAGCCGAGAATCTCGCTGCCGTACTTGCCGATGGTGAAGGCCATGCCGCCCATGGCGCCCAGCGGCGCCGCCCACATGACGATCTTGATCACGCCGAACATCACCTTGGCCACCATGTCGAGTGCGCTGACGGCGGCGTGTGCGCGGGGGCCGAGCATGGTGATGGCGCAGGCGGTGAGCACCGCCATCACCAGCACCTGGATCAACTGGCCATCGACAAAGGCACCGAAAAAGGAGTGCGGCACCAGGTGCAGGATGAAGCCGGTGATACCGCTGCCGCTGGCCTCGCCTGCGGTGGCGAGGGTGGCGCTGGCGGCACTGGCATCGAAGCTGGCGATATCCAGCCCCAGCGCGGCGCCCGGCGCCATCATGTTGATCATGAACAGGCCGATGCCCAGCGCGAAAACGGTGGTGATGTGAAAGTAGATCACCGTCCGCAGCGCCAGCCCGCCGGCCTTGGCGAGATCGCCCAGGCTGGCAATGCCCACGGCGACGGTGGCGAAGATGGTGGGGGCGATCACCACCTTGACGAGCTTGATGAACAGGTCCGCCATCCACTTCATCTGCGCGCCGGTGTCGGGCGCAAGAATGCCGATGGTGATGCCGATGGCAATGCCGACCAACACCCAGAAATACAAGTGATGCCAGAGCGGCTTACGGGGAGTGGAAGGTGCGTCGGACGTGTTGATCGCGTTCATCGTGGGCGTCCGCCTCTTGCGGTGTGGGCCTTGCCAGGATGGTGGCAGGGACGCTCCGCATCACCAATAACGCATTGGTACTAGTGTCCTGTCCCAGAAAGTCCTTGATGAAATCGCGCCAGGATTTTTCGCGTCTGGCAAGGCGCGACAAAGACCCGCGAGCTCGCATGCGAACTTCTGGGACAGGACACTAGGGCCTGTTTCGCACCGCGCCCGGCTGCGCGATGATGGGGCCATGCTGGAGCCGCTACCCAATCGACGCCGACAGATGCTGGTGGTGATCGCACTGATCGCCGCTGTGATGATCGTGGCAGGTCTGGTGCTGCGACAGGGCACCGTGAGGGGCCTGGCCGACAGCGCGGCGCAGGCCCGCGAGCAGTTGCAGCTGCATGAAGAGGCGTTGCGCGCACTGATCGAACGGTACCGCGTACTGCCATCGGTACTGGCATTGGATCCGGAGGTGCGTTCGGCCTTGTCGGATCCTGCGCCGCCATCGGCATTGACCGACGCCCTGAACCGCAAGCTGGTTCGCATCAACGGAGCGGCCGATACTTCGACGTTGACGCTGCTGGACCGCGAGGGGCGGGCCGTCGCGGCCAGCAACTGGCGCTCGTCCGGCAGCAATGTCGGCGTGGACTACCAGTTTCGACCGTACTTCCAGCAGGCGATGCGGACGGGGACCGGCAGCTTCTATGCCTTGGGCGTGACCACCTCGCAGCCGGGGTACTTTCTGTCGCAGGCGGTGCGTGACGCGAACAACACCCTGGTCGGGGTGGTGGTGGTCAAGCTTGACCTCTCGGCCCTGGAGCGCGCCTGGACGGCGCTGCCGGATGTGGTGTTCCTCAGCGATCGTTACGGGGTGATCTTCCTGGCTGGCCGGGATGAGTGGCGGTACCGCGATCTCAGGCCGCTGCGGCCGGAGGAGCAGGCCGCCATCACCGCAAGCCGCCAGTACGGCGATCTGCGGCTGACCGGTCTGCCCTACACGCGGGTGGGGATGCCTGATGACCCGGTACCGCGCGTGCGCCACGATCTGGCGGGCGAGCTGCTGTGGGTATCGCAGGCCCTGCCGGAGGCCGGGTGGACCCTGCACCTGATGCGGTCGACGGTGCCCATCAAGGCCAATGCACGGGTGGTGGCGCTGGCGGTGGCAGCGGCGCTGACCGTGTTGATTCTGGGCGGCTATCTGTTGCGGCAGCGGCGCCGGATGGCGCAGCTGCGCGCCCGCAGTCAGGTGGAGCTGCAACGTCTCGTTGCCCAGCACGCAGAGGAGATGCGCAGTGCGCAGGATGGCCTGGTGCAGGCGGCCCGGCGCGCCGACTACGGCGAAAGCCCCAGCCTGCAGCACCTGCCGCAGGGTGTCAGCGTGATCGACGCCGAGCTGCGACTGGTGGCCTGGAACCGGCGCTACATCGAGTTGTTCCGCTTCCCGCCGGACCTGATCCGGGTCGGGCGCCCCATCGAGGACGTGCTGCGCTACAACGCCGCCCGCGGCCTGCTCGGCGCCGGTGAGGTGGAGCGGACCATCGCGCGGCGGCTGGAGCACCTGCGGGCCGGAAGGCCGCATCTGCACGAGCGCGAGGATTCCAACGGCACGGTGCTGGAGATCCGCGGCAACCCGTTGCCGGATGGCGGTTTCGTGACCAGCTATGCCGACATCACCGCCTACCGGCAGACGGCGCGTGAACTGCGCTCGCTGGCGGACTCGCTGGAACGCCGCATTGACGAGCGAACGCACGACCTTGCCATCGCCAAGCGGGAGGCCGAGCGTGCCAACCGCTACAAGACGCGGTTCGTCGCCGCCGCCGTCCATGATCTGCTGCAGCCGCTCAATGCGGCGCGCATGTTCGTGTCCAGTCTGCGGGGCCGTACCGATGACCCGGCGCTGCAGACCCTGGCCGACAGCGTGGAGGGGGCCTTGCGTTCGCAGGATGAGATTCTGGCCAGTCTGCTCGACATCTCGCGGCTGGAGTCCGGCACGCTGGAGGTCAAACGGCGCGATGTGCCGCTGGCCCCGCTGCTGGCCGATCTGGCCCGCGAGATGAGCGTGCTGTGTGAGGCCAAGGGACTGCGCTTTCGCTACTGCCCGACCACGGCAGTGGCCGATACCGATGAGACCCTGCTGCGGCGCATCCTGCAGAACTTCCTGTCCAATGCACTGCGCTACACCGCGCGAGGCGGCGTTCTGCTGGGCGTGCGGCGGGTGGGCGCGGCGTTGCGCATCGAGGTCTGGGACCAGGGGCCCGGCATCCCCGAGGAGCAGCACGCCGAGGTCTTCGAGGAGTTCAGGCGGCTGGATACCGGAGGCGACCTGCGCGCGCGAGGTGCCGGCCTGGGACTGGCCATCGTCGACCGCATTGCGCGTCTGCTCGGCCATCGTGTCGGCCTGCGCTCCTGGCCGGGGCATGGCAGCGTGTTTTCGGTGACAGTGCCGCGTGGCACCGCCGCCACGGTGCCGGTACCGGCGGCCGCGGCCATGGCGCCGCCATCCGCCAGCGGTCCGTTGCGAGGGCTTCGGATCTGGTGTGTCGAGGACGATCCGGCCTCCGGCGAGGCCTTGGCAACCCTGCTGCAGGGCTGGGGCTGCGAGCCGCAGGTGTTTGCCAGTGCCGCCTCCGTGCAGGCGGCGCTGGGCGAGGCTGCGGTGCCGGCGTTGATCCTGCTGGATGTCCGGTTGGGCGATGCGCGAGGTCCGGCGCTGTTGCCCATGCTGCGTGCGGCCTGGGGTGCCCTGCCGCCCGTGGTGTTACTGACCGCCGAGCGCGATCCCGCCTTGCGGCAGCAGGCGCGGGAGCAGGGTTGGGGGTATCTGGTGAAGCCGGTGTCGCCGGCGGCGCTGCGGGCATTGATCACGCAGCAGCTGCTGCGAGGGCGCGCGATGGAAGGTGTGGCCTAGTGTGCTGTTCCGAAAAGGTATTTGCGGAACAGCACACTAGACGTCCGGGCCGTCGCCCGACACCGCATCGGGCTCCAGCGAGCGCACCAGCACCGCCGCCTGGGTGCGGCTGTGGCAACCCAGCTTGCGCAGGATCGCGGTGACGTGAACCTTCACCGTGTTCTCTGCCAGCCCCAGTTCGTAGGCGATCTGTTTGTTGAGGAGGCCGTCGGCCAGGCACATCAGCACGCGGACCTGCTGCGGTGTCAGCTGGGCCAGCTGTTGTGCCAGCCGGTCGTCGTCGGCGCTGCGTTCGGCTGCTGCCGCCGGGAAGGCGACATCGCCGGCCATGACGGAGCGCACCGCTTCGAGGATCTGCTCCACCGGTGCGGACTTCGGGACGAAGCCGGCGGCGCCAAACTGTTCTGCGCGACGGATGGTGCGCGGGTGATCATTGGATGAGATCACGATCACCGGCAGCTCCGGGCGTTCGCCCCGCAGGTAGATCAGCGAGGAGAAGCCACGGGCGCCGGGCATGTGCAGATCCAGCAGGACCAGGTCGATGTCGTCATGCGCCTGGATGGTCTCCTCCAGCATCTTGACGCTGGCGGCCTCCAGCGGCGGGACGCCTTCGGTAAAGCCGGCCAGGGCCTGCAGGATGGCGCTACGGAACAGCGGGTGGTCGTCGGCGATGACCAGCTTCATGACGGGCTCCGGGGACGGTGCGTGCCCGGACTTGTGACAGGCTTGCGGCGATCGGGCAAGTCCGGTCGCCGCAAGTGCCAGCGATTCGCCGCTCAGGGCACCACCACGCCGAGGGCCAGCGCGGGGCTGGTGCTGTCACCCGCCGCGGGCACCCGCGCCAGCAGGCCACGTCCGGCGAGCAGATTGCCGTTGACGGTACCCGTCGCCGCCAGCACGCCGGATACGGGATCGTCATAGGTCAGCGTTGCGCTCTCGGTGTCGAGGGTGAAGGCGGTGCCAGCGATGGTGGCAAGCGCGTTGCCGCTGCCGGTGTCGGCCAGGGCGTAGCGGCCATCCAGCCCTTCGGCCACCACCGGGTCCTGTGGCAGGTGCAGGTACAGGCCGGTACGGTTGGCGGACTCGCGCAGCAACTGCACCGGCACCTGGGCGCCGGCCACCAGACCGATCACCATGGAGCCGTTGAGCGTGCCGCCTTCGGTGACGGCGCTGCCGGCGGGGTCAGTGGCGTAGACATCGAAGGCGTTGCGGTCGGCGTTGTAGGTGAGATAGCCCTTGTCGGTCAGCGCGCAGCCCGACGCATAGACACTGAAGCGGCTGGTGGCGTCATCCTGGCAGCGCTGGAAGGTGCCCGCATTGCGGATACGGCCAGAGCCGCCATAGGGCGTCGCCACGCCGCCGACATTGTCGACACCAATGATGACGTTGATGTCGGCGATGGCGTTGAAGGCCGTCGGGTCAGCGCTGTTCTCGAAGGTGTCGCGAAACGCCACCATCGGCGCAAAGCCGGTGCTGTCCGGCGTTGCCACCCCGCCGGTGACCACGCCGTTGGGGGCTAGCGCGAACACGGCGCCGGCTTCATCACTGGCGTAGACGCAGTCCTCGAGCTTGGTGAGCGTGCCGCTGCGTTCGCTGCCGGCGCTGCGCACGCTGCTGGCGTCGAGCACGATGCGATAGCCCATGTCGTCGGGCGTGAGGGTGAGACTGAGCTCCTCGCCCAGAGTGTTGCCGCCCTTGTACTCGGTGGTAGCCACCGGCAGGTAGGGGCAGGCGTCAGGGTCGGGATTGATCACTTCCACCAGGCGGTCGGGGCTGTCGATACAGGCCTGCAGGGCCAGTACCAGCAGCGGGGCGCCGAGGCGGATCGGGGTCAGGGTTTTCATGGGGTTTCTCCAGGCTCGGGCGGCGGGCATCAGAACACCACCTGGGCGCGCAGGGCGATGGACTCGCCGCTGTCCTCGCCCTGGTAGCTGCCGACCTTGTTGTCGGTGGTCCAGTCGTAATAGTTGAGCGACAGGCGCGCGATGTTGTTGAGGTACCAGTTGAGCGCCACGGTGGTGCGCTTGCCGTCGCCACCGCGGTCGGCATCGGTGAAGTCGAAGTCGTCGGCCCGCAGGGCGATCTCCCAGCCGCCCCAGCCGCCGGCGGTGACGGGTCGCAGCACGCGGGTGGTACCCCAGACGCCGGAGCGGGTGGTGAAGCCCGGCTTCTCCCCGGTGATCAGCCAGCCGGCGGACACCGACCAGGCATCGCGGTTGATGCGGTCGTGGCCGCCGAGGACGACGGTGGAGGGCACACGGATACGGCGCTGTCCGATTTCACTCATCGCCCAGAAGTTGCGGTGTACGCCGGCCAGTTCGAGGCCGTAACCTTCGTTGCGGGTGGGCGTGGCGAGCGAGCTGGCCGAGACGCGCAGGTTGTCGTTGAAGTAGGGCCCGATGCGCGGCACGTTGTTGATGGTGGTGACGTCGTCGCTGAGTTTTTCGTAGTAGTACCAGCCGCCGATGTGGACAAAGCCCTGAGGGCGCTTGATCGGGTTCCAGTGACTGCGAACGGTGTAGGCGATGGAGTCGTCGGCACTGCCGGCGTTATCGAGATCGTCGCCGGTGATGCTCATGCCGGCGTGCCAGCTGTGGCCGTGAACCTTCAGCGCGGTGCCCAGCCCGTAGTAGCTGTTGACGGCGCCGGTGATCGCGGCCACGGCGTTGCGCTCCTGGAACGGCTGCCGGGCCAGGGTGCCGGAGGCATCGATGCCGCGCTCGCGCAGCTTGTTGCCGACGAACACTTCCATGGGCAGGTCCAGCGCGCGCCAGCGGTAGGCGATCCAGGCGTCCTTCACCGACACTTCCTGGTCAGCGAAGTCGGTGTCGATCTTGTAGCGCAGGGCTCCGAACTGACCTTCCGCGCCCAGTCGCACGGCGCGGGCTTCGGTGCCGCTGATGTTGCGTTCATCGAAGTCCGATCCCTGCGTGGTGGACAGGTCGAACACCACCCGGCCGCGGGGCCGGAAGCGGAGCTGTCCGTTGTCCGCCCGGAACTCCGGCGCCCCCTTGCGCCAACTGGCGGTCTCGTTGCCGCCGCTGCCACCACTGGCGCTGAGCTGGACGATCTGTGCCTGCAGGTCGGCAATGGTGGCGGCATCGGCGCCGTCGGTCTGGGCCTCAAGTTCAGCGACCCGGTTCTGCAGGGCCTCGATCCGGGCCTGCAGGGCTTGAAGTTGCGAGGCCAGTGCGGCGTCACCCTCTGCCATGACGGGCAGGGTGAAGGCCGCGAGGCCGGCGGCCAGCAGGCGCGCAATCGCGGTTCGGGAGAAGGTCTTCATGGCGGACTCCGATAAGGAAGACGAACGTCAGGGTTGCGGAGGGGTACGGGCGGGGCCGATGAAGCCCTGTGCCCGTGCCCAGGTAATGAACAGGCGCGGCCAGCTTGCGGTGGGGGTTCCGGGCGTGCCGATGCCCCAGCTGTGGCCGCCGCTGTCGAACAGGTGCAGCTCGACGGGGACGCCCGCGGTTTTCAGGGCGGCCGCCATGCGGCGGCTGTGATCGGGGTGCGCGATGGGGTCATCCAGGCTGTGCGCGATGAAGGCGGGCGCCGAGCGGGAGGTGGCATGTCGCTCGATGGAATAGGCGGCCACCACATCAGGGTCGGTGCCCAGTTTTTCGCGGGTGCGGGTGGTGTCGAGCGGCGGCGCCATCGAGATCACCGGATACAGCAGCACGGTGAAGTCCGGACGCGGGGACAGCGTATCAGTGGCGTCCAGGGGCGGGTAGAAGGGGGTGTCAAAGCGGCTGCCCAGCGTGGCGCTGAGGTGACCGCCGGCGGACATGCCGAGCATGCCGATGCGCTGGGGGTCGATGCCGAGCGTATCGGCGCGTGCCCGCAGCAGCCGGATGGCGCGCTGGCCATCGGCGAACGGGGCCGACGCCGGCCAGCCATCGCCGGGCAGTCGGTAGTACAGCACGACGGCGGTGATGCCGACGGCATTGAGCCATTTGGCCACGGGCTCGCTGCCGCGGCCGATCTGGATGCGGAAATAGCCGCCGCCGCCTGCGATGATGATGGCAGTGCCATTGGGCCGCGCAGGACGATGGATCACCATGCGCGGCTCGGCGATGTTCTGCACCGCACCGCGGCCGCTGCCCTCGCGGCCGACGCGTTCGGGGCCGCGAATGGTGTCGGCATCGAGGGTGCCGGCCGGCCACAGCGGAATGATCTCGCCATCGCCCGCCCAGGCGGGACCTGCCAGGCTGGCGGCCAGCAGCAGGGGGCTCAGAATGCGGAACAGTCGAAACATGCGATCTCCTCGCGCCATGTCGTCGGTATGCCGGCTCGAAATCGCCGGTTGGCGTCGGATGTCGTTGTACGCTTCCTGGGCGGTGTCTCAAATAACACCTTGGAGTTAGTGGGCAGGGATATCGCCATCTGAATGAGGCGGAAGCGGCTGCGGCTCACCCTTTTGTGGCAGGCCCGACCGCAGGGGCTGGCCTACTCTCATCACAAATTTCCGCAGAGCCACGCATGAGCACACCCGAAACCCCGGCGGCCAAGCCGATCCGGATGCCGCCGATCGTCACCCCGGATGCCAAGTTCTTCTGGGACGCCTGCGATCGCGAGGAATTCGTCGGCCAGCGCTTCCGCGCCAGCGGCAAGTTCTATTTCCCGCCGCGCCCGATGTGCCCGGAGACGCACACCCTGGAGCACGACATCGTGCCGCTGTCGGGGCGAGGCACGGTGGTGAGCTGGGTGATGCCGCGGCATCCGCCGCCGTTCGGCTTTCGCGAGCCGCCGATCGTGGCGGTGATCCTGCTGGAGGAGGGCATCCGCTTCGTCTCCAACATCGTCGGGGTGGCGCTGGACGACGTCACCGAGGGCATGGCGGTGGAAGTGGCGTTTGAGCCGACCATCAACAATCACAAGGTGCCGGTGTTCCGGCCCGCAGGGAGCCGCTGATCATGGGCCGCAGTTTTCAGGACGCCGCCATCGCCGGCATCGGACAGACCGAGTTCTCCAAGGAATCCGGCCGCAGCGAGCTGCAACTGGCCGCCGAGTGCGCCCGCGCCGCCTGCGAGGACGCGGGCGTCAATCCGCAGGACATCGACGGCATGATCACCTTCACCATCGACAACAGCGACGAGATCGGTCTCGCGCGCAGTCTGGGGGTGAAGGACCTGGCCTATACCACCCGCATCCCGGGTGGCGGCGCGGCGGCCGCGGCGACGCTGTATCAGGCGATGGCGCTGGTCAATGCCGGGCTGTGCAACAACGTGCTGATCTGGCGTGCCATGAACGAGCGCAGCCAGTACCGCTTCGGCCAGAACCCGACCGACATGAAGGGTTATACCGGCGGGCACGGCACCGGCACCCTGCTGTGGTGCATTCCCTTCGGGGCGATGACCCCGGCCAGTTGGGCGGGGCTGGCGGCGCGGCCCTACATGAACAAGTACGGGGTCACCAACGAGGACCTCGGCCGGGTGTCGGTGGTGCAGCGCAAGCATGCCGCCACCAACCCCAATGCCTGGTTCTACGGCAAGCCGATCACCCTGGAGGATCACCAGAACTCCAAGTGGATCATGGAGCCGGTGCTGCGGCTGCTGGACTGCTGCCAGGAGAGCGACGGCGGTGTGGCGATTCTGGTGACCTCGCTGGAGCGCGCGCGCGATCTCAGGCAGAAGCCGGTACGGCTGCTGGGCGCCACCCAGTCGATTCCGTACAACGTGGAAGTGATCTCCAACTTCTATCACGACGATCTCACGGTGATGCCGGAAGCCTGCGGGGTGGCGAAGCGGCTGTGGCGCCAGACCGGCCTGCAGCCCTCCGAGATGCAGACGGCGATGATCTACGACGCCTTCACGCCGCAGGTGCTGATGCAGCTGGAGGCCTTCGGTTTCTGCAAGCCGGGTGAGGCCAAGGATTTCGTCAAGGACGGTCACATCGAGCTGGGCGGCAGCCTGCCGATCAACACCAACGGCGGGCTCATCGGCGAGGCCTACATCCACGGCATGAACAACATGATCGAGGGCGTGCGCCAGGTCCGCGGCACCTCGGTCAATCAGGTGCAGCGGGTGCAGAACGTGCTGGTCAGCTCGGGCATGGCGGCCGCGGTGCTGTCCCGGGACTGACGCCGCTCCCATGCTGCGCTTCGAAACCGGTCTGCAACTGCCCGGCGAGTCATCGCTGGCGGTGGCGATGTCCCTGCACTGGCCGGCGTCGGCGCCGCGGGCGGTGCTGGTGTGCCTGCCGGGCGGCAACATGAACCGGCACTACTTCGACTTGCAGGTGCCGGAGGCCGAGCCGACGTTTTCCTTCGCCGAGGCGATGGCCGCGCGCGGGTATCTGGTGGTGGCGGTGGATCACCTGGGGGTGGGGGACAGCAGCCGGCCCGAGGATGGCTGGGCGCTGACGCCGGCGCTGCTCACCGAGGCCAATGCGGCAGCTGTCACCGAACTGCTGACGCGCCTGCGTGCCGGCACCCTGGCGCCGGATCGCGGCCCCTTGCCGGGCCTGCGCGCCATCGGCATCGGCCACTCCATGGGGGCGATGATGACCGTGCTGCTGCAAGCCGCTGCACAGCCGTACGACGCGGTGGCCCTGCTGGGCTTCGCCACCCGCGGATTGCCGCAGTTCGCGCCACCGGCGCTGAAGGACATCGCCGACCCGGATGCGCTGCGCCCGCAGCTGCCGGCCATCGCCAGGCAGATGTTCGGCGTGCCCTATCCGCGTCTGGGCGGAAATGGCGGCAGTGGCAACCGGGCCGAGATCTATGGTTCGGCGCAGGCCGATCCGCGTGGCATCGCCGCCCTCAAGGCGGCCACCGACAACCTGCTGCCGGTGCCGGCCACCCTGTCGCTGGCGCCGGGCAATGTGGCGACCGAGGCGGCGACGCTGGCGGTGCCGGTGTTCATCGGCGTCGGCGAGCGCGACATGACCGGGCCCCCGGAGGCGATTCCCGCCAGCTTCCCCGCCAGCCCGGCGGTGACGCTGGAGGTGCTGCCGGAGACCGGTCACAGCCATTTCCTGTTCCCCACTCGCGGGCGGCTGTTCCAGCGCCTGGACGACTGGGCCGGCGACCTCATGCATTAGGAGGGGGCCGGGCCGGGCCGGCTGGCGTAGCATCGTCGGGCAAAATCCAGAATGCAGGAGATCCTGACCATGTCGACCGTGGCCCTCAAGGCGGGCGCGCGCTTCAAGAGCGCTGTCTGCGATACCCAGGTGATGGTGGTGAAAGCCCCGGCCGGTGACTACGCACTGCAATGCGGCGGTGCCCTGATGCTGGGCGCCACTGCGGCGGCGGGCGAGGGTGCGGCGCTCGATCCCGCCCACAGCGGCGGCACCCTGATCGGCAAGCGCTACGTCAACGCCGACGAGAGCATCGAGCTGCTGTGCACCAAGGGCGGCGCCGGCAGCCTGGCGCTGGACGGCGCGGCACTCGAGGTGAAGCAGGCCAAGCAACTGCCGTCGTCGGACTGAATGAACATCTCGATGATTCTGGACATGGCCGCCGAGACCTTCGGCGACCGTGTCGGCGTGGTCCACGGTGACCAGCGCTGGCGCTATGGCGCGATCCGTGACGCCGCGCAACGGGCGGCCCAGGGCGTGGCCGACCGGGGTGCCGAACGACTGGTGCTGCTGGATGTGAGTTCGCCGGCGGTGCCGGTGGCCCTGTTCGCCGCCGCCTATGCCGGTGTGCCCTATGTGCCGCTCAACTATCGGCTCACCGCGAGCGAGATCAACGCGCTGCTGGCACGGGTCACGCCGGCGCTGCTGGTGGTGGGTGATGCCTATGCCGACCAGGTGGAGGCGCGCGACGGGCTGCAGGTGATGCGCACCGCCGAGTTCCTGGCGCTGCCGGCCGCGGCCGATGCGCCGCCGCCGGAGCCGGCGGAGGATCCCGCGGCGGTGGCGGTGCAGCTGTTCACCAGCGGGACCACCGGCCAGCCCAAGGCGGCCATCCTGCGGCATGAGAATCTGATGGCCTACATCGTCGGCACGGTGGAGTTCGCCAGCGCCGAGGAAGACGATGCCATCGTGGTGACGGTACCGCCGTATCACATCGCAGGCATCTCCTCGGTGCTGTCCAGCACCTATGCCTGTCGCCGCATCGTGCAGCTCGAGAACTTCGAGCCTGCCGCCTGGCTGGCGGCGGTGCGCGCGGAGTCGGTGAGCAATGCCTTCCTGGTCCCCACCATGCTGGCGCGCATCGTCGAGCACCTGGAAGCGCACGGTGAGACAGTGAACGCCCCGGCGCTGCGCGCCATCGCCTATGGCGGCGGCAAGATGCCGCTGCCGGTGATCCGCCGCGCCATGGCGCTGTTCCCCGGTGTCGATTTCACCAATGCCTATGGGCTGACCGAAACCAGCTCCACCATCGCCGTGCTGGGTCCCGATGATCACCGCGCCGCGCTGGCCAGCGACGACCCGCGTGTGGCGCGACGGCTGGGCTCGGTGGGCCGGGCGGCTGCGGTGGAAATCCAGATCCGTGATGAAGACGGGACGGTACTGGGCGCGGACGAAGCCGGGCTGGTGTTCGTGCGCGGGCCGCAGGTGTCCGGCGAGTATCAGACGCAGGGCAGCCAGCTCGATGCCGAGGGCTGGTTCCCCACCAAGGATCGCGGGTATCTCGACGACGAGGGCTATCTGTTCCTCGATGGCCGCGCCGATGACGTGATCGTGCGCGGCGGCGAGAACATCTCGCCGGGCGAGATCGAAGAGGTGCTGCTGTCCCATCCGGCGGTGGCCGATGTGGCAGTGGTGGCCATCCCCGACGAGCAATGGGGCGAGGGCGTCGCCGCCGCCGTGGTGTTGAAGGCGGACGCGGCCGTCGACCAGGCGACCCTGGCGGCGCTGGTGAAGGACCGGCTGCGGTCCTCGCGCGTACCGCAACGCTGGCAGTTCGCCGAGGCGCTGCCCTACAACGAAACCGGCAAGCTGCTGCGCCGGGTGATCCGGGAGCAATTCGTCCATGTTCACGCTTGATCTGCAACGCGATATCGATGCGCCACCGGCCGTGGTGTGGCAGGTGCTGACGGACTTTGCCCGCTACGGTGAATGGAACCCCTTCGTGCCGGAGGCCCGCTGTGACCTGCGGGTGGGCGGTGCCATCGAGATGCAGGTGATGCTCACCGGCAAGCCACAGTTCCAGCGCGAATGGGTGAGTGAGCTGGCCCCGGGCGTGATGTTCGGCTATCGGGTGAAGCCGGTGCCGATGGGGACCCTGCGCAGCCATCGGATCCAGCGCCTCACCCCGCTGGCGAACGGCGGTACGCGCTACCACTCCCATTTCGAGCTGGGCGGCTGGCTGGGCAGCGCGATTGCGCGGCTGATGCGCAAGGGCCTGACCCGCGGTTTCACCGGCATGGCCGACGGCCTCAAGGTGCGCGCCGAGGCCGTGCACGCTGCCGGCTGATTCCCAGCGCCGCGACGATCTGGTTGACTGGGGCATGTCCCCCGAGTCGCTGCCTGCCGAAACCCTGGCCCAACGCTATGCCGAAGCCCGACTCCGGGACCTGGGCCAGGCACTGCTGCCGCTGGACCTGCCGCCGAGGCATCCGGCCCGGCGCGCGACGGACTGTGGTTTGACGGCGCTGACCGGCCTGCCGGAGGCGGAACCCCTGCACTGCATCGCGCCCCTGGCGGCCGCGGCGGATGGGCTGCTCGCAGCCCTGAAGGCGCTGGCCCCGTCGGGCGACTGGGCCGACCTGGACGGCGCCGCGCTGCTGACCACGCGGGCGGCGGATTTCGGGCATCGCCGAGCCGGCGCGGTGTCGGCGGGCGGCAGTTGCCGGCTGCTGACGGCGGCCGACGGCGGCCTTGCCCTCAATCTGGCGCGTCCCGAGGACTGGGACCTGATGCCGGCCTGGCTGGGCGCTTCGGTGTCGGCGGAGGACTGGGCGGCGGTGGCGCGTGCGGTGGCGATGCAGCGGGTCGAGGCACTGGTGTCCGGCGGGCGCGAGCTGGGGCTGGCCGTGGCGGCGGACGTTCTGCCCCCGGCGCAGCCGTGGTGTGTTGCGCAGGGCGGTGGCGCGGCGGCGGACGCGCCGTCACGGCCGCCGCGGGTGCTGGACCTCACTGCCCTGTGGGCGGGCCCGCTGTGCGGGGACCTGCTGCGGCGGTGTGGCGCCGAGGTGGTCAAGCTCGAAAGTACCGGCCGGCCGGATGGCGCGCGCCGCGGGCCGAAGGCCTTTTTCGATCGGCTGAATGGCGGCAAGCACATGGCGGCGCTGGATTTCGCCACGCCCGAGGGGCGCGCCGGCCTGCAGGCACTGGCGGCCCAGGCGGATCTCATTCTTGAAGCCTCGCGACCACGTGCCCTGCGCCAGCTCGGACTGGTGGCGGAGGACTGGCTGGCGGCGCGGGCCGGCCGTGTCTGGGTGAGTCTCAGTGGGTATGGGCGAGCGGATCCGCAGGGCGACTGGGTGGCGTTCGGGGATGACGCCGGGGTCGCGGCCGGCCTCAGTGCGCTGTTGCACGAGACCACCGGTACGCGCGCCTTCGTCGGTGATGCCATCGCCGATCCACTGACCGGCCTGCATGCCGCGCTGGCGGCCTGGTCGGCCTGGCGTCTGGGCGGCGGGCGGCTGCTGTCGCTGTCGCTGGCGGGCACGGTGAACACGGTGTTGCGGCACGAATTGCCGCCGACGGCCGATGCGCGCCGTGCCCGGCATCGTGACTGGGCGGAACACGGCGGGATGGCGACCTTGCCCCAGGCCTTGCCGCCCACCGCCATCGCCGGTGGGCTGGGCGCGGATACCGATGTCATCCGGGCGCGCTGGGCATGCTGATCCGTGACGCCGAGCTCGACTTCGGTGCGCGCCGCGCCGACGTGCGGGTGCGTGACGGGGTGGTGGTGGACGTGGCAGCGCACCTGTCCCGCGAGACCGGCGAGCCGGAAGTGCAGGCCGCCGGCGCAGCCCTGATCCCGGCCCTGCGGGACCATCATCTGCATCTGTTTGCCACCGCCGCGGCGCAGGCCTCGGTGGATTGCGCGCCCCCGGCGGTGACCTCCCTGGGCACGCTGGGCGCCGCCCTGCGGGCGGCCGATGCGGCGCTGCCGGCCGGCGACATGGTGCGCGGCATCGGTTTCGACGATGTGGTGACCGGCGATGGACGGCCATTGCAGCGCGAGCATCTGGATGCCTTGCTGCCGCATCGGCCCGTGCGCTTGCAGCATCGCACCGGGCGGCTCTGGGTGCTCAACTCGGCGGCCCTGGAGCGGGTGGGTGCGCTGCCGGAGGAGGCGCCGGCCGAGCGCATCGGGGGGCGCCCCAACGGCCGTTTTCTTGATGCCGACGACTGGCTGCGCGCCCGTCTGGGCGGGCGGCGCCCGTCGCTGGCGCGGCTCAGCCGTCAGCTGGCGGACTGGGGCGTGACTGCGGTCACCGATACCGGCCATGCCAACAATCGCGACACCTGGGCGGCGCTGGCGCAGGCGCGGGCGGACGGCAGCCTGTTGCAGCAGGTGATGGTGATGGGGGATGACAGCCTCAACCAGGCGCTCCCGGCGCAGCCCGGGCTGCGGCTGGGGGCCCGCAAGTTCCACCTTCATGAACAGGACCTGCCGCCGCTGCCGGCGGTGGCGGCGGCGATCCGTGCAGCGCATGCGGCGGGCCGCGGGGCGGCCTTTCACTGTGTGACCGAAGCGGAACTGGTGTTTGCGCTGGGGGCGCTGGAGGCGGCCGGCGGGGGAGCACGGGACCGGATCGAGCACGCAGCGCTGGTGTCTCCGGCGGTCGCCGCGATGCTGGCGGCCAGCGCCGTGACGGTGGTGACCCAGCCCGGCTTCATCCGCACCCGCGGGGATCGTTACCGGGCGACGGTGCCGGAGGCCGATCAGCCCTGGCTGTACCGCTTGCAGGGGCTGGTCGACGCCGGCATTGGCCTGGCGCTGAGCAGTGATGCCCCCTACGGCAGTCCGGACCCCTGGCAGGGCATGCAGGCTGCGGTCACCCGGCAGACCGACAGCGGGGCGGTCCTCGGGCCGGACGAAGCGCTGAGTCCGGAGGCGGCGCTGGCCGGGTATCTGGGGTCGCTGGACGCGCCGGCGCGTGCGCGCCGGGTGGCGGTCGGAATGCCGGCGGACCTGTGCCTGCTGCCAGCGCCGTGGGCGGCGCTGCGGGCGGATCTGGGCGCGGTGCGGCCGCAGCGGGTGTGGCAGCGCGGGCGATCACTGTTGCCCGGCGAATCCGGCGTCGATTTCACCTCTATGGAGTAGGCAGGGGGTGCGCAAGACAGCGCATGATCGAGGCCTACACCCCGGAGGACCCGCGTGTCCACCGGTCGCCAGCAGCAGGAGGAGTCGTCAGCAATGGGTGATATCAATCTGAAGCAGTTGCTCGAATCACAGAGCCTGGAGCGCTGCCCGTTCCCAATCCCGGTGGGTTGGTTCTTCATCGACTACGCGGAAAGCCTGAAGCCGGGTGAACTGCGCAATGTGTTCGTGTTCGACCAGGAGTGGGTGCTGTTCCGCACCGAGTCCGGCAAGCCGGGCATGTCTGATCCGTACTGCCCGCACCTCGGTGCCCACATGGGGCACGGCGGCTCGGTCTGCGGCGAGCATCTGCGTTGTCCGTTCCACCACTGGGAATACGACACGGCCGGCTGGTGCAAGAACATTCCCTACGCCAAGATCATGCCGCCGATCGCCAAGAAGCAGGCGATCCTGCGCACCCTGCCGATGGTGGAGAAGTACGGCATGCTGTGGGCGTGGTATCACCCGCAGTGCGAGCCGCCCAGCTTCGAGCTGCCCTACATCCCCGAGATGGAAGATGCCACCGGCTACGCCGGCAACCGTCGCGGGTCCTGGACGGCGGACACCTGCATCCAGGAGATCGCCGAGAACGGGGTGGATGTGGCCCACCTGAAGTTCCTCCACGGAGCGCCCGGCATTCCTCCGGTCAGCGCCAAGTACGACGGCCCGGTCATGCATCTGGACATCGGCCAGGGGTACATCGTCGGCACGGCCTACGGGCCGGGGCTGAACGTGATGCGTTTCAACCAGCACGGCATTACCGCGACGATGATTTCCTATTCGGTGCCGATCAGTCTTGAAAAGACGCAGATGAACATGTCGTTCCGCCACGTTGACTACGACGAGGGCACCCAGGAACTGCACGCATCGAAGAAGGTCATCGACCACATGATCGGCGCTGCGGAAGGCGAGGAAAGCGCCGGCTTCGAAAGCGTTGACTTCATTGTCTGGAACAACAAGAAGTACCGCCCGAACCCCTTGCTTTGTGATGGTGACGGGCCGGTGCTGCCGTTCCGCAAGTGGTTCAAGCAGTTCTACCCCGGGCATGAGGCCTCGGACAAGATCTGAGCGGCAGTAAACCCACACCCTGCGCCCGGCTCCTGGACGGAACGGGCGCAGTTTTATTTTCTGAGGATGGCAAATGGCTGATGTGGTGGTGACGGGACGGGATGGGACGGAGCAACGTCTGGCGGCGCCGTCCGGATGCGCGTTGATGGATACGCTGAGGGATGCAGATACCGGCATCGAGGGTACCTGCGGGGGCGCGATGTCCTGCGGCACCTGTCACGTCTACGTCGACCCCTCCTGGGCCGACCGCTTGCCACCCAAGGGCGAGGATGAAGCCGCAATGCTTGAGGCGATCAGCGATTTCGTCGAGCTGCGTCCGAGTTCACGGCTGTCCTGTCAGATCGCCATCGACGACAGTCTGGACGGGCTGCGGCTGGAGATCGCGCCGCCGGTCTGACGCGGGTCTCGTCCGTGCGGAGGATGACGCCCGTCAGAGGCTTTGCCAACGTCCGCAGACAACGCCGGTATTCGCAGTTCACACGAGGTTTGAGGAGGAGAGTTCAAAATGAAGGCAATGCGCAGTGCGCTGGGTGTGCTGGCGATGGGGCTGTCGGTGATGGCATTGCCGGCGGCCGCTCAGGTATCCGCCGACAAGGCGGCCGAACTCGATGGTGACAAGCTCACCTGCATGGGCGCTGAGCGGGCTGGTTCCGACAGTGGCGTCGCCGAGTACACCGGTAAGTGGGTGGGGACGTGGCCCGGGCAGAGCAAGCCGCACGGGTATGAGCCCGGGCCGTTTGCTGATGAGAAACCGCTGTTCACGATCACCGCGCAGAACATGTCCCAGTATGCGGACAAGCTGACGGAAGGGCAGAAGGCGCTGTTCAAACAGTATCCCGAGTCCTACAAGATGAACGTGTATCCGAGTCATCGCGATTTCGGATTCCAGCCCTGGGTGTGCGACACCGTCAAGAAGAATGCGGTGCAGGCGAAGCTGGTCGACGACGGTCTGGGCGTGGATGCCGTCAGTGGTGCGATTCCGTTCCCCTTCGCCAGCAGTGGTCTCGAGGCGATCTGGAACATCATCAACCCGCATCGCGCCTGGACGGAAAAGGCAGTCACCGATATTGCCAACGTCTATGCCAATGGCAGCATTGCCTGGGGTCGCAACAAGTTCATGACCATGAACCTGATGAACGATCCCAAGGAGCGCCGTTCATTCACCGACAAGATCAACGCCTACTTCTATACCGGCTACCAGCTGCCCGAGCGTGACAAGGGGTTCGTGGCGGTCGGCTATCAGCCGAACAACTTCGCCAACGATGCAACCCAGTCCTGGCAGTACCAGCCTGGCATCCGGCGCGTCCGTCAGGCGCCTGAGGTCTGCTGTGACTACCCGGTGCCGCCGGCCGGTATGCGGACGGTGGATGACGACTACGTGTTCAACGGTTCGCCGGAGCGCTACACGTGGAAGCTGGTCGGCGAGACCGAAATGTACGTGCCGTATCACAACTTCAAGATCAACGACCCCAGCGTCAGCTATGACGAGTTGATCACCCCCAACACGGTCAATCCGGACTACGTGCGCTATGAGTTGCACCGCGTCTGGATTGTTGAGGGATATCTGAAAGACGGCATGCGCCATGTGTACAGCAAGCGCCGGCTGTATGCCGACGAAGACACGTGGATCGCCCTGTGGGCTGACAACTATGACGCGCGCGGTGAGTTGTGGCGCGTCGCGTTCGTCAACTACTTCTACTCGCAGGAGTCGTCCACCTTCCATCGTGGCGCCTCGATCTATCACGACCTCACGGCCAAGGCTTACGAGGCCGGCTATCTGGTCAATGAGCGTGGTGATGACTGGTGGCGCGTGAATGTGCCGCTGACACCGGCCATGTTCAGCCCGCAGGCTGCGGCGCGCGGCGGGCACTGACGGCGCGGATGGCGCGAAACCGGGGCGGCTGCTGGCCGCCCCCCTTCTTTGGGGGAGTGGACGCGTGAAAACGGCATTCATCACCGGCGCCAATGTCGGTCAGGCCAATCTGCTGGTGAAGGCCCTGTCAGGGGATGGCTGGCGGGTCTTTGCCGGCGTGCTGCCAGGCGCCCCGACCGACCTCCGCAGTGAGGGCAACGTCACAGTGATCGAGCAGGACGTGTCCCGGACGGACTCGGTTGCCGAGAGTGCGCGGCAGGTGACTGCAGCGCTCGATGGCGGTGGCCTCGACCTGCTGATGAACGTGGCGGGTGTGGCCAACGTGGCGGTGGGCGTGCTGGAAGGAGCGGATCTGGAGGCGGCCGACCGGCTGTTTCACATCAACACCTTCGGGCAGCTGCGGGTGATCCAGGCCTTTCTGCCGCTGCTGCGGAAGAACGCGCCGGGTGCGCGCATCGCCAACTACAGTTCCGGCGCCATCCTCGCCAATCCGGTCGGCGCTGGCATCTACAACATGACCAAGCACGCCATCCACGGCATGACGCTGACCCTGCGGCATGAACTGGCGCCGTTCGGGATCCAGGTGACCTCGATCATTCCCGGTGGGGTGCTGACCGGGATGTCGGCCAACGCGCACGAAAACACCAAGAAGAGCTGGGCCGCACAACCCGCGGAGATTCAGGCGGTCTACGGCCCGCCGCTGGGCCACGTGATGATGCAGGTGCTGCCGGACATGCTGGAAAAAACCGGCAGCACGCCGGAGCAGGCCCTGGCCGGCACGCTGGACATTCTGAAGAAGAAGAAGTGGAAGCCGATGGAATACCTCGGCAAGGACGTCAAACCGATGGGCGTGATGCGGCGCCTGCTGTCCGACAGCCAGTTGGAAAGCATGATGCGCATGAGCTTCAAGATCCCGTCGCACAAAGGTTGAACCCATGAACGCCGTACTGAAATCCGACGACGCGCAGCTGTCCTCCCTGTTCGAGCGCCTGGCGGCCAGGGCCCCGGCGCTGATCACCACCACGGCGGAACAGCGCGCCGACAAGCTGCGGCGCCTGGTGAAGGCGGTGATTGACGCACGTCCGGCCATCATCGAAGCGGGACGGGCGGAGCTGCGCCTCAACGAAACCGACATCGATGCCCAACTGCTGATGGTGAAGACCGAAGGCGAGTTCATTGCCCGCAACCTGAAGAACTGGATGGGACGCCATCCGGTGAAGGGCTCGCTGATGAGTCTGGGCAAGAAGAGCTATGTGCAGTACGAGCCCAAGGGTGTGGTGCTCAACCTCGCCACCTGGAATGCCCCGGTCGCCATCGGCCTGGTGCCGCTGATGGGCGCGATCGCGGCGGGCAACACCATGCTGCTGAAGCCCTCTGAGCTGGCGCCGAAGTCGGCACAGGTGCTGGCGGATATCGTCGCCAGCGTGTTCCCGGAAGACGAGTTCGCCGTGGTGCAGGGCGGCCCCGAGGTAGCGGGGGAACTGCTCAAGCTGCCGTTCAATCACATCTTCTTCATTGGGGGGCACGCCGTGGGGCGTCTGGTGATGCGGGCGGCAGCCGAGTATTTCGCTTCGATTACGCTGGAGATGGGCGGCAAGAACCCGACCATCATCGATGCCTCGGCCGACCTCCCCGATGCGGCACGCAAGATCGCCTGGGGGCGGGTGGCCAACTGCGGACAGGTCTGCCTGGCCCCGGACTATGCGCTGGTGGAGGCATCGGTGCAGCAGCCTTTCGTCGAGGCGCTTGGCAAGGCGATGCACGCGCTCTACAACGCCGACGGCAAGGGCTTCCAGGCTTCACCCGATCTGCCGCGCATCGTCAACACGCGACATTTCGATCGGATCAAGGCCTTGCTCGATGACGCGCTGGCGAAGGGCGCCAGGGTGGCCTGTGGCGGAGAGACGGATCGGGACGATCTCTATATTGCCCCGACCGTTCTGACCGATGTCACCGAGGACATGCGGATCATGCAGGACGAAATCTTCGGTCCCATTCTCTGTGTCCTGCCCTTCAGCCGCCGCGAAGAGGTGCTGGCGACGATCCGTCGCCGTCCCAAGCCGCTGGGACTGTATGTGTTCGCCAAGGACCGGGCAGCCATCGACTGGTATCTCACGCACACCACCTCCGGCAGTACGGTGGTCAACCACAACCTGATCCAGTCCGGCACCAACCCGAACCTGCCCTTCGGCGGGGTGAATGCCAGCGGGACCGGGCGCTTGGGAGGGCGTTTCAGCTTCCTGGAATGCTCCAACACGCGTGCCGTGGTCGAAGAGGGGCCGCCACTGGGCGATCCCGGCCTGATGTTCCCGCCCTATTCCGACAAGTACAAGAAGATGATCGGCCAGATGCTGGGCAAGGAAATCAAGATGCCGGATGCGGCCATCGCTGCGATCAACGGGATCATCAAGGTCACCAGCGTGTTCAAGCGTTGAGCACCCCCCTTTCGGGGATTGCCCGGTGTCCGACGGGTCGGCAATACTCGAAAGAACGCCGTCGCGGGGGCGGCGAAACGGGAGAATCAAAGATGAACAAGATGCCGGTGGCGGTGGCTGCCGCGTTGGTCGCGTGCTCGGGGATGGCTTCTGCGGAATCGATGATCAGCCCGCCACGCGCAGTGGGGGTGTCGCTCAATGCCTCGATCCTGATGGGGCTCGGCATTTCAGTGGGGGTTCCGGTGGGCGACCGCTTCAATCTGCGCGGCGTCTATCACGGCTTCAGTTATGACGATGAATTCGAGGACGAGGACGACAGTGGCAGCGGTGATGGCACGACCTACGATGCGGAGCTGGATCTCAGTTCCTTCGGGGTGATGGCGGACTGGCATCCCTTCAAAGGGACCTTCCGAGTGACGGCCGGACTCGTGTCCAATGGCAATGAGATCGGGCTTAACGCCCAGAACAACAGCGGGACCATCGAGATCGGGGACTGCAACTATCGGAGCGACGCCAACGATCCGCTGATGCTGCAGGGCGCCATCGACTGGAAAAGCACCGCGCCCTACCTGGGTATCGGCTGGGGGGGCAACATGAACGGTGACAAGGGCTTCTACGGCCTGTTCGACATCGGGGTCATGTTCTCGGGGGCGCCCAAGGCCGCGCTCTCGGCGCGCGGAACCGCGATCGTGGAGGCCGGGCAGGATCTCTCCTGCGGAGCGCCGGGAATGTCGGTCAATGCGGCGAACGATCCCAATGTACAGCGTGAGGTTCAGACGGCCGTCGATGACGCCAACGAGGAAGCCGACGACTTCAAGTTGTGGCCGAACATCAGCTTCGGGTTCGGCTGGCGGTTCTGACGGTCAGATGTGGTGCAAGAGGGCCCTGTTCAACGGGCCCTTTTTTGGGTCCTGGGTAACTATTGACAATCATTCTCATTGGCTTTTAACATCGCAGCATGATCGTGTGCGTCTGCAAAGCGGTATCGGAAAAGCGGATCCACCAGGCGGTGGATGAGGGCGTTGTCAGCCTACGCGACCTGACCCGCCACCTGGGGGTGGGCACCTGCTGTGGCAAGTGCGTGCCGATGGCGCGGGAGGTGCTGATGGACCGCTTGCCGCCGGCGCCGTTGTCGCTTTTGCCGGGGCCCCAGCAAGGGATGCCGGTTGCGGCCTGAAGTGCGGTTGCGAATCAGACGCGCAATCGTTAAAAAATACATATAAATCAATTGCTTGTAATTGAGCGCCGCGGTATCCTGCGCGCACATTTCGCCAGGAGCCGATCATGCGCGGCGACGCCAAAGTTCTCGAATACCTCAATCTCGCGCTCAAGAACGAGCTGACCGCGATCAACCAGTACTTCCTGCATGCGCGCATGCTGGACAACTGGGGGCTTCGTAAACTCGGCAAGTACGAGTATCACGAGTCCATTGATGAGATGAAGCATGCGGACAAGCTCATTGCCCGCATCCTGTTTCTGGAGGGGCTGCCCAACCTGCAGGATCTGGGCAAGCTTTACATCGGTGAAAACATTGAGGAAGTGCTGGCCTGCGACCTGAGGCTCGAGCTGGAGGCTCACCCGCTCTACAAGGAGGCCATCGCCTACTGCGAGCAGGTCAAGGACTACGTGACCCGCGAGATCCTGGTGGCGATCCAGGAGAGCGAGGAAGAGCACATCGACTTCATCGAAGAGCAACTCAAGCTGATCGAGACCATCGGGGTGCAGAACTACTGCCAGCTGCAGGTTGAACCGCCCAGCGCGAGCTGACGCGGCGATGTGCGAAGGGCGGCGGTCAGAAGGGCTTGACGATGACCAGGATGACGGCCGCCACCAGCACCACGGCGGGAACTTCGTTGATGATTCGGTAGTACCGCTCGCTACGCGTGTTGCGTTGCGCGGCGAACGCTCGCACGTGGGACTTGAGCCACCCGTGGTAGCCCGATAGCAGCAGTACCAGGGTGAGCTTGGCGTGCAGCCAGCCCATCTGCAGGTATCCCGGCACTTGCCAGATCAGGGCCAGGCCGAAAACCCAGGTCAGTACCATGCCGATGGTGGTGATGGCGTAGAGCTTGCGTTCCATGACGCAGAAGCGTTCATGGCCTGAAGGGTCGCGGACCTGGGTGTGGTAGACGAACAGCCGGGGCAGGTAAAACAGCCCGGCGAACCAGGTCACCATGAAAATCACATGGAAAGCCTTGAGCCACAGCATGGCAACGCTCCAATCGGGAATGGCCGGTATTATTGCCGCCCACTGTCAGGAATGTGGCTGTCATGATCAAAATCGGTATCGTCGGCGGCACCGGCTACACCGGTGCCGAACTCTTGCGGCTGTTGGCCGCGCATCCCCAGGTCGATCTGCGGGTGCTGACCTCGCGTAAAGAGGCGGGCATGCGTGCGGACACCTATTTTCCGCACCTGCGCGGTTTCACCGACCTGTGTTTCAGCGAGCCGGATCCATCGGAATTGGCTGCCTGCGATGCTGTGTTCTTCGCCACGCCGCACGGCACAGCCATGAAGATGGCGCCAGATCTGGTGGCGGCTGGCGTGCGCGTCATCGATCTGTCGGCGGATTTCCGCCTGAAGGATCCGGCGGTTTTCAGCCAGTGGTACGGCATGCCGCATGCGTGTACCGACCTGTTGGCGGAAGCTGTCTACGGGCTGCCCGAGATGCACCGGGAGGCCCTCCGGCATGCGCGGGTGGTTGCCAACCCGGGGTGCTACCCGACGGCCGTGCAGCTGGCGCTGAAGCCGCTGCTGCAGGCAGAGGCCATCCATCGTGACGGCGTGATAGCCGACTGCAAGTCCGGCGCCAGTGGCGCTGGGCGTGAAGCCAAGATCGGTTCGCTCTTTTGTGAGGTGGCCGACAGTTTCAAGGCCTACGGGGTCCCCGGGCATCGGCACTGGCCGGAAATTGCCCAAGGGCTGACGATCATGGCCGGGGCGCCCGTCGGCGTAACCTTCGTGCCCCACCTGCTGCCGCTGATCCGCGGCATCCATGCGACGGTTTATGCCCGGCTGACCGAGCCCGGGCTGGACTTGCAGGCGATGTTCGAGCAGCACTACGCCAGCGAGCCGTTCGTTGATGTCATGCCGGCTGGAAGCCATCCGGAGACGCGCAGCGTGCGTGCTGCCAACACCTGCCGGTTGGCGCCGCATCTGGCCCCGGACGGCCAGACGGTGGTGGTGCTGTCGGTGATCGACAATCTGGTCAAGGGCGCGTCCGGGCAGGCCGTGCAGAACCTCAACGTCATGTTCGGCCTTGAGGAGACGCTGGGCCTGGATGCACCGCCACTGGCGCCCTGATGCAACACAAGATCGTCGTTCAGCGTCACCGTCCCGGCCTGCGTGCGGCGCTGGTGGCCTTGGCGGTGGGGCTGCTGGCTGTCGGCACCTGGGCGCTTTATGCCTACACCCGCGCCACGACCGTGAGCGAGTTCGAGCGGGCGCGCCTGGAGGTGGAGAACCTGCAGGAGGCGCGACGTGATTTGACCCGCGCACTGCGCGCAGCGCGCGGCGAGGCGGAACAGTTGCGAGACGAGCTTGCCTACGTGAAGCGCTCTCAGGAGATCGACAGTCAGACCTGCGGGCATGTGCGTGGTGCTCTGGATGCCCTGCAGGCGGAGGTGCTGGATCTGCGAGAGCAGGTGGCGTTCTACCGAGGCATCGTGTCGCCGGAGGCAACCCGCGCCGGCGTGCGGGTCTACAGCGCCAAACTCGAAGCAACCGGCAACGGCCCGCAGTTTCGGTACGAGCTGGTGCTGATCCAGTCGGTTCGCAACGAGCGCAGCGTATCCGGGCACCTGCAGGTGGTGGTGGAGGGCTTGCGCGAGGGGAAGACCGAATCGTTGGCCTTGGCACAATTGTCGCAAGGCGTTGGCGAGAATCTGGTATTTTCGTTCAAGTATTTTCAGGAGTTCGACGGCGTGCTGACGCTGCCGCCTGGATTCAAGCCCCGCCGTCTGCGTGTCACCTTGCAGCCGGAAGGGGGAGCCGGCCCGGTCGAGGAAGCCTTCGATTGGGCGCGGGCCCTGGCATCAGGCTAGCCGGCCCGTCATCAGGAGTGGAACATGAGCAAGCTGTTTGGGAGTGGCCCCAACCCGGCCAAGCCAACCACGACGGCCGTCGATACCCTGGTGGGCCGCCAGACGGAGATCGCGGGTGATGTCCGTTTCACCGGCGGACTCCACGTGGATGGCAAGGTCAAGGGCAAGGTGGTGGCCAGCAGCGACAAGAGCGCCTCCTTGTCGGTCAGTGATAGCGGCATGATTGAAGGCGACGTGCGTGTCCCCAATATTGTCTTGAATGGTGCGGTGGTGGGCGACGTTCACGCTGCGGAGCGTATCCGCCTGTCGTCCAAGGCCAGGGTCAACGGCAACGTGTACTACAAGATCCTCGAGATGGAAGCTGGCGCGACCGTCAATGGTCAGCTGGTGCATGAATCTGGTGATGCGCTGGCCCCCGTGGGTAGCGCCAAACCGGTCGCCGGGAATGACGCGGTGCCCGCTTCGGAACTCCCGGCGGGCGGTGCGGTGTCCAAGCTGGGAGGGTGATGTCCCAGCGCGATTGGAGAGTGTGATGAGCGTGGTTGAAGACGAAGTCCCGGTGGTGTTTACCGATGCTGCTGCCAACAAGGTGCGGACCTTGCTGGATGAGGAGCCTGACCCCAGTCAGAAGCTCCGTGTGTTCGTCAGTGGCGGCGGCTGCTCCGGGTTCCAGTACGGGTTCAAGTTCGACGATACCGTTGAGGCTGATGACACCGTGGTGGTGAAGAACGGCGTCATGCTGCTGGTCGATGCCATGAGCGTGCAGTATCTGCAGGGCGCCGAGATTGACTACAAGGAAGATGTCCAAGGGGCGCAGTTCGTGATTCGCAACCCCAACGCCAGCACGACCTGCGGCTGCGGAAACTCTTTTTCGGTCTGAAGCGGACAGCTAGCCAGTTGCAGGGCGTGCCACCACCCCCTGCAGCGTGGCGCGGCGTGCGCCTGTGACGGAGGGGAGTCCGCTGTCGCGATAGGTCAGGCGCGCCTGTGCCAGCCAGGCAAAGGCGGCGGCCTCCACCCATTGCGGTGATACACCGTGTCGCCCCGTGTCCTCGACGCTGTGCCCGGGCAGGCGCTCCGCAATGCGTTGGCACAACAACTGATTGTGGGCTCCGCCGCCACAGAGCAGCAGCGGGCCTGCGTGGGGCTGAACAGCTTCCGCGACCAGCCATGCGGTGAGTTCGAGCAAGGTGCGCTGGACCGTCTCCGGGGGGAGTTGCCGCTCCGGTGGGGCGCGACGCTTCATCCAGTGCAGGTTGAACTGACCGCGACCGGTGCTGCGGGGCGGCGGTTGAGCGAACCAGGGGTCTGCAGCCAGGGCGTCGAACAACGCGGTATCGATGCGGCCGGAGGCCGCCCAGGCACCATCCCGATCAAAGGGAGTGCCGCAATGCTGCTGACACCAGGCATCCATCAGGGCGTTGGCGGGGCCGAGGTCATGGCCGCTGACAGTGCCATCCGCATGCAGCACCGTGATATTGGCGATACCTCCAAGATTGACCACGCAGACGGTGTGTCCCGCCTGGTGCCACAGCGCCCGATGGAAGGCCGGGGCCAGCGGTGCCCCCTGGCCACCCTCGGCCATGTCGGCACGACGGAAGTCGGCAACCACGGGACAGTCGAAGCGGGAAGCGAGGACATGCGGGTTGCCGATCTGCAGGCTGGTCGCAAGGCCGTCGGGATCATGAAACAGGGTTTGGCCATGCATGCCGATCCCCTGCAGCGGCCATTGCGAGTGCAGCGGTTTCAGCGCTTCCAGGTAGACCTGTGCGACGGCCTGATCCAGTGAAGCCAGTTCGCGGAGGGTGAGCGGAGCATCGGGGCTCTGCTGGAGCGCAACGAGGCGGTTGCGGAGCTCGTCCGGGAAAGCGACGAAGGTGTGCCCGACGGCGGCCTCGAAACGGTCGCCCTCAAAAGCGCAGGCGACTGCATCGACACCATCGACACTGGTGCCGGACATGGCGCCCGCCCAGTACGCCGGCATGTGCGCTGCCCGACCGTCAGCGTGCAGCGACCGCGGGCTGCATCATCTCGTCCAGCTGTGCCAGCCACTGTTGTGCCCGTGGCTGCCAGGCAGCCATTTCGCTGCGGCTCAGTGGGTTGGCGCGGGGCAATGGCACGGTCAGCGGATTTTTGTGGACACCGTTGACACGGAACTCGTAGTGCAGATGAGGCGCCGTGGCGAGGCCAGAGGCGCCGACGTAGCCGATCACCTGACCCTGACTGACATGCTGCCCGGTTTTCAGGCCGCTGCGGTAGCGCGACATGTGCGCGTATAGGGTTTCGTAGGCACTGCCATGTTTCAGAATCACTACGCGGCCATAGCCGCCCTTGACGCCGACGAACACCACCTTGCCATCGCCGGTAGCGCGAATCGGTGTGCCCGAACCGGCGGCATAGTCGACCCCGCGGTGGGCACGAATGGTGTTGAGAATGGGGTGACGTCGGTTCAGGTTGAAGTGGCTGCTGACGCGGGCAAAGTCCAGTGGCGTTCGTTTGAAAGCCGTGCGGAGGGATTCACCCTTGGCGTTGTAGTACGCCCCGCGGCCCTCACTGTCCTCATGTCGAAGTGCTTGCAGTCGGCGGTTCTGGTTGACGAATTCGGCAGCGAGGATGTTGCCATCCCTCAGTTTTTCGCCATTCTTGTAGAGCTCTTCGTAAACCACCGCGAAGCGATCACCCCGGCGCAGATCCAGGGCAAAGTCGATGTCATAGCTGAACACCTCGGCCATTTCCATGATCAGCCGATTGGACAGTCCCGCCTCGATTCCCGACGCAAACAGTGAGCTGTCGATTGCGGCATGGGCCTGAGTGACGCGCCGCTCCAGATCGGCGGTGAGCGTGATGGCCTCCAGATTGCCCTCGATTCGGCGTACCTGCAGGGTGCGGAGCTCGTCAAACTCGTAGGTCAGTTCCTCGAGTCGGCTGTCATTCGACATGCGGAAGTGCAGCGTGTCGCCGACCTTCAACCGCTTCAGCCGGTCGGTGTCGCCACCCAGTGCCAATACCGCGAGCCAGTCCCCCTTGGGCATGCCCTGCGCCTCCAGCAGGGTGGAGAAGGTCTGGCCCCGCTGTACCGTGACGGTGCTCCAGGCGCTGGCCTCCGGTACTTCAATGGCGTCAGTACTGGCGGCCTGCAGCGCTTCCTGCCCTGCAGCGCTGGCGGCTTGGCTCCGATCTCGCAGAATGGCGTCCGATGGCACATCGGTCACGATTCGGGTGCCGGACTTGCTGGCGGTGCCGTCCTGGGAGATGAGCGCGGCGCCGACGATGAGGCAGAGCGCGGCGATCAGCAGGGGGCGGTGCAGGCGGCGCTTGCGACGTCGGCTATAATCTAAAGTCATTGACACACTCAAAAAATACTCGCCGAGTCATGGACTTCCAGACTCGGGGAGGCAGAATCGAACGGCGGGTTCTGGTAATTCTTAAGCCGGTACGGAACCATAAAAATCGTTCTGTTGCAAGCAGTTTGCAAGTCCTTCTGCGGTAGTGCCTGAAGTGTGCGCCGGCGACCCGGGCCACCACCGCCTCAACGACCCTGAAAACGATGACGCTCGACCTGGCCGAACTGGCCCGTGGCACCGATGAAATTCTTCCCCGCGATGAGCTGGAACCGCGGTTGCGGGATGCCCGCAGCAGCGGTCAGCGGCTGCGCATCAAGGCGGGTTTCGATCCGACCGCGAAGGACCTCCATCTTGGGCACACCCTGCTGCTCAACAAGATGCGTGCCTTTCAGGAGGCGGGGCACGAAGCCATTTTCCTGATCGGCGACTTCACCGGCATGATTGGCGATCCCACCGGAAAGAACGAGACCCGCAAGCCGCTTACACGTGAGCAGGTGCTGGAAAATGCCGAGACCTACAAGACGCAGGTCTTCAAGATCCTGGACCCGAACCGCACAACGGTGATGTTCAACTCGTCCTGGCTGGACTCCATGGGAACCGAAGGGATGTTGCGCCTCGCGGCACAGCACACCGTTGCGAGGATGCTCGAGCGCGACGACTTCGCCAAGCGCTACGCCGCTCAGCAGCCGATCGCCATCCATGAGTTTCTCTACCCGTTGCTGCAGGGCTACGACTCGGTCGCTCTGAGGGCAGATGTGGAGCTGGGGGGGACGGATCAGAAGTTCAACCTGCTTGTCGGGCGGCACCTCCAGCACGCTGCTGGACAGCGGCCGCAGGTGATCATGACGGTGCCGATCCTCGAGGGTCTGGACGGCGTCCAGAAAATGAGCAAGTCGCTCGGAAACTACGTCGGGCTGACCGAGCCCCCCTCCGATATGTTCGGCAAATTGATGTCGATCTCGGACACCTTGATGTGGCGTTACTTTGAGCTGCTGTCGTTCCGGCCGCTGCAAGAGTTGCAGGCCCTTCGCAGGGGGGTCGAAGAGGGGCGCAACCCCCGTGATGTGAAGATGGAGCTGGCGATGGAGATCGTTGACCGCTTTCATGGTGCGCCCGAGGGTGAGCATGCCAAGACGCGGTTCATCGAGCAGTTCAGCAAGGGTGCGCTCCCCGACGACATCGCCGAGGTCACGATTCAGGCGCCCGCTGAGGGGCTCCCGTTGCCGCGAGTGTTGAAAGAGGCAGGGCTGGTCGCCAGCAACGCCGAAGGAGGGCGCATGGTGGATCAGCGCGCCGTGCGGGTCGATCAGGAGCGGTGCGAGGACCGCACGCGAATGCTCATGCCCGGGACACGCTATCTGCTGCAAGTGGGGAGCCGGCGCTTTGCGTTGGCGACGCTGGTGACAACTTGATTTGTGAGGTTATTGTTTGCTCACCATCCGGGCATAACGTCAGCGAGATCGGCGCGAGGTCTTCCGGAGGACCTCTTCCGGCGCTCTAAAAATACACTTTTAAAACAGCGTCTTGAAGGACATTCTGACCTTTGTTGTTGACGCAAGGCGGGAGGCGAGTAAGATTCGCCGCCCTTGCAGCGGCAAACGCGGATCTGGCGGTAAGCGGAACGGGTTTGCGGTCTGATGATCTTTAACAGCACGAACAAGTGATTTGTGTGGGTGCTCCTGTACGCAGCTGGTGACAGTTGTACACAGTGAGTATCAACGTAGCCTGTAATGGGCCATTTTGATGACTCTTAGGGTGTAGTTGGGCTTAGGCTTGGCTGCATCTTGTTCCAGTTAGATTTAATTGGAGAGTTTGATCCTGGCTCAGATTGAACGCTGGCGGCATGCCTAACACATGCAAGTCGAACGGGGTATGGGTGCTTGCATTCATACCTAGTGGCGGACGGGTGAGGAATACGTAGGAATCTGCCCTGAAGTGGGGGATAACCCGAGGAAACTCGGACTAATACCGCATGATCTCTTCGGAGCAAAGCAGGGGATCGAAAGACCTTGCGCTTTTGGAGGAGCCTACGTCTGATTAGCTTGTTGGTGAGGTAATGGCTCACCAAGGCGACGATCAGTAACTGGTCTGAGAGGACGACCAGTCACACCGGAACTGAGACACGGTCCGGACTCCTACGGGAGGCAGCAGTGGGG
>ERZ1023313.5-NODE-5-length-230715-cov-9.343406_pt1 | contig 230715 bp, 205 predicted proteins | sample MGYA00521233_ERZ1023313 | MGnify/ENA primary metagenome ERZ1023313 (study PRJEB32759, sample SAMN07749866) | skin metagenome | biome: transportation; feature: city; material: polyester macromolecule | host: Homo sapiens | place: Hong Kong:TKO line | collected... | reverse complement strand
ACCGGCGCCGCGTGAGCGCCGGGCGCGTCCTGCTCTCCCCTATGCCCGTGACGGCAATGCCGTGTGCGGAGGGTTTGGTATGTGTAACCCCCGTCTCCCTCACTTCCCCCTCCGTGTCACCCCGCGACTTGATCGCGGGGTCCAGGGCCCCACGGCACGGCCTGAGCGGACCGCCCTGGATTCCGCGATCAAGTCGCGGAATGACAAATGGGGGGACTAGGCCTCATCCGTGTCTCTACGGCGTGACCCGAGGGATACGGGGTGTTGGCGGCTGAGCAGATCTGCATGGGGGTCGCCAGGACCAGGCCTTGCGGGAGAGATGAGATTCTCACCCCCGCCACACAAGTGTCGCGTGGGGGCCTATACTGGGGGCGACCAGCAAACAGCCTGTTTCGGAGTGAAGCCCATGACCATGTCCCCCCGCATTGCTTTTGATGGCGCGCTGCGCCGGCGTGTCTATCTGTTCCGCCACGGGGACGTGGCCTATGTGACCAATGACGGGTCGATCGTGGCAGACCCGCGCCAGGTGCACCTGACCCGGCAGGGACAGGAAGAGGCGGACGCCATGGGACGGATGATGGCGGATGTGCCGGTGGACAAGGCCGTGTGCTCCGGACTGCCGCGCACCCGCCAGACGCTGGCACGCATTCTGGGTGACCGCGACCTGCCGGTGGAAGAAGTGCCCGACCTGGAAGAGCTGCGCTCGGACCGCGCGCAGGCCGCCTATGAGCAGGGCGGCGCGCCGGACCCCGTGCCCCTGCCCGACGACCTGAGCGAGGTGGCCTACGCCTTCCTCAACGCCCATGAGCCGGGCATGCGCTACCGCAACGGCGAAGTGTTCGCTGATTTCGAGGGCCGCGTGGTGCCGGCCTTCGAGGGGCTGCTGAAGCATCCTGACTGGCACAACATGGCCCTGGTCGCCCATGGCGGCGTCAACCGGGTGCTGCTGGGCTGGGCGCTGGGCACGGGCCTCAAGACCTTCGGCCAGTTCGAGCAGGACACCTGCTGCCTCAACGTGCTGGACATCGATCAGGACCCGGACAGTCTCGCCGTCCGCCGCGTGCTGGTGCGCGCGGTAAACGCCACCACCTATGACCCGCCCAAGCGCGACCGGCACCTGACCACACTGGAAGGCCTGGCGCACAGGCTTCAGGAAGCGCGGAAGGGGTAAGCGGCGCGGGCTGGGGCTCAGGCAGGCTGAGGGAGACCCTCCGGTCAAGCCGGAGGGAAGGCGGTTTGTTTGGGGTGGGGTGTTAGCCCTCCCCTTGTCACCACGCGACTTGATCGCGGAATGACACATGGGTGTGGGAAGAAGGTGTGTCCCGCTGCGCCCCCTCTCCCGCATCCCTCCGGCTTGACCGGAGGGTCTACTCTCAATTCAGCCTGCCGCAGCGCGCATGGATGCGGCACGGCAGGGGCCGCGAATGCCGTGCCCAACAGCAGATGCGAGTGGGCCCTCCGGTCAAGCCGGAGGGATACGGATAAGTCGGGCGTCGGACTCCATCTTGATTGTTCACCATGTAAACAATACACTCAAGGAACAATAAGGGAGGAGACATCATGGCTGACACGGAACAGGCGGCGGACATCGCCGCGCTGGTGGCGGCGCTGCCGACGGGCGACACCATCGCCAACCCCTACCCGCTTTATGACAAGCTGCGGGCCCATGCGCCGGTCAAGGGCTACCGGGATTATCCGCCGGGCACGGTGCCGGGGGCGGACGAGCCGGTGAATGCATGGGTGCTGCTGGACTATGACCACGTATCAAAGGCCGCGCGCGACCACCGCACTTTCTCGTCGCGCGACCCGCTGCAGGAAAGCTCCTCGGCGCCGACGCTAATGCTGGTGAACCACGACAACCCCGAGCATGACCGCCTGCGCGCGGTGGTGAACCTCGCCTTCTCGCGCAAGCGCATCGAGGATCTGTCGCCGCATGTGAACCGCATGGTGCATGACCTGCTGGAGGAGGTGACCCGGGCCGGCACCACAAAGATTGAGGTCATGGGTGAGATTTGCGCGGTGCTGCCGGCCCGTGTGATGGTGCATCTGCTCGGCCTGCCGCCGGAGATCGCCGACCGCTTCCGCCACTGGGCAACCGCCTTCATGCTGTCCGCCGACCTGACGCCGGAGGAACGCGAGCGCTCCAACGTGGACCTGTTCACCTATTTCGCCGGGACCGTGATGCAGATGGAGGCGGATCTCGCGGCAGGCGCGGACGTGCCCGACAGCCTGATGCGCGCCCTGCTGACGGCGGAAGCCGACGGCCGCAAGCTGACCACCGACGAAGTGATCCGCTTCTGCCTGACGCTGGTTGTGGCCGGCGCCGAGACCACCACCTTCCTGCTCGGCAATCTGCTGCATGAGTTGGCGACCATGCCGGACATGCAGGCGCGGCTGCGGGCGGAGCCTGCAAAGATCGACGCCTTCATCGATGAGAGCCTGCGCCATTCAGGCCCGCCCCAGCGCCTGTTCCGCATCGCCGAGGCGGACACGCAGATCGGCGACGCGCTGATCCGCAAGGGGGACTGGGTGGCGCTGTTCTTCGCCGCCGCCAATCACGACCCGGCCATGTTCGCCGATCCGCAGGCCTTTGACATCAACCGGCCCAATCTCAACAAGCAGCTAACCTTCGGCGTGGGCATTCACCATTGCCTGGGCTCAGCGCTTGCGCGGGCCGAAGCACGCGAATTGCTGCGGGCGGTGCTTGAACGCTTCGGCGATATCCAGCTTGCGGGCACGGCCCCCGAGCCGCAGCGCGCCAGCCTGCTCAATCACGGGCTGGCAAATCTCACCCTCGCGCTCACCCCACGCCTGGCAGGAGCCGCCGAATGACCGAGCAGGACCGCAATATCGCAGCGACGCAGAACCTGTTCGCGGCCTTCGGCGCCGGAGATGTCCCCGGCATTCTCGGCCTGTGCAATGATGACATCCGCATCGAGTTCTACGGCCCCGCCGATATCATTCCGTATGCCGGCATGTATGACGGGATGGACGCGGCGCGGGCGTTCTTCGAGACCGTGCTGTCGTCGGTGGAGATCCATGTCTTTGAGCCGCAGGAGTTTTTGGCGGACAGGGACAAGGTGGTGGTGACGGGAGTGCTTCACCTGACGGCGAAATCCACCGGCCGCGACATCAAGTCGGACTTCGTGCACGTGATCACCATGAAGGACGGCAAATGGTCAAAGTTCCGCGACTTCATGAACACCCACGAGGCGGTGAAGGCGTTTTCGTGAGCACACGCCTTGCTGCCCGCTTCATTCCCTCTCCCCTTGCGGGAGAGGGAGGGGCCCGCGGGCGCAAGCCCGTGGGAGGGTGAGGGGGCGGGCAGCGGTGGTGATGGATCTCTGACGGTGGTGCAGGGTGATGGCCCCTCCCCCTCACCCGGTGCTGCGCACCGACCTCTCCCGCAAGGGGAGAGGTGACATAAGGACTGCCCCCCTTCTCCGTATCCCTCCGGCTTGACCGGAGGGTCTACTCTCGGAGCCGCCCACCGCAGCATGCACGGACACGGCACAGCACGAGCCGCCACCCCTGTGCCCAACAGCACATGCGAGTGGGCCCTCCGGTCAAGCCGGAGGGATGCGGAACAGGGAAACTGCCTTTCCCTCTCCCCTTGCGGGAGAGGGAGGGGCCCGCGGGCGCAAGCCCGTGGGAGGGTGAGGAGCCAGCAGCGGTGGTAATGGATCTCTGACGGTGGTGCGGGGGGATGGGCACACCCCCTCACCCGGTGCTTGCGCACCGACCTCTCCCTCGAGGGGAGAGGTGACACTAGGATGCCTCCCACTCCGCATCCCTCCGGCTTGACCGGAGGGTCTACTCTCGGAGCCGCCTACCGCAGCATGCGCGGACACGGCACAGCAAGAGCCGTCACCCCTGTGCCCGACAGCGAATGCGAGTGGGCCCTCCGGTCAAGCCGGAGGGAGGCGGTTCGAAGATTGGGCCTACCCGTCGCGTTCCATGTCGGCGACTGAGTCGGTGATGGCCTGGAAGAACTTGATCCCCTCACGGATGGTTATCTCGTCCATCGGTTCCATGATCTCGCGAATGACGGCGACGCCGCGCTGCATCATGGCGGCGATATGAGCTTCGCCCTTGGGCGTGAGGCGGACGATCTTTTCGCGGGCGGAGCGCGGGTCTTCTTCCTGGGTGACCAGGGCCAGCGGCTCGGCGGCCATCGACCGGATGGCCTTGGTGATGGCGGCCCCAGAAATCTCGAACCAGGCGCGCAGGCTCTGCTCGATATCCTTGCGGCGCATGGTGGTGCCGCCCTCGCCTGCCGAATGGATGTGCCACAGCACGGCCACCTGATGGCGGCTGAGTTCGTCCGGCGCGCCCTTGTTGCGCAGCGCGTCCTCCACCTTGATCCCGGCCTTGTAGTGGATCGGGTAGAAATAGCCGAGCAGCGACTGCGCGGCGGCGGGCCGCGTGAAGGCGCTGGCGGCAGGCGGCGTCTTGGGCGTCGGCATAACGGACACAGCTCCGGCGGGTGAATCAGTCCCCGCCAGTCTAGCCTGTTTTCAGCCGCGCGCGGCCTCACTCGGGCAGCGCGAAGGCCACGATCCGGTCATTGAGCGTTGCAGTGGACCGCGAATGACCGCCCGCCGAGATCACCACATATTGGCGGCCCTGCCACTCATAGGTCATCGGCGTGGCCTGTCCGCCGCCGGGCAGACGGCCCTTCCACAATTCGGCGCCGCTGGCCGCATCGAAGGCACGCAGATAGTCATCCATCGCAGCCCCGATAAAGACAAGGCCCGAGGCTGTGACCAGCGGGCCGCCGAAATTGGGCGTGCCCAGCTCCCACGGGATCGGCACGGGTGCCAGATCGCGCACCGTGCCCAGGGTCGCCTCCCAGGCGATCTCGCCGGTAGAAAGATCGATGGCGTGCAGCACGCCGAAGGGCGGCTTGTTGCAGGGCAGGCTGAGCGGCGACAGCATCAGCTCGCGCTTCATGCCATAGGCGGTGCCGGCCTGCGGCGAGATTTCCTTGCCGGGCTCAGCCGCCTTGGCAGCCGCAAACCCCTCACGCGGGATGAGCTTCACCAGATGCACCGCCCGCGACGTGTTCACATACATGAGCTGGCTTGCGGGATTGAACGCCATACCGCCCCAGTTCGCCCCGCCGCCGGAGAACGGGAACATCAGCGTGCCCTGCTCGCTGGGCGGGGTGAACAGACCGTCATTGCGGTATTTGGCGAACAGGTCCGCGCAGGCACCACGATCAAGGAAGGTGAGGCCCCAGGCGTCATCCGGGGTGATGCTGTGCGGCACCAGCGCCGGCGGTTTCTGCGGCATGGGCTGGGTGGGCGACAGCCGTTCCCCCGGCGCACCGTCCTGCGGCACCGGCACCTCATCGACCGGGAAGACCGGGGCGCCGGTGTCCCGGTCGAGCACGAAGACAAAGCCCGTCTTGGCGACCTGCACCACCACGTCGCGCGGACCATCCGCCTGCTGAAGGGTGACAAGGCTGGGCTGTGCGGGCAGATCATAATCCCAGACATCGTGATGCACGGTCTGGAAATGCCAGCGCACCGCGCCCGTAGCGCCTTCGAGCGCGACCACTGAATTGGCATAGCGGTTATCGCCCGGCCGCGCACCGCCATAGAAATCCGGCGACGGCGAGGAGGTGGGCAGGAAGACAAGCCCGCGCGCCTCATCAACGCTCATCGGCGCCCAGACATTGGCGTGGCCCGTGCGCGCCGCATCCTCAGCACGCCAGTTGCCCGGCTGCTCGGCCGCCCCCCGTGCCACGGGGTCAAACTCCCAGCGTGGCGCACCGCTGCGCGCGTCAAACGCCCTGACGCTGCCCTTGGGCGCGTCAGCCCGCGCTCCGTCGCTGATCGCGGAGCCGACCACCACCGTGTCGCCGATCACCACCGGCGGCGAAGTGATCTGGAATTCACCGCGCCACAACAGCGCCATGCCGGGATCGATGGTGACGGTGCCCGCATTGCCGAAGCCGGCGCACGGCGTGCCCGTGGCAGCATCCACCGCGATCAGCCGGGAATCCGCCGTGCCCATGAAGATGCGCGCCGCGCAGGCCGTGCCGTCTTCCGCCGACGGGTCCGCCCAATAGGTGACGCCGCGGCAGACGAACTGGTTGGCGGGATTGTAGTCGGTCTCGATCTCAGCGTCATGGCGCCATCGGATATCCCCGGTGCCCGGATCCAGCGATATGATTTCGTTGAACGGCGTGCAGTAGGTAAGCGCCCCGCCCGCGAGGATCGGCGTGCCTTCGGACGCACTTTTCGCCACAGCCTGCGGCCGGCGCTCCATGTCGCCGCTGTCGAACACCCAGGCAGGTTCGAGGTCGGTGACATTTTGCGGGGTGATCTGTGTGGCAGCGCTGAACCGGCTGCCGCCCGCGTCGCCCCCATAATGGGCCCAGCCCTGACCGGGCTCTTCGGCGGCCGCCTCCCCGGCGGCGAGGGCCACAAGGGCATGACCAAGCAGAATGGCAAACGCAGACAGGCGGATCAGGCGCATGAGATCATCTCCACTAATTGAATGAATGATTCATTTATTTATGATCGCCTGTCAAGTGCTACGCTGACACCGACCACTGCCCTGATTCCGGAGACCGTCTTGGACCTGCCGACCGACGACACCAGTCCTGCCCCCTCCCCCGGCCGCCGCCGCTCCAAAGGCGGCGACACGCCGGAGGAGCGCCTGGCCCGCGTCGCCGCGGCGGCACATTGGTGCATCAGCCGCTTCGGGTTCCGGCGCACCCAGATGGCGGATGTGGCAAAGAAGGCGGGACTGTCAGCGGCAGCGCTCTACTCCTACGCCGCCAACAAGGACGCCCTGCTGACGCTCGCAGCACTCCACGCCATGGGGCACCCCCTGCCCGGCGCTGACGCCCTGCCGGTGGCGCCCTGGTCCATCGCCAAGCTGCGGGACATGGCGGAGGCGGATGTGGCGCGCATCGCGCACTGGCCGGTGATGGCCCGCGTGCTCAAGCGCCGGGCCAGGCCCACGCGGGCAGACCTGCAGGCGATTGCCGAGGAAATGTATGATTTACAGAGCGCCAACCGCGACGGCATCTGGCTGATGGACCGGCTGTCGCTGGAAATCCCCGAGATTGACCGGCTCTGGGCCACCAAGGGTCACGGCGCGACGCTGAAGCAGCTCATCGCCCTCATCAGCAAGGCGCCTGCGCCGGGGATCGCGGTGGACGTCGCCGCCCGCAATGCCATCGAGATCATGGCCTGGCCCTCGATGCACCGGCACAGGGACCTGTGGCTCAGGCCCGACGCGGACGAGGCCACCATACGCAAAACCGCCACCGCGCAATTTGTGGGCGCGGTGGCGGCTGCAATGTCGATCGACTGAAGGCGAAGCAGCGGAAGGCGTCAGCCTTCGTTGGCCACCTGCTCACGGGCCTTCACCAGCAGTTCCTGCATGGTGCGGCGGATCTGGTGCTCGGACTTGTCCACGCCCTTGGCGGAGAAATCGCCGGAGACCTTGCGGAACACGTCTTCCTCGCCGGCTTCCTCGAAATCGGCCTTCACCACTTCCTTGGCGTAGGCCTGGGCATCCTCGCCGGACAGGCCCATCTCTTCGGCGGCCCACAGGCCGAGAAGCTTGTTGCGGCGGGCAACTGCCTTGAACTCAAGCTCCTGATCGTGGGCGAACTTGTTCTCAAAGTCCTTGCCGCGCTTGTCTAGTGAACTCATCGGATAAAGCCTCTTTGCCGGACCGCGTAGGAATGGGAGCCATGCTTTGGTGCATCATCCTGAAAAGCACGGCCAAAACGGCGGAATTCCGCCTGAAACCACGGGCTTGAGGCGCAGACCCCCGCCCAAGTTCAGCTAGGCATAGCCCCCAATTTCCGCTAAAGCAACACGTGTGCGCGCGCACTCTTGACGTCAAGTGGTCGCAGCGCGCAAAGAGCCGGTTTCGGCCCAAATCCAGCCTGGATTCTCTCCATATGACCCGTCGCAGAAAAATATACGAAGGCAAGGCCAAGATCCTCTATGAGGGCCCTGAGCCGGGCACCATTGTTCAGCATTTCAAGGACGATGCGACCGCCTTCAACAACAAGAAACACGACCTCATCGAGGGCAAGGGCGTTCTCAACAACCGGATCTCCGAGTTCATCTTCACCCGGCTCAACGAGATCGGCGTGCCGACCCATTTCATCAAGCGCATCAACATGCGCGAGCAGCTGGTTAAAGAGGTCGAGATCATCCCCGTCGAGGTGATGGTCCGCAACGTCGCCGCCGGCTCGCTGTCAAAGCGCCTGGGCATCGAGGAAGGCACGCCCCTTCCCCGCTCGATCATCGAGTTCGCCTACAAGTCCGACGAGCTGGACGACCCGATGGTCACCGAAGAGCACATCACAGCCTTCGCCTGGGCAACGCCCCAGGAGATCGACGACATGATGGCGCTGTCCCTGCGCATCAACGATTTCCTCTCCGGCCTGTTCCTCGGCATCGGCATCCGCCTGGTGGACTTCAAGATCGAGTTCGGCCGCCTCTATGAGGGCGACATGATGCGCGTGGTGCTGGCTGACGAAATCAGCCCCGACTCGTGCCGCCTGTGGGACACCGCCACCAATGAGAAGCTCGACAAGGACCGCTTCCGCCGCGACATGGGCGGGCTGATGGACGCCTATCAGGAAGTTGCCCGCCGCCTGGGCATCCTGATGGAGAATGATACCCAGCCGCCACGCACGGGCCCCGTGCTCGTCAAATAGGCGCCGACGCATTTCTGCCCTGCGCCCGGCACCATGGGCGCACCGGCGGGACCGGCACTATGCTGCCGCCCCGCACCACCTCGATTCGGAACCGCGCCCGCCCCGCCCGCCGGTGGCTGCGCGACCAGCAAGGGAGCCCTGCCAGAAACGGCCGGGAACATGTCCATGAAGGCACGTGTGCACGTCACACTGAAGAACGGCGTCCTCGACCCCCAGGGCAAGGCCATCGAAAAGACCCTCGGCAATCTGGGCTTCAAGGGTGTCGGCGATGTGCGTCAGGGCAAGGTCATCGAGATCGACCTCGACGAGACCGACACTGCCAAGGCCGAAGCCGCCGTCAAGGATATGTGCGAGCAGCTCCTCGCCAACACGGTGATCGAGAACTACACGATCGAACTGACCTCCGCCGAGAGTGCGGCCTGATGAAAGCTGCCGTCATCATCTTCCCCGGCTCCAATTGCGACCGGGACACGCTGGTGGCGCTTGAGCGCATCAGCGGCAAAGCGCCGGAGAAAGTCTGGCACACGGAAACCGACCTGCCGGAGGCGGACCTCGTGGTGCTGCCCGGCGGCTTCACTTATGGCGATTATCTGCGCGCCGGAGCCATGGCCGCCCGCTCGCCGGTAATGGCCGCGGTGAAGAAGCGCGCCGAGGAAGGCGCCTATGTGCTGGGCATCTGCAACGGCTTCCAGATGCTGACCGAGACGGGCCTTCTGCCCGGCGCACTGATGCGCAATGCGGGCCTTAAATTCATCTGCAAGGACGTGCATCTGAGCGTTGAACGCAACGACACGCCGTTTACGAAGAAATACGCGACCGGCAAGCCGATCCGCATTCCCGTGGCGCATCACGACGGCAATTACTTCGCTGACGACGACACGCTGAAGCGCCTTGAAGGCGACGGTCGCGTGGCCTTCCGCTACGTGTCGAAGGAGGGCGAAGCCAGCGACGACGCCAATCCCAACGGCTCGCGCAGCAATATCGCCGGCATCTATTCGGATGACCTGCGCGTGCTCGGCATGATGCCCCACCCGGAACGGCTGATGGAGCCAGCCCTTGGCGGCAGCGACGGCCGCCCGATGTTCGAAGGCCTGATGGAGACGCTGTCATGAGCGAAGCTGTTTCTCACGACGCGCGGGAACTGCCCCAGGCCGACCCCGGCGTGACCGAGCCGGAGATCACCGAGGCCGTCATCAAGGAGCACGGGTTCACGCCGGAAGAATATGACCGCGTGAAACGTGCGCTGGACCGCACGCCGACCATGACCGAGCTCGGCATCTATTCGGTGATGTGGTCAGAGCACTGCTCCTACAAGTCCTCCCGCGTGTGGTTGAAGCAGTTGCCGACCACCGGTGAGCAGGTGATCTGCGGGCCGGGCGAAAATGCCGGCATCGTCGATATCGGCAACGGGCTGGCCGCTGTCTTCAAGATGGAAAGCCACAACCACCCGTCCTTCATCGAGCCCTATCAGGGCGCTGCCACCGGCGTGGGCGGCATCATGCGTGACGTGTTCACCATGGGCGCGCGCCCCGTCGCCAACCTCAACGCCCTGCGCTTCGGCGCACCGGACAACGACAAGACCCGCCACCTGGTGGAAGGCGTCGTGGCCGGCATCGGCGGCTATGGCAATTGCTTCGGCGTGCCGACCGTCGGCGGCGAGGTGGAGTTCGACCCCGCTTACAACGGCAACATCCTCGTCAACGCCATGTGCGTGGGCCTGGCGGAAGCCGACAACATTTTCTATGCGGCTGCCTCCGGCATCGGCAATCCGGTCGTCTATGTCGGCTCCAAGACCGGCCGCGACGGCATTCACGGCGCCACCATGGCGTCCGCCGAATTCGACGATGACAGCCAGGAAAAGCGCCCCACCGTGCAGGTGGGTGATCCGTTCACGGAAAAACTGCTGCTGGAAGCCTGCCTGGAGCTGATGGCCGAGGATGCCATCGTCGCCATCCAGGACATGGGCGCCGCCGGCCTCACCTCGTCGTCAGTTGAAATGGCCGGCAAGGGCAATGTGGGCATCGAGCTGAACCTCGACGAGGTGCCCTGCCGCGAAGAGGCCATGACGGCCTATGAGATGCTGCTGTCGGAAAGCCAGGAGCGCATGCTCATGGTGCTGAAGCCCGGCAAGGAAGACGTGGCCCGCCGCATCTTTGAAAAGTGGCAGCTCGACATCGCCGTCATCGGCACCATCACAGATACCGGCCGCATGGTGGTGCGCCACAAGGGCGTGATGGTGGCGGACCTGCCGCTGGACAGCCTGAACGATGACGCCCCGCTCTATGAGCGGCCCTACGAGTTCACCAAGCCGCCCAAGCCTTTCGACACGTCGAAAGCCAAGGCGCCGGACAATTGCGCCGAGACCCTGCTGCAGATGGTGGGCTCCCCTGCCCTGTCGTCGCGCCGGTGGATCTATGAGCAATATGACCACACCATCATGGGTGACACGCTCCAGCGCCCCGGCGGCGATGCCGGCGTGGTACGCGTGCACGGCACCAACACAGCGCTCGCCGTTACCGTGGATGTGACCCCGCGCTATTGCCATGCGGACCCCAAGGAAGGCGGCAAGCAGGCCGTGGTGGAAACCTGGCGCAACCTTGTTGCCACGGGCGCCAAGCCGCTGGCCATCACCGACTGCATGAATTTCGGCAACCCGGAACGGCCTGAGATCATGGGCCAGTTCGCCGGCTGCATCCTCGGCATGAAGGAAGCCTGCGAGGCGCTGGACTACCCGGTCGTCTCCGGCAATGTGTCGCTCTACAACGAGACCAACGGCAAGGGCATCCTGCCCACGCCGGGCATTGGCGGCGTCGGCCTCATCGAAGACGCCCGCATCTATGCCCGCATGGACGGCATGAAGGATGGCGACGCGCTGATCCTGGTCGGGGCCGAGGAAGGCTATCTCGGCCAGTCGCTCTATCTGCGCGACGTGTTGGGGATGGACATCGCCAAGGACGGCGGCGCGCCGCCCCCGATCGACCTTGAGACGGAGCGCCGCAACGGCGAGTTCGTCCGTGGGCTGATTGCCACCGGCCGCCTCTCCGCGGTGCACGACATCTCCGATGGCGGGCTCTATGTGGCCATGGCCGAGCTGTGCATGGCCAGCAAGGTGGGGGCCGAGTTCTCCCTGCCCGACGGCGTGCCCGCCCATGCGGCCCTGTTCGGCGAGGACCAGTCCCGCTACGTGATCGCCCTGCCCGCCAATCTGGTGCAGCAGGCCCTGCGTGCTGCCGAGCGCGCCGGCGTCGAGGCTCGCCGCCTCGGCACGGTGGGCGGCGACCAGTTGATTACGGAGAACTGTGATCCCATATCCGTCGCGAGCCTGAGCGAGGCCCATGAGGGTTGGTTCCCGGCCTATATGGATGCTACCCATTAGGCGGATTTGAACGCCAAAACCACAGTGAAATTAAGCCTTTAGGAGTTGTCTTGATGCCGATGGCAGCAACCGAGATCGAAAAGCTGATCCGCGAGGCCCTGCCGGACGCCGAGGTAACCATCGAGGACCTCGCCGGTGACGGCGATCACTATTCCGCCAATGTGGTGAGCCCGGCCTTCGCCGGCCTGACCCGCGTGCAGCAGCACAAGCTCGTCTATGACGCGCTCCAGGGCCGCATGGGCGGCGAGCTGCACGCCCTGGCCCTGCAGACATCCGCGCCTAAATAAGCGCCTGAAAGGATCGAACCGATGAGCGACATTCCGGCACTAGATACCATCCAGAGCGCCATCAAGAGCGACGACGTGGTGCTCTTCATGAAGGGCACGCCCGTCTTCCCGCAATGCGGCTTCTCCTCCACCGTCGTCCAGATCCTCAGCTATCTGGGCGTCAAGTTCACCTCGGTGAACGTGCTGGAGGACATGGATGTGCGCGAGGGCATCAAGCAGTTTTCCAACTGGCCGACCATCCCCCAGCTCTACGTGAAGGGCGAATTCGTCGGCGGCTGCGACATCCTCCGCGAGATGTTCGAAGAAGGCGAACTGCGCGACTTCCTCGCCGGCAAGAACATCCCCATGGAACAGCAGGCCGACGCGTAAGCACACGCCTCACTCACAACACGCCATCCCCCGGCTTGACCGGGGGATCCATGCGGCCCCTCAGATAGCCCCTCCGGTCAAGCCGGAGGGAGAGCGGTGGTGGGTTGGGCGGCTCATGTAATAGCCGCTATTCCTCCGGCTTGACCGGAGGATCTCTTTCACCCTGGCAGAGCCTCTACCTCTCCCTATGGGAGAGGTAGGCGCGTCAGCGCCGGGTGAGGGTCGCAGCGGTCTAGACAGCCCGCAGCCTCAGCCCCCCTCACCCTCCCACGCGCTGACGCACGCGGGCCCCTCCCTCTCCCGCAGGGGGAGAGGGAAAATGACGCTGACGCCGCCACCACGTTCAGCTTCACCAAGAGAACCATGCTGCATCTCAGATAGCCCCTCCGGTCAAGCCGGAGGGAGAGCGGTGGTGGGTTGGTAGGCAAGTAGAAAAAATCGCTCACTCTCCGGCTTGACCGGAGGGCCCATGGGCGGCGCGGCCGGGACATGCCGCGAAACATAATCCCCCAACCCATCGCGTCGCGTATCCTATGCCGTGCCCAAACGAAAAAGGGCCGCTCCCTCGGGAGCGGCCCTTCTCGTCTGATCCGTAAAACCGGCCTTAGCGGGAGTAGAACTCGACCACCAGGTTGGGTTCCATCGACACCGGGTACGGCACGTCCATCAGCTGGGGCACGCGCACATAGGTGGCGGTCATCTTGTTGTGGTCGACGTCCAGATAGTCCGGCACGTCACGCTCCGGCGAGCCGACGGCTTCGAGCACGAGAGCGAGCTGCTTGGACTTGTCCTTGACCTCGATGACGTCGCCTTCCTTGACCCGGTAGGACGGGATGGTGACGCGCTGGCCGTTGACCTTGATGTGGCCGTGATTGACGAACTGGCGGGCCGCAAACACGGTCGGCACGAACTTGGCGCGGTAGATCACCGCGTCCAGACGGCGCTCCAGGAGGCCGATCATGTTCTCGCCGGTGTCACCGCGCATCCGCACCGCTTCCTCATAGGTGGAGCGGAACTGCTTTTCAGTGACGTCGCCGTAATAGCCCTTCAGCTTCTGCTTGGCGCGAAGCTGGATGCCGAAGTCGGAGAGCTTCGAGCGGCGGCGCTGGCCGTGCTCACCGGGGCCGTAGGACCGGGTGTTGAACGGGCTCTTGGCGCGGCCCCAGATGTTCTCGCCCATGCGGCGGTCGATCTTGTATTTGGCGCTCGTGCGCTTGGACATGTGCGGTCTCAACTCGTTTGTGGTGTGGAGGCAGCCCGTCGCATGAAAAAAGCGCCGAAAACTGCCGGAAATCAAAGGCGGGCCCAACCGATTCCGGCAGAGCCCGCTAGATGGCGCCGGAGTATAGTCATGCAGCCCTTTGTGTCAAACGCTTATGGCCACTGCGAAAAACTGCGAAAACCGGCAGCAACAGGCGGCCCCCGCCCCCTTCAAATGCCCCGTCAGCCGCTCTTGTCGCCCATATCGAGCGGCACGGTCGTCTTTGGGTTCGGGAATGTCACGAACAGCGCCCCCACCAGAATCACCGAAAGCGCCACGAGGCCGAAATAGTGCGGGAGGTCCGGCGACAGGGAATAGCCGCCGGGGCCGACAAGACTGCCGATCATGAAGCCGGTGGCGCTCATGGAGGCATTGAGGCCCGCCGCACTGCCCTGCTCATGCGGCTCCACCGACAGGGAGATGGCCGCCGAGATGCCGGGATTGGCCATGCCGAAGGCGACCCCCACCATCATCAGCCCGCCCGTCAGCATCCAGAAGGATGCGGCAAGCGTCAGCACCCCATAGGCGGCCAGCGCCAGCACCAGCCCGCCATAGATGAGCACCGGCGGCGTCAGGCGGAACCGCTGCACGATGGCCGTCTGCACAAACAGCGTGGCACCGGCCATCAGCATCAGCGCGGTGCCCGTGGCCCGCGCCGTGCCGGCGGCATCCAGCCCCAGAATGTCCTGGAAATAAAAGGCGGAGGTCTGTTGCGTCACCGCCACCATCATGGAGATCGCCATGGAGATGGGCATCATGGCGATGATCCGCCGGTCGCGCAGACGAATGCGCGGGCGGCCGCCATTGGCCTCGGCCTCGAGCTGCGCCGGTGTCCGCTGCGGCTCCGGCAGCAGCTTCCACGCAGCGATGCCGCCGATGATGCCGAGCCCCGCCGCCAGATACATCGGCGCCAGCAACTGATAGGCGGACATCAGCCCGGCGATGCCCGGCCCGGAGATGAGCCCGAAGCCCATGGCCGCCGCCACCATGGAAGTGCCCGATGTGCGGTCCTGCGCCGTGGTCGTGTCCGCCACATAGGCCTGGGCTGCGGGGAACACGCCCGCCGACGCCCCGGCAGAGGCCACCCTCGGCACCAGCATGAGCAGGAAGATGGCCCAGAGCGGCAGCGCCACGGCCAGCCCCACGGCGACCGCCACGGTGAACAGCATCATGGTGACGCCGAACCCGGCCAGCCCCAGCGCGATGACCTTGACCCGCCCCACCCTGTCCGCCTGCCGGCCCCAGACCGGTGAGCACAGGGCGAACGTGCCGGCGGCAGCCGCGAACATCAGCCCCACCATCCATTCATTGAGGCCGATCTCACGCGCAATTGGCGGCAGCACCGCAAACAGCATGGAGCGCGAAATGCCCACCGTCAGCAGCGCCAGAAACAGGACCGCCAGCGGCCCGCGCCAGAAAGCGCGGCTCAATATCTGCGGAGCGCCGGTGGGAGGTGCACTCAAAGCGGCTTGCGCCCGTTGGAGGTGCGCACCAGCGAGGCAACGATACCCCTCAGGGTACGGACTTCCTGCAGCGTCAGCCCGGCGCGCTGGAAGATGGCGCGGATGTTGCGCACCATGGCCGGGCGCTTCTCCGGCGGATAGAGGAAGCCGTGGCTATCAAGCTCCCGCTCCAGATGCTCATAAAAGCCGATCAGCTCATCCCCCGGCGCGAGGTCTTCCTCTGTGGCGGCGGGGATCAGCGGCTCGGCCTCCTGCGTCTGGCGGAAATACTCATACCCCACCAGCAGCACCGCCTGAGCGAGATTGATGGACGCAAAGCGCGGATTGACCGGCACGGTGAGAATGGCATGGGCGAGCGAGACATCGTCATTGTTGAGGCCCGACCGCTCACCGCCGAACAGCACCCCCACCCGCGCCCCGGAGGCTTCCAGCCCGCGCGATTCGGCAATTGCCGTCTGCGGCGTCATCACCGGCTTGATCAGGTCCCGGTCGCGCGCCGTCGTGGCATAGACGCGCTCAAGATCCGCGATCGCATCCTCCGTGCGGTCGAACAGCCGCACCCGCACGCCTTCCTGCAGCGCGCCCGACGACGCCTTCTCCGCCCACGCATTGGGCCAGCCGTCACGCGCCTTCACAAGGCGGAGATCGGTAAGGCCGAAATTGAGCATGGCGCGCGCCGCCGTACCCACATTTTCCCCAAGTTGCGGTGCAACAAGAATCACCGCCGGGCCAGAATTCGCCGCCGCGACAGTATCTTGCTTGGTCCGGTCCGTTCCCGCCATGAAATGCCGTCAATTCCCATACCTACGCAGCTTGCGCTGCTTTAATCGTTAACGCTTGGGTGCTATACGAAATTGCTGGCGGAGGCCATATGCGTGAGGCCGCCGCTCCCCCATTCCGGCGCACCCCCCTTTCGGCGTGGCGTGCGCCAGGTCATCTCAGCGCAGCGTCATATATGCGCGATCCGCATATGCTTCCATTGAATGGGAATCACGTGCGGCGCACGCGCAGAACGGGTCAGAGGATTACATGTCGAAAATCAAGGTGGATAACCCTGTTGTGGAACTCGATGGGGACGAGATGACCCGCATCATCTGGCAGCTCATCAAGGACAAGCTGATCCACCCCTATCTCGACGTCGATCTCAAATATTACGACCTGGGCATGGAATACCGTGACCAGACCGACGATCAGGTGACCATCGACGCGGCCGAGGCCATCAAGCAGTACGGCGTTGGCGTCAAATGCGCCACCATCACCCCGGACGAAGCCCGCGTTGAGGAATTCGGCCTCAAGAAGATGTGGCGTTCGCCCAACGGCACCATCCGCAACATCCTCGGCGGCACGGTGTTCCGTGAACCGATCATCTGCAAGAACGTGCCGCGCCTCGTGCCCGGCTGGACCGACCCCATCGTCATCGGCCGCCACGCCTTCGGCGACCAGTACCGCGCCACCGACTTCGTGGTGCCCGGTGCCGGCAAGATGACCATGAAGTGGGAAGCCGAGGACGGCTCGGAGACCAAGGAATTCGAGGTCTTCAACTTCACCGGCCCCGGCGTCGCCATGGGCATGTACAACCTCGACGCCTCGATCATCGACTTCGCGCGCGCCTGCATGAATTACGGCCTGCAGCGCAAATGGCCGGTCTATCTGTCTACCAAGAACACCATCCTCAAGGCCTATGACGGCCGCTTCAAGGACCTGTTCCAGAAGGTCTATGAGGACGAGTTCAAGGACTTGTTCGCCGAGGCCGGCATCACCTATGAGCACCGCCTGATCGACGACATGGTGGCCTCCTCCATGAAGTGGTCCGGCAAGTTCATCTGGGCCTGCAAGAACTACGACGGCGATGTTCAGTCGGATTCAGTCGCCCAGGGCTTCGGCTCCCTCGGCCTGATGACCTCCGTGCTGCTGACCCCGGACGGGCAGATCTGCGAATCCGAGGCCGCCCACGGCACCGTCACCCGCCACTACCGCCTGTGGCAGGACGGCAAGGAGACCTCGACCAACTCCATCGCCTCCATCTTCGCCTGGACCCGCGGCCTGTCGCACCGCGCCAAGCTCGACAACAACGAGGACCTGGCCAAGTTCGCCAAGACCCTGGAGAAGACCTGCGTCTCCACCGTCGAAGGCGGCTCCATGACCAAGGACCTTGCGCTGCTGGTGGGCGCCGAACAGAAATGGCTGTCCACAGAAGCCTTCCTCGACAAGGTCTCCACCAACCTCGAAAAGGCCATGTCCGCGGCCTAAGCCACGACAAATATTCCCCCTCTCCCTCAACGGGAGAGGTGACGTGTCGCCATCACCCCCCACCCCGTATCCCTCCGGCTTGACCGGAGGGTCTACTCTCGGTGCCGCCTGCCGCAGCGCCCGGGACCGGGGAGCGAGAGCCGAAGACACCGTGCCCATCAGCAAAGGCGAGTGGGCCCTCCGGTCAAGCCGGAGGGATGCGGAATAAAATTCCCCCTCTCACCACACCAAAGCCTCAGATCGCAAACCTCAGCCGGGCCGTCCGGTCAGTCGTCCTGGGCGGCTTCTTCAAGCTCTTCGGTTTCACTGAAGGCCTCAAGCTCCCAGGCCCGTTCGCGCGCCACGGCCAGCACGGATTCGCGGATTTCCGGGTGGCGGCGGGACAGCACGGCGAAATCATCCGCACTCAGCTTGAGCAGATTGGTATCCTTGCTGACGATCAGCGTGTGCTGCCGCCGCGCCTTCTGCAAGAGAGCGATCTCGCCGAAGAAATCCCCCTCGGTCAGCGTCAGCGCCCCCTGCCCGCGCTCCACCGTCACCTCGCCGCTGACGATGAAATACATCGCATCCGCCTCATCGCCCGCATGCGCGATATGGGTGCCGCGCGGCAGGGTCACGGCCTCAAGGCTGCCCATCACCACGAAGATCTGCTCCGCATCCAGATTGGCGAACAGCGGCACCCGCGCCACCATGCCCCAGGTAACGGCGAATTCACGCCGGTGGATTTCATGGCTGAAACCGGTGGCGATGATGCCGATGGGCAGCGCGAACATGCCAAGCCCGAACAGCATGACCAGCGCCCCCACCATGCGGCCGGCGACCGTCACTGGCACAACATCGCCATAGCCCACGGTCGTCAGCGTCGCCATCGACCACCACATGGCCGCAGGCACGCTGCCGAACGCCTCCGGCTGCGCCTCGCGCTCGATGAAGTAAAGCAGCGTCGATGACACCAGCAGCGCGCCGGTCATCACGATGATCGCCGCCCCCAGCGCACGGCGCTCCTGCCACATCACCCGGTTGATGGAATCAAGCGCCGGGGAATAGCGCGCCAGCTTGAAGAAGCGCAGCATGCGGAACACCCGCAACACCCGCAGGTCGATCGGCAGCAGAAAGGACAGGTAGAAGGGCAGGATCGCCAGAAGGTCGATCACCATCATCGGCGTGGCGGCAAAGCGTAGTCGCGCCCCCGCAGCGCCCAGCCGCGCATAGGGCCGATGCTCCGTACACACCCACAGGCGCAGCACGTATTCCACCGTGAAGATAGCCACAGACGCCAGGTTGAACGCATCGAACCACACCGCGTGGGCAGTGCCGATGTCCTCCACCGTTTCCAGCGCGAAGGCCACCACATTGGCGAGGATCAGCAGCGTCATCGACACATCGAAGATGAGGCTTGCCCGGTCCGTCGTCTTGCCGGCTTCGAGAATGTGGTAGAGCCGCGCTTTCAGGCTCCGCGTGCGCGGCCGTGGGTCAGGAACCGTGCCCGCTTGCGGCATGCCGTACCGTCAGGCCGCGCTGGCCGGCTCGGCCACCAGCGAGGTGATGGCTGCCAGCGCATCATCGGCCTTGTCCGGGTCCGGACCACCGGCCTGCGCCATGTCCGGCCGGCCGCCGCCGCCCTTGCCGCCCAGCGCCGCCGATCCGGCGCGCACCAGGTCAACCGCCGACAGCCTGTCGGTAAGGTCGCTGGTGACGCCGACGGCCACCGCCGCCTTGCCGTCCGCCACCGCCACGATGGCGACCACGCCGGAGCCGATCTCGGTCTTGCCCTCGTCAACGAGGCCGCGCAGCTCCTTGGCAGGCACACCGTCCAGGCGGCGCGCCATGACCTTGATACCGGCAATTTCCTGCACCGCAGCGGCCGGGGCACCGCCCCCGCCGCCCGCGCTCGCCAGTGCCGCCTGCTTGCGGGCCTCCGCCAGCTCTCGCTCCAGCTTCTTGCGCTCGTCAACCAGCTGCGCCACGCGGGCAGGCAGGTCATCGATCTTGGTCTTCAGCACATCGGCGGCTTCCTGCGCGCGGGCTTCCTGCGCGATCAGGTATTGCCGCGCGGTCTCGCCGGTCAGCGCCTCGATGCGGCGCACGCCGGAAGAAACTGCCCCTTCGGACACGATCTTCACCAGCGCGATGTCGCCGAGACGGCGCACATGGGTGCCGCCGCACAGCTCGGTAGAAAAGAAACCTGCCCGGTCCTGGTCGCCGGAATGGCCCATGCTCAGCACACGGACTTCGTCGCCGTATTTCTCGCCGAACAGCGCCAGCGCCCCGGCCTCGATCGCTTCATCCGGCGTCATCAGCCGCGTGGTCACATCGCCATTGTCGCGCACGACGCCGTTCACGATCGCCTCCACCTGCGCGATCTCGTCCGCCGTGACGGCGCGCGGATGGGAAATGTCGAAACGCAGGCGGTCTTCGGCAACAAGCGAGCCCTTCTGCGTCACGTGATCGCCCAGCACCCGGCGCAGTGCCTCGTGCAGCAAGTGGGTGGCCGAGTGATTGGCCCGCAGCCGCGCCCGGCGCTCACCATCCACCCGCAATTCGACAATGCCGCCGGTCGACAGGGTGCCGTCCTGCACCTTGCCCAGATGCACATGCAGATCGCCTGCCCGCTTGGCCGTGTCGGTGACGGCGAAGCTCGTGCCCTCGGCGCCGATCATCACGCCGGTATCGCCCATCTGGCCGCCGGATTCCCCATAGAACGGGGTCTGGTTGACGATGACCGCACCCTCGTCGCCCGCCTTCAGGCTGTCGACGACCGCACCATCCTTGACCAGCGCCACGATCTGGCCTTCCGCCACTTCCGTGTCATAGCCGAGGAACTCCGTCGCGCCATGCGCGTCCCGCAGTTCAAGCCAGATAGTATCCGTCGCAGCCTCGCCGGAGCCGGACCACGCCGCCCGGGCTTCCGCCTTCTGCCGCGCCATGGCGGCATCAAAGGCCTGGGTGTCGACCTCGATGCCGCGGGGACGCAAGGCGTCCTGGGTGAGATCGAGGGGGAACCCATAGGTGTCATAGAGCTTGAACGCCGTCTCGCCGGGGAAAGTCGTCGCGCCGGAGAGCTGCGCCACTTCCTCGTCAAGCAGCTTGAGGCCGCGATCAAGCGTCACGCGGAAGCGCTCTTCCTCGAGCTTCAGCGTCTCGGTCACCAGCGCCTGGGCGCGCTGCAGTTCCGGATATGCCGTGCCCATCTGCGCCACCAGCGCCGGCACCAGCCGGTGCATCAGCGGGTCGCGCGCGCCGATGATATGCGCGTGCCGCATGGCACGGCGCATGATCCGGCGCAGCACATAGCCGCGGCCTTCATTGGAGGGCAGCACACCATCAGCGATCAGGAAGCTGGTGGCCCGCAGGTGATCGGCGATCACCCGGTGGCTGACCGCATGTTCCCCGTCAGGCGACACGCCGGAGGCCTCCGCCGATGCCTCGATGAGCGCGCGCATGAGGTCGATGTCGTAATTGTCGTGCTTGCCCTGCAGCACGGCGGCAATGCGCTCGAGCCCCATGCCCGTGTCGATCGACGGCTTGGGCAGCGCCAGCCGCGACCCGTCCGCCTGCTGATCAAACTGCATGAAGACGAGGTTCCAGATCTCGATGAACCGGTCGCCATCCTCGTCCGGCGAGCCGGGAGGGCCGCCGGGCACCTTGTCGCCATGGTCGAAGAAAATCTCCGAGCACGGCCCGCAGGGTCCGGTGTCGCCCATGGACCAGAAATTGTCGGACGTTTTGATCCGGATGATCCGGTCATCGCCAAGGCCCGCCACCTTCTTCCACAGGTCCGGGGCTTCCTCGTCCTCGTGATAGACGGTGACCGTCAGCCGGTCCACCGGCAGGTCATAATCCTTGGTGAGAAGCTCCCAGGCAAAGGCAATGGCGTCTTCCTTGAAGTAGTCGCCGAAGGAGAAATTGCCGAGCATCTCGAAGAAGGTGTGGTGGCGCGCCGTGTAGCCCACATTGTCGAGGTCATTGTGCTTGCCGCCGGCGCGCACGCATTTCTGCGACGAGACCGCGCGCACATAGTCGCGCTTCTCAGCCCCGGTGAACACATTCTTGAACGGCACCATGCCCGCATTGTTGAACAGCAGCGTCGGGTCATTGCGCGGCACGAGCGGTGCCGAGGCCACGGGCTCGTGGCCCTTGCCTGCAAAGAAATCGAGAAACGTCTGTCGGATCTCGTTGACGCTCGCCATGACTTACAACCTGCATTCAAGTGGACTGGACGGAAGCGGCCCCGGGGATTCGCCCCCGCCCGCGACGGCCCAATATATAGACATTTATACAGACAAAGGGCGCATGGAAGCTCCATGCGCCCTTATGACCGGGATGTGTGACCTGCCGGTCAGACATCTGTTATCGCAAGCGGAAACCTGCGTCGAGCCTGCGGCCCGGCATTACACGGCTTCTTCCGCCCCGCCCTCTTCATCGGCAGCCATTTCCTCGCCCGCCAGCTCAGCGACCACGCCGGCCTCGGCCCGCACCTTGTGCTCAATCTCGTCGGCCACATCCGGGTTTTCGGTGAGGAACTTCTTGGCGTTTTCACGCCCCTGGCCGATCCGCTGGCTGTCATAGGAGAACCAGGAGCCGGATTTCTCCACCACGCCCGCCTTGACGCCGAGATCCAGCAATTCGCCGGTCTTGGAGATGCCTTCGCCATACATGATGTCGAACTCCACCTGCCGGAAGGGCGGTGCCACCTTGTTCTTGACCACCTTCACGCGGGTCTGGTTGCCCACCACCTCGTCGCGGTCCTTGATCTGGCCGATGCGGCGGATGTCGAGGCGCACGGAGGCATAGAACTTGAGCGCGTTGCCGCCCGTCGTCGTCTCCGGGTTGCCGAACATGACACCGATCTTCATCCGGATCTGGTTGATGAAGATGACCATGGTGTTGGATTTGGAGATCGAGCCCGTCAGCTTGCGCAGCGCCTTGGACATCAGCCGCGCCTGCATGCCCGGCTGCATGTCGCCCATATCGCCTTCAAGCTCGGCGCGTGGCGTCAGCGCGGCCACGGAGTCGATCACCAGCACGTCGATGGCGCCCGAGCGCACCAGCGTATCGGCGATTTCCAGCGCCTGCTCGCCCTCATCCGGCTGCGAAATCAGCAGCTCGTTCACGTCCACGCCCAGCTTGCGGGCATAGACCGGGTCAAGCGCGTGCTCGGCGTCCACGAAGGCGCAGATGCCGCCGCGCTTCTGGGCTTCGGCCACCGTGTGCAACGCCAGCGTCGTCTTGCCCGAGGATTCAGGCCCGTACACTTCAATGATGCGGCCGCGCGGCAGGCCGCCGATGCCCAGCGCGATATCAAGGCCCAGGGAACCGGTGGAGATCGATTCGATCTCGACGACCTGCCCTTCCTTGCCGAGCTTCATGATCGAGCCCTTGCCGAAGGCGCGGTCAATCTGGCTCAGGGCCGCTTCCAGCGCTTTCGACTTGTCCATGTCCCGATCCTTCAACTGCACTACGTTTTCAGCCATCTGCCACCCCTTATGTCAGAGCCCCGGAGCCGGGGCAATGAGAACCGGAACTGCCGGTCGCCTGCCGTGATTGGGGTTAATGTACACATTTTGTTCGCACTGGCAAGCGCTTTGGAGAACATCCCTCAAAGCTTTGAAATAAAAGCGCTTATCAGAACATGTTCGCACAGCGTTCACGGCCGGTTTCGGCGAATCCTGCCTGCCCCCGCCGTTAGCCTTCGATCAGCCTTCGATAAGCGCCGGTATCTCGATCGTGAGCGGAATGGCATCGGCCTGTGCCCGCACCGAGTCGAGCCGCTCCGGCGCCGTCAGCAGCCCGCGCAGGCAGAAATCCGCGGTCGCCCGTGCCTGCGCCGCGGCGGCGATGTCCTGCGCCATCTCGCCGGCCAGGATGCTGGTTTCCGACAGCTGGAACAGCTGCTCCGCCGCCAGCGACGGATGCGCCGCCGCCAGCGCGCCGGACATGCAGCCCTCGGCGATCAGCCAGTGATAATGCGCCACCAGCCCCTCGCGCACCGCCTGCGCCGGGGCGAAATCCGGCAGCCGCAGTTCCGGCAGGTAGAACAGCGCCGCCTGGTCCCGGTCAGCCGCCGCCACCACGCGGGTTTCCTCGTAGATGCTCTTGTAGAGCGCCACCTCCGCCGGCAGGTCGAGCTGGCACAGCGCCTCGTAAAAGGCCCCTGACGGCCCCGCCGCATAGGCGATCATGTCGTTCAGCAGCCCCGCCTTGGAGCCGAAAAGGTGAAACAGCGAGGCGGGCGACGCCTGAAGCGCCCCGGCGATCATCCGGATGCTGGTGCCCGACACCCCGTGCTGCGCCACCAGCCGCGCCGTCACCACGAACACCTCCTCGCGGGTGAGATGCGGCCGCCCGTCGCCTCTCGGACGCCCAACGGGACGTCCGGGGGGACGCCCCCCCTTCCGGCCTGATTTTCCGCTCTCGCTCACCATGCCTCCTCATACAGCCCGCGAAGATGATGGTCTATTTTATTTCAACTGGTCTAAATAATTGACTCTCCCCACGCGCCCTGCCTACCCTGACGGTCAGTGACCCCACCCCGGAGCCTGCCGACCATGACCGCGTCCCCGCCCCTTCTCGCCCCTGAAGCCACCGCCCGTGCCCGCGCACCGCTGGCCTCGGCGGCCACCCTGCCGCCGGAGGCCTATCGCGACCCGGCCATCTTCGCCGCCGAGCGCGCGCACCTCTTCGCCTCGGCCTGGCTCCCCCTCGCCCGCCTCGACCAGATCCCCGAACCCGGCGACTACATCGCCATGGACCTGATGGACCAGCCGGTGCTGGTGGTGCACGGCATGGATGGGGAGATCCGCGTCCTCTCCAATGTCTGCCTGCACCGCGCAGCGCCCCTGGCGGAGCCCGGTCCCGGCCACCGGCGGCTGTTCACCTGCCCCTATCATGCCTGGAGCTACGACACCGAAGGCCAGCTCATCCGCGCCCCGTTGATGGAAGGTGCCGACCATTTCGACACCCGGAACTGCCGCCTGCCGCAGCTCCGCTCCGAGATCTGGCAGGGCTTCATCCTCGCCACCCTGGACGAGACGGCCGCCCCCTTCGCCCCGCAGGTCACGGGCTTCACCGAATATGTGGCGCCCTACCGCCTCGATGACATGGCCATCGCCCGCACGCTGGATTTCCCCGGCCACTGGAACTGGAAGGTGCTGGTGGAGAATTTCATGGAGGCCTATCACCACATCGCCACCCATTCAGCGACGCTGGAGCCGGTGTTCCACGCCCGTGACTCCCACATCCCCGACAATGACGGCCAGCCCTGGTCGATCCTCCACATGCCGGCCGCCGATGTCTCCGGCCCGTATCCCGACGGCACCCTCCCAGGCCTCACCGACGCCCAGGCCCATGACCTGCTGGCCACGGTCCTGTTCCCGCATTTTCTGCTCGGCATCCAAGGCAATGGCGCAGTCTGGTATCAGCTCCTGCCCCGCGCCCACGACGAAGTGGATCTGCGCATCCACGTGCTGTTTCCCCGCAGCACCGTGCCGCCGGAGGCGTGGGACGAAACCGCCGACGCCGTTGCCGCCCTCGTCACAGTCATCCACGAGGAAGATATCGCCGCCAACGATCTCGTCTGGCAGGGCCTCACAGCCCCCCTCACCACCCAGGGCCGCCTGTCACCGCTGGAAAAGAGCATCTGGCAGATGAATCAGTGGTGGCTCACCCGCATGGGCCTCTAGCGGCTTTGGCCTGGCGTGACACCTGCGTGAATTCTTGCGTCTGCCCCTGTTACACCACCCAATTTCCCCCTAAGGTTGTGAGCGTGCTGTACCCAAAGGGAGGCAGACCCATGCCCAGTTACTGGCCCATCCGCGGAATCCGTGACGATACCATCCGCACCCGGACAATTGAGAACCTCATTGCATTGAGAGAAAAACTCGGCAGGGAGGTGCGCAGATACAAGTCCGACGGCACGGTCCTCCTTGCCACCTGGAACATCCGCGACTTCGACAAAAACCGCTTCGGCTACGGCAAGCGTCTGACCGAGAGCATGCACTACATTGCGGAAGTCGTGTCGAGCTTCGACCTAGTAGCACTCCAGGAGGTCAACCGCGACACTACGGGCCTTGAGCAGTTGATGAAGCTGCTCGGCCCCAACTGGTCCTACATCATGACCGACACCACTGAAGGGTCAGGCGGCAACATGGAGCGCATGGCCTTCGTCTACGATACTCGCCGCGTCATCTTCCGCAACCTCGCCGGCGAAATCGTGCTCCCTAAAAAGTCTCGCATCGGCAAGGAACTCCAGTTCGCCCGTACACCTTTCCTCACTGGCTTCCAGGCGGGATGGTTCAAGATGAACTTGTGCTCCGTCCACATCTATTACGGTGCCGCCAGCGGCGAGAAACTGGCGCGCCGCGTCGAGGAAATCGAGCGCCTGTCGAAATACTTCGAGAAGCTGCAGGAGAAGGAAGCAGCCAACTACATCCTGCTGGGCGACTTCAACATCGTCTCCGAGGACGACGCCACCATGAACGCGCTCAAGGCCGGCGGCTTCCGCATTCCTAAACCCTTGCGCGGCCATGAGTCCAACCTCAAGGGCACCCACATGTACGACCAGATCGCCATTAAGGAGAAGGACCGCATCGCCGAGGTCACCAAGGCCGGCGTTTTCCGCTTCGATGAGGTGGTGTTCCGCGATGACCCGCGGGACTTTGAAACCTACAAATCCCACCTGCCCAAGCGCCACGCCAAGGGTAAGACAGGCGCAGAGTTGCGCGATGTCTATACCAAGTGGCGCACCTGGCAGGTGTCGGACCACCTGCCGCTCTGGGCCTGCATCAAGACGGATTTCACCGAGGATTACCTGAACAGCCTCAAACCGGATCAGGCACCGCTCGCCATGCCGGACTAGGCGGAAACAGATTTGCAGGGCCTCACAGCCCCCCTCACCAGCCAGGGCCGCCTGTCACCGCTGGAAAAGAGCATCTGGCAGATGAACCAGTGGTGGCTCACCCGCATGGGGCTCTGAAGCCATTTGGGAACACCTGCTGGCGCACAGGGTTGGGGACGCCTATTCGGCGGCGTCGAGCTTGCCCAGCAGGGAGGTCTCCGGGCCCGCCTTTGCATGGGCGTGGCGGGTGATGATGCTCACCGACGCATCCGTTTCCAGCACCACCGAATGCACATCGCACAGATCAGCGATCCCCTGCTCGCGCATCTTGCTCATGATCTCCGGCTCCGTCACCCGCTCCCGGCGCATGGCCGCGCGCAGGAACTTCCCGTCATGGAACAGGAGCCGCGGCTCCGCCTTCACCAGCCGCGCCACCCACTCGCTGCCGAAAGCCGCCCGCGTCAGCACATATTGCAGCGCCATCAGCACCGCCATGCCCGCCAGCGCATCCGCCACACTCACTTCCGACAGCAGGATGCCCGACGACGCCAGCGAGCCGATCGCCACCGTCACGATCCAGTCGAAATTGTTCATCTGCGACGTCGACCGCTTGCCGCCGACCCGGATGAACAGAACAATCGCCGGATAGATCAGCATCGCCGCCACCACGGTCGGCAACAGGTCTTCCGGCTTCCCGATAAGTGCTTCGAGCATCACAAACCCCTCGCATGGTCCGGTCCTCTCACCAGAACACCCGCGAAGCCCGAAAGTGCCGCGCCAAAGACCGCAAGTCTTTCCAGCCCCCCTCAGGAGAGGTGACTTGCCGCCAACACCCAGGAAAACCCGCAGCTTTCCAGCCCGACCGGAGGGACACGGAAACAAACAGAACCCGGAAACACACGAAGCGACCTCACATGCCCCTCTCCCCTCGCGGGAGAGGGAGGGGCCCGCCGCGATAGCGGTGGGAGGGTGAGGGGGGCAGCGATCCGTACCCGCACCGCCACCCGGGTTGCCGCCGCCCAGCCCCCTCACCCGGTGCTCACGCACCGACCTCTACCGCACTTTTGCGGCTTGTCCGCAAAGTGGACAAACTAGGGGAGAGGTGACATGCCGCCAACACCCAGAAAAACCCGCAGCCCTCCGGCTTGACCGGAGGGCCCACTCGCATCCGCCCTTGGCTCAAACCTGCGCAGCATCGCGCTAGCCCCAACCAACCCTGAGGCAAGCAGCCCCGAGAGTAGCCCCTCCGGTCAAGCCGGAGGGACACGGATGAGGAGAGGCAACCGGCAGACCTTTGGCTCGCGAGAGATAGGCCAGCGTATGAGACGGGCCCTCACATCGGGCCCCTGCCCTCACTTGACCTCACTCCCCCTCGATCACCTCTTTCACCTTCGCTGCCAGCTGCTTCAGCGAGAACGGTTTGGGCAGGAACTGGAATTCCACGTCCTTGTCTAGGTTCTTCTTGAAGGCTTCTTCCGCGTAGCCGGAGATGAAGATGATCTTGAGGCCCGGTTTGATCTTGGCGAGTTCCCCCACCATGGTCGGCCCGTCCATGTTCGGCATCACCACGTCCGACACCACCACGTCCAGCTCGCCGTCAAACTCATCCACCACGTCAAGCGCGTGTTCGCCGGAGGCTGCTTCCAGCACCGTGTAGCCGCGCGTTTCCAGCGCCCGCACGGCGAAGCTGCGCACCGCGTCCTCGTCTTCCACAAGCAGCACCGTGCCCTTGCCGGAGAGGTCCGCCTGCTTCTTTGAGGTCTCGGCCACTTCTTCCTTCGGCTTCTCCACCTCGATGTGGCGCGGGATATAGATGCGGAAGCTCGTCCCCTTGCCCACGGTCGAGAACGGGAAGATGAAGCCGCCGGTCTGCTTGACGATGCCGTAGACGGTGGACAGCCCCAGCCCCGTCCCCTTGCCCACTTCCTTGGTGGAGAAGAACGGCTCGAAGATCTTGCCGAGATTTTCCTTGGCGATGCCGCAACCCGTATCGCTTACCTCGATCAGCACATATTCCGCCGCGGGCATGATGGCATGGTCGAGCGCCGCGGCATCTTCCTGGGTCACATTCGCGGTACGGATCGTCAGTGTACCGCCCACATTGCCTTCAGCATCCGGCTCCAGCATCGCGTCGCGCGCATTGACGGCGAGATTGATGATCACCTGCTCGAACTGGTTCTGGTCCGCCTTGATGGTCCACAGGTCACGCCCATGCACCATCTTGAGTTCCACCATCTCGCCCAAAAGGCGCCGCAGCAGGTTGGAGAGGTCTGCCAGCGCATCCGTCGGCGTCAGCACCGTCGGCCGCAAGGTCTGTTGCCGCGAAAACGCCAGCAGCTGACGCACCAGATTGGCCGCCCGGTTGGCGTTCTGCTTGATCTGCATGACATCCGCAAAGGACGGATCCCCCGGCTGGTGCCGCACCAGCAACAGGTCGCAGAAGCCGATGATCGCCGTCAGCAGATTGTTGAAGTCATGCGCCACCCCGCCCGCAAGCTGACCCACCGCCTGCATCTTCTGGCTTTGGGCAAACTGCACTTCAAGCGTCTTCTGCTCGGTCATGTCCACGAAATAGACCATGATCCGCGCAGCCTCTTCGGGGGCCTTCTCCGTATCCTGAGCATCCTTGGCCGTGCTGCCGGCAGCGGGCTTGCCCGCGCCGTCCGCCGCGGCCCCCGCCCGGCTGATATAGGCCTGCAGCACCTTCTCGTTGTCGGCGGCCTTCTTGTCGGCGGCCTTGTCGCCCGTCTCCGGCTGCAGCAGCCGCACATCCACGGGCCCTTTAATGGGTTCACCCTTCGCCGCGTCCAGGATCGCCGTATCAAACGCCGCCCGGTCCTCATGCGCGATCAGGCTCGACAGGGTCACCGCCTTGTCCTTGTCACCGGCCAGCGCGCCGTCCGGCAGCGCCATGTCCAGCATGTCGCGGAACGCCCGGTTGACCGACACCAGCCGCCCCTCGTCATCCACCGTCGCCATGCCGATGGGCGCGTTGTTGAAGAAATGCGCAAACCGCACTTCAGCCGCGTCCAGCAGATCGTGGCCCATATTGGTCCGCCGGTCATGCAGCACCAGGAAGGTCACCTTGCGCCCGTCCGGCATTTCCCCGGCCCGCTCGACGATGCGCACCGGCACCACCGGCGCTGCCGACGCAGCCCCGCCGCGCGGCTTCAGGTCCGCGTCATGCACCCGCACACCCGCCTCATCCGCCGTCTTGGATAGCGGCACACGCGGCCCCGCCAGCAGGCTGTCGAACTCAAGCGCGCCTGCCGTAAACGCCTTGGCATCGAGCCCCACCCACTGCGCCAGCGTGTCGTTGAGATAAAGCACCCGCCCCTGCTCATCGAGGGCGCAGATGCCGGATACCAGCCCGTTGAGATAGGCATCCAGCCGCCCCGCCTCGCGCTCGCTCGCTTCCAGCTTCTCATGCGACGCCGAGCGGTCAGTCACCCGCCACAGGGCATAGGCCTGCCCCACCGTGCCCGGCGCCAGGTGGTCCGGCAGTGGCGACACATGCGCCGTCACCAGCCGCGTTGTGTCCGCCGCGCCTTCGGCACTCGGCACAGCAATCGAGATGTCTTCCTGCGCCTCCACACCGGCCCGCGCCGCCCGCGCCAGGCGGAAGGCCCGCGCTGCGGCGGTATCTTCCTCGGCGGCATCCGCTGCGTTGACGCCCGCCAGCGCGCTTTCCGCCGTGCGCACCTTGCGCCCGCCAGCCAGCGCCATGAAGGCCCGGTTGGCATAGACCATCCGCCCCCGGTCATTGGTCACGGCCATCGCGGTGTCGGAGGTTTCAGCCAGCCCCGCCGCCAGCCGCTCGCCCAGCATCCGCCCGCGCAGATCAAGCCGCACGACACCACCGAAGATGCCCGCCATCACCAGCAGGCCAAGCGCGCCGAAACCACCGAGAATGTAAAGCGCCACCTGCCCCAGCGCGCCGGGCTCTGCCAGCGCGATGCCGACCGCCACAAGCGCCACCCCGCACAGCACCAGCCCCAGCCAGCGCCCCTTCGGCCGCGTGCCCGCGTCCAGATCCTCCGGCGCGGGCTCAAACACCGCAACACCCGCTTCGCCGGCCTCCGCCGCTGCGGCAGCAGGCGCGTCACCGGTCTCCTCCGCACCATCCTGCGGCACGGCACCATCAGCAGCGATGCCGGTCCCGCCTGTTTCAGCCGTCATAGCTGTCTCAGCCGTCTTGGGTGTGTCAGGCGTATCGGATGTGTCGGCGGCTGCGGATGCGGGGTCTGCCGGGCGTGCCATTCTTGGCCTCCTCATGGGTCCCCGGAGCGGTCCTTGCCGGCGTCCGGAGCTGGCGGGTGCGCGCCATCCTGACAGCCACATGAGGCCCTGTCATGACAGGGGGTCAGGGAATCACGCGCGCGCGGAACTGCGGCGCATTTTACCCTTGAGGCGCATCACATAGCCAATGACTTGCGCCACGGCCTTGTAGTGCTCCGGCGGGATCTCGTCGTCCACTTCCACCGTCGCATGAAGCGCGCGGGCCAGCGGCACGTTCTCGACCAGCGGAATGTCGTGTTCCTTGGCGATTTCCCGGATCTTGAAGGCCACCTGGTCCACGCCCTTGGCCACGCAGACCGGCGCCGCCATGCCGTCTTCGTATTTCAGCGCCACCGAGTAGTGGGTCGGGTTGGTCACCACCACGGTGGCGTCCGGCACCTGCGCCATCATGCGCTTGCGGCCCTTCTCGGCCCGGATCTGGCGCAGCTTCGCCTTCACCGCCGGATCGCCTTCCATCTGCTTGTATTCGTCCTTCACTTCCTTCTGCGTCATCCGCTGCTTCTTCAGCCATTGCGCCTTCTGGAAGGAGAAATCGAGCCCGGCGATGATGGTCATCACCGCCACCACACCACCCAGCAGCTTCAGCGCCAGTTCCTGCAGCACCACCGGCACCGCCACCAGCTCCATGCGGATGAGGGCAAACAGCAATTCGCGCTCCGGCCAGATAACCAGGAACGCGATCACGCTGACGATGGTGAGCTTGGCCAGCGCCTTGAGGAAGTTCGCCATCCCCTGCGGCCCGAAAATGCGCTTAAGACCGGCAAGCGGCGAAATCTTGGAGAATTTCGGCTTCATGTTTTCAGCCGTGAACACGGGCTTGTGCTGCACGAGATTGCCGACAATCGCCGCGACGATCACCACCAGCATCGGCAGCGCCAGCGCCGCCACCACAAGCAGTCCCAGCTGCTGGGCAATCTGCAGCAGCGTGCTGCCGTCAACGGCGAAGGCATGCGGCTGAACAATGAAGCGCGACAGCGGCGCGGCCAGCTGCCCGGCCATCGGCCCCGCCAGCAGCACCACGATGATGGTAATGCCGATGAGGCCGAACCAGGCGCTTACCTCCTGGCTCTTGGCAACGTCGCCCTTCTTGTGGGCCTCTTCCAGCTTTTTGGAGGAGGCCTCTTCTGTCTTTTCACTTTGATCCGGCTGATCTGACATCGCCCGGACGCCTCCTCAGCCTACAGAATGAACTGCCGCAGCATCGTCTGGAAGTGGTCGAAGAACCACAGCATCAGCGCGCTCAGCAGCAACAGCAGCAGGACGAACCCGACCAGGATATTGGCCGGCATCGCCACGAAGAAGATCTGCACCTGCGGGATCAGCTTCGAGATGATGCCGATGCCCAGATAGAAGATCAGGGAAAACACGATGAACGGTGTCGCCAGCTGGATACCCAGCGCAAACGCCTTGGACATGCTGCTGATCGCCACCGTCAGGAAGTCATGCACGGGAAACGCCGCCCCCGGCGGAAACAGCACGTAGCTGTCATGCAGCGCCATCAGCATCAGGTGGTGGGTGTTGGTGGCAAACACCATCGCCGTCCCCAGCACCACGAGGTAGTTACCGATGATCGCGCCCTGCGTGCCCTGCGACGGGTCCACATTCATCGCGAATGCCAGGCCCGACTGGAAGGCGATGACCGTACCGGCCACCTGCAGCGCACTCATGAAGATGCGCGCCGTCAGCCCCATGAACAGGCCGGTGAAGATCTCTGAGATAAGACTGCCAGCCATCGGGCCGATACCCAGCGGCACCGACGGATAGGCCGACGCCACCACCGGGGTCAGCGCCACCGTCACCGTCAGCGCCATCACCAGGCGGATGCGGGCCGAAATGCTGATTTCACCCAGCCCCGGCAGCACCATCATCGCCCCGCCGATACGTGCGAAGGCCAGCACGTAAAGCAGCGCCGTCTCCGGCAGCATGTCGGCGGGAAGGGTGAAGATCATGGGTGTCAGATGCCGATGATGAGGTCACTGATGCGCGCCATATAGGCGTGCAGCACCTGCGCCATGAAAGGCAGCGCCACGAGCAGCGCCAGGAAAATGGAAATGATCTTCGGCACGAACACCAGCGTCATTTCCTGCACCTGCGTCAGCGCCTGTACCAGCGCCACCGCGAGGCCGACCACAAGGCCGACAATCATCAGCGGCCCGGCAAGCTGCAGCAGCAGCCAGATGCCGTCGCGGCCGATATCCAGAACCTCGGGTCCCGTAAGCATGAACTCTTCTCCCCCGGAGCGCCCGCCCCCCTCATGGCGGTGCCCCCACGGACCTGCCGTCAGATCGGCATCCGCATGATTTCCTGATAGGCCGTAATCACCTTGTCGCGCACGGAGACCGCCGTTTGCAGCATCAGCTCGGCTTCCGCCACCTGGGTCACGAGGTCTACCAGATTGCCCTGCCCGGCTGCTGCCTTGGTGGCTGCCGCTTCGCTGGCCTTCCCCGTGCTTTCAAGGTTGGTCACCTGCTGGGCCAGCACGTCGCCGAAGCTCTGCACCGGGTTCTTGACGGCCCCGCCATCGGCGCCCTGCGTAGCCTCGGCCATGCGCTTGATGGCATCCGTGTAGGCACCGGCGGCACTTGCGATATTGATGCTCATGGAACTGCTCCTCTAGCTGAGCCGGCCTTAGCGGCGCAGCAGGTCGATCGTCGCGTTCAGCATGCGGCGCGACGTGTTGATGACATTGAGATTGGCCTCATAGCCGCGCTGCGCCTGGCCCATGTCGATGCTCTCGATCATGGTGTTGACGTTGGACGTCTTCACATAGCCCTGCTCGTTGGCGGCCGGGTGGCCCGGCTCATAGCGCTCGCCGAACGCCCCGGTATCGCGTTCGATCTTGCCGATCTTCACCCGTTCAACCCCGGCGGCCCGGTCCAGTTCGCTGGCAAATGTCGGGATCTTGCGGCGATAGGGCTCACCATCCGGCGTCTTTGCGGTCGAGCCCGCATTGGCCATGTTCTCGGCGATCACCCGCATGCGGCCGCCCTGGGCCTTGAGGCCTGACGCGGCAATCATCATCGATTTGACGAGATCCATAATCCTGCTCCTGTTACTTGACCGTGTCCCGCAGCGCTTACGCCTGCGAACGGCCCGTCACCGCCATGCGCAGCATGCCCAGCCCCTTGGTGTAGAGGGTGGTGGCGGTCTGATAATCCATCTGGTTCTCGGCAACCTTCATCATCTGCTCTTCGAGCACGACGGAGTTGCCGTTGGCGGAGGTTTCGCTGTCCGGCGCGCTCTCGGTCTTGACGTCCCCGCGCGTCGCCATGCTGGTCGCCGAGCCGGACAGGTGCCCTGCCCGGGTCGAGGCCATGTGCAGCTGGCCGGACGTCGTGCTCTTCAGCGCGTCACGGAAATTGAACTCGCGCACATCCTGCGCCGCATAGCCGGGCGTATGCGCATTGGCGACATTTTGCGATAGCACGCCCTGGCGCGCCTGCACCCAGTGCATGCGTTCGCGCAGCATGCCGAAAAGCGGAATATCGGAAAGTGCCATTCCAACGAACCTCGCTAGTCAAAGCGACAATGCCGACAGAATTTCATCGGCATACGGACGGACTCTCACGCGGGAGAAACTTCTGGCGTGATTGTTTGTGCTGCTTCGAGCACGGCGAAACCCGTCCTGGGCTCGTCATGAGTAGGCAGTATCTGCCGGGTGAATTAAGAAGGGCTTAAGCTGGTCATACACACACGGTTTTTCGCCAAGTGCCCGTCGCCAATGCAAAATCGTGCAACGCTTGATTAGGCTTAATCGCTTGTTAAGCACGCACGCGGAAAATCCTGCCTAGTTGATGTCCACCATCGCGGCCGACCGGCAGTCCCCTCGCAGGACGCCAAGCCGCGGCATCCCAGCGGGTTCCGCACATGGAAATTGCCGAATATCTGCGCTTCTTCGTGGCCTTATTGTTCGTGGTCGGATTGATTGCCGGCACCGGCATTCTCGCCCGCCGCTTCGGCTTCGTGCCCGGCGCCGCCACCGGCGGTTCGTCCCGCGAAAAGCGCCTCGAAATCGTCGAGACCATCACGCTGGACGCCAAGCGCCGCATGATGCTGGTCCGCCGCGACGGCCGCGAACATCTCATTCTTCTGGGTACGGACAGGGAAACGGTTCTCGAAACCGGCATCGAGCGCCCCGCCCCGCTCACCAGCACGGCCCCCGTCGCAGCGCCCAGCCACGACATCACCACCACCCATAAGGCCCACAGCCCCGCAAGCGCGCCCAGCGAGGATGACGATATCTTCGCCCGCCTGCGCAAGGTGGCTGACCTGATGAACGAAAAACGCGCCGTTGCCCTGCGCACCGGCCGGTCCGTGCCGGGCCAGCGCACCACCATCCGCGCCGAGCAGCGCAAGGCCGCAGGAGACAGCGCGTGACACGCCTCGCCCGCCCGCTTCCCTTTGTTGCGCTGATCGCCGCGGCCCTGGCCGCCGTGATGCTCCTCGCCTTCCCCGCCCAGGCCCAGGAAATCAGCCTGGCCCTGCCGGAAGAAGGCGCGCTCACCTCGCGCATCATCCAGCTCGTCCTGCTGGTCGCGATCCTCAGCCTCGCACCGTCCATCCTGGTGATGGTCACGAGCTTCGTGCGCATCGCCGTGGTGCTGTCGCTCCTGCGCACCGCCATGGGCGTGCAGCAGGCCCCGCCCAATTCCGTGCTCATCAGCCTGGCGCTGTTCCTCACCGCCTTCGTCATGGCGCCGGTGCTGCAGGAAAGCTACCGCACCGGCATCGAGCCCTATCTGGCCGATGAAATCTCCACCGAGGAAGCCTGGGAGCTGTCCTCCGGCCCCTTCCGCAGCTTCATGCTGAGCCAGGTCCGCGAGGATGATCTCAAGCTCTTCCTCGACCTCTCAAAGACCGAGCGCCCAGAAACGCCTGAAGCCACGCCGGTCCACATCCTCATCCCGGCCTTCATGATTTCCGAGCTGCGCCGCGCCTTCGAGATCGGCTTTCTGCTGTTCATCCCCTTCGTGGTGATCGACCTGGTGGTCGCCTCCGTCCTCATGTCCATGGGCATGATGATGCTGCCGCCCATCATGATCTCCCTGCCCTTCAAGCTCATCTTCTTCGTGCTCGTGGATGGCTGGCGGCTCGTCGCAGGCTCACTGGTGCAAAGCTTCGGCACCTGACCCGGCTCTCTCGGCCAGCCTATTCGCTGGCCGATGCCTCTTCCTGTATCCAGGACAGAAACCGCCGCACCTTGCCGACGCCGGCATGGGCCTCGGTCGTAACAGCGGTATAGGCAAGGCCCGGAAGCACGATCTCAGGCCGGTAGGGCGCGAGCCAGCCGCGGCGCACCATGTCTCCGACCAGAAGCGAGCTCATCAGGATCAGCCCCTGCCCCGCCAGCCCCGCCTGGATCACCTCCTGCTCCTGATCGAATTGGCGCAGGCCGGTCTCAGGCTGCTTCTCAGACGCAGCCTTTGCCCAGTCAGCCCAGGTGAAAGCAGGTAGTGCCGGTGACACCCAACGGGTGCTGATCAACGCGGCGTCCGACAACCGGGTCAGGCTGCGGACATAGTCCGGTGCCCCGAATGCCCCGAACGTCTCTGTCGCAAGCGGCATCGTCCCAAGCCCTGCGTAGTCACCACCGCCATAGCGGATGGCAAGATCCACCCGCCGGTCACGGGCGAGATCAACCAGTGCCGTCGAGGTCTCCACACGCACGCTGATATCCGGATTGAGCGCCTCGAACGCACCAAGCCGTGGCGCGAGCCACAGCGCCGCGAAGGCCGGCACCGTCGAAATCGTCAGCATACGTTCTGAGTGAGACAGGTCCTCGAGCGCATCCGTGATCTGCTGAAACGCCACCGACGTGGCCGCCGCCAGCCTTGTCCCCGCCTCCGTCAACTCCACCCGGCGCGTCCTGCGGACGAAAAGCGCCAGCGACAATTGCTCTTCCAACGTCCGGATCTGATGCGACACCGCCGTCGGCGACACGCCCAGCTCCTCAGCGGCAGCCTTGAAGCTGCCGAGCCGGGCGGCGGCATCGAAAACCCGGAGAGCTGAGGCAGAGGGAAACCGCATCGGTCAATCTCATGGATGAGCTAATCGGTTTTATAGATGAGGCTCTTTCCTTTGTCATTCCCGGTATTACAGCCAACCTATCGCTCACCAAGGCCGCTACGCCAAAATTTCCTTCATCTACCGACGTGAAACCCAGCACCGAGGCAAACTCCCATGACCACGATCCTCCGATTGGACGCCAGCGCCCGAAAGAGCCGGTCCCTCACGCGCACCCTGAGCACATCCTTCATCGACCAGTGGCGGAAGGCTGACCCTACAGCCCGCATCATCGAGCGCGATGTGGGGACAAACCCGCCGTCCCTGATCACCGAAGACTGGATCGCAGCCGTCTTCGCGGACCCTGAGGAACTGAGCCCGGAGCAACAGGCGCTGGTCGCAGAATCCGACCAGTTGATCGGGGAAGTCGAGGCCGCCGACATCATCGCCATCGCCTCGCCGATGTATAATTACGGCATGCCCGCGCACCTCAAGGCATGGGTCGATCAGGTTGTCCGGATCAACAGGACCTTCACCTTCGACCTCGCGCGCGGCGACAAGCCGCTGCAGCCGATCCTCAGCGGCAAGACACTCGTCATGCTCACCTCATGGGGCGAGTTCGGCTTCGGCCCCGGCGAAGTCAATGCGCACGCCAACCACCTGACAACACACTTGGAAACGGTGTCGAAATATCTCGGTGTCGACGACATCCATCACATCGGCATCGAGTATCAGGAATTCGGCGACGAGCGCTTCGCCGCCTCGCAAGCCGAGGCCCACGCAGCTCTTCCGGTGATGGTGTCCAGGCTGGTCTCACGCGCAGCAAGCCAAAGCGTTGCCTAGTTGATCGCCTCTTCGCCCGCCTGGGCGGCGTCATAGCGCTCGCGATAGCCGCGCATGAACCGCTCCAGCGAGTCCACCTGGGCAATCTCGCGGGCCAGGTCGCGGAAGGCGATGCCCCGCCCGTCGCTCGAGCTTGCCACGATGGAGAACGAGGCCGCCTGCGGCCCCTCCTGCATCTTGGAGGCATATTTCTGCCGCATCCGCTCAATGCCCGCGTCATCGCTGGCCAGCACATAGGAGATGGCCGCGCGCAGCACGTCGAACTGCTCGTCATCCGTCAGCGGATCATCGCGCGTCCAGCGCAGGCCCAGACGATCTTCCATGGCCGTGCCCGCTTCCGCGTAGCGGCCCGCATCCCACAGCACGTCCGCCATCAGCGCCTGGGCCGGGTCGGACTTGTTTTCGCTCAGCAGTTCCAGCGCATGGTCATGGCGCTCAAGCGCACTCAGCGCCTTGGCCTCCAGCAGCAGCCGCTCATCGGCGATGCTGCGCGGCAGCTGCGCCTGGCGCGTCTTGCGCAGCGCCGCCAGCGCTTCCGCCGGCGCGCTGTTGAGCAGATGCACCGCCGCAAGGCGGCCCGCCACCTGTGCCCGCGCCACCCCGCGCAGGCGATGCGTTACCTGGTGGTCCAGCATCTCGGCTGCCTGGTCCAGCAGCTCCACCGCCACCAGCCGGTCGGCCAGTGCACGGATCATCCGGTCACCATCCGCCCCCACCGGCGTCAGTTCGCGGAAATCATAGAACAGGCTCAGCGCCTCAAGCGGCGGTAGGCTGTCCACCTCGCCATCCAGGAAAAGCCGCCGGAACAGATCCATCATGTCGTCGGAGATCTGCCGCCCCTTCTCGGTGCCGGGGAATTCCGTCGCCGCCGACCGCATCACGTCCAGCGCCGCGCGGTAATCGCCCTTGGCTTCGTAAATGCGGGCCAGCTCGGAAGCCGCTTCCAATTCCACGTCGCCGCCGCGCCAGGTAAATCGCAGCCGGTCAAGCGTGTTCACCACCTCATCAAGCGCACCCTCACCCGCTTCGCCGCCCATCTCGCGCAGCACCGCGGCCTTGGCGAGGATGGCCCGCGCCGCCACCGGGCGGTAATCCATGTCGATGGTCTGTTCAAACAGCGACAGCGCTTCGTCGCGGTTGCCCTTCACCTTGGCCAGCTGCCCCATCAGCAGCGTGCGCTCCGAGGCAAGCTCCGGGTCCACACCCTTGTCCGGCACCTTGCGCAGATCGCCTTCCACCGTCGGAATGTCGTTCACCCCCAGCGACACCTGCGCGGCCGCCAGGTGGAACCGCGCCTGGATCGACGGGCCGTAATCGGAAATCACCGTCCGCGCCCGGTTGAGGTCCGGCCGCGCATCCACGAACTTGCCGTTGCGCGCCCGCGCCATAACCCGCCACACCGACGCATTGGGGTCATAGGCCAGCACCGGGCGGCTCAAATCTTCTAGCGCAAGGTCGTCCCGGTGCAGCATGTGGTTGGCAATGCCGCGCAGCATGATGAATTCCGGGTCGTAGTCCTGTTCCTCGTCGTCCTGCACCATCAGCGCCATCACGCCCAGCGCTTCGGACGCATATTCATAGCCGAGATAGAACCGCGCCAGCGCCAGCCGCGCGATCTTGCGCTCCTCCGGCGTCTGCGCGTCGGAGATTTCCTTGTTCAGTGTCGCAACGCCCGCATGGAAATCATCGGGGTCACCGCTCGCCAGCCGGAAGCCGACAATGCCCGGGGCGAAGATATTGTTCTGCCGCCCCAGCTCGGCCTTCGCCGGGCGGCGCGGATTGGCCGTCAGTACCAGGCCGGAGCGGCGCGAGGCCGTCACCTGCCCTTCACCGTTAAACCCGATCTCCACATCATCCGCGATCGGACGGAACACCAGACCATGCGCCGAAGGCAGCACTTCGAGGTCCACCGTCTGCCGCGGCGACACGACGCCGCGCACTGGTGCCGGCAGCGGCACCAGCGCCAGCTCGTCACCCACCAGCGGGTCCTGAATGCGGAAAGTCGGCCCGGCATCCGGCGCGATCACAAAGAGGCGGCCGCCGCCATCCTCGCGCACGCCGCGCTGCACCGGCAGCGGTCCCGGCGGCTGCAGCACGGTTTCACCCACGCTCACCAGCCAGTCGTCATCCTCCGACTGCGCCGTCACCAGCGCGTTGCCGGTCAGCCGCAGCCGCAGGCCGCGCAGACCATTGTCGAATGTCAGCGCCTCGGCGTCCTGCACATAGCGCTGGTGTTCTTCGGTCAGTTCCGGCTGGGCAACGTCCGTCTCCGTATCAAGCAGCGCCCAGACGAACCCGTCGCGCTCGAAGACAGCTGCGGGCGCTGCGCCCAGCCCTGCAATGGTGAACGTCACGATTTCGCCCCGGCGGCGCACCTTCACGCTGCCCGGCTGATCTTCCGCCCGCCGTTCGGCCACATCCGCCGCTTCCGGGTAGCTCTCAGCTGCAGGCGTCTTGGGCGCAGGCGCGTCCGCCGCACCACTATTGCCCGCCGCTGCTTCCGGCGCCGCCACCTCGGCAACGCGTGCACCTTCAGATGCCTGCCCCGCAGGCTTCACGATGCGTGGCGTCTCAACCTCGATGCTGTCGGTCGGCACGTCGGGGGCAGTCACGTCAGGCCGCACCTGACGGCCTGCGACCACATTGTCCTGGGCTGACCCTGCCGAAGCAGGGGCAGTGCCACCGCTCTGGCCACGGTCAGGCGCGGTCTCGCGCGGCCCTTCCGCATAGCCCGCATCCTTGGTGATCCGCGCCGGGTCCGGGCGGCCGATACGGCGCGGGTCGATCATGGTCACCGCCCCCGCCTGCCCGCCGTTCTGGGCGCCAGGTTGCGCATTCGGCTGTCCCGCGGCCGCGTTGTCGGCAACCTCCGGCATCGGGTCCACCCGGTCCCGCTTCTGCGCCTTGCCCGCCGCATCCGCCGGCGCCACGCCCGAATAGGGATTCTGGCTCAGCGCGAACGCCGCCAGCGCGCCGGCATCTTCCGACGCCGCCGTCAGGTCGAGCACGATGCCCGTCGGTTCCCGGAACATGCGGAACTCCGCTTCCGGAGAAATCATCAGCCGCAGCGTGGCCGACTGGGTATTGGTGTCCGCCTTGGCCGCCACCACGAAGGGCGGAGGATCGACCCGCAGCCGGCCCACCTTCATGTGGCCGGGTGAATCGAATTCCAGCTCCAGCAATTCGCCGTCGCGCGTCACCTTGTAGTTCACGTCTTCCGGCCACTCGAAGACGATACGACTGTAGGATTCATGCACCCCCACCCGCACCGGCACATCCGGCAGCTCCAGCAGCGCCAGCGCCTTGCGCGCCGCCGCCGCCCTAGCCGCGGCTTCCTGCGCTGCTTTCTCGCGCGCCACCACCTCTTCCGGCAGCCCCGGCAGCTCGGCCGACTGCCAGGCATCCGGCACCAGGTTCACGTAAACCTCATTGGCCGCCGTCAGCGTTTCCAGCCGGAACGGGAATTTCAGCGCCAGCCGCAGCGTCCGCCCATCCGCGTCCTGCCGCGCCAGCGCCACGTAATTGGGAAGGTCCGAAGGCAGATCATTCAGCGATGCCTTGAACGGCCGCGCGAATTTGAGAACGATCACCCCGTTGGTTTCCTGCGAAACCACTTCCACGGGCTCCGGCCACTCAAAGCGGATGCGGGCAAAGCCCGGCAGCTCCTGCCCCTTGATGTAGACAGCATCCTGCGCATGCGCGGGCAGCGCCGCGAGGATGGAGATCACCGACAAGGCCGCCGCCAGCAACCCCGCCACGAAGATACGCGTGAGGGTCATGAGCGCCCTCCCGCCGGTTCCTCGGCAATCGCTATCGCTGCCTGGCCGGGTTCAAGCCAGCCTGCAAATCCGATACCGGTGCCGCCGCCGATCCGCGGCAGCGCCGCCATTGCGGCCTCCAGCCGGTCCGCCTGCCCCAGCGCCGAGGACGCCAGCAGCGTCATCCGCCCGGCAGCAGCCCGCGCCACGCGCTCCAGCACAACACCCGTATCGCCATAGCCCGTCATGCCCGTCAGCATGTCCTCGGGCACCAGCACGACCACACCCGTGTCACCGACCCGCAGGGTCACATCCGCATCCGGCTCAAGCGCTGAAAGCTGCTGCACCAGGAGCCCGCCGAGATAGCGTGCGCCTGCGCCCTCCGCCGCAGCCGTCACCGGCACCAGCGGCCGCCCGGAGGCGTCGTCCGGCGACGTGCCGTCCCCGGTTGCCTGCACCGGCACCCCCGTCAGCCGCGCAATCGCGTCCGGCTCGAAGGACGACATGGAGAGGATCAGAACGAAGAAAGCGATCAACAGCGCCGTAAGGTCTGCAAACACCACCATCCAGCGCGGCGCACCCGCAAAGCGCAGGCCCACCGGCATGTCACCAGCCGCACGCCGCGCGCCCTTGTCCGGCACAGCGGTTGCAGCGGTTCCAGCAGCCGCATCATCTGCAGCCTCAACGGCATCCGTCTGCACAGCATCCAGGGCAAGCGCCGCATCAGTCATCAGCGCGCCTCCCCCATGCTTGCGGCGTAAAAAACAAACTCGGCCACGTCCCGCCCGGGCAGCGTCTGCACCGCCACGGCCTCCGGCCCGGTCACATCCGTCACTGCCCCGGCCAGCGCCACTGCGCGCCGCAGGGCAAGCTCGTCACCGCCGCCAACGGCCATCTCGACGCGGCGCAGCGCGTCACCGCCCTCCGCCTCACCGGCCCGCATGGCCGTTGCCACATCGGTTAGCGCCGTGCGGGCCGCAGGTGCCAGGGCCGCCGTTGCGCCGACAAACAGCGTCTCCACCGGCAGCCGCACCCCGTGCCACGCAGCACCCTCCGTCAGCGGAACATCTTCCCGACCCTCCTCGAGCGGGGCGAAGGCATCAATCGCCGCTGTGATGAAATCCGTGTCCGCCACCACGCGCATGCCCGCGGGTCCGGCGAAATGCGGCGTCAGCGCCTGCGGTCCCGTCACGCTTTCGCGCTGGTGGGCGAAATGCGCCTCGACGGAGTCGAGCACGCTCACCGTGCGCGCCGGGTCAAAGCTCGTCAGCGAATTGAGAAACAGGAAGAAGGCCAGCAGTGCCAGAAACAGGGCGAGATAAAGCGTTGCCGCCTGCGCCTGTTGCGCAGCGGATTGCTCCCTGCCCCGTGCTTCCATCCGCACGTCTGCCGTCACCGGTGAGCCTCCTGCCCGACCTGCCCGGTTCATCCGGGTTCCGGGCGCGCGAATCGCCAAAGCGACGCGCCCCCGCACATGAAGGGCGAGATTACGGTCACAGCGGTTAAACAGCCGTTAAGGATTATCGCCGGAAAGGCCAATAAGCCGCAGAAACAGGGGCTTAACCGGCATTCCCCGGCACGATCGGCTCAAGCTCGTCCAGCCCCAGCGGCGCCGGCCGCTCCGGCAGCGGCACGGCCGTCATCCGATTCTCGTTCGCCGTCGCCAGCTCCACAGTCACGGCCTGGGCCCGCTCCGGGTCCATCGCCGCCATGATCGCGGCCAGCTTGCGCTCGTTCATCCGCTCAAGCAGTTCCAGCAGCACGGCCATGTCCAGCCGCTCGAACACCGCAGCGGCGTCCTTCGGCTTCATGTTCTCATAGACCTTGACCAGGCTGTCATACTTGGCGTCGCCCTCGGTCTCTTCGGCCTTGAACACCGTGTCGATCTGTCCCTTGAGGGTTTTCAGCTCGGCAATCTTCTCGTCGATCCGCGCTTCCGCCGCCGCCAGCAGCTTCTCGCGCATGGCCACGTCGTTCTCGCGGGCATCAAGCGATTTGCGGCGGTCCGCCAGCGCTTCCAGCACATCCGCGCTCTGCGCCTTCACCGGTTCCGGCCGCGCCGCCAGGTCAACCGGCGGGCGCGCATTCCCTTCGCCTTCAGCCCCGTCTTCCGCCGCAGCGCTGTCATCGCCCGCAGCCTCCTCTTCGGAGGGCTCGGAAGCCGCCGCCACTTCGCTCACCACCGGCGACGCACCCGTCACCACGGCGGTCACCTTGAGGGTCAGCAGCAATGCCGCGCCCACCATCACGGCGGGCAACAGGCGCAGTTTGTCGGGCGAATAGCTGTTCATGTCCTTGAACTCCGCGTTGGCCTAGCGCATCTGCCGCAGGGCAGCCGCAAGGCCCGTTTCCGCCAGCGGGTCGTCTTCGTCACCCGCATCCCGTGTCGTCTCATCCGCCCGCGGACCATCCTCGCCGCGCAGATCCGACGCTGCCTTGCGCGCGCCCGCATTCGATGCGGAGCCGAGCCGCTCGGCAATGTGATCACCCGCTTCCACCATCACCGCCAGCTCATCCGCCAGGGCGCGGGCTTTCTTCAGGTCGCGGTCCATGTCCCGGGTCAGCCCGTCACAGCTCACCCGCAAGTCCGTCACCGCGCCCTGCGCCCGTGTGGTCGCCTTGTCCAGTGCCACGATGATCTTGCGCAGCTCCCCTTCCCCGTCGCGCAGCGCCTTCAGGCGCCGGTCGAGAACGAAGCAATAGGCGATGGTGGCCACAAGCAGCACACCCACCACCAGTTCAACCATCATGCTGATCGAAAAAGCGCTCATCAGTCCCTGTCCCCGCGCAGGCCCATCGCTTCCACCCGGCTGGCGGTCTGCTTCAGGGGCTTGTCCACAAGCACGCCCATGTAATTACCCACCCGGCCCATGCGCCCGGTGGTGATCGGCACCCCGCCGGAGCGCAGCTGCACCGTGCTGTTGCCGGTGCAGTTGAGCATCAGCGTCTGGCCGACCTCGAATTTCATCACGTCGCGCAGCGACATCACCTGCTCGTCCAGCAGCGCGTCCAGCTCCACTTCCGTGGACCACAATTCGGTCGCCAGATGGCCTTCCCAGATCGAGTCACGGCCGAACTTCTCACCCATGAACATCTGCAGCAGCAGCTCACGAATGGGTTCGAGCGTCGCGTAAGGCAGCATCAGCTCGATGCGCCCGCCGCGGTCTTCCATGTCGATGCGCAGCTTGACCAGGATCGCTGCATTGGCGGGACGCGCAATCGCCGCAAAGCGCGGATTTGTTTCCAGCCGGTCCAGCTCGAAATTGACCGGTGACAGCGGTTCAAACGCCGCGCAGGCGTCCTGCAGCACCACTTCCACCATGCGCTGAACGAGATTGAGCTCGATGGTCGTGTACGGACGGCCCTCGATGCGCATCGCAGCCGTGCCGCGGCGGCCGCCCAACAGCACGTCCACGATTGAATAGATCAGGTTGGAATCGACCGTGAACAGGCCGAAATTGTCCCATTCCCGCGCCCGGAACACCGCCAGGATGGCCGGCAGCGGAATGGAATTCAGATAATCGCCGAAACGGATCGACGTGATGTTGTCGAGGCTCACTTCTACATTGTCGGAAGTGAAGTTGCGCAAGCTTGTGGTCATCAGGCGCACCAGCCTGTCGAACACGATTTCCAGCATCGGCAGGCGCTCATAGGACACAAGCGCCGAGTTGATGATCGCGCGGATGCCGGTCTTGTCCCCGCCCGCGTCATCATCCATCTCGAAGCCGAGCAGGCTGTCGATTTCATCCTGGTTGAGAACACGTTCCGCCGCGCCGGACATGCCCGGCATGGCTTCCTCTTCCTCGTCTTCCGAAAGGCTGGCCTCCCAGTCAGCGGCCATGGCGTCGGCATCGCCGTCATCACCATCGCCACCTTCAGCGCCACCTTCGGCGCCATCGTCGCCGCCGTCACCGGCAGCCTCAGCCTCCCAGGCTGCAGCCATTTCGTCCTGGTCGAGATCGTCGTCTTCGGGAGCCATGAATTCTTGCCTGTCCGTATGCGGGGTCCGTCGGGAAGCGGAAAGCCGCTACTGGATGATCATTTCGGTAAACAGGACGTCGGCCACCTCATAGGGACGCACATCCATGTTGATGCGGCGCAGGATCTCTTCCTTGAGCCGGAAGAGCCCCGCCGAGCCGTCAAGGTCAGAGGGCCGCAGCTCGCGCAGATAGACCTGGAAATTGTCCATGATGCGCGGCATCAGCGGCTCGATCTTCGGCAGCGCCGTTGCGTCATGCAGCTCCAGCGTCACGCGGAATTTCACGAAGGAAGCCCGCTCCTCCTTGGAGCGCAGATTGATGATGAGTTCCGGCAGCTCGTAGAACACCACCTTGGACGGATCGACGACCTTCTTGCCGTCCGCGCCCATTTCGGCCTGTTCCTCTTCCTCACCGCCGCCGAACACCCCCATCATGAAGGCACCGCCGACGCCGCCCACCACCAGAAGCAGCGGCAGCACGATAAACAGCACGAGCGTCTTGCCGGAGAGCTTCTTCTTGCCGCCCTCTTCTTCACCGTCGCCGTCGATGTCTTCGATGTCTTCTGCGGCCGTTTCGTCACTCATCGTGAGAACCCTGCATATGTGTCACCCGCTTCGTCACTGAAGCCCGGTGATGCGAACCATCCCCAATGCAGACCGGCCGTCCTTGGCACCCTGCGCTTGAATTGTCCGCCACATACGCATTCTGCCTGTGGCCAGTCTGGTGAGCCTTCAGGGCGGCCGGCCATCAGCGCGCGGATGCCGCGCGAACCAAGCCCCCCAAGGATCATGCGGGCGAGTGTGCGTCCGACGCGGTTAACGAAGCGTTTTACAAACCCGCAGGTCAGGCAAAAAACCGGCAAAAAATGCCGGGTGCCGGGCAAAACGCGACCTCTTGCCTAGCCGCCGCGACGGCGCACGCCCGTGTTTTCCGCAGTATTCAGCCGTTTTTCACTTGGCACGCCCGATGCACTTCAGGGGGCGTGGCAGCGGTCCCGACGCCGCCACACGACGAAAACGACTTTCCGTCCACAGAGCTTTTTCCCGATCGCCCTGTGGAAAACATGACCAGCCTGAGGTCCGTTATGGAACAAGCAGTTTCGATTGCCCTGTCGCGTCAGATGACGTTGCGCCGCGCGATGGATATCGTGGCCAACAACATCGCCAACGCCAACACCACCGCCTACAAGGCGGAATCCCCGGTGTTCAACGAATTCCTGATGCCGGAAGCCGAGGCGGAAGACCGCGGCTACGGCAAGGCGGCGGCCCTGTCCTTCGTGCTGGATACCGGCACCCACCGCGACCTCGCTGAAGGCAACATCACCCATACGGGCAATCCCTTCGATGTGGCGATCACCGGCGACGGCTTCTTCTCCGTCGAGACCGCCAACGGCGTCCGCTACACCCGTGCCGGTCACTTCACCGTCGACAACACCAACCAGCTGGTCACGCCCATGGGCGACCCGGTGCTGTCCAATGCCGGTGCACCCATCACCATCAATCCGGATGACGGCGCTGTCGAGATCGCCCGCGACGGCACCATCTCCGCCGGCGGCAACACCATTGGCCGTCTTGGCGTGGTGAATGTCGAGAATCCCGGCGCCATGAAGAAGACCGGCGACAATTACCTGGAAACCGAGCAGGACGCCGTGCCCGTGGAAAACGCCACGGTCATGCAGGCCTTCATCGAGAGCTCCAACGTCAAGCCGGTGGTGGAGATGACCCGCATGATCGAAGTCATGCGCGCCTACACCTCCACCCAGAAGACGATCAACGACATGGGCGACCTTCAGCAGTCCGCCATCCGCCAGCTCGGGCGCGAACCCAACTAGCAACCGCGCCACTCAATTCCCATGACGGGGTTTCCCGGCCCCTGAAAGAGGAGACGACGAAATGAAGTCACTCAGCATCGCAGCCACCGGCATGTTGGCCCAGCAGCTCAATGTCGAGGTCATCTCGAACAACATCGCCAACATGAACACCACGGCCTACAAGCGTCAGCGGGCCGAGTTCCAGGATCTGATCTATCAGAACATCCGCCGCGTCGGCTCCACCTCGTCCGATGCCGGCACCATCGTGCCCACCGGCGTGCAGATCGGCGTCGGCGTCAAGGCGGGCTCCGTCTACCGCATTTCCAGCCAGGGCAACCTGACGCCCACGGACAATACCTATGACCTGGCGATCCAGGGCGAAGGCTATTTCCGCGTCACCCTGCCCACCGGTGAAGATGCCTATACCCGCGCCGGTGCCTTCCAGCTCGATGCGACGGGCCAGATCGTCACTACCGACGGCTACCCGCTCTCCCCGGCCATCACCGTGCCGCAGGATGTGCGCGATGTGAGCATCAACACCCAGGGCCAGATCGAGGCCTTCCTCGATGGGCAGACCGAGCCCACCGTGCTGGGCCAGCTCGAAATCGTGCGCTTCTTCAACAAGGCCGGCCTCGAAGCCCGCGGCAGCAGCCTTTATCTCGAAACGCCCGCTTCAGGCGCCCCCGTGGCCGCCACCCCCGGCTCCGTCGGCTACGGCACTCTGCTGCAGGGCTATCTCGAGACCTCCAACGTGGATTCGGTTGGCGAAATCACCAATCTCATCAGCGCCCAGCGCGCCTATGAGATGAACGCCAAGGTCATCACCTCGACGGATGAAATGCTCTCCGTCGCCTCCAACCTCCGCTAACGGGCCCGTATCATGACCTCCTTCAAGTCCCTGATCGCAGCCCTCGTCATCGCCGCCGCCACCCTGGCCCCGGCGCTTGCCGCCGCCGCGGAAGAAGCCGTACTGCGCACCCGCGCCGTTGTCACCGGCGACACGGTGACCCTGGGTGACCTGTTCCTCAACGCGGGCGACACGGCAGACAGGCCCGTCTCCCGCGCCCCTGCCCCCGGCGAACGTGCCGCCATCGCCGCCGGCCACGTGGTCAATGCCGCCCGCGCCGCCGGTCTCCTGTGGCCGAACCACGAGCGCTACACCCACCTCATCGTCCAGCGCGACGGCGTGGAAGTCTCCGCCGACATGCAGCGCGATGCTGTGGCCGACGCCATCATGCGCAGCCAGGCAACCGCCGCCCCGGCAGATGTCCGCTACGCCGTCAGCTTCGACAAGACGCCCCGCGCCCTGCATGTCGCCCGCGGCACCACGCCGGAAGCTGTTGTCGCAGGCCTCGAATATGACGCCCGCACCGGCCTGTTCACCGCCCGCGTCACCACCCCGGCCCGCAAGGCCCGCACCCTGACCCTCACCGGCCGCGCCCGGCAGATCCGCGAAGTGCCCATGCCGGTCACCGCCATCGGCCGCGGCGAGACCATCACCGAAGGCATGGTGTCCATGGTGGAAATGGATGCCGCCCGCATCGCCCCGGGCACAGCTCTCACCGTGGACGAAATCATCGGCATGAGCTCGCGCACCGCCCTGCGCGCCGGACAGCCCGTCCGCGTCGCTGACCTGCGCCTGCCCGTCGCCGTCTCCAAGGACAGCCGCGTCTCCATCACCTTCGAGATGCCGGGCATGATCCTCACCGCCACCGGCCGCGCCCTCGAGGACGGCCCCATGGGTGGCCTCATCCGGGTGCTGAACACCCGCTCCCGCCGCACCATTCATGCCCGCATCGTGGCACCGGACCGCGTGGTCGTGGAAAGCGACTTGCCCATGCAGCTCGCCCACACCCTCAACTAATCTCGTTTCACCCGATCATCCGCCTCAATCGTCACCGGCCAGCCCGAAAGCCGGTTCCAGCCTGAAGGAACATCCCATGACGATCCAAGCTTCCCGCACGCTCCGCCTGGCAGCCCTTAGCGCCCTCGCCCTGTCGCTCGCCGCCTGCAGCGCTGCCGACCGCCTCAAGAATGTGGGCAAGGCCCCGGACCTGACGCCGATTGAAAACCCCGCCATGCGCAACGAGGTGCAGACTGTCTCCCTGCCCATGCCGCAGCCGGAAACCGTCAGCTACAAGCCCAATTCCCTGTGGCGTTCAGGCGCCCGCGGCTTCTTCAAGGATCAGCGTGCCGCCACCGTCGGCGACATCCTCACGGTGCAGATCGAGATCACCGACAAGGCCGAGATCGACAACACCACCGAGCGCACCCGTTCCAATTCCGAAGACGCCGGCCTCGACAACCTGTTCGGCTACGCTCAGAACCTGGATCGTCTGCTGCCGGACGAAGTCAGCAACACCGATCTCGTGGGCCTCGACTCCACGAGCCGCAGCCGTGGCGCCGGCACCGTGGACCGCGAGGAAAAGGTCAACCTCACCGTGGCCGCCATCGTCACCCAGATCCTGCCCAACGGAAACCTCGTCATCCAGGGCAAGCAGGAAGTGCGTGTGAACTTCGAAGTGCGCGAGCTTCTCGTCGCCGGTGTCATCCGCCCGGAAGACATCTCCAACCAGAACACCATCAAGCACACCCAGATCGCCGAAGCCCGCATCTCCTATGGCGGCCGCGGCCAGATCACCGACGTCCAGCAGCCGCGCTACGGCCAGCAGGTCTTCGACATCCTGATGCCGTTCTAGGCACCAGGCCCTTCACACCAGTCTGCCGATCAGGTGCTGCCGTCTCAGGCACACCAACCCGGCTGAGGGAGCGGGCGTTCAGGCCGCCCGCTCCATCCCGCACCGCCATCGGGACCCGTGCCGTACGGCATGGGAGGGGGTGCAAACAAAACGGCGCGCGAGCTCGGGAACTCGCGCGCCGTTCTTGTTGTTGCGGCAGTGGTGAGGCAGCGCCCCGCCCTATTCGTCCCGATAGACCTTTTCGCGCCGCTCGTGGCGCTCCTGGGCTTCGATCGACAGGGTGGCAATCGGGCGGGCTTCCAGGCGCTTCAGGCCGATCGGCTCCCCCGTCTCCTCGCAATAGCCATAGGTGCCATCCTCGATCCGCTTCAGCGCCGCGTTGATCTTGTTGATCAGCTTGCGCTGCCGGTCACGCGCCCGCAGTTCCAGCGACCGCTCCGTCTCGGACGACGCCCGGTCGGTGAGGTCCGGATGGTGGCTCGTGTCTTCCTGCAGGTTGTTGATGGTCTCCCGGGTCTCGCGAAGGATATCTTCCTTCCACTCCAGAAGCTTGCGGCGGAAATACTCCCGCTGCCGGTCATTCATGAAAGGCTCGTCGTCTGACGGCCGGTAATCTTCAGTCAACTCAGCGGTCACCAGTGTTCTCCCTTCACAGGTGCCGGATGTCCGCCTCATACCCCCAAAGCATCCCCAAACGCTTTCAGCAGTCACGGGCATCCGGTGTGGCGCGCATATATATAGAGAGCGCCGCCCGCGCACAACACGCCGCAAACGGCTTACCCCATGAATTATTTGTATAATTTCGCGTGGACATCCCGGCCGCGCACCCTATGGCGGCACGCGAAGCGCAAGGCTTTTTGCTGAGAATTCAGCCGCTTCAGCCCGTCAGGATGCGCTCATATTTCGCCAGCTCCACGCGCGCGCGCAGCTCGATTTCGTCCAGCACCTGCGACAGACGCGGGTCCTGGAACTCCGTCTGCGAATCACGGCGCTGGTCCACCAGCTTCAGAAGCTGCTGCAGCTTCTGCTTGGGAATGTCCCCGGCCAGCAGAGATAGTTTGAGATCGTCGAGAATATCGAGCATGGATTCGGCCCGCGCCACGGCCTTGCTGCGGCCGTCGGTGGCGGTGCCCACTTCCTGCAGGGCGATCAGCGCATCGACCGGGGCCACACCGCCAACGGCATGGCTGCCGCGCGGGGCATCCGTTTCCGCCGCGCTGTCGATGCTGAAACGCTCGCCGCTGCCCGGGCGGGCCTTGCCGGCCCCGCCCGTCTTAGCTGGTCCCTGCGCACGTCCGGCGCCACCAACCTTCATTGCTCGGCTCCTGCCAATCAGGCGCGCCCTGCGACGCACCGCCAATTCCTCATTCCGCACGCTGCGCCAAACTGCTTAACGCCTGCTTAACGCTATTCACCACATTGGGCAGAAATTGCCGCCCTCCCGGCAGCAAACTCCCCCTTGAGGCAGCCGGACCGCCACCGCCCGGCGGATTTATCCTTTGTTTTCAGCACATTGGAAAAACCGCCGGAATGGCACGGCTTTCGCTAGGTACCGCCCAGACAGACCCATCTCCGGCGCCCGCCTGATCCCGAAAGGGCCGCCGACAGAACGGACACCAGACCCGAATGCTGTTCGCAGACCTGAAAATCTTCCGCCCCGCCCTGCTGGCCCGCCCTGCCGCCATGGTTGCCGCCACTTTGGCTGCGATTTTCCTGCTGGCCGGCCCGGCGCAGGCCTCTTCCCGCATCAAGGATCTCGCCTCGGTCGAAGGCATCCGCGAAAACCACCTGGTCGGATATGGCCTCGTGGTCGGCCTCGACGGCACCGGCGACAGCCTGCGCAACGCGCCGTTCACCCGCCAGAGCCTGCAGGCCATGCTGGAGCGTCTGGGCGTCAACACCCGTGACGCCAATCTCAACACCGATAATGTGGCCGCCGTCATGGTGACCGGCAACCTGCCTGCCTTCGGCGCGCAGGGCAGCCGCATGGACATCAGCGTCGCCACCCTCGGCGATGCCACCTCGCTTCTCGGCGGCACGCTTCTCGTCACCCCGCTGATGGGTGCCGACGGCGAAGTCTATGCCGTGGCCCAGGGCCCGGTGGCCGTTGCCGGCTTCAGCGCCGAGGGCGATGGCGCCAGCGTCAAGCGCGGTGTCGCCACCTCAGGCCGCATCCCCAACGGGGCCATCATCGAGCGCGAGATCGCCTTTGCGCTGGATGATCTCAGCACCGTGCGCCTGTCGCTGCACAACCCGGATCTCACCACCGCTCAGCGCATGGCCAATGTCATCAACACCTTCATCGGCGGCGACACCGCCACCGCGACCGACCCGTCCACCGTGGCGCTCAGCATTCCCCGCAACGGCAAGAACGCCGTCGTCAGCATGCTGACCGAGATCGAGCAGCTGCGCGTCTCCCCGGACAGCCCCGCCAAGGTGGTCATCGACGAAGCCTCCGGCGTAATCGTTATGGGCAAGGATGTACGCGTCTCCACCGTCGCCATCGCCCAGGGCAACCTGACGATCCGCGTCACCGAGACACCGCAGGTCAGCCAGCCCAACCCGTTCGCCGAACAGGGCCAGACCGCCATCGTGCCGCGCACCAATATCGACGTTGACGATGATGCCGAAAACCGCCTCGGCCTGCTGCGCGAAGGCGTGACACTGGAAAGCCTGGTCGATGGCCTCAACGCCCTCGGCGTCGGCCCGCGCGACATGATCTCCATCCTGCAGACCATCCGGGCCGCCGGTGCCCTGCAGGCCGAGCTGGAGGTGCTGTAATGGATTTCGCCCTCTCAGCCCCCGTCGCCACCGGCAGCATCGCAGGGCTCCCCGGCCAGATGCTCTCCACGCCGAAGGCACCCGGCAATCTCACCCCTGCCCAGCAGCAGGAAATGCAGCGCATCGCCCGCGAGTTCGAAGCGGTCTTCATCGGTCAGATGACCCAGACCATGTTCTCCGGCCTCAAATCCGAAGCTCCCTTCGGCGGCGGCCACGCAGAAGATATGTGGCGCTCGCAGCTTGCGTCCGAAATGGGCAACACCATCGCTGCCTCCGGCGGCATCGGCATCGCCGACAGTGTCTATCGCTCCATGCTCGCGCAGCAGGAAATGGCCACCCGCGCCGCCACCGAGGCGACCTCGTCGCCCTACCCTGCCGCCACCCAGCCTGCCGCAACACTGATTGAGGAGTAGTCCCATGCCCGGCCTGCACCCCCGCCCGGAACAGAAGCAGTGGCAGCCGCCCGTTACCTTCCTGGATGACATGGCCGCCCTCGCCACGGCGCTGGACCGGATCATCACCCGGGAAAATGCCCTGGCGCTTGAAAACCGCCTGATGGATATCGGCGCACTGGCCCCCGAAAAGACCAAGATCGCCGTGGACTATGACCGCCACGCCCGCGCCCTCAAGGCTGATCCCGCCAAGCTGCACGCAGCCTCGGATGAAACCCGCGGCCGCCTCCGCGCCGCCGTCCAGAGCCTGGAAGGCAAGCTGGAGGAAAACCGCATGCTGCTTGGTGCTGCCAAGGATGTGTCCGAAGGCATCGTCAAGGCCGCCGCCCGCGCCGCCAGCGAGGCCCGCGCACCGACCATCGGCTATGCGCCGAAATCCACCGCCAAGGCCCGCCCCGTGGCAGCCACCGCCACCATCGCGCTGGACAAGCGCGTCTGACGACAGACCGTTCAGAGCCTATCGGCCGCGCGGAGAACCGCGCGGCCTTTATGCTTAAGGCACCCTTGCAGCGGCCGCTGAAATCCCGCCCCAAATGTTAGCCGGACCTTAACGGGCTCACCGGTAAATTTTGCCTACTTCTGCACGTGCAGAAGGGCGGATGACTGGGAACTCCGCTCAACCCCGGGGGGCGCGACCCAAGAAATGGGTGCCGCCATGGACGCAATCTCAGGCCAGAAGCCTGTCAACATCGCCGTCTCCTCACCAGGTGCCACTGTCCCGGCCGCTTCAGGCCCAACCGGACAGGGGGCCGTTCCGCCTGTTCAGAAGACAGAAGCCGCCGTCAACACGCCCCGCCGCCCGGCAGGTGCGTCGGCCCTGCCGCAACAGCGCAACTCCGACCGCGAGGCGCTGGACCGCGCCATTGCCGAGCTCGAGAGCAAGCTGCCGGTCAATGTCAGCTTCGACATTACCTACGACAAGAGCATCAAGCGCGAAGTCGTGCGCGGCACCAGCACGCTCACCGGCGAAACCGTGATCGAATTCCCAACCGAGGAAATGCAGAAGCTGATCCGCGGCCTGCGGGAAGAACTCGGCCTCGCTGTCGACGAGAACGCCTGATCCGGCCCCGGCGGACCATCCGGCAAACCGTGCGGCAAACCGTGCGACGGTCCGCTGACGCGCCAGGTGTTAAGACGCCGGTAACCACGATCTGCCACTTCTGACGCATGGGACTTTCCCCCGCGATCCGTCAGAGGGTGCTTCATGGCCGGCTCACCACTGCAGCTCAACGCGCAGACCATCACCGAAGACTTCAACCGCGCCGTTGAACAGCATCAGAAAGGCAAGCTCGACCGGGCTCGCCGCGGCTACAAGCGCGTCCTCAAGGCAGCGCCCAATCACGCCGACGCCCTGCACCTGCTCGGTGTCATCGACCTCCAGCGCGGCAATTACGAGCAGGCCGAAAAGCTCATGCGCCAGGCGCTCGAGCAAAACGCGGCCATGGCCCCCGCCCATTACAATCTGGCCCGCTGCCTCAACGAGATGGAGCAGCATGAAGAAGCGCTCCTCGCTGTCCGCCAGGCCATTGAACTTATCCCCCAGGACGTGGATTGCTGGGTGCTGTGCGCCAACCTGCTCATCAAGCTCGACATGAAAGCCGAAGCCGTCACCGCCCTCCGGCAGGTGCTGACCTTCAAGCCGGACGTCACCTCCGTGCGCCGTTCGCTCGCCGGGCTGCTGCTCGATCTCGACCGCGGCGAGGAAGCCGAGGAAGAAATCGCGCGCCTTACCGAAAGCGCCTCCCGCCCCCACGAAGCCCTGCGCGACCTCGCCATCCTCCGTGTCCAGAATGAGGACCGCGAAGACGCGATCATCCTGGTGCGCCGCGCCCTCGAGATCGAACCCAAGGACCGTCAGTGCCGCACCCTGCTTGCCGGCCTGCTGATCGACAGCGACCGCAATCTGGACGCGGTTCCCATTCTTGATGAGCTGCTGGAAGAATATCCGGACGACGTTGAGACCAAGCTGAAGCTCGGTATCGCGCTGGCCAATATGCTGCGCTTCAAGGATGCCCTGCCCGTCCTCCAGTTCGTGCACGAAAAAGCGCCGGAGAACTCCAACGCCTTGCTCAAGCTGGCCTTCGTCTATCAGCGCCTCGAAATGTTCGACGAGGCGATCGCCCATTACGAGAAGCTGAAGGTGCAAGAGCCGCGCGAAGCCCGCTCATGGTCCAATCTGTGCGCGGTCTACACCGAGCTTGAAGAGTATGACAAGGCGGTCACCGAGGGCATGGACGCCCTCAGGATCAACCCGGATGTCGAGCAGACCTATCTGAATCTCGCCGTCGTGTTCCAGCGCGCCGGCCACTGGGATCAGGCCAAGGAGCTTTACCGCAGGGCGCTCAACGTCAATCCCGAATATCACAGCGTCGGCTCCAACCTGTCGCACCTGCTGCTCGCCCAGGGCGAGATCGAGGACGGCTGGGATCTTTACGGCCACGGCTTCAATGCCCAGATGCGCCGCCCCCAGCGCTTCATCGACGCCACCCTGTGGCAGAACGAGGACATCTCAGGCGACCAGATCATGGTCTGGAAGGAACAAGGCATCGGCGACGACATGCGCTTTGCCTCCTGCTACCCGGATCTCATCGCCCGCGCCGGCCACGTCATCATCGAAACAGACCCGCGCCTGGTCACGCTCTACCAGCGCTCCTTCCCCGAGGCGACGGTGCGGCCGGAACAGACGCCGAAGGAAGACATGGTCTTTGTCGGCCCGCGCGAGTTCCGCTACCACACGCCCGCCGGCCAGCTGCCGGTCCATTTGCGCCGCTCCCTGGACAAATTCCCCCAGCATGAAGGCTATCTGAAGCCGGACCCCGAGCGCGTGGCCTATTGGCGCCAAAAGGTCGAGGCGGCCGGCGACGGCATCCGCATCGGCCTGTCATGGCGCTCCATGCACCGCAATGTCTCCCGCGACATGGTCTATACGGAGCTTGCCGACTGGGCAGAGCTGATCGCTGCGGACGGCATCACCTGCATCAGCCTGCAATATCATGAGCCCGACGAGGAAATCGCCGCGCTGGAGCGCGACACGGGCCTCAAGGTGCATCTCATGGAAGGTGTCGATCTCAAGGACGAACTGGACGAGGCGGCAGCCCTCACCAAGGCCTGTGACCTCGTCGTGTCGGCAGGCACCTCCGTCGCCGACATGTCCGGCGCCCTCGGCGTGCCCGTGCTGTTCTACGGCAACTACCTGCACGCCATGCAGCTCGGCACCGACGGCTTCCCCTGGTACCCCTCTTCGGTCTTCTTCAGCCGCCCGCCCGGCTCCACCATGCAGCCCATCGTGGAGACGATCACCCGCGAGGTGATCGGCCTGGCCCGGAAGCATCAGGCCGGCGAACTTACCTGATATCCACAGATTATTACCTGCATCACGGGGCTGCCCATCGGGCGGCCCCGTTTGCGTTTGGGTTGCAAACTGCCGGGCAAATTCTGCCGCTGACGGCAATCACTGCCGGGTGGGTCTCGGCGGAATTCACATAACTCATTGATTTTATTGCGTTTTCAAACTGGCACGCCGCATGCTCTTACAGGGCCAAGTGCTGGTCACCCGACCGTGCTGAAGGATCTCCAGGGCCAACGGGCTATTCCCCGGCTGTCCCGAAATGGCGATCCGCAGGCGGAGTTGTTTACGGGCGATTAAGCATTAACGCGCAGTATCCAGCGTAACGAACTGGGACACTACCCTCGTGGATGAGGGCGCTGGATTTGGTCCTAGGAGGGCATGAGATATGAGTGACGTCGTTCTTTCCGCAGGTATCCGTTCGAACCTGCTGAGCATTCAGAACACCGCCAAACTTCTGGATCAGACCCAGAACCGTCTGGCGACGGGCCTTAAGGTCAACGGGGCGGTGGACAATCCCACATCGTTCTTCACCGCTCAGGGTCTCAACAACCGGGCCCGCGACCTGAACACCCTGCTGGACTCGATGGACCGTGCCGTCCAGACGCTGGAAGCAGCCGACGAGGGCATCAAGGGTGTGATCAAGCTGATCGAAAACGCCAAGGCCACGGCCACCCAGGCGCTGACGGCAAAGATCATTCCGAGTTCCGTTTCCAGCACCACCACCGGGCTGGTCGCCACGCAGAACGCATCCCAGATCACCGGCATCGACGCGCAGGACAGCTTCACCATCCAGGTGGGCACCGCCGCTGCCGTGACCATCAACATCGCCAACTCCACCCAGGCCCTGAGCGCCATCATCGCGTCCATCGCCGCGGTGGCCAATGTGACGGCCTACCTGACCTCGGACGGCAAGCTGAAGATCGAAGCCACCAACGGCGAAGACCTGCAGATCACCGATGTCTCCGGCTCCACGGGCAACGACCTGGCCATTGCCGGCACCTTTACCAATGGCGTCAACCGCAACTCCTTCGAGAGCGATTTCAACGCCCTGCGCACGCAGATGGACCAGTTGGTGGCCGACGCCTCTTACCAGGGCGTCAACCTGCTCCAGGCCAACAACGACCTGACGGTGTTCTTCAACGAATCCCAGACCTCGAGCCTCACCATCAATTCCAAGCTGGTGGATACCTCGACCAACGGTCTGAGCATCTCCGAGATCACCGCCAAGAGCTGGGCCACCGACGGCAATATCCGCGGTGCCATCGATGAGCTGGACGGGGCCATTGCCAATCTGCGGCAGCTTGCCTCCACCTTCGGCGGCAACCTCTCCGTGGTGCAGACCCGGGAAGACTTCACCGAAAACCTGGTCAACACGCTGGAAACCGGTGCCGCCAACCTCACCCTGGCCGACACCAACGAGGAAGGCGCCAACCTTCTGGCCCTGCAGACCCGCCAGTCCCTGGGCACCACCGCCCTGTCGCTGGCCTCCCAGGCCGACCAGAACGTGCTGCAGCTCTTCTAGAAAGAGCCTCCGACCAAAAAAGATCGAAGCGGCTGCAATTTTTTTGCAGCCGCTTTTTCTTTGTTTTCCGCTGTTTTTTCCACATGCCCCCCGTGCCGCGCTGTAAGGGGTCGGTGTGTGTACGATTGGGGTAACGACGCTTTAAGACCTTTCGCCGAGAGTTTCGCTCGACACCTCAGAACGAGGGTCAGTGACATAGTTTTCCTAGGAAAGGAAATCAGCAAATGGCTGAAATTGCTCTCTCGAACGCTCTGCGTACGAACCTCAACTCGCTCCAGTCCACCGCCTCCCTGCTTTCGAAGACCCAGGAACGTCTGTCGACGGGCCTGAAGGTGAACGGCGCGATTGACAACCCGACCTCGTTCTTCACGGCCCAGGGCCTCAACAACCGCGCATCCGACCTCGCCACCCTCGGTGACGACATCGGTATCGCGATTGATACGCTGCAGGCTGCTGACGAAGGTATTAAGGCGATCACCACGCTCGTCGAAAACCTGAAGTCGACCGCCAACCAGGCTCTGACCACGAAGATCAAGGGCGCCAACGTGTCGTCCTCGACCCTCAATGCTTTCGCTGGTACGGCTCACGCCTCCCAGGTGACCGGCATTGACGCTGGCGACAGCTTCACCATCCAGGTGGGCACTGCCACGGCCGTGACCATCAACATCGCCACCTCCACGCAGGACCTCAGCGTCATCGTTGCGTCCATCGCCGGCGTCACCAACGTGACGGCGTCGATCACCAGCGAAGGCAAGATCAAGATCGAAACCACCAATGGTGAAGATCTCAAGATCACCGACGCCTCTGGCTCCACCGCCAACGATCTGGGCGTGTCCGGCACGAAGACCAACGATGTGAACCGCAACTCCTTCGTGACCGACTTCAACGAACTGCGCACGCAGATCGACCAGTTGGCCGGTGACGCCTCCTTCAAGGGTGTCAACCTGCTTCAGGCAAACAACAACCTGACGGTGAACTTCAACGAAGACCAGACGTCCAGCCTGACGATTAAGTCCAAGCTGCTCGACACGTCTTCCAGCGGTCTGAACATCTCGCAGCAGACCAAGTCGAACTTCGCTTCCGACAGCTCGATCGAAGCTGCTGTTGCCGAGCTTGACGCCGCTATCGGCACGCTCCGCAGCCAGTCGTCTTCCTTCGGTAACAGCCTGTCGATCGTGGAGAACCGTCAGACGTTCACCAACAGCCTGATCAACACGCTCGAAACCGGTGCCGGCAAGCTCACCCTGGCCGACACCAACGTCGAAGGCGCCAACCTGCTGGCCCTTCAGACCCGTCAGTCCCTGGCTACCACGACCCTGTCGCTGGCATCCCAGGCCGACCAGAACGTCCTGCGTCTGTTCTAATCAGACCACAGGCGGCAAAGCCAGGAACGGCGGCGCCATCTGGTTTCAACGACAAGAGAGAGGCGGTGCAGAACGCACCGCCTCTTTTCTTTTGGCCCCTGCCCCGGCCGCCATCCCAGGCGCCACCGGGGCACCCAAAGCCCCGTGAGCGGATTTGATTTGCATTCATGGGCCGCTTTCCACGTCCCGGAAAGCCGTTTTACCGCCTATACTTATCCGCACGAATCAATGGCCTGCCAGGAAGGCAGCGGCCGATGCTCATCCGGCACCGCATCCGCACGGCCACGCATGTGATCACCCTCGCGACCATGGAGAACGCATATGGCGCTGAAGATCGAGCTCAAGCCCGGCGAACGCTTCATCCTCGGCAATGCGGTCATCACCAATGACGATCAGCGCACCCGCCTCTTCGTGGAGGGCTCAGCCCCCATCCTGCGCGAGAAGGACATCATGCGCCCGGAGGAGGCCGACAGCCCCTGCAAGCGGCTCTACCTGGCCGTCCAGCTGATGTATCTGAGCAATGATCCGTCCGAGCAGCACTCGCTCTATTTCCAGCTCACCAACGACATCATCCAGGCTGCCCCCAGCACGCTCGAATACATAGAGCGTATGAACAATCAAATCTTAACCGGCGCGTTCTACAAAGCTCTGAAGGAAGCAAAATCGCTCATCGAATATGAGCAGGAGCTTATGTCGAATGCACAATCCGGCGCAGGCGTACGGTCAGACGGCTAGGGTCGTCTCTAACCCGCGTGAACACGAAGCCAATCTGCTTATCAAGGCCGCCAAGCAGCTCCAGGCGGTGAAAGAGCCATTTGATCCGCGTAGTGACAAATTCCGCGATGCGGTGACCTATAACCGCAAGCTCTGGAGCATCTTCGCCTCCTCCGTGGTGGGCGACGACAACCCCCTTCCCGACCAGATCAAGCAGAACATCGCCAATCTCGGCATCTTTGTCATGAAGCACACGGTCTCCGTCCAGGCGAGCCCGGCACCCGAGAAACTGGACGTGCTCATCAACATCAACCGAGAAATCGCAGCCGGCCTCTATTCCAAGCCGGCCTGAGCGGCAGCGTTGTGTCCGCAGGGGCACATCCTCTGCCCACGGACAGCACCGGACACGAAAAAGGCTCCCTCACCGAGGGAGCCTTTCTTGTTGGGCAGGACGGCCCGTCTGGCGGATGCCGCCTAGATGTAGTTCGTCAGCGTCAGCCGTGAGACAAGCGAGGTCACCTGGTAGCTGGCGGTCAGCTGGTTCTGCAGCTGCAGGATCTTCGCCCCCACCTCGTTGGTGTCGGCGTTCTCCGTCTCCGCAAGCAGCACCTGCGTGGCGTTGATCGTGCGCTCGTGCCGGTCCTTGGTATTGGCCAGGCTGGTTTCCTTCAGTGCCAGCTGCGTGCGCAGATCGGCAATCGACGTGGTGTCATTGAAGGCGAATACCTTGCCTGTGCGCTGCGTGGTCTCGTCATAGGCGCGCTGCGACAGCGGGTCTGCGTCCGGGAACTCCAGCGCCGCCAGCACGGCCAGCGTCTTCACCACGTCCCGCGTCGGTCCCTCATCGGCCCGCGTCGCATAGCTGATGATCCGGCCGTCATCGATCTTCGCCGTCGCGCTGTCACGGATCGGCGTCGTCGTATTGTCGCCCTTGTACCAGAACACCGTATCCGTGGTGGTGGCATCGCGCAGGCCGGTTGCCGTGTCGAAAGGCGGGCCATCCACGCGCTGCGGCGGCGTTGCTGAATCATACTCGAAGAACTCGGTCGCCGCCCGCTGGGCGCTCGCCCCCTTCAGCGAGGTCTGCGCGAGGATTTCCACGTCGCGCGCCAGCGCCGACTGGAAATTCGCCGCCGTCGCATTGGCATCCGCCCCCACCAGGAACTCGCCTTCATTCGGCGTGCCGGTGGTGATCGCCTTCAGCGTAAGGGTTTCCTTCGTGCCGTCCGGCAGGTTGAAGGAGATGTTGATCGTCTGCCCGTCGGTCGGCAGCGGGGCTGCGAACTGCACAGACAGGGCCTGCGGCGCCCCGGCAATACCCGCCGTCACATTGGCGAGATCGGTGGACACCGCATCGAATTTGAGGCCGAAAGGCGGCGCATTGTCTTCGGTCACCGTCACCGTATCACCGGCCGGCACGGGGATCTGCAGCCGCCCGCGATTGTCCGAGCCCAGGTCAGCCTGGGCGCGTTCGGAGACAATCTGCTTGAAGCCTGCCCGCCCCACGTCACCATTGATGACCGTGTCATAGACTTCCACCGGCTGCGTCTGCGTCGCCGCCCCGCCAAACAGGTGCCGCCCGCCGATATCGGTGTTGAGCACCGCCAGCACTTCCTCCAGCCGCTCCGCCGCGGTGTACTGAAGCTGCGTCTGCTTGGTGTCGATGGTTTCATAGCCTGACGTCAGCGATGCCGTGCGCATTTCCGCGGCGATGTCATCCACGCGCGACAGGCTCTGCTGCACCGTCGTCAGGCGCAGCTGCGTCTGGTCGATGGTGCGGATATAGGCATCCATCACGTTGAGTTCGGCCCGCAGGTCGAGCACTAGCCCCGCATTCACCCCCAGGCCCGCATGGCTCTGGGACTTCTTGCCGGTGGCAAGCTGCGTCTGCAGATCCGTGAGCTGCGCACGCATGGTGTTGATCTGGTTCGTCGTGGTCAGAGACTGGAGGAGCGAAGGCACCTGCATTGTTCTATTCCCTACCCGTCACCTAGCGAAGAATGGTCGAGAGGAGATCCATCATCTCCTGCACCGCCGACATCACCCGCGCATTGGCGGCATAAGCATTCTGCAGCACCAGGAGCTGCGCCATTTCCGTGTCGATCGACACGCCGGACGTGTTCTGCTGCTTTTCCTCAAGGCCGAGCTGCACAACCTTCTGGCTGTCCACCGCCCGGTTCGCCAGCACCAGCTCGTTCGCCTGGAACGAGACGATGCGGCGCGCAAATTCATCCACCCCGCCTGAGAACGGCTGGCTCGTCCCGCCGATACCGGTCGCCGGGTCAAAGGCCCGCGCCGTGCCGGTCAGGCGCTCCAGCAGGTCCGACGGCCGGGTGGGATCGCCCGTATCCGTTGCCGGCGTCGTCGAATAGACAACCAGCGACGAGGGGTCGGCCCGCACGGCGGCATTGAGCGCGATGCGGCTGGCAAAGCCCACCTTCTGCGTCGCACCGTCCTGGGAGGCCGTGTAGGCAAGCTGCGCGTTGCGGCCGTCCACGAACAGCGGCAGCGCCGTGCCCTGGCCGGTCAGCCCGGTTGCCGTCACCGTCGCGCTGACGGCGGCAATATCGGTCGTGGCGCCTGCCCCGTCATCGACGATGCGCACCGTCGTACCGGCCGGGTTGGAGGCATCCACATTGATGCCCGCGGCCGCCAGGGCTGCGTCAAGGTTGGTGGCAAAGTCACCCGCACCCGTCCCCCACGCCACACCGATGACCTGGTCACCCGGATTCGGCGTCACCGTGTTGTCCAGCGGCAGCGAGGCCGGATCATCCACACGGATGATGGTCACCTGGCGCTGCGTGCCTGCGGGCGTTTCGGTATAAGTCAGGTTGATGCTGTCGCCGTTCTGCAGCGACGCCACATCAATGTCGAAACCCGCCGGCGGGCCCGCATGGGCCGTGGACGCCACCGTCGTTTCCGACAGCGACTTGGCGAGGTTGTGGGCAATCTCGTCGAGCTGCGCCTGCGCCTGCACCAGCCGCTCATCGCGCAGCTCGATGAGACCGGCAATCTTGCCCTCGCGGATCGTGCCGTCGCGCAAAAGGTCGATCGGCGCGGAGTTACCCACCTGCAGCGTGATGGTGCCCACGTCGCGCAGCGCCGGATCGGAATTGTACAGCGAAGACGGCCCCAGCGTCGGATGCTCGTCGAAGCTCAGCACCGTCGGCTCCGTGTCCAGCAGCAGGTTACCGCCGGTGGTGAACACGGAAATGCGGCCGCCGTCGCGCTCGATGGTGCGGATGTCCATCAGCTTGGACAGCTCCGCCACCGCCTTGTCGCGCTCATCCTGCAGGTCAGCGACTGAGCCCGCCTGGTTGGCCGAGATCTTGAGGTTGATGTCGTGGATCTTCGACAGGGCCGCATTGGCCTCCGCCACGGCGTCCGACAGGCGGCGCTCTGCTTCGCGGCGCATCTGCTGGATCTCATCCGACAGGCGGTTGAGCTCAATGGCTGCCTCATCGGCCGCCGCCAGCGCCGCTTCACGCGTCACCGTGGATTCCGGCGTCGTCGCCAGATCCTGGATCGACGTCCCGAGACGGTTGATATAGGAGGCGATGGAGGTCTCGCCGTCCGGCGTGCCGAACAGCTGATCGACCCGCGTCAGGAATTCCTGCCGCACATCCAGTTTCGCGCTGACACCGCTGGAGCGGTTGAGCTGCCCCAGCAGGTAATTGTCCACTTCGCGCACCGCGGCCCGAACCGACACACCAATGCCCTCGCCCGCCACCAGCGCGTTCGACTGGCTCGACACCTTGCGCGTGTAGCCTTCCGTCGTCGCATTGGCGATGTTGCGCGACGTGAGATCCACAGAGGCCTGGTTGGCCTTGAGACCCGATACGGCGGCATGGAGCGCTGTGGTGAGAGACATGGTAACTGCTGTGTTCTTGGTGCGATGAACTGTGCGGGTGAAACCGGGTGAAGCGCCATCCGGCGGGCTGTTAGGTCAGCCCGCCGCCGGCAAGGGATTACCGCTTCATGTTGAGCGTTTCCTGGACCAGCTCGTCCGAGGTCGTCACGATGCGGGTCGTGGCCGAATAGGCCTGCTGGGTGACGATCAGCTTCGAGAACTCGTCCGCGATATCCACGTTCGAGGTCTCGCGCGCTTCCGCCACGATCTGGCCGGACGCGCCCTGGATGGCCTCGCCCGAATCCTGCGTCGCAGCCCACGCACCGCCATCAAGCTTGCGCAGCTTGTTGTCGGCGTTGAACTTCACCAGCGTCACTTCCGCCAGGTCCAGCTGCTTGCCGTTGGTGTAGGTCCCCACCACGCGGCCATTGTCCGACACGGCAATGGAGGCCAGCGCGCCGGAAGCAAAGCCGTCCTGCTCGATATCCTTCACCGAGACGGAGCCGTTGGAATCCGCGAACTGCGAAATCTGGTTGGAGCCGTGATTGACGGTGATGTTGCCCAGATTGATGCCATCCACCGTCAGGTTGGTGACGGTCGTGGAGGTAATGGGCGGCGTGGCCACACCGGAGGAGTTGAAGGTGTAGTTCTGGCCCACATTGTTCCACTTGGCAGCCGCGCCCGTGGCCGTGGTGCTGGTACGGTAGAACAGGTTCCAGGTCTCCGAGCCGGCACCCTGCCCGGCGCCGTTGGCCGTGTTGTTCACCTTCGACCAGCGCAGTTCCACGTTCACCGGGTTGCCGATCGAGTCGTACATGGTGATTGCACCGCCGGCGAGCGAGCGGTCGAGGAACAGCTGCTCGTCCTGCGCCTGCACGAAGCCGTCACCACCGAATGTCGTCGGATCATTGGTGAAGGTCGCGTCCAGCATCAGTTCCGAGTTGGCCACCGCGGCATCCGCAGTAACGGTCTTCGGGAAGGACGGCAGGTTGGCCGTGTAATCCAGCGTCGTCGTCTGCTTGGCGGAAATGAAATCGTTGGTGATCTGGATGCGATCCGGCACGTCACCCAGCTTGTTGCCGGTCACCGGGTTGATGGCCAGGCCCTGGAGGTAATAGCCCGATCCGTTCACCAGGTAGCCGAAGCGGTCGACCTCGAAGTCACCGCGGCGGGTGTAGTAGTCGATCTCGTTGAACACCGGCCGGTTGTCCAGCGTCGCCACGCGCTCGGACACCATGAAATAGCCGTCGCCATTGATCGCCATATGCGTCGGCACCTGGGCGGCTTCCAGCGCACCCTGCACCGTATTGGTGAAGCGGGCCTCCGCCAGCACCGTGCCCGGGGCATGGTTGCGCGACGTGGAGAACGTCACCAGGTCCTTGAAATTCGTTTCCGTCCGCTTGAAGCCGATGGTCTGCGAGTTGGCGATATTGTCAGAGATATGGCCCAGCGCCTTCGAATTGGCCTTGAGGCCGGTCACGGCGGTGGTCATGGCACCGAAGATGGTCATCGGGATCCTCCAGAGGACTGACACGGGATACCCGCTCAGGCGCGGGCACAAATGAACTCGCCTCCCTATGAGCAAGCCCCGGGCCAGAGGCTTTCCCGTGCATTTTCAATGCCTTAGAAGATCGCGCGCAGCCTGGTTGCAAGCACTTATTGCCGCTCCCGGCAGCTTTTGCCGGGCAGATAGGGGCAGGCCGGCGCGCGTCATGCCGCTTGCCCAACCGCGCCCGTGCCCCTAGGTTTGCGCCCGTTCAAAAATCTTACCGACGAAACCAAACTGATCTGGCAGGACTTGTTGATGCGCTTTGAAGGCACGAAAGACTATGTGGCAACCGAAGACCTTCGCGTTGCCGTGAACGCAGCCATTACCCTGGAGCGTCCGCTGCTCGTGAAGGGCGAACCCGGCACCGGCAAGACCGTGCTCGCTGAGCAGGTGGCAACCGCCCTGGGCGTTCCGATGATCACCTGGAACATCAAGTCCACAACCAAGGCGCATCAGGGCCTTTACGAGTATGACGCCATCACCCGTCTGCGCGACAGCCAGCTGGGCGACGAGCGCGTCAAGGACGTGAAGAACTACATCAACAAGGGCAAGCTCTGGGAAGCGTTTGAGGCCAATGAGAAGGTCGTGCTGCTGATCGACGAGATCGACAAGGCCGACATCGAGTTCCCGAACGACCTCCTGCAGGAACTCGACCGCATGGAGTTCTACGTTTACGAAACCGATGAGGTGATCAAGGCCAAAGAGCGCCCGATCGTCATCATCACCTCGAACAACGAAAAGGAACTGCCGGACGCCTTCCTGCGCCGCTGCTTCTTCCACTACATCAAGTTCCCGGATGCCGACACCATGACGGAAATCGTCAAGGTGCACTTCGACAATCTGAAGGAACGCCTGGTGAAGGAAGCGCTGGACGTCTTCTACGAGATGCGCGACGTGCCGGGCCTCAAGAAGAAGCCGTCCACGTCCGAATTGCTGGACTGGCTGAAGCTGTTGATGAACGAGGACATCTCGCCGGAAACCTTGCGCGAGCGCGACGCCTCCAAGCTGATCCCGCCGCTGCACGGCGCCCTGCTGAAGAACGAGCAGGACGTGCACCTGTTCGAGCGCCTCGCCTTCCTCGCCCGCCGCGAACGCAATTAGCGGCGGCGTGAGGCTGAAAAGCAAACGGCGGAGACAGAGCCCTGTCTCCGCCGTTTTCATTTGGGGAGAGTGCCGCGCCTAGCTGCGGATCATCCGGTAGGCCCAGATCAGCAGGCACGCACCGGCAATGGCCACGATCAGCTGGCCGATAATGCCACCCAGGCCAACGCCGATGAGGCCGAGCAGGAAATTCAGCACGATGGCGCCGCCGATACCCAAGAGGATATTGGTCAGCAGCCCGTGATCCGCCTTCATGATCTGCTCGGCGATCCAGCCCGCCAGCGCACCGATGAGGATGGAAAGAATGATACCCATACCGGTCATGTTGTGATCCCTTCAGCCTGGGTGATGTGGTGGTTCTTCACACATAAACACGCGTCTTGCCTGACCGGTTCCACCCGCCCGCGGCGCCCTTTAGACTGGCCCGCATGACCACAAGCAATGATCCGGACACCATCGCCTTCTACGATGCCGAGGCTGATACCTACGCAGCGAAAACGCGCGACGTCGATCTGCCGCCCTCTTTCTTGCGGCTCGTCACGGCACTGCCACCAGGCGGACACGTGCTGGACCTCGGCTCCGGCGACGGGCACTACGCCCACGCATTTGAGGCGCGCGGCTTTGAGGTGACCGCCATGGATGCCTCAGCCGGTCTGGCCGCCATCGCCAGCAGAAACCTGCGGAAGCCGGTGCGCGTCGCCCGGTTCGACGAGCTTGAGGACGTCGCAGAATTTGACGCGGTCTGGGCGCACGCCTCGCTCCACCATGCCCCGCTGGAGGCCCTGCCGGATGCCATCGCCCGCATCCATCGCAGCCTGAGGCCCGGCGGCATCTTCCATATGTCGGTCAAAACGGGCAAAACCGCCGGCCGCGACAGGCTTGGCCGTTTCTACAGCTACCCGTCACGCAGCGCCATCGACCACGCACTGACGCACGCTGGTACATGGGCCGAAACCGACTTCCAGACGACGCACCGCGAAGGGTATGACGGTGTGGCAACGGACTGGATCATTCTCTTTGCCCGGAAAGCCTGATGACCACCATCTACATCGACGGCGACGCCTGCCCGGTAAAATCCGAAGCCATCTCTGTGGCCGAGCGGCACACCCTGCCGGTTTGCCTCGTGTCCAATTCCGGTATGCGCACCGGCAATCATCCCCTGGTGAAGAACATCATGGTGTCGGACGGCGCGGATGCCGCTGATGACTGGATCGCCGAGGAAATCAGCGCGGGCGACATTGCGATTACCGCCGATATCCCGCTGGCCGACCGCTGCCTGAAGAAGGACGCCCACGTCATCGGCCCCGATGGCCGCGCCTTCACCCACCAGAATATCGGTTCGGCGTTGGCCGCCCGCGAGCTCAACCGGCATCTGCGTGAAACCGGCGTGATGACCGGCGGCAACGCCCAGTTCTCGAAGACTGACCGCTCGCGGTTCATGAACGCGCTCGATCAGTTGATCCGCAAGGCCGGATAGCGCATTTCCGATTTGTCTGATCCAGTCAGACGCTCCCGGCGTAGGTACCAGAGGCAGATGGGTGACCCACTGCTCCGCCTGCGCATCCGCGTCCTCCCCCCTCGCGGGCCCGCAGGCGGCATCAAAAACAACTGACCCCCTCGGGAGTAGTTCATGCCCAAATCCCCCCGCACCTCCATCGCCCTCGTCATGGCAGCCACCGCCGGCTTCATCGCCGCCCCGGCGCTCGCCATGCACCACGGCGCTGACGAGGCCAAGAAGACGGAGGCCTCCGCTGAGGCCATGATGAAGGCCGACATCGTCGATACCGCTGTCGCCGCAGATGATTTCAACACCCTCGTCACCGCCGTTCAGGCCGCCGGCCTTGTCGAAACCCTGAAGGGCGATGGCCCGTTCACGGTCTTCGCGCCGACGGATGCAGCTTTCGCAGCCCTTCCGGAGGGCGCGCTGGACAGCCTGCTCGCCAACAAGGACCAGCTGGCTGCCGTGCTCACCTATCACGTGGTCCCCGGCAAGGTGATGGCCGCCGACATTGCAGGTAAGTCCCTCAATGTCGCCACCGTTCAGGGCAGCGAAGTCGCCATCGACGCGACGGGCGATGCCCCCACCATCAACGGTGCCACCATCGTCACCACCGATGTGGAAGCCTCCAACGGCGTCATTCACATCATCGACGCTGTGATCCTGCCGCCGGCGGAAGAAGCGGCCGAATAAGCGGCCACACACACGTAAAAAGCCTCAAGGCGGCGGTTTTCTCAGGGAAACCGCCGCCTTTTGCGTCAGATATGCAGATGGGTTTGCCGCAGGAGATAAAGCGCAGCGCTTGCACTTCCGCCCCCAGACGTGGGACTTTACGGCCAAATCCGTCATCAAACTCTGCCGTCAGGTGCCTTCCATGTTCGTCAACTTCTTCCATGAGCTGAAAACCGCCGGCCTGCCCGTCTCCCTGCGCGAATATCTCACGCTGCTGGAGGCCATGGACGCCGACGTGATCGACCGCCAGGTGGAGGATTTCTATTTCCTCTCCCGCTCCGCCCTGGTGAAGGACGAAAAGAACCTCGACAAATTCGACCAGGTCTTCGGTCACGTCTTCAAGGGGCTCGAAAGCCTCGGCGACGGCGAAGTCGCCGAGATCCCCGAGGACTGGCTGAAAGCGCTGACCGAGAAATTCCTCACCGAAGAGGAAAAGGCGCAGATCGAATCCCTCGGCGGCTGGGACAAGATCATGGAGACCCTGAAAAAGCGTCTCGAGGAGCAGGAAAAGCGTCACGAGGGCGGCAACAAGATGATCGGCACCGCCGGCACCTCCCCCTTCGGCGCCGAAGGCTACAACCCCGAAGGCGTCCGCATCGGCCAGAAGGAAGGCCGCCACGGCAAGGCCGTGAAGGTGTGGGACAAGCGCGAATACAAGAACCTCGATGATTCAGTCGAGCTCGGCACCCGCAACATCAAGGTGGCGCTGCGCCGCCTGCGCCGCTGGGCCCGCGAGGGCGCAGCCGAAGAGCTGGATCTCGACGGCACCATCAAGGCCACCGCCGACCACGGCTATCTAGACATTCAGCTCATCCCCGAGCGCCGCAACACCATCAAGACGCTGCTGTTCTTCGATGTCGGCGGCTCCATGGACCCGCACATCAAGGTGTGTGAGGAGCTGTTCTCGGCTGCCCGCACCGAGTTCAAGAACATGGAATATTTCTACTTCCACAATTGTCTGTATGAAGACGTTTGGAAGGACAACCGCCGCCGCCACAACGAGAAGCTGTCCACTTGGGACGTGCTGCACCGCTTCCCGTCCGACTACAAGGTCATCTTCGTCGGCGATGCGTCCATGAGCCCCTACGAGATCACCTATGCCGGCGGCTCCGTCGAGCACTGGAACGAGGAGCCCGGCGGCGTCTGGCTCGAGCGTCTCCAGCAGGTCTATGAAAACGTGGTGTGGCTCAATCCGGTGGCCGAACGCCATTGGGAATACACCCCCTCCATCGAGCTTGTCCGCCAGCTGATCGGCGACCGCATGTTCCCGCTGACGCTGGAAGGCCTCGACGGCGCCATGCGCGAGCTGTCGCGCTAGGACCTGTTTGTGAGCACCGAACAACGGCTGGCCATCTCCGAAGAAGGCCGCAGGGTGGCGTGGTTTGACCTCTGGGTCACCACACCCTTCGCCCTACCCTTCTTCGCCGAGATTTACGTCTCGCTTGTCTATTACGTGCATTTCCAGCTCGGCTTCGGCGGCACCGTGCCAGGCTTCGCGCCCATCCACTGGATGTTCATCAACATCATGGGCGTGCTCGCCGTTTTGTGGGCACTGATCCGCCTGCGCCTGCCGATCCGCGAATTCGCCCTCGCTGACGCCTATGCGCGCCTCGTCGTCGCGGCGCTCATCGTCTATTGGATTTGGCTCGGCGCAACGCCCGTGCTCGCAGCCTTCGTGGTCACGGAAATCGTCGGCGCGCTCTATGTGGTCTGGCCGCGCCGGCCCAACAGCGCCGCCTGACCCGTCACACCACGCCCATGGCGCGGGCATCTTCCAGCATCATCGCAATCCGGTCCTGTCCCCAATAGCGGTGCGTGCGCCCGTCCGCGTCGAAAGCAAAAAACGGCACGCCGAACACCTGGTCCGCCTCGATACGCGGTGTATAGGCCTCGATCATCCGCGCCCTGATGGATGTATCACCCATCGCCGCGACAGCCCCGTCCGGGTCTATGCCCGCGGCTTCCGCCGCCCCGGCGATCACTTCGGGGTCTGCAAGGTCGAGGCTCTGGGTCCAGCGCAGCCGCGCGGCAATCTGCGTGAAGGCCATGCCCCGCCCCTGCTGCTTGGCAAATTCGACAGCATTATGCACCGCCGCCCAGTCCTGCGTGTCCACGGGCGGCATCAGGGCAAGATCATGCCGGGCAGCAATCCGCGCTACGTCCTCGATCACATAGGCCAGCCGCGGCGGATTAGCGACAGGGTCGCTGAACACGGTGCCCGCTGCAAAGCCTACAACCGGGATCGGCGCGACCGCGATCCCCGCCCGCACGATCTCCTCCGTCGCCAGCCACACATAGGGGCTGCGCAGGGAGAAATAGAAGCGGATCGGGGCGTCACTCATGCCAGTCATACGCACAGCCCGCCCCACCGGATGACAGCACGCGGGCAAACGCCGCCGGAACACCCGCTTGACGCCACACATTTCATGTAACAATTATAGTTACATGAAAACCAACAGCCAGCTTTCCGTCACCCTGCACCTGCTGCTGCATCTCGCGGACAGCGCATCCCCCGTCACGTCGCAGGCATTGGCGGGTGCCATGCACACCAACCCGGTGGTCATCCGCCGGATGATCGGCGGCCTGCGCGACGCAGGTCTTGTCCACTCCAGCAAGGGCCATAATGGCGGCTGGTCGCTCGCCCGCGATCTTGCGGAGATCACGTTGCTGGATGTCTATCACGCCCTCGGCAGCCCGCGCCTGCTGGCCCTCACCCACCGCGCCGATAATCCGGACTGCCTGGTGGAAAAAGCCGTCAACGCTTCCCTGGGCGATGCCTTCGAGGCCGCCGAAGCCCTGCTGCTGACCCGCTTCGGCAATGTCAGCCTCGCTGCCCTCCGGCACGATGTGCACGCAGCTCTCGGACATGTCCCCCCCCTCTGTGCTGATGGAAATGCCGCATGAACCAGTTCATGAAGATGTTCGATGATCCCGAGGCCGTCGCCCGCTACCAGGACGGCCCGCGCAGGTTCGTGCCCGGCCTTGAGTCGCTGCACCGCATGAGCGCGATCCTGCTGGCCGAGCACATGGCCGCGGATGGCCACCTGCTGGTGCTCGGTGCCGGCGGCGGCTTGGAGCTCAAGGCCTTCGCAGACGCCCATCCGGGCTGGCGCTTCACCGGTATCGACCCGTCGGCGAAAATGCTCGAGCTGGCCCGGCAGACGCTTGGTCCCCTGGCCCCGCGCGCCAGCCTGGTGGAAGGCTACGCGCAGGACGCCCCCGCGGGCCCCTTCGATGGGGCCGCCTGCCTGCTGACACTCCACTTCCTGCCAAGGGAAGAACGCATCGACACCGCCGCGCAGATTCACAGGCGCCTCGCCCCGGGCGCGCCCTTCGTTGTCGCCCATTCAAGCTTTCCGCAGGCCCCGGACGAGCGCACCCGCTGGCTGTCACGCTACGCGGCCTATGCCGTTGCCTCGGGCGTGCCTGCGGACCAGGCGGAGAATGCCCGCGCCACTGTCGAGGCAGGGATTTCGATGCTGTCGCCGGAAGAAGACGCCGACGTGCTGCGCCAGGCAGGCTTCAGGGACGTGACACCTTTTTACGCAGCCTTCAGCTGGCGCGGCTGGGTCGCCTATGCCTGAGGCACCAATTCCCGCCTAGTGAAAATCCCGGCTCTTGGGGATCATCCGGGCCGCCGCCTGCTGCACCGACTGACGCGTGGCGCGCGGCATTTCCTTGGGCCGCTGGCGGAACTGCTGCTCGATCTGCTCGGCCCGCGCCGCGCGTGCGTCCTGCCGCCGGGCGGTGATGGCGCGCGGGTCTTCTCCCGGTCGCCGCACTTCATCCGCATTGGCAAGGGCGGCATCGCCGATGCCCTCACCGAGCGAGAGCGCTCCCAGCATGTGGGTCAGGTCTTCCAGGTGGTCCGCCACGATGTGGATCACCTGCCCCTGCCGCTGCAGCCGCCCGCTCACGCCCAGCACCCGCGCGCCCAAAACCACCTTGCGATAGGTCTCGAACACCGGCGGCCAGACGATGATGTTGGCGGCCCCGAACTCATCTTCCAGCGTTGCGAAGATCACCCCCTTCGCGCTGCCCGGCCGCTGCCGCACCAGCACAAGCCCCGCCAGCGATACCTGCGCGTCATTGCGCGTCCGCGGCAGTTCAGCGGAGGTGATATAGCGCGCTGCCGTCAGCTCCCCGCGCAGGAAGGAAAGCGGATGCGCCTTTAGCGACAGGCGCATATGGGTGTAGTCCTCCACCACATGCTCCCCCAGCGGCATGGCAGGCAGCGCCACTTCCTCCTCATGCTGAAAGCCCGTGCCTTCCGCATGAGCAAACAGCGGCAGCGTGGCCGGCATCTTGCGGGTTGCCCCGCCCAGCCCCCGCACCGCCCACAGCGCCTCGCGCCGGTCGAGCCCCAGCGAACGGAACGCATCCGCCTTGGCCAGCCGCTCCAGCTCCGCCGGTGTCAGCCGCGTCTTGAGCCACAGATCCCGCACGCTGTCGAAGCCCTGCTCAGGCCGGGCCGCCATCAGCTTTTCGGCGGCCTCCACCCTGAAGCCCTTGATCTGTCGCAGGCCCAGCCGCACCGCCATGCGCCCGCCGCCCTCACGGCTAACGGTGCGCGCCCCTTCCCGCGCTTCAAGCGTTGCGTCCCAGTCGCTGGCATTGATGTCCGGCGCCCGCACCTCCACCCCGTGCTCGCGCGCGTCGCGCACCAGCTGCGCCGGGGCATAAAAGCCAAGCGGCTGCGCGTTGAGGATCGCCGCGCAGAACACATCCGGGTAATGCCATTTGAGCCAGGCGGACACATAGACCAGCAGCGCGAAACTCGCCGCATGGCTTTCCGGAAAGCCATATTCGCCGAACCCTTCGATCTGCTTGAAGCACCGTTCGGCGAAGTCGCGCTCATAGCCGCGCGCCACCATCCCCTCCACCAGCTTAGCCTGGAAACTGTGGATCGTGCCCACCTTGCGGAAGGTCGCCATGGCCCGCCTCAGTCCGTCTGCCTCCGACGGCGTGAACCCCGCCGCCACGATGGCGATGCGCATGGCCTGTTCCTGGAACAGCGGCACCCCCATGGTCTTGCCCAGCACCGCCTCAAGCTCCTTTGACGGGTAGGTTACATCCTCGATCCCATCCCGCCGCCTGAGATAGGGATGCACCATGTCGCCCTGGATCGGCCCCGGCCGCACGATCGCCACCTCGATGACGAGGTCATAGAATTTGCGCGGCTTGAGGCGCGGCAGCATGGACATCTGCGCCCGGCTTTCCACCTGGAACACCCCGATGGAATCCGCCTTGCACAGCATGTCATAGACCTGCGGGTCTTCCGGCGGCAGCGACGCAAGGTCCAGCGGCCGGTCATAATGCTCATCGAGAAACTGAAATGCCCGGCGGATGCAGGACAGCATGCCCAGCGCCAGCACGTCGATCTTCAGCATGCCGAGGGCCGACAGATCATCCTTGTCCCACTCAACAAAGGTGCGGTCCTCCATCGCCGCATTGGCAATCGGCATCACCTCTTCAAGCGGCCCGGCGGTGATGACAAAACCACCCACATGCTGCGACAGGTGGCGCGGAAAACCGATCAGCTCCCGCGACAGTTCAAGCGCCAGCATCAGCGTGTGGTCGGTCGGGTCCAGCCCCTGCTCGCGCACATGGTCGGGGTCGATGCCGGAGGATGACCACCCCCATGTGGTGCCGGACAGCGCCGCCGTCACATCCTCCGACAGCCCCATCACCTTGCCCACCTCGCGGATTGCCGAGCGCGACCGGTAGGAGATCACCGTCGCCGCCAGCCCCGCGCGATGGCGGCCATATTTCTCGTAGATGTACTGGATCACCTCCTCGCGCCGCTCATGCTCGAAATCCACATCGATATCCGGCGGCTCGTTGCGCTCCGCCGAGATGAACCGCTCGAACAGGAGGTTGATCTCCACCGGGTTGATCGAGGTGATCCCGAGACAGAAACACACGCAGGAATTGGCAGCACTCCCCCGCCCCTGACACAGAATGCCCTGGCTGCGCGCAAAGCGGACAATGTCATAGACCGTGAGGAAGTAAGGCGCGTAATCGAGCCCGTCGATCAGCTCCAGCTCATGGCGCAGCGCCTGTTCCATCTCCAGGTCGGGCCCGTCGGGAAACCGCGTCTGCGCATGTTCCCAGGTCAGGCGTTCCAGCGTCTCCTGCGGCGTCTCGCCCTTGCCGAACACTTCGTCCGGATACTGATAGGCGAGCTCGTCCAGCGAGAAGGAAATGGATTTCGCAAGATCCACCGTCGCCGTAATCGCGTCAGGCCAGGCGGCAAACAGCCGCGCCATCTCTTCCGGCGGTTTCAGATGCCGCTCCGCATTGGCAGCCAGCAGCGCGCCTGCGTCTTCCACCCGCACATGCTCACGGATTGCCGTCACCACATCCTGCAGGGCCCTCCGTTGTGGGGCGTGGTAGTGCACGTCATTGCTTGCCATCAGCCGCAGCCCCAGCCCTTCGGCAAGGGCTGCAAGCCGCGTCAGCCGCGCCCGGTCATCCGCGCCATAGAGAAAGCCCGCCGCCAGATAGGGGATGTCCAGAAGCGCCATCGCCTCCCGCAGCCGCGCCTCGAAGGCCGCATCCACCTGAGCCGGCGGCATCACCACCAGCACCTGCCCGTCCTGCGCGCCGGCAATATCCGCAAGGCTCAGATGACACTCCCCCTTCGGCGCCCGCCGGTTGCCCAGGGTCAACAGTTTCGACAGCCGTCCATAGGCCGCCCGGTCGCGCGGGAAGCACAGAAGCTCAAACCCGTCCTGCGTCACGAGCCGCGCCCCCACCACCAGCTGGATGCCCGCTTCCCTGGCGGCCATATGCGCCCGCACAACCCCCGCCAGCGTGTTGCGGTCGGCAATCCCCACCGCTTCATGCCCCAAAGCGGCGGCCTGGTGCACCAGCTCGTCCGGATGGCTGCCGCTGCGCAGAAAACTGAAATTGCTGGTGACCCCCAGCTCCGCAAAGCGCGTCATGCGGCCTCCCCCGTCACCGGTGCCGCCACGGCCTCCCGCACCGCCCGGCTTGACCTTTTGCGCAGCACCAGCGAAAACTGCGGAGTATTGCTCCGCAAAGATGAGCAGGTCTCCACGCCCCGTGCTCGGGAACACCGCCCCGCACACGGCGCCCCGCGCGCACCGCCCCCGTGGCGGATGCCGCCCGGCATCGCGGGAGACACCAACAACCGGTCGGGATCAGGGAGTGGGCCGCCATGAAGATGAAGGAACTCGAGGACCGCAGCGGCATCGGGCGCGAGACCATCCGCTACTACATCCGCGAAGGCCTGCTGCCGGAGCCCGAACGCCCCAAGACCAATGTGGCGATCTACAATGAAAGCCACCTCCACCGCCTCAACCTCATCCGCACCCTGCAGCGCGAGCGCTTCCTGCCGCTCGGCGTCATCCGCCGCCTGATCGAGGAAGCCGGCGACCGCGACCCGGACATGGTGCCCGGCCTGTTCGGCCTGGAAATCATGCTCGCCGACCGGCTGGGGGCCGAAGCCAACCGCACCCCGGTCGATGTGGAAAAGATCGCCGACGAAAGCGGCATGACCCTGGAGGAGATCGGCGAGATCGCGGCTGAAGGCATCATCACCCTCAATGAGGGCCCCGGCGGACGGCGGACCGTCAGCGCGCAGGATGCCGCCCTCCTCTCCACCTGGGCGCGGGTCCAGTCTCTCGGCTTCGACCCCCGCAAGGGCTACGGCACCCCCTATCTCAAGCAGTACCAGGCCCTGGCCGAAGCGCTGGCCGAGTTCGACGTCACCACCTTCTATGACCGGCTTGCCGATAATCTGGATACGGACCGTGCCGCGGCCATGGCTGCGGCCTCCATTCCCCTGTCGCTTGAAGTGTTCGGCCATCTGCGCGTCAAGGCCATCCTCAAGAAGGTGACCGAGCGCAACGCCGAGGTCCTGCAGCAGGAGCATGAAGGCACCCGCAGGAGCGCCTGACAGCCCGCCCTCCTGCCCGCGCGCACGCCCGCTCATCACGCAAACACCCCGTGCATGAACCAGCGCGGCGCCGTTGTCTCGCGCTCATAAAGCCCGTCGCGATAAATCCAGAAGCGCCGCCCCGCCTCGTCCTCCACCCGGTAATAGTCGCGCGTGACGCTGCCGCGATCCGCCGCCAGCCACCATTCCGGCGCCAGCCGCTCCGGCCCCTCCGCCTTCGCCACCGCATGCAGCATCCGCCGCCAGCGGAACTGCCGTGGCGGGCCCTCCGGCACCTCCGCCACCACTTCCACGGGTTCGGGCGGCGTCAGCATGCGGATCGGCCGCAGCGGCGCGTCGCCATACATCACCAGCGGCGGCACACCATCCTCCACCGTCATGTCGCGGGCTGACACCGCCGGCACGCTGCCCTGCGCCCGCTCCGGCAGATGGCTCGCCCGCTCGGTCAGCTGCACGACGCGCCCGGCCCCCAGCCGGTTTGACAGCCGGTCGATCAGCTCTTCCAGGCTCGAGCCGTCCGTCTGTTCCTGCGTCAGGTCCGTCTGCCGCTGGGCAACGCTGTCAACGGCGCAGGCTTCCAGCACCACCCCCTCGACGCCATAGCCGACATCGATATCCGCCCCCGACAGCCCGCCCGCAGGCACCAGCTTTTCCGCAAACAGCGCCGCGATCCGGTCGGCATCCTGCAAAGGCGACGACGCGCCCGCATCAAACACAAAGCGCTGCCCGTCCACCCGGTAGAGCTGCAGCCGCAGCCGCCGCGCCCCCTGCTGGCGGCGCACAAGCTCCGCTGACAGATCCCGCGCCGCCAGCGTGATCGCTGCCACGATGCCGTCGAGCGCGATCAGCGGATCGCCGAACAGCAGCCGCGCCCGCGCCGGCACCCGGACAGCATCGGGGGCCACCGGCTCCCCGCGCCCGCCAACCGCCTGGTCCAGCCGCTGACCTAAAAGCGCACCGAACCGCGCCACCAGCGGTGCCCGCGGCCGCGCCAGCACGTCACCAATGGTGAGAAGCCCCAGCCGCCCCAGATCATCCGCCATCTCCTGCGAGATGCGCAGAGCCGCAAGCGGCAGCGGCACCACCGCCTCACGCACGGCCCCCGGCTTGACGATGCGCAGGCGCTCCTGCCCGTAGCGCGCAACTGCCCAGGCCGCCCCCACCGTATCCGCCACCGCCGCCCGCGCGTCATGGCCCATGCCCGCCATGCGGCCCAGTACATCTTCCAGCAGCGCCTGCTCGCCGCCGAACAGATGCGCGCAGCCGGAAATATCCAAGAGTAGCCCGCAGCCCTCATGCGCGCCCACCGGCACCTCTTCGGCCCGCGTCCAGGGCGTGTAGCGCGTCGCCCATTCCGCCAGCCGCGTCAGCCGCCGGGCATCTCCCGCGCTGTCCCGGTCCTGCACCTCGAGCGCCGGCACCAGGGCGCGCGCATCCGCCAGCCGCTGGCCCGGGCGGATGCCCGCCGCCGCCGCCGTTCCGTTGGTGGCCGCAATCCGCAGCCCGCCCTTCACCGCGTCGATCAGCGCAAAGGGTGCCTGCCGCCCGCCTTCTGCCGGATCAGACGGCGAGCTTTTTTGCGGGCCGGGCGCGCGCCGGGGCCTGCGGCCGCGCAGCCGCTGCAGCTCCGCCTGCGCCCTGTCGGCGTGGCGCTGCATCCGCTCCACGGGAAAGCCTGGCAGCCACAGCGAAACGATGCGTCTCATGCATCCACTCCATCAGGAAATGACAGGGCGCACCGCCGCGCACCCGGTCGAGATGAACCGAGAACCGGAGCCGTCCGGGGGCGGCCGGTGTCAGGGGATTGGTGGCACTTGCCGCCGATGAAATCCGGAACCGCGTCAGCGCCGCGGACGGCGCCGACGCCGCCCCCGCCGCATGCCCCGCCAGAAGCAGCGCCGGCCGGCCGAACTTCTCCGCCGCCAGCTGCAGCCGCCGCGAGGCCTTGAGGTCATAGGCCCTGCCCCCGCCCAGCTCCGTCACCACGCCCGCAAGGTCAGGCGTCTTCAGGGCTTCTTCCGTCACCCACAGCGCCTCGCGGTCATCCCGCACGCGCACCAGCACCAGTTGGCGCGGATCAAGCCCCAGCATCCGCAGGCCGGGCCCGTAGAGCAGGCCCAGATCATGGCTGCCCGTCCCCTGCACCACCCACACAAGCGCGCGCTTTGCGGGCGGTGACCCCTGCGCCGTGAGCCGCGCCCCCAGCGCCGCCGCAAAGCCCGACACCGCCCCCATATCCGGATAGGCCGTGCCGACAATCTCGTGCAGCCCGCCCAGGATCAGCCCGCGTCCTCCTGTCAGACGCCGGTCCAGCGCCGCCACGCCGAGGGACAGGGCCGGTCGCGCCTCCTGAGGCGACTCAAGACGTGAGAGATCGCGCCTAAGCGCGCTCAGCACGTCCTGTTTTGCCGCCCTGTCCGCCATCACACCCGCTGCTTTTCTCACCCTTTTCGGGCCTGTTTCACACCCGGAATATGCTTATATTCCTAGATAGTTCATGTTTTGTTCTATTTTCCCGCCTGTCAGGAGTCAAATGAAGAATCACCTTTGCGCAGATAGACCCCCCTCAGCCGCCCCGCCCCTCTGCTAGATTGCCGCCAGCATAAGGAGACAGAAATGGCAGACACCGAGCGGTTTTCCGTCACCCCCATCGGCCGCGTCACCGCCACCCGCACCGAGCCCATCGACGATGACTGGGACAGCGTCCCCGCCTCGATCACCCTGGACGACCGCTTCGATGCCGAAGCGCTGATGGGCCTCGACGCCTTCAGCCATGTGGAGGTGATCTACCTGTTCCATCAGGTCCCGGACGGGGAAGTGGAAGGCAAGGCCCGCCACCCGCGCGGCAACACCGACTGGCCCCGCGTCGGCATCTTCGCACAACGCGGCAAAGGCCGCCCCAACCGCCTCGGCGCCACCATCGCCCGCATCGACCGGGTGGACGGCCGCACCCTCCACCTGACGGGCCTGGATGCCATCGACGGCACCCCGGTCCTCGACCTCAAGCCCGTCATGCACGGCTTCCTCCCCCGCGGCCCCCTCAAGGAACCCGACTGGGCCCGCGCCATCATGGAAAGCTATTGGGACACACAGGAGACCCCGTCATGAAGCTCAACCAGGTCACGGTCGGCGCCACCGACATTCCCCGCGCCATCAAGTTCTACACCCGCCTCGGCATGACGCTGATCGTCGAGGATGGACATTACGCACGCTTCGAGATGCCGGCGGGCGACACTTTCTCCGTGCACCAGGCAGACACGATCTCCGGCGCCACCACGGTGGTCTATTTCGAGTTTGCGGATGTGGACACAGCCGTGAAGGACGCCGAGGCCCGCGGCATCACTTTCGACACCCAGCCCGAAGACCAGTCCTGGCTCTGGCGGGAAGCCTATCTGTCCGACCCGGACGGCAACCGCATCTGCTTCCTGCAGGAAAGCCCCAACCGCCGCTTCCCCCCCTGGCGCGTCGACGGGCGGACGGCCTAGCAGCTCTCAGCCACTCCCGCGCCACCAGTCACATAGACCCTCCGGTCAAGCCGGAGGGAAAGCGGAGGGGGATGGATGCGCGCAGCCCCAAAACCCCTCTCCCCTTGCGGGAGAGGGAGGGGCCCGCATGCTCCAGCATGTGGGAGGGTGAGGGGGTGAGCCTCAGCCACCTTCCGCGCCGCCAGTCACGTAGACCCTCCGGTCAAGCCGGAGGGAAAGCGGAGGGGGATGGATACCTGAGAAACTCCCGCTGTCCCTCCGGCTTGACCGGAGGGCCCATGGGAGGCGCGGACATGCTCCCGCACGGTGTCGGTAAAAAACCTCAGCCCTGCACCGCCTGGCCCCAGTAATTATACCCGGCGAATTTCGGCGTGGACGGCAGATACATCTGCTCCATCCCTTCGATCCGGAACCCGCCTTCGGCCAGCATGTCCGGGATCGGACGATTGAGATTGCAGCCGCCGGCGATCTTCTTCCACATGGGGTTGATGCGGTCCTGCCAGCGCGCCACGCCCATGTCTGGGGCCTTGCCGTGCTCGCAGAAGATGAGCTTGCCGCCCGGCTTCAGCACCCGGGCCATGCCTTCCAGCGCCTTGATGCCGTCGGGGATGGTGCACAGCGTATAGGTGAGCAGCACCGTATCCACCGAATTGGCATCCAGCGGGATCTCCTCCCCCGGCAGGTCGATGAACTCGACGGGAATGCCCGCCTCCTTCACCCGCGGGGCGGCCCGCTCGCGCATGCCTTCGGACGGTTCGAGGCCGAACACCATCTCCACCTTCGCCTTGTCGTAGTAAGGCAGGTTCAGCCCCGACCCCATGCCGATCTCCAGCACCCGGCCCTCAGCCTGCGGCACCACCTTGCGCCGCTGATAGGTGATCGGCTTGGCCCCGCAGGCCACGTCCAGAAAGCGCGGCAGAATATGCTTTTCGTAAAAACCCATGCCAGAAAGTCCCCGACCCTGATGCGATCTTGATGTGATTACGATAAGTGTGCGCCAAAAGCCCCGCACGCGGCAAATGCGCAAACTCATCAAGGATCCAGGCCATGCCGACACTCCCCGACATCACCGCGCCCGATGCCAAGGCCCTGTTCCCCATCGAGGGGCAGCCCTCCATGGTCTTCCTCAAGCCGCTCGTCGCCAACCCGCAGATCGAGATCGGCGAGTACAGCTATTACCATTCCTTCGACGACCCCAAGGCCTTCGAGGACAATGTGCGCTACCTGTTCGATTTCATCGGCGACCGGCTGGTGATCGGCAGGTTCTGCTCGATTGCCCATGGTGCGGAATTCCTGATGAATGGCGGCAACCATCTCACCGACACCGTGTCGAGCTTCCCCTTCGCCATCTTCGGGGCCGACTGGGCCGGCGCCATGCCCGATGCCTGGCCGCACAAGGGTGATCTCGTCATCGGCCATGATGTCTGGATCGGTTATGACGCCACCCTGATGGCCGGCATCACCGTCGGCCACGGCGCGGTCATCGCGTCGAAGGCCGTGGTCGCCAGCGATGTGCCGCCCTACGCCATCGTCGCAGGCAATCCCGCCCGGATCATCCGTATGCGTCATTCAGAAGAAGACATTGCCCGCCTGCTCGAGCTGGCCTGGTGGGACTGGCCCATAGAGCGCATCACCCGCCACGCCCGCCTGATCGCCACCGGCACCCCGGCCCAGCTGGCCGATGCCGCCGCCCGCGACTGACCAAGCCTGTCAGCGCCAGCTCGACACACCGAAGCGCAGCAGCCGGTCACCGTCGATGGGGCCGATCGCCCGGCCGCGGCCGCGGAAGGTCAGCACCGCTGATTTGAGATGCCCGCCGGCGCGTAAGGCCGACGCCACCCGGGCACCCTCGCCCAGCGCGTCCCACACGGCTTCCGCCGTCAGCTCGCCGCCGGGCCGGGTCACCGCCCGCGAAATGGCCGAGGCACAAAGCTGCGCCATCGCAGCGGAGCGAGCCACAACGCCAACGGCTTCAGCCGACAGCGCTTCTTCTTCGGCGGTCACCACCGCCACACCGCCGGTCTCGCCCTTGAGCGCGATGGGCGCATCAAGGCTGCGCAGCAGCTCGAATGCCATGCCGTCCGGCACTCCGGCAATGTCGGGAAACCGCATGTCCATTGCCAGGCAATAGGCAATGGCCCGCCCCATGGCGAGACCCAGGCGCCTGGGCTCTTTCGCCGCACGCCACTCGGACAGTGCCGTGTCCATTAGCGCCGCATCCAGCGCCGGGGCCAGTTCGGGCCTTACCCCGCCGGAGACACTCACCCCATGCGCCTGCTTCGACAGCTCACGCACCAGCTCGTTCCTGGCCAGCACATCCGTGCCCGCCATGTCGCCCTGGGCCAGCAATTGCCGGTCGGCCGCATGGACAGCGCGCAGCTCCGCCAGCCGCTCACGCAGGCGGACGCCCTCGCCCTCCGGCATCTCACCGGCGCAAAGCAGGGTGACGGCCATCAGCGGCACACCTTCAACATGAGTGAGAAAATCGTCGTCGGCAGTCTAGCCCGGAGGCCCTAGCCCACGAAAGCGCGCTCGACCACATAGGTCGCCGGCGTCGCGTTGGAGCCTTCCACCAGCCCCGCCTTCTCGCACAGCTCCTTGGTGTCCTTGAGCATGTCCATGGACCCGCAGATCATCACCCGGTCTTCCTCCGGGTTGAGCGGCGGCACGCCGAGATCTTCGAACAGCTTGCCCGAGGTGATGAGATCGGTGATGCGCCCCTTGAACGGATAGTCTTCGCGGGTGCACGAGCCATAGTGAACGAATTTCTGCGGCGCGATCTCGCCCACCAGCGGATCGTCCTTCAGCCCCTCGGTCAGCTCCTTGCCATATTCAAGCTCGGCCACCTCGCGGCATGTATGGGTGAGGATCACCTGCTCGAACCGCTCATAGGTTTCAGGATCCCGCATGACCGACGCAAACGGCGCAATGCCCGTGCCGGTGGAGAACATGTAAAGCCGCTTGCCCGGCAGCAGCGCGTCATGCACCAGCGTACCCGTCGGCTTCTTGCCCAAAAGCACCTTGTCGCCCGGCTTGATGTCGCCCAGCATCGAGGTCAGCGGGCCGTCCGGCACCTTGATCGAGAAGAACTCCAGCGTGTCATCCCAGGAGGGGCTCGCAACGGAGTAAGCCCGCATGATCGGCTTGCCCTTTGGTCCGGGCAGCCCGATCATCACAAACTCGCCGGAGCGGAAGCGGAAGGCAGACGGGCGGGTGATGCGGAACTTGAACAGGCGGTCCGTGTAATGCTTCACCGAGAGGACTTCCTCCTCGGTCGGCGCATTCGGGTTCACCTTCGCCTCAACTGCCTGGGACATGGCTTCTTCCTTCATCACCCGGGCACGCTGATGGCCGCCCGCCGAACAAAAATATGGCGCTGCACATACCCGTATGCGCGCCCGAGGTCAAAGTGCCGGGATGCCGCGACGGCAGTTTTCACATCATTTTGAAGTGATTAAATATATTTCCCATGCACAGCGTGTCATATAGGGAGCGCCGGGTGATTTCAACACCCGCAAAATCAGCCGATCTGCCCCCGGCGCGCGTCCGCCGTCTGAAATCCTGCTGATCCGGCAGCCAAAAGGTCAATCTGTCGCGCTCCAGCCCTTTCACCCCACTCGCCAACAGGCCATATAAGGCGTGTCGGCAACCTCAAGAGATCCCCGCCAGTTCCATGACCAGCGCGCCCACCCCTCCCAAGGCCAAACACTGCGAAACCATGGCGGATGTCCGCCGGGAGATTGACCGGCTGGACCGTGAGCTGGTGCGCCTGATGGCCGAGCGCCTGCGCTACATTGAGGAAGCCGCCCGAGTGAAGCAGGACCGCGGCACTGTGCGCGACGAAGCCCGCATCGAGGACGTGGTGGCCAAGGTTCTGGCCGAGGCCGGGAAGGTGAACCTCGCCCCGGAAGTCGCTGAACCGGTCTGGCGCCTGCTCATCGAGCGCTCCATCGCCCACGAATACGTGAAGTTCGACGCCAACAAGTCCGCCGCCGAATAGCGTCGGGGCATCCCGCTCGCCTTAATCATGTCTTTGGACTGCACCGCGCAAGGTTCACACTGAGCCTCCCGCGATTCCCTTCTGTGCAGGACCGGATCATGACCAGCGCCCCCACCCCGGACAGTGACGCCCGCCGCAGCGCCTGGGAAACCGCCTATGACAACAAGCAGAACTTCGTCTTCTACCCGGAAGAGGAAGTGGTGCGGTTCGTCTCGCGCCACCTGCGCCAGCGCCAGGGCCTCGACACCTTCCGCGACGTGGTGCCCAACGCCGAGGGGCTGAAATTCCTCGATGCCGGTTGCGGCATCGGCCGTCATCTCAATATGGCGCTCACCTTCGGCTTCGCCCCCTACGGCTTCGACCTGTCCGAAAGCGCTGTTGCCGTGGCGCGCGACTGGCTGGGGAAGAGCGGGCTTGCCGCACCGGACAGCCGCATCATCCAGGCCGACATCCGCGACCTGCCCTATGACACCGCCTTCTTCGACTGCATCATCAGCCACGCGGTGCTGGATTCCATGCCCACCGCCATCGCCCGCGACGGCATTGCGGAACTGGCCCGCGTGCTGAAACCGGGCGGCCTGTTCTTCTGTGATTTCATCGGCGGCGGCGACCATGAAGAGGTGATCACCACCGAGCATGAAAAAGGCACGCTCCAGTCCTTTTTCACGCCGGAAAAGATCGACGCCCTGCTGCCGGACAGCTTCGAGCTGATCGAGCGGGTGCGCACCGAGCGCACCACCACCCGCTCAGCCCATGTCCACAGCCGCCTGCACGTTACCCTGCGCCGCCTCTAGGCGCGGCACCACCGCCTCACCGATATGCACATTGGTGAAGTGGAACCAGAAATCCGAGTTGTATACGTCCGGCGCCCGGTCCACCCGACATTGGAAGCCGATGGACAGATCCTCCCACGGCAACCCGTTGGCCACCACATGCCACAGGCTGTCCTTCCGCACACGGATGAGAAGACGCCGCGGCCCACTCTCCCCCCGCTCCGCTGCAAACCGGTCTGCCACGCCCTGAGATGCCAGCACGTCCACCCTGGGCCTGTCGCCGGTGAAATCCACCACCACGCCCTCGGCCACATAGCTGCTGAAATCGCGCGTCATCGGCGCGACATAGACGATGAGATCATCCGTAAACGATGCCGCCTCGAAATAGGATTTGAGCGCATCTCCCTGATGGTCCCGGCCCTCCTCCACCATGCGGGCGATATAGCCCTGGCAATAGGCCGGCGTCACATCGAACAGCCGGTCGCCCGAAAAGGCTGATAGCTCGATCCCGTCCCCGTCGAACACCGCGATATCCGTCTTAAGCGGATCCGCAAAAACGATCTCCGGCATCCTCTTGCCTAGATACTCACAGATCTCGGCGCTGGAATTCTTTGCGTTCAGCGCCTTTGTGCCCGCGTCTTCCGGTGCGGCTTCGGTGAAGAACCCCGCATAGGGCATCACAGCCCGGGGCCGCGCCTCGCGCACATAGCGCTCCGCCATGTCCCGCACAGCCACGCGGTTGCGCGCGGTCACCCGGCGCTTTTCGTCGTCGCTCATCGTGTCGAACGTCACGGGATAGCCGCTGGCCCCGCCCGCAAAAGCCGTCAGCAGAATGTCCGGCGCCTCCGGCAGCACAAAATTGTTGAGCTTGTTGCTGTCCACGCTCAGCAGCGCCGAGTGGCCGCCGCCTTCAACCCACAGCCCGCTGTCATCGCGGAAATCACCGGCCTGCAGCACGGAGACACGACCGCCGGTCGCCCCCACCTCATAGACATGGTTGAACTGCGCCGCATGCACCGTCTCAAACCCCATCTCCCGCAGCGGCCCCACGGTGGAGCCCGAGGGAAAGTCCGGCGCGATGATCGGCATGTCGCGGCGCAGCTTGTCCAGGGTCTCCCGGTGCATGTGGTCCGGATGGTTGTGCGAGATATAGACGAGGTCGGCCGAGTTCAGCACATCAAGCGCGTCTTCCGGCGGCGTCACCGCATGCCACCAGCCGGTCACGAAGCACGGACCCATCAGCCACGGATCGGTAACCACCCGCAGCCCCGCCACGTCGATCACGACGCAGGCATGGGCCAGGAAACGCACCGTCATCGGTACGGGAGACACCTCCGCCTGCCAGGCCGGTGCCTCAAGCACGAAATGCGTGCGCTCATAGGCCAGTACGCCGTTCTCCACCGTGAAATCCAGCGCGTGCTTGCCCGTCTGGGCATTGGTGTAGCGGCGGCTGGCAAGATCCAGCTGCCAGCCATGCAGCGGACATGTCGCCGTCGCACCCCCCGCATCCAGCACCAGCTTGCCTGACGCATGATCACACACCCGGTCGATGGCCCAGGTGACCCGCCCCGCCTCATTGAGCGCGAAAATGATGTCATCGGTCTGATGCGTGCCTGCCTCAAGACCCGCCAGGTCCACCCGGCAGGTCTTCGTCTCCTGCGCCTTGCGGGAAAACACACCCCGGTCGATCAGGTCCATCTCATCCCCCTTGCGTCCGCGCCCGTCAGCCGCCTGTCAGTTGCCTGCTTGCGACATCAGGAAGTCGGCGAACCGGAAATCAAGCTCCGTATCGATATCAACGGAGCGCTCGGGCGGCATCTCATAGAGATGCGTATCAGCGAACCACAGCCCCTCACCCTCCATCAGCGCATCCCGCCGCCACACATAGATCGAGCCATTGAGGTCAAAACAGCGCGGCGCATCCTGGCGGCGCACCACGTCACCCGCCGGTGCCTTGGACAGGCCGACGGACCCATCCGCCCGCTCTTCCACCAGATTGAAGTAGGGCGACGACTTGGCCTCACTGCCCGAGATCACGTTGGAGACGCCCAGCCGCGCCTGCATGTCCACAGCCCCGCGAATGTCATCGGCCAGGCGCGTTGGCGAGGTAGGCTGAAGATCGGTGATGGTCGCGAAGGTTGCGCCCACCAGCGCTTCCACCTCCGCCACGCAATGGCGGATCGCTGGCAGCTTGCCCGCCTCATCGGTCGCCATCTGCGCCGGGCGCTCCACAAGATGCGTAGCCCCTGCGGCCCGGCCTGCTTCCAGAATGTCGTCGGCGTCGCTGGAGACAGCGATGGCGTCGAACAGCTCCGCCTCCACCGCGTGGCGCACGCTGTGGGCAATCAGCGGGGCGCCCGCGATCATCCGCACATTCTTGCCCGGCACACCTTTTGATCCGCCGCGCGCCAGGATGGTCGCCAGCCGCACCATCAGGCCTGCTTGTCCTTCGGCGTAAACACCGCCTGGAACTCCGTCCGCGCCTTTTCCAGATCATCGAACTGGCCGATATCGATCCAGTATTCATGCACCGGAAACACCACCCCGTGGCCGTCCCGCGCCAACAGATCATCGAACAGGGTCGTCATGTCATAGAAGTGCCCGCGCGGCACGAGGTCGAGCACTTCCGGCTCCAGCGCATAGATGCCGGAATTGACGAAATAGCTGTGCGTCGGTTTTTCGGTCAGCGCGGTAATGCGGTTGCCCTTGGTCTCGACCACGCCATAGGGCACCTGGAACTTGTATTCGCGCACGCACATGGTGGCATCCGCCGTCTGGTCCGCGTGGAACCCCAACAGCCGCCGGAAATCGATGTCCGTCACAAGGTCCGCGTTCATCACCAGGAACGGTGCCGTCGGCCGTTGCGGCAGCAGCGTCAGCGCGCCCGCCGTTCCCATGCGGGTTTCCTCTTCCAGATAATCGATCCGCACGCCCCAGCGCGACCCATCACCAAAATGATCCCGCACCTGCTCGGCGAGATAATTCACCGCCAGGAAAATGCGGGTGAAGCCCTGCCCTGCCAGCTGCTCGATGATGGTTTCCAGCACCGGCCGCCCGCCTACGGGCACCAGCGGCTTGGGAATGTCTTCCGTGATCGGACGAAGCCGCGTGCCGAGCCCCCCCGCCATGATGACGACCCAGTTCTCGGCCTTGGGGGCCGATAGCATGTCGTCCAGCAATTCAAGGCCCACCAGCGTGCCGTCACCATCGACGATGGGCAATTGCTTGACCCGCCCGTCGCGCATGTAGCGCAGCAGCACATCGCGCGCGAGGTCCGGCCCCGCCACGATGGGGTTTTCCTTCATCACATCCCGCGCCGGTGCATCCAGCGCCAGCCCGCGCAGGATGCCGCGCCTGATGTCACCGTCGGTGATGGTGCCGAGCAGCCTGCCCGCCTCATCCACCACCAGCGCAATCTGCTTGCCGGTCTCGGTGATGCCGCGGATCACGTCCTGCAGCGCCGTCTCCGGCGTCACGCACACATCCTGGAATTTTGCCCGCGTCATCCGCGCATCTCCTTCGCCGGCACGCCCGCCACGCGCGCGCCCGGCGCCACATCGGAAATCACCACGGCCCCGGCGGCCACCAGCGCGTCCTCGCCGATGGAGATACCCTGGATCACCCGCGCGCCAGCGCCCACATGCGCGCCATCCCCAACGGTCACGTCACCGCACAGCACAGCACCGGGTGCCACATGCGCGTGATCGCCGATCCGGCAATCATGATCGACAATCGCACCCGTATTGATAATGGCGTTGCAGCCGATCTCGACACCTGCCTGCACGCAGGCACCAAGCATCACCTGCACACCCGGCGCGATGCTTACACCGCTCGAGACGGCTGCCACCGGATGCACCAACGCCGGCAGCAGGTGCCCCGCCCAGTGCAACCCGTCAAACATCCGCCGCCGCAGCGAGACATCCCCCGCCGACCCCACACCCATGGCGAGGTCAGCCGTGCCGGGCAGGATTTCTGCCAGCACATCATCAGTTCCGAGCCAGTCAATTCCCTCGATGACGGTGCTGCCCGTCGGCGCGATGAAGCCGCGCACCGGCCGTCCCAGCGCCGCCAGCATGTCGGCCACCACATGCGCGTGCCCGCCGGCCCCGATCAGGACCACGTCACGTTCAGCAGTGTCACCGGCCTGATGCGTCATTCCACTGCCTCATCCGGCCCATAGGCCCGCGTCGCCCGCGTCCCGATTACGGACCAGTAATCCATCGGCGTGCGTCCGCCGCCGGGCCGCTTCACCGTGAGATTGGCCTCGGTGAAAATATCTCCCGCCGCAATCGCCTGCGCCGCCACCAGAGACTTGCGCGCAACGATGATGTTCTTGCGTTCAGCGTCCCCCGGCGCCTTCACCGGCGCGCCAAGCGCTGCCGACGCCTCGCGGATCATTGCGATCATGGTGCCGAGATCATCCGGCTCCAGCGAGGCTTTGTGGTCCGGCCCCGGCATGGTGCGGTCGAGCGTGAAATGCTTCTCGATCAGGGTCGCACCCTGCCCCACGGCAAGCACCGGCACCGCCAGCCCCGCCGTATGGTCCGAATACCCCGTCTTGACGCCGAAGGCCCGCCCCATGGTCGCCATGGCGCGCATGTTTACAGCCTCGGGCGGCGTCGGATAATCCGTCGTGCAGTGAAGCACTGTCACCTTGTCGCGCAGTGCGTCGCGTCCCTGCGTGCTTGCATAGGCCGCCTCGAACGCCTCACGCCCCGGTGCCTCATTGCCGCCCACCATGCCGAAGGCCACAACGCCGAGCGCGGCTTCGACTTCACCCAGCGTTGCCATGCCCGTGGACAGGATCATCGGCAGGCCGCTGCGCGCGGCGTCCAGCACCAGCGGTGCATTGGTCAGCTCACCGGACGGGATCTTGATGCGCCTGATGCCCATCTCGCCGACCAGAAATTTGAGGCTCTCGGTATCAAATGCCGTCGACAGGAACTCGATCCCCGCAGCCGCGCAGGCCGCCGCAATCTCATGGTGATGCGCTTCAGGCAGTTCCAGCGCCCGCAGCATGTCGAGCTGTGACTGCTCCCCACCTGTCTCGCGCGCCTGATAGACCGCCTTGGGCGCGGACGCTGCCGCCAGCGCCTCGGCCTTGAAGGTCTGGAACTTGACGATGTCAGCCCCCGCCTCTGCCGCCGCCGCCACAAGCTCAAGCGCTGTCTCTAACGAGCCATTGTGATTGACGCCGGCTTCCGCGATCACGGTCACATGGTCACTCATCGCACCAGCTCCAGCGGTTTGAAGCCGAGACCCATGTCCGCCTCGCTGCGGATGTCATCCGCCACGCGCAGCTTCTTGATGAGCAGGCCGTCGAGCGGCACCGTCTTGAGCGCCGTCACCATCTGCCGGCACGTATCTTCGCCCCCATAGGGCGTCTCGCAGCGCGCAGCGAGAGATTGCGATGCGGGCGACAGCGCCTGTGTCAGCGCACCCGCAATGGCGTTCGGTGTTTCCGCGCAATCAATCACGCTGGCGGCCCTCAGACGTCCGTCCTGCCGCGGGCCGATATTGACGGTCGGCGTGCCAAGCGCCGGCGCTTCAATGATGCCGCTCGACGAATTGCCCACAACAGCCTTCGCCGCCTTTACCAGCGACAGATAGCGCCTGTGCCCCAGCGACGGCACCATCACCGCGGCCGGATGATTTTCCGCTAGCCGGTGCATGCTCTCGGCGACGGCACTGCTGCCGGGATCCGCATTGACGCCGGTAATCACTACCTGCATCTCGGGGAACAGCGCCAGCGTTTCCCCCAGCGCCAGCACCGGCGCAACCCCATGGTCGTCGGCCAGGGTCACCGGGTGATAGGTCACTGCCAGCACGTCACGCGCAGGGTCCAGCCCCAGCTCGGCGGCAATCGGTGCCCAGTCGGCAATCGTCTGGTTGCGGATGGTCTCCACCGCCAGCGACCCCACCGCGAACACCCGCGCCGGGTCCTCGCCCATGGCGATGATCCGGTCCGCATAGGCCTGCGCTGCGGGAAAATGCAGATGCGCCATCTTGGTCACCGCGTGGCGCACCTGTTCGTCGATCTGCCCCTCGCTGGCTTCCCCGCCGTGAATATGCACAAGCGGCACCCGCGCCATCAGCGCCGCCGCAGCAGCCCCGAGAATTTCAAACCTGTCGCCCAGCACGATGGCGAGATCCGGCGTGAGGTCACCGAGCGCTTCGGCAAAGCCCCAGCACGCGGACCCGAGCGCATAGCCCATGCCCTGCGCGCTATCGTCATTGAGCGGCATCGGCACCCGCGCGGCGATGTCAAAGCCCGCCTCTTCGATCTCGGAGATCGTCATGCCGTGCCGGTTGGAAAGGTGCGCGCCGCCCGCGATGATCGAGAGCCTGACCTCCCCGTCATCACGCAGCGTTTCGGCCAGCGGATGCAGGATGCCCCAATCCGCCCGCGTGGTGGTGATGATCGCGATATGCCGGTCCACCTCAATCATGCAGCAAATCCTGCAGCTTGGGGCTCGACGGCAGATTGATGAGCTGGCCGGACAACCGCTCGGTCACCGACAGGTCCGCTGTCGGACAGGTGCGGAACATCGGCAGATTGTGCAAGGGCTCCCACACAGGCCGCGCCAGGATGCCGTCGGAGATCAGCGCCTCCAGCACCGCGTCCCGCTCCGGTCGTGTCGCCACCGCAAGGCGGATCGTGTTGAGCCAGTAATTGGACCGCGCACCCGGCGGCTGCCCCATGAAGTCCGCCCCCTGCACCGAGCAGAAGCTCGCCGCATAGCGCGCCGCCAGCCGCCGCTTGCGCTTGATAAAATCATCAAGCCGCTCCACCTGCGCCAGCAGCAGCGCAGCGTTCAGGCTCGGCATGCGGTAATTGAAGCCGGTCTCGTCGTGCACATATTCCCATTTGTGCGGCAGCTTGGCCGTCGACCCCAGATGCCGCACCCGCGCGGCAAGCTCAGCATCATTGGTCAGCACCGCCCCGCCGCCGCCGGCAGTCGCGATCTTGTTGCCGTTGAACGACAGCGCCGCAATGCGCGACAGGCTGCCCGCGGGCTTGCCTTCATAGGAGGAGCCCAGCGCTTCCGCCGCATCTTCCACCAGCGGCACGCCCCAGTGGTCGGCCACCTCCTGCAGCGCGTCCATCTCGGCCGGGTGGCCGAAGGCATGCATCACCACGATGGCCGCGATCCGCCGCCCTGTTGCCTTGTTGCGGCAGTCGCCCGCCTGCATCACGCAGGCCTCTTTCATGTGTTTTGTGAGCGCGCGCGGGTCGAGGCCCATCGTCCATTCATCCGCATCCGCAAAATGCGGGATTGCGCCCGTATAGCTCACAGCATTCGCCGTCGCGACGAAGGACAGCGACGGGACAATCACCTCGTCCCCCTCGCCAACACCAAGTGCTGCCAGCGCCAGGTGCAACGCCGCCGTGCCGGAGGACGTGGCGAACACGTTCTCGACCCCGCACATTTCGCCTAGCGCTGCTTCCAGCCGGTCGACGAAAGGCCCCACCGTGGAAACCCAGCCGGAGCCGACGCACTCATTGATGTATTGCGCTTCAAGCGGCCCGATCTCCGGCTCGTGCAGCGGAAACGGCCCGGCACCGTCGCCCAGCACGGCGCGCACCGCGGCCACCACCTGCTCCGGCAGGCCGGGCTTGCTCACGCCCGGTCCGGATGTGTTGGAAAAGTCTTCAGCCGCGGCCCCTGACATCACTTAACGCTCCCTACACGGATGGCCTGAAGAATTGCACAGCACCGGTCACAGCGTGTCCGGCACCCCGTCGCGCACCTGGTAATTGCCGTAATAGGTCTTCAGCGTGTCCGCCCGGCCATACAGCCCGTCCTGCACGGCGCTGATGAGCTGCGGGACGAATTCCGCCACCGAGTGCTGCGCCTCGAAGCCGAGCTGATTGCGGATCTTGGCAAACGACACACGGTAGTTGCGGGCATCTGCCCCCTTCTCCACGAACGCCACCGGCGCATCCACATGGCGCAGGAATTCCTCCACCAGCATCGCCTTGGTGTAGTTGTTGTCGTCAGACCCCACATTGAAGACCTCGCCCTTCACCGTGGCGCTGTCGCTTTCCAGCACCTTGATGATGGCACCCGAGATGTCGCGCACATGGGCATAGGGCCGCCAGGTATCCTTGTCGTAGACATCCAGCGGCGTCTTCATCGCCATCGCCCGGCCGAACTCGTTGACCGTAAGATCAAACCGCATGCGCTGGCTCATGCCGAAGGCCGTGGCAATACGCAGCAGCGTCGGGCACACCTTGTGGCTGTCCAATTGTCCGAGCACGAATTGTTCGAACCCCACCTTGGTTTCCGCGTAGAGCGACAGCGGGTTCAGGCTCGAGGTCTCATCCGCCAACGTATTGTCATCCATCAGCCCGTAATTTGAGCAGGTGGAGGTGAACACGAAGCGGTCGATGTCATGGGTGTCCAGCGCGGCAAACAGCGCCTGGCTGCCGTCAAGGTTCACCGAGCGTGTCAGCTCCGGATATTTCTTCGAGATTGGGTCGCCCACCAGCGACGCCAGCAACACCACATGGTCAACGCCGTCCAGCGCCTGCGCCACCACGTCAGGCCGCCGCAGATCACCATTCACCAGTTTGTAGCCCGGCTCGTCATAGACGCCCTCCACTGACAGCGCGTGGTCGTAGAGGAAATTGTCGAGCACCGTCACGCCATAGCCGCGCGCCAGCAGCGTGCGCACCAGCACCGAGCCCACATAGCCCGCGCCGCCCACAACGCACACGCGCGCCGGACCGCCGCTCTTGCCTGTCGGCACGGCACCCGCGGCACCCGCCTGCGGGAGTTTCGAATCCTGAAGGGTCATTGGCCTCAACGCCTTTCGAGCCGGCGCCGCCACACCCCCGCCAAAGGCAGGGCGCATGGGCGGCAGCCTGTCATTCACCTGTGTGACCGACAGTGCGCCCGAATGGTTAATGAAGGCTCAACGCCCCTGTCACCCAACTGTTGAAAACCCAAGGCTTCCGGGGGGTTAGGCGCGCTGGGACGCGCGTCAGCGGGCGTGCTTGCCCGCGTCCCACCCATGCGCCGCCATATGCGCTGCCGCGTGGGCCGACGGCTCCTCCTCAAGCGCCGTGGCGAACGTGTCGTTCCACCGGTTGAGGAAGCCGAACAGGGAAATGACCGCCACCAGATCGACAATCTGCTCATCGCTGAAATGCTGCTTCAGCGCTGCCATGTCAGCACCCGTCACAGCGTTCGGCACCTGCGCCGCCGATTGCGCCACCCGCAGCGCCGCCCGCTCCGCCTCCGAGAACAGGTCGGACGTTTCATAGGCCCACAGCGCGTCCAGCTTGTCAGCGCTGATGCCCGCATTGGCCGCCTGATGATGCGTATGCGTCTGGCAATAAACACAGCCCGCGGCCCGGCTCGCCATGAAGGCCGCCATGCGCTTGATCTCATCCGGCAGCGCCGACGGCCCCTGCACCGCAAGCCCCAGCCCGGCAAAGGCCTCAACCAGCCCCGGCTTGCGCGCCATGATCAGCATGGAATTGGGGAGAAACCCCATCGCCCCCTCGACAAGCTGGAACACCCCCTCCAGCTCCGCAAGATCCTCGCGCTTCAGCCCGTCCACATGTGTGCTGTCCGTCATCCCTGCCTCCCTGTGATTTTTCTGACGGGCAGTGCCCGCCGGATGTGTTGAAGGCAGCCTAGCCGCCCCCGGCTGCGGCGTGAACGCCTGCCGGGGACGGCCGGGGAGACCGGGACCGCGATCAGCCCAGCCCGAGCTTGGACTTGAGCCGCGGCTTGTCTTCCGGCTTGCCCTGGCTGTAATCGCCGAACGGCCCGTCACGCAGTGTCACCGCCGCCTTCACACCGCCGGCCATGGCATCACGCACGAACTGCCTTCCCTCCGGCGTGTTGCGCATGATGCCGTCAAGGATCGGCCCCAGCGTCTGCGTGCTCTGCAGGCCCATATTGTCGTAGGTCTGGTTCACCACCAGCTTCATGGTGGCAAGCTGCGTCAGCGGGATCCGGGTCAGCTTGCGCGCCAGCTCATCCACCGTCGTATCCAGCTCCTCGAGCGGCACGGCGAAATTGATCAGGTCCATGTCCGCGGCCTCCCGGCCACTCACCCATTCACCGGTCAGCGCGTAGTACTTGGCCTTGGCAAGACCCAGCCTGTAGATCCACATGCCGCTCAGATGCGCACCCCACACCCGTGAATAGGGCGTGCCGAAGCGTGCATCCTCAGATGCCACGACCAGGTCAGCGCACAGGGCCATCTCCGACCCGCCGCCCACGCAATAGCCATGCACCTTGGCGATGGTCGGCTTGCTGCCGCGCCACAGGGCCATGAAGGTCTGCAGATAGGAGGTGTGCTGACCGGTGACGGAGATCACATCCAGGCCGGGATCATAGTCCTTCTCCTGGATGTTGCCGTAATGCTCGAGCCCGTTCGAGAAATCGAACCCGCCGCAGAAACTGTCCCCCGCCCCTTCCAGCACGATGACTTTCACGTCCTCGTCCAGATTGGCGTCGCGCAGATGCACGTCCAGCCCCTGCAGCACTTCCGGCATCAGCGTGTTGTACTTTGCCGGCCGGTTGAGGGTGATGGTCGCAATCCCATCCGCCTTTGACAGCGTCACCGCATCATCTGACATTCCGTTTCTCCTTTGGGGTGAGGCAGCCCGCTTGACCTTCGCAGCCGCGTCACCCAATGATCACATTGAACTTACCGAACGGTAAGATTGTGCCTACCGATCGGTAGGGAGTCAACCCGTACCCGGACCCATGGACCTCGCCTGTGACGACATCCACCCGTGAAGACCTGCTCCAGTCGGCCCTCAAGCTCTTTGCGGAAAAGGGGTTTTACGGTGCCAGCATCGCCCAGATCGCCCGCGAACTGGGGCTGACCAAGCAGGCGCTGCTGCACCATTTCGGCACCAAGGAGAAACTCTATGGGGAGGTGCTGGCGCTCATCAATGACAGCATGACCGAGCGCCTGGCCACTGTGCCGTCATTCGCGGCTTCGCCGGAGGAACGGTTCGAGCAGGTGTTCATGGCGCTTTACGGCGATGGCGACGACGCATCAGACGTCGCCCGCCTGGTGATGCGCGAGCTCATGGACAATGTCGGCCGTGCCGACCAGGCCCGATCCTGGTACCTGAAGCCGTTTCTGGAAATGCTGATCAAACTGGCCCGCGACCTGCCCGGCAATGCGGACAGGTCCGACGGCGAACTGCTCGCCGTGACCTACCAGCTTCTGGGCGCGATCAACTATTACGCCCTGTCGCAAACAACGCTTGAAAAGATATTCGGTGCACAAACATTCGGACAATCGCAGGACGCCTTCCCCGGTGCCCTGCGTGCCCTCATCCGTGCCGCGGCGACACCCTGAGTGCCGCCGCTGAGGATCGTCAGGCCTGCCAGTCTTCCAGCAGCTCGTCGATGAAGCCCGTGGCGGACAGCACCAGCGTGTCGAGGTCGCTGATGATGGCAAGGCGGGCATCCGGCGCGGTCAGCACTTCGGCCTGCGCGGTCACATCGGCCAGTGCCCAGGCACCGACGCCGCGGGCGGACCCTTTCAACGTGTGAGCCGCTTCCTTCCAGGCCTTGTCATCAACCGGCTGCTTGGCAAGGTCGGCCAGCTTTTGCAGGCTGACCGCAAGCTGCTGACGGAACAGGCCGAGAATCTCGGCTTCGAGGTCCCGGCGGCCCATGGTGAACTTGGAGAGGTGCACCAGGTCGATCGGCCGGTTCTCGGCCATCACGGGGGCGCAGGAATTGTGAGCAGTGGCGGGCTGCATACGGTTTCCTTCCGAATCAGAACAGCCTGCAAAGGCTACGTCCCAAGCACGTAGGAATTGTTAAAAGCACCGCATACACGCAATCCGGATCACACTCCCCCGCCGCCAATTGCCCTTATGCCTAACGAACCGGTAACGCGCTGACACCGAACAGCCATTCATGGCCGAATGCCAGCGCCAGGTAGAGCCCGACACCCACCAGCGGCCACAGAATGCCGATCTCCCCCAGCCGCAGCTTGTTGCGCCCGGTGAGAATGGCGGCAAATGGCAGGTTGGAGGTGCGCGCCGCGAAGGCGTCCCACCGGTCTCCCAGCTTCCGCGCCCGCTTGGCGTCAATCAGCATGGGGCCGATGAAGGCCAGCACCGCGAAAGCCCCGAAGAAGATCAGCGACGAGAGATCCCCGTTCATCGCCACATGGGCCAGCGCCCACAGCAGCACACCCCAGAGGAAGGGGTGCCGCGTGATACGCAGGATACCGCGCGCCGCATCCCCCGCTTCCCGGCCGTCGTCATTGCCGTCGCCGCCCTCGAGCGCCGAATCACCACCCGCAGCCGTCGGGCTCTTGGTCACATTGCCCAGCACCACCAGGATCGCCGCCACCAGGATCGCGGTCATGGCGAAGTGGTGCCACCACGGCGCAGGCGCCCACAGGAAGGTGAAGGTCTCCTCGCTGGCCCGGTTGAAGGCCATGGCCAGCCACACGATGGCTCCTAGGGACAGAAGCGAGAACAGCCCCATATAAGGCCCCTCGCCGATCATCCGCACCAGCCCGTCGCGCAGGCGCGTGCCGGAAATGAAGATGTGAATGCCCAGGAAGCAAGCCGCCGCCGCCGCCAGGTTGAGTGTCGGATCCGCAATCATCTAAAGCCCCTCCCCGGACCATCCGTCCGGCCGGCAGCAGCACAGAAGCCTTGCCACCGCCCATTTGCCATTCGTCCGCAGCCTGCCCGGTTACCCGGTCTGTGCATCCTGTCCGGATGCACCCCCATATGCCTGCCACGGGCCTGAATCGTTTCCCGGCCGCCTGACTGCTTCGTTCCGCTTCACTGCTGGCAGTCTTTCCGGCGCCACGATAGAGTAAACAAATGGTTACCGGCCCCGCACGCGAAAACCCCCGAAATGCCGTTTTCCGGCAGTTTTTCGTTCAGACGGATGCCTGTCCCCATGCCGCAGGTCCCGCCTGCCTCCCGTCATCCACCGCCTGTCGATAAGAGGATCGGACCCGTGCCGGACCGCCCCCTGAAACGTCCCCGCCTCATGCGCCCCCTTTTCACCGGATCGCAGAAAAGCGAAGCTGACACACACACCGGCGACGCAGCAGCCAATGCCGCCGGCGCGGTGCACGAATTGCGGCCGACCATCGACGAGACGGCAGCCGCCGGAACCGGGAGTGAGACGCCGTCCATGGCAGGCACGCCCTCAGGCTCAACTGAAACAGCCCGGCAGGCACCCGCGTCGCCTGATGGCCGGGATCCTTCGAGAGACGATACGCGGGACGACGACGACTTGTTCGAACGCCCCATCGTCCCCTCCGCAGCCCTTGACCGCGACGGCCCGGCCCGCACGCAGAAGCCCGGCAAAGCGCACCCCCCGCATGGCGAGACGCGGAAGGACAACCGCGCCGACAAGGCGCAGGACGCATCCAGTGCTGCCGCCGCCGCGCGCACTCGCGCCAAGCCTGCCCGGCCCCCGCGCAGGGCATCTTCCTCGGCGCTATATCTCGCCACCATCGGCAGCGCCTTCTGGTCCGGCATCATGGCCGCCTATGCGGTGGGCTATTACGGTCCGGCGGGCCTGCTCACCCTGTCACCCATCACCGTGGCCCTGCTGGCGGCTGCCCTGTTCGGCCCGCTTGCCATCATCTGGGGCTTTGCGCTGGTCATCTATTGGGGCAGCCAGATGCGCATGAGCGCCGAGCACATGGCCGAGGCGACCCGCGCCCTGCTCGCCCCCAATGATGCAGCGATTGCCGCCAGTGCCAGCGTCGGCCATGCCGTCTCCGCGGAGATGCGCCGCATGGAACAGGCCCTCAAACAGGCCGAGGCCCGCGCCGCTGACCTGCGCAAATCCCTCAACGGTGAACTGAACGGTCTCGAGGCCGCCAGCGCCCGGGCGGAGATGCGCGCCCGCACCCTGCGCGACCTCGTGGGCAGCGAGCGCAAGGCCCTGGCCGACACCGCGCAGGCGCTCGAGCAGGAATCCGCCCAGGTGGTGGAAGCCACCCGTGCCCAGGTGGAACTCGTTTCCGGCGTCACCGGCCGCGCCGCCGAACAGATGACCGAAGCGCAGGCGGGCATTGGCCGCGCCAGCGAGTATCTCTCCAAGACCATGGAAGCAGTCGCCCGCTCCACCAAGGCCGTGCGCGAAAACGTGGAAGCCCAGGCCGACCGGCTGGACGCAACCGCCGAGACCGCCGTCACCCGTGCAGGCGAACTGGCGGGCCAGTTCGCCACCCAGGGAGAGGCCCTGACCGAGACCAGCCGCACGCTCGCCGCTGAGAACGAACGCGCCGTCCGCATCTTCGCCGAGCAGCGAGAGACGTTAGAGGCCCTGGCCAACGATCTGCGTGACCGGGCCGGCAAGATCGAGCAGGCCATCGCCGGCCACGCGGACCTGATCAGCGAAGCGCTGGACCAGGCCGACGCCAAGGCCATGGGGCTGGGCCCGCGCATCGCCCGCGAGGCCGAACGCCTGAGCGCCGCCGCCCGCGTCGCTGCCAGCGAGATCGAGAAGACCACCGGCCTGATGGAGACCCGCACCTCGGACATGCAGGCCCGCATGACCGATGCCACCGGCCATCTGCAGCAGACCATCGATTTCTCGACCCGCAACGTGGATGCCAGCGGCGAGCGCCTGCAGGCCCTGCTCAGCGATATCGGAACCGCTGCCCAGACAGCCGCCCGCGACATGACCGCAGCGACCGAGGACCTCGGCACCCGCCTCTCCCGCCTGCCGGAAGATGCAGGCGTGCAGGCAGAACGGCTGCGTACCATCATGGCCGAACAGATCGGCGCCATCAGCACCGTGGCCGAAAGCGTGGCCGACGCGCTGGAACGAATGGGCGGGTCTCCCGTCTCCGGCGCATGGCCGCCCGCCGACACGCGCGCTGTAGCCGGCGCCTCACAGGCACCGCAAGCCGACACGCCGTCGGACACAGCCCCGGCGCTTGCCATGGCACCTGCTGCAACACCCGCCCCGGCATCGGAGCGCGGCTCATGGCGTCTTGGTGACGTGCTGTCCGCCGCCCGCGCCCGCGAGGACCGGGCCCAGTCCATGCCGCGCGCCGCGCACCACATCGTGGAGACCCTGCAATCCCTGTCGATCGACATCGACCGCGCTTTGGAAGACCAGCCGCCGGTTGAATTGTGGAAGCGCTATCGTGCCGGGGAGCGCGGCGTCTTCGCCCGCAGGCTTGCGGGCCTCAAGGGCAAGGAGCCCTACACCCGCATCGCAGAGCGCTACCAGTCCAATGCCGAGTTCCGCGAGGACGCGGACCGCTACATGGACCAGTTCGAGACCCTGCTGACGGACGCCAACGACAAGAACCCGGACGGGCTCCTGGGCGAGACCTATCTGTCGTCGGATATCGGCAAGGTCTATGCCCTGCTCGCCGAAGCAACAGGCCGCGTTTCCTGAGGGGCTGTTTTGACTGGCACGTCGACGTGGCGGTCAGTCAGCCACCGGTGCATAGGTAGCGCTGGCGGCTGCCGCCCATACCACGATATCGCTCACCACGGTCGCAGCGGCCACATTCATCGCCGCCACCACATCAGCCACACTGTCTGATGCGGCCGTGCCGCGCGCGGTGAAAGTCCGCGCATCGATCACCTGCCGCTTGTCGAGCGACACGAGCTTGGTGCTCAGGCGGATCATCACCGTCGGCATCACCGTGCTGCCCTCTGCCGCAGGGGCAGTCACCCGCGCCTCGAAGTCCCGCAGATCGCTGATCAGGGCCACATTGGCCTTCACGCCGACAGTCTGCCGCGTGGCTGACATCTGAAGGCCCGCATTCTCGAAGGTCTCGACAATCAGGTCCTGCACCAACCGCGGCGCGCGGTCGGTCCACCGCGCCTGCGGAAAATATTGCAGCGCATGCGGGCCTGAATAGATGGCAATGCGATCCGTATCCAGCGCCCGCTCCGCCAGCGGTTCCTCGACGATCAACTGCCAGCCGGGCCGGTCCGCAACCAGCGGCACCTCGGCCGGTGCCTGCAGGCCATAAAGCGTCGTGGGCGTGTCGCCCGTCGGCAGCAGGCTCGCGCAGCCCGACAGCACAGCGCCCAGCATCACGGCCAGAAGCACACGCCCCCGCAGCATCGCCCGCATTCCCCCAATCAGATCAGTCAATTGCCATACTCCGCAGGCTCGTCCCCGAGCAGGAATTCGGTCGGGTTGCGTTCAAGTTCGGTCACCAGCCGGTTCACCGAGGTCACCATGCGCCGCGTGTCGCGGAGCAACCGGTCCACTTCGGGCACGCTGCTGTCGGAGAGCTGCTGCATCGCCGGGCGCACATCCGCAACCAGCTCGCGCGCTTCCACGGCCAGATCACCATAGGCACCCGTCGCCCGCTCCACTTCGTTGAGCGTGCCGTTGAGCTTGACGGTGATTTCGGCGATCTGCTCGGACGCCACCGCCAGGTTCTTGATGATCTCGTCGATCTCCTGGTGATTGGCCGAGATCGTGCCAGACACGGTTTCCACGTCACGCACGGTGGCCGAGATCTGCCCCTCATTCTCGCCTAGCAACCGGTCCACCCGCACCAGCAGGTCATTGGCCGCCGTCAGCACCTGCGGCGCTGAGGTAATGAGCTGCTGCACCGCCGAGCGGTCAGCCACGATCACCGGCACATCACTGCCGTTCTCGGGCATGAGCGGCGGGCTGTTGGGCGCACCGCCCGTGATTTCGATGAAGGCAACGCCGGTAATGCCCTGGAACTCCAGCCGCGCCTTGCTGTCCTTGGTCACCGGTGTGCGTTCATCCACATTGATGCGTATGCGGACAAGCCGAGGGTCCGCCCCCAGCGCGATCTGAGAGACCTCACCCACCTTGATACCGTTGTAGCGCACGTCGCCGCCCACCGAGAGACCGGCGACGGACCCGTCAAACACAACGTCATAGGGCTCGAACTCCGTATCCCCCTCAAACCCCGTCAGCCAGACGAGAAACAGGAACACCGACACGACAATGGCCGCGGCGAATGAGCCGATGAGCACGTAATTGGCGCGCGTTTCCATGTTGCGTCCTTTGCTCCTGCCCGTGCCGGACTAGACCTTGGCCCGGCCGGCCGCGCCCGCCGCTGCCCGGGACCGCGGCCCCTGGAAATATTCCTGGATCCACGCATTGGGATGCGCGGACACCTCGCTGATGGGCCCGATGACCATAACACGGCGCTCCGCCAGCACCGCCACCCGGTCACAAATAGCGTAAAGACTGTCGAGATCATGGGTGACCATGAACACCGTCAGCCCCAGCGCATCCTTCAACTGCCGGATCAGCCCGTCATAATCCGCAGCGCCGATCGGGTCGAGGCCCGCTGTCGGCTCATCGAGGAACACGATCTCCGGGTCCAGCGCCAGCGCCCGTGCAAGCGCCGCCCGCTTGCGCATGCCGCCGGACAGCTCGCTGGGATATTTGGGCCCCGCCGATGGCGGCAGACCCACCATGGCAATCTTCTCAGCCGCCAGTTCGTCCATCAGCGGTTTGGGCAGGTCGAGATGTTCCCGCATCGGCACCTGGACGTTCTGTGCAACCGTCAGCGCCGAGAACAGCGCACCGTCCTGAAACGCCACGCCCCAGCGCTGCTCAACCGCCTGCCGGGCCGTGCCCTCCAGCGCCGTCACATCCTGGCCGAACACCCGCACGCTGCCCGCGTCGGGCCGCTTGAGGCCCACGATCGTGCGCAGCAGCACCGATTTACCGGTACCCGACCCGCCGACAATGCCGATCACCTCACCGCGCCGCACGTCCAGGTCCAGCCGGTCATGAATGACCTGGCTGCCGAACTGGTTCCGCAGATTGCGCACCTGGATGATGGTGTCGGCCTGCCCTGCTGCGCTCATTGCCATCCCCGCCCCTAGTAATCCACGGCGGTAAAGAAGATGGCGAACAGCGCGTCGAGCACGATCACCGTGAAGATGGATTTGACCACGGAAGAGGTCGTCCGCTCACCGACGGATTCCGCGCTGCCGGACACCCGCATGCCTTCCAGACAGCCGATAATGGCAATCGCCATCGCCAGGAACGGCGCCTTGATGATGCCGACAAAGAACGTGCTGGTGTCGATCGCCGCATCCACCCGCTGCAGATAGGTCTGCGGCGAAATCTCGAGGAAGACATAGGCCACCACGCCACCGCCCAGCAGACCCATGATGTCAGCAACAAAGGTCAGCACCGGCAGCATCAGCACCAGCGCGATTACCCGCGGTGCCACAAGCACTTCCACCGGGTCCATGCCCAGCGTGCGCATGGCGTCGATCTCCTCGCGCACCTTCATGGAGCCGATCTCCGCCGTGAAGGCACTGCCCGAGCGGCCGGCGATGATGATGGCCGTGATGAGAACGCCAAGCTCCCGCAGTATGGAAATGCCCACGAGATTGACCGTGAACACTTCCGCGCCGAACAGCTTGAGCTGCGAGGCGCCCTGCTGCGCCAGCACAGCGCCGATAAGGAAAGTCAGCAGCGCTACGATGGGCACAGCGTTGAGCCCGACCCGCTCCATGTGGCTCACCACGGATGTGAGCCGCAGGGTGCGCGGCCGGGTGATGATGCGCCCCAGCACCATCACCACGATGCCGGTCATGTTCAGTATCGCGACGAATTCCGACACCAGATTGACCACCGCCCGGCCCATCCGCTCCGCCAGAAGCGAGATGACGTTGCGCTGTTCGATTTCGATGTCACAGGGCTGGTCGCTCTCGCGCGCCAGCTCGATCAGTTCAGCGTGGGCGTGGCTCGCACCGCGCAGCTCCACCTGCGCGCCCGCTTCCTCGAGATCGCGCCGGGTCCGGTGCACCAGCCAGGCGCCTGCCGTGTCGAGACCGTCCACCGAGGACAGATCGACCACCACATGCCCCTGCAGATGCCGGGGCGTCGCCTTCACGGACGACGCAATAGCGCGCAACGGGGCATCCTGCGGCCCCACATGACGCACGGTCCACAGGCCGGACAGGGTGATCTGTCCGCCGTCCGCCGTTTCCGTCGTGGTGAATGTTGCCGCCAAATGCTCCCCCGCGAGGCTTCCCCCGCTCATGAGCGCGGAGTGTGCCCGAAATTGCCTTAATCAGGCAATAAACCCTCGGAATACATGGCAAACACGCGACCGTGAGGCCGGTTTCCCCGCCGTGGCATTGATACGCATGGCCGAAGCCGCTTCTCCGCACTAAGTTTGGTGCCATAGACACGATCTGGAGGAACGGATGTCGACACCCCGCACGAAGACAATGACCATCCGGCCATACCTGGCCATGGCCGCCGCCGGCGCCCTGCTCACCGCAGCCGCCCTTATCGCCGCCCCCGCAGCCTATGCGCAGGACGCAGCCGCTGAAGCACCGGCCGCCGCCGCAGCAGGCGATCCGGACAAGGGCAAGCGCGTGTTCAACCGCTGCAAATCCTGCCACACCGTGGAAGAAGGCGGCCCCAACCGCGTCGGCCCCAACCTCTATGGTGTTGTGGGTGCCGAATTCGGCAGCAAGGACTTCAAATATTCCGCCAACCTGCTCGAGCTGAAGGCGGAAGGCCGCGTGTGGGATAACGCCACCCTCGACGCCTACCTCAAGAAGCCGAAGGACGTGATCCCCAAGGGCACCATGAGCTTTGCCGGTCTGGCCAAGGACACCGACCGCGCCAATGTCATTGCCTATCTCGCAAGTTTCGGCGGGGCCGCTGCCGAGTAACGGCACTTTCCCCAAATTTGCGACGCGCTGATGCTTCAAGCCCGGCCCGGATCTTCCGGACCGGGCTTTTTGCTGCCGGCAGCCATCTGCCCAGGACCACCTGCCCCAAGGCCACGCCCAGTAGCACGGCCTTAACCTTCCTGAACTAATATTCAGCCTGGGGATTACCGCTGCACGCACTGCGTGCCGGACACACGGGCCATTCGCACGCGCCTGCCATGTTGGGGCCAATTTTCCGGCGTTTCATGGCGGGCTGTGCAGGCCGTGTTAAGGCGCGTCATGCTGTGATGCAGCCTGATGCACAGATGCGCCTGACCACGGGGCAGACGGGGACAGCCGAGGACCATGAGAACCATTCAGCTATTGCGGCGCCTGCTGGCGGCGCTGGCGGGCATCGCGCTCGTCGGCTGGCTCGTTGTCATGCAATACGACCCCGCCCGGATCGCTACGACCATCCGCATGGCCGTGTTCGACACTTATCAGCAGACGGCCCCGCGCCCCTATCGCGACCCCGCTGTCTCCACCGGCACCGGCGTCATGTATGTGAACATCGACCGCCCCAGTCTGGAGCGCGTGGGCCCCTGGCCCTGGCCGCGCACCCGCTTTGCTGACGTGACCCAGAAGGCGCTGTCCAAGGGCGCCCGCGTGGTGGTCTTCGAAACCCCGTTCGAGTGGCCGGACGCCACCTCCCCCCGCGAAGCGGTGCAGGAATGGCTGGCCCGTCCCGAACTCGACCTTGATCAGATCGCCCGCCTGGAAGAAGCCTCCTCCGGCCTGCCGGATCATGACGCGGTCTTTGCCGGTGCCATTTCAGGCGGCCCGGTGGTCACGGCCTTTGCCCTGTCGGATGATGCCAACAGCCTCGTCCCCGTGCGCAAGACGCCGGTCTCCGCCCGCGGCGGCGATCTCGGGCCCTACATTCCCGTCCGCAAGGGCATGAGCCCCAGCCTCAAATCGCTGGAAGACGCCGCCTCCGGCAATGGTGCCCGCACCCTGTCCGACGGCCCTGCCGCCGACAATGTGATCCGCCAGGTGCCGTTGCTGGAACAAGTCTCCGGCGCCGTCGTGCCCGGCCTGTCCCTTGAGGCCATCCGTGTGGCGGAAGGCGCGCGCGGCATCCTCGCCATCGTCGCCAAGCCTGACGCCGACCTCACCTTTGGCCGCCGCCCAGGCCTCCAGCGCATCGTCGTCGGCCAGAAGGAGTTCCCGACGGACGCCGATGGCGGCCTGTGGCTGCACTACACCCGCACCCAGGCAAGCCGCGCCCTGCCTGCCTGGAAACTGCTGGGCGATCATCCGGATGCGGAGCGGCTGAAGGACGCCATCGTCTTCGTCAGCGCCAGTGTCGAGGGGCCTGAAGCCTTCGTCGACAGCCCGCTGGGCACCATTCCCCGCGTCGAACCGCACCTGCAGGCTATCGAGCAGATGCTGCTGGGCCACTATCTCTGGCGGCCGGACTGGGCCCTGCCCGCTGAACAGGTCTTCCTGCTTGTCGCCGGTGTCGCACTCCTCGCCCTTCTCATCAGCTACGGCACGCTCTGGGCCGCCCTGTTCACCGCCATTGCCGTCACCGGTGCTGTCTGGGCCGGCTGGTTCGCCTTCACGACAAAGCTCTGGCTTGTCGATCCGGCGCTGCCGGTGATCGGCCTCATGGCTATCTTCACGCTCGGTGCGGTGATGAACCTCACCCGCCGCAACGCCACCGAAAAATTCGTCCGCGCCCAGTTCACCGACCGGTTGGCGCCGAAGCACATTTCGGCGCTCGTGCGCGAACCTGCCCTCGCCGCACCGGAAGGCCGCTTCACTCCAGTGACCGCGCTGTCCGCCGATGTGCGCGGCTTCCACCGTGTTGCCGAGCCCTTCGGCCCGGACGCGTCAGGGCTCGCAAGCCTCATCACCAACATCCACGAGCCGCTGACCCGCTGCGTGCTGCGTCACGACGGCATGGTCGACCGCTTCGTCGGCGGCGGCATGAATGCGCTGTGGAACGCCCCCGTCGCCCGCGAGGGCCATACGGTCCAGGCCTGCCAGGCCGCCCTGCGCATGGTCGCCGAACTTGAGCCCGTCAACCGTGACCTCGAGCGCGACGCCCGCCGCGCCCACCGCCCGTTCATCCCCGTATCCATGAGCATCGGCATCGAACGCGGCGATGCTGTTGTCGGCAATCTGGGCTCCGGCAATGTCTATGATTTCTCCGCCATCGGCGGCGCGGTCAACGAAGCACAGCTCCTGCAGCGGCTCTCCCGCCGCTACGGCCCGGCCATCATTGTTGGCGCAGAGGCGCGTGACCGGGTGAAGGACAAGTTCGCGCTGCTGGAGATCGATCAGCTCCGCCTCGACGGCCGCATCGACCCCTGGCGTGTCTATGCCCTGCTGGGCGACCCCATCATGGGTGCCAACCCCAAGTTCCGCGCCCTGCACGAGGCGCATGAGGCCCTGTTCAAGGCCTACCGCGCCCGCGACTGGGGCGCCGCCCGCCTCGTCATCGCCGAATGCCGCAAGCTCTCCGGCTCCATCCCGACGCTCTATGATCTGTATGAGGAGCGTATCGACCGGCTCGAGCAATCCCCGCCCGACAAGGACTGGAACGGTGTCCACGAGATCGCCGACCTGCTGGCGCCGGCCAAGTCCAAGGTCGCCATCGGAAAGCCCGAGGCCGCCGATCTCGGCGAAGCGCCGGTCTGAATGCCCGGCCCGACCCGTCCAGCCGGACGGATCTAGGCGATCTCGATGCCGATCTTGCCGAAATGGCCCGCGGCGCCCATGTGCCCCAGCCCCGCCTGCAGCTCTTCCAGACCATAGGTGCTGTCGATCACCGGGCGGATTTCATGCAGGGCCATTGCCTTCAGCATGTCCTCGAAATGCGCGCGGCTGCCCACGGTGATGCCGTGGATGCGGGCATTCTGCGAGAACATGGTGGCGACATTCATGTCCTTCACCACGCCGGACAGAAGCCCGATCACCGCGATATGCCCGCCGACGCGGATCGCGGCCAGCGACTGGGTGAAGGTTTCCGCCCCGCCGACTTCCACGACGTGGTCAACGCCGACGCCGCCGGTGAACCCGCGCGCCGCGCGGCCCCAGTCCTTGGTCTGCGAATAGTTGATCGTGTGGTCCGCCCCCAGCGCCTTGGCGCGCTCGAGCTTTTCATCCGACGACGACGTGATGATCACCCGCGCGCCCGCCGCCTTGGCGAATTGCAGCGCAAAGATCGAGACACCGCCGGTGCCCTGCACCAGCACTGTGTCGCCTGCCTTGAGATTGCCTTCGACAATCAGCGCCCGCCATGCGGTCAGCGCCGCGCAAGGCAGCATCGCCGCTTCCATGTCTGACAGATAATCCGGCAGCTTCACCACACCGTCTTCACCGATCAGCAGATAATCCTGCGCGCAGCCATCCAGCGTGCCGCCGAGCGCCTTGGACAGGCCCTCGACGGTCGGCCCGCCCGCGTGCCAGGTGGGAAAGAAGATCGGGCAGACGCGATCACCCACCGCTACACGGCTCACGCCCTCGCCGGCCTCCACGACCTCGCCCGCACTGTCGGACAGCGGCACCAGCGGCAGCGGATACTGCCCGCCCATGCCCATCACCGTCGCAAGATCACGATAGTTGAGGCAGGCCGCCTTCAGCCGCACAACGATCTGCCCCGGCCCCGCCTTGGGAACATCCCGTTCCGCCAGTGCCAGGTTTTCGAGCCCGTAGGCCCCACGAATTTCCATTGCCCGCATGATGCGCGCCTCCCCGTTTGTCCGTTTGCCGATTATCGTTTGAAAGTGTTGTCTGGTTGCGGCGGCAGCCATCGTCAGCGCGGCACATCGCCCTTGATCTGGCAGCGATGCATCACCCGCCGTGACGCCGGGTCAAACGCATCACGCCGGTGATTGAGGCTGCGATTGTCCCAGATCAGTAGATCGCCTGTCCGCCACTGATGCGTCCACGCAAAGCGCGGGTCAGCGCAATGGGCCCACAGCGCGTCCAGCAGCGCTTCGTTGTCCGCAACCTCCATGTCCACGATCCACCCGTTGCGGCGGCGTCCGAGATAAAGCGACGGCACCCCCGTTTCAGGATGGGTACGGATCACCGGGTGCCGCGCGCCTGGCGCCCTGGTCACATCGGTGACAGGCGCAGCACCCTTGCGCAGTTCCCCGACACTCGTATAGCTCGAGTCATGATTGGCAATGCGCCCCTCAATCCGCGCGCGCAAATCGTCCGGCAGCTCCGCCAGCGCCAGTTCCATATTGGCGAAGCTGGTGTCACCACCCGCAGGCGGGATCTCCAGCGAATAGAGCACGCTCGCCATCGGCGGCTCATCCACATAGGACATGTCGGTGTGCCATTCTGCTTCATCCGAGCCCAGCGCACCGATGGGTTTGCCCTCTTCCACAACGTTGGAAATGATCCACACTTCCGGCCGCGACTTCTCCTGCGCGCCCACATCGTCGGTCGCGCTGGCCGGGGCCAGATCAAGCGCCCCGAAGCGCCCGGCGAAGGTCACAAGGTCGTCGTCGGTCAGGTCCTGGCCGCGGAACAGCAGCACCTTGTGCTCAAGCCAGGCCTGCCGCAGGGCAGAAAACGTCGCGTCATCAAGGGCTCGCACATCAAGCCCGCGGACCTCCGCGCCGACGGCAGCGCCCGTCGGCACCACCTCGAAAGGCAAATCCAGTTTTGTTGCAGGATCACCCATTGATCCGCTCTCCATTCCATGTCCGGTGGCCAAGCAAGGCCGCGCCGCAAGCAAGCACAGCTAGGGCCGTCATCGCAAGATAGGTCACCCCACCGTGATCACCATAAAGGCGCCCTGCCAGGAAGGTTGCTCCTGCCATAACAACACCACCGGCAAGCGCCGAATAGACGCTCTGCGCGGTGGAGGCGAGCCCCGGCGGCACCGCCCGCACGAGAAACTGCATGATGCCCAGATGCGCTAGCCCGAAAGTCATCGCATGCAGGCATTGCAACAGCGGCAATGACCAGAAAGGCGGGTCAGCCGCCATCACCGTCCAGCGCACGACTGCCGCCCCGGCTCCCAGCAGGATAAGCAGCGCCGGGCTCACTCGCCTGACGATCGGCGCCGCCTGCCACAGCAGGGCAACCTCGACCACGACAGCCCACGCCCACAGCGCACCGATCACGCTGTCACTAAGCCCGAGTGCCTGCCAGTGCAGCGTGCCGAAGGCGTAGTAGACCGCGTGGGTTGCCTGCACCCCGGCAGAGGCAAAGGCAAACAGCAGGAAGACCGGCGACCGCACGAGCCGCACGGCGCTCGCAACATCCACCCGCCCCACACCGCCGACCTGACGCTCCGTATCCGGCGCATCGGCGAGCAGGAGATAGGCAATGAAGTTGAACACGCCTGCGCCAATCACCGTCCAGATCACCACATTGGCACCAAGACTGCCCAGCAGCCCGCCCACCACCAAATTGGCGATGATGAAAGCCACCGAGCCCCAGGCCCGCGCCCGCCCGTAGGAAAGTTTGCCCGCCTCGCTGTCGCGCATCGCCAGCGCGTCTGTCATCGGCATGATCGGCGGCCCCACCACCGTCATCACCATCAGCACCGCAAGGATCGGCCAGAAGCTGCCGGTGGCCAGATAGGCGCAATTGCACACAAGTGCCACCAGGGTCAGCAGCCGCAGGGTAAACACCGGCCGCCCGGCCCGGTCCGCCAGATAGGCAATCACCGGCATGGTGGCGATGCGCACCACACCGGAAATGCCCAGCAGCAGCCCGATCTCATAGGCACTCAGCCCATGGCTCTTCAGCCATACCGGGAAGTACGGCAGGAACGTGCCCATGGCGAGGAAGATGGCCCCATAGGCAAAGGCATAGCGCTGCTCAAGCGACATGGTCATTATTGTGCCTTAGGCGGTATTTGCATCCGCCGCAATCAGCCTCACGCGCCCTCTGACTTTGATTGAAAGACCTCACCTCATGAAACTCTGGCTTGCCCTCGCCGCCTTCAACGGCTTCATCGCGGTCATGGCCGGGGCCTTCGCCGCGCACGGCCTTGAAGGCCGCGTTGCTGAGCGGGCCCTTGCCGCCTTCGAGACCGGCGCGCGCTACCACATGTTTCATGCGCTCGCGCTCATTGCCGTTGCCTGGCTCACAAGCCAGTCAGCCATCAGCCAGGCCAGCGTCACCCTGGCCGGGTGGGCTTTCCTTGCCGGCATCCTGCTGTTCTCCGGCACGCTCTATGTCTATGGGCTGACCGAAAGCCGTGCGCTGGTGATGCTGACGCCCGTGGGCGGCGTCGCCTTTCTGATCGGCTGGGCGGCCCTTTTCTGGACGACGGTCAGATTTAAGGCCTGATTCCAAAAGGCTTTCGCCGCCGCCTGCCCCGCCCGGAGCAGCTTCAGGCTGCGTAGTTGCGCCATACCCGATGACTCCCACGTCATCTTTGTATATGGTCCGCGCAAAATCGCGGGCGTTTTCCGCGAAATTAGTGTGTTTTTTCAGGGAGATAGGCATGAGTGAAGCCGCCGAAACCGCAGCCCCGGAAGTTCCGTCCGAGCCGATCATGAGCGTCGCGGACGCCCATGCGCTGATGACGTCCCCCGGCACCCCCTTCGCAATGGAAGAGACTGAGGTCCGTGGCCTCAAGATGCGGGTCTGGAAGGAAGCCAAGCAGAACCTGCGCGAGCTGTTCTCGGTCGTGAAGGATCACGGTGACCAGGAATTCGTCGTCTATGAAGACGACCGCATGACCTATGCGGAGTTCCACAAGGCCGCCATCGCGCTGTCGCACATCCTCAAGGACAAGTACGGCGTCCAGAAGGGTGACCGCGTGGCCATCGCCATGCGCAACTACCCCGAATGGCCGATCGCGTTTTTCGCCGGCGCCATCATCGGCGCCGTCATGGTGCCGCTCAATTCCTGGTGGACCGGCGAGGAACTGGAATACGGCCTCGAGGATTCAGGCACTTCCATCGTCTTCGTGGACGAGGAACGCGCCTTCTCCATTACGCCCTTCGCCAAGCGCCTGGGCATCAAGTCCGTGATCGCCGCCCGCGCCTCGAAGCTGCCAGACACCGACGCCACGGTTGAGCGCTTCGAAGACGTGCTGTGCCCGCATGCGGATTACGCCAAGCTTCCGGAGCAGGACATGCCGGACGTTGCCCTCGACCCCGAGGACGACGCCACCATCATGTACACCTCCGGCACCACCGGTCGCCCCAAGGGCGCGCTTGGCACCCAGCGCAATATCTGCGGCAACGTCGTCGGCCTCGGCATCGCGCCGGTGCGTCAGCTGCTGCGCTACGGCCAGCCCCTGCCGGACCCGGAGAACATGCCCAAGCGGTCCATGCTTCTGTCCGTGCCGCTGTTCCACGCAACGGGCCTGCACGCCATCCTGTGCGGCAACCTCACCTCCGGCAACAAGCTGGTGATGATGTTCAAGTGGGACCCCACCCGCGCGCTGGAACTCATCGAGCGCGAGAAGATCAACTCCTTCGGCGGCGTGCCCGCCATGGTGTGGCAGGTGGTCGAGCATCCGGACTTCGACAAGTACGACACCTCCAGCGTCGTCTCCGTCGGGTATGGCGGTGCGCCGGCCGCGCCTGAACTGGTGCAGAAGATCAAGACCCTGTTCCCAGCCTCTTCCGCCGCCAATGGGTACGGTCTCACCGAAACCTCGGCCGCCTCGAGCCAGAACGCGGGCTTTGAATACCAGGCCAAGCCCGAAAGCTGCGGCCCTGTGCTGCCGGTCTGCGACGCCAAGGTCGTGGACGAAAACGGCAACGAACTGCCGACCGGGTCCGTCGGTGAACTGTGGATCTACGGCCCCAACGTCGTGAAGGGCTATTGGAACAAGCCGGAAGCAACCGCTGAAAGCTTCACCGATGGCTGGCTGCACACCGGCGACCTCGCCCGCATCGACGAGGAAGGCTTCATCTACATCCTCGACCGCGCCAAGGACATGCTCATCCGCGGTGGTGAGAACGTGTACTGCGTGGAAGTGGAAGACGCCCTTTATTCGCATGCGGACGTGATGGACGCCGCTGTCATCGGCATCCCCCACAAGGTGCTGGGCGAAGAAGTCGGCGCGGTGGTCCAGGTCACGCCGGGTTCCAGCGTCACCGAAGGTGATCTGCAGACCTATGTCCGTCAGCATCTCGCAGCCTTCAAGGTGCCGGTGAAGATCGAGCTGCGCACCGAGCCGCTGCCACGCAATGCCAACGGCAAGATCCTGAAGCGTCAGCTGCGCGAGGAATGGGGTCTCGTCTGATCCCCTTCCCATTCGAACGACAACGCGGCGCGGCAGTCATCTGCCGCGCCGTTTGTTTTGCGCGCTGCCGTGCACATGCGTGCGAATCAATTCACGTCAAAATGCAAAAAGGCGCGCTGCAACACGCACCCCGATGCGGCAACACGCGTTTTGGCAAAACAAGTGATGCATCTGCGCCACAGCCCTGTGCATAGCTTTTGAATGCCGCAGCGCAGCCAAGGCCTTAGCCCCGGATTTGATCCACAGGGACGCCACTCCTGCGAGATCGCATTTGCGTGAACGCCAGTGTTTTGCTGCCTTTGCGCGTTTTTTCTCCGCACACTGAAGAATGGCAACACTCGCACCCGGCACCTCAAGTCGAGCACCAATGCAGATGCATTCCACCTGTCCCGCAGCATCCGCAATGCACTGCAAAGCCGCCTGCAAACGCTCTAACCCCTTGCACCTGCTTGCGAAACGCCCGCAACGAATAACACTCTGTTAACCACAAGCACTTACTCGTCCTTGTGCGTTATTCGCTTACGCCGGCGTGCGTCTTCATCTGGAAGTTGTCGGCCCATGGGCCGGAATACCCGGCAAGACGCCACCAGCTACCTGTGTTCTGGGGTGACACGAGACTTTTAAGTGGGAGAGGACCCAATGGCAGTTGCTAAGAAGAAGACCGCCGCCAAGAAGAAGACGACGGCGAAGAAGAAAACCACCGCTAAGAAGACCACGGCCAAAAAGACCGTGAAGAAGGCGGCACCGAAGCGGAAAGCCGCGGTGAAGAAGAAGACCACCGCGAAGAAGAAGACGGCGGCCAAGCGCCCCGCAGCCAAGAAGAAGACGGCTGCGAAGAAGAAGACCGCCGTTAAGAAGAAAACGGCTGCCAAGCGCCCCGCAGCCAAGAAGAAAACCGCGGTGAAGAAGAAGACCGCCGCGAAGAAGAAAACGGCTGCCAAGCGCCCTGCCGCCAAGAAGAAAGCCGCGGTGAAGAAGAAGACCACCGCGAAGAAGAAGACGGCCGCCAAGCGTCCCGCAGCCAAGAAGAAGACGGCTGCGCGGAAGACGACGACGCGTCGTCGCGGCTGAAAGGAACTGTTGGCACCACCAAGTGCCAAGTCCAGATAGGCTGACGAAGCACTGGACAGACCGGCGGAGCCCTTTGGGGCGCCGCCGGTTTTTCCATTTATGGGGCTCGGCAATGCACCCTGCCGCGCACGCGTCAGCCCATGAGAGACCCGCAATCCCCCCGCACGGGGCGCCTCATCCGCTGCTTGACGCGCGCCCCCTGCCCCCGCAGCCTTCCGGCACCAGAAAACAAGTCCAATGCCCAGGAAGCCTGCAGCCCATGAGTTCCCCCGCCTTTCCCGAACCGACCTTTGTCGAGGCCAACGGCCTCAAGCTCGCAATCCATGAGCAGGGGTCCGGCCTGCCGGTCATCATGTGCCATGGCTTCCCGGAGTTGGCCTTCTCCTGGCGCCACCAGCTGCCCGCCGTGGCCGCTGCGGGCTTCCGCGCCATTGCGCCGGACCAGCGCGGCTATGGCCGTACGGTGGATGCTGCAACCGGCCGCATCCCGGACGGCGTCGAGGCCTATGACATGGAGCACCTCACCGGTGACATGGTGGCCATGATGGACGCCATGGGCATCGACAAGGCTGTCTTCTGCGGCCACGACTGGGGCGGCTTCGTCGTCTGGCAAATGCCCCTGCGCCACCCGGACCGCGTGGCAGGCGTCATCGGCGTCAACACGCCCTTCATCCCGCGCGGGCCCATCGAGCCCATCACTGCCATGCGCGAGGCCTATGGCGATGACATGTATATCGTCTATTTCCAGCAGCCAGGCGTGGCCGATGAGCTGTTCGGGAAGGACATCCCGAAATCCCTGCGCTTCTGGTATCGCAAGAGCGCCGTGACGCTGGAGGATTTCGACAAGGCCGCGCCTGACGCGTCAAAGAACCTTGCCCTCACCAAGCTCTTCGAGGTGCCGGAGAGCGAATGGGGCGGCGACGCGCTGCTGACCCCTGAGGAAGCGGCCTATTATGAGGCCGCCTTTGCCCGCACGGGGTTCACCGGTGGCCTCAACTGGTACCGCAATTTCACCCGCAACTGGCAGCGCTCCGAAAACCTGCCGGACCGCGTGGACGTGCCCTGCCTTATGATTTCCGCCGCCAATGACGTGGTGCTGCGCCCGGAGCTGACCGACGGCATGGAGCAGTTCTGTCCCGACCTTGAAAAACACGTCATTGCCGATTGCGGTCACTGGACGCAGGCTGAAAAGCCGGATGAACTCAACGCCCTCATCACTGACTGGCTCACCCGCCGCTTCAGCACCGGCAGCTGAGCCCGCAATGAGGACACACGGCCCCGACCGGGAGATACAAAGATGAGCCAGCACGCCGCCCTGCTGTTCGCCAACGAAGCCTTCTACAGGGCATTCGCGGACAAGGACATGCGCGCCATGGCCAATGTCTGGGCCCATGACGACACGGTCCGCTGCCTGCATCCCGGCTGGGCGCCACTTGTGGGCGTAGAGGAGGTGCTGGGGTCCTTCCAGGCGATCTTCGACGGCCCCGCCCCGCCCGCCATTACACCCGCCGCCGCCGAGGTGGCGATCCACGGCGCGGGACCGGACGGCGACGGCGCTGTCGGAATTGTGACTTGCTACGAACGCATCGGCGGCGATTTCCTGCTGGCGACCAACATCTTCCGCCGTGAGAAAGACGGCGGCTGGCGGCTGGTGCACCACCAGGCCGGCCCGGCCAATGATCCGCCGGCGGAAGAAGACGATGACGGCCCCGACACCATCAACTGAGCCGTCGGGCAACTGAGCCGTCGGGCAACTGAGCCGTCGGGCAACTGACCGGTAAGCAAGGCGCCGGGCAATCAAATGGGGGAACGGACCAATGATGGAAGATATCGCCCGCGAGGGCCCGCTGCTGCAGGCCTGGGTCTACTGGATGATGGTGCTCAACACCGCGTCCATCCTGTTCGTGTTTCACCGGGTGGAGGCCCGCTGGGTGCTGGCGGCCTGGGTGGTCAACATCGTTTTCATGTCGTTCCTCTACGAGACCTACGGCTACACTCGCATTCTAGGCCTGTCGCACATCCTCATCTGGACGCCCCTGCTCGCCTATCTGTGGCATCGGCGCGGCCATTTCTCCGCCGGCACCTGGACCGGCCGCTACTTCATCGTCCTCGGCGCAACGATCCTGGTGTCGCTGATTTTCGATTATGTGGATCTCGTCCGCTATTTCCTGGGCGACCAGGCAGCCTGACGCCCTGAAGTCAGCCCGGCTTAAGGGCCGGGTTTGGAGCAGGTTTCAAGGCCGGACGCAGCGCCACGGCGGCTTCCTGACCGTTTTGTAAGCTGACTTGGCGTCTGCCCCCCACATCGGTATGATCCCGCCGCAACATGCCGGATATTCGCCTTGGCCATTCACGCCAAAGCAGCGTTGATCCCTTGGCATGTTTTCTTTTTTCGTGGGTTTTCCCGCCAGATATTTGTAAGCGGCGCCTGCCCGTTCCCTTTGGAAGGCACCGGCGACGCGCCGCCGTGAGGAGTAAGGCCATATGAGCCAGGCGCTGACGCGCGCTGAGATGCCCGAGTTCGAGCCGCGCGACCCTGTCGACCAGCGCGCCCGCCCCGGCATCGACCGCCCCCTTCGCATGCTGATGCCGAGCTACCGCTCGAACCCCACCACCGGCGGTCAGGGCGTCTATATGCGCCTGATCACCAAGGCGCTGGCGGATCGCGGCCACGAGATCGACGTCATCTCCGGCCAGCCCTACCCGGTGCTGGACCCGCGCTGCCGCCTCATCAAGATGCCGTCGCTCGACCTCTATGCCGATCCGCACCCGATCAAGGCGCTGTGGTCCGGCAAGATCCGCGACGGGCTGGATGTGAAGGAATGGTGGCTGCACAATTCCGGCGGCTTCCCGGAGCCCTACACCTTCGGGGAGCGCATGGCGCGCTGGGCCCGCACCCGCGTCAACGACTACGACATCGTGCACGACAACCAGACCCTGTGCTGGGGCCTTTTGAAGATGCGCGACATGGGCATGCCGGTGCTGGGCACGATCCACCACCCCATTACCCGTGACCGGCGCATCGACATCAAGCACGCACCCAATCCATTCTACGCCTTCCTCAAGTGGCGCTGGTATTCCTTCCTCAACATGCAGATCAAGGTCGCCCGCGAGCTGGAAGACCTGATCGTGGTGTCCAAGTCCACCCTGCATGACGTGTCGAAGGATTTCAGCCTCGACCCGAACAGGCTGCAGCTCTGCTATCACGGCATCGACACCGAGCAATGGCGTCCCATGCCGGAGATCGAGCGCAAGCCGAACCGCCTTATCGCCTGCGCCAGCGCTGACGTGCCCCTGAAGGGCCTGATCTACCTGATCCGCGCCTACGATCAGCTGCTGCCGAAATACCCGGACCTTGAACTCGTCGTCATTGGCTCCCTGCGCGAAGGCAACACCTCGCGCGAGCTGGAACGCCGCGGCATCAAGGACAAGGTGAAATTCGTCTCCGGCGGCCTCACCGACGAAGACATCACCCGCATGTATGCGGAAGCGACCATCGCCATCTCGCCGTCCGTCTATGAAGGCTTCGGCTTCCCCTGCGGCGAGGCCATGGCCTGCGGTGCCCCGGTGATCTCCACCGATGGCGGCTCGCTGCCGGAAGTCGCCGGCGATGCCGCCATGGTGGTGCCCAATTCCAACCCGGAGGCGCTGGCCAAGGCCATCTCCACCCTTCTCGATGACAAGGACCTGCGGGACCGCGTCGGCGCTGCCGGCCGCGACCGCATCCTGCGCGAGTTCCAGTGGAGCCGCACCGCCGAGAACCTCGAAAAGATCTATCTGGAGACCATCAACAGTGCGCACGGTCGACTTCGCCAGGCTTAACCTTCAGGAAGGCGACCGCGTTCTGGACCTTGGCTGCGGCGAAGGACGGCACATGCATGCCGTCTATTTCGCCAAGGAAAAGATCCAGGCCGTCGGCGTCGACCTGCTGTTCCAGGATGTGCAGAAGGCCCGCCAGGGCTTCCTCGATTTTCCGGACCTTGATCCCTCCAGCACCCGCTCCTTCGGCTTTTCCGTCGGCGACGCGCTGAAGCTGCCTTTCGCCGACAACACCTTCGACAAGGTGATCTGTTCAGAAGTGCTGGAGCACATTCCTGACTATCTGGGCGCGGTGAAAGAGATCAACCGCGTGCTCAAGCCCGGCGGATTTTTCGGTGTGTCCGTGCCGCGCTACTGGCCGGAGCGCATCTGCTGGGCGCTGTCGGAGGACTACCACAACACCCCCGGCGGCCATGTACGCATCTTCCGCGAAAGCCAGCTGCGCGGTGCCGTCGAGGCGCAAGGCCTGAACTTCCTCAAGCGCCACTGGGCGCACGGCCTGCACTCCCCCTATTGGTGGATCCGCTGCGCCGTCGGCGTGCGCGACGACGATAACTGGGCGGTGAAGCTCTACCATTCGTTCCTCGCCTGGGACATCGTCAAGCGCCCGCTCCTCACCCGCCTGCTTGAAAAGATCGCCGATCCGCTGATGGGCAAGAGCGTGGTGATGTATTTCCACAAATCCGCCTGACCGCCCGGAGTGACCACTTGAGTACCCTGCACCTCACCAAAGGCTCGCGTATCCCCGAAGGCTATTTCGACGGCGCCGTGCGCCGCATTCTCAGCCTGCAGCGGGATGACGGCTCGATCCCCTGGTTCGACGGCGGCGTCTTCGACCCGTGGAACCATGTGGAGGCTGCCATGGGTCTGGACGTGCTGGGCTACCGCGAAGAAGCCGTGAAGGCCTATCGCCACCTCATCGACACCCAGCTTGAAGACGGCTCCTGGTGGATGCAGATGGGCTCTGCCGTTCCCATGGACGAGGAAGAGCAGCGCTATACCGGCGGCGACGAGGAAGCCGGCAATTACGAGCGCGACACAAATTGCGCGGCCTATATCGCCACCGGCCTCTGGCACCATTATCTGCTGACCGAAGACCGCGGCTTTCTGGAGGAGTTCTGGCCGACGCTTGAGCGCGCCTTCCACTTCATCGTCGATCACCAGACCGAGCATGGTGACATCCGCTGGGCCGCCCGCGACACCGACACGCCGGACGACGCGCTGATCACCGCCTCCTGCTCAATCCACAAGAGCTTCGAGCACGCAGCGCACATCGCCGCCACCCTGGGCCATGACGACCATGCCCGCCTGTGGGTCACCTCACGCGAGGCCCTGGGCGATGCCCTGCGCACCAAGCCCCACCGCTTCGACCGCACCTGGGACCCGAAGGATCATTTCTCCATGGAATGGTACTACCCGGTCCTCGGCGGCGTGCTGACGGGCGATGCCGCCCGCGCCAAGATCGCCTCCCGCTGGGACGAGTTCGTGCAGGACGGCGTCGGCTGCCGCTGCGTGGTGCATGAGCCGTGGATCACGGTCGCTGAATCCGCCGAGCTGTGCATGGCCCTGCTCTCCATGGGTGACCGCAAGCGCGCCGAACAGATGCTCGCCTGGCAGCACCAGCAGCGCGACGACGAAGGCGCCTACTGGATGGGCCTGCAAACGGAAGTGAACCAGCCCTGGCCCGCCGAAAAGCCGGCCTGGACCGCCGGTGCCGTGATCCTCGCAGCCGACGCCATCACCCAGACGACAGCCGCCTGCAACGCGCTGGTCGATCACACCCTGCCGGAAGTGTCAGGCGTCGAGACGCTCAAGCAGCGCCAGCGTCTCAACAAGCGCTAGCCCTTTGAACAGCCCCGAGGCGAGCGCCAGCTCATAGACCTCATAAGGCGGCCGCCCGCCTGTTTCCGGGTCCGGATGAACATCGTGGATCGCCAGGATGCCGCCCGGCGCGACCTTGGGCGCATAGAGGCGGTAATCTGCAAGCGCCGCATCCAGCGTATGCCCGCCATCGATGAACACCATGCCCAGCGGCTGCTGCCACACCCGTGCGAAGTGCCGGGCCGACGTTGCGACCGGGATCACCACGTCCTCGAGGCCCGCATCCCGCATCGTCTTGCGGAAATGCGGCAGCGTATCAATCCCGCCATGGCCGTCCGCCAGGTCGGGATCATGGAACATCTGCCCGGGCTGGTTCTCCTCCGAGCCGCGATGATGATCCACCGCCAGAACCTGCCCGCCGCCTTCGCGCGCACCGAGGCCAAGGTAAACGGTGGACTTGCCGCAATAGCTGCCGATTTCCAAGACCGGCCCGAGCGCGGCGGATTTCCGCGCGCTTTCATACAGCGCCTCGCCTTCGGCCTGCGCCAGAAAACCCTTAACGGCGCTTATGTCCAAAGGTAAATCAACCATGGCTGTCTCAATTATTTGGAAACTTCGCTTCGGCACACTGGCCCTTGAACTTGGGAAACAACAGGACGTTCGTGATGCCGCAGAGCAAGAACAGCGCTGAGGAAAAACTCGCAAAAATCCGCGCTCACCTCGAGGCGATGAGTAATAGCATCGCCACGACGCGCAAGGAAATCGCTTCGCTGTCAGATCCCGCAACGACGGGTGCACGCGTTGAAGAAGCCACCGGCGAGCTCGACGCCATCGTCGCTGCCACCGAAGGCGCAACGTCCGCCATTCTGGAAGCCGCTGAAACCATGGATGGTGTCGCCACCCGCGTGGCGGCACTCGACGATGGCAGCCCTGCCGCCATGGCCGAAGCCGAGATCATCGGTGAACTGACAGCCGAGATCTTTACGGCCTGCTCGTTCCAGGACATCACCGGCCAGCGCATCAGCAAGGTCGTTGCCGTCCTGAAGGAACTCGAACGCGCTACCGGCGACCTGCTGGGCGAATATGAGGGCGACACCCGCCCCGACGCCCACCTGCTCAACGGCCCCGCCAAGGAAGGCGAAGGCATCGACCAGGCCGCCGTGGACGCCCTGTTCGGCTAATCCGCCGACACGATCTCCGAAAATAAACCGGGGTCTGCATTGCCGCCGCTCAGCACGGCGACGGTGCAGGCCCCTTTCGTTTCAAGGCGCCCCGCCAGCAGCGCCGCAAGCGCAATGGCCCCGCCCGGCTCAAGCACGAGTTTGAGCTCGGTGAAAGCAAAGCGCATTGCCGCCCTCACCTCCTCGTCCCCCACAGCCATGCCGCCTGCCACCAGCCGGTGATTGATGGCAAAGGTGAGCTCGCCCGGCGTCTCCACAAGCAGCGCGTCACAGATGGATGATGCGCCGGGCACGGATTTCTCCCGCTGGCCGGACCGCAGCGACCGCGTGGTGTCGTCGAACCCTTCAGGCTCGGCGATATAGATGCGCGCAGCCGGGTGCAGGTGTTTCATCGCCGTTGCCACACCCGCTGTCAGCCCGCCGCCGCCACAGGGCACCACTACCTGGTCCGGCGTCTCGCCCAGCTCCGCAAGTTGCTGCGCGATCTCAAGCCCCACCGTGCCCTGACCCGCAATGACGTGTGGATGATCGAAGGGTGGAACAACCGCCCGCCCTTCCCTGTTAGCGATGGCACAGGCGATGTCCTCCCGGCTTTCGGTGGCACGGTCATACCCCACCACCTCGGCCCCGAAGCGCCGCGTCCTGTCCCGTTTGAGAGCGGGCGCATCATGCGGCATCACGATGGTGGCAGGCACACCGAACAGCTGCGCCGCCATCGCCACGCCCTGGGCGTGGTTGCCGCTCGACCAGGCCACCACGCCACGGGAGCGCACATCGTCGTCAAGGCAGGCAAGGGCCCAGAAAGCCCCACGGAACTTGAAGGCACCGATATGCTGAAGGCTCTCACATTTGAGAAAGACGCGCCCGCCAAGCCGCGCATCAAGCACCGCATTGCGCACCAGCGGCGTCCGCACCGCGTTGCCCGCCAATCCTCGCGCAGCGGCCTCCACATCCGCGAATTGCACATCCGTTGCCTGGGCCACTTCCGGGCCTCCCCTGCCTGACTGCCCCTGATAGCCCGGCTCTGGAATTCCAGACACCATGCCGGCCAACTGAGAGAGGAACGATATGTCGATCATCCGCGATGCGTACCCGTCCCGGCAAGGCACGACCGCCGAAACTCTCCCGCGCCAGGACGCAATCGCCTACGCCCCCTGGCACGCGCACGCCCCGCTGACCCGTGAACAGCACGCAGCTTTTGAGCGCGATGGCTTTCTGGTGCTGCGTAACCTTTTCGATGCCGAGGAAGTGGCAGGCCTCAAGACCGAGATGGCCAGCCTGCTCAATGATCCGTCGGGCCTGGAAGACGAAACCGTGGTGCGCGAACCGAAGCAAGACCTCGTGCGGTCGATCTTCCGTATTCATGCACAAAACACACTGTTCCATCGTCTGGCTGCCGATGGCCGCATCTCGCGCATCATCCGGCATCTCCTGGACGATGATGTCTATGTCTATCAGTCACGCCTCAACTACAAGCCGGGCTTCGGCGGACAGGAATTCTACTGGCACTCTGACTTCGAAACCTGGCACACCGAAGACGGCCTGCCGCGCATGCGGACGATTTCCGCCTCAATCCTGCTGACCGACAACACGCCCCTCAACGGCCCGCTGATGCTGATCCCCGGATCACACAGGAATTTCATTCAGTGCCGCGGCGAAACACCGGAGAACAATTACCGCACCTCCTTGCGCAAGCAGGAGATCGGCGTACCGGATCAGCACACGCTGACCCGGCTGGCCGACGAGGCAGGCATCGTGCCCGCGACAGGCAAGGCCGGCACCGTGGTACTGTTCGACTGCAACACCCTGCATGGCTCCAATGGCAACATTACGCCGGACCCGCGCTCCAATGCATTCTTCGTCTACAACGCGATGTCGAACCAGGTCACCGAGCCGTTTGCAGCCGCCTCCCCCCGCCCGCACTTTCTCGCCGAGCGCGGGGATGTTACTGCCGTGACGCCGGTGGAGGGTCGCATTGCCCGCCACCGGGCCATGCCCAAGGCAGCCTGATCCCGACAACAAAAAGGGGCGCCCGGTCGGGCGCCCCTTTTCAGGTCTTCAAACTTAGTCTGTCACCCTCATCCCTGCGGCTCATAGGCAAGGTTGGGCAGCAGCCAGCGTTCGATCTCGCGCAGCTCCATGCCCTTGCGCAGGGCATAGTCTTCCACCTGATCCTTGTGGATGCGGCCGACACCGAAATAGGCCGAGTCCGGATGGGAGAAATAGAAGCCCGATACCGATGCCGCCGGGAACATGGCGAAGCTCGAGGTCAGTTCCAGCCCCGTATTCTTCTCCGCGTCCAGCAGATCAAACAGGATGCGCTTTTCCGTATGGTCCGGGCACGCCGGATAGCCGGGCGCCGGGCGGATGCCGCGATAGTTCTCTGAAATCAGGTCTTCATTATCGAGCTGCTCGTCCGGCTCATAGCCCCAGAATTCCTTGCGCACGCGCTCATGCATGCGCTCGGCGAAGGCCTCTGCCAGCCGGTCGCCCAGCGCCTTGACCATGATCGACGAATAATCGTCATGCTCGGCCTCAAACGCCTTGGCCCGCTTTTCCACTTCATCCCCCGCCGTCACAGCGAAGCCGCCGAAATAATCAGCAAGCCCCGTGTCCTTCGGTGCGATGAAATCAGCGAGGGCAAAATTGGCGCGGTCCCGGCCCTTGCGTTCCATCTGCTGGCGCAGGGTATGAATGGTATTCAGCACGCGCGCCCGCCTGTCATCTGCATAAAGCTCGATGTCATCGCCCACCGCATTGGCCGGCCAGAACCCGACGACGGCTCGCGGCTTGAACCAGCCTTCGCCCACGATCCGCTGCAGCATGGACTGCGCATCGTTGAACAGGCTTGTTGCCGTCTCGCCCACAACGTCATCATCCAGGATCTGCGGATACCGGCCCGCGAGGTCCCAGGTGCGGAAGAACGGCGTCCAGTCGATGCGGCTTACCAGCTCGCCGAGATCATAATCCTCAAACACGCGGGTGCCGGTGAAGGACGGCTTCGGTGGCTCATAGCCGTCCCAGGTGATCGGCGCCTTGTTGGCACGCGCCTTTGCAATCGGGAATGCCTCGGTCTGCGACCGGCTGGCCGCATGCTTCTCCCGCATCTGCGTATAGTCGTCGGCGATCTCCTTGGCATAGGCCTCCTTCGCCGTCTCTGACAGAAGGTTGGACGCAACGCCCACAGCGCGGCTGGCATCGGTGACATAAATCACCGGGTGCTGATAATTCGGCGCGATCTTCACCGCCGTATGCACCTTGGAGGTTGTCGCCCCGCCGATCAGCAGCGGAATGTCAAACTCCTGCCGCTTCATCTCCGCGGCCACATAGCACATTTCATCGAGTGACGGGGTGATCAGGCCGGACAGTCCGATGATGTCCACCTGGTGCTTCTTGGCTTCCTCGAGGATTGTCTCCGCCGGCACCATCACGCCGAGATCGACCACCTCGTAATTGTTACACTGCAGCACCACGCCGACGATGTTCTTGCCGATGTCATGCACATCGCCCTTCACCGTCGCCATCAGGATCTTGCCCTTGGCCTGGCTCTCGCCCGAGCCTTCCTTTTCCGCTTCGATGAACGGAATGAGATGGGCCACTGCCTTCTTCATCACGCGGGCGGACTTCACCACCTGCGGCAAAAACATCTTGCCCGCGCCGAACAGGTCGCCCACCACGTTCATGCCGTCCATCAACGGCCCTTCGATCACGTGCAGCGGCCGCTCGGCCTCGAGCCGGGCTTCCTCGGTGTCTTCCACCACATAATCGGCGATGCCGTTCACCAGCGCGTGCGTCAGCCGCTCCTGCACGGAGCCTTCACGCCAGCTCAGGTCCTTGACCTTCGCAGCCGCGCCGCCGCCTTTGTATTTGTCAGCGACTTCCAGCAGCCGGTCCGTCGCGTCCTCGCGGCGGTTGAGGATCACGTCCTCAACGAGCTCCCGCAGCTCCGTGGGGATCTCGTCATAGACGATGAGCGACGCCGGGTTGACGATGCCCATATCCATACCCGCCGGAATGGCGTGATAGAGGAACACCGCGTGCATCGCCTCGCGCACCGCATTGTTGCCGCGGAACGAGAATGACACGTTGGACAGACCGCCGGACACATGACAGTGCGGCAGCTCTTCGCGAATGCGCCTGGTCGCCTCGAAAAACTCAACCGCGTAATTGTTGTGCTCCTCGATGCCCGTCGCCACCGCGAAAATATTGGGGTCGAAGATGATGTCTTCCGGCGGGAAGCCAACCTCGTTGACCAGAATGTCGTAGGAGCGCTTGCAGATCTCGAACTTGCGGTCCGCCACATCGGCCTGGCCGTCTTCGTCAAACGCCATCACCACGGCAGCCGCGCCATAGCGGCGGATCTTCTTCGCCGCCGCCACGAAAGGCTCCTTGCCTTCCTTCAGCGAGATCGAATTGACGATCGCCTTGCCCTGCACGCATTTGAGACCGGCCTCGATCACCGACCATTTGGACGAGTCGATCATGACCGGCACCTTGGCGATGTCCGGTTCAGACGCGACAAGGTTCAGGAAGCGCACCATGGCGGCTTCCGAATCCAGCATGGCTTCGTCCATGTTGACGTCGATGACCTGCGCCCCGCCCTCGACCTGATCGCGGGCCACGTCGAGAGCTGTGTCGTAATCGCCTTCGACGATCAGCCGCTTGAACTTGGCCGAGCCGGTGACATTCGTCCGTTCACCGATATTGATGAAGGATCCGCCGCTGGCGGCACTTGCCTCGGTACTCATTCAGCCGCAGCCTTTCCGAAATTTGCCGACGCCGTGAAGGGCTCAAGCCCCGACAGACGGATACGTTTTTCAAGCGACGGGATCTTGCGCGGCGTCTTGCCCTCAACAGCGCGCGCAATGGCGCTGATATGATCCGGTGTGGTGCCGCAGCAGCCGCCGACGATATTGAACAGCCCGTCATCCGCCCAAGCGGCCAGTGCCTTCGCCATCTGCTCCGGCGTCTCGTCATATTCGCCGAACTCATTCGGCAGGCCCGCATTTGGGTAGACGCTCACCGGCACATCGGCCACGCGGGACAGCTCCGACACGAAAGGCCGCATCAGGTCAGCGCCCAGCGCGCAATTGAGCCCCACGCTCATCGGCCGCGAATGCCGCACCGAATACCAGAAGGCTTCCGTCGTCTGGCCCGACAGGGTGCGGCCGGAGCGGTCGGTGATCGTGCCGGAAATCATCACCGGCACGTCAACGCCAAGCTCTTCAAGCACTTCATCAATGGCGAACAGCGCCGCCTTGGCATTGAGCGTATCGAAGATGGTCTCGACCAGCAGCACATCCGTCCCCCCTTCGATCAACCCCTTGGCCGCTTCTGCATAGGCCGTGCGAAGTTCATCGAAAGTGACGTTGCGCGCCCCGGGATCATTCACATCCGGCGACAGGGAAGCCGTGCGGTTGGTAGGGCCAATGGCACCCGCCACGAAGCGCGGACGCTCCGGCGTCGCGATCGCGTCGCACGCTTCACGCGCCAGCCGGGCGGCTTCCACGTTCATCTCATAGGCCAGATGCTCCATCGCGTAATCAGCCTGCGCGATGGTGGTGGAGGAAAACGTGTTGGTCTCAGCGAAGTCCGCCCCGGCCTCCAGATAGGCCGTGTGAATGTCGCGGATGGCATCCGGCTGCGTCAGCACCAACAGGTCGTTGTTGCCCTGCAGCGGCTGCTGCCAGTCCTTGAAACGCTCACCGCGATAATCTTCCTCGGTGAATTTGTGCTTCTGGATCATGGTGCCCATGGCCCCGTCGAGCACAAGAATTCGGGAGGCAAGCGCCGTATTAAGCGCCTTCAACCGGTCATCACGAGTCATCACAGCCAGGGTCCTTTGGCCCGAAACCGCCGGAATTCTGCGAAAAACCAATTTTCCCGCAACCCGGCAAGGCCACAGGACATAAAGCTTTCTTTATATCAATTCAAGGCACGGCCGGGTGAGCCGTCTTAGCCCGTCAGGTGTCCGCCCCGCCCGGCACCCACAACACGTCGCCGCGCCCGCCGTCATTGGCGTCCCGCGCCATGACGAACAACAGGTCGCTGACCCGGTTGAGATACTGGCCGATCAGCGGGTTGATCTCGGCTTCCGCCGCCAGCGCCCACACATCGCGTTCGGCACGCCGGGCAATGGTGCGCGCCACATGCAGATGCGCGGCCGCCACCGTGCCGCCCGGCAGCACGAAGGACGATAGCGGCTGAAGCCGCCCGTTCACCTCCGCCACCGCCTGCTCCAGCGCCTCGATGTGGCGCGCGGTCATGCGCAGGGACTGCTCGGTCTTGGCGCTGTCCGGCACGGTAATGTCCGCCCCCAGATCAAACAGGTCGTTCTGGATGCGCTGCAGCAGCCCGGCCACCCCCGCAGCACCCATGGCCGCCGCCAGCCCGACTGCTGCATTCAGTTCATCAACACTGCCCTGCGCCACGATCCGCGCATCCGCCTTGGAGACGCGCGTGCCGTCGGCCAGGCTTGTCTGCCCATCGTCGCCGGTACGCGTGGTGATAGAGGTCAGCCGGACCATGTCGCCATCCTTTCAGGAAACATCTTGCGCGGATGTGCCACCGTCGAAGCGCGCCAGCAACTGGCCGTCGATCCGCGCCACGGAGCATGGCGCCCCATAGGCACGCGCCAGCACACCGGCTTCGAGAATAGTGCGCGGGCGCCCCTGGGCAATCACCCGCCCCTGCGCCAGCACGATCACCCGGTCACAGAACCTGTCCGCCAGCGCCAGATCATGCAGCGCCACCAGCACTGCCGCGCCGCGCGCCGCCTCCCCGGCCAGGATACGCATCACATCCACCGCGTGCGGCGGATCGAGATCAGCCACCGGCTCATCGGCGATTACCACGTCATGCCGCCCGGCCAGAAGCCGCGCCAGCATGGCGCGGGCGAACTCACCGCCCGACAGCGTATCCACGGGCCGGTTGGCGAACGGCTCAAGATGACAGGCCGAAAGGGCTGAGAGGACTTCCGGGGCGCGCCGCGCGGTCTCGCTGCCCTGCCACCACGGCAGATGCGGCAGGCGCCCGAGCGCTGCAACCTGTGTAACGGACAGGGCCCATTCGGCCCGCGGCCGCTGCGGCAGATAGCCAAGCCGCTGCGCCCGCACCCGCGGCGGCAGGGCCTCGAGACATGCGCCGGACAGCACCACCTGCCCCGCATCCGCTGCCTGCACACCGGCAAGACACCGCAACAGGGTGGACTTGCCTGCGCCATTGGCACCAAGCACGCCAACGACCTCGCCGCCGAACGCCGTCAGCCCCGCCCCGTCCAGCACCGGACAGCCGCCATAGGCAAGCGACAGACCACGCGCTGCAATGCTCCCGCCGCTCATGCGCTGCCCCCATTGATCCGTGCCCGCATTACCAGCCACAGGAAAACGGGCGCGCCGAGCAGCGAAGTCAGCACGCCAAGCTGCAGCCGCGTCCCGTCAAAACCCACCCGCAGCACAATGTCCGCGACCAGCACCAGAACGGCACCGCCGATCATCGACGGCAGCAGCAGCGCCCCCGGCCGCGCGCCGACGAGAGGCCGCAGCGCGTGCGGCACCACCAGCCCCACAAAGGCCAGCGCGCCGACAACGGCACCAACGGCACCCGTACCCACGGCCACACCGACAATTGCCAGAAGGCGCACCAGCGCGGGCCGCATGCCCAGCGTCTCCGCCGTGTCATCCCCCAGGGCCAGCGCATCAAGCCCCCGGCCCAGCGGCAGCAGGAGCACCACACTCACCAGCGCAAACGGCGCGACCAGCCACACATCCTGCCGGGTTGCAGCGTCCAGCGTCCCCATGATCCAGGTCAGCGCTTCAGCCACGGCGAAGGGGCTCGGTGCCAGCGACAGGGCCAGCCAGGTCAGCGCCCCCACAAGCGCACTCACAGCAAGCCCCGCCAGAATGAGCGTCGCAGGCGGCGGCCGCCGTCCGGCAAGGCCCATCAGCACCAGCATGGCCAGCGCCGCCCCGCCGAGGCCGGCCACCGGCATGGCCAGCGGCGCCATGCCCGCCAGCCCGAAATAAAGCGCACCAACACCGCCCAGCGCCCCGGCACCCGAAATGCCTAGCAGGCCCGGATCAGCCAGCGGGTTGCGCAGCAGCCCCTGCAGCACCGCCCCGCCAAGCCCCAGCACACCGCCCGCCGCAATCGCCAGCAATGTGCGCGGCACCCGCAATTCGAACAGGATGAGATCCGCCGCCTGCGGATCAAGTGCCGTTCCGGACCCGATCAGCAGCCCCGCCGGTCCAGCGACAAGGGACGCCGCGCAGGCCGCCAGCAGCAGCACCGCAAGAAACAGGGACACAAGCGCCGACCGGGTCATCGTGCCTGCCCTTCCGGCGCGGCAAGCGATGCCGCCAGCCGTGCCGTTTCCACCGTGCCGCAGATCAGCGCGGACGGCGGCACGGACTTGATACGTGTTCCGTGGACCAGTGCCGGATGGCTGAACAGATGCTGCGAGCGCGACGGCGCGGAGGCGTCACCCCGCGCCACGAGCACCAGGTCTGGCGGCGAAGCCACGACCCGCTCAAGCGACAGATAGGCCTGCCCGCCAAAGGCCGGTGCCCCGGCCGCATTGGCAAGGCCCGCATGGCGCAGCACGTCGCCGCCCAGCATGCCCTCCCCATGCACCAGCAACCCGGTCGCCAGCAGCAGGGCGTCGGTTCCGGATGAGGCTGCAGGCGCGCCCAGCACAGCATGGAATTCCGCCGCCAGCGCCTGGGCGCGGGTTTCAGCCCCCACCGCACGGCCCAGGGCCAGATAGGCGGCGGGCACATCGGCAAGGCTGGCTGGCTCCGGCACCCGCAGCACCGCAACGCCCAGCCGCTCAAGCTGGGCCACCAGCCGCCCATGGCCGAAGCCACCGGCAACCACGAGATCAGGCTGACGCAGCAGGATCGGCTCCAGCGCCGCAGGCACGGCCTCAACGCTTTCCGCCGCCCGCCAATGGACGGACAGCGTCCGGTCGGTCGCCAGCGACGACACCGCCACAAGCCGTTCCCTAAGGTCCAGCGCCAGCACGATCTGGTCCGTACACAAATTGATCGAGACGATCCGCTCCGGCGTGCTGCCGGACGCACCTGCAGCCGGGGCGGCATGCACCACCCCGGCCGCCAGCAGGACACCCGTCACGAGCGCCCTCAGCCTATGGCCGCGCCTAGAACGCAACCGATGCTTCCACATAGGCAGCCCGCCCCGGCAGCGGGAACGCGCCATAGCGGTTGGCATTGGTGTCGGACGCCGCGGCACTGGTGAAATAGTCTTCATCCAGCGCATTCCGGATTTCGCCCTTGAGCGCCACATTGCCGATGCTCCAGCCCAGCGCCACGTCGAGCAGGTCATAGGACGGGATCTCCGGGAAGATGCCTTCCTGATCATTGATCATCCGCTGATCGCTGACATAGCGCCAGTTGAGCGAGGCCCACACATCATCCCCCGTCCAGTTGAGGCCGACGCCGCCGGTCCATTCCGGCACCACCGGCACCTCGTTGCCGTCAAACGGCCCCTTGGTGAACTCAGCTTCGGTGTAGGTGACGCGCGGTGCAAGCTCGAAACCCCAGCCCAGCGGCGCGCGAGCCTCGGCCTCCACGCCACGGCGGCGGGTGTCATCCAGGTTGGTGTTGAACCCGAATGTGCCGATCGTATCCGGCGTGAACGCGATCTGGTCCTTCACATTGATCTGGAACGCCGAGACGCGGGCATCGACCGGCCCCACGGAGAACTCCGTACCCACTTCGAGATCCCAGGAGGTCTGGGTGTCGAGATCGAAACTGATCGGCTGGAAGGTGATCGGGTCAAGGCGCGTGCCCACCCGCTCGTCGATAGTCGGCACCCGCACCGCATGGCCGCCGCGGACAAACACTTCAACATCGTCGGTCACGTCATAGGCAAGGCCAAGATTGCCCGCCCAGTTGGTTTCCGTGTCGCGCACCCGCGCGGCGGTATTCTGCGGTGAGTCCAGTTTGATCTCGGTGCGGATCACCCGCACGCCAGCGTCCAACGTCAGGCGGTCCGTAAGACCCAGGTCACCCTGGCCATAGATTGCCATGGACGACTGCCAGCCATCGAAGTCATTGCCGCCGGGGAAGCCGACGAAGCGCTGTTCCACCTCGCCCTGGGAGTAGGACAGGTCAACGCCGGTGATCGCGTTGAACGCCATGCCGCCCAGCGTGCCCGAATAGGTGACGCGCGGTGTGAGGGTGGCGGTGCTGACAGAGCGGTCATCGAGCTGGAACTGGAAGTCGCTTGAGGTGACGCTGCGGCGGTAGCCCGCATCAACCGACAGCTTGAGACTGTCACTGAGCTGGCTTTCGACACCGGCCTCGAGGCGCACACCGCGCTCTTCGGCCCCGTCTTCCGGCGTCTGAGCGCCGCGCGGATTGGTGCGCACAAGGTCAAGGCCGGTGGACGTATCCACCAGCCGGTTGCCCGGCAGGCCCGTTTCCTCGGTGTTGTAGGTCGCGCTCAGGCGATAATCCGTCGCGCCCCGGTCAATGCTTACGACAGCCGAATAGACCTGCCGCGTCAGCTCATTGTTGTGGCGGTAGCCATCGCTCTCGGTCACATCCGCAGACAGCGCCACATGGGCAGGCTTGCCGCCCCACTGGAACAGGCCCTGCGTGCGGCGGAAGCCGAAGCTGCCGCCGGTGGCGGACAGCGTCACACCTTCTTCCTTGTCGCCGCCCTGGGTCACGATATTGATCGCCCCGCCGACGCCGCCCTCACCATAGAGCACCGATGCCGCCGAACCGCGCAGCACCTCGATGCGCTGGATGGACGCGCGCGGCACCAGCGAGAACTGGACGCCGGACAGGTCGAGATCATTGATCTTGCGGCCATCCACCAGCACCAGCACGTTCTGCCCGGCCTGTTCACCGAAGCCGCGGATGTCCACGGTCGCGGATTCATTGCCGTTGCCGAACAAGTCGCGGATGTGGAGCCCCGCTTCGGTTGCCAGGATCTCCGGAATGGTCAGCCCGGGATGGCGGTCGATGGCTTCCCGCTCCACCACCGTGACGGAGGAGGACGATAGACCGGCGCTCAGCCGACTGGCGGAGGTGATGATCGGCGGCAGCTCGAAAGCGGACGCCAGATCAATCTCGCTCCCCTGCCCGGCCCCGTCCTGGGCGAATGCGGGCGCAGCGATAGCGACGCCCATAAATGCAGATACAAGTGCCGTCCCGGCACGCAGTTTGCTGATGAGCCCCATGAGCCCCAATCCCCTCTTCTCAAGACCCGGCAGGCCTGAAGCCACGCCGGATGGCCCGAGGAAGGAGAAGTGTCGGAAAACACATCGTCCGCCTGCCCGGGCGCCACGTTTCAGTTAAAACGCAAACGCCAGGCGGAACTCCGCAAGACCCGCGCCCACCGCGCGCCGTCTTAGGCGATGCTCGCACCGGCAGGTCTCCTGGCTTGCGGGTCAAAGCGCCATATGAAGACCGCCTTCCCGGCTGCCGGATATCTCCGGACCGATGCCAGTGGCGTTTTGGCCTTCGCGCTCACCGCTCACAGTTGCGGGGGCAGCTGCGGACTGGGCCTCGCAGGAGGCCGCACCGCATTCCCTTTTCATCGCTGTCTCCAGCGAACCGGTGGTCGCCCCGCTTTTAGCCGCGCCCTCCCCGCGCGCGCAAGCCATGGCGCGCCGGCGATCCTGAAAAGCGGCTTTTCAGCAACGGGCCGCATGCGCCTCGCCCGCAAGTTACGGATGACGCTGCGTCACCCGCTAAACCACTGGCAGATAACCTGCTTTTCGCCCACGTTTGGCAGCGAAAGCTGTTGAAACAGGGCCATATCCCGGCCATCATCGAAAAAACTGCACACAGCGTCCATTTTTCGGGAGGACCCCATGATCGACCCCAACATCCCCCAGGAGATCGCGCAGACGATCGTCGACCCCTATGCCTATCAGGACGGGGACCGGGTGGATCAGGCCTTCGCCACCCTGCGCCGCGACATTCCGCTGGGCGTGGCGCAGCCCAAGGGCTTCGAGCCGTTCTGGGTCGTCACCAAGCACAAGGACATCCTCCACATCGAGCGCAACAACGAGCTGTTCCACAATGGCGACAAGGCAACGACGCTGGTGGATGTGAACACCGACGCCGCCGTACGCGAAATGATGGGCGGCTCGCCCCACCTCGTGCGCTCGCTGGTGCAGATGGACAATCCCGACCACAAGAACTACCGCGGCATCACCGCCGACCAGTTCATGCCGCAGGAACTGAAGGCGCTGGAAACCCGCGTCCGCGCCATCGCCAAGTCCTTCGTCGATCACATGGAAGAGCTGGGCCGCAAGAATGACGGCCAGTGCGACTTCGCCAAGGACGTGGCCTTCCTCTACCCGCTCCACGTGGTGATGGAGCTGCTGGGCGTTCCGCAGGCGGATGAACCCAAGATGCTGAAGCTCACCCAGGAGCTGTTCGGTGCCGCCGACCCGGAACTGAACCGCACCGGCGAGGAACGCGGCGACCCCAAAAAGGCGCTCGAAGCCCTGTCCGGCACCGTGGCCGAATTCATCGAGTACTTCACAACCATCACCGAAGACCGCCGCGCCACTCCGCGCAAGGACATCGCCAGCGTCATCGCCAATGGCAAGATCGACGGCGAGCCCTTGGGCGTGCTGGAAGCCATGAGCTACTATATCATCGTCGCCACCGCGGGCCACGACACGACATCGGCCACCACCGCCGGCACCATGTGGGAGCTCGCTAAGTCGCCGGAGAAGTTCGCCCGCGCCAAGGCCGAGCCCAAGCTCGTCCCGCTGATCGTCGAGGAATCCATCCGCTGGACGACGCCGGTGAAGCACTTCATGCGTTCAGCAACAGCCGACACTGAAGTCGGCGGCCAGGAGATCAAGAAGGGCGACTGGATGATGCTCTGCTACCCCTCCGGCAACCGCGACGAGGACGTGTTCGACGACCCGTTCGATTTCAAGGTGGACCGCCAGCCCAACCGCCACATCGCCTTCGGCCACGGAGCCCATATCTGCCTTGGCCAGCACCTGGCGCGGATGGAAATGCGCGCCCTGTGGGAAGAGCTGCTGCCGCGTCTTGAGCATGTGGAACTCAATGGCGACCCGCAGCGCATGGTGGCCAACTTCGTGTGCGGGCCTAAATCCGTACCCATCAAGTTCAAGATGGCCTAAAACGTATATCAGCGACGCGCAAAAACGGGGCGGCGGCACATAACAAGAAGCGCCGCCCCTTGGTGACTTTCAGGGAGGTTATTGAATGTCCGCTCACGCCACGGATCCGTCTGCCACAAAGCCGGGCGACACGCTCTACCCCACCCTGTTCTCACCGCTTGATCTCGGCCACACGCGCATCAAGAACCGCGCCCTGATGGGCTCCATGCATACGGGCCTCGAGGAAGCCGAAGGCGGCTTTGAGCGCATGGCCGCTTACTATGCCGAGCGCGCCCGCGGCGGCGTCGGCATGATCATCACCGGCGGCATCTCCCCCAATCTCGAAGGCGGCCTCGGCGCCAAGCTCTCGACCTCCGAAGAAGCTGCCCAGCACCGCCTCATCACCGATGCCGTGCATGAGGCCGACCCGGATGTGAAGATCTGCATGCAGATCCTCCACTCAGGCCCGCTTGCACCGCATGAAGGCTGCGTCGCCCCCTCCCCCGTCCGCTCCCGCATCGCCCGCTTCGTACCCAACGAGCTGGACGCCGACGGCATCGAAAAACAGCTCAACGACTTTGCCAATTGCGCCGCCAAGGCCAAGGAAGCCGGCTATGACGGTGTCGAGATCATCGGCTCCGCCGGCTATCTGCTGTCGACATTCTTGGTCGAAAAGACCAATCAGCGCACGGATGAGTATGGCGGCTCCTACGAAAACCGCATGCGGTTCCCGCTCGAGGTCGTGCGCCGCGTCCGCGCCGCCGTGGGGCCGGACTTCATCGTCATCTTCCGCATCGCGGCCATGGACATGCTGCAGGGCGGCATGTCCTGGGACGAGATCGTGACGCTCGCCAAGCGGCTGGAAGCCGAAGGTGTGAACATCATCTCCACCCACTTCACCTGGCATGAAAGCGCCGTCCCGACGATCGCCACCATGGTGCCGCGCCGCGCCTTTTCGTCAGTGACGGGCCGCCTGCGCAAGGAAGTGTCGGTACCTTGCATTACATCGAACCGCATCAACATGCCGGACGTAGCCGAGCAGGTGCTGGTAGATGGCGATGCCGACATCGTGTCCATGGCCCGCCCCATGCTGGCAGACCCGGATTTCGTCAACAAGGCCCGCGAGGGCCGCGCCGACGAGATCAACACCTGCATCGGCTGCAACCAGGCCTGCCTCGACCACACCTTCGGCGGCAATCAGGAAGTCTCCTGCCTGGTCAATCCGCGCGCCTGCCATGAAACCAAGCTCGCCTACCTGCCGGCGAAGGACAAAAAGAAGATCGCCATCATCGGCGCCGGCCCCGCGGGCCTGGCCTACGCGGACGTTGCCGCCCAGCGCGGCCACGACGTCACGCTCTATGACGCGGCGTCCGAGATCGGCGGCCAGTTCAACCTGGCGAAGAAAATTCCGGGCAAGGAGGAGTTCTACGAGACCCTCCGCTATTTCAATCGGATGATCGAGAAGCACGGCATCGACCTGCGGCTCAACACCCGTGTCTCCGCAGGCATGTTGCAGAATGAAGGCTTCGACGAAGTCATCGTCGCCACCGGCATCAAGCCGCGCACCCCGGAGATCGAGGGCATCACCCACCCCAAGGCCGTGAGCTATATCGACGTCATTACCGGTGCCAAGCCCGTGGGCAAGACGGTCGCCATCATGGGTGCGGGCGGCATCGGCTTCGACGTGGCAGAGCTCATCACCCACAAGGGTAAATCCGCCGCGCTGGACATCGATATCTTCGCCAAGGAATGGGGCATCGACTTCAAGAACCACCCGCGCGGCGGCGTCACCGGCGTTGAACCGCGGGTGGAGGCCGCTGACCGCACGGTCTATCTCATGCAACGCAAGACAACCGGCGTCGGCAAGGGCCTGGGCAAGACCACCGGCTGGACCCACCGCCTCGCCCTGCACCGCCGCGGCGTGATGATGATGAACGGTGTCGACTATCTGCGCATCGACGATGACGGCCTGCACATCCTCGTCGGCAACGAGCCCAAGACGCTTGATGTGGAGACGGTCATCATCTGCGCCGGCCAGGAGCCGCTTCGCGACCTCTATGACGAGCTGACCGGGGCAGGCCTCAACGCCACCCTTGTCGGCGGTGCCTTTGAGGCCATGGAGCTCGACGCCAAGCGCGCCATCAACCAGGCCTGCTACCTGGCAGCCGCGGTCTAGCGATCACTGGCCACGCACCGGACTGCGGAAGCCCGGCGGCTTCACCGCCAGCACGGCCCCGTCGACGGCGGTCAGGATGTCCTCCGCCGTGTTGCCGATGATGACGCCGGGAATGCCCGACCGCCCCACCGTCCCCATCACCAGGGCCAGTGGATGCACCCGGTTCGCCTCCTCGGCAATCGCGTCTTCCGGCTGCCCCTGAAGCAGCCGCGTGGTGATGGAGGGCTTTGTCCCCTGCACCCTCCCCAGCATGTCACGCGCCACACCGGCCAGATCATCCAGCCCCGCATGATGCCGGTTCTCCGCGTCCTTCACATAATGCCTCAGCTGTGCCGGCGTAATACCGGGTGAGGCCCGCTGCAGCAGCCCCTCCGCCGGTGCCTGCCATACATGGACGATTACCAGCCCCCCGCCATGCGCGAGCGCTATGCCCAGCGCTGACGCCATGATCTCCCGGTTGAGCGCGTCCTGCGCGCGCACCTCATCCGCATCATCTTCCGGTGTCTGAAACGCATCGAAATCAACCGCCGCCATAACCACCGGCGTCTTCTCAGGCGCTTGAGCCGCCCCCTGACCTGTCGGCTTCCGCAGGATCCACACCGGACACGGACATTTCCGCAACAGATGCAGGTCCGTGCTGCCGAACACCTGCGCATGCAGCGCTGATGTGTGCGACATCGGCTTAACCACAAGCTCAATGTCCCACGCCGCCGCATGGCGAATGACATCGACGAAGATCTTGCCGGTCACAACCTCAAGCTTGCCGGACACGCTCAGGCCCGTCTGCTTGATGATGGCCTGCACATGCGCCAGCCGTTCCTGCCGCCGCAGCTCGTCCAGCGTCTCCTGCGACGCTCCGCCAATGATGCGTATCAGATCCTCCCCCGGCTCGCGCTCCACCACTGACAAGACCGACACGACAGGATCCGCCCCTTGCGCCCGCGCAGCCTCCGCAAGGCTCGCCACGTGGCGCAAGGCGTCAACATCCTGCGGCCCCCCGGTGCACACGGCCAGCATCCGTGAGAACATCAGTCCGGGCCGGTTGCCGGATACGGCATTTGGTGAATGCGTGGTCATGCTGACTTCTCCTTGGCTTGCGATGGCACGTCGCTGGGCGTGACGTCAGGCAGTGACATTTGCTCCAGCGGATCCTGCGGGTTGATCCGCAGCGGCCGTGCGGCCCCCAGTATAAGATCGGTCGCCTCCTCAGCGGCGTCCTGAAATGGTTCCAACACCAGCGAGACACCGGCGTCTTCCAGCGCCGGGCGCATCGCCGGCTGATGGCACACCGCCGCGATCCGCCCGTCATACCCTGCCCCGCGCAACGCGGCAGCCAGCGCCAGCCGCGGATCATCCTGGGTGAGCGAGGCCGAGTGATCCGGCATGGTGGCCACCGCATATGTCAGGCTTCCCAGCGGCAGATGCGCCACATATTCCGGGTCCGTCGCATCACCATAAACGACGTTGAGCCCCGCCTTGCGCCAGGCGGCCGCTGCGACGGGGTCAAAATCCACCCCCAGCACATGCGCGCCCCGGTTCATCAGCCGCTGCATGATCGCGCCGCCATAGCGGCCCACACCAAAGACGATCACGTCCGGCGCTTTGCTCCCCACATCAACAGCGCTCAAGTCTTCGGGCGTCCCGTGCCCCTTGTCGATCAGCGCCAACAGCGGTGCCGTCCGCTCATACAGCCAGTGGGAATAGGTAATCATGTAGGTGGAGGCCGCGATGGTGATGAGTCCGACAAGGGTCACAAGCCCCATGCCCTGCCCCGTGACATGCCCGAGCGACAGCCCCATCGCCATGAAGATCAGCGAGAACTCGGAAATCTGCGCAACGGTCAATCCGGCGAGAAACCCGGTCCGGGCGCGGTAGCCCATGGCGCGCATGATGATCAGCACAATGAGCGGGTTGCCGATCAACACGAACAGCGAGAACACAATCGCCGCCCCCACGCTGTCCCCCAGAATGGCAAGGTCCAGCGCTGCCCCCAGCGAAATAAAGAAAAACAGCAGCAGGAAGTCCCGCAGCGCCGCCAGTCGCGCCGCAATCGCCTCGCGGAACGGTGTCGAGGCCAGCGACACCCCGGCAAGCAACCCGCCCAGCTCCTTGCCGAACCCCAGATAGTGCCCCACCGCCGCCAGAAGCGCCGCCCAGCCGATAGCAAAGGCAATCAGCAATTCGGGCGCCGCCGCCATCCGCGTCACCAGCGGCGTTGCCACAAAGCGGATGAACAGCCCCACCAGCCCGACCAGCGCCGCGCCATAGACAAACACCATCATCACATCGAGAAGACCGCCCTCCCCGTCGGCAGCCCCCGCCCCCTGGCCGATCGCCGACAGCACGATCATCGCAGCAACCACCACAAGGTCCTGGACGATCAGGAACCCCAGCGCGATGCGCCCATGCAGCGAGTCGATCTCGCGTTTGTCCGATAGCAGCTTGACGATGATGATCGTCGACGAGAACGTGAGCGCAATGCCCACATAAACGGACGTCACCCAGTCGAACCCGAGCGCCAGCGCGATCAGGAACCCGAAGGCAGACGTAAACGCCACCTGCCCCAGCCCGGTCACCAGCGCCACCGGCCCCAGCGTGCGCACAAGCTTCAGGTCGAGCTTCAGCCCCACCAGGAACAGCAGCACCGCAATGCCCAGTTCGGCCAAGAGGTCGATATGCGCGTCCGACCGGGCGATGCCCAAGACCGACGGCCCCGCCAGCACGCCAACGGCAATGAAGCTGACGATCAGCGGCTGGCGCAGCAACAGCCCCGCAAAGCCGACAGCTGCGGCCAGCACAAGCAGCGCGGAAATTTCATAGAAGACGTATCCGGAAACAATGTCTGCCATAGCCCTACGCCGTGGCCAGGGTCACCGCCTGCCACGCACCGAATATGGACGGCCTATTGCTCCCCCGAGCAATCGCGGCTGATACCTGCCGCAGACCCAACACATCGTCCGAATGAACTCGGCCAAAGGATACAATGGCGAACGTCTGCGCGTCATCGCATTTCAGCAGGCCTGTATGACGACCAGACCAAAAGCGCCATGCCGGACGACCACTTTTTGGCCCATCCGCCAGCTAATCGGCCAGATCTGCATCTCATCATCACTATTGATGATGAAACCCTGAATTATTGGCGGTACTCCTGATTTAGCGATTGCTCGCCCGGGACCTCGACGGGGTCTGCATCCATTGCCGATGCACCACCCCGCCGTCAGGGTTTTGCCGGGTGCACGCCATTTTGGGGAGAGAATGATGCGTTTTCGCGCCGCCATCTCGGCATTTCTGGTTTCCGCCGGTCTGACAGCCGCTGCCCTGCCCGCAGCTGCCGCGACCAATGTTGTGTATATTCTCGATGCGTCGAACTCCATGTGGGGCCAGATCGACGGAACGGCGAAGATCGAGACGGCTCGGGAGGTCATGGGAGATCTCCTGGCCAATGTGGCGGAGGGCACGACGGTGGGCCTTCTCGCCTATGGCCACCGCTCCGAAGGCGCCTGCGACGACATCGAGGTCCTGTCGGGCCTTGGTGCTGAAACGCCGGAGGCGCTTCTTGCCAAGCTCAACGAGCTGAAGCCCAAGGGCAAGACGCCCATCGCCGGTGCGCTGCAGGCCGCCGCGGGCGTGTTCACCACCAATGACGCCAACAACAACGTCATCCTCATCTCCGACGGCATCGAGACCTGCAGCGGCGACCCGTGTGCCGTTGCCGCCGACCTTGCCAAGGGCGGTGTGGACACCAAGGTGCATGCCGTCGGCTTCGACGTGGATGATGCCGCCCGTGAGCAGCTTGAGTGCATCGCCGAAAAGGGCAACGGCTCCTACTACAATGCCGGCAATGCGGATGAGCTGAAGGTGGCCCTGGCCGAGGTGAAGGAAGTGGTGGAAGCCGCCCCCGAGCCCGCCCCGGAACCGGAGCCCGAGCCTGAACCCGCTGAACCCACCCTCTCCCAGTTCTTTTTCGATGGCTTCGACAGCGAGCTGAGCGAAGACTGGGTTGTCAACAACCCGAACCCCGACGCCTTCATTGTCGAGGACGGCAATCTGCTGATGATCAACAGCACCATTGCCGGGTTCAACAGCGACACACCGCAGAACCTCATTGTCCTGAAGCGCGACCTGCCCAAGGGCGACTGGGACGCCCACTTCACCTTCACCGGCGAGTTCAAGACCGGCAAGGACAACGTCACCTTCGGCCTCTTCAAGGACAGCGCCAACTATCTTGCAGGGCGCTTCTGGAGCGATGCCGGATGCTGCGGCTGCAGCCATGCCGGTGTCGGCATCTACAAGAACTCCGGTGGCACGATCACCAAGTTCGAGCGCCCCGTCATCGGCAATGCAATTGGCTGCGGTGCCGGCATGTCGGCGGAACGCCTGACAAGTGAGCTGACGGAGAATGAGACCCGCCCCATCCGCCTGTCCCTGCACAAGCGCGGCCGCAGCTACCATGTGAGCTTCGACCGGGGTGAGGTCGCAGAAGACGGCACGAAGATCGTCGTCGAGACTGACCCGCTCACCTCCCTGCGCGCACCGGGCGAGATTGCCTTCCTGATCGGCAAGTGGAAGCAGGCCGACGGCGAAGTGCTGATCAATATCGACTCCGTCGAGATCGTGTCCGTGTCCGAATAGGACGCTTCCGGCACGCAACGCGACATCGCGGCGGAAGTCCTTACCGGGGCTTCCGCCGTTTTGCTTTCAAGGCACCGCCAACAGGGGATCAGGGTCATGGGCCGACATGCCATGAAGGGCACAGCCGTTGCCGCCACACTCACGCTCATAGTCATGTGCATAGTCATGGTCATGAGCATGGGTATCGGCGCCCATACACAGGCCCGGGCGCAGGAGCTTCCGGACTTCGACCTGCCGGAACTTGTGCTGCCCGAATTCGAGCCCGTGCTGCCCGAACCGCTTCCCCTGCCCGAGCCGATAGAGATGGAGCCGATGCCGGTGGACCCGGCCCCGGGTGAGACCGCCGACACCGCGCCCCGCCCGAGCGACATCTACAGCGCGGAAAAGCGAAAGGTCTCAGACATTGAGACCCTGTCCTATTCAGACCTGGACGGTGCCAAGGCCCAGGCCCGTGACCTCAAGACCGAGCTTGCCTCCCGCCACGAGGTTGAACAGGCCAGCGCAGAAAGCTACCAGCGCCGCGCTGATGGCTGGAACGAATTGGCCGATGGCAGCGAGGCGGATGCCGACAAGAACCGTCAGCGTGCCGACGATATTCTTGCAGGCACCAATGCAAGCCTCACGGAGGAGGAGACAGCAGAGCTGCGCCGCCAGGCAGAGTTCTGGCGCGACCTGGCCGCAGGCGACGACAAACGCGCGCAGGAACGCCGCGCCGAGGCATCCAAGCAACTCAAGGAAGGGGAAGTCTTCCGCGACCGCATGGCCTTGCTGGATGACCTGATCGCCCGCCTCGACAAGGTGCTGGCCCGCGAACCAGAGGACGACAAGCTGGCCGATTCAGGCAGCGGCGATAAGGCCGGGACGGATACCCCCGCCGAAGAGCCTGTCCGCGCTGACTATGAAATGGGCCTCGGCCAGAGCTTGGGCATCTGGCGGCCTGATGACGCACCGGACGAGGTGATGGTCGTCGTCCAGAAAACACCGGACACAGACAGCCGCGCCCTGGAGCTGCACACAGCCGACCGGGTATGGCAGGGCCTCTATCACGACCTTGGCGGCAGCGGTGACCGGGCAACAGAGCCCCGCCTGACCTTCAGCTACATTCCCAAGGCTGAGGAGATGAACCCCGAGATCCCCGACGCCGCGCGCAAGGCGGTGGAAGGAGACCTCGTATGGCGCATCGAAGCCTTTGAAAGCGGCAGCGCCGCCAACCCGGCCCTCGCCTTCAACTTCTTCCGCGGGCGGGTACGCTGGAAGGATGACGCCCCGCAGGAGGCGCGGGTGGATGGCGACGGCCCGCCCAAGCGCTTCGAGGCGCGGCAGGACACGGTGCTCGCCACCCGCCTTGCCGCCCCCACCCTGCTGTTCGTGCGGCTTGCCAACAAGCGCCACGACCCGTCCCTGCGCAGCCTCGAGGCAATCACCCGCGGCATGCCGCTGATCATCAACGTGGTGACAAGCGGGTCGTCCGCCAAGGAGATCGGCTCGAGCCTTGCGGTTGATGTCACATCTGAATCCGGCGGCAGCACGAAGCTCACCCTCACCCGCCAGCGGGTGACGCCGGACAATCGCGTCATCTATGGCCACAGCGGCGTCATCACCATTGGCGGTGACGCACCGGAGCGGGAATACGCCCCCTTCGCCGCCCCGCCGCGCCGCATCTACGGGTGGATCGTCTCAGCCCTCGGCGTCGGCGAGGTCGAGCCGGGCCCCCGCCTCAGCGTGCTGCCGGACAATGGCGACGAGGTGGAGTTCCGCTATGGCGACGCGTCCCAGCGGTTTCCCGTCTATGCCACATGGGTGCAGCGGGCCGTTGCTCAGTATGAAGAGCAGATGACCACCATGGCCGCCACCTATGGCGGCGTGCTGGCCTCAAGCCAGCCCGAGGCCATCAAGGCCGAAGCGCGCGACCGCCTGCGCATGCTGGCCAACTACCAGCGCCTGAGCCAATCGGAGCACCTGACCGACCTGCACCGGATGGCCATCGCCGAGGCCTATCTCGGCCGCCCCAATGGCCGCCGGCTGCTGGCTTTCAGCAAGACCAAACTCGAAGAGATCCACACCACCGTGCGCCGTGGCGAGGCGGCCTTCGGCGAGCCCGACGTGATTTCATCGGCCACCTGGATGGCGATCTGCGGGACCATGAGCTCCAAGAGTTACGCCCTCTCCCTGCAGGCACCGGAGATACGCGGCCGCGCCGCCACCAGCGAGGAAATTGGTGACGCCATCCAGCGCGAAGCCCTGGCGGCCCTCGGCCATACAGGCATCAATGCGGTGAAGGCGCTGGACGAGGACGGGCTCGACTGGGTGCACACGCTGGAGCGCCAGTGCCTGGACCGGGTGCTGGTCCGCGTCAGCCGCAATCTGCTGAACCGTGCCCTGAAGGATTACGGCACGTCGCTCGCCTTCGGTCTCTATGAAGGCATCGCCATGGCGTCCGGCGCCGACGACATCGCCATCGCCTTCTTCGAGACCGACATTCACGGCAACAAGGTGCCGCAATATTCCCTGCCCTGGTGGGTGTCCACCCTGTCGGTGGCGGCCGAATGGGCCGGTGCGCTGGACGAGGTGGTGACCCTCGGCCGCAAGAACGTGGACGCCGACATCTGGCGCGCGGCCGCCCGCAACGTGGCTGATGACGTCTCCTGGTCAGACGCGCTCATCGACAAGACCATGAAGCAGGTGACGCGCTACTTTCCCACCACGCCGGCCATCGGCAAGGACGTACGCACCATCATCCGCCGCGCCGACGGTGCCGTGGAGGAACTGCCGGAACTGGCCGAGGACGCGCTGGACGCCCTGCCCGCAAGCCTGACCCCCGCCCAGAAGAAACAGACGGTCACCGACCTCATTCCCCTCGAAGAGGTGGACGAGGTAATGCCCGCCGCCGCAAAGCCGCGCTACACCGACCAGGTGCGCGAGGCCGGCGACCCGCTGGGCTCAGCGCTCGGCACCGGCCTGCACAATCCCGGCACAAGGGCATATGAGATCAACCCGCAGACCGGCGTCGCAAACTGGTATGGCAATGACGCCAAGCCGTTGGGCAATCTGGGAGCGGATTTCTGCCAGATCGGCAACGAGCACGCCTGCGAGGGCCTCTCCGCCGCCTACATGATCTTCCAAGAGGAAAAGCTGATCCTCAACGAAGGCGCCATGCATGGGGAGATGCTGCGGGCCTTCGTCCAACGCAAGGTGGGCCAGGGCTTTGATGCCGCCACGGCGACCCGCGCTTTCATCGATGCCGGCTTCGGCCATTTCACCGGCTACCGCGCCCGCGACATCGCCTACTACCTCCGCAGCCGCGGCTATGAGGTTCATGCCTTCAACCCGGCGCGGCGGGGGCGCTATTCCCTCGCCATGCTGCAGAGCGCCATCCAGAAGGGCTACAAGCTGCGGGTCGGCATCCGCAAGCCGGGGCAGATCGCCGGTGGCCATGCAGTGGTGGTGCAGTCCATCGTCGAGGACAGGTTCGGCCGCATCAAGGACGTGGTGTTCTTCTGCCCCACCCAGGGCGGCCTTCTGAAGATGAAGGCATCGAACTTCGAGCGCTGGATGATCCAGAACATGGATTACGACGTGGTCTACGCCATGCGCCGGGTGAACCCGCCGGTGAACTGACAGCGCACCCTATGGCCAGGCGGTCTCCGCCGCGCCGAGCGCCACGAGTTCCCCGCCGCCACCATCGCGGAAGCTCAGTGCGTCACTCGCATGGGGATCGAAGATGCGGTTCACACTCATCGCGGTGGGATCATAGGCCACATACATGCCCCACAGCGCCCCGTCGAGCGCCAGCGCCCCGTCCGCATCATAGGACGCGCGCAGCAGCAGCCAGCGCGGCGGTGACCAGCTTGCGATCAGCTCGTTGGAGATGGCCGGTGGCAGGGACTTGTTCATCGAGCACGGCTCCTTGTGCGTTCCCCGTGCCACCACGCGGCGCCCGTCGAAATAGGCGTCGGTGAAGACATAGGAGCACGGGCCGTCCTTCTCGGTGAAATCAATGGTCAGCCGGCGCGCCTGCCCGCTTGCCTTCACCGCGTTGAATGCCACCGGGTCCAGACGTTCCGAGGTCGGCAGGTTCTTGCCGGTCATCTCGTCTTCGAGCGTCTTCAACTCACGCTCCAGCGCCACCTTGCGCGCGTCCCCGTCAGGCACGATCTGCCGCTCGCCCCTGTATTCCCACGGCTCATCCAGGCGGCGGAAACGTTCCTGGCGGATGATCTCCGCCGTCTCCGGGTGTTCCCAGACAAATTCCCTGGCACTGCCGAGCTCGTCCAGTTCCTCACGCACGCGCGTCATGTCCGCTTCGATCATCCCGGGCGAGCGGCGCACCCGCCCGTCATCCGCGCTGCCGCCGGTGACCTTCATGCGGAACTTCTCGTTCTCCCACAGCCCGAAGATCGACGCGATGCGGTCGCGGATTTCACGCGCGGTAAAGGCCCGCGGCACAGCGCTCTCGTCGGGGGCCGCCATCAGCGTCGGCGCACCCGTCTCCGCGTCCCGCACGACTTCGGTCTTGCCCGGCAGGGAGAATTCGTAAGCATCATCCCCATCGCTCTCCCGCAACGCCTGCAACACCAGTTCGGCGGTCTGCGGCGACCAGTCGATGCGCACCATGTCACCATCTTCCAGCGCGATTTCATGCCCGGTCTCAAGCCCGCCGGCAGCCTTGAGCTGCTCCACGGCGGCGGCGGCCGCAAGCACCGCATCACGCGAGGCATCCTCGCCCATATGCGACTTCACCATCTCAACGAGCGGATCGCCGGTCACCTTGGTTAGTTCTGAAATGATGTCGAACGTGGTCTCGTCGCCCGGGGTCAGTTTCATCAGCCGCGCCACCTCGGCCACCGGCTTGCTGAGATCAACCGGCTTGCCGCCCCATGACCCCACCTGCGCCCGCTTGAAGGCATTCATCGCCTTATCGAAAATCGCTTGCTTTTCGGGAGAAGCCGCCTTGCGGGCGGCCTTGAGCGTATCGCCCGACGCGTCATAGACCTGCCCCGCCAGCCCCGCGAGATGCGCGGGCACCCGTTCCGCGCGCGCCGGCAGCGCAGCCAGTGCCACACCCAGCCCCACCGCGAGAACGGTCACTGCGCAAAAGCCCAAGGGCCGCATGACATGGCGACCCCGATGCCGTGCAGACGGCTTGTTCCGATGGGTAACGCGCATTCTCCTGCCCTCCCCGGCATGGCCTTGCAGCTTCATGTCCCACACGACGATCCTACACCAGAAGAAGCCACAGCGCGTCCCCCATGCAGCAATGGCCTATCTGCCGCGCAGGCACCCTGCTAAGCCTGTGCGCAGGTATCCCGAGCCAAGAGCAAGAAGAAACAACGCCCCATGGAAGCCTTCCTCAGCGCCACGGCCCTCGTCGCCATCGCCGAAATCGGCGACAAGACCCAGCTTCTGGCGCTGCTTCTGGCCGCCCGCTTCCGCGCGCCGCTCACCATCATCGCAGGCATCCTCGCAGCCACCCTCGCCAACCACGCCGCGGCCGCCTGGGCCGGCAGCACGGTCGCCATGCTGGTGGATGCGCAATGGTTTACCTATGCGGTGGCCGCGGGCTTTTTCGCCATGGCGCTGTGGGTGCTGATCCCGGACAAGCCGGACGCCCCTGCCCGCCTCGACCGCTATGGCGGCCCCTTCATGGCGACGCTCGTGCTGTTCTTCCTCGCCGAGATCGGCGACAAGACCCAGATCGCCACCATTGCCCTCGCCGCCCAGCATCAGGATGTGCTGCTGGTCACCCTCGGCACGACGCTCGGCATGCTGCTGGCGAATGTCCCGGCGGTCCTGCTCGGCCACAAGGCCGTCGACCACCTGCCGCTGACCGCCATCCGCATCGCCAGCGCCCTCCTCTTCGCCGCAACCGGCGCATGGATGCTCTGGCGCATGGCATGAGCCACGCAGGCGCGATGTCGTCACGATTTCAGGAAGGAAGTGGTGGGCGCACAAGGACTCGAACCTTGGACCCGCTGATTAAGAGTCAGCTGCTCTACCAACTGAGCTATGCGCCCATCCGGGCAGGGAAAATCGGCGGCCGGACAAAGTGATTTGTCGTTGGAAGAAAGCCACCGCCTGCGCGAGTGAGGGCGCGTAATAGCAAACAGGTCCGGGGAGGGCAAGCACCAAAACCGCTTTTGCGGCCCGCACCATGTGCCGGTTTCGGGGCCGTGGCGCGCCGGACCGGGTTTCAGAGCCCTGGCAGCGCATTTCCTGCAGATTCAGGCGGCTTTCAGACCTCTTCCGGCGGCTTGACGCCTGGACGCTGGCGGCGGCCGCGGGGCTGTGCGGGAACTGTCGGCATGCCCGGATGTTGGCCTTCCAGACACCGCCGGCACGGATCCCTTCCCCCAACTCGCAGGAAAGGCACCACCATGGCCGCCGAAAACAAATCCAGTGACCACGGTCCGTCCGTAAAGGATGACGAGGTCTATGAAAGCCTGCGCGAGGACGGGGCGAGCAAGGAGAAAGCTGCCCGCATCGCCAACGCCCAGGCGGACCCGTCCCGGTCTCCCTCGAAGAAAGGCGGCAGCAATCCGCCCTACGAGGAATGGACCAAGGACGAGCTGTATGACCGCGCGCAGGAGATTGGCATCGAGGGCCGTTCTTCGATGACCAAGGACGACCTGATCGACGCCCTGCGCTCCCACTGACCGGCCGGAAGGCCATTTTGCCCGAGGCCTGTCATGACCCAGCACCTGCCCGCCTATATCGCCACCCTCGTGGTGTTCCTCGCCCTTGATTATGTGTGGCTGGGCCACGTGGCACGGGATTTCTATGCCCGCGAGATGGGCGACCTGATGCGCGAGCGGCCCAACTTCGCGATCGCCGCCCTGTTCTACGCGATCTATGCCGCGGGCATCGTGCTGTTCGCGGTCAATCCGGCGCTCGCGCAGGACAACTGGCAGACAGCAGCCCTGCTCGGCGCAGCGCTCGGCTTCCTTGCCTACGGCACTTATGACGTCACCAACCTTGCCACCATCAAGGGCTGGCCGTGGCGCATGGCTGTGGTCGACATGGCATGGGGCAGCGCGCTGACGGCGCTGAGCGCCACGTCTGCGTTCTGGATCATCAAATTGATCAGGTAAGCGGCCTAGAGAATGCCGCCGCCGCGCGGCAGCTCTTCCTGGCGGTGCACATAGATGCTCATCATCAGGCCGAAGCCGGCCATGATCACCAGCATGGCCGAGCCGCCATAAGAGACGAGCGGCAGCGGCACGCCGACGACCGGAATGAGCCCCATCACCATCGCGGCGTTGATGAACACATAGAGGAAGAAATTGACCGCCAGCGCCGCCACCAGCAGGCGGCCGAACTGATGCCGCACGCCCACCGCAACGCTGAAGGCAAAGCCGAGCACGGCGAGATAGAGCCCCATCAGCGCAAGGCCGCCCATCAGGCCCATTTCCTCCGACAGCATCACGAAGATGAAGTCGGTCTGCTTTTCCGGCAGGAAGTTGAGGTGGCTCTGGGTGCCTTCCATGAAGCCCTTGCCCCACACTCCGCCGGAGCCAAGCGCGATCTTGGCCTGGGTGGTGTGATAGCCCGCGCCCAGCGGGTCGCGCGACGGATCAAGGAAGGTGAACACGCGCTCCCGCTGATAGGGCAGCAGGAAATATTGCCAGCCGACAGGAATGGCGATCAGCGCCGCCACGCCCGCGCCGATGACATAGCGCCATGAGAGCCCGGCCATGAAAATGATCGCAATGCCCACCACGGTCAGCAGCAGCGACGTACCCAGATCCGGCTGCCGCAGCACCAGCAGCACCGGCAGGCCGATCATCGCCAGGGCAGGCAGCAGATAGAGCGGATGCGACACCCGGTCATGCTCAAGCATGTGGTAGTAGCGCGCCAGCGCCAGCGCCAGGGTGATCTTCATGAGCTCGGACGGCTGAAGCTGAATGACGCCGAGATTGATCCAGCGCGTGGCGCCCATGCCGGTGGTGCCCGCCACTTCCACGCCGATAAGCAGCAGCAGGGCGAAGCCATAGGCCGGATAGGCAAGCTGCATCCACACCCGGGGATCGATGACGGCGAACACCATCAGCAGCACCATGCCCATAGCGAAACGCACCATCTGGCGCGACGCCCACGGATCGAAATTGCCGTCGGCGGCCGAATAGAGCATGGCAAAGCCGACCGAGGCGATGGCTGTCAGCAGCAGGACAAAGCCCCAATTGATCTCGTAGAGCTTGTCGCCGAGGCTCAGGCGGCCCGAGCGGGAAATTGCTTCGAGAACCATCAGCCGCCTCCCCCGCTGCGCCCGCCGGTGAGCGCTGCCCGCCGCGACAGGCCGCCGCCGCCGGGCACCTGCTCATAGGCGGCCATGTTCATCGGGTCGCGGGTCAGAACGCGGGTCATCACGTCCTTGGCAACCGGGGCCGCCGCCGCGCTGCCGCCGCCGCCATGATCAACGATCACGGAAATCGCGTAGCGCGGGTTTTCCACCGGCCCGTAGCCGACAAACAGGGCGTGGTCGCGGAACTTCCACGGCAGCTCGTCATTCTTCAAAACGCCACGGGCGCGCTCCTCGCGCGAGATGCGGCGCACAAGCGCTGTACCGGTCTTGCCTGCCATGGCGGCATTTTCCAGCGGCAGGCGGGAACGGAAGGCCGTGCCGCCCGGCACGTTCACCACCTCGTTCATGCCCCGCTGGATGATGGAGACATGCGCCGGCGGAATGCCCATGGGCACTGCCTGCGGCATCTCGCGCAATTGTCCGCCCACGGAGCGGACCAGCCACGGCCGCACCGCCGTGCCGCCATTGGCGATGCGCGCGGCCATGGTGGCAAGCTGCAGGGGCGTCGTCAGCACATAGCCCTGGCCGATCGAGGCATTGAGCGTCTCACCCTGCTGCCAGGGCACACCGGTGGTGGCGCGCTTCCACCCGGCGGAGGGGATGTTGCCCGCTTTTTCGCCGGCCATGTCCACCGCCAGCTGGTCACCCAGACCAAAGCGGCGCGCCATCTTCTCGATCTTGTCGATGCCCAGCCGCTTGCCGATCTCGTAGAAATAGACGTTGCAGGAGTGCTTGATGGCATCGACCATGTCCATGGGCCCATGCCCGCCGCGCTTCCAGCAGTGGAAGTCATGGCTGCCCAGGCTCACCTTGCCGCTGCAGAAGATGGTGCGGTTGGGGGCGATCACCCCCGCATCAAGCGCTGCCAGTGCCACCACCATTTTGAAGGTGGAGCCCGGCGGGTACTGCCCGGCCAGCGTCTTGTTGACCAGCGGGTTGAGCTCATTGTTGGTGAGCCCCTCCCACTCCGCCTGGCTAAGGCCGATATTGAACAGATTGGGGTCAAAGCCCGGCGCGGACACGATGCTGACGAGTTCGCCCGTCACCACATCCATCACAACGATCGACGCGCTTTCGCCGCGTACCCGCTCGGTGGCGTAGCGCTGGATATCCATGTCCAGCGTCAGCACCACTTCATCGCCCGGCGTGCCGGGATTCTTGGCCAGTTCGCGGATCACCCGGCCATAGGCGTTCACCTCGACACGGCTGTTGCCCGCCCGACCGCGTAATTCCTTTTCCAGCATCCGCTCAACGCCGGAGCGCCCGACACGGAAGCCGGGAAGCTGCAGCAGCGGGTCATCCTCGCCTTCAAGGTCGCGATCCGTCACCGCCGCCACGTAGCCGACGACATGGGCCAAGTCTTCCCCATACGGATAATGCCGCGTATCGCCCACTTCCGGCGTCAGCCCCGGCAGGTCCGGCGTATGGATGTTGATCTCGGCAAAGGTCTCCCACTCGAGGTTCTCCGCCACCGTCAGCGGTACAAAACCGCGCTTCTGGCGCACCTCCCGCAGCACGCGCTTGCGGGTGCGCTCGGAGATATCGATGATCTCGGAGAGCTTCTCGAGCGTGGCTTCCACATCGTCGGTCTGCTCGGGGATCAGCACCACGCGGAAGTTCTGGCGGTTGCTCGCCAGCTTCTCGCCGAAGCGGTCGACGATTTCGCCGCGCAGAGGCGGCAGCAGCCTGACATTGACGCGGTTTTCCTCGGCCAGGATTTCGTACTCCTGGCTTTCGATCACCTGCAGGTAATACATGCGCCCCGCCAGCACCGTGAACAGCGCCAGCTGACCGCCGCCGATCACCGCCGCCCGGCGGGTGAACAGCTTCTGTTTTTCCTCATCGCGATTATCAAGCGCCATGGCTCCGCCCTCCCCCTAGGCCGCCGGTGCCAGCACCGTCAGGCGCTGATTGATCCGGGTGAGGACGAAGGACATGGGCGGATAGACGGCAATGGTGATCAGGGCCTGCCAGATGAGCGGCATCGGGTTCACCACGACGCCGTAATGGACTGATGCCCCGAACCAGGCAATCGCCGCCGCAAGGCCGCAGACCGCCATGAAGCCGACCCACAGGGTGGAAAAGCTGCGGCCCACAAGGAACAGGCGTTGGGAATGGGTGAGACCGAAGCCGGCCAGCAGCACCACCGTGTAGAGCCCAAGCGGCCCGCCCGACAGCACGTCCTGCAGCAGGCCGATGCCGAACACCGCCCAGGGCGGGAAGAATTCGGGCCGGTGCACCGCGAAGAAATAGGCCACCGCCAGTGTGAAGATGGGGGCCGTGGTGCCGCCCGTGCCGATGCCGACCGGGATCAGCCCCAGCAGCACGCAGACCAGCGACAGCCCGACGGGCACCGCGATCCAGAATGCTTGCGACAGGTCCCGCATGGCTCAGAGATCGCTTTCCCCGGCCGTGTCACGCGGCGTGTCACGCGCCGCCTCGGGCGCCGCACGCGCGCTGTCGGTGCCGGATGCAGCACCGGGCTGCCCGGCTCGCTCGACGATCTGGTCAGCGGCCGCAGGTGCAGACGCCCCCGGCAGTTCCGGCGTGGCGGCATCTTCCGGCGCTGCTTCCTCGCCGGCGGCGGCTTCGTCCGTATCGGCGGTCACAAGGTCCGGGAAGTCATAATTCAGCACACGCACGGTGCTGGTGCGGTCGAACTCGGAATAGGTCTGAAGGCGCGGGCTGCCGTCGCTGGCAAGCACCACCATGCCCACCGGCAGGTCCGGCGGCATCAGCCCGCCATGGCCGGAGGTGACAATGCGGTCGCCCGGCTTGAGCCGCGCTTCCGGCGCAAGGAACTGGATCTTGGGAAAGCGGCTGTTGTCGCCCACCGCGATGGCGCGATAGCCCTCGGGCTCCACCCGCACGGGGATGCGGCTGTTAAGGTCGGTCAGCAGCAGCACGCGCGACGCCGTGGCCCCGGCACTCACCACGCGGCCGATCAGCCCCTGGTCATCCACCACGGCCTGCCCCGCTTCGGCGCCTTCCGAGGCCGGAACATTGACGATGAAGGCATGCACGAAGGGACCGCCGCTGTCGCCGATGATCTTGCCGGTCGCATACTGGATTGCCGGATCAACCGTCACGTCCAGCAGCGCTTCAAAACGCGCCACCCGCCGCTCGAGTGCCAGAGCCTTTTCGCGCCATTCGCGCAGCGCTTCGTTTTCGGCGCGCAGCCGCGCGTTCTCCTCGAAGACGTAGGCGTATTCGTCTGTGGACGCGATGAAATTGCGCACCGCTGCGACAGGCCGCGAGGCCAGTTCGAGCAGGGGCGCGGAAAGGTCGGTCATCACCTGGCGCGTGCGGTCCACCAGATAGCTTTCCGCGCGGCCGACAAGCAGCACGGAGGCAATGGTGAGCGTCAGCACCAGCGACAGCCGGTACGACGACACCCGGAACGGTAACTTGACCCTGTTGGTCGGTTCCCTCACTGCACACGCCCTCTTGGCAGGCCGGAAATGGCCGTGCCCGCCGAATTGCCGGTCTGAAAGCGCCCCCACGCCCCGGTCAGACCGTCAGCAAACGGCTAGAAGCTAATTGCTTGAGATAACAGCATTATTAACGCCATCCCTCAAGCACACCCAATCACTTCAGGCCGCCTGCAATTCCGTGTCAGCGGTCCCCTCGCCGCGTCCGATTGACCTAGTAAACCGACGACAGCACGTGGCGCATGGTGCGGATATGCTCCAACGCCATGCCGGTGCCCATGGCCACGCAGGACAGGGGCTCATCGGCGATGGACACAGGCAGGCCCGTTTCCTCGCGCAGCACCTGGTCCAGATTGGCCAGCAGCGCGCCGCCACCCGTGAGCACAATGCCCTTGTCGACGATGTCGGCGGCCAGCTCCGGCGGCGTGGCTTCCAGCGCCACCTTCACGGCTTCGACGATGGCACCGACCGGCTCGGCCAGGCTTTCGGCGATCTGCCGCTGCGAAATGGTGATTTCCTTGGGCACGCCGTTCATCAGGTCGCGGCCCTTGATCTCGATGGTCATGCCCGCGCCGTCATCTGGAATGGCAGCCGAGCCGACTTCTTTCTTGATGCGTTCGGCAGAGCTTTCGCCCACCAGCAGATTATGGTGACGACGGATATAGCCGATGATGGCTTCATCCATCTTGTCGCCGCCCACGCGCACCGAGCGCGAATAGACGATGCCGCCCAGCGATAGCACGGCCACCTCGGTGGTGCCGCCGCCGATATCAACGACCATGGAGCCTGTCGGCTCAGTCACCGGCAGGCCGGCACCGATGGCAGCCGCCATCGGCTCTTCAATCAGATAGACGCGGCGCGCACCGGCGGAGAGCGCAGATTCCTGGATCGCCCGGCGCTCCACCGCCGTCGAGCCCGACGGCACGCAGACGATGATCTGCGGATTGGCGAAGGAACGGCGATTGTGCACCTTGCGGATGAAGTGCTTGATCATCTCCTCGGCGATCTCGAAATCCGCGATGACACCATCGCGCATCGGGCGGATCGCCTCGATATTGCCGGGCGTGCGGCCCAGCATCATCTTGGCTTCATCACCGACGGCCAGAACCTGGTTCTTGCCCCCCTTGTTGATGATCGCCACGACGGACGGCTCGTTGAGCACGATGCCCCGCCCCTTCACATAGACCAGCGTATTAGCGGTCCCGAGGTCGATGGCCATATCGGCCGAGAGCATCCCCAGCAAGCCTCCAAGCATTCTTCTTCGCAGTCCTTTGTTTTGGGGCCCGCCGGATGGCGCACCTGGATGGAATCAGTAACGGCGGTGCCTTTTTGTGCACCGCCGTTAACTCTGTTGCACGCCCTTTATGGCGCGACCATGGCTTCAGGCGCCGTTTTCAGGCGCTTGGTCTGCAGCCGGTTCAGCGCGCTGACATAAGCCCGCGCGCTGGCCACCAGCGTATCCGTATCCGCACCGCGGCCGGTGACGGTCTTGCCGTCTTCTTCCAGCCGCACCGACACTTCCGCCTGCGCGTCCGTGCCGCCGGTCACCGCATGCACCTGGTAGAGCTGCAGATGCGCCTGATACGGCACCAATGCCTTGATGGCATTGAAGATCGCATCGACCGGCCCGTCGCCCGTCGCCTTGGTGGAGCGCATATCGCCCTCCACATCCAGCGTCAGGGCAGCTTCCTGCGGGCCTTCCGTGCCGGCGACAACCGACAGGGACACGACCTTGATGTTGTCATTGCCGGCGGCGACTTCGTCGTCCACCAGCGCCACGATGTCTTCATCGAAGACATGCTTCTTCTTGTCTGCCAGATCCTTGAAGCGCTTGAAGGCATCCTGCAGCTGGTTGTCGCCCAGCTCGTAGCCCAGCGACTGCAGCTTGTCCTTGAAGGCGTGGCGGCCCGACAGCTTGCCCAACACCAGCGACGACTTGGAGATGCCGACGCTTTCCGGCGTCATGATCTCGTAGGTCTCGGTGTTCTTCAGCATGCCGTCCTGGTGAATGCCGCTCTCATGGGCAAAGGCATTCTGGCCGACAATGGCCTTGTTGTACTGCACCGGGAACGAGGTGACGCTCGACACCACCTTCGACGCGCGGGCGATCATCTGCGAGTTGATGCCGGTGTCGTAGGGCATGACGTCTGCGCGGGTGCGCAGCGCCATGACGATTTCCTCGAGCGCCGCATTGCCCGCGCGTTCGCCCAGGCCGTTGATGGTGCATTCCACCTGCCGCGCGCCTGCGCCCACACCCGCCAGCGAATTGGCGACCGCGAGACCCAGATCATTGTGGCAATGGGTGGAGAAGATCGCCTTGTCGGCGTTCGGCACCCTGGTGCGCAGCATCGTGAAGATGTCCGCATATTCCGTCGGCACCGTGTAGCCCACCGTATCCGGAATATTGATGGTGGTGGCACCCGCCTTGATGGCCGCTTCCACGCAGCGGCACAGGAAATCCCGGTCCGTGCGGGTGGCGTCCTCAGCGGACCATTCCACATTGTCCACCAGGTTCCGCGCCAGCGTCACGCTGGCAACGATCGCGTCCAGCACCTGCTCCGGTTCCATCTGCAGCTTGTGCTTCATGTGCACGGGGCTGGTGGAAATGAAGCTATGGATGCGGCCGCGCTCGGCATGGCGCAACGCCTCGCCTGCCCGCTCAATGTCCTTGGCGCCGGCGCGCGACAACCCGCACACCACGCTGTCCTTCACCCGGCGGGCAATTTCGGACACCGCTTCAAAGTCGCCGTTCGATGCAATCGGGAAACCGGCCTCGATCACATCGACGCCCATGGCCTCGAGGATCTCCGCCACCTGGATCTTCTCTTCCAGGTTCATGGAGGCGCCCGGCGACTGCTCACCGTCACGCAATGTCGTGTCAAAAATCAGAACGCGGCCGGCGCTGTCAGCTGCCTGCTTGCCGCGTCGGGAAGTGCTATCGGGAATCATGTTGTTACGTCCTTCTCGGATGCCAAAGCATGTGAGGGGGTCTCTCCCACACGGTTCGAAGTCGTCTTCGTCCCCTGAATGCCCGCCCTTCCGCGAAATGCTTGTACCGAAGGACCGCCAGCGCTCAGGGGCTGGTAAGGAGAAGGCGCGTGCCGAGAAGTAGCGGACATGCGGAAACGCCGCCCAGGGAAACACCCGGGACGGTGGCTGTGATGCCGGAGATGTCAGCGCGAGCGATGCTCATGACGCGTCAATCCGTTCCTTCAGTCTGCCAAGCTTCGCGAAAATCCACGAAAGCCAATACCACTTGTGAAGCTAGGACTTGGCTGGTTAACGAAAGGTAACCGGTCATGGGCGAAACACCCAATTTCCGTCCGGTTTTCGTCAAGCCGGCCCGTGCCTGCCGCTATCAAGCGTTCAGTACGCGAGACACGCTTTTAGGGCATTCCGCGCCGTGCGCGCAACCGCCTCGCGTGCCTTATCTCTATGGTTTTGACGGCTTTTCAAGCCTGAATGGCGGATTTCACCGCCTTTTGCGCTATTCCGCCGCGGTGACGGCCACCTGGTCGTCATTCGCACCGGCGCCGGCAGGCTCTCCCGCAACTGCGCCTTCACCCATGAGCGCCGACCGGGCTTCCTTGGCGCAGGCGACCACGAAGTCCATGGCATCCCGCACCCGGCCCACATGGGCAGTGTCATTATGGGTGACCAGCCACAATTCCAGCGCGCCTACGTCTTCCGGCTCGCCGACGCGCACCAGCATGGGGTCCCGGTCGCCGACAATGCAGGGCAAGGCCGCAAGGCCGAGGCCCTGGCGCGCAGCCTCTGCCCGCACGCCCACAGCATTGGAGCGGATAACAACGCTCGCCCCCTGCTCCGCCCGGCTCATCCACCAGACCGGGCCCAGCGGGCTTTCGGAGACGGCAAAGCCGATCACCTGATGGCTTTCCAGCCGCCCCGGCTCCCGCGGCACGCCGCGCACGGCCGTATAGGCCCGGCTGGCATAAAGCCCATAAGCCATGTCGCCGATCTTGCGGACGATCACATTGCCCTGGGTCGGCCGGGCGAAACGGATCGCCACATCGATGTCCTTCATCGAGCCGCCCGGCGCACCGGCGGAGGGCGCAGGCCCTGTGAGGCTCGGCTCGGCCACGATTTCCAGATGCAGCTCAGGATGCTCGTCGCGGAAGCCCGGCAGACGCGGCGCCAGCATGGCCGAGGCCACCGCCTCGCCCGCCATCACCCGCACCACCGCGTCGGCTTCATTTTCGTCGGCCACGAAATCCCGCGTCAGCGCGGACAGGCGCTGATCCACCGGCGCCAGCTGTGCCAGCAGCCGCTCGCCCCGCGGCGTCAGCCGGTAGCCGGAGCGTGACCGGTCAAACAGGCGCGCGCCCAGCGAGTCTTCGAGCGACGCCACCCGGCGCAGCACGGTGGTGGTATTGACCTTGAGAACCGACGACGCCGCCGACAGGCTGCCTGCCTCGGCAACAGCGAGGAAGAAACGCAGATCGTCCCAGTTAAGTCCTGCAGACATGGCACACTCCCGCAAATCCTTCATGCAGGTTATGCAAGTAAAATATCAGAACCTACTCATAAATGCGACAATCAATCTGCAAAAACGCAAACTTCAACCGATTTAACTGACAATACAGTCAGTTAAGCCGTATCGATGCAGAATTTGAGGAAGCGCTGGCCGTCATATGTGACCTCCCCCACAGCCCGTGCCCCGAAGCGGCGGAGCGCCGCAAGCCGCGTGCGCGACGGCGGCAGCAGGGCCGTGACATGGGAAATGCGGGCATCCGACCGGGCGAACTCCAACGCCGCCCGCGCAATAGACGGGCCAAGGCCAAAACAGTCAGCCCGCAGCACCAGGCCGAAATCCCACTCCCCGTCCTCAAGCTGGAAGCCGCCCCAGCCCACATAGCGGTCATGGTCGAGAATGGCCCAATGGCCCAGCCCGTCCCGCTGCCAGCAGGCTTCCTTGGCGGCGATGAAGCTGTCCACCATCGCCCGGTCCCACGGCTTGGTCATCAGGGGCAGATGCACGGCAACGCGCGGGTCAGCCATATGGGCGAGGATGTCGTCCGGGGGCACGTCGGTGAGGCGCACAAAGCTGATGCGGGGGCGTCCCCGCCGGGTACTGGTCTCGTCTGACATGAGTAACGGCCTAGCGCACGCGGATCACGGCAAGGCCGTCATGGCCCTTCTGGCCGATCTGCTGGGCAACCACGGCCTCGCAGCGCGGATCTGCGGCCGCCATGCGGTTGAATTCATCCGCACCCCGCGCATCCGGGTCATCCCCCGGCACCAGCACATTGCCGCCGCGCACCACATTGTCAGCGAGGATCAGGCCGCCGGGACGTACGAGCTTGAGTGCCCACTCGAAATAGCCCGGGTAATTCCGCTTGTCCGCGTCCAGAAACGCCATGTCGAACGGCTCGGTCGCGTCACGGGCAAGATCCGGCAGCGTGTCGAGAGCCGCACCGACTCGGATATCCACCTGCGACGCGAGCCCGGCACGGGCAATGTTGCCGCGCGCCACCTCCGCATAGGCGGGATCATATTCAAGCGAAATGAGCTTGCCGTCTTCCGGCAGCGCGCGCGCCATCCAGATGGCGCTGTAGCCCGCAAGCGTGCCGAATTCGAGAATGCGCCGGGCGCCGATCAGCTTGGCGAACAGGTTGAGCAGCTTGCCCTGATTGGGCGCAACCGCAATGTTCGGCATGCCCGCCGCGCGCGCTGTCTCGTGCACGGCCGCAAGCGCCTCATCCTCCGGTGCGAACAACCCGTCCACATAGCGGTCAACGAGGGTGAAGATGTCGGTCATCAGGCTGATCCTTGTTGAGGCGACCGGCCCGCCCCGCCCGCTCAGACTTTGACGGGCGTGATGGCCGACGCTGCTTCCTTCGCGCGCTCCCGCGCCGTCTCGATATCCTTGGCGGGAACCACCGCAACCCCCATACGCCGCCGCACAAAGGCTTCCGGCTTGCCGAACAGGCGCACCTGCGCGTCCGGCACCCGCAGCGCTGCGTCCAGCCCGTCAAAGGCAATGCCCCTGGCCGCCATGCCGCCATAGATCACGGCACTCGCAGCGGGCTGGGTCAGCGCCGTTGTCACCGGCAGGCCGAGAATGGCGCGCGCATGCAGCGCAAACTCGCTCTGCCGCTGGGAGCCAAGCGTCACGAGGCCCGTATCATGGGGCCTGGGGCTCACTTCCGAGAACCACACATCATCGCCCTTCACGAACATTTCAACGCCGAAGATGCCGCGTCCCCCGAGCCGCGACGTGACCTTGAAGGCAATCTGCTGCGCCCGCGCCAGCGCCTTTTCCGACATCGGCTGCGGCTGCCAGCTTTCGACATAGTCCCCATGCTCCTGCCGGTGGCCGATGGGCGCGCAGAAGGAGGTTGCGATATCGCCGCGCTCATCCACCGACCGCACGGTGAGGAGCGTGATCTCGTAGTCGAATTCAACACGGCCCTCGACGATCACCCGCGCCTCTTCAACGCGGCCGGACTGCAGCGCGTACGCCCAGGCATCCGCCACATCCTCCGCCTTCTGAACAAAGCTCTGGCCCTTGCCGGACGACGACATGACGGGCTTCACGAAGACAGGAAAGCCGATCGCCTCAGCCGCCCTGGCAAGCTCCCGCTCGCTGGTGGCAAAGGCGTAAGGCGAGGTCGGCAGGCCAAGCTCTTCAGCCGCCAGCCGGCGAATGCCTTCGCGGTTCATGGTCAGCTGCGCAGCTTCCGCCGTGGGGATGACTTCCGCCAGCCCCTCCCGCTCGATCGCCACGAGTTCCTGAGTGGCAATCGCCTCGATCTCCGGCACGATCATGTGCGGCTGTTCCGCCACCACCAGCCGGCGGATGGCGTCACCATCCGTCATGTCGATGACATGCGACCGGTGCGCCACCTGCATGGCCGGTGCGTCCGCATAGCGGTCCACCGCGATGACCTCGGCCCCGAAGCGCTGCAGCTCGATGACCACTTCCTTGCCCAGCTCGCCCGAGCCCAACAGCATGATCCGGGTGGCGGAGGGAGTAAGCGGCGTGCCGATGCGCATGGGGGCCTCATGGGAGAAGATCGTCAGGCGGGAACGCGTTCTCCTACCATTTCTTCCGACTTCGTCCAAAGCGCTGATGCTGTGGCAGGATCCTGCGCATGGGGGATCACCCCGCGATGGGTCTTGCTCATGGTTTCAAGATCCGTCGGCTCCGCCCGCTGGCAGTCCTCGCAGTAAAAACCGCCCTGCCCCTCAAGCTCCGGCGCCGTAGCACACCAGGTGGCTGTTGCCGCCCCCTGCTCAGGCGTCTTGAAGCCGTCGCGCACATTGCCGTTTTCATCCACCCAGCCGAGGGTCTTGAACTCCTCGGGGTCCATGTCCCGCTGCAGGCCGGTCATGATGCCGCCCGGATGCACGGAGAACGCGCGGATGCCCTTGCCCTGGTAGCGCTTGTCTACCTCCAGCGCGAACAGGGCATTGGCCGTCTTGGCACGGCCATAGGCGACCCATTTGTGATAATCCGACGTCTCGAAATTCGGGTCCTCCAGATCCACATCGCTGATCCGGTGGCCGGTCGACGACAGCGCCACCACCCGCGCCCCGCCGTTAGTACCTGCCTTCTCCAGGGCCGGCAGCAGATGCGCGAACAGCACGAAATGCCCCAGATGGTTGGTGCCGAACTGGCTCTCAAAGCCCTGCGCCGTGGTCCGGTGCGGCGTCGCCATGATGCCCGCATTGTTGATAAGCAGGTGCAGTGGCTCGCCCGTGGCCACGAACGCATCGGCAAAGCGCCGCACACTGTCGAGGTCGCCGAGATCCATCTCCGCGGCTTCCACCTTCTGGTTGCCTGTGGAGGCCTTGATGTCCTCCACCACGCCCGCCAGCTTGTCCGGGCTGCGGCCCGGCAGCACCACCTTCGCCCCCGCCTTGGCCAGCGCACGCGCTGTCTCGACGCCGAGGCCCGAGGACGCGCCGGTGACGATCACCGTCTTGCCCGACAGGTCGATCCCCTCGACCACTTCAAGCGCCGTCGTGCCATGTCCAAAATCACGCGCCATTTCCGCCTCTCGCTGTTAGTGTGTGGACCGGACTCAAGGTCCGGCCGCCCCTTTATATGACTTGCGGTCATTTAAGCACGCCTTCAGCCAATTGCAACACGCCATGGCCACCGCCCGCCCGACCGGCACTCAGCTCATCAAACGGACCCATCCCGTGCAACGCATTCCCGCCCTTCCCAAGACCATGCGCCTGAGAGACGTGCTCGGCGAGGGCCGGGCGCTGTTCGAACTCGGCACCCTGCCCGCGTCCTTGCCCGCGCTTCTGGCCCTGAGCCCGCGCGGCGACGGCCAGCCCGTGCTGACCCTGCCGGGGCTGATGGCAACCGATGGCTCCATGGCGATCCTGCGGCGTTATCTGCGTGAGCTGGGCTATTCGGTGCATCCGTGGAACCTCGGCCGCAATCTCGGCCCCAACGCAGAGCTGCGCGCGGGCATGATGCGCCGCCTTGAAGAAATTGAAGGCCGGGTCGGCCGCCGCGTCTCCATCGTCGGCTGGTCATTGGGCGGCATCTATGCCCGCGAACTTGCCCGACGCAATCCGCGTCTCGTGCGCCAGGTCATCACGCTGGCCAGCCCCTTTGCCGCGGGCATGCGGATGGATTCCCGCTACGTGGACGAAGCGCTGGCCGAGCGCCTGCGCACCCCGCCGCCGGTACCCTGCACGGCGATCTATACCCGCCATGACGGTGTCGTCCCCTGGCAGACCTGCCGCGAGGATGCCCATCCGCATACGGAAAATATCGAAGTCCCCGCCACCCATATCGGCATCGGCGTCAACGCCCTGGCGCTTTATGCCATTGCCGACCGGCTGGCGCAGCCCGAGGGCCACTGGAAGCCCTTCGAGAAGACCGGCGTGAAGGCGCTGCTCTACCGCGAGCGCGGATAGGCGGATGACCGAGAACGTGACGGCCGGCGGCGCGCAGACAAGCAGCCCGACGGCGAAGAAAGCCCTGCCCTTCCTCCTCATCACCATCCTGATTGACGCGATCGGCCTGGGCATCATCGTGCCCGTGCTGCCGAGCCTGATCACCGAGGTGACGGAGCTGAGCCTGTCGGACGGGGCCCTGTGGGGCGGCGCGCTGATCTTCATCTATGCGCTGATGAATTTCCTCTTCGCGCCCGTCCTCGGCAATTTGTCGGACCGCTTCGGCAGGCGCCCGGTCCTGATCACCGGCCTCACGGTGCTGGGGCTCGATTATCTCGTCATGGCGCTTGCGCCCAACATCTGGTGGCTGCTCATCGGCCGAACGATGTCGGGCATTGCGGCGGCCACCTTCACCACCGCCAATGCCTATATCGCCGATGTGACAGCGCCCGATGACCGCGCCAAGTCCTATGGCCTGCTGGGTGCTGCCTGGGGCACAGGCTTCATGCTCGGCCCGGTGCTGGGCGGGCTGGTTGCGGATTTCTCCGACAGTGCGCGCGCCCCCTTCTACCTTGCCTGCGTGCTGGCCTTCGCCAATGCAGCCTATGGCTATCTGCTGCTGCCGGAAAGTCTGCCTGCGGACAAACGCCGTGCCTTCGACCTCAAGCGCGCCAACACCATCGGCGCCGTCAAGATGCTGGCCCGCCACCCGGGCGTGCTCGGCCTGCTGGCCGCCATGATCTGCTATCAGATCGGCCATGACGCCAACCCGGCGATCTGGTCGTTCTACACCATGTACAAGTTCGGCTGGGACGCGGGCGACATCGGCTGGTCGCTGGGCTTTGTCGGCATCTGCCTCATCTTCTCGATGGGCTGGCTTACAGGTGTCGCCGTGCCGAAGTTGGGCGAACGCCGCGCCATCCTCATCGGCTTCACCTGTGCCGCCATCGGCTTCCTCGGCTATGCCATCGCCTGGGAGAGCTGGATGATGTATGCGGCGACGGTCTTCTTCGCCATGGTCGGCATCGGCTCCTCCGCCCTGCGCTCGGTGATGTCAAAACAGGTGTCGGAGACGGAACAGGGCGAAATGCAGGGCGCAATCACCAGCGTCATGGGCCTCACCGCCATCATCACGCCCCTGGTCATGACCGGCCTGTTCTCCACCTTCACCGGCCCCGACGCCCCGCTGCATTTGCCCGGCGCCCCCTACCTCCTGGCAACCCTCGCCATGATCATCAGCATCCTCCTGGTCCTGAGCTTCATCGGCAGACTTGCCGTAGCGCCGAGAGCACCGGGCGAGGACTAAAGGAAAAGGGCACCACTCAACACCAAACCCCGCATCCCTCCGGCTTGACCGGAGGGCCCACTCTCAGTCCCACTTGCCGCAGCGCTAGAAGCTAGTCCCCCGCAAGAGCCACGCCCTCCGTGCCCCATCACCAAGGCGAGTGGGCCCCGGATCAAGTCCGGGGCTACGGGATGAGAATTACGCAGGCACCGCCTCCGCCCGCAGCTCTGCCCGCGCCTGCCGCAGGATCGACCAGGCCGACGAGGTGAACAGCCACCCCATCAGCGCCGCCACCGCAAGGTCAGGCCACGGCGTGCCCGTGACGGCCACATGCCCCGCTGCGCCGATCACCGCCGCATTGCCGATCGCGTCATTGCGGCTGCACAGCCACACGGAACGCACATTGGCGTCCCCGTCGCGGAACCGCATGAGAATGAGCGCGCTCACCACATTGGCCAGCAGCGCAAGCGCCGCAATGGACCCCATGATCTCCGCACTCGGATCATTCAGCACGAGAACACGATAGGCGGTGAAGCCGAGCACCCCCGCCCCCATGGTGAACAGCGACAGGGCCTTCACCAATGCCGCGCGTGCCCGCCACTGCACCGCCATGCCGATCACCGTGAGCGACAGGGCATAGGTCGCGGTATCGCCTGCGAAATCCAGCGCATCCGCCTTGAGCGCCATGGACTGCCCGGCAAACCCTGCGCTGCCTTCGACGAAGAACATCACACCGTTGATGGCGATGACGATCCACAGCGCCCGCTTGTAGGCCGCGCTCGCCCCATCGAATTTCACGTCGTTTCCGCAGCATCCGCTCATCATGTCACCTTTACTCGGGCCTGCCGCTCACCGCGCGGCGGGGCCTTGGAATTGCTCAAGTGACACCCAAGATAGGAGCTACAGCGACTGTAGCTTCAAGGGCTAAAATGCCGCGACGTGAGAAAAGGCGGGAAAATCCATGTTCACCATCGGCAAGCTGGCAAAACAGAGCGGCGTGAAGGTGCAGACCGTGCGCTATTACGAGCAGATCGGCCTGATGCCGCCTGCCGAGCGGTCAGCGGGCAACCAGCGGCTTTACACCGATGCCCATGCGGAGCGGCTGGGGTTCATCCGCCACGCCCGCGAACTCGGCTTCCCGCTCGAGGCCATCCGCACCCTGCTCGATCTGTCCGACAGCCCAGACAAATCCTGCGCCGAGGCCGATGAAATCGCCCGCGCCCGCCTGGCGGAAGTGGAAAGCCGCATTGCCCGGCTCGAAGCCCTGAAAACCGAACTCACCCGCATGATCGCCCAATGCGCCCACGGCACCGCCGCCGACTGCCGGGTGATCGAAGTCCTCGCCGCCACCGACCACACCTTCTGCGCCAGCGACGACCACCAGCAGGACGCAGCGCCTAAGCTGGCGCCCTGAGCCTAGGACAGGCGCTTGCGGGCGATCTCCAGGCGCTTGCCGAGATAGCGCATCAACGGCACCAAGACTTGCTTCTGATGCAGGACCTGCGAGGCAAACATCTCCCGTGCGGCAGCCAACGGTGCCTGGGTGCTGACCCCGCCAAGGGAGAAATTCGTGATCACCTTCGGTACATAGGTGAATGGCACCCCCGCCAGATGCGCGCGCTGCAGGAAATCGTAATCCATCGCGATTCGGAAGTTCTCGCTGAAGCCGCCGACCCGGTCATAGACCGTGCGCGGCACAAAACATGTGGGGTGCTGCGCCGGCATCTTGCGCAGGGGCTTGAAATGCTTTGCCGGATCGTAAGCCAGCTTGCCCACCTCACGCGACTGGCCGGTTTCAGGATCATGCTGGCGCAGGCGGCCATGCAGGATCGCCTCACCTGCCTGCTGCATCATCGGTCGCAACTCGCCAATGATGCCCTCCGCATACCAATCATCGGCATTGACGATCCCGATCCACTCCCCTCGCGCCATATCCAGGCCACGGTTGAACCCATGCGAGATGCCCCGGTCGCGCCGCACATCAATGCGCAGAAAATCCGGGCGCTCCGCCGCCAGCTTGTTGAGAATGTCGACCGTGCCGTCAGTTGAGCCCGCATCCACCACCACATGCTCAAGCACCTGGTCGCGCTGCGCCCACACAGCGTCGATGCACCGCTCAATGGTCGAAGCAGAGTTGAAGGACGGCGTGACAATGCTGACCGTCGGCAGTTGGCTCATGGACGTATCCGGGATTTCTGGCGGCTGGTGACTGCCAGCATTATCCGATGGCCCTGAGCCGGGCAACCGCGGCTGCCAGGCCGCTTGCCGGGCTCGTCAACACCGGGACAGTGACATCGGACACCTGGTCCAATGCCTCGGCCATGGAAGCCTGGGCGAGGACGATGACATTGGCACCGGCGCGCTGGGCAAGGCGGATATTGTCGGCCACCAGCGCGTTGGCACGGGCGGTGTCTCCGGCCTCAAGCGCGTCCCACGCTCCTTCCACCAGGACCGGCGCCACATCTGCTCTGTCCGCTATGGCCGCGACTTCCTGCTCGATTAGCTCGCAGGTCGGCGCGAGGGTGCACTTAAGGGTTGCCAGCACGGCGATGGAGCGGCCGGTCTGCGCGGCCAGTGCCGCCATCGGGCGGTCCACCCGCAGCACGGGCTTGGCGGCCCGGCGTGCGGCTTCATCAGCAGCGGGGCCAAGCGTTGAGCAGGTGCAAAGCACCCCGTCCGACGAGGCCGTGGCTTCATGCAGGATGCGGGCGGCACGCTCGAACGTATCTTCCGGCAGCACGCCTGAGGTGATGGCGCGCCGCAACAGATCCTCGCGCACCACATGGGACAGCCGGATCTCCGGCAGGCCCGTTCCCCCGTCAGCCTCAGCCTCCTCAGCAGCAAGCCGGGCAAAAAGACGCTCGAAAACGTCAACGTGCCGGGGCGACGTATGCAGCAGTGTCATCACAAGAGCACGGCGCATCACGTCACCTCCGGCACGCAACTGAACTCCACGGGGATGTGGAGTGTCGGACTAGTTCTTTTCCTTGTCCACCAGCTTCGTTTCCGCGATCCACGGCATCATGGCGCGAAGACGCTCGCCCACTTCCTCGATCGGATGCGCGGCATTCATGGCGCGGGTGGCCTTGAAGCTGGTCTGGTCAACCTTGTTTTCCAGCATCCAGTCGCGGGTGAACTTGCCGGTCTGGATGTCGGTCAGCACGCGCTTCATCTCGGCCTTGGTGTCCGGCGTCACGATGCGCGGGCCGGTGACATAACCGCCATACTCAGCCGTGTTGGACACGGAGTAATTCATCGTCGCGATGCCGCCTTCATACATCATGTCGACGATCAGCTTCACTTCGTGAAGGCACTCGAAATACGCCATCTCCGGCGCGTAGCCGGCTTCGGTCAGCGTCTCGAAGCCCGCCTTGATCAGCTCCGACAGACCACCGCACAGAACAGCCTGCTCACCGAACAGGTCGGTCTCGCACTCTTCCTTGAAGGTGGTCTCGATGATGCCCGCACGGCCGCCGCCGATGGCAGACGCATAGGACAGGCCGACTTCCTGCGCATTGCCGGTCGCATCCTGGTGAACGGCGATCAGGCACGGCACGCCGGCGCCGCGCTGATACTCACCGCGCACCGTGTGGCCCGGGCCTTTCGGCGCGACCATCAGCACGTCAATGTCTGCACGCGGCTGCAGCAGATTGAAGTGCACGTTGAGGCCGTGCGCGAACATCAGGGCCGCGCCCTCTTTCATGTTCGGCTCAAGATGCTCGCGGTAGATGTCGCCCTGCAGCTCATCCGGCGTCACCATCATCATCACGTCGGCCCACTTGGCAGCCTCGGCAACGCTCATCACCGGCAGGCCTTCACCTTCGGCCTTCTTGGCCGAGGCAGAGCCCTCGCGCAGCGCCACGGCAACGTCCTTCACGCCGCTGTCGCGCAGGTTCAGCGCATGGGCATGGCCCTGCGAGCCATAACCGATGATGGCAACCTTCTTGCCCTTGATCAGATTTACGTCAGCGTCGCGGTCGTAATAAACGCGCATGGGTCTCTTCCTTATCTGCGAACGGTTGTTCTCGGCGGCCCGGATCAGGCGGGCCCTCAAAGTGTGTGAAGTCGGGGTTACATCTGCTCCGCGCCGCGGGCGATGGCGACGACGCCGGTGCGGCTGACATCCACCAGCCCCAGCGGGCGCATCAGGGTGACAAAGGCGTTGATCTTGTCCGGCGCGCCCGTCACCTCGAACACGAAGGACGAGTGCGTGGTATCGATCACCCGCGCCCGGAAGGCGTCTGACAGGCGCAGCGCCTCGACGCGCTTTTCACCCGTGCCGGCGACCTTGACCAGCGCCATCTCGCGTTCAACCGGGTTGGTCTCGACGGTGAGGTCCACCACCTTGTGAACCGGCACCAGCCGGTCAAGCTGCGCCTTGATCTGCTCCACCACCATCGGCGTGCCATTGGTGACGACGGTGATGCGCGACATGTGCGCCGCCTCGTCCACCTCGGCCACGGTCAGGCTCTCGATGTTGTAGCCGCGGCCCGAAAAAAGGCCGATGACGCGCGCCAGGACGCCCGCCTCATTGTCAACGAGGACGGCGATGGTGTGACGTTCGATTTCTTCAGGTTTCCGCATGGAACAGCGCTTTTCCTGAGCTTTTTGGTGTTTTCGGATGATGAAATGGCCGGCCCGGCAGCTGCACCGGACCGGCCATCCAAAGACGTGCGGGCGGGTTATACGAGGATTTTGCCCTCATCGGAAATAGCATCCGTGGGGTCTTTCGCCTCATCCGCCAGAATCATGTCGTTGTGGGCCGCGCCCGACGGGATCATCGGGAAGCAGTTCTCGACCTTGTCGACCACGCAATCAAAGAGCACCGGCTTGTTGATCGCCATCATCTCCTTGATCTTGTCGTCGAGCTCGCCCGGGTTTTCCGCCCGCATGCCGACCGCGCCATAGGCTTCGGCCAGCTTCACGAAGTCAGGCAGCGCTTCCGAATAGGAGTGCGAGTAGCGCGCGCCATGCAGCAGCTGCTGCCACTGGCGGACCATGCCCATATACTCATTGTTGAGAATGAACACCTTCACCGGCAGGTCATACTGGATCGCCGTGGAGAGTTCCTGGATGCACATCTGGATCGACGCCTCACCGGCAATGTCGATCACCAGCGCATCCGGATGCGCCATCTGCACGCCGATCGCCGCCGGCAGGCCATAGCCCATGGTGCCCAGGCCGCCGGAGGTCATCCAGCGGTTGGGATCATCGAAGTGATAATGCTGGGCCGCCCACATCTGGTGCTGCCCCACTTCGGTGGTGATGTAGGTGTTCGGCCCCTTGGTGAGCTCATAAAGACGCTGCACCGCGTGCTGCGGCTTGATGATCTCGTCCGAGTTCTGGAACGACAGCGACTGCCGCGCCCGCCAGGTGTCGATCTGCTTCCACCACTGTTCCAGCGCGCCCTTGTCCTGCTTGGCGGACTTGGCCTTCCACAGGCGCAGCATGTCTTCCAGCACGTGGGCGACGTCGCCGACGATGGGGACATCAACGTGGACGTTCTTGTTGATCGACGACGGGTCGATATCGACATGGATCTTCTTGGCATTGGGCGCGAATTTGTCGAGCACGCCGGTGACTCGGTCATCAAACCGCGCGCCGAGATTGATCATCACGTCGCAATCATGCATCGCCCAGTTGGCTTCGTAGGTGCCATGCATGCCGAGCATCCCCAGCCACTGCGGGTCGCTGGCCGGATAGGCACCCAGCCCCATCAGCGTGGAGGTGATGGGAAAGCCCGTGGTGCGGACGAATTCGCGCAGCAGCTGGCAGGCCTCAGGCCCCGAATTGATGACGCCGCCGCCCGTATAGAAGATCGGCTTCTTCGCGGTGGCGATCAGGTCAACAGCTTCCTTGATGCGGTCGATATTGCCCTTCACCTGCGGCCGGTAGGTCGGGTGGCCCTGAGTGGACGGGCCCTGATAGAGCCCCAGCTGGAACTGGATGTCCTTCGGGATGTCGATGACGACGGGGCCCGGACGGCCATGGGTCGCCACATAGAACGCCTCATGCAGGATGCGCGGCAGATCTTCCACCGACTGGACGAGCCAGTTGTGCTTGGTGCAGGGCCGCGTGATGCCGACCGTGTCGGCCTCCTGGAAGGCGTCATTGCCAATGAGGTGCGTCGGCACCTGGCCGGTGATGCAGACCAGCGGAATGGAATCCATCAGCGCGTCCGTCAGCCCGGTGACCGCATTGGTGGCACCGGGACCGGAAGTGACCAGACACACGCCCGGCTTGCCGGACGACCGCGCATAGCCTTCAGCCGCATGCAGGGCGCCCTGCTCATGGCGGACGAGAACGTGCTTGATGGTCTCGCGGTCAAACAGCGCGTCATAGATGGGAAGCACGGCGCCGCCCGGATACCCGAACAGCGTGTCTACGCCGTGATCCTCCAGCGCTTTGACAACCATCTCCGCACCGCTGATCTCGCGCGTGGCCATGACCCTTTTCCTTCACCAAAAGCGGGCCCTGCCCTGCCGCACCCGGATGGTACTGCCCGCAAAACCCGCGAAATACTTGAAAAAGTGCCGGGAGAACGCCGCCGTCCGCCCGAAACGAGGCGGGACACTATGCGCGATTGTGGGCCGCGTCAAGCGGAAGCGGAAAGCAATGACAAAATTTCTTTGCGTTTTCTTTTCATTTGTTGCGCCGAAACAGCATTCCACGAAACCATTTGCGTGCGCGCCCAGGTCATCTGCCGCTTGATATAGCGCCTGGTTTGCCCCTTGGCCTGGGCCACGGCCTCTTCCAGCGATATTTCGCCCCTGAGATGGGCCATCAGTGGCGGCACGCCAACGGCCTTCATCACCGGCACCTCCGGGTCCAGTTCCCGCGCCATCAGCCGCTCGACTTCGGCCAGCGCACCTTGCCCCATCATCTGGTCAAAGCGGATATTGGCCTGTTCCTTCACCTCGGCCTTGTCCGGCACCAGCACCACCTTGACGAAATCAGCGTCCAGAAGCGGCGTCGCCGGGGCCTCCTGCCACGCGGCCAGCCCTCGTCCGGTCGCCGCCAGCACCTCCAGCGCCCGGGCGATCCGCTGCGGATCAGACGGGCGGATATTGGCCGCTGTCTGCGGGTCCCGGTCCGACAGATACGCATGCGCCTGCTCGGGCCCAAATTCCTCCACCAGCACGCGGGCCGCCTCCCGGTTGATGCCGGGGATTTCGGGGATTTCCGTCAGCCCCTCGGACAGCGCCTTGAAGTAAAGGCCGGTGCCGCCGACCACGATGGGCAGATGCCCGCGCGCCCAGATGCCCTCGATCTCATGCACCGCAAGCCGCGCCCAATGGGCTGCCGAACACGGGATCGCCCCGTCCATCACCCCATAAAGATGATGCGGCACCATCGCTTCCTCCGCTTCCGACGGCCGGGCCGTGAGAATGCGCAGGTCGCGATAGACCTGCATCGAATCCGCGTTGACGATCTCGCCGCCCACGCGCCCGGCAAGGTCCAGCGCCAGCGCTGACTTGCCGCTCGCGGTCGGCCCTGCAATAAGCAGCACTCGGTTTTTCCCAGTCGTCATTCTCAGCCTGAAACGGAATTCTTCATGCGGTCGGTGCTGACCCTCATCGCAAATCCTGAAACACGCAAGCTTTCAGCGGAAGACCTTGATGCCGTGCGCCGCGCCGTGCCGGAAGCAGGCGCGCCCGCCTGGCTGCATGAGGACGTAGCCTGCGACCTTCTGGTGGACATCGCCCCGGCGGAGCTGCACGCCATTGAGGCCGCCGCCCGCGCAGCGCTTGACGGCCTGCCCATCGACCTGGTGGCCCAGGGCACCGACCACCGCCGCAAGGCATTGCTTGTGGCGGACATGGATTCGACGGTCATCGAGCAGGAATGCATCGATGAGCTGGCGGCGGAAGCAGGCATCGGCGCCCATGTGGCGGAAATCACCGAGCGCGCCATGCGCGGCGAACTGGCCTTCGAGCCCGCCCTGCGCGAGCGGGTGAAGCTCTTGGAAGGCCTGCCGGAAGCCAAGCTCGAACAGGTTTTTGAAACGCGCATCACGCTGTCCCCCGGCATCCGCACCGTGACCGACACCATGCGCCTCAACGGCGCCTATTGTGCCCTTGTCTCGGGCGGCTTCACCTTCTTCACGGCCCGCGTGGCAGTGAAGGCAGGCTTCGACATCAACAGGGCCAACATCCTTGAGCTGAAAGATGGCCATTTGACGGGACATGTCATCGACCCGATCCTCGGCCGCGCCGCCAAGCTGGAAAGCCTCGAGGAATTCGCCGCCGAGAGGTCTCTCACCCTCGAAAGCACCATGGCCGTTGGCGACGGCGCCAACGACCTGGCGATGATCGAAGCCGCCGGCATCGGCGTCGCCTACCACGCCAAGCCCGTGGTGGCGCAGGCCGCCCCCGCCCGCATCGACCACACGGACCTCACCACCCTGCTCTACATGCAGGGCTACGCGCGGGATGAATTCGCCGGCGCCTGACCGCACCGGATCCAGAACGTAAAAGCCCCGCACATCGCTGTGCGGGGCTTTTTGTTCGTGTGCGGATGCGCAGCAGCCTAGCTGCCTTCCACCCGCAGGGCGACGAAGCTCGTCTCGCCGCCGCGGCTGATCTGCAGCAGCACGGATTTAAGCCCTTCGGACTTGGCCCGCGCCACCTGCTCCTCAACCTCTTCGGGATCGGTCACGGCTTTCTGGGCGACCTTGACGATCACGTCACCGGCCCGCACCCGTTTCTCAGCCGCCTGGCTGCCGGGCACGACCGCCACGACGAGCACACCGTCCAGACCGTCTTCCACGTTGTACTGCTCACGCAGCACGTCGTTGAGGGAGGACAGGGACAGGCCGAGGGTCTCGTTCTCCGCCGGTGCCTTCGGCTCGGCCTTGGCTTCCGCCTGGCCATCGGCCTCCTCGAGACGGCCAAGGGTGACCTGGTAGGTCTTCTCTTCGCCATCACGCAGGACAACCACGTCCACTTCCTTGCCGACAGGCGTATCGGCCACGATGCGGGGCAGATCGCGCATCTTCTCGACCGGCTCATCATCAAACCGGACGATCACGTCACCGGCTTCAATGCCGCTGCCGACTGCCGGGCCGCCATCCTGGATACCGGCAACAAGCGCGCCATTGGTGTCCTTGAGGCCAAGGCCCTCAGCGAGGTCTTCCGTCACCGTCTGGATGCGCACACCCAGCCAGCCGCGGCGCGTCTCGCCATATTCCTTGAGCTGCTCGATCACATTGGTGGCCGTGGTGGCCGGAATGGAAAAGCCGATGCCAATGGACCCGCCGGTCGGTGAGATGATGGCGGTGTTCACGCCCATCACTTCACCGGCCATGTTGAACAGCGGACCGCCGGAATTGCCGCGGTTGATCGAGGCATCGGTCTGGATGAAGGCGTCATAGGGACCGGCATTGATGTCACGATCCCGCGCCGAGACGATGCCGGCGGTCACCGTGCCGCCGAGGCCGAACGGATTGCCGATCGCCATCACCCAGTCACCCACGCGCAGCGCGTCACTGTCGCCGAAGCGCACGAAGGGCAGCTTGCGGTCGGCCTTCACCTTCAAGAGCGCCAGATCGGTCTTCGGGTCGCGGCCGAGGATTTCAGCGTCCAGCGTCTCCCCGTCCGAGAAGGTCACGGTGACTTCGTCCGCATCTTCCACGACGTGGTTGTTGGTGACGACGAGGCCGTCAGGGTCGATCACGAAGCCCGAGCCCAGCGACTGCACCCGGCGCTGCTGCGGCTGGTTGCCGCCATGACGCTCAAGGAACTCCTCGAAATATTCCTCGAACGGCGAGCCGGGAGGAAATTCCGGCAGCGGCACGGCGTTGCCGCCGGACACGGTCTGAGCCGTGGAAATGTTGACGACAGCCGGCGTCAGCTTCTCGGCCAGGTCGGCGAAGCTTTCCGGCGCGGAGCGCGCCTGTGCCGGCGTCCAGGCAATGGAAGCCACACCAATGGCAAAGGCAGCCCCGACGGCCAGCGTCGCGCTGCGCATCATGCGAAAGGCGGATGGTGAGTTATGGAAGGTCACTTGAGGACGTCTCCTTGGGTGTTGCTAAGGCCCCAGCCTCGAAGTCGAGAACCACACGAAATCCAGAACCAGCGAACCCGCAAGGCCTGCGGATCCAGATGATGGCGGACTGCGCGGGCGGAGGCCGAGCCTCCGCGACACATGCCCGCCCTGCATAGACTGCCGCCGGTTGCAGTCGCGTTAACCAAGAAGGATGCGCCGGACCGGCAGCGGGAAAGGACAAGGCAGCAGACCCCAATAGGCCTACTGCGATTGAGCTTTTATCCGCAGAGATTGTGGACAAAAGGAGGCGTCCACCGACCCTGCCACATTACGATTTCGTGAGGTTAACCGCGCACGAGCCAGACGATGGCAAGGCCCGTGACCGCGGCCAGCAGCCCGGTCATCCGCAGGCTGGAATCCGGCGTTGCCTCCACCATGCGCAGCATGCGGCGGATGGCACCGGGAAAGGCAGCATAGGCCAGGCCTTCAATGATGAAGACCAGGCCTATGGCAACCACAAGATCAGACATGCTGAACGGTCATTCTCCGAAGCAGGCAACCGGCGCTACTGCGCGCCGGCAGCCTCTTCTTCCAGAGCCGGGGCGATCGGCTGATCGGCCGGCAGGTCGTCGGGCAGGGTTTCGGGAAGCACTTCCGCGCCACCCGTCGGGGCCACCCGCTCAAGCTCCGCACACAGAAGACTGCGCAGGGTCTCGTCCCCTTCAAGCCGGGCAAGCAGGTCCGCGGCCCGCGACGCCGAGCGGCCCACAGGCGCATTGCCCTCGGGGATCGCATTCGGGTCGGTAAAGTAGCGGAAGAACTCGCTGTCCGGCGACAGCACCGCCGTCGTCTCGCCCTGCTGCAGCGCCTGCTCGTAGGACTGCATGGAGCGGTAGAAGGCAAAGAAGCTCGGATCGATGCCGAAGGCCGCAGCGAAGATACGGTTACGGCAGGCATCGCCCTCACCACGGATGATTTCCGCGTTACGGGTGCTCTCGGCCACCGTCACCGTCACTTCACGGTCCGCATTGGCGCGGATGCGCTGGGCGACCTCGTTACCCTGGGCGCGGAACTCGTTGGCTTCACGCTCACGTTCGGTCTGCATGCGGCGGAAAATGGCCTGACTGTTGGCCTCCGGCAGGTCGGCACGGCGGATGCGCACATCCACCACATCGATACCGAACTGCTCGGCTTCCTTATTCATCTGGTCCTTGATGCGCTCCATCAGGTCCGCACGGTCATCCCGCACCACCGCTTCGAAGCTCTCCTCACCCAGCACGCGCCGCAGGCTCGACTGGAGGATGGTGCCCAGACGTGACCGGGCCACGGCCTCATTGCCGACGGCAATGTAGAACTGCAGCGGATCGGCGACGCGGAAGCGCGCGAACGCATCCACCACCAGGCGCTTCTGGTCCGACGCGATGACTTCGCTCGGCTGGATGTCGAGATCAAGGATCCGCTTGTCGATGGTGATGACGTTCTGCACGAACGGCACCTTCACATGCAGGCCCGGCTCACGGATCACCTGGCGGGGGTCACCGAACTGCAGCACCAGCGCCTGCTGGGTCTGGTGGACGGTGAACAGCGAATTGGCGGCAACGATGCCCAGCAGAACGAGGACAACGGCCAGCGCGATGAGAGATGTGCGGCCCATTAGTTTGCCTCCTGCTGCGTGTTGCGACGGCGCTCGACTTCGGGCAGCGGCAGATAGGGCACGACCCCCGAGCCGCTGTCGCCGTCAACCAGCACCTTGTTCATCTTGCCCAGCACGCGCTCCATGGTTTCCAGATACATGCGCTGGCGCGTCACGTCCGGTGCCTGGGCATATTCGCCATAGATCGACAGGAAGCGGCGCGCCTGACCTTCGGCTTCTTCCACCGTCTGGTCGCGATAGGCCGCAGCCTCCTGCTCGATACGCTCGGACTCACCACGTGCCTGCGGCAGGACGCGGTTGGCGTAGGATTCAGCCTCGTTGCGCGAGCGCTCGGCGTCCGCGCGGGCGGCCTGCACGTCACGGAAGGCGTCGATCACCGCCGCCGGGGGGTTGGAGTCCTGGATCTGCACCTGGGTGATGCGGATGCCGGCGCCGTATTCGTCCAGCAGGTTCTGCATCAGGTCCTGCACGCGGGCCTCCGCCTGCTGGCGGCCTTCGGTCAGCAGCGGCTGGATGTTGGACTGGCCTACCACTTCACGCATTGAGCTTTCTGCCACGGCCTTCACGGTGCCGACCGGGTTCTGGATGTTGAACAGGTAGTCCTGCGCATTGTTGATGACCCAGAACACCGAGAAGTCGATGTCGATGATGTTCTCGTCACCGGTCAGCATCAGGCTTTCTTCCGGCACATCACGCACCGTGCCCTGGCGCACCGTGCGGGTTTCCTCGCTGGTGCGCATGCCCACATCGACCCGGTTCACGCGGGTAACCTGCGGCGTGTACACCGTCTCGATCGGATAAGGCAGGTGATAGTTGAGGCCGGGATTGGTGGTGTCCTGATAGGCCCCGAAGCGGAGCACGACGCCCTGCTCGTCCGGCTGGACGCGGTAGAAGCCCGACACCAGCCAGATGGCAATGAGAACGGCGATGCCGACGAGGATGCCGCGGAAGCCGAGGCCCCCGCCCTGGCCGCCGCCACCGGGGAACGACTGGCGGAAGCGCTCCTGGCCACGGCGCAGGATCTCTTCCAGGTCAGGCCCCTGGCCGCCGCCCGGGCCGCCGCTGCCATTGCCGCGACCGCCACCGATCCCGCCGCCTGAAGGCCCCTGCCCCCATGGTCCGCCACCACCGCTCTTGTCGTCCCAGGGCATATAGTATTCCTCATCCGTTGAAGCGCGATGATACGCCGGGACCTCATGCCCCGGTGACCATTGCGCCGCATTGACTGGCGTCACCTGCGCAACCACCTATCGCGCAGCATATGATCTGTACCGGCTTATATGATAGGCAAACCGCCCGCTGCAACGCGAACCGGCACAAAATCGCACCGCTAATCCCTTTGTTCACAAGGGAAAACACCCCGCGCAGTGTCGATTGCGGTGCCGATAGAGCCGCCCAGAGACACCGACCAGGAGAGCAAAGCGCCATGACCAGCCGCCCCGGACCAGACAGGGACACCATTCTCGCGACGCTCAACAGCATCTCGCTGCCGGACGGCCGCGGCCTCGTGGATGCGCGCCTGGTGCAGGGCCTGGTGATCCGGGACGGCAATGTGGGCTTTGCGCTGGAGATCGACCCCGCCGATGCGGACAGCATGGAAAAGGTGCGCAGCGCCGCCGCCGACGCGGTGAAGGCGCTGGCGGGCGTCACCTCCGTCACCGCCGTCCTCACCGCGCATAATGACACTCCCGGCAGTACGCCGGCCCGCCCCGCGCAGGGCACCCCCACAGCGCAAGATGCCGGACACAGCCATGGCGGCGGCCAGCAGCCGGGCCGCAACGGCCCCCTCACCATCCCCGGCGTCGGCGCCATCATCGCCGTGGCCAGCGGCAAGGGCGGCGTGGGCAAATCCACCCTCGCGGTCAATCTCGCCCTCGGCCTCAGCGCGCTGGGCCTCAAGGTTGGCTTGCTGGATGCCGATGTTTACGGACCATCCGTGCCGCGCATGCTGGGGCTCAACCGCAAGCCGGACGCCAGCGAAAACAAGAAGCTCATTCCGCTGGAAGCCTATGGCATCAAGGCCATGTCCATCGGCCTCATCGTGGACGAGGACACACCGATGATCTGGCGCGGGCCCATGGTGCAATCCGCCATCTCGCAGATGCTGGTGGATGTGGAATGGGCGCCGCTGGACGTGCTGGTGGTCGACATGCCGCCGGGCACGGGCGATGCCCAGCTGACCTTGGCCCAGCGCGTGCCGATGACCGGCGCCGTCATCGTCTCGACGCCGCAGGAGATCGCGCTTATCGACGCGCGCAAGGCCGTCGCCATGTTCGAGAAGACCCACGTGCCGATCCTCGGCGTGGTGGAGAACATGGCCTGGCTTGAAATGCCCGACGGCAGCCGCAACCACATCTTCGGTGAAGGCGGCGCGCGCCAGACGGCTGAAAAACTGAACGTGCCCTTCCTCGGCGAAGTGCCGCTGATCACCGGCATCCGCGAAGGCGGTGATGACGGCAAACCCGTCACCGGGACAGCACCCGACAGCGCCACTGCCACGATCTTCAGGAACATTGCGGCAGCCCTGATGGCGTCACTTGAAGGGTCCGACCAGAAGCCCGCCCCGCGCATCACCATCTCGGACTAGGCCCGCGGGCATCCAGTTAATCTGTATACAAATGAAAACGGCCGGTACGGGGTTTGGGTCCCGCACCGGCCGTTTCCTGTTCCACCGGCCTTGGGTCAGGCCAGCGAATCCGACCCGCCGTCAACGGCCTTGCCGCTGCGGGGATTGCGGTCGCCCGGCACATCGTCATAGCGGTCACCGGCCACCTCGAACGCGTCGAGCGTCACGGTGGCAGCCTGGGCGTCCTGTTGGCTCGGGCTGTTGCGGCCCGGCACGTCATCACCGGCGAGCGCCGGAACGCTGAGGGCAATCAGGGTGGCGGGAACGATAAGAAGCGTCTTCATCTCAAATACCTCCAAGGGTCTTTTTGTTGATTTCCCCTGCCGCGCGTTTACGCCCCTGGAAGATGCCCCTGTCATCGGGCTGTCGCACATCAAGCCCAAACGCATTCATGTGAAGGTTACGTGACTGTTCCGTGACAGGCGATTTTCCATCCCGCCACCGGCCCGCGCACGAAAAAGCCGGAGGTCCCGTAAAGGACCTCCGGCTGTGATGTCGGTCGACCGTTTGTCGACACCGGGCTGGACGCTTTAGCGGCCGGCCTTCAGCGTCGCAGATTCGGTGGAGCCGTCCGGCGCCGTCATTTCCCAGCTGTCGCCCACGGCGCGCTCGGTGGCGGCAACACAGTACGGCCCGCTCTCGGCGGTGGCGGCGGAGGAGAAGCAAGCCTCCTCTTCACCCTTCAGCTCCCAGGTGCCGTCGATGGTCGCGTCACCGGCCACCTGCTGGTAGGAGCCGTCCTCATTGATCAGCACCGAACGGGTCGACCCGTCAGCACCAGTCACCTCAACGGTGTTGCTGTAGAACGGGGCCATCGGGTCTGCCAGGGCGGCGGTTGTCATCAGGCCGAGGGCGGCCACGGAAGCAAGCAGAAGTCGCATGAAAGTCCTCCCAATTGGATTGCGTCTTTTGTTGTGCACCCCACGCGCGGGGTTTGGTTAACGCGGGCCAAACAGTGCCACAGCCGCGGCCATGCGCAAGCCCAATTTGCAGGACGTCCACAAACGGCGAAAGCCGGTGTCCCTGATGCGACACCGGCTTCCCACTTCTCGATAGTCCCGGCGCCACACGGCCCCGGAACGGTGCCGCTACGGCCTTAGTTGCGGCGGCCCGGCAGGTCGCTCATGGAGCCGGACAGGAAGGTCACGCGCTCATTGTTGTCGGCAGTCACCGTGTCGCCGGCCTTCACCCCGGACAGCTTCACGCAGATGGATTCCGTGCCGCGCTGGGATTCCACACCACGCTTGGCAAGCTGGAAGCAGGCGCCGTCATCGGTCATGGACACAGTGCCCGTGGCCATGGTGCCGTCAGGCATCATCATGGTGAATGTGCCGTCCTCGGCCACTGTTGCGATACGCGCGCCGGTCTCGTCATTGCTGAACACGATGGTGGAGGACGACAGCATCTCCATCATCGGCTGGTTGCGGCCCGGCGCGTCATCGGCAAAGGCCGCACCGGCAAACATGAACACAGCTGCAAGGGCAGCAAAAATCATCGACTTCATGAGGCTCTCCATTTGGTGTGGGGGAAGTCATCTGATCCGCGGGCTGCGGGTGCCGGTCCCCCCGTGTCGTCCGGCCTCATAGTCAGTAATCAGAAAAATGTTCGACGTCGCATCACCGTTCCTGCCAAAGCGCGGAGAAAACAGTAACGGCCCCTCACCCGGAGGTGAGAGGCCGTTGACAGTGCGGTGAGGCCGCGTGATCGGGCTCCCGGTGAAGAGCGGCGGCGCCTACTTGTTGAGGAAGTTGAGCGGCAAGCCCGCGACCGGCCACTCGCACTTCACCAGCTTGCCGGTGCCCGACAAGGTGATGTAGGCGGTTTTCAGGTCAGGCCCGCCGAAGCAGATATTGGTGACCAGCAGATCCGGGAACGGGGTGTGCTTCACCGTCTGCCCGTCCGGCGACACGGACGTGATGCCGCCATTGAAGATGGTGGCGACGCAGATATTGCCCTCGGCATCCACTGCCAGACTGTCGAAATATTGCAGGTCCGGCACGCTCACCAGCAGGTTGGCCGGGATCGGCAGGTCCGGCGCCTTGGCAACGCCCGGGCTTTCAATGTCGAGATACCAGACGCGGCCGGACACAGTGTCCGCGAAATAGACCCGGTCCTCTTCCGGCGACAGGCCGACGCCGTTGGGCGTGTTGAGCGGGAAGGCCTGCTGGGTGATCGACGAGCCGTCCGGCTTGGCATAGTAGAGCGCCCCGCGATCCGTCACCCGGTCGTAGCTCTTGCCGAGATCGGTGAACCAGAACCCGCCCTGCTTGTCGAACACGATGTCGTTCGGCCCGTTGAGCGGCACGCCGTCACATTCCGTGTAAAGAACATCGACCTTGCCGGTCTCAAGGTCCACGCGCTCGATGCGGCCGCCGGAATAATCATCGGGCTTGTCGCCGGGGATCAGCAGCCCGTCGCGCTCATGCCAGGCAAAGCCGCCATTGTTGCAGACATAGACCGCGCCATCCGGCCCGATGGCAGCGCCGTTCGGCCCGCCGCCAAGCTCCGCGATGACGGACACTTCGCCCTCCGGCGACACGCGGCTCAACGTGCCGCGGGCGATCTCCACGAGGATGACCGATCCGTCATCCATCGCGATGGGGCCTTCGGGAAAGCGCAGGCCGGAAGCCACCTCGGTAAAGTCGGTCATGAAAATCTCCCTGGGTTCTGATTATTGAGTGGTCAGATGCTTTTTGGCGGCGGGTCCTTCCTGTCCAGCCGCAGAATTGTGTAGGCGCAGCTGTCGCCCTCCCCGGCCTCGTGGCGCTCAGCGGATACCTGCGTCCACACGTCCTCGTCGAAATCAGGAAAGGCCGTGTCGCCATCCGCATCCATATGGACGCGGGTGAAATGCAGGATGTGCGCATACGCCATGGCCTGGGCATAGACCTGCGCGCCGCCGACGATGCAGGCCTCTTCCGCCCCTTCGCCCGCCGCCGCGGCCAGCGCGTCTTCCAGCGAATGCACCAGCACCACGCCATCGGGCACCGGCGCCTCACTGCGGCTGAGCACGATGTTGGTGCGGCCCGGCAGGGGCTTGCCGAAGGAATTGAAGGTGGTGCGCCCGGCGATGATGGGCTTGCCCATGGTCGTCGCCCGGAAATGCTTCATGTCGCCCTTCAGGCGCCACGGCAACCCGTTATCCGCGCCGATGATGCCGTTCTCGGCCACGGCGACCACCATGGAAATACGCATGACGCAGAACCCTCAGACCGCAACCGGCGCGGAGATGTGCGGGTGCGCCTGATAGCCCTCGAGGCTGAAATCCTCATAGGTGAAATCGAACAGCGACCGCACCTCCGGGTTCAGCACCATGCGCGGCAGCGGATAGGGCTCACGCTCAAGCTGGGTGCGCGCCTGCTCCAGATGGTTGGAGTACAGATGCGCGTCGCCGAAGGTGTGCACGAAGTCGCCCGGCTCAAGCCCCGTCACCTGCGCGATCATCAGCGTCAGCAGCGCATAGGACGCGATGTTGAACGGCACGCCGAGGAAGATGTCCGCCGAGCGCTGGTAGAGCTGGCAGGAAAGCTTGCCGTCGGCCACGTAGAACTGAAACAGGCAGTGGCACGGGGCCAGCGCCATCTTGTCGAGGTCTGCCGGGTTCCACGCCGATACGATCAGCCGCCGCGAATCCGGGTTGGTTCTGATCTCGTTCACCAGCCATTTGAGCTGATCAACCGTGCCGCCCTCCGGCATGTCCCAGGAGCGCCACTGCTTGCCGTAGACGGGGCCGAGATTGCCGTCCTCATCCGCCCATTCATCCCAGATGCTGACGCCGTTCGCCTTGAGATAACGGGTGTTGGTATCGCCTGCGATGAACCACAGAAGCTCGTGGATGATGGATTTGAGATGCAGCTTCTTGGTGGTGACAAGGGGGAAGCCCTGCCCCAGATCGAACCGCATCTGATGGCCGAAAACCGAGACCGTGCCCGTGCCGGTCCGGTCATCCTTGCGCACGCCCTCGCGGAGAACGCGGCTCATAAGCTCGTGATATTGCTGCATGGCCCAGAGGTTAACGCGAGTCTGGCGGGGGCGGAAGCCGATTCCAGCCGCCCCCGAAAACTCTGGTTCCACCCTGCTACGGGCAGCTTGTCCCGTTGGTGAAGCCGATGGACCCCACCTGGCCGCCGATATCCGAGCAGAAGGCAGTTGTGGGTGCGGAATTGTCCACATTGCCCGAGCCGGAGACGGCATTGCCTGCCCCATCGAACCGGATGGTGTTGGTCGGCGTGCCGGCGAGGACGGACATGTTCACCGTCACCTGGTTGCCCACGGTCATCTCAAGGCCGTTATTGCCATTGGCGGAGATGGTGGTGCCGGTGACTGTCAGCACGTTGCCGTCTGATATGTCGACACCCTCTTCACCACCCGTCGAGGTGATGGCGGTGTTGGTGAGGGTGATGGTGTTGTTGTCGTCCGCGTCCAGCCCCTCGAGCACCGCCGTCACGGACCCGCCGGTGACGGAGAGAGTGTTCCGGTCAGACAGGAGGTAGCCGCGGCCGCCAAGGCCCATAGCCGTGCTGTTGGTGACAGTGATCGAGTTGCCATCCCGCACCTCGATAAAGTCCTCATTCGCACTGCTGACCGTGACATCGGAGACATTCACGGTGTTGTCGTCGAAGCCGAACAGCACATCGAACCCGATACCCGAGAAGCTCGTTCCGGCAACGGTGATACCATTGCGGTTGTCGAAGGCCACCGCGTCGCCGCAGATGGAGCTGAAGGTACCACCCGACAGCACCAGCGTGTTGTCGTCATCAATGCGCACGCCATCCCCGCACATGTTGGAGATGGTAGAGTTGCTGATGGTGATCTGGTTGCTGTCATTGGCAAACAGGCCGAACAGGCCAGTGTCGAACACGCTGTTTGCCACCGTCACCTGGTTGGCATTGTTGATCGCCAGCGACGGGCCGAACGGGGTGAACCCGACCGACACATTGCGCAGGGTCAGCGTGTTGCCATCCATGGCATTGATGCCCGCACCGCCGACACCCTGGATGCTGACATCATCCAGCACCACGAAGGCCGACGACCCGATCGACACGCCGTCATTGAAGGCGTTGAGCGGTATACCGGTTATATCGAGGCCCGCCACATGGGTGCGGTCGACGAGGTTGAGGGTCGGTGCGTCGGCGAGATTGCGCAAGGTGGGACGCGCGCCCGGCGCCGTCAGCGTGGTGACCGCGCCGCTGGTACGCCCGCGCACCTCGACACTGCCGCCGCCGCCGACCACTGTCTGGTTGGCCTGCAAGGTCTGCGGGCCGAACAGCGTGCCCGCCGAACCGTCCACGACGATCAGCGTGTTGCCGCCATTGGTGGCCGCCGGTGCCGTGATGCCGGTTGTGGCATCCGCATAGGCCACCCGGTCGAGCGCGACGCCGGTAGCAGCATCTTCCACCAGTTCCCGGCCGCTGGGCTCGGTCACGATATCTGTGTCGCGCTCCAGCCCGTCGGTCATCCGCCGCCACTGGACACTGCGCGGCCGGCCGACCTCCGCCCCGCCGGAGACGACGGTGAACGGCAGCCTGAACCGCACGCCGGCTTCCACATTGCCGCCGCGCACCTCATCGGACCGCCACTCCCCTTCAAGCGACAGGCGCGAGCCGGGCATCACCGGGATGATGTCATCCACCCGGAACTCGATCCGCGCCTTGGGGCCGGAGATATTGTCCGGGGCCTCATCCGCATCGAAATGAAATCCACCCGCATAGACGCGCAACGCCTGGGTGGCCGGGTCCGCCCCCAGCCATTCAAGCGGTACCAAGGTGCCAATTTCGCCGTCGACCCCCGACAGCGGCACTTCGGACGCGCCTTCGATATAGATCTGGCTGCCTTCGATCCGCGCCTGCGTGGTGCCCGGCGACCGCTTGGGATCGGTCAGCGCCCAATAGCCGTTGATGCGCACATCGAACTGCTCGGACAGGGCCTCCACGCCGCCGGAGGCCGCCCAGAACGTGTTTTTCTCGGAACTGTGGCGATGATCCCCGCCGGCCCACACACCGAGATTCCAGCCTGACGGCAACATGTGGCGGAAACCCACGGCGGCGTTGATCTCGGAGACCTGATCCTCGAACAGCTTGCCCCGCACATCGGTGAACACCAGGCTCTCATCGGACTGCATCAGCGGCAGGAACAGCGCCGCCTCACCGCGCTCGGACCCCGACCCGCCCAGATAGCCGCCAAGCTCCGCCCAGCCGCTCCAGGCGCTGTCGCCACCCGTCGAGGCGGTGCCGGAGGCCGCCGCCTGGCCGGGCGCAACAAACAGGGCGCCCAGCGCAGCGCCAAGCGCCAGACGTCCGAGCAAATGCCCGAACCGGCGAACAGAACGGTCGATCATGTGGTGCCCCCGCACACAGATTGCGGGCGACGGCACCCCCAAGTGCCCGCTTCGGCCCGCGTTAATCATCTGTTTACCATTGCAGTTTGGCACGCAGGCGACAGCGCGCCAATAGGCGGGCAGGATTCAAGGTAAATCCGGTGCGCGCCTGTCACCTTTCAGTGCTATAGGGGCCGCAAAGACGGATAATCCGGCAACAAGGGGGGACACTCATGTTCAAATGGACCGCGATCATCATCGGCGCACTGGCCGTCATCTATTACGGCCTGGCCTGGTTCATCGTGCCCGGCGCGCTGGAGCGGCCGACCAACCGGGTGCTGGAGCACGCGCCCTATCAGGTGAGCGATACGGCCATGAAGCTGCATGAGCGGCTCACCATCGCCGACCTGCACTCCGACACCCTGCTGTGGAGCCGCGATGTGCTGGACCGCGCCGACCGCGGCCATGTGGATGTGCCGCGCCTGGTGGAAGGCAATGTGGCGCTGCAGGTGTTCTCGGTCGTCACCAAGGTGCCGGACGGCCAGAACTATGAAGAGAACTCAGCCGACAGCGACCAGATCACCCTGGCCGCCATGGCTCAGGCCTGGCCGGTGTCCACCTGGGGCAGCCTGCTGGAGCGCGCGCTCTACCAGGCCGACAAGCTGGCGACTGCCGCCGAGCGCAAGCCGGACGCCCTCAAACTGATCCGCACCCGTGCGGACCTCGACGCCCTTCTCGCCGCCCGCGCCGGCAATCCCGGCCTCGTCGGCGGCCTGCTGGCCACCGAGGGCTCCCACCCGCTTGAAGGCGACATCGCCAATGTGGAGGTGCTCTATGAGGCGGGCTACCGCATGTTCGGCCTGCACCATTTCTTCGACAATGATCTCGGCGGCTCCCTGCACGGCCTCACCGGCGAAGGGCTCAACGCCTATGGCCGCGAAGTGGTGAAGGCCGCAGAAGCGCGGAAGATCATCATCGACGTTGCCCACTCCTCCCCCAACGCGGTGGCGGACGTGCTCGACATGGCCACCCGGCCGGTCGTGGTGTCGCATACCGGCGTGCGCGGTGCCTGCGACAGCGTGCGCAATCTTTCGGACGGGCTGATGCAGCGCATCGCGTCCCAGGGCGGCCTCATCGGCATCGGCTACTGGGAAGGGGCTGTCTGCGACATCTCACCCGCCGGTATCGCCCGCAGCATCGTCTACGCAGTCAATCTCGTGGGCGAGGATCATGTGGCCCTCGGCTCTGACTATGACGGTGCCACGCAGGTGGCCTTCGATACGTCCGAGCTGGCGGTGCTGACCGATGAACTGCTGAAGGCGGGCCTGCCGGAAGAAACAATCGTCAAGGTGATGGGCGGCAACCTGATCCGCTTCCTGCGGGCCAACCTGCCCGCCGATTGAGCGGGAGGCGGTGTGGGGTTCCATGCACCAAAGGCGCGGGTTTGAAGGGGTTTTGGTGCCGGACACCTTTAATCAACCCTCATATGGGCCTATATAGGGTGTGTCAGGTCGCACCTGACTATGGCGATAAACGGTCTGCGTAATAAACCTATCGGACCCGGGGGCAGTACCCGGCGCCTCCACCACAAACCCGCCGGTATCCCGGCAGCCCATTGGGCACAAGCTGCGACGGCGGGTTTCTGTGGGGGCGAACTAGGATCGACGAGGGCGTAAAGGCAGTTCTTTCGCTCGGCATGGTTCCGCCGTTATCGGGCCATATTGATAGTTGCCAACGACAACTATGCGGAAGCACGTCTCGCTGCGTAACGCAGCGCGATCGCTTCAATTGAAGCCTTAACGGTTCGCACCGTTGAGCGGGGTTCGAGGGCACCTGGCAACAGAAGCCCTCACTTCCATATTCAAGCATGCAGACTGGTGCGGCGGGTTGTTCGGGATGGGGTAACCATCCACATCGCCATGCTTTGAATTCCCAGCTATTTTCAGCGATAAGGATCGCTGGTCAGATCACCCTGGACCGACCTCCCCGGACCGACGATCAAGGAGAGCCCCCTTGCCGACTGATTCCATCCAGTACGACATTCTCGCCCGCGAGGCGCTGCGCCAGGTGGTGCATGACGTTCTGGAACAGGCTCAGCGCGAGGGCCTGCCCGGCGAGCACCATTTCTTCATCACCTTCGCCACCCAGGCACCCGGCGTGGTGATGAGCGACGAGCTGCGGTCAGACTTCCCGGACGAAATGACCATCGTGCTCCAGCACCAGTACTGGGACCTGGAAGTGAGCCGCGACCGCTTTGCGGTGAAGCTGGCGTTCGGCGGCGTGCCGCGCGAGCTGGTGGTTCCCTTCAAGGCGGTGACCGGCTTCTTCGACCCCAGCGTCCAGTTCGGCCTGCAATTCGCCCCCTCACCCGAGGAAGGCACCGGCACACCGGCCGCCGCACCTGCACCCGCAGGGGAAACGGCGGGCGACACCATGCCGCCCGTGCCCGGCCCTGCCGAGATCGACACCTCCGACGAGGCCGGCGACGGCGAGACCCAGGGCGAGGTCGTGAGCCTCGACGCCTTCCGCAAGAAGTAGGCTACCTCCCTCCCCCGCATATCAGCCCCCTGTGCGCCGACTGCCCCCCTTGCCACCCTGCCGCCCTGCGCTGGCGGGGGTCTGGTCGGGGGGGCGAGTGGCATGAAGCCGTGCTGCGTGCTAAACCGCTGGCCGTTTCAACCACCTCAAGCCAGACGGGAAGCCCCCACCATGACGAGTACGCGCACCGAAACCGACAGCTTTGGCCCGCTGGAGGTCCCCTCCGACAAATATTGGGGCGCCCAGACCCAGCGCTCGCTCGGCAACTTCAAGATCGGCACGGAAACCATGCCCAAGCCGCTGGTGCGCGCGCTGGGTGTCGTCAAGCGGTCCGCCGCGCTGGCCAATATCGCGCTCGACAACATCGAGCCGAAGCTGGGCGAGGCCATTGCGGCGGCGGCGCTGGAAGTGGCCGAAGGCAAGCTCGACGACAATTTCCCGCTCGTGGTCTGGCAGACGGGCTCCGGCACCCAGTCCAACATGAACGCCAATGAGGTGATCGCCAACCGCGCCATTGAGATGCTGGGCGGCACCATCGGCTCCAAGGAGCCGGTACACCCGAATGACCATGTGAACCGTTCCCAGTCGTCCAACGACACCTTCCCCACCGCCATGCACATCGCCGCCGGCGAGGAAGCCGTCCACAGCCTGGTGCCGGCCCTGCAGAAGCTGCGCAACGCGCTGAATGACAAGGCAAAGGAATGGGCCGACATCATCAAGATCGGCCGCACCCACACCCAGGACGCCACGCCGCTGACGCTAGGCCAGGAATTCTCCGGCTATGTCGCCGCCGTTGACAATGGCATCCGCCGCATCGAGCAGTCCCTGCCCGCCATCTACCAGCTGGCCCAGGGCGGCACGGCGGTCGGCACCGGCCTCAATGCCAAGCCGGGCTTTGCCGAAAAATTCGCCGAGGAAGTGGCGACCCTGACCAAGCTGCCGTTTGAGACCGCCCCCAACAAGTTCGAGGCCCTGGGCACCCATGACGCCATGGTGGAACTGTCCGGCGCGCTCAACACGGTGGCCGTGAGCCTGTTCAAGATAGCCAACGACATCCGTTTCCTGGGCTCGGGCCCGCGCTCGGGCCTCGGCGAACTGGCGTTGCCGGAAAACGAGCCCGGCTCCTCCATCATGCCCGGCAAGGTGAACCCGACACAGTGCGAGGCGCTGACCATGGTGTGCACCCAGGTGATGGGCAACCACACCACCACCACCATTGCCGGCAGCCAGGGCCATTTCGAGCTCAACGTCTACAAGCCCGTCATCGGCTACTCGGTGCTCCAGTCAATCCGCCTGCTCGCGGATGCCTCCGTCAGCTTCACCGACAATTGCGTCGTCGGCATTGAGCCGCGCCGTGACAACATCGCCGACCTGATGAGCCGCTCGCTGATGCTGGTGACCGCACTTGCCCCGAAGATCGGCTATGACAACGCCACCAAGGTCGCCAAGACAGCCCACAAGAACGGCACTACCCTCAAGGAAGAAGCCGTGGGCCTGGGTTTTGTCACCGAGGAAGAGTTCGACGAGGTGGTTCGGCCGGAAAAGATGATCAACCCGGCATAAGGGGTCGGCGTAAGGGGCCGTCATAAGGCACCAGCCCGGAACGGAAAGAGACGCACATGCCTGCGGAGATCAAACGATCTGTGACCCTGTCCGGCCACCGGACATCCATCACGCTTGAACCGGAGTTCTGGTCCGCCCTCAAGGAGATCGCCTGCACCCGCAAGATCTCCGTCAACGAGCTTGTGCGCCGCATTGACGAAGGCCGCGTGGGGGACGATGCCCCGCGCGGCCTCTCAAGCGAAGTCAGGGTGCATATCCTCGACCACTTCAAGACCCGCGCCGCCTGCGACACGGATTTGACCGACGGTGAGTGAGATCAGGCGGAGGCGTCAGGGTGTGGAAACAGCGGCCTTCCCGTCCGACGGCTGATCCAGCAGCACACGGACGGATGCGGGGTCTGCGCCCAGCTCCTCGATTTCCTTTTCAAGCAGCCGGCGGCCTGCGAAGGCTTCAAGGGCTGCCGTGTTCGTCACCCGCTCTGGTGCGGTGAAATCCCCCGCCACCACGATCTCGACCGGCGGTGCGCCTTCCGGCTGCGGCGGCGTCAAACGGGCTTCCACATCGAGCGCCATGCGGCCGATATCAGCAAAAGCCGCTGACCGGCCCGTGCCCGCCGCAAGCTCCAGCGCGATATCCGGCGCGCGCACGACACCGGACGTGACGGCGAGATTGCCCTTGATCGTCTTGAAGGAGGTGGCGCCGGAGCTGAGCGTAGCATCCGCCAGCGGCGCGAAATCGGCCACGTCATCAAGCTGCACGAGCCCGTCACCGAGGGCGGCAAGGTCCACGCCCGTAAGCGCACCATCCACCACCTCGAAACTGCCCTCACCCTTGATGGACGAGACGAGCGCCAGGGCGCTGAGCCCGTTGCCGGTGATCTTGAAATCGACATCGGCAAGGCCGGTGCCCGCCTCACCCAGGCCAAGCGCCCGCACGAAATCTCCTGCGGCAAGCCCCGTGCCCGCGACACTCATGTCAAGGCTGACACCATCCCCCGCCGTGACGGACCCCGAGGACCGGACCTCACCGTCAAAGGCGATGGCCCGCATCTGCGGCAGGGTCAGCACCCCGTCCTTGAGGGTCATGGTGCCGTCAAGCTCGCTGGCCCGCAGGTCACCGGCACCCACATTCTCGCCGGTGACGGTAATGTCGAGATCAGCCGCCGTCATCCAGCCGACGGGCAGCAGGCCGGTGCTCCAGCGGCTCTCCGCCTCCGGGGCCGCGTCTGGCGCGTCACTGTCATTTCCCTCCGCTGCCGGGGTGACGTGGTGCCCGCCCAGCAGCGCGAACAGCATCGGCAGATCCGTCTGCCGCGAGGCCAGCGTCACTGTGCCCCGCGGACGCACGGCCCCGCCTTCAATCAGATGAGCGGGCGTCACGCTTGCGTCGATGGTCATGTCGAGGCGCCCGTCACTGCCGGTCATCGCCAGCGACATGCCGGTGGTGCTGTAGGCTTCCCCGTCAAACCGCACACCGCCCATGAAGGTGACCGTATCGATGTCGCGCAGGCGGTAGCCCGCGGCCGCCGCGACGGCTGCCGGGTCATCACTGCCTGCCTGGACATCAAGCGCGTAGATGGCGGGCTTTGCCACCAGATCCACGGTGCCCGCAGCGCTGCCCATCAGCGCGTCGGTCGCCACTTCCACCGCGACGACGGAAGGTGCCCCGCGCACGCCCTCAATGGCGGCGGTCATGATGTGCGGCCCCTTGGCCTCACCGGCTTCCTGCGCCTTGGCGGCAGCCGCATCCTGCAAATCATCACCCGCGACACCGGCAATGGCCGTCACCGTACTGATGAGATCCTGCCAGTGATCGGATTCAAGGGTGGACGAAACCTCATAGGCTGCATCCGCGTTGCCGTTCGGCCCGGCGGCATAAAGCGCTTCCGTCACCACGCGGACAGCGCCCACCCGGCCGAGCACTGACAGGGCCATAGTCTGCTCGGGGCCGACCACCGCCCGGTCCGGCACAGCTTCCGCCGGCCACGAGGCGCGGGCGCTGAGCGACAGGGACTGAACCCGCTCCAGCGCCGCCTGCGGCAGCGGCAACACGCCCGCCAGCGCCGATGCGTCAGGGGCCGTCAGCGTGGCCTGATAGTCGCCGACCCCGCCGGAGGATTTGCCGGACAGGGTGCCGCTGGCACCATCCGCGCTGCGGAACAGGATTTCCGGGATGGTGACATGGGTGCCGCGTGCTTCCGCGATCAGGGAAACATTCTCCACGTGCACGTCATCCACGTCGAGGGCCGCCACCTTGAGGGCCACGCGCCCGTCAAAGCCCAGGTCGATCGCTTGCCCCGGCACGATGTCACCGGCCACCGGCAGATGCTCGAGCGGCAGCGCCAGCTTTTCAGCTTTCAGCGTGATGTCCACATCCGGCCGGGCATCGAAGCTCGAGGCCACCTGGCCGGAAATGCGGCCGCCATCAATGGACAGGTCCAGCTTGTCGAGACCGATACGCTTGGGGGTCAGGAAGACACCGCTTTCAAGATCAAGCGCTTCGAGCGGCATGCGGCTCAGCACCTGGGGCACATCCGCCTCGGTCATCCACGCAATCAGCGTGCGCGGCGTGCCGCCCTTCAGCGTCATGTCGCCGGAGAAATAAGGCCCTTCCCCGCCCATGGAGAGCGCGCCTGTGGCCGACCCCGCCACATCTCCCGGCAGCGTGACGGACAGGGAAGACAGCGAAATGGTCTCGCCGCCCGCTTCGCCTTCAAGCGCCACGTCGCGCAGCTTGCCGCTGGGTAGGCGGATTTCGTCAGCCGCAAGGGAATAGGTACCGGCGGGCAGACCGGCGATGATGTCCTCGGCTGCACGCACCAGCGCGTCGGTCGTCAGCGGCAGGCCCGCGGTCTCGAAGCCGGTGAAGTCGATGCGGTTGATGGCCGCCGTTGCCGCGAGGGTGACGCTGGCGTCGGCCCGGGCGTCAAGCGTGCCGGTGAGCTTGACGGCACCGGCGCCCGCTTCGATGTCGCGCAGGCTGATGCCGGCAGGTGACGCGATGACACCGGCGGTGAGCGCCACCGGCTGGCCCGCCGTCATGGCCCCAAGGGCGGGCGACAGATCGGTCGTCGCCCCGGCCTTGACCGCGCCGTCAAAGCGCACATCCGCGCCACGCCCGGTGACGATGCCGGAGAAGGTGGCCTCGGCCTGGCTGAAACTGACGGACAGATTGGCCTGCGATGCCTTGTCGGGCGCAACCTCGCCGAGGGTCGCCACGAACTCGCCGGGCTCCCCTGCCAACTCAGCCTTGCCGCGCGCTTTGTAAGGCCCGCTGAGGCCCGAGGCGGCGACGAGGGCTTCAACCTGCGCCAGCTCGAAATCCGACCCGATACCAAGATTGCGGAACCCGATGCGCCCGCCTGTGACCTCGATCTCATCAACCGAGATGGGGGGCAGCGCGTCGATGACCGTGGACCCTGCCGGAGCGGCGGCGGCCGATGACACATCGCCTTCGTCTGCATCTGCTGCTGGCGAGGCCGGCTGGAACTGCCAGTTGCTGCGCCCGTCCGGCGTCACTTCAAGCAAGAGGTCCGGCTCATGCATCGTCAGACGGCTGATGATCAGGTCACCCCGGAACAGGGACCCGACGGACAGCTCGGCGCGCATGCCTTCGACCTTCAGCATCGCGTCGCGCGAGCCACTGTCCGCGTTAGCGATGGTCATGCGGCCCAGGGTCAGCGTCGGCGATGGCAGCAGGGCGATGCCCACATCGCCGGAAATGGTGACGTCGCGGCCGGTCACGGCCTCCGCCTGCGCCTCGATCAGCCCGGCATAGCGGCTCCAGTCCAGGAAGCCGGGCACGATGAGCACAGCGGCCACCAGCAGCGCCAGCGCCAAGCCCGCATAGGACCAAATCGACCGCAAGCCTCGTCTCCCTTTCCGTCTATCTGCAATTGTGCCGGACGGCTGCCACCGGGGCGGTTCACCCTTATGGGCCCGTCAGGTTACGCTAAGTTGATGCAGCGCCGGTTAACCTCATCTTCTGGCAGATTTCCGCCAGTTCGGCCAATCCTTGCAGCCATATGGGAAACACACGCCATGTCCCAAGAGGAAAGTAACGGCCCGACACTCATCAACCTGTCGGACGCCCGCCGCGCCCGGGCCGCAAAACCGGGCAAGGCTGCCAAGCCGCGGCATGTGCGCAAGCAGGAAGAACGCGCCGAAAAAGCGCAGAAAGCTGCGGCAAATCGTGTGCGGACCGGTCGCAGCAAGGCCCAGAAGGCGCAGGACCGGCAGGAAATAACCCGCCTGCGCAGTCACGTGGACGGGGCCCGCCGCGACACACCCGGCACACCCTCCAAAGACGATTGACCCCCGAACCAGAGGCCGCTCAGCCCGCAGGCGGCAGCATCTTGCCCGGATTCATGATGTCGTGCGGGTCCAGCGCCTGCTTGACCGCCCGCATGGCGCCAAGCGCATCCCCATGCTCGCGGGCCAGATAATGCTGCTTGCCGAGACCGATACCGTGCTCGCCGGTGCAGGTGCCGCCCGCATCAAGGGCACGGGTGACCAGCCGGTCATGGGCGGCCATTGCCTCGGCCATGTTGGCCTTGTCCTCCGGGTCCACCAGCAGGATCAGGTGGAAATTGCCGTCCCCCACATGCCCCACAAGCGGCGCGGTGAGGGAGGTGGCGGCAATGTCGGCGCGGGTGGCGGCGATCACATCGGCCAGCCGCGAGACCGGCACGCAGACATCCGTCGTGAAGCCTTTCTTGCCCGGCTCAAGCGCCAGCGCGGCGTAATAGGCATTGTGCCGGGCTTCCCACAGGCGGCTGCGGTCCTCCGGCCGGGTGCTCCAGGCAAAGCCGCTTCCGCCATTCGCCTCCGCCAGCGCCGCCACGCGGTCCGATTGCTCGGCCACACCGGCCGCAGTGCCGTGGAACTCCAGGAACAGCATCGGCTGCTCGGGCAGCGACAGGCCCGAATAGGCATTGCAGGCACGCACCATTACGTCATCCAGCAGCTCGATCCGCGCCACCGGAATGCCGCTCTGGATCGTCTCGATGACGGTCGCCACCGCCTGGTCCACGCCCGCAAACGAGCAGGTGGCCGCCCCGATCTCCTCCGGAATGCCGTGCAGCCGCAAGGTGACCTCGGTGACAACGCCCAGCGTGCCTTCTGCCCCGATGAGCAGATGGGTGAGGTCATAGCCCGCGGCTGACTTGCGTGCCCGGCCGCCCGTATGCGCTACCGTGCCATCCGCCAGCACGACCGTCAGCCCAAGGACGTTTTCACGGATCGTGCCGTAGCGCACCGCGTTGGTGCCGCTCGCCCGGGTGGACACCATGCCGCCGATGCTTGCATCCGCGCCCGGGTCAACCGGCATGAAGAGCCCCGTATCCCGCAACTGGGCATTGAGCTGCTTGCGGGTGATGCCCGCTTCCACCGTGCAGTCGAGATCCTCGGGCGACACGCGCTTGAGCGCGGTCATGCGCGACATGTCGATGGCGATGCCGCCATGGATGGCCGCCACATGCCCCTCAAGCGAGGTGCCCGCACCGAAGGGGATGACCGGGACGCGATGGGCAGCGCATGTGCGCACGATGCGCGCCACCTCTTCGGTGGACTGCGGAAACACCACGGCGTCGGGCGGCGCGGTCTCGTGCCAGCTTTCATCATGGCCATGCTGCTCGCGCACCGCGGGCGCCGTGGACAGGCGCTCACCGAAATGCGGTGTCAGTGCCGCGATCACCTCCCCCACAGGGGAAGCGGACGCTGACAGTGGATTGCTCTTGCTCATGCCCATTGGAGGCCCTCCGTCCGTTCCCCGCACACCAGAGGCGTTGGGGGTGGATTGACGCCGCGCACTATGATCCCATCTTGCACTGTGGACATAAAGAAGAAGCTTGAGGACAAGGCTCCCATGGCAGGCACCTACCCCGCCCCGCTCATTGCCCCGCCCATGCAGGTAATCGAGGACTGGATCGACTATAACGGCCACATGAACATGGCCTTCTACAATGTCGTGTTCGACAAGTCGGTGGACGCGCTGTTTCTCGAGCTTGGCATCGGCGAGGATTACGTCACCACGGAAAAGGCCTCGGTCTTCACCGCCGAAATCCACGTCACCTATGCGCAGGAGCTGGCGCTGGGCGATCCCATCCGCGTGACCTGCCAGTTGCTGGACTATGATGCCAAGCGCATCCATCTCTTCATGGAGATGTATCACGCGGAAAAAGGCTATCTCGCCGCCACCATGGAGCAGATCGGCATTCATGTGAGCATGGAAACCCGCCGCTCGGCCCCCTTCCCCGACCACCTGATGACCGAGCTTGAAGCGCTCAGGACATCCCATGCTGCCCTCCCGGTGCCGCCGCAGGTCGGCCGCGTCATCGGCATCCCCAGGAAAGCACACGCCACCGCATGATCCGGTTTTTCAGCCTGTCCGTCCTCACTGTCAGCCTGCCTGTCCTTGCCGGGCTGGCCGCGCTTGCGCTCATGCCCGCCCAGGCCCAGCAGATCGGCGCCGACTGCCAGAGCCCCGCCCTGCCGGGGGTGGACTGGCACCGCTGCTACCTGGACGACAAACCGCTGCCGGGCGTGGACCTGACCGGTGCCCGCCTGCGCGAGACGCGGCTGATCCGCGCCAATCTGTCGGCTGCCGTGCTGGATGAGGTGGATGCCCGCCGCGCCAAGTTCATGCGCGCTTTGGCGCCCAGGGCCCGCTTCCATGACGCCGACCTGCGGGAAGCGGATTTCACCCGTGCCAATCTCGAAGGGGCGGACCTCACCGGCGCGGACCTGCGCCGCACCCGCTTCTTCAAGGCCAATTTGCGCCGGGCCAACCTGACCGGCGCGCGCCTTGGCAACACGGACATTCTCGACGCCGACCTGACCGGTGCCACCTGGACCAACGGCACCTATGTGTGCGGGCCGGGCTCCATCGGCCAGTGCAAATAGACCCAACGCCCGGCACCGCTCCCCGCCCGGTCAGCGCGGCTTGATGTCCCGCCGGATGGCCGCAGCGCCCGCCGCGTCGATATCCATCGTCCGCGCCAGCTGCTCTGCCTGCTTCCTGAGTGCCCTGTGGGGAATGGCGTCGAGCGCCCGCCCATAGGCCTGGAAATTGTCCGACAGGGCATCCATCTGGCCCTTGAGGTCAGCCATGGTGCGCTGGAAACGGTCGACTTCTGCGCGCTGCACCGCCATCTCGCTCACCACACGCTCCATCTTGGCCGCAACATCCGGGCCCAGACTCATGCTGCCGTCCTGCGGCGTCGTCCCAGGGATCGCCCCCTGATCATCGTGCCGCCCGGCTGATACCCCCAGCCCCTGCGGCACGAACGCGATCACATCACCCATACTGTCTCCGATACTGATGTAAGGTCTCAGATGTGTTGTAGGGCGCGCCCGGTAAGGCTTTCTTTGGTGGATTTGCGCCATTTTACCCAAAGTCCGATCCTTTCCGGTAACCTTGCCGAAAGCTTTCACCCCGCCCGTAACCGCCTCTGGTTTCCCGCCCGCACATGTCTCTCAGCTTCGCCGACAGCCGCACCTCCCTTGAATCAGCTCTGCGGCGCGCCACCACGTCGCCCGTGCCCCGGGTGTGGCTGGCGGCGGTGCTGGTGGGCATTGCCGCGGGCTATGCGGCACTGGGCTTTCGCCTCGCCATCGGCGGTGTGCAGTTTTTGTGGATCGGCGACGCGGAGGAGAACCTGTTCCGCCTGCTGCAGGAAACGCCGGCCTGGATCATCATCGCCGGGCCGACACTTGCCGGCCTCGTGGTCGGCCTGTGGCTCACCTACATCCACCCAACCCAGCGGCCGGAGGCGATTGCCGATGTGATCGAAGCCCGCGCCATCGGTGCCGGGCGGCTGCCGATCTGGCGTGGCCTCAGCGCCGCGGTTATCTCCGCCATCTCCCTGGGCGGCGGCGCCAGCACCGGCCGCGAAGGCCCGGCCGTGCATCTGGGCGCAGCGCTTGGTTCCTTCCTCGCCCAGCGCTTCGGCTTCACCCCCACCCATATGCGCACCCTGCTGGCGGCGGGCGCAGCCTCGGCTGTGGCCGCTTCCTTCAACGCCCCCATCGCCGGGGCTCTGTTCGCCCTGGAAGTGGTGCTGGGCCATTACGCGCTGCGCGCATCCGGCCCCATCGTCATTGCCAGCGTCATTGGCGCGCTCATCGTGCGCTTCCATATGGGAGCGTCCCCCGCCTTCGTGCTGCCGGACTACATGATCACCAGCCTTGCGGACTTTCCCGCCTTTGCCGCGCTCGGGGTGATCTCGGCTCTGGTGGCCATCGGCTTCATGCAGGTGGCGATGAAGACCGATGACCTCGCCCGCCGCATCACCATGCCCCTGTGGCTGCGGCCGGTTGTCGGCGGGCTGGGGCTGGGGCTGATCGGCCTGTGGTTCCCCGAGGTGCTGGGGGTGGGCTATGCGGCCACCGATGCGGCCCTGCAGGGGGAATTCGGCCTGACGCTGCTCGTCTCCCTCGTCATTGCCAAGATCATCGCCGCGTCGCTCACCATCGCCAGCCGCTTCGGCGGCGGGGTGTTCTCGCCGTCGCTCTATCTGGGCGCCATGGCGGGCGGCGCCTTCGGCCTCATCCTCAGCTACACGGTGCCGGATATCGCCTTCTCGTCCCACGCGGTCTATGCGCTGGTGGGCATGGGGGCCGTCGCAGGCGCTGTGCTGGGCGCACCGCTTTCCACCCTGCTGATCGCGTTTGAACTGACCGGCGGCTACGAGATGACCATCGCGCTGATGGTGTCGATCTCCATCGCCACCGCCCTGACCCAGGGCCTGTTGGGCAAGAGCTTCTTCCAGTGGCAGCTGGAGCGCCGCGGCCTCAACCTCTATGGCGGCCCGCGCTGGCAGATCCTGCAGACGGTGCTGGTGCAGGACTTCATGCGCCGGGTGACCGAAGACCCCAACACCCCGCTGCAGACCCTCGACGAGGACGACGAGCGCCTGTTCACCGGCGACAGCCTGGAGAAGACCCTGGCGCTGTTCGAGTCGTCCCAGCACGAGACCCTGCCCGTGGTGCAACCCTCCGAGACACTGGAAATCGTCGGCACCGTCCATCACACCGATGCCCTGCGCGCCTATAACGAGGCACTGGTGGAAGCATCGCGGGAAGAGCACAGCTGAGCCTGCTGCCGGGCGGCGTGGTGGCGGGTCTGTGCGGCTGGTGTAATGGGCACCGCCCACCCCCTCACCCTCCCACCGCTCACGCGGCGGGCCCCTCCCTCTCCCGCAAGGGGAGAGGAAATGAGAGCTCCGCCCCCTCCACCGCTGTCCCCCCGGCTTGACCGGAGGGTCTATCTGAGGTGGCTGGCACGGTTCTTCTGTGAGGCAGGTGGTCAGGCATATGACCGTCGCATCCGCCATGCGTCCGGCAACCTCCCATAGGCCCTCCGGTCAAGCCGGAGGGAGAGCGGATTTGTGTGCGGTCCCCGGTAAAGTCACCTCTCCCCTGCAGGGAGAGGTCGGTGCGCAGCACCGGGTGAGGGGGACGGCGCTTGCGGGATTGTGAGGCGGGCGTGCTGGGCACCGCCCACCCCCTCACCCTCCCACCGCTTGCGCGGCGGGCCCCTCCCTCTCCCGCAAGGGGAGAGGGGAATGAAAACCCCGCCCCCTCAACCGCTTTCCCTCAGGCTTGTCCGGAGGGTCTGTCTGAGGCGGCGGGCACGGGCGGCCTCTGAGGCACGCCCGCGCCCCGCTTCAATTTGCCCCCAAATCCCGCAGCCTTTCCCATGGCGTGCGTGCATGTTCATGCTAAGTTCCCGATTCTGATGAGCGATCCATTCGACCTTGGCGACATTCCTGAAGAGGAAGCAGCGCGCGGGCCCTCTATTTCCGAACGGGCGGCGGCGGGCGTGGCTGCGCCTGCGCCTTACCTTGAGAACCTGAACGAGCCTCAACGCGAAGCCGTGGAGGCGCTTGATGGCCCCGTGCTCGTGCTGGCCGGCGCCGGCACCGGCAAGACGCGGGTGCTGACCACGCGGCTGGCGCATCTGCTCAACACCCGCCGCGCCTGGCCGAGCCAGGTTTTGGCTGTGACCTTCACCAACAAGGCCGCCCGCGAGATGAAGCAGCGCATCGGCGCGCTGATCGGCGGCACGGTGGAGGGCATGCAGTGGCTCGGCACCTTCCACGCGCTGGGCGCCAAGATATTGCGCCGCCATGCCGAGCTTGCCGGGCTGCGATCCGACTTCACTATTCTGGACACGGACGACCAGATCCGCCTGATGAAACAGGTGATCCAGGCCGCCGGCATCGATGAAAAGCGCTGGCCCGCCCGCCAGTTGGCGAGCCTCATCGACGGCTGGAAGAACAAGGCCCTTGGCCCTGACCAGGTGCCCAAGGGTGAGGGCTTTGCCTTCGCCAACGGCAAGGGCGCGGAACTCTACGCCGCCTATCAGGAGCGCCTCAAAACGCTCAACGCGGTCGATTTCGGCGACCTCTTGGTGGAAAACCTGCGCATCTTCCAGGAGCACCCGGAGGTGCTGGAGGATTTCCAGAATCGCTTCAAATACATCCTGGTGGACGAATACCAGGACACCAACGTGGCGCAATATCTGTGGCTGCGGCTTTTGGCACGCGGACACAAGAACATCTGCTGCGTGGGCGATGACGACCAGTCGATCTATGGCTGGCGCGGCGCCGAGGTGGACAACATCCTGAAATTCGAAACGGATTTCCCCGGCGCCAAGGTCATCCGCCTCGAACAGAATTACCGGTCGACGCCGCATATCCTGCAGGCGGCCTCCGGTCTCATCACCGCCAATCAGGGCCGCCTCGGCAAGACCCTGTGGACGCAGATGAATGAGGGCGAGAAGGTCACCGTCAAGGGCGTGTGGGACGGCGAGGAAGAAGCGCGCGCCATCGGCGAGGACATCGAGCAGTTCCAGCGCAACGACCACAGCCTGAGCGAGATCGCCATCCTCGTGCGCGCCTCCTTCCAGATGCGCGAATTCGAAGACCGCTTCATCAATCTCGGCCTGCCCTATCGCGTCATCGGCGGCCCGCGCTTTTACGAGCGCATGGAGATCCGCGACGCCAACGCCTATTTCCGCCTTGTCGCGCAGCCGGATGATGATCTGGCGTTCGAGCGCATCATCAACAAGCCCAAGCGCGGGCTGGGCAATGTGGCGGTGCAGACCCTGCACCAGGCCGCCCGCGCGCAGGGCACCAGCATGTGGCGCGCCGCCCGGGCGCTGATCGACTCAGAAGAGCTGAAGCCCCAGGCCCGCCGCGCGCTGACCACCTTCGTCGAAAGCGTCGAGCGCTGGCGCAAGCTGCTGCCGGCGCTGCCGCATACGGAGCTTGCTGAGCAGATCCTCGATGAATCCGGCTACACGGAGATGTGGCAGAACGACAAGACTGCCGAAGCGCCCGGCCGTCTCGACAACCTCAAGGAGCTCGTCCGCTCCATGGAGCAGTTCGAGAACATGGCAGGCTATCTCGAGCATGTGTCGCTGGTGATGGACAAGGATGATCAGGAGACGGACGACAAGGTCAACCTGATGACCCTGCACGCGGCCAAGGGGCTGGAATTCGACACCGTGTTCCTGCCGGGCTGGGAGGAAGGGCTGTTTCCCAACCAACGTTCCCTTGATGAAAACGGACTGGCGGGTTTGGAGGAAGAACGAAGGCTTGCCTACGTCGGCATTACCCGAGCAAAAAAACGTGCAAAAATCTCCTTCGCGCGAAACCGCAAGATGTTCCGCTCGGGGGGCGGACTTACGTGGAGCGACGCCATGCCCTCGCCCTTCATCGACGAATTGCCGGAAGCCAATGTGGAAGTCGAGCAGCAGGGCGACACCTATTCCTACGGGCCCTCGCGCTTCGACGAAGGCGGCTTTGCCGGCAGCGACTATGACAGCCCCGGCTGGCGCCGCGCCCGCGCCAATGCAGGCAGCACGTCAACGCCGCCGCGCCGCGCGCCGATGATCGACGCCCAGGCCACCCTGATCGCCACCTCCGCCCCGGACGCGGAGGGCTTCGCGCGCGGCGAGCGGGTGTTCCACCAGAAATTCGGCTATGGCCGCATCGAATCCATCGAAGGCACCAAGCTGACCGTGGCGTTCGAAAAGGCCGGCACCAAGAAAGTCATCTCAAGTTTCGTGGAGCGGACATGACCGCCGACCCCAATCTCTGGCAGGCGGTGTTCCGCGTGCCCCAGGCCGATGCCGACAGCGCGACGGACTGGCTGACCGAAACCCACCCGGACGTGCTCTCGGTCTCAGCCTTCGAGGAAATCGGCGGCGACTATGCTCTGACCGTGCTGTTCGGCGATGAGCCGAGCCGCGAGTCGATCGACGCAGTGCTGGCCGAAGCGCTGGACGACGTGCCCGGCTACAGCCTCGAACAGCTGCGCAACGAGGACTGGGTGAAGCGCGGGCTGGAGGACCTGAAGCCCGTGCGCGCCGGCCGCTTCCACATCCATGGCAGCCACGACGCCCCTGCCCCCGGCGGCACCCACTCACTGCTGATCGAGGCGGGCGAAGCCTTCGGCACCGGCCAGCATCCAACCACCACCGGTTGCCTGCTGGCGCTGGATGATTTGCTGAAACGCGGGCTCGACGGCCCGGTCTTTGATCTGGGCTGCGGCACCGGCATTCTCTCCATCGCCTATGCGCGCGCCACCCGCCTGCCGGTGATCGGCGGTGACATCGATGCGCCGTCAGTGGATTTCGCCAATGCCGCCGCCCGCGCCAATGGCGTCGGGCCGCTGGTGGACGCGGTGGAGGCCACGGGTTTCCAGCACAACGCGATCCGCGAGCAGGCCCCCTTCGGCCTTGTCATGGCCAATGTGCTGGCGGGCCCGCTGATCAGCCTCGCCCCCGACATGCGCCGCTTCACCCGCGGCGGCGGGCCGGGCTTCGGCAGCCATGTGATCCTGTCCGGCCTGCTGCGCCACCAGTCCCGCGCCGTGGAGGCCACCTATCGCGGCCAGGGCTTCTGCGTCGTTCAGCGCTATCCCATCGGCGAATGGATGACCCTGCTGCTGCAGCGCTGACCGGCTTGGCGATCCCGCCCATTGCGCCTAAATAGGGTGCATGGACAAAGCACTCGGTTTTCAGATCTTCTCCGACAATCCGGACCCCACCGTGGGCGCCCCGCGCGTGGCCAGGCTGCGCGAGGAAATGGCGCGCCGGGGGCTCGACGGCTTCATCATTCCCCGTGCCGATGAGCACCAGGGCGAATATGTGCCGCCGCACGCCGAGCGCCTGAAATGGCTGACAGGCTTCGGCGGGTCCGCGGGCATGGCCATCGTGCTGAAGGACAAGGCCGCCATCTTCATTGACGGGCGCTACACGCTTCAGGTGCGCGACCAGGTGGACATGGCGATCTTCGAGCCGCAGCATTTGGTGGACGAACCGGCAACCCGCTGGATCGAGGAAAACCTGGTGCATGGCGCGCGGCTGGGGTTTGACCCGTGGCTGCACACGGCAGCCGCCGCCGCCCGCCTGCGCAAAGCCTGCGAGCGGGCGGGCGCAGAGCTTGTTCCCTGCACGGATAATCTTGTTGATGCGATCTGGGACGACCAGCCGCAACAGCCCTTCGGCGCCGTTGTGCCGCATCCGCTGGATCATGCGGGCGAGGACCACGAGGCCAAGCTCGCCCGCGTGTCGGACACGCTGGAACATGACGACGTGCACGCCGCCATCCTCACCCAGCCGGATTCAATTGCCTGGCTGTTCAACATCCGTGGCAGTGATGTAAGCCACACCCCCCTGCCGTTGTCATTCGCGATCCTGCACGAGGACGGCCACGCGGATCTGTTCATCGACGATCGCAAGATCACACCCGAAACCCGCGCCCATCTCGGCAACAAGGTGACCCTGCACGCCCCCGGTCGCCTGAAGGAAGCGCTGGAGGAACTGGGTGCCGCCAAAAAGGAAGTGCGGCTGGATATTGCCAGTGCCGCGGAATGGATCCATGAGCGCCTGAAGGACGCAGGTGCCGTCATCCGCGCAGGCGATGACCCTTGCGTGCTGCCCAAGGCGCGCAAGAACGATGCTGAACTTGCGGGCATGCGCGCAGCCCATATCCGCGACGGCGCTGCCGTGACCCGCTTTCTGGCCTGGCTCGACCGCGAAGGTCCCAAGGGCGGTGTCACCGAAATCTCGGCCGCCCGCGCGCTGGAAGGCTTCCGCGCCGACACCGGCGCGCTCAAGGATCTGTCCTTCGACACGATCTCAGGCGCAGGGCCGAACGGTGCCATCGTGCATTACCGCGTCACCGAAGCCACCGACCGGCCGCTCAATCCGGGCGACATCTATCTGGTGGATTCAGGTGCGCAATATCTTGACGGCACCACGGACATCACCCGCACCGTGGCAATCGGCGAACCGGCCAACTCACCGGGCCTTGCCGATGTGCGCGACCGCTTCACCCGCGTGCTCAAGGGCCATATTTCGCTCGCCATGGCGCGCTTCCCCAAGGGCACGTCCGGCTCGCAGCTCGACGTACTGGCGCGCAATGCCCTGTGGCAGGCGGGGCTCGATTTCGACCACGGCACCGGCCATGGCGTCGGCAGCTACCTGTCGGTCCATGAAGGCCCGCAGCGCATCTCCAAGCTGCCGCATAACGTGCCGCTCGACCCGGGCATGGTGGTGTCCAACGAGCCGGGTTTCTACAAGACCGGTGCCTACGGCATCCGCATCGAGAACCTGGTCGCGGTGACGCAGCCCGACGAGATCGACGGCGGCGAACGGCCAATGCAGGGTTTCGAGACGCTGACCCTGGCCCCGATTGACCGCATGCTGATCATTCCCGACTTGCTGTCGGCCGAAGAACGCGCCTGGCTCAACGCCTACCACGCCCGCGTCCGCGACACCCTGATGCCCCTGCTGCCGCCGGAGGACCAGGCGTGGCTGGAGCAGGCCACGAAGGCTGTTTAGGGAGCCCATTTTGAGGGGTTGCCTAGCTAAGCATCCAGCCGCAGCCCCGGGCTTGACCCGGGGCCCACTCGCCGACGCCCCAACCCGCAGCAACTGCGAGTGGACCCCGGATCAAGTCCGGGGATACGGCGGATTGGGTCTACGCGCTCAGAGTGCGCCCGATCCTCCCATGGATCCTCCGGTCAAGCCGGAGGAAGAGCGGGAGGGGTAGCAGAAAAAAGCCCTCACTCCGTCACCCCGGACTTGATCCGGGGTCCAGGGGCAACACGGGTGCCGTAAGAAGCTTCCATCCTCCGCTTCCCCCACGTCCCGCATCCCTCCGGCTTGACCGGAGGGCCCACTCGCTTCGGCTGTTGGGAACAGAGCGTGCGGCGGGTGCACGGCCACAGCCACGTGCACGTCGACAAGGGGTCATGAGAGTAGACCCTCCGGTCAAGCCGGAGGGATACGGAGAGGGGGACAGGCTATTGCGTCAGGAATTTGCCATCTCGACCCAGCTGTCCTCGTCGATCACCTCGACGCCCAGGGATTCCGCTTTCTTGAGCTTGGACCCGGCCCCCGGTCCTGCAATCAGCAAATCGGTCTTCGACGACACGGAGCCGGCCACCTTGGCGCCCATGGCTTCGGCACGGGCCTTGGCTTCGGCGCGGGTCATCTTTTCAAGAGTGCCGGTGAAGACCAGCGTCTTCCCCGCGACCGGTGAGCCTGATGTGTCCGCCTGTGCCACTGTCTGCGGTGTGACGAAGGACATGAGGTCGTCCACCACCTCGCGATTATGGGGTTCACGGAAGAACTCGACCACCGCGTCCGCCACCACGGCGCCGATGCCGTCAATCGCCACGAGCTCCTGATAGGCTGTGCTGTCAGCCCCCTCGCCCGCCGCTTCCATGGCGGTGCGGAACGCCTCGAAGCTGCCATAGCTGCGGGCCAGCAGCCGCCCGGTCGTCTCGCCCACATGACGGATGCCGAGCCCGAAGATCAGGCGGCCGAGATCCGGCTGACGGCGGTCCTCAATGGCATCAAGCAGATTGGACACAGACGTCTCGCCCCAGCCGTCCTTCTGCTTCAACTCGTCCGCATGCGCGCTGATGCGGTAGATGTCCGCCGGGCTCTTGAGCCAGCCGAATGCGTGAAAAGCTTCGACCTGTTTGGCGCCGAGCCCGTCAATATCCAGCGCCGTGCGGCCGACGAAGTGTTTCAGCCGCTGGACAAGCTGTGCTTCACAAATGAGACCGCCCGTGCAGCGGCGCACGGCGTCGGCCTTGCCGGTCTTCTCATTGACATCGCGCACTGCATGGCTGCCGCAGACAGGACATGTCTCGAGCGGTTTGAACACCTTTTCGCTGCCGGTGCGCTTGTCGTCCAGCACCCGCACCACCTGGGGGATGACGTCGCCGGCGCGCTGCACCACGACCATGTCGCCGATGCGGATGTCCTTGCGGGCGATCTCGTCTTCATTGTGCAGGGTGGCGTTGGAGACAACGACGCCGCCCACGGTCACCGGCTCCAGCTTGGCAACAGGCGTCAGCGCGCCGGTGCGGCCCACCTGGATCTCGATGTCGTTGAGGCGGGTGATTGCCTGCTCGGCCGGGAATTTATGCGCCGTGGCCCAGCGCGGGCTGCGCGACACGAAGCCCAGCCGCTGCTGCCAGTCCAGCCGGTCCACCTTGTAGACCACGCCGTCAATGTCATAGCCGAGATCGGCCCGCCGTTCCTCAATGGCGTGATAATGCGCGATCATCTCGTTGATGCTCGTGCAGCGCTTCATCAGCGGATTGATCTTGAAACCGAACGTGCCCAGCCGCTCGACCGCCTCCATCTGCGTGGCGGCCCCAAGCTCGGACACCTCGCCCCACGCATAGGCAAAGAATTGCAGCGGCCGTTTGGCGGTGATGGACGGGTCAAGCTGGCGCAGGCTGCCTGCTGCCGCATTCCGCGGATTGGCAAACGGGTCCTTGCCCGCCTCTTCCTGCTGCGCGTTGAGGGCCGAGAAGGCGGCGTGGCTCATATAGATCTCGCCGCGCACCTCGAAGATGTCGGGCAGAGCGGTGCCCTTCAGTCTGTGCGGCACGTCCTTGATGGTGCGCACATTGGCGGTGACGTTCTCGCCCTCCTGCCCGTCGCCACGGGTGGCGGCCATGACGAGCTCACCCTTCTCGTAGCGCAGGGAGCAGGACAAGCCATCGATCTTGGGTTCCGCCGTGAACGCCAGCTCTTCCTCAGGCTTGAGATTGAGGAAGCGGCTTATGCGCAGACCGAACTCACGCACGTCCTCATCGTCAAACGCGTTGGATAGCGACAGCATGGGGACCGCATGCTTCACCTTGTCGAACTTTTCAGACGGCGCGGAGCCGACGCGGCCGGAGGGTGAATCCTCCCGGATCAATTTCGGGAAGCGCGCCTCGATCTGGGTATTCCGCTTGCGGAGCTTGTCATAGGCGGCATCGGATATGACCGGCTTGTCCTCGCCGTGGTAGGCCGCGTCATGCCGGGCAATCTCTGCGGCCAGACGTTCAAGCTCGGCGGCGGCCTGGTCCTCGGTAAGGTCCCGCACATCTACGGATGAGACATCCTCCGGCGCGGGTTTCTTCTTGCCGCTCATGATCCAGCCCCGATTAGCTGATCGGCGGCAGCGCGCGCGGCATCGGTGACGGTCGCACCCGCCAGCATGCGGGCGATTTCCTCGCGCCGTGCGTCGCTTTCAAGCGGCGTCACATGGGTGGCGGGCAAATCGCTCTTCGCCTTGCCCTTCACGCGCTTTTCGATCTTGAGGTGATTGTCGGCGCGGGCGGCCACCTGCGGGCTGTGGGTCACCACCAGCACCTGCACCGCCTGGGCAAGCTTTGCCAGCCGTTCCCCCACGGCCTGCGCGACGGCCCCGCCGACGCCCGCATCCACCTCGTCGAAGATCAGCACCGGGGCACCGCCACGGGCGGCCAGCGACACCTTGAGCGCCAGCATGAAGCGGGCAAGCTCACCGCCCGACGCGATCTTGGCAAGCGGCGCAAAAGGCGCGCCGGGATTGGTGGCGACTTCAAAGCGCACCCGGTCAAGCCCGTCCGGGCCGCCGTCCGCATCCGCCACGATGTCAATCTCGGTGTGGAAGCGCGCCTTATCGAGCTTGAGCGGCGGCAGTTCCTTCGCCACCGCCTTGTCGAGCTTGCGGGCGGCTGCGGCCCGCGCGTCCGACAGCTTGCGGGCGCTGGCGAGATAGGCCTCATGCGCCTGTGCGGCAGCCGCTGTCAGCTCCTTGAGACGGCCCTCGCCGCCTTCAATGTCCTCAAGCCGTGCCGCCAGACGCTCCGTAACCTGAGGAAGATCGTCGACCGTGCAGCTATGCTTGCGCGCCGCCGCCCGCAAGGCGAAGAGACGGCCTTCCACCTGCTCAAGCCGGTCGGCGTCGAATTCAAGGCCGTCCAGCACGGCAGCCACCTGCGCGCGCGCCTCCCCGGCTTCGACGACGGCACGGTCAAGCGCGGAAACTGCCGCATCAAGCCGGCCTGCCGCCGCATCCTGACGGGCTTCAATCCTGCCCAACGCTGCCGACAGCCGCGCCTCCACGCCGCCATCATCCTCAAGGGTGGCCAGCGCGTCGGTGAGATCAGCGGAGATCTTTTCAGCGCTCATCATCAGCGTGCGCTCGCCAGCCAGCGCCTCTTCCTCACCCTGTTCGGGTGCCAGCTCGCGCAGCTCGCCGACAGCGACGCGGAGATAGTCCGCATCCGCCCGGGCGCGCTCGATCTCTTCCGTCTCGGCGGCAAGTTCGGCCTGCGCGGCCTTCCAGGCGCTGTGCAGATCAGCCAGGGCGCGCACATCCTTTTCGAGACCTCCAAAGGCATCAAGCAGGCCGCGATGGGTGGCGGCATCGAGCAGGCCGTGGGTGTCGTGCTGGCCATGGACCTCGACCAGCATGTCGCCGATCTGCCGCAACAGCGCGACCGACACCGGCTGGTCGTTGACGAAAGCGCGCGTGCGCCCATCCGCCGACTGCACCCGGCGCAGGATGAGTTCGCCTTCCTCCTCGATACCGGACTCTTCCAGCAGCGCCTTGAGCGTAAGGTTGGACGGTGTTTCGAAGATCGCGGTGGCGGTGCCCTTCTCCGCCCCGCTGCGCACAAGGCCCGCGTCTGCGCGCGCACCCGTGGCAAGGCCGAGACTGTCGAGAAGGATGGACTTGCCCGCGCCGGTCTCGCCGGTGAGTGCGCTCAGGCCTTCGTCCAGCGCAAGGTCAAGCGCCTCGATGAGGACGATGTCGCGAATGGAAAGGGCCGTCAGCATGCCCGCGACTGCCTAAAAGACGCTCTGCCAGGCCCGGCTGATCCACGAGCCTTCGTCTTCGAAGGGCTGCAGGCCGTCATTGGCCAGCAGCGCATAGGAATATTCGTACCACTCCGAGCCCGGATAATTGTAGCCGAGCACGGCCGCGGCGGTCTGCGCCTCATGCTGCACGCCGAGCGCCATATAGGCCTCTGACAGGCGATGCAGGGCTTCGGCGGTGTGGGTGGTGGTCTGGTAACGGGTGATCACCGTGCGGAAGCGGTTGATCGCCGCCACATACTGACCGCGATTGAGATACCAGCGGCCGATATGCATTTCCTTGCCGGCCAGGTGGTCATAGGTGAGGTCCACCTTGAGCCGCGCATCGCGCGCATATTCGCTGTCCGGGAAACGGCGCACCACTTCTTCAAGCGCCCGCAGCGCGCGCTCGGTGGTTCGCTGGTCACGCGCCACGTCGGTGATCTGCTCATAAAAGGACAGGGCCACCAGGTAATAGGCATAGCCCACATCCGGATTGCCCGGATGCAGGGCGATGAAGCGCTGAGCGCCGATGATGGCGCTGTCATACTCATTGACCTGGTACTGGCAGAAGGCACCCATCAGGATCGCCCGGCGGGCCCATACCGAATAGGGATGCTGGCGCTCCACCTCGTCGAACAGCGGGACGGCGGCGCGGTAATTGCCGTCTTCCAGCTCGTTGACGGCGTTGTTGTAGAGCTCCTCGACGGGGGTCTCGACATATTCCAGCTCGTCCGCGTCATCGCCGGAACAGGCGGCAAGCACCAGCGCGGCGGCAAGGGCGGCGCTGCGGACAAGAGCGGCGGGAAACTGGAAATGAAGCATGGTCGAACCGGATTTGTGATGACGCCGGACGAGTCATCCCGCCCTCAGCGTCAGGACCCGCACAATAGCCACTTCCGCCCATGCGCGGCAATGCGTGTGGACGCACCGCCGGGCATCAAACTGCCGTCAGAGGCAGCAGATTGGGAAATCGGATGGGGGGTTTATCAGGCAGGGGCCGCAACAGCCTGGCCGACCGGTGCGGAGGCGCCGGAAACCGCCCCGCCCGTCACCGCCGGCAGCGCCGTGGCCGGTGCCTCGGTGGTGATCTCGAAGGCATCGGGCTCTGCCAGCAGCGCCTGCACGAGCTGATAGTTGAAGGCGTGGCCCGAGCGGACACCGCGATAGCGGCCGATCACCGGCGCGCCGAGCACGAAGAGGTCGCCGATCGCGTCCAGCATCTTGTGGCGCACGAATTCGTCGTCATGGCGCAGGCCTTCCTCATTGAGGATGGCGTCGTCCTGGATGGCAACGGAATTTTCAAGCGAGGAGCCGCGCGCCAGACCGAGGCTGCGCAGGAATTCCACGTCCTTCACGAAACCGAAGGTGCGGGCATCGGCGATGTCGCTCTTGAAGGCGCCCGCCGCCAGCTCGACTTCCAGCTCCTGCTGGCCGATCACCGGGGTGTCGAAATCGATGGAGAAGAAGAAGGACTGGCCGTCGAACGGTTCCAGCGACGCCACCTTCTGGCCGTCCACCACTTCCACCTTGCGCAGAATGCGCAGATAGCGGCGCGGGGCGGCCTGCTGCTCGATGCCGGCGCACTCGATCAGGCGCACGAAGGGCGCGGACGAGCCGTCCATGACAGGCGCCTCACCGGCGTCCACGTCGATGATGAGATTGTCGATGCCGCAGCCCGCCAGCGCCGCCATCACATGTTCGATGGTGGAGACCGTGGCCTTGCCCTTGAAGGCGCCATCGGCGCTGATGGTGGTGCCGAGCTGCGTGTCGATCACGCTGCCGGCGACGGCGGGAATGTCCGCACCCCCGCCCTCTGCGGGCGACAGGTCGGTGCGGCGGAAAACGATACCGGTATTGGGAGCGGCGGGACGGAAGGTCATCGTGACCATGGCGCCGGTATGAACACCGACCCCGGTACAGCTGATGGCGGTCTTCAGGGTCTGCTGCGGTTTACTCTTGGCCATGTTTGCCCTGAGGGCCTTTCCATTCTGAACAGTCACGTCTCGGTCCCCCTTCATGGCGCCGCCCCCGCGTTGCGGGACGGAAGGCGCCTGCCCCCGGTTGATGCGCGCTCTGCGTGTGTTCAGAGCCCTGCCCGGCCGGACAATCGCCCCTCTTCCCCAAGAAGGCCGCGCCCGGCGTGCCTGCGTTCCCGGCTGGTTAACAGCCCCTTCCCGGGGCTGTCAGCCGCCCGCCGATACCCCAATATCGGCGGAAAAGCTGGAATTGCGGCACATGCGTGCATTCGCGCATGAACTTTCTACCAATGTGGCCGTCCAGCAACAAGTCACAGGGTGTTTCGCTGTGTTACACCATAAACCTATGTTTCTAAACACCTTTTCAGACGATCCCCAAGCTGTGAAACAGCGGTTAAGATTCCAATCACTATGAGACGATTACGGGTATACTTCGAATTCAACTAAACTTTAGGTTTTATCGGGCAAAACCTCTGCACGTCTCAGGACTGAAGAGGTCGTTGCCATGATCACGTTCTTTCGAAACATGTCGCTTCTGATGAAGATGTCGGCATTCACCGCCCTTGCGGGCATTGTTCTCGGCGGCATTGTGCTGTTTGCCAATCTGCAGATCCGCACCATCGGTGTGGAGATCGCCGCGATCACCCAGCAGGACATTCCCCTGACCAACATGGTGACCAAGGTCACCGTGCATCAGCTCGAACAGGCAGTTGCCGTCGAACAGGCGCTTGCCGCCGGCTATGCGGCCGATACCGGTCATGCCGACGCCAAGGCGCTGACCAAGGCGATCACCCACTTCGAAGAAATCTCCCCGAAGATCAACAAGGAGATCATCGAAGCGGAAAAGATCGCCAATGCGGCAGCGGACACCGCCCACTCGGCGGAAGCCAAGGCGGAATTCGCAAAGGTCTACAAGAACCTGAAGCAGATCGAAGCCGAGCATAAGAGCTTCGAAAAGCACGCCCGTGAGCTTTTCACTGCCCTCAAGGCCGGTGTGCTGTATGAGGCAGACGACCTCGCCAAGGTCATCCACGCCGAGGAAGAAAAGCTTGAGCACGAGGTCGAAGCCCTCATCAACGAGCTGAACGGCTTCACCCAGGCATCCGCTAACCTGGCCCTCGCCCATGAGAAGCAGGCTGAACGCATTATCATGGTGGCCGGCGTTGCCGGTGTCCTGGCGATGATGGCAGTCGGCTTCGTCATCACCCGCCTGACAGCAGGCCCTCTCGGCGACATGCTGAAGAAGGTGGAGACCATGGCCTCGGGCGACACGAATGTGGAATTCGATGCCAGCACCAGGGATGAAGTCGGCGTCCTTGCCAAGGCGATGGAAGAGTTCCGCCTGCAGATGATCGAGCGAGAAAAACTGGCCGAGCGTCAGAAGCAGATGGAACGCGAGATGGAAGAGAAGACTCGCGAGGCCGTGCTCAGCATGACCGAGACCATCCGCTCCAGCCTGTCGGAAGCGGTGAACGGCCTGCGCCGCAACGCGGAGACGATGACCGTCGCCGTGGACGGCATGGACCAGATCAGCTCCACAGTCATGGACGAGAACGCGACGGTTGCCGCCGCCGCGGAGGAAGCCACGGTCAATGTGCAGTCCGTCTCCTCGGCGACCGAGGAAATGGTGGCCGCCATCCGCGAAGTGGCCGAGCAATCCGCTCAGTCTTCCAACGTGGCGGACCAGGCCAAGGCGCTGACCGACGACGCCCAGCAACAGATTTCCGGCCTCTATGAGGCAGCTCAGGAAATCGGCCAGGTGGTGGCGATGATCACCGACATCGCCGACCAGACCAACCTGCTGGCGCTCAACGCCACCATCGAGGCCGCACGCGCCGGGGAAGCCGGCAAGGGCTTCGCCGTCGTGGCCTCGGAGGTGAAGTCACTGGCGTCGCAGACCGCCAAGGCCACCGACCAGATCGGCGGTCAGGTCGGATCGATCCAGAACGCCACCGGCAGTGTTGTCGAGATGATCGAGAACATCGCCCGGACCATCGGCGAAGTGAGCCAGGCCGCCGGTGCCATTGCCTCCGCGGTGGAAGAACAGGGTGCGACCACCCAGGAAATATCCCGCAATATCCACGAGGCGGCCACCGGTACCCAGAGCGTGACCGAGTCGATCCACAAGGTCTCCGACTCGATCAACGAAAGCCGCGCCCGCGCCAACGATGTGCGGGTGGAGAAGGACGCCGTGTCCTCGGCAATCGGCTCCCTGGAAACCCAGCTCGGCAGCACGCTGGATTCAATCCGCGAGCAGTTTTCCCAGAAGGCCGCTGCGGCCTGACGGGAGCAGCCGCCCCATCGGGACGTCCTTCCCGGGACACGAAACGAGAAAAGCCCTGCCGGTTCTCCGGCAGGGCTTCCCTTTTCAGGGCTTCGCGGAAACACCCCTCCAGCCCCGCCGCAACGGACCTTGCAGGACTGTGCGCCGGGGGACACCCCCCTGCCCGGCCAAAACCGGACAGGGCGGGATCGGTGTAACCGGCTAGTTGGCCTGGCGGCGCAGGAAGGCCGGGATTTCCAGCTGCTCTTCCTCGACCGGATCCGGCGTCAGGTCACGCGCGGGTGCGGCGGCCGTCTGCTGGGTGGAAATGGCCTGGCGCGGGGCTTCCGGCGCCGGACGCTGACCGCCCGACACGGGACGCTGACCCATGCGCGGCTCCACGCGGCCCTGGGCAGCCGGACGGGCCGGCTGGCGCAGCGGCGTGGCACCGGCAGCTTCCGCATCCTCGTCGCGCGCACGGGCACCGCCCGTGATGCGCTCGAAGAAGCTCGGGGCCTTCTTGCGCGGCTTGGCCTGCAGGCGCTTGGCTTCCGGGGCGATATAGGCAGCGCCCTGCTCGCGAGAAACGACGGCACCGCGGGTGGCGGCAACCGGTGCTTCCGGCTCGGCGACGGGCTCGCTGGCCACGGTCTCTTCCTCGGCGGCAGCCTGCTGCGGCTTGTGGATGATGACCTCGGCTTCGTATTCGGACGGGTCGATATCGTCACCCAGCGGCGGCAGCGGGTCCGACGCCGGAGCAGCGGCAGCGGTATCCGCGGCGGTAACGGCAGTTTCCGGCTGGGCCGAGACGGACGCGGAGGCCGCAGGCGCGGCTTCGGCGGACTGGCCCTTCAGGCGAAAGCCGCGCACGGGCTCGGAGGCACGCGGGGCCTGCGGCACCGGCTGCTGTGCTTCTTCGCAATCGATGCCGGTGGCCACGACGGACACGCGCATGGAACCGTCCAGCGCCGTATCGAAGGTGGAGCCAACAATGATGTTGGCGTCCGGGTCCACTTCCTCGCGGATGCGGTTGGCGGCTTCGTCCACCTCGTACAGCGTCATGTCCATGCCGCCGGTGATGTTGATGAGCACGCCGCGCGCACCCTTCATCGACACTTCGTCCAGCAGCGGGTTGGAGATGGCGGCTTCGGCGGCCTCGATGGCGCGGGTCTCACCCGTCGCCTCGCCGGTGCCCATCATCGCCTTGCCCATCTCGTTCATGACCGTGCGCACGTCGGCAAAGTCGAGATTGATCAGGCCCGGGCGCACCATCAGGTCGGTGATGCCGGCGACGCCGGAGTGCAGCACCTCGTCAGCCATGCTGAAGGCGTCAGCAAAGGTCGTCTTTTCGTTGGCGACACGGAACAGGTTCTGGTTCGGGATCACGATCAGCGTATCGACATAGCGCTGAAGCTCCTCGATGCCCTCTTCCGCGATGCGCAGACGGCGGCTGCCTTCGAACTGGAACGGCTTGGTGACCACGCCGACAGTGAGGATACCCATTTCGCGGGCCGCGCGGGCGATCACCGGGGCGCCGCCAGTGCCGGTGCCGCCGCCCATGCCGGCGGTGATGAAGGCCATGTGGCAGCCGGTCAGGTGCTGGGTGATTTCATCCAGCGCTTCCTCGGCCGCAGCTTCGCCCACCTGCGGGCGGGAGCCTGCGCCAAGACCCTGGGTAATGGCGGTGCCCATCTGGATGCGGCGGTCGGCCAGCGACTGCGCAAGCGCCTGGGCATCGGTATTGGCGACGACGAAGTCCACGCCCTCAAGGCCGGACTCGATCATGTTGTTCACACCGTTGCCGCCGGCGCCACCGACGCCGAACACGGTGATACGGGGTTTCAGTTCGGTCTGCTCAGGTACCGAAAGATTAATCGTCATTGGAGGGCCTCCATTGGATGCGCTTGTGCGCTTTGTTTCCGCTCGGCCTCGCTGTTGATGTGTCGCCTTTTCTGGCTCCACTTATTCGCAACCGGTCTAGTGCCGGTTTTTACGCGATTCGTAGTCTTTGTTCTTGTCTATGTTCAAATGTTCCGCCTGCCGATGGAATTTTTGAACGTGTCAGAAGTTCTCCTTCAGCCACCTCCCGATCTTGGAAAAGCGGCCTGATGTTCCGGTAGCCATATCCGGATCGTCTTCGAGGATCTGCGGCGTCGCCAGTTCTGCCTGGTGTCCGCGCGCATACAGCAGAAGACCCGCACAGGCCGAGAACGCCGGCCCGCCGGTGGCTTCCGCAAGTCCCGTCACCCGCAGGGGACGGCCAAGCCGCACCTGCTTGTCGAGCACCCGCGCAGCGATGTCGCGCAGGCCGGTGAGCTGGCTGGCGCCGCCGGTCAACACCACGCGGCGGCCCACCATGCTGCCGATGCCCGATGCCATCAGCCGGTCGCGCACGAGCTCTAGCGTCTCTTCCACGCGCGGCTGGATGATGCCGGTCAGCATCGACTTGGGAATGTGGTTGGCAGCGTCCCCTGCCTCCTCGCCCACCTGCGGCACGTCGATCATCTCGCGCTCATCGGAGGGGCTGGCAAGGGCGGAGCCGTAAAGCGTCTTCATGCGTTCTGCGTGCGCCAGCGGCGTGGACAGGCCGCGGGCAATGTCGTTGGTCACGTGCTGGCCGCCTATGGGCAGCACGTCCACATGCAGGAGGCTGCCTTCGACAAAGGCCGAAATGGACGTGGTGCCGCCGCCCATGTCGATGCAGACGACGCCAAGATCGATCTCGTCTTCAACAAGGGCTGCAAGGCCGCTGGCATAAGGCGCGCACACGACACCGATAGGCACCAGGTGGCAGCGCTCGACACAGACCAGGAGATTACGCAGCGGACCAGGGGCCGCGGAGACCACATGCATGTCCACGCCCAGCCGGTCGCCAAACATGCCGATGGGGTCCGCGATACGCGGGCTGCCGTCGATGGTGTAGCCGACGGGAATGGCGTGCAGCACGGCCTGGTCGTCGGTGACGCAATGGGTCTGCCCGTGCTTCAGCACGCGCGACAGGTCATCGCTGGAGACTTCCTGACCGCCGATGGCGACACGCACCGAAAGACGGTGGCTGCGCGGCCCGCCGGCGGAGGCCGTGATCAGCACTTCGCGGACCGTCATGCCCGCCATGCGCTCGGCCTGATCGACCGCAGCACGGATGGCCTCTTCGGCAAGGTCCATGTCGATGATTGCGCCGGCACGCACGCCGCGCGACACCTTCTGGCCGATGCCGATGACCCGCACGGGACCGGCCACGGCCCCTTCGGGCGCAGCGTCCACGCGGGCGATGAAACAGGTGATCTTGGAGCTGCCGATGTCGAGCGCTGCGACGATGCCGCCCCGCCCCGCATTGCGGCCGGAGCCGCGCGCCGCACCGCGGCCACGCCCCTTGCCGGCATGTGATGCCGTATCCCGCGCCTGTGTGGGCAGCGAAATCACGTTCATGCGTCGCGCCCCCCCTTACCAGATCGCGCGGTGAATGCGGCACGCCTCTGCGCCGCTGACTCCGAATCAATGAGTATAGTGATTCGTCCGGGTACGCGCAGGTCTACCGCGCGGATATTTCGCGAAAGGACGCCATTTTTTGCGTCCATGCGCACAAGTTTGCGAAGTGAGTCAGAAATGCCACGCGCCGGCAGACGCACTTCGATGCCGTTCTGCAGCTTGAGGTTCCAGCGCCGGTCGGACACACGTACCGCCGCCTGCACCCGCGCTGCGAGCGCCGGGCGGTCCATCAGTTCGGACATCAGCATCGCCGCCTTGCGGTGCGCCCCGTGGCCCACCACAAGCGGCAGATGCGCAAAGCGCGACAGGTCGTTGTCGGTGATCAGCGAACCGTTGCGGTCGATCAGCGACAGGCGGCCGCCGCGCTGCCACACCGCATAGGGTTCGCGCTCCACCAGATGCACATGCACCGTGTCCGGCAGGTGCCGCGAGACGGTGGCACTTTCCACCCACTCAAGGCGCTCAAGGCGCGCGCGTGCAGCGGCAAGGTCGAGATCGAAAATATATTGCCCGCGCGTGACACCGAGGGCCGCCAGCACTTCCTGCGGCGCGGTGCGGTTGCGGCCTTCGACGGTCACCTCATCCACCCGGAGGCCGATGGCAGCGACCGCCGACTTGCTTTCAGCAACAATGGCGGCACCAAGCGCTGCCACGTGGCCGCCTGCGAACAGTCCGAAGACAAGCGCCCCGACCACGAGACCGCCAGCGAGGGTGGCGAAGATGCGCCCGCCGCTTACCAGCGCCCGCAGCCGCGCCAGGCCGCCCTCAGGCGCCTGGTTGCGCTTGCCGAAGCGGGCCTGCTTCTGGCGCGGCGACTTGAAGCTGCCGCGCTCGCGCGGCGTCGGCTGGGTGCGCCGGGCGCGGCTTGCGCTCGCCCGTGCCTTTGGAGACTTGCGGGCATTGGTCTTCGTTACCGCCGGCATGACGCATCCTCCACCATCCACGCCACCAGCTCGGGGAAGCTCATGCCCCCATGGGCCGCGATTTCCGGCACCAGGGAGGTGGGCGTCATGCCCGGCTGGGTGTTGACCTCAAGGAACACGGGCTCGCCGCGCGCCTCGTCAAAGATAAAGTCGGAGCGCGACACGCCCCGGCAGCCAAGCCCGCGATGGGCCAGCAATGACAATTCCTGAATGCGCCCCTTCAAGGCGTCATCGATGGGCGCAGGCAACAGATGCTCCGAGCCGCCATCGGCATATTTGGCTTCATAGTCATAAAAGGCCGTGCGCGGACGGATCTCGATCACCTCCCACGCCTTGTCGTCGATGACGGCACAGGTGAATTCGCGGCCCGTCACAAACGCTTCTACCATCACCTCATCGCCCAGATCCCATTTGGGGTCGGACAATTCGGACGGCGGCCGGTTGTCGCCCTCGCGCACGATGAAAACGCCAATCGACGAGCCTTGGTCCAGGGGCTTGATGACATAGGGCACGTCCATGGCATGGCTGCCCGCAGCCTCCGTGCGGCTCATCACCCTGCCTTCGGCGACGGGCATGCCCTGATTGGCCAGAAGGTACTTGGCGCGCTGCTTGTCGATGGCAAGCGCCGAGGCCAGAACGCCCGAATGGGTGTAGGGCAATTCCAGAACTTCCAGCACGCCCTGCACGCAGCCATCCTCGCCCCAGGGGCCGTGCAGCGCGTTAAACACGACATCGGGCTTCAGCTCGGCCAGCACCTGCGCCACGTCGTGCCCGGCATCCACGTCGGTCACGCGATAGCCTGCCTCGCGCAGGGCAGCCGAACAGCCGCGTCCGGAGGAGAGCGAGACCTCGCGCTCCGCCGACCAGCCGCCCATCAGCACGGCCACATGTGTGTTTGCCCGGCTCATGCCGCATGCCCTTCCGCATCTGCCGATGTGCGGCCGATGCGCTTGATTTCCCATTCAAGCTCGATGCCGCTCGTCTCTTTCACCCGCGCGCGCACATCCTCGCCCAGACCTTCAAGGTCGGCAGCCGTGGCATCGCCCGTGTTGATGAGGAAATTGCAGTGCTGCTCGGAGACCTGCGCACCACCGCGTTTAAGCCCGCGCCCGCCGGCCGCGTCGATCAGCTTCCACGCCTTCGGCCCGTCCGGGTTGGTGCCTCCCGGATTCTTGAAGGTGGAGCCGCCGGTGCGGCTGCGGATCGGCTGGCTGCCTTCGCGCGACGAGGTGATCTCATTCATCCGCGCTTCGATCTCAGCCTTGTCACCCTTCGCCACCTCAAACAGGGCCGAGGTGAAGATGAGGTCCGGCGACACATCGGAGTGGCGGTAGGAATAGCCGAAATCGGCATTCGACAGCGTCACCTTCTCACCGGCCCGGGTGACGGCCTCAGCCTCGACCAGCACGTCTTTTGTCTCCCGCCCATAGGCGCCCGCATTCATCCGCAATGCACCGCCAAGCGCACCGGGAATGCCGCGATAGAATTCAAGGCCTGTCAGGCCCGCATCCAGCGCGGCCTTCGCAAGCGCGATGTCCGGCACGGCGCAACCGGCGCGCAGGCGCGTGTCGCCTTCGCGCTCGATGAAGGTGAAGCCGGAGCCGAGCCGGATCACCACGCCCTCGATGCCGCCATCGCGCACCAGAAGGTTGGAGCCGACACCGACCACCGTCAGCGGTACATCTGCGGGGCAGCCCGCAAGGAAGGCGGCAAGATCATCCGCGTCCGCCGGCATGTAGAGCACATCCGCTGCGCCGCCGACGCGGAACCAGGTGAGCGGAGCCAGCGGCGCATTCTCCTTGTAGGAGCCGCGCACATCCGGCAGGCGGGAGATAAGGGACGCAGATGCCATCAGCCCTGCCCCCCGGCGCTCTCAAGCTGCTGCGGCAGCGCATTGGCCCACTGGGTGATGTTGCCCGCACCGAGGAAGACGACCATGTCGCCCTCCTTCGCCTCGGCGGCCACCAGCGTCGGCAAGTCTTCCGGCCCGCCAAGCTGCATGGCGCTCTTGTGGCCGTGGTCGATCAGCCCCTGTGTCAGGGTGGCGGAGGAATAGCCCTCGATGGGCTGTTCGCCTGCGGCATAGACATCGGCGACGACGACCATGTCCGCATCGTTGAAGCAGGTGCAGAATTCCTCGAACAGATCCCGCAGGCGCGAATAGCGGTGCGGCTGAACGACAGCGATGATGCGGCCTTTCGCAGCCGAGCGCGCCGCTGCGAGAACGGCAGAAATCTCGACCGGGTGGTGGCCGTAATCATCATAGATGGCGACACCGTTCCAGGTGCCTGTCAGCGTGAAGCGGCGCTTGACGCCGCCGAAGCGCGACAGGCCCTCGACGATCTTGTCATCCGGCACACCCATTTCGCGCGCCACGGTGATGGCGGCGGCGGAGTTGAGCACATTGTGCTTGCCGGGCATGGGCAGCGCCAGGTTCTCGATCCGGCGGCCTTCGCCCTTCACCCGGTCTGACAGCTCGACGGAAAAGACCGACCGGCCATCGACGAAATCAAGATCGACCACGCGCACATCCGCCTGCGGGCTCATGCCATAGGTCACGACCCGCCGGTCGCGCACGCGGCCCAGAAGCGACTGCACTTCCGGGTGGTCGATGCACAGAACCGCAAAGCCATAAAACGGCACCTTCTCGACGAAGGAGCGGAACGCGTCGCGCAGCGTGTCGAAGTCGCCGTAATGATCGAGGTGCTCCGGGTCGATATTGGTGACCACGGCAACGGTGGCGGGCAGCTTGATGAAGGTGCCGTCGGATTCATCCGCTTCCACCACCATCCACTCACCCTGCCCCAGATAGGCGTTGGTGCCGTGCGCATTGATGATGCCGCCATTGATGACCGTGGGGTCATAGCCCGCCGCATCCAGCAGCGAGGACACGAGCGAGGTGGTTGTCGTCTTGCCGTGGGTGCCGGCAATGGCGACGCAGCTCTTGAGGCGCATCAGTTCCGCCAGCATGTCGGCCCGGCGGACGACAGGCAGCTTGGCCTCGCGCGCGGCGACGACTTCCGGATTGTCGTCCTTCACGGCGGAGGAGATGACGAGGCAGGCCGCGCCTTCAAGGTTCTCCGCCCGCTGGCCGATGAACACATGAATGCCGAGGTCGCGCAGGCGCTTGACGTTGGCATTGTCGGCAAGGTCCGAGCCCTGAACGCGGTAGCCGAGATTGTGCATCACCTCGGCGATGCCGCTCATGCCGATGCCGCCGATGCCGGCGAAATGGACGATACCGAAATTGCGTGCGAGATCGCTCACGTCACATACTCCCTGAGGCGAGCGCCTCGACAAGGTCCGCCAGCCGCTGGGCGGCATCCGGGCGGGCAACAGATTTGGCGCATTGGGCAGCCGAAACCAGCTGGTCCGGCGCCGTCATGAGTTTGGAAAGCTGCGTGGCCACCCGCTCCGGCGTGAAGTCCTTCTGCGGCATCAGCCACGCCCCATGGGCATCGCTCAAAACCTGCGCATTGGCAAGCTGGTCCTGGTCAATCGCGTGCGGCAGCGGCACCAGGAAGGACGGCCGCCCGATCACCGCAAGCTCGGTGACCGTGGACGCCCCGGAGCGCGCCACGACAAGCTGCGCTGACGCGAGCCGCGCATGCATGTCCTCGAAGAAAGCCGCGACCTCGCAGTCAACGTCAGCGGTCTGATAGGCCCCGCGCACCCGGTCGACATCCTCGGGCCGCGCCTGCTGCACGACCTTGAGGCGGGCGCGCAGGTCAGCCGCCAGCCGCGCGACGGCGGCAGGCACGATATCGCTCATCACGCGGGCCCCCTGGCTGCCCCCGAAGACAAGCAGCGTGAAGGGCGCACCCTCCCCGCTCGGGGCATAGGGCGTGTCGGCCACGGAGATGATCTGGTCGCGCACCGGATTGCCGGTAAGCGTCAGCTTGGCGGCGTCCGTGTCCGACAGATATTTCGGAGTGTCGAAGGTGGACGCGATGGCGGTGACGCGCGGGCCCATCAGCCGGTTGACCCGGCCCAGCACCGCGTTCTGCTCATGCACCGCTGACGGGATGCCCAGCATGGTGGCGGCAAAGAGCGGCGGCAGCGTCGGATACCCGCCGAACCCGATGACCGCACGCGCATCGAGCCGGCGCAGGATCTTCCGCGACATCATCACGCCGCGCAGGATCGGCACCACGGCCCGGGCCATGCCCAGCACGCCGCCGCCGGACGGCGTGGCGGAGGGCACGGAGAACACCTCAATGTCCGGAAAACGCTGCCGGACGCCCGCCACCCGGTCATCGGTGATGACGGCAATGGCATGGCCGCGGCGGGTGAGTTCCTGCCCCAGCGCCTGACCGGGGAAAAGATGCCCGCCGGTGCCACCCGCGGCGATGACAATGGGACCCTTACGTGTGGTCATGCGGCGCCTCCGGCGAAAGAAGGCTGGCGCATGCCGGACATGATGCGCGAGGTGAGCGCTGCCTGCCCGGTGACCCGGCGGCGGGTGAGTGCCAGCAGCATGCCCATGGAGATGGCCAGCGCCAGCAGCGACGAGCCGCCATAGGAAATGAATGGCAGCGTCATGCCCTTGGCAGGGAGCAGGTTGAGATTGACGCCCAGATTGATGATCGACTGGATGCCGAACAGAACGGCGAGCCCGCAGGCCGCAAGCTGCACGAACCGGTCCTGCTCGCCCATGACGCGGGCGAAGGCGCGCAGCACGACGAAGCCGAACACCGCCAGCACGAGCAGGCACACAATCGCGCCGAACTCTTCCGCCGTCACGGCATAGATATAGTCCGTATGCGCATCCGGCAGCACGCGCTTGACGGTGCCCTCGCCCGGCCCCATGCCGAGGAAGCCGCCGCGCGAAAACGCGTCCAGCGCCGTGTCCACCTGGTAGGTGTCACCGGAGGACGGATCCAGGAAGCGGTCGATGCGGCTGGCCACATGCGGCATCAGCACATAGGCGCAATAGGCCCCGGCCATGGCGAGACCCGCCAGCAGGGTGATCCAGATCCAGGGAATGCCCGCCAGGAAAAACAGCGCGCCCCAGGCCCCGGTGACCAGCAGCGCCTGACCGAAATCAGGCTGCAGCACGAGGATCGCCACCGTCAGCACCCAGAGCCCTGCGGCGATGGAATTGCCCGGAATGCCGGAGGCCTTGTTGCCGCCCTCGGCAAACATCCACGCGCAGACGACAACGAACCCCGCTTTGGCGAACTCCGACGGCTGGATCGACAGGGGGCCGACGAACAGCCAGCGCGTGGCACCCTTGATCTCGGGCCCCGCAAACAGCGTCGCCACCATCAGCACCAGCGCGCCTGCGAACATCAGGCAGGCCAGCCGCCGCACGCCGCGCGGGCTGAGCAGCGACACGCCGAACATGATGGCCAGCGCAGGCACCAGATAGATGAGATGGCGATAAAAGAAGTGGAACGGCTCAAGCCCGATGCGCGTGGCCACAGCCGGGCTGGCGGCAAGGGACATGACCGCGCCCATGCCGAGCAGCAGCACGAGCGCTGCCAGCGTCCAGCGATCCACCGTCCACCACCACTGCCCCACCGGGCTCCGGTCTGTGCGCGCAAGGCGGATCATGCGGCGGCACCTCCCCCTGCTTTGGCACCTGCCGGCTTGCCGTCGAGCACCGCCCGCACAGCTGTACGGAACGCGTCACCGCGCTTTTCAAAATCAGGGAACTGGTCAAACGACGCACAGGCCGGTGACAGCAGCACGACGGCCCCGTCCTGGCCGGCCGCATCATGGGCGGCAGCAGCCACGGCTTCTTCCAGCGTGCCGGACAGCGTGTGGCGCACGCGGCCTTCAAGGGTCGCGGCGAAATCCTGCGCGGCCTGGCCAATGAGATAGGCCTTCTCGATCTTCGGGAAATACTCGATCAGCGTCTCGATGCCGCCAGCCTTGGGCACGCCGCCCGCGATCCAGAAGATGCGGTCATAGGTGGCAAGGGCGCGGGCCGCCGCATCCGCATTGGTGGCCTTGCTGTCATTGATGAAACGCACACCGCCCTTGTCTGCCGGGTACTCGCCCACCTGCTCCATGCGGTGCGCGAGACCGGGGAAGCGGGTCAGCCCTTCGGCGATCTTGGCGGTGTCGTAGCCGAGCACGCGCACGGCCGCGAAAGCGGCGGCGGCGTTCTCCCAATTGTGCACGCCCTGAAGGGTGGGAATGTCCGTGAGGTCGGCGGCCTCTTCCACCCGCGAGGAGCGCGAGTGATAGATCTTGCCGCCCAGCACATAGACCCCGCGGCCCAGCGCCTTGCGCGCCGAGACGGGAATGACCTTCGGCCCGCCCTCGGATGACCCGGCGGCTGCCTGATCGCCGCAGCGCGCGGTGCACAGCTTGGCAACGGGCTCGCTGTCGACGCCGAACACCGCATAGCCGCGCCCTGTCTGGTTGGCGAAGATGCGGTCCTTGACGGCGATGTAATTCTCGAAGCTGCCATGGCGGTCGAGATGGTCCGGCGTGATGTTGAGCAGCACGGAGACATCCGGACGGAAGGAGGTGGTGAGGTCGAGCTGGTAGGACGAGACCTCGATGACATAGACCGTGCCGTCCTGCGGCGGATCAAGATCAAGCACCGCGCGGCCGATATTGCCGCCCACCTGCGCATTGCCCCCGGCGTGACGCACCAGATGGCCGATCAGCGCCGTGGTGGTGGACTTGCCATTGGTGCCGGTGATGGCGATCAGCTTCACCTTCTTGTCGGTGGCGTCAATCGCGCGCTGGAACAGCTCCATGTCACCGATGACGGGCTTGCCCGCTGCCCGGGCCGCCTCCACCAGGGGGTGCGGCTTGGGGTGCGTCAGCGGCACGCCGGGGCTCAGCACCAGCCCTTCGACCGTGGACCAGTCAATCTGGTAGAGGTCTTCAAGATGGACGCCCGCCTTGTCGGCTTCCTCGCGACGCGCCTCCCCGTCATCCCAGCCCAGCACGGTGGCACCGCCCGCTTCAAGCGCGCGCGCAACACCAAGGCCCGTCCGGCCAAGGCCGAACATGGCTATGCGCTTTCCGTCAAAACCGGGGACCGGGATCATGGGTGGGAACGCCTTTCTAGCGTAGCTTGAGAGTGGACAGCCCGATCATGGCAAGGATGATCGCCACGATCCAAAAGCGGATGACGATGGTCGGCTCCTGCCAACCAAGCTGTTCGAAATGGTGATGGATGGGCGCCATCTTGAAGACGCGCTTGCCCGTGAGCTTGAACGACGCCACTTGCACGATGACCGACAGCGCCTCGACCACGAAGAGGCCGCCGATGATCACCAGCACCAGCTCATGCTTGGTGGCGACCGCCATGGCACCGATGGCACCGCCCAGCGACAGGGAGCCCGTATCGCCCATGAACACCATGGCCGGCGGGGCGTTGAACCACAGGAAGCCGAGGCCCGCGCCGATGATAGCGCCGCAGATGATGGCCAGTTCGCCCGTGCCCTGGACGAAATGAATCTGCAGATAATCCGAGAACACCGCGTTGCCGATGAGATAGGCGATCAGGCCGAAGCTGGCGGCGGCGATCATCACCGGCACGATGGCGAGGCCGTCGAGACCGTCCGTCAGGTTGACGGCGTTCGACGCCCCGACGATCACCAGCCCGCCGAACACGATGTAGAAGAAGCCGAGCTGCACCAGCACATCCTTGAAGAACGGCACGGCGACATTGCCGGTCAGCTCTTCGGTCGACAGCATCATCACCGCCCAGACGGCAATGAAGGCGATGACGAACTCGATGGCGAGCCGCACCCGGCCCGGCACGCCCGCATGGCTGGAGCGTGTGACCTTGCGGTAGTCATCGGCAAAGCCGACGAGGCCGAAGCCCGCGGTGACGCCGAGCACAACCCACACATAGCCATTGGTGAGATCCGCCCACAGCAGCGTGGCGACAATGATCGACAGCAGGATCAGCCCGCCGCCCATGGTGGGTGTGCCTGCCTTGGCGACGATGTGGCTCTGCGGGCCGTCCTCGCGGATCGGCTGGCCTTCCTTCTGTTTTTTCTTCAGCCAGCGGATGAAAGCCGGCCCCATCAGAAACGCGACCAGCAGCGCCGTCATCGTGGCGCCGCCGGTGCGGAAGGTGATGTAGCGGAACACGTTGAGGAAGGTGAACTGGTCCGCCAGCTCGACAAAAAGAAGATGCAGCATCAGACCAGCTCCTCATCAGTCGTCCGGCGCGGCGGCGCGGCCGGGCCGAGCGCCTTCAGCGCCTCCAGCACCCGGGCCATGCGGCTGCCGAACGAGCCCTTGATCATCACGACGTCGCCCGCTTCCACCTCGTCGGCCACGCGGGGGGCGAGGTCTGCGGAATTGTCCGCATACGCCCCGTGCTGGTCGGTCGGCAGGGCATCCCACAGATGTTCCATCAGCGGCCCGCAGGCAAAAACGAGATCAACGTCATTCTCGGCAATCGGCTCCGCGAGGCCCGCATGGGCGGCCTTGGCCTGGGTGCCGAGTTCCAGCATGTCGCCCACCACCGCGATGCGGCGGCCGCGCGGGCCCGGCGGCGTGTTGCCGAGCGCCTGCAGGGTGGCGTGCATGGAGGTGGGATTGGCGTTGTAGCTTTCATCGATGATGAGAAAGCGCCCGCGCGGCAGGCGCACTTCAAGGCGGCTGCCCCGCCCGGCGGGCGGCTCCAGCTCGCCCAGCGCAAGGCCCGCCAGCGCGAGATCCGCGCCCAGGCTCTTCACGCAGGCAAGGATCGCCAGCGAATTCATCACGATGTGCTCGCCGGGCACCCCCAGCTTGTAGGTGATGTCCATGCCGCAGATGGTGGCGGTGACATAGGACGCGTCCGGCTTGAGGCTCATCCGCTGCACGCGGGCATCGGCCATGTCGTCCCGGCCGAAGCCGATGACCTGCCCGGCGCCGCACGCCCCTGCCCGCGCCTTCAGCCGCTCGAAATGCGGATTGTCGCGGTTGAGGATCGCCACCCCGCCTGTCTGCAGACCTTCGAAGATTTCGCCCTTGGCGTCGGCGATCTCCTCGACGGAGCCGAAATTCTCGATATGGACGGCTTCCACTGTGGTGATGATGGCCGCTTCCGGACGCACCATCTTCGACAGCGGCGTGATCTCGTCGGCATGATTCATGCCGATTTCAAAGATGCCGTATTCCGTGTCCGCCGGCATCCGCGCCAGGGTCAGCGGCACGCCGATATGGTTGTTGTAGGAGGCCGCAGACGCATGGGTGCGGCCCTGCTCTTCCAGGATATGGCGCAGCGCTTCCTTGGTGCCGGTCTTGCCGACGGAGCCTGTAACAGCACAGATGCGCGCCGTGGTGCGGGCGCGGGCGGCGATGCCCAGCTTCTCCAGCGCCTTCAGCGTATCGGCCACCATGAGAAGCGGCGCGTCATCCGCAAGACCTTCGACGGCGCGCGAAACCACAGCGCAGGCCGCGCCCTTGCCGAGCGCCTGGGCCACATAGTCATGGCCGTCGCTGGCATCGCCCTCAAGCGCGAAGAAGATGTCCCCCGCCTCGATGGTGCGGGTATCGATGGAGACACCATGGGCCTGCCAGGCGGCATGGCCCCGGGCCTCGGCCTCCATGGCGGCGATGGCGTCTTCAGCCGTCCAGAGCGGTGTGGATGTGGTGGTCATGGGATCAGGCACCCTCCCGGGCTTCCGCCAGCGCGTCAGCCACCTGCGCGCGGTCATCAAACGGGCGGACCTCATCCCCCACAATCTGGCCGGTTTCATGGCCCTTGCCGGCCACCAGCAACACGTCACCCGTGCCAAGACCCTCGAGCCCCGAGCGGATGGCCTCGGCCCGGTCGCCGATCTCCGCAGCGCCCACGGCCCCGGCCATCACCTCGGCGCGGATGGCGGCGGGGTCTTCCGAGCGCGGATTGTCGTCAGTCACGATGGCAGCGTCAGCCAGGCGGACGGCGATCTCGCCCATCTGCGGACGCTTGCCCGCGTCCCGGTCGCCGCCGCAGCCGAACACAACGACGAGGCGACCTTGCGTATGCGGCCGCAGCGCCCGCAGCGCCGTCTCCAAAGCGTCCGGCGTATGGGCATAGTCCACATAGGCGGCAGCGCCCGCGGGCGATGTGCCCATCAGTTCAAGCCGCCCGGCAGCCCCTTCGAGCTTCGGCAGCGCTGCCAGCACCTCTGCCGCTTCGGCCCCGGCCGCCATGACGAGGCCCGCGGCCACCAGCGTATTGGACGCCTGGAAATCACCCACCAGCGGCAGGTCGATCGTATGGCGCGCGCCGTCATGCAGCACGGTGAGTGTCTGTCCGTGGGCGGATGGTGTGAGCGCCTCAAGCTTGAGGGTTTCCCCGCCCTCGCCCACCGAAATCACCTTTTGCGCCCGCGCCCAGCACACCGCCGCGATCTCGCGCGACAGGGGCGCGTCAGCATTGAGAACGGCCGTGCCGCCGGGGGGCAGCACTTCGCCGAACAGCCGCATCTTGGCGTAGGCGTAATCCTCGAATGTCGGGTGATAATCCATGTGGTCGCGGGTGATGTTGGTAAAGGCGGCGGCCGTAAGCTCCACCCCGTCAAGCCGGTGCTGGGCGAGGCCGTGGCTCGATGCCTCAAGCGCCACGGCGCGCACCCCCTCGCCCGCCAGATCAGCAAGGGCTGCGTGCAGCGTCACCGGGTCCGGCGTCGTGTGGATGAGCTTGCGCGTCTCCCGCGCCGTCATCACCCCCAGCGTGCCGACAGAGGCCGCGGGCGTGCCCAGCAGCTCCCACAGCTGCCGGGTGAACGACGCGACCGATGTCTTGCCGTTGGTGCCGGTGACGGCGACTGCTGTCTGCGGCTGGGCGTGATAGAAATTGGCCGCCGCCAGCGCGAAGCGGCGGCGCGGATTGCGATCGGTGATCAGCGCCACGTCCGGGTGTTCCGCAGGCGGACGGGTGCCCGGCGCACACAGGATCGCGGTCGCGCCCTTGTCGCAGGCTGCGGGAATGAACTGCGCGCCATCGGCCTGGGTGCCCGGCAGGGCCGCGAACAGGAAACCCTCGCGCACCTTGCGGCTGTCTTCCGTAAGGCCGGTGATCTCCAGCCCTTCCGCACCTTGCGGAATGGTCACGCGCGCGCCGAGGAGATGTGCCAGATCCATGCGCCCTACCTCACCAATCCTGCTTCCATGACGGCCGGTCCCGGCAGTGCCGACGGCACGGGACGGACGCCGAGGATCGGCGCCACGCGGCGGATGATGGCGCCGGTCGTCGGCGCCGCATTCCAGCCGGCTGTAGCAAACCCATATGTCTGTTTGGTGGCTTTCGGTTCGTCCAGCACCACCAGCACCAGATATTCAGGCGCCGACGCAGGGAAGACCGACAAAAACGAGGTTAACAGCCGGTCGCGGCGATACCCGCCGCGGCCCGACTTTTCAGCGGTGCCGGTCTTGCCGGCCACTTCATAGCCCGGCACGTCAGCCTGCCCGCCCGTGCCCTCATTGACCACCCGGCGCATCAGATCAACCACCGCATTGGCCGTTGAAGGCTTGAGTACCCGCTCGCGCTGCGGCTCGCGGTCACGCAGGGCCAGGAGCGTCGGCGACACGCGGAAGCCGCCATTGGCAATCGCCGCGCCTGCCGCCGCCATCTGCAACGGCGACACCGCAAGACCATGGCCGAAGGAAATGGTCATCGCCTCGACCTCATACCACTGCCCCGGCAGAAGCGGCTTGGCGACTTCAGGCAATTCAAGCTCCGGCCGCGACAGAAGCCCGAGCCGGTCGAGATAGGCGCGATGCTGCTCCACCCCCACATCGAGCACCATCTTGGCAGTGCCGATATTGGAGGAATGCATCACCACTTCCGGCACCGTCAGCCAGCGCTCCTCGGCGTGGTAGTCATTGATGGTGTAGCCCGCAACGCGCAGCGGCTCGCGCGCATCATAGCGGCTGTCGTGGGTGGCGGCCCCTGAATCAAGCGCCACCGCCGCGGTGAACACCTTGAAGGTGGAACCCATCTCGTAGACACCGCGCGTCGCCATGTTGAAGCGCGCCGCATCACCGGCATCCATCGGCTGGTTGGGGTCATAATCCGGCAGCGACACCAGCGAGCGGATCTCGCCGGTATGCACGTCCAGCACGATGCCCGCGGCCGCCTTGGCGGAGAAGGTCTCCATCGCCTGCGCCAGTTCCTGCTCCACCGCGTGCTGCACACGCATGTCGAGGGACAGCATCACCGGCCCGCTCTCAGCCGAGCTGGCGGTCCGGATCATGTCATCAAGCCCGCGCTCGACCCCGGCAATGCCGAGATTGTCCGTATCCACATAGCCCAGCACGTGGGAGGCGGAGCCGCCCTTGGGATAGACGCGCTTGGGCTCGCGCTTGAAGCCGATGCCCGGCAGACCCAGCGCATGAACGGCTGCCTGCTGGCGCGGTCCGATCTGCCGCTTGAGCCACTGGAAAGCCCGGCCATTGGTGAAGCGGGCGATGAGTTCGTCGCGGTCAAGCTCCGGCAGCACGCTGCGTAGCTTGTCGGCGGTGGCGACCGGTTCGATCACCTTGCGCGCATCGACATAGAGCGACGGCACCATGACATCGGTCGCCAGCACGTCGCCATTGCGGTCGGTGATGGCGGCCCGGTGCACGGGACCGGTCTCCGCGACGGCAGCCTTCGGCGCGGCATGGGCGGGCGCCCCGTCAGCCATCTGTGCGGGCGCACCTGCGACGGTGAGCTCGAGAACGCGGAACCCGAGAATGACAAAGGCCGCGAGGAAGCAGGCGGCCAGCAGCGCCATGCGGTTGCGGCCGCTTTCAACAGCCTGGGCACGGACACCGGCGAATTCGAGCTCCAGAACGTCGAAGCCCTCATGGGCGTCATCGTCATGCCCGGCGGAGCGCACGGCAGAGCGCCCGGCGGAGCGCCCGACAGAGCGCACAGACGCCTTCGCCACAGCGCCCGATGCCTCCGGCGCATCCAGATCGATGGTGATCCATCCTGTCTTCGATGTGAGCTGCCCGCTGCTGTCCGTCACCGCACCCCCCTATTGAATGCCCGGGCCGACGATGCCGGGACCGCCAAGCCCCGCATAGCCGCCGAGGGAGGGATCGGCTTCAAGCCCCGGCAGCGACTTGGGCCGCGCGGGGAGATCAGCCATGGTGACGATCTGCGCCGGGGCGAGCGGCTGCAGCTGCGTGTGCCGCGCCACAAGCTTTTCAAGCCGCTCCGGCTGGTTGAGCAGGCTCCATTCGGCGCGCAGCACCTGGATCGCGTCCTGCTCTTCGGCAAGCTCGGCCGTCAGCTTGCGGATGTCATGCTGCTCGGCCTGGGTCTCGTACTTGATGTGATAGAGCGCAAAGGCGAGCGCCAGGGTCACCATGATCGCCACTGAATTGACCACACGCATCATGCCTGCCCCCCTTCCGCAACAAGCCCCGCCATCATGCGCGGCAGGCCGAGCGCTGCGAGGCCCGCCTCGCTCATATCCACCTCATGCATGGGTGCTGATGTCCGCTCCGCCGCGCGCAGCTTTGCCGAGCGCGCCCGCGGGTTGCGGCTGATCTCGGCGTCAGTCGGCTCCTGCGCCTTGCGCGACAGGAGGCGGAAGGACGGCTCCGGCCCGGCGACCGCTTCCGGCAGATGCCGGGACGGGTTGGCCACCGCGCCCGAGCGGGCTGCGAGAAACCGCTTCACCACCCGGTCTTCGAGCGAGTGGAACGAGACAACCGCCAGCCGCCCGCCCTCCGCAAGCAGCTTCTCAGCCGCCATCAGGCCGCGGGCGAGTTCGCCCAATTCGTCGTTCACATAGATGCGCAGCGCCTGGAACACGCGGGTGGCCGGATGGATGCGCTGCGGCTTGCCGCCGATGGCCTGGGCCACCACGTCCGCAAGGTCTGCGGTACGGGTGAACGGCTCATCCTCGCGGCGGCGGACAATCGCCTGCGCCACGCGGCGCGCCTGCCGCTCCTCGCCCAGCACCTTGAAGATCTGCGCAAGGTCCTTCGGCTCATAGGTGTTGACCACATCCGCAGCGCTCGGCGTATCGCCCGCGCCTGCGTCCATGCGCATGTCGAGCGGCCCGTCGAGACGGAAGGAGAAGCCCCGCTCCGCCTGGTCGAGCTGCATGGAGGAGACCCCGAGATCAAGCGCAATGCCGTCCGCTGCCGGAACGCCCATGGAGCTGAGCACCGGCGGCAGCAGCACCGCCATGTCGCCGAAGCAGCCGCTGACAAGCGTCAGCCGGCCCTGATGGGCCGCCGCCATGTCCTGTGCGTTGGCGATGGCGGTCGGGTCGCGGTCGATGCCGATCACCCGCGTGTCCGCCACCGACAGAATGCCGTTGGTGTAGCCGCCATTGCCGAAGGTGCCGTCCACATAGATGCCGCCGTCGCGCGGGGCGAGGGCTGCCAGCACCTCGTCCAGCATGACGGGCATGTGGGGGCCTGTATCGTGAGAGGTTGCGTCATGGGAGGCAGCGTCATGCGGGGGCGTCTGATCGCTCATGCTCAGCCCTCCTCTGCCGCCGGCGCTGCGGATTTACGCGGACGCTGAAGCAGGCCGCGCTTGTCTTTCGCGCGCACGCGGGCCTGGGCACGGTGCGCGGCGAATGCCTCGGGCTCCCAGATTTCGAAAAAGCCGCCCATGCCCACAAAGGTCACGGTGTCGGAAAAGCCACCGATCTCGATCAGCTCCTGGGTGAGGGTCACCCGCCCGTCGCCGTCGATGGACAGCGGTGTGGAGCCGGACAGAAGCGTGGTGGCGAAATCGTCCTGGTCGTCGGTGAGGGGGTCGAATTCCTGCTCGATCGCGGCCTGCAGCATCTCGATATAGCTCTGGCCGCCGCCCTGAAGGCACGGCTTGCTGAGGGATTCAAAGCAGAAGATGCCGTTGAAGGACTCAGCCTCCAGCGCCTTGCGAAACGTCGCAGGCACCGAAACCCGTCCCTTCTTGTCGACCTTGTTTGCATAGGTCGAAACGAACAACGCCACCGTAACTGTCCCCTGAACCTGCCGCCCGCGCCTCATGGGGGCGGCATTCCCCTCTCCATGCCCGCCCAACGCCCCCTTGCCGGGCCCCAAAAGACGGACTGCCCCAAGCTCTGATTTGGGACATCATGGGATATCATGGGATCACATGGGCGTCAACGAATTGACCCTGCCTGACTCAGCGTTATCAGGCACTTGGCCGGAAAAGAGTTAACGCGTTAAGGCATTGTTATCCTTGGGAGTTTAACGCTTCGTAAAGAGATTAAGGAACGAAGAGGGAACAGCGGGCGAGACACGGGCCGCGCCGCCGTTAACGGCAGAAGTCATCAATTCACTTGTCATGTGATTTGACGCGGAAGCGGCGGGAGTGTGCGGGTGATTTGAGACGGAGGTGGCGGGAGTGTGCGGGGTTTGCGCCTGCCTCCCCCCCTCCGTATCCCTCCGGCCTGACCGGAGGGTCTACTCTCGGTGCCTCTTGCCGCAGCGTGCGCGGAACCGGCACGGCAGGAGCCGCGCGCCCTGTGCCCAACATCCAATGCGAGTGGACCCCGGATCAAGTCCGGGGTGACGGAAAAGGCAAGGGAATGAGCAAAGTCACCTCTCCCCCCTGGGGGAGAGGTCGGTGCGTCAGCGCCGGGTGAGGGGGATGCTCTGGCATCCGAGATCAAGCTACGGAATGACAAATGGAGATTCGGAATATCATCCGCATCCCTCCGGCTTGACCGGAGGGTCTACTCTCGGGGCTGCTTGCCGCAGCGCGAG